>Ga0209472_1000007_pt1 | contig 116440 bp, 114 predicted proteins | sample GraSoiAngelo_130_FD_185887 | JGI IMG/M metagenome (GOLD analysis project Ga0209472, IMG submission 185887) | Grasslands soil microbial communities from the Angelo Coastal Reserve, California, USA - 14_0929_02_20cm (SPAdes) (version 2) | ecosystem: Environmental > Terrestrial > Soil >... | reverse complement strand
GAGTCAAGAGTGTCGCGACCTCTTGAGCCTTCTCCCGGCTCGTACGATGCTTCGCTTCCAAGAAGACAGTCATGTTGGGCGTCGAGGGAATCTTCCGCGCGTCCACTATCTCTATCAATCTAGGCAGGCCAAGAGTCACATTCTGTTCTCTGACTCCCGCGAAGTGGAAGGTTCGCAGCGTCATCTGCGTCCCCGGTTCGCCAATAGACTGGGCTGAGACTATTCCCGCTGCCTCTCCCGGCTCCACCAGCGCTTGCTTGTAGTTCTCGATTGTTCCAGCTACTGCTTCGTCTACTCCCGTCTTGGTGAGCTTCGCGTTGAGCAGTGTCTGTCTCAGCTTGTTGAGAGTTAGAGGTGAGAGCACTTCCTTTGATGTGTCGACCTGTTCCTCCACATACTCTTTGCCAGCCGCGGTTCCCTTCTTCATCGTAAGACGTACGCGTTCTACCAGCCTGTCAATGTTCACTGACTTGCCATGGTCGCTCTTGGCGACGTCTACTCCATCCTCACCATATCGTACCTGGATTATGTTGCCGCGAGAATCTCGCACAGTCGAGTCATACTCGACTCTAAGATGCTCAAGGGCGTTGATGAGACGGCGCTGCATGTATCCGCTCTGCTGAGTCCTCACCGCAGTATCCACAAGCCCCTCTCTTCCTCCCATTGCGTGGAAGAAGAACTCTATCGGGTCCAGCCCGTCCCTATAGCTGTGATAGACGAAGCCCCGCGGCGCAGCTCGCATGTCTCCAGGTTTGAAGAAGCTGAGGGCTCTTCCTCTGTATCCCCTCAAGATTCTCTTTCCTCGGATAGACTGCTGGCCCACATTGGCAGTCATCTGTCCAATATTGAGCGACGAGCCTCTGGCGCCCGCCCTCGTCATTATGACGCCGCTGTTGTCCATCTGGAAGTACTGATCTGCGTAATCTCCCGCGACATCGCGCGCTCTTGAGAGCTCGTTCATGATGTAGATTTCTAGCGACTCTTCAAGAGACTGTCCAGGAAGCCGCTCCAGTGTGCCCTTTCGATAACTCTCAATATACTCATCCACCTTCTCCTCAGCCTTTGCAATCGCCTTGGTGATCTTTTCCTTAGTAGCTGGGGCTAGCTGGAGCTCGTCCATGGCATAGGTGAATCCGCGGAGTAGCATGAACCGGTCCAAGAGTCTCGTGACCGCGTTAAGGAACCTCCTTGCCTCCTCCGCCCCATAGTCTTTGACGATGCGATGGAACAGACTCTCAGACTTTTCCGCGCCGATAGAGGCCTTGTCGATCACGCCCTGTTCGAGGACTCCGTCTTTGATGACTACGAACGCGTCGTAGGGGCAGTCGTGCATGACACCCTTGTCACAGTCTGCGCACTTGTAGTAGCTCGAAAGATTTGATTTTGAGACGAAGTTGAAGCCCTTCGGCAAAACGATACTGAAGATCTGCTTCCCACTCCATCGCTCCTCGCCTTTTACAGTGACCGGTTCCGGCATCGGACCCTCGTAGTTTGCGGCGGCGATGAGCTTGGAAACATCCTGACGGTTTAGCATTGTAGACTTTTGCGTCAGCAGAAACGCGGCCGTCAGGGAGTCGCGTATTGCGGCGATTATTGGTCCACCATATCTTGGTGAGAGAATCTGGTCCTGTACCTGCATGAGGAGTCGGGCTTCAGTGCGCGCCTCTTCTCCTTGTGGAACATGTAGGTTCATCTCGTCACCATCGAAGTCGGCGTTGTATGGCGTGCATACTGTCGGATTGAGTCTGAACGTCTTGTATGGCAGTACGCGGACTCGGTGTGCCATTATTGACATCCGGTGGAGGCTTGGCTGGCGGTTGAACAGTACGATGTCTCCGTCTCGAAGATGTCTTTCGACGACGAACCCGGGCTGGATGGCTTCTGCGACCACTTTTCTGTCGGTTACGAATTCGAGACGAACTCGTCTTCCATCGGGCCGCACAATATAGAGTGCTCCTGGATAATTGTCCGGGCCGTTATCGATGAGCCGTTTCATCTCTTCGATATTGTGACCGGTAACTTTGTCGGGAATTGTCAGCCTGCTCGCAACATCCAGAGGGACTCCAACTTCGTTAATGTCGAGGTTGGGATCAGGGGACACGACTGTCCTGGCTGAGAAATCGACTCTCTTTCCGGACAGGTTTCCTCTGAATCTTCCCTCTTTACCTTTCAACCTCTGAACCAGAGTCTTGAGCGCTCTGCCTGATCTGTGCCTAGCGGGAGGGAGGCCTGAGACTTCATTGTCAAAGTAGGTCGTTACATGATACTGGAGCAACTCGTGAAGTTCCTGGATGATATTGATCGGCACGCCTGATTCGAGTGCCTCACGAAGTTTCTGATTGATCCGTATGATGTCGACTAGCTTGTGCGTCAAGTCGTCTTCTGATCGGATTCCCGACTCAAGAGTAATGCTGGGTCTTACTGAGACAGGCGGGACAGGCATCACTTGGAGGACAGCCCACTCTGGCCGCGCTGCCTTCGGGTCCAAGCCCAAGAGGATAAGATCATCGTCGGCTATCCTTTCCAGCCGCTCTCTAATCGTGCTAGGGGTCAGCCGAACTGCTCCGCCCTCCGCAACAATCTCGTGGAATGTCGTAGGTTTTCCATGCTCGATAGGATACTGTTTTTGGCTGCAGTGTGGGCACTGTTGGGTTTTCTTCGCGTCTCTGATAATCTCGTCTAGAAACGCGTCCGGTACGGTGTTGAGCCTCTCTTTCAGTTCCGCATATCGGGCCCTGTATTTCTCGATCTTTTCTTCAGTCAGTAGAATTCTTCCACAGTTTCTACAAGTTATTGATAGAAGTCGGTGTGTCAGCTTTGCAAAGCTGACGTGAATTACCGGCTCAGACAGTTCGATGTGTCCAAAATGGCCGGGACACGCGGAGGCTGTGTTCCCACATGTCTTGCACTTTTGCCGTGGCTCTAGAGTTCCGAGTCGGCCATCCATTAGACCTGAGACGATGGGAACTCCGTCCTCGTCGTAAGTGTCTGCAGCCTGTACCTCCACGGCTGATAGCTTTCGGAGCTCGGTTGGAGATAATAGCGTGAAGCGTATGCTCTGTATTACCTTCGCTGTTTCGTCCACGGTTGCAAGGGCCATGGCTAGGCCCTCTCCTCGAGGTTCAGTCTAGGTGCGATCCCGAGCGCCATGAGTTCCTGTACTAGTAGTTTGAACGCGTAGGATATTGCTACAGGGGATATCTGGGCTTTCTCTGCGTCTATTCTGCAGATGTACTTGTTCTGTTTGATGTCGTGGTATGCGAGGGTTCCGCAGACTTCGCAGACGTAGGCTATGTACTTGTCAGACTCCTCCAAAAGCCTGTCTCGCAATAGTGCGCTCGCTCCGTGTCCTATGAGGCAGTCGCGTTCCATTTCTCCGAATCTGAGACCTCCGCCTCGAGCCCGTCCCTCGGTGGGCTGTCGAGTGAGCATTTGGACCTGGCCGCGGGCTCGGGCGTGCATCTTGTCCGAGACCATGTGGTGCAGTTTCTGGTAGTATACGACGCCAATGAACAGGTCAGCTGCAAGTTTTTCTCCCGTGATTCCATTGTACAGTGCTTCTCGGCCGCTACTCTCGAATCCGAGCTTGGTGAGGATCTCGCCGATGGCTTCGGGGCCGATGTTCTCGAAGGCCGTCCCATCCATTATTTCGCCCATCTGAGACGCGGCCTTTCCCCCTAACGTCTCTACGAACTGGCCGATCGTCATCCTGGATGGGATGGCGTGGGGGTTGATTATTACGTCCGGGACAACGCCGTCGACCGTGAAGGGCATGTCTTCCTGGGGTACAAGGAGTCCGATGACCCCCTTCTGTCCATGGCGTGAGGCGAACTTGTCACCCAGCTCTGGGACTCGCAAGTCCCTGACCTTCACCTTGACTAGTTTGCTTCCTTCAATGGATTCTGTGACAAATATCTGGTCTATCGTGCCTTGCTCAGAAGGCCTCATGGTCACGGACGAGTCGCGTTTAGTTGGACCCTTCACCTCGAACTCTCGATACTCCTCTAGGAATCGCGGCGGACTTGTCCTACCGACTAGGACTGTGTTTCCTGTAGTCTCTGCCTCGGGCGATATCATGCCGTCCTCTTCGAGGAGACGATAGTAGCGGTCTCCTCTGTAGCCTCTAATGCCTGCCTCAGGAATCTCGAACTTGTCTCTTAGACCTCCAAGGTATTGTCGGCTCTCTGCCTCGTAGATTCTGTAGAATGTGGATCTGAAGAGTCCCCGGTCTACGGATGACCTGTTGATGATGATGGCGTCTTCCATGTTGTACCCTTGGAAGGATAGGATCGCGACTACGACATTCTGCCCTGAGGGTCGTTCTAGATAGTTGAAGACCTCCATGGGCTTCGTCTGCACTATCGGGGTCTGTGGGTAGTGGAGGAGATGGGAGCGTGAGTCGACGCGGGTGAAAAAGTTTGTAGAGAAAACGCCCAGTGCCTGCTTCGCCATTGCTGACTCGTAAGCGTTTCTGGGAGACTGGTTGTGTTCCGGAAATGGTATCAGGCTAGCAGCTATTCCGAGCATCACGTAGGGGGCGATTTCAAGATGGGAATGATCTTTTCGCAGCTCGTGTTCATACATGGCGACAAGCGCGTTTTCTTCCTCGTCTGCGTCAAGGAGTTCTACTACTCCGCTTCGAACAAGATCTTGCCAGTTTAGGCGTCCGTCGTCCACTGATGCTAAGTGTTCTTCGGTGAGTTTGGGTCTCCCTCCTTCGGCAACGATTAGCGGGCGGCGTACTCGGCCTGGGTCGCAGTTGATGTAGAGTTCTTTTCTTCCTGTTTCGACCTCTGGTGGATGAAATCCAAAGTTGACCTCGGAACTTATCTTGCCCTGTCGTCTGTATTCCCTCAGCTCTTCGGCGAGGGCCATTGGATCCTTCGAATAGCCGGCGATTATTCCGTCGACTACTACTTTCCCGCCAGTCGCGCGGAGTTTCTTGTCGGACTCTTCAACGGGTATGACTCCCATTCGACGGAGCTTCTCAACCATCTCGTGAGGATCGATGCCGACACTGATACTGCTCGAAAGGGCGAGGTTCTTGACCAGTCCGCAGTTTGACCCTTCAGGTGTCTCGTCTGGGCACAGTCTTCCGTAGTGGGTTGGATGAAGATCGCGGGCCTCCAAGTTTGGCTGGCTCCTACTCAGCGGCGATTGGAGGCGACGAAGGTGGCTTAGAGTGCTGATGAAGTTTGTTCTGTCGAGGAGCTGCGTGACACCGATTCTTCCTCGAACCCAGTTACCAGTTGCAATAGCGTGCTGGACTCGCTCAGTGATTATTCCAGGCCGGATCGCATTGGCGATGGAGAATTCGATGTGACGCCTGATGGTTATTCTCTCTAGCTGGTATTTTAGGTCCCGAGTGAGGTTTCGGAATGAGATTCTGAAAAGCTCGGCGAGAAGGGACCCGGCCAGTTTGAGCCGTTTGTTCGCGTAGTGATCCTTGTCGTCGGGATTTCTCCTTTGAAGCTTTACCTCGATTATTCGGGTCGCGATCTCCGTGAGGAAGAGCCCCTTTTCCCTCCTGTCTGCGGGGACGCGGCCCATATGAGGAAGGAAGTTTCTGTCGAGAACTGATTCTGCTTTTCTGAGCCGGTATTCGTCGACCTGCCCGGGTGCGAGTCTGTTGCCGAGGTAGAGAAGTGCGTCTCGCTGGTTAGTTGCCTCCAAGGATTTTTCGAATGATCCCTCTAGTTCGTTCTGGATGGTTGGATCTAGACTTACCAGTTCCGCGACTTTTGCGTCTTCCTCGAACCCGAGAGCCCGCATGACGATCATGAACGGTATGTCGCTGGGAATCCCTGGCATCGTGACGTAGGTGCCGCCGTCAGCCTTGAGAGTGACTTCGATGCGGGCTCTGAAACCGACGGTTGTCGAGAAGATCTTGGCCTTGTAGGTCGGGTTCACGCCAGTGTGTTCGATATCGACAAGGATTCTGTTGGCCGCGAGATCTTCTAGTGCAACTATGACTCGCTCGGATCCGTTGACTATGAAATACCCTCCAGGATCCAAGGGGTCTTCGCCGACACCGATCAGATCGTCGCTAGATAGTTTGGAGAGAAGACAGATTCGTGATTTGAGCATGACTGGCAGATCGCCAACGTAGACCATTTCGGGCTGTCCTTCACGCTCTCCGATAACAGGAATCATCTCCATGTGTAATGGAGCGGCGTAGGTGAGGTTGCGGATTCGCGCTTCCGCAGGATAGATAGATCGTTCTGTTCCGTCTACTTCTATTACGCGGGGCGCGCCGATCTCGACCTTGCCTAGTTTGATCTTGAGCGGATAGTCACCTATCTCTATTGGTAGTTCTCCTACTTCGTCCACAATTGCTTGGAGTCCGCGTTCGACGAAGTCGTTGTAGGAGTCGATGTGCTGCCGGACTAGACCGCTATCGTGTATGAACTCTTTTGTTAGGTTCCAGAGCTGGGTTGTTGTTACTGCCAAGTTTTCACTTTCAAGAAACTATTTTTCAAAAATCTTCTACTACATACCGGTAAAAGTCAGATTCACCGGCGGTAGCGCTTTTTCGGATGACCTTGACAATGTCTCCAGGTTTGGCGCCAATGGCTCGGACGGCTGGGTCTGTTGACTTTACGTATGGTATCTGGAAGGGTTTGATATGGTATCGCTCTAGAACTTCTTTCGCTTCATTGGGCTTGAGGAGAATGTGTTTGGGGACAAGGTCGTGCTTGAATATGTCATAAGAGGGTTCCTTCTCCTTGATCTGTTTCTTAACCAAGTACTTGCTACTACCTCAGTGGATGGACGGGTGGAGTCCGACCTACCAGGCTGGACGAGTGAAAGTAATCGGCCGTTTAATAAACCTAACACCAACCTAGCTGCGAAAAAAAGACCACTACAGTAGTTCGTAGAGTGTCTAGTCAAATGAGGGGTCAAACTTTCTGTTACGTTTTGAAACCAAACAATGTACAGAAGGAGAGGATTGTAATCAAGGGAGATCCTTTCAGTGAGGGAATTCCTCCCAAAGAGCTCTTTTTGTGTCGCGAGAAAGAATTTTTTTGTAAATTCTAGAAGGGGGTTATTCGCTGGCTGAAACGTTTCCTGGCGAGATTACCGGTTTCTCGCGGAGAACAGCCGAATCAGCATTTTTCAACTAGCGCACCAGCGGGACCGTGGAAGCGTGAACTGGGGCATCATATGAAATCTCCTCTCGGATCGCTGATCTGGGCTTGTTTTTGAAAGATTTCTCGGAATGGATTCTCCCTATCGTATGGAGTCCTATGTTTTCCACCCTTCATCTTCGTCTTCTCGAGCCTCCCGGTATGTGTAGGCGCTAAGGACGATAAAGGGATGACAAGCGCACCCAATACTCCAAAGTAGATCAATGGACTCAATCCAATAATGGTCAGCGTCATCTCACTGGATGATCCTATTCAGAATGTCTCATGAAGACCGGTTCGTTCCCGTCGAAGTATGATTTGTGATTGCAATTTTGACACCATGTTCCAGGATCTCGTCGGTGTCGCCGGAAAAGTAGATGTTGAGTTCTGTTCGCCCGCATCTTGGACACAGCCTGTTAGAAAGCATATCCCACAAGCCCTCACGCTTCAAAAGCCCTGAGACTGCCGAACCGGAGGGTTTGGTTCTCGATTTCCAAGAACAACCTACCATGACTACTGCGACCGTCAGCAGTTTCTGAGATTTCAACGGAGTGCTCGCTTTCTGCTCCCTGCTCGATTCCTAGAGAGACTTTCTCGTGAATCATCGGTTCCGGTCTCTTCCATGACAGGAATGAAAATAACTGGATGCTCGCTGAGTGTATGGTCGAGCTATGTCGGGACGTAGATCACAATAGTAATCCCTATCTTACTTTCTCGCTGATCGTTCACCAGATACGATGTAGGGCACTGTTTCGCCAACGTACGTGGCGTGATCCGCGATTCTCTCCAAGTATCGGAGAATGAGCGTCCCAGACACGACGCATTTCAGATTCCCCTCGCGTTCGTGGGCGGATTTTTTGACAAAGTCGAGATAGATGTTGTCGACAACATCATCCATTTTCTTCAATCTACCCGCCAATTCAACGTCTCGTTCAGTAAACGCTTTGATACTGAGTCGAATCATGTCCTTGGCCTGTGACCCGGCCTCCTTAACAGCCTGCCTATCACAGCTTGACAGATCTCCAAAGATTCCGATTACATCAGAAATATCGTGGGCGTATCTTCCGAATCTTGAAAAACCGTACGCCACTTCCATGCAGGATTTGATGAATCTGAGGTCTGACGCTACGGGCTGGTATCGCGCGATGAGTTCAACCGCTAGCTCGCTCACTTCGTCTTGCAGCATTCGTAGCTCTTCGGACCAGCTGTAGATTCGATCTCGCAGGTCTCTTCCTTGAACATACGCGTCTATCGATGTGGATACGGTGTTCTGAGAGAGCTCTGCCATGTCGAGGACCATGTTTCGGAGCTTCTCCAGACCCATGTCCATCAGTCTTGGCATTCGTTTCTCTTCGTCCTAGCCAAATTTTCCCGTCAGGTATCTCTCTGTTAACTCCTCCACGGGATTCTCAAAGAGGCTCGTCGTTTCGCCATACTCTATGAGCTGGCCCAAATAGAGGAATGCCGTAAAGTCTGACACCCTCGCGGCTTGTTGCATGTTGTGCGTAACAATCATTACCGTGTAATTCCCTTTGATGCTTGCAATCAATTCTTCTATCTTTGCGGTGGCTGTGGGGTCGAGTGCTGAACAAGGTTCATCCATCAAGATGACTTCTGGTTGAACTGCTAGTGCACGAGCGATACAGAGTCGTTGCTGCTGGCCTCCAGAAAGACTCGCGCCCGACTTATCCAGGTCGCCCTTAACCTCGTCCCATAGGAAGGCTAGCTCAAGGCTTTGTTGAACAGCTCTGTCAAGTACTGAATGATTTCTCTCTCCGTTCAGTCTTAGACCTGCGGCGACATTATCGTAGACTGACATGGTTGGAAACGGGTTAGGTTTCTGGAAGACCATTCCGACTCGCCGCCGTATGGTTACGGGGTCGATTCCTTTAGCGTAAATGTCAGAGCCGTCAAGCATTACCCTGCCTGAAGTCCTTGCTCTCGGGACTAGCTCATGCATTCGATTAAGGCAGCGGATGAGCGTGGACTTTCCGCACCCTGAAGGCCCGATTATTGCGGTGACTGAATGCTCACGGACCTCGATGTTGAGCTTTTTCAGGACTTGGTTATTCCCGTACCATGCGTCCAAGTCCTCGGTGCGGACCTTACTGTTCTCCAAAGTCCTGTGAGGTTGCAGAATCTCCTCTCTACTTAGGGGTTGTTTCTCTTCTGTCTGTAGGTGTAGTGTCAAGCCCGTGACCTTGTTGTGTACAGCCGTCCCCTAGTTGCCAATCTCACTCCGATGTTAACAACCAAGACCATGAGTGTTAACGCCAGTGCTGCTCCCCACCCTTGGGCCTGCGCATAAGGATAGGGCAGCAGCGCCAGCCGGTATATTCGGATTGGAAGCGCGTCCATCGGGCTGTTTAGGCCTGAGAAGAAATACTGGCTCCCCAAGATAGTAAAGACTAGGGGGGCAGTTTCACCAGCCACCCTGGCAATCGCCAGCAATATTCCGGTAACAACGCCGCTCTTGGCTGTCGTTAATACGACGCTCAGAGTTGTTCTCCATCGTCTTATCCCGAGAGCCATGGAGGCGTCACGAATTGAATTCGGAACTAGCTTCAGGGATTCCTCTGTGGAGCGCGTTATTATTGGAAGCATTATGATGGACAGCGCAAGAGCACCTGCAATAACTGAAAAACTCTTGAAGGTTAGCACTATGAGAGTGAAGATTACGACGCCGATTACGACTGACGGAAACTCTGCCAGAACATCGTTTAAGAATCTGATAACTCGCCCGACAGGATTGTCTCCAAATTCTGAGAGATAGATTCCGGAAAGAACTCCCAAAGGCACTCCCATGATGATTGTAAGCCCCACCAGGAGAAGTGTGCCCTGAATAGCGGGCCCGATTCCGCCTCCAGCTTGTCCTATTACGCCCGGTGCGCTGGTGAGAAAATCTACGTTGAGTGATGATGCCCCGTTTTTCACGACATCATACAGTATGCTGACTAGGGGTATCATGGCTAGCGCAGCACAAAGTGCACCGATCCAGAGAGCAAGTTTGTTCTTGAATCGTCGCATCGAGTAGTTTGACATTTGTTACTCGACAGCACCTGCCTGCACTTTGAGTACTCTCCAGACAAGAAGCTGGGCAACGATGTTGATCCCGAATGCAATAGCGAAGAGGACCAGGCCAATGCCTAGTAAGGCGGCTAGTTGAAGAGACCCAGACTCGGCCTCGCTTAGTTGGTTGACTAGAATCGTGGCCATGGTTTGGCCAGGTTTGAACAGCGAGGTCGGCAGGGCCGATGCACCTGTTGCTCCACCTATGACCATAGTCACGGCCATCGTCTCTCCCACGGCTCTTCCAAGACCCAAGACCGCAGCGCCGAATATTCCTGACCGCGCATAACTCAGCACTGACATTCGAACAACCTCCCAGCGGGTCGCCCCTACGCTATAGGCTGCTTCCCGTTGAGAAACTGGAACTGAGACCATAACTTCCCGGGAGATCGAGGCGACTGTAGGAATGATCATTATTGCTAGAATTAGACCAGCAGTCAGAAAGTTCAAGCCATAAGACGTGCCACTGAAAATGGGCAGAAACCCAAAACCATTCTGGAGTGGAGATTGGACGTAGTTGGCCACCCAGACCCGGAGAACATAGAGACCCCATAGGCCGTAGATGATGCTCGGAACAGCCGCGAGGAGCTCGATGATATTAGACACGGCCACCTTTATGACGTCAGGTGCCATCTCGGCGAGGAAGATCGCGATTCCAAGACTAATCGGAACCCCGATGATAATCGCTATTGATGCTGTGACTAGGGTTCCTAGGATGTATGGAAGAGCGCCGAAACCGGCTGCAGCATCCCAATTGACTCCCGTGAGAAACCTGAAACCGAAGCTTGTCAAGGCCGGGAAGGCTCCTCGAACCAAGACCACCATTGATAGCGCGATGACGCCTACAACCGAAGCGGCGAAGACCAAGGAGCCGTACTTGAAGAAAACATCAGAGGAAGGGTGTTTCAAGCCCTCCAGCAACTTTTCAAAGTTCAATCGGTCTGACACTAACTATTGGCTCCAGAAGACCCAGATTCAGGAGAGATTGCCGAAAAACCAGACGGAGAGAATCACGGCCCAAAGCCTCAGGTTGGGAGACTCTGGCCGTTATAGGTTATCGACTTAATCGACGTTTCGTCGATCGTCACAATTGACTGAGGAAGAGTAGCATAATCGAGACTAGCCCCGGCCGACTGCCCTTCATGCACCATATACCAGATGAAGTCGACTAGGGCCTTCGCCTTGTCCAGAGTCATCAACGGCCGAACATTCAGCTGCTGATAGACCAGAATGTAAGTGAAGCTTACTATTGGATACGAATTCGCTCCCGGTTCGAGGATAAGGCTGACCCCACTCCAATCATGCAGTCCCGTCGGTAAGCTATTGACATCGGCATTGCTTACAGCTGCAGTAATGTTGGCAAGCGTGGGCTCTACGAAAGACGACCGATCCTTGTTCTGGACAAAGGCGACGTTCATGTTGTTCTGGAGTGAGTAAGCGACTTCCACGTATCCCATACTGTAAGGCGTCGTTAGAATGTCAGTTGCCACTGCTTGATTACCCAGGCCGGCCAGGAAGGTGCCTCCTGCAGCACTTGGCCATGATTTGCTCTGCGGATACTTCCATATCCCTGATTTGATCAAGTATCCTTCGATGATGAACGTAGTTCCCGACGAGTCACTTCTGTGAACGGTTGTGATGGTATTGGGAGGAAGACTGAGCCCGTTGTTAAGTGCCATTATAGCAGGATCATTCCATTTGCTTATGTTCCCGTTGAAAATCTCAGCGGCCACTGTCTCGTTCAAATGAAGCCCTGTTTGGACGCCTGGAATGTTGTAGGCAAGAGTGACTGCTCCAATTGTCTCCGGAATGGTAAGCGTGACATTTGGCAACGAAGAAGGAACGGGGGCGGCGTCTGTGCCAGCGAAGTCCACGACTTTGTTCGTGAAGTCTGTCACTCCAGTGCCGCTGCCCACGGGTTGATAGTTGATTTGCACGTTGGTATGTAATTTGTTGTAGTTGGAAGTCCATGCTGACAGAACGGGATATACCAAAGTGGAACCGTCACCATTCAACTCGATTGTAGGCACGCCTGGATGCAAGAACGCGTTGGTGAAATATCCGCCAAGCCCTGCTACTACGGCAACCACTACTAAGCTGATGATGAATATCGTTCTGCTTATTCCGCCACGCCTTACTATTTGCCCCGGAACACTCGCCATGATTGACCAGCGTCCTAACCCCGAATACTGTGTAATTAACCGTCCCACTGATTATACGGAGCGGCTACATAGAGCCGGAGGTCACAATAGCCTCTCCCATTCTTCGAGCTTGACTTGCAACTGATCCCCCGGCCGTTACGAACAAGTTATTCGACATCGTAACCTTCTCCGCTTTCACCAGTATCTGGACAAGAAGTTCTGATTGTTCGGTCTACGCAACTTTCTGGACCCGCCCGTACCCGTCGTGTACGAAGTCTTGGGAAACGGCTGGATCGCGCGACTCCAATTCGACTTCGCCCTTTAGGCGATTCAAGAAACGCCATGTGCAACTATTTTCCAAAGCGCCGCTAACTGTGTGCATATAAGTAGATGCCGGGCCGGGTATATAGTTGCTATAAATATATCCATATGTGTCAGTAGAGGTGCCGAAATTGAACTCGGTTGAACTGCGAAAGCTGCAGATGACTGGGGGCGCGAGCTACACGGTTTCTCTGCCGAAGGACTGGGTGAAAGAGCAGGGTCTCAAAGTTGGCGACATAGTGGCGATAATGCCCCGCTCGGACTCATCATTAACGCTCATTCCCCATGAGAAGATCCCTACCGGTAAGAATCGAGGAGCGGAGGTTACTGTTTCTCCCCCGAAGGAACAAGACAAGGAACAGATTCTTCGAACCGTCCTCGCCCAGTACCTTGCGGGATACGATATAATACGAGTAAGATTTCCCATCACGACAAGACCTGACCTCAGAACCTACCTCCGAGAGGCCGCGAGAAAGATGTTCGTAGGATCAGAAATCATCGAAGAGTCCAAAGACGAGCTCATAGTGCAATGCCTCTCCAGCTACGGCGATCTTCCTGCACCGAAGGTAATTTCCCGCATGAGTCTTATCGCGAAACTGATGCTGAGAGACGCGGTGGATTCTCTGAAGGGGCGGGACCCGGCCTTGGCCGAGGAGATCATTCGCAGAGATGAGGAGGTTGACCGATTCTATCTGTTCATTATTCGACAGCTGACAATGGCTGTTCTCAATCGAAGCCTTATCCTTGAGATAGGTTTGGCTGATCCGAGGGACTGCCTAGTCTATCGTGTCGTATCGAAGAGCTTGGAACGCATCGCGGATCACGCAACCACCATTGCCAAGATGTCCGCCAGCATCGAAAATCCGTTGCCGCCCCGCCTCGTCGATGAGATATCCAAGGCCAGCGACATTACGATCAGCGTGTTAGAGGACTCGCTAAAGGCACTCGCTAAAAGCGATGGGATCCTTGCCAACAAGTCGATAGCCTCGGCCGAGAGCGTTGAGAGAGAAGCTGAGAATGTGATGGACAAGCTCTTCACTTTCAAACTGAGCCCTAAGTCTACCGTCGCGGTCCGCCTCGTACTCGAGAGCCTCAAACGCATCTCGGAGTATTCGGAAGATGTCGCTGAAATGGCCATAAATCTAACGGCTCGAAGAACAGAACTCTATTGATTCCCTGACATATTACGACTTATCGCGTTGAGCAGGCGTCTCGTCAAGAAGTTTGTAACAGTTGTCCGTTGTCTGGGACTGCGGTGGGACCATCAATTACTCGTGATAAAAGAATCTTTGAAAACCTCGTATCGCTCGATATTGAATGTAGCTGGAGTTCCGACCTCAAGTCGCTCCATGCTCTTCACCACCGAATGTTAATGGCAAGCAAGTCTTCCTCTCGAGAGAAGATGACTCGGACGAGTCTTAGCTTGAGACGGCAGCAGACCGTAGCAGATATCCTCGCCATAAACCATCTCTAACCGACTAAGCGAGACAGTCAAAGAATACTATTCGCTCAGAAAAATCCCGACAACGTCCACAAACGGCCCAAACACGTCCCGACAAGACGGAAAAAGTGCGTTTTCCAATTCTAGAAAAAGCATGCTTAACACCGACCCTCAAAGGGTTCCAAAACTCCCTGGAAACGAATCACAAGTTCGTAACATAGTTATTTACAGCTTGAACGCGAGGCTCATCGAACGCCGGGATCGCCTAGCCAGGTATGGCGTCGGATTGCTAAACCTGCCCAAGCGGGTGTGGAGATCCGATGGGCCTTAGGCCCTCGTGGGTTCAAATCCCACTCCCGGCGCCACCATATCCGAAAAGACCCTCTTACACCGGAGAACGGGGCGATACCATCATCGTAAGATTCATCGCAGATTCAGCAAAGAAATCGTTCAGAATCCGCCCTGATCCGGGATCTGGGACAGGCATTTCATATGATGCCTAGTTCACGCTTGCAATGATACAGATGGATGCTTCTCGAAAAACGGCTGATCAGCCATTTCTGCGGGATAAGTCTACAATTTCGCCCAAAACTGTTTCAGATGGCGAGAAGACCCTTCCTAGAATTTACAAAAAAATTCCTTCCTGCGACACAAAACTTGGAAGCGGGACAAAGAGTCAGACAAGACAGTCTTGCGGGGGAAAAACGGCTAATACTCTGCATTATTTCTGAGCGGTAGGAAGATTGACCATCAAGACTGACGAGAGGCCAGTTTTATTGAGCCTCAATGGCCGAGGGTTCTACGTGCTTCATTACTCGGCAGTCCCGGAAGAGAAACTCAGCAGAATTAGTTTCGACCTAGTGGATCCGAACACCGGTGAAGGCGGTTCAGCTGAAGCGCTAGTCGACCCCAAGCTTCTGGAAGACTTGAACTCTTACAACCTTGGAACGAACAAGGGACAAGCCTTCCTAATATGGATCGACACCAATAGTAACGAAGTCCGATGGCAATTACGCAAGACAGTGAAGAGTGAAACTCCAGGTTTCAACCCAGCTTAAATATCCGTTTTCTAGAAAACCCAGTCTAGGGGAATTACTCATCATGAACTGCCCGAGATGCGGGAGCCCCATCTCCACACCGCCTGAACGAGAGTGGAACTTCCAGAAGTACCGCGTCTCTCGATTCCGATGCGACAATGGCGACAAGTTCAACCTGTATGCTGGCGCGACAAAGACATTTACAATACCGAGACCTTCGAACTTCAAAGGATTCTGCGAAAACTGTAAGACCCAGAATCCGGACCACGCAGTATATTGCAAGAATTGCGGAACAAAACTAGGCTCGTAACCCTCTCGAGAGCCAGCACTCCAATAGATCCTCAGACCACAAGAATATTAACACCCGAGGCGAAGAACTCGCTATCCTAGTAGCCCGACACAGTTAGGGGACCACGCTTCAATATGACCATTGAGCCAGAGGGGTTTCTCACCGGGATAAGAGGAGGGCTTAGTCGAGAAAACATCTCAGCACGTTTTAGAGCGATCAGGAAGACTCTCGGCGGAATCCCTAGAGCGACCGTCTTACACTATTCCATACTGAGCCTCACTCTGGGACTTGCAGCCATAATTCGTCTTCTACCTCTAAGGTGGGGTGCCTACATTAGCGAATTCGACCCTTACTTCAACTTCAACGATATGCGTGCGATAACCTCCAGCGGATGGCAGAGCTGGTATTCCTACGTTAACTTCGCAGCATGGTATCCCTTCGGTAGACCCCCGGTTTCCACCAGTTATCCTGGAACCAGCTTCACTGGCACGCTCATCTATCAATTTCTCCAAGCAATTGGCATCAACATCAGCCTCTATGATGCAGCCGTATACGCCCCAGTAATTCTGGGAGTCTTCGGCGTGCTAGTTGTCTACTTCTTCGCTCGAGATATTTGGGGCAAGAGCGCGGGGCTCTTAGCCGGGCTCTTCTCAGCCTTCAGTTCCAGCCTGATCAGCCGGACAAACCTAGGTTTCTTCCGCAATGAAGCGGTCGGAATACCCACAATGGTAATGGCCTTCCTATTTTTCATGCGAGCAATAAACCCAAGTCGATCATTGAAAGGCACCATCGTCTACAGCATGCTCTCAAGCGTCAGTCTCATCTACATGAGTTTCGCTTGGGGAAGCTTCAGATACGCTGCTGAAGTGTTGGGGCTATTTACCCTAGCCTTGATTGTGCTGGGCCGCTACACTCCGCGCTTGTTGCTGTCCTACGGAATCACAATCGGTTTCTTCCTGTTCACAGGCACCGAACTGCCCCTTCTAGGACACACTTACCTTACAGAGAGCACAACGGTTGCTTTGCTGGGTGTGATGGGTCTACTCGCAGTTATGGAACTCTCAAGACTGGCCCCAACCTCAAGGGGGAGGCTGACCGTGCTCGGCCTCGCGGTCGCAGGTGTCGTGGCCATCGCGGTTCTCGGAGTTGGAACAGGGCTGATCTCAGCAGGCTTGCGAGGAAAATTCCTCGCGACCCTGGACCCCTTCGTCAGGAACAATATCCCACTCGTAGCCTCCGTTGCAGAGAATAGGCCCTCGACCTGGTCAAGCCTCTACCTAGAGATCGGGAGCGTTATTCTCCTGGCTGTCTTCGGTTTCTTCTTTGCCTTCCAGCGTCTGCGGGACAGTGATGTTCTACTCATCGTCTTCGGTGTAACCGGGTTTTACTTTGCCGCCAGCCTAGTCAGGTTGACCCTAATTCTGGCTCCAGCGATGGCAACACTGGCAGCCATAACTGTTGTAGAACTTGGAAAGCCCGCGATGGACATCATACAGCAAGCGGTCATATTCCCACGTCGCAAGCTCAGGTTTACCAGCCGGGTGAGTAGAGAGTTTAGCCTTGGAATCCTTCTCATAATCCTCATCCTAGTTGTGCCGACATTCATCAACGCTGTACAATCCGCCTACACGCCCACCACCATAGCCTCCGCGAGCCTTCCGGTACGCGGAAACTTTCCGGACTGGCTGCAAGCCCTCACATGGATGAACAATAATCTACCCTCCACCAGCGTGGTCTTCGCGTGGTGGGATTACGGTTACTGGATCTCAGTGAACACTGGACTTCACACTCTCGCTGATAACGGAACAGGAAACTCGACTCAGATACAGATCATAGCGACAGGCCTGATGCTGAACGAGTCGATGGCTGTAAACCTACTTCACCAGTACGGTGTAACGCACGTCGCGCTCTTCATCAGCTACAATTATCAATCTGGGAACTCGCCTCTATGTAGCTCGACTGCTGGGGCCCCACCCGTCTGCGGCTATGGAGACGACAGTAAGTGGTACTGGATGGTCAGGATTGGGAACGGTACTCAAATCAACACGCCCCTCGGCCCTGCCACGGTCACATACCAGCAGAAGACCACGACCACGTCAAATGGTGCAACTCAAAGCGATTACATACGATACATCACCGTGAACGGTCAGATAGACAATGGCACTCGGATCACCAGCAACTTTCAGAATGTTCTGTGGCCTACTAGCAATACCTTATTGGGACTTCTGATGCGTAACAGCTATCCGACGAGCATCAATAACCCGCCTAGCCAAGACTCAGGAAACAGAGGAGACCCAACGCCGCACTTCTTCAATAGAGTTTTCGAATCCGTGAACAACTACGTATTAGTCTACAAGGTCAATTATCCCCAGACACCCACTCTAACAGCTATGCTCAGTAATCCCTACATCCCTAAGGGCGGCAGCAATGGCAACAGTATTACTGGAACCCTGACTTATCCCAACGGACAGCCTGTTACAAGCACGATCCAGGTATTTCTTCAGTATGCAAAACCTGATGACAAGACCTGGACGTTTATCGGAAATAGCACAATAACGTCAGGGACATACCAGATTAACTGGAACAAGGTTCCGAGTGGGATAAGCCCCATACATGTTAGGGCATGGTGGAACGGAGATCCAAGTCTTGGCTTGAACATAGCACTGAGTGCTAATCAGACACTGATTCAGCTATAGTCTCAGTCGTCGAGGCTAATTCCGAAGCTTTCACTCGGTACTTGGCGTACTTATCGTCTGGCGAAAACTTTGCGGGATGTGGGATCCTAGTCGAGGCTCCGCAGTTGGGACAGATGCTCTTCAGAGTGTACCGGGAGCATTGGGTGCACTTCCGCATCAGCCATTTCATCCAATCTTTCTTCCTTCTCCCCCTGCCTTCTTGATAGAATCGAGAATTTCTTCAGTCACGAGGTTCAGTGTTTTTTCCGCCGCTTCAAAACTTCCGGCTTCAACCTCGATCCGATACTTGGGCGCTCCAATCGTGTAGATCTTAATTTCGCTCCCTCTCGGCCTTCGGATCTTCTTCGCGCCGAGCAACGTCTGCCGGATAATCTCTAACCCTCCAGGCTTGTGGCAGGTGACTGCCACAGTTCCTCGAACCTTTGACCTCTCGAGACGTATCTTGGTCTTGGAGACTTCCGCGATGGCCTGCGCCCATTCCTCTGTTAGCCCCGCTTTGACTAGGGCCTCTGGACCTTCGTCCATGGCCTCTTCCAGCGGATCGTAGAGACCGCCGAATTTTTCTAGAATCGTGTTCTTGATAGTTTCTGCATCCTCCTCTGGCCTGTTCATTTTTTCGGCAGCGCTCTTGAGAATGGCCTCCGCCTTCCTCTCTTTCTTCCACTCAAGCATCTTCTCCGACTTTTCTCTTCCAGTAACTCGTCGGAGAGAGAGGTCTATCTGATTCCGTTGAGGATTTACTCTTAGAACTTTAAGGACGAGTTTCTGGCCTTCTCGCGCGTGGTCTCGAATGTTCCGGACCCAAGTCGTCGCCATCTCCGAGATATGGACAAGGCCTTCAATGCCCGCGAACTCGTCGAGTTTGACATAGGCCCCATAGTCTTCGACCCTCTTCACTGTAGCGACGACAAGGTCTCCCACTTCGGGAAAGATGATCTGAGAAGTCTGGGTCGACATTCGCGTGGGCTCTTTCTAGGTCAACGACTGTAGAACTTCGCCACGAATCTTGGCCTTTCCACCCGCAGGTTGGGCAAGCAACTCGTCACAGACTGTGCATTTGACGTAGCTGCTGGATCTCTCAAAGACAATCTGTTCATTCGCGCATTTCAAGCACTTTACTCGAAGGAATATGCTTCGAGGTTTTGGAATTAATTCCCATCTCATCTCTATGCTCCAACCTCCAACTTTCTCAGCCTGATGCCCAATCTCATGAGCGTATAGTTACAGGTTCGGCATTTCAATCTCACGAGAGACTTTTTCGTCGTTTTGGCAGTTCGCTTTAGTTCTGGGAATTTCTGGCCTCCATAACCGTGCTTCCTCCTCTCCTGGCGACGGCTTCCCCAAGCCATAGTGCGGGCTTTGCCAGCTTTGTAAACGGTAACAGAGTGAGCTGTGTGATGCCCGCATTTGGGACAGTAAGTGTTGACCTCTTTTGGAAACTTCAATTCTGGCACCAGTGAAAGACTTCGAGAGGTCCGAGGCGCCCTTTTATTCATTATCCTGAACTGAGCTTCTTATCTCGACGGCAGCGCCCTGTCGGATTAGACTCTCTGCGTTTTCAAAGGGTAACTTGGCAATGTCCTCCTTGAGGAATGGCCCATGAGTCTTTAGATCAACTCCGATTATGGACGGGACGTCCTTGACAAACCGTACTAACAGCGTTGTCTTGTCCCTGTTCATCGGGCTAGAGGGCTCTCGGCCTTGCAAGAGTTCTTCCTTCAACTTCTCGTAGTGTCTTGAGATTCCTGAAAGGTCTTGGTAGACTTGCTTCTCGGAAGATTCAAGGTTAGTTGATTGATCCTTGTTCGCGTGAGTCCAGAGCTTTTCCAGCCTCCGATCCACTAGCTGGGTGAGAAGCTGCTCCAGCCTTTTTGCCTCTTCGTCCATTACGATGGCTTTGAGCGATTTTGGGTCGAGGTTTCTTTGCGCCTCTTTCAACCTCTTGATGTAGGATGCCAAGTCTTTGAAGAATCCCTGTCTTAGTGGTTGGAGCTCCGGATTTTGCAGTTCCCGTTTCCAGGCTTGCTGTATTTCATCGTAAGTGGTTGTCAAAGATCGTCCTCTTCAGCCGAATTCCAGGTTTGTCTAGGTCCGCATCTATTATCCGTTAGTCGTGCTCACATCACTGGTTCTGCTCTATGTTTGCACAATAGGAGCATTGCCGCATAAGAGGGCAACTCGACCTCTTCGTTCAAGTAGGGTCCAAATTGCCTTTCTGCAAGTTGAAATTGGGGTGCGTCTTTGACTCGGACCCTCATTTCTCCGTGAAACGCGAGGGAATCTCTGAATGGGTCAAACTCGTCAAGTCTCTCTCTAGGGACCTGCATAGTCAACAGCCCTGTGTGTCCGTTTAGTGTGCCCGGAAGCCGGATTAGTCTATGCACGTCCGTCGTTACTACTGTGTCGATCTTGGCGGACCTTCTATCGACCGCCTTAACTGAAAGAGTCTTCCAAGTGGAGAGTCCGAATCCTTTCACTGAGCTCCAAAAGGGTCTCTTGAAAAATTCGTCTCGGTCTTGGGTTTTGATCGTCTTGACTTGGGCGGGAGACAAGCCTAACCGTTCTCCTTCCTCGCCCAAGACATCATAAATTCCCGCAACCATTCTTCCCCGCCAACCTGGCTGACCTAGCTGAGGGCCCTCGATGACTCTCACCCCTCCAACGTTCACTTCGACCAACTCGTGTAATTGGGGATCTAAAGCTTGACCTAGAACATAGCTCGCTATCTCCCTTCTCTCTTCCTCGCCCATGACTTGAAGCTGTGTCGAGTACACGTGTACGTGGTATCCTCGGTGACCCGAGAAGAATAGGCGTAGGTTCGAAGGCTCAACTCCGAGATCAGAATACAATATCTCAAGAAGCTTCGTAGTCTCTTCTTTCGCCTGTCGCAGACACTGTTCACATAACCAAGTCTGTTCCTCCATCCGATCGTTCTTGCATTTCGGGCAAATCTTTGGCGCTCCGCCATTTCCAACTGTTCCGCACCCTTTGCACTTCCACCTGTCATGACTAGGTTTACAGGGAGTATCGAGATGATCTGCGTCGATGTCGAAGACTAGATCAGCTCCTTTCCAGCCTTTCTCGTCCATGGCTGCCGTGGGTTCTTGGTAGTAGGCCGTTGAGAAGTATGTGTGGGCGGGAACTAGATCGCGGATCGCTCCCAAGAGAACGCTTGGATCTCGGAAGGCTCTGTGTCTTACCATGAACTTTTCCTTGAAAAGAAGGAATCCGTACTCTCTCTCCTCGGGGTGAGGCGGTAAGTAGAATTCCTTGCTAAGGTTCAGATAATATTCTTGGAATTTCCGGCGAATCAGTTGCTCAGTTGGGTTCACGTTTTGGACCCTTGCCGGTAAGGGTTCTTGATTTTGCTTTGTAGTAGCTGAGGGGGTTCCTGATTGTTTCACAGATCTCATCTGGTTTGTAGCAGACCCCGTGGGTCTTTAGTGTGGTGCACATAGGACAGGTATATTTGGTCCGGCCTCCCCGTTTTCCGCCGATGTGTTCGACCTGGTAGCGAGTCATTCTCTCTGAAAAGTCCGTTGCCGGCTTGAACAATCTGACAACGTCTTCTTCTCCTGTTCCGATATTGAGAAGGAAGGAGGCTAGTGTGAACCTGCCCATGTGCTGAACGTTCTTTCCCTCGTCGAGACTATCTATTAGGTGACGGACGCAGGGCGGCATAGCCTCGGGCAGAGGTACCCTTGGAAGTTCATATTTCGTCGGTACGCCCAGCCATTTGACGACAAGGCCTCTTGCCCTCTCCACCCTAGATCCCAAGAGTTTTGGTACCTCGTAAGGGGTCCGGCCTGACCTTTCCAGAATTTTCGTTCTCACTTCTTCCTCGATCAGGCGGGCTGCCTCGTCGCGTGTAATGTAGACAAACCCGTGGTCTAGGACTCTGTTGGGTAGATTCCAGCGTGGTTCTCGGAGATGGACGGAGTTATGAAGGAAGTTCGGTAGGCTAAGGGCGAAATCGTAGAATCTCTTCCCCAGCTTGACATCGAGCCGCTTAAGTTTCCACATGAAAGTTGTGGAGGCTATGTACTCTAATTTTTCGGGCTCTTCCTGTCTCAGTAGTTCGTAGGCTCTCTTCGATTCGGCCAGAGCGAACCTTCTACGAGCTCTTTCCTCTCCGACAAGACTTAGGATTAGGTTTGAAACAGGGAAAGAGAGTATTTCCGCGTTCTCGTTTGTGATATTTCCCGAGACTCTGCCCTTTGAAAGGGCTTCCTCTAGCCGTCCCTCGGCTCGATCCAGTACTTGGGAGAACTCTGGCGCCGATAGTTCCTCTATAGAGAATCCTAGCTCTCGCACGTATTCGGAGGCTTCCGAGAGAAAGGGGTACTTTGCTAGGTCAGCCTTTGTTAGCATGCGGTCTTATTCTTGTTCTATTCTGGGGGCGAGATAGTAAAGAAGCCTGCCTTGCTGTGGCATTTCGAACTCTACCTTGATGGGCATGTTAGTGGAGAATTCGAGCGATGCAACCTCTGAAGCGCCTGATCCTGCTCTTATGATTTCTCCAAGATAATTCAGGTTGTATGTTGCTCTACATGCTTCTTTAGCGTCGAGCTCCAATATCGCATCGCTTCCTTTGTCCATCTCGATTATGGCGCTGCTTAGCTCGCCGGTTGCTCTTACTATGAATTTCTCGGGACTTACTTCTAGCTTCACATTGTCGCTTATGGATTGCGCGTCGTCGATAATGTCTCGAAGGCTGACGGCTGTTATCTTTACTCTGGCATTGAACGGTACTTTCGGAGTGGGCACTTCTTCCGTTGACGGATCGAGGGTAGGGGTGATGAACTTCCGTACAATCTTGTCCTTTAGGGTAATGTTGAGTTTCTTGTTCGCATCGTCATAGACGATTTCCACAGACTCGTCGCTTCGGGTTCTCTTGAGGAGCTTGAGGAGGTTCGAAACGCTTAATCGAAGTTTTGTCGGGGTATTGCACTCGTAGGTATCGAAGGCGGCTTTGGGCCATTCAAAGTCAACCATGGCGATGTGGGAGGGGTCCATTGAGCGGAGCTTGATGCCTTCTGGAGTTGCGTTGAAGTCAGCCTCTTCGATGAGGCTTGATATGGCGCCGATGAGGTTCCGAAATAATCGGGCGTCGTTCATTGTAGCTTTGAACAAGGGGGCTTTTACCGTTGCTTCTTTTTTCCCGGTTGTTTCCGCTAAAGAGCTTTCCAACATTTGGTCTAGCTATTCTCCCGCCAGGTTGCCCCGCAGTTGGTGCATCTGAAGAACTGCGTGGACGATTCGTCTGCACCCCTCGTCTGGACGAGCCAATAAAAGGCTTCGTGATTACTGCACTTTGGACAATCAGCTTTCGTTTTGGGAAGCGTTCGGATCTTTTGCTCTTCCTTGCCTAGAACGATTATGTTCTCTCGTTCGTGGGAGAGCCGGTTAATCACTTTGTCACCTCGGCTACTCGTATAGCCACACTTTACGCATGCCATGAACACTTTCTTCTCCTGCTTAGAGGGAAGAAGAGTGGTACCGCATTTGGGACAAAACTGCAAAAACTGGTCAGCCCAAAACGAAAGCTGTCCCGCGAATTTATCCTTTATCTCATGGGGGGGCCTCTTGGCACTCCTTGTTTGGCTAACAAATGAGCAATCCTCACGGGCTCTGGAAGCTTTTCAATTGTCCAAGAAACGGAAAAAATCTTCACAAAAGCGGGCGATTCAAGCCAGGTTTTGACCCATATTCGACCTAGCTTCCCTTGGAAGACTCTGTAGCTTCTACCATGACGAGGTCTCCCTTTAGAGATCGCTATTGTTGGTAGCTTGGTTACTCTCTCTAACAATTTAGAATCCAGTTGGTCCTTTGGATCGTGTAGCATCATGGCTCGGAGCTCGGGAAAATACCTTAACTCAATAATTCTCTCGGCGCAATTCCTGGCAGGCTCGTTCTGGGCGTGCGGGAAAGACACCACACCGTCCAGATAGAGCCCGCCGCGTACAATGACACCGACGACCGAGCGAGGATTACACGTGTCAAGTCCGAGTGTACGAATCTCCTTCTTTACCTGTCCGATGGGACGTCTCATTTCTGTAGCCTCGAAAGCGCTAACTCGCCGAGTCTAGCGAAGTTATTGGCTGGTGTGAGGCTTTCGAATTTCAGGCAAGCCAATATCTCGTCAAGGGTCAATTGCTTCTTTAACCATGAATGACCTATCAAGGCCTCAAGCCCGTTTGCTACCTCCCCGCGGCCGACACGCGTGGGCAAATGCTTTCTGAGTCCAGCTTTGACTGCGGCTTCTGCCAGGACCTTGTCTGGAACTCTCCTTCCTCTTGGTTTGCCAATCGTTTCTGTTAGAGCAAGAGAATATGCAAAGTTCAACAAAGCGTCGCCGAATTGAGCGAGTTCTTTGCTCGTTAGAATTCTTGCGAGGCTCTCGTCATTCTGTGGATCGACCTCCAGTACAGATCCCTTGCCATAGGGATGCGAAGAGAGTGGGCTATTTGTAGACCATGGTCGGTAGAAGTTCTAGCGAGCTAAGTATTCGATCGGCTCCTGCCTTTTCCAGCTCTTGTCCGGTGAAAAATCCTTGAGGGAGCCCTATCGTCTTGGCTCCGGCTTCTCTTCCGCCCATCATGTCCACTGGCTCGTCTCCTACAACGAAGCATTCGTCCGGTTGGACGTGTAGCTCCTTCATTGCCTTGAGGAACGGTCGGGGTGATGGTTTGAATTCCAGTACGTCATCTGGTGTTATCACCGATGGAAAATATTCCTTAAGCTTCCAAACGTCGAGTCGTCTAAGAATCCGGGGCTTTCGCACAAAGGTGACTATTCCCATTCGACAGCCGCGGTTGGTGAACTCTTTTAGTAATTTGACGAGTTTCTCGTCCGGTCCCGTCTGGTCCATTCGAGCGTCGAGTCTTTCGAAGAATCTTGTTCTAACCTCCTCCTCTGGAAGGTTGATTCCCCGGTCTTTGGCCAGGGCCGCTGCGATGCTACTGATCCTTATGGTGCTTCTTGCGTTTCCTCCGTTCTCGATCATTCTTCGCGCCATTTCTAGTGCATCGTGGGGTGTGATTGTGATCTTGAAATCGGAGAGGGTTCCGTCTATGATTGAGATCCAGAGCCTCCAGTCGCCGTATAGTGTGCCGTCGAAGTCGAAGAGGAGCCCGGTGGCCAGGTTGGCCTGCTCCTTTCTAGTTCTCGTTCTTGACTGCTGAGCTGAATTTCTCGACGAATTCTTCCGTGTCGGCGCGAATCTTCTTTGAAGCTCGTTCGAGAGCTTTCTCAGGCTGGGCTTCGCCTTTTACTCTTACTGTGATGATTGATTGTCTGAAGAGTGGATGGGGTTGGTCGTAGCCGGCCCAGTCGACTGTCTTGTCCTCGAGGAGTGTCTCTTGCATGAGATTTCCAAAAGTGTGCCCTTCTCCTTCGACCTCTACCTTCAACAGCCCCTTTGTCCTTTTCAGAACGTTTACTTTCAATTTGTAGCACTCGCTTCTGAATGGAAATCCTCTGCCAACCGCCGTCTTTCAACGTTTCTGCAGACGCTGCAGCGGAGTATGTGGCCTGAGAGAACCAGTTCGTTTCCGCATTTTGAGCAGTAGGCCTTGGTGACCCCCAGGTCTCGTCCGACAGTGGTAAGTTTTGCGATCCTCTGGCTAGTGTCTATGACCTTAGCTCTGATGATGTCGTTGGGTTTGACAACATCCCACATCGATCTTTCGAAACGTGGGCTGGAGTTGGAGACATGGAGCATCCCGGTGAAGGGGAGCGCCATCTTCTTCCCATCGACGACGATCATGTTGATGATGGCCATCTTCTCCTGAACCTTCTCAACTATTCCGACAACCGTGGAACCTTCTTCCGGGACGACGACAAGACCTGTCGCAGTTTTTACACTGACAATGTGTCTCTTGGGATCTATGGAGGCGACGCCGGTCTGTGATGAGTAGACTATGCCGCCTACCTCCACTGTTCCTCGTCCGGGGTCGAACTCTTCTACTACGCCTAGTTTCTCGCCAGGGACCACGAAGGTGCCATCGAGTCTGTTGATCATATTTTCTGTCCACACTCGGGACAGAACTTGGCGCCCACTGTTACTGGTTTTCCGCAGTTGGGGCATGGGGTGGTTGCTGCTTGGGGCGGTGTCATTGTGTTACCGCAGTTCGGGCAGAATCTTGCTCCCTGTTGGACCTGGTTGCCGCACTTCGGACACGCGACGAAAGCGACCTGTGGTTGCGGTTGCATCATGGGCTGTTGCATTTGCGCACCCATTACTTGGGGAATGAGAACCATTCCGGCACCGAGGCCTGCACCTCCTCCTTGTGAGGCGCCTAGGCTCGCGCCAATGTCCTTAGCTGTCTCCATCCGAAGTACGTCCGAGGTAGCGGCTCGTTGTTTGATCCAGAAGAGACGGTCTCTGAACTGGTCCGATGTGTCGATTCCTTCGAATTTGAAGTCTACAAGATCTGTTCCAAGCCGGTTCAAGGCGTCGTTGATGTTGACCTTGACATCGGTTGACGCCTTGTCCAATTGTGTGAAAGCGGTGGTCAGATCGTACTTTGACATTACGTCGATAACTCGCTCGTTGATGAAGCCTCTGATGAAATCGTCAACCTGGCCAGTGTTGTATGCGCCCTGACCTCCTACGACTTCGTTGACGAAGAGGTTTGGATCCTTGATTCTGAACCAAGCTGTCCCATGGACCATTAGCGGTGCCAGCTCAGTTGTCTGAGCTTTCGCTCCCCACTTGCCGGCGAACTGTTTGGTCGAGACGTAGATGACTATGGCTGTGAACGGGTTCTTTCCCCCGAAGAATATCCCATAGGCTTTCGAGATTAGTGGTAGGTTGAGTGTGGTTAGGGTGTGTCGTCCGGGCGGGAAGACGTCGTAGGCCTTTCCGTCACGGAGGAAGACGGCCGTTTCGAATTCGTGGACTACTAGTTGGGCGCCGGTGATGATCTGTTCAACGGGGTATCGCCAGACGACATCGTCGGGACCGGCGTTAGTCCATTCTATTACCTGTGGCATCTTTTACTGTACTCCTACTATGATCTGTTTCCGTCCATTATACGCATTCTCTAAGGCGTCAACTGCCTTCATGGCGTCACCGACCTTGCCTTTGGCTTCTGGGAGCCTGTTGTTGTCGACTGAGTCCTTGAGTGCTTGTATGGAGGTCGCGACGTTGTCTGCCATCTGTATGAGCTGCATATCATAGCTCATCATCCGATCGAGGTCGGGTTCTTTGACTTTGGTTACGTCGAAGAAGCCGGCGTAGCCGTACTCTGAATGGTTGATACGTTCCATGACTCTGTCGAGGCGGGCGAGGAGATGGTCAGTGTCGTCCCAAGAGTCGTTTGCTCCTTGATTAACCAAGGACCGGTAGGTGTCTTTGGCCTGGGACTCGGCGTCGGATAGTTTCTGGTAGATCTGGTTCCTGATTAGCTTGTCGGACTCTCGCCTCAGCTCCTTCTCCTTGTACCCGTGAAATCCCGGTATCGCCAGTTCGATCTTTTCCTGTAGACTCGTCTGGGATTTGGCACGCTCAAAATATGGATTAGTCGTCGAACTCAAACTTCGACCCTTTTTATCGTCAAAGGCGAATTCTCGCCTGACTCCCTATTAAGGGTGTCAAAACCCAACAGTCACAAAAATCGTAACGAGACCATCTTTCTCGGCTACTCGGCCGGGTTCAGCCTGAACGACATGTGGGCTCGATTGGATTAACATCATTCCGATCGGCAGAAGACTCCGACTGATTGAGTTAGAGCATTCCTCCTAGGTCTAGGTTGCCGGTAGAACGGTTACAGAACGACTATGTTCACTGACACTGTTCGGCACATCAACGAAAGATGAAGACGATCAAGCAAGATGAGTCTATTTCACGGAGCAGGTTCGTCGACTGCCCAGTCTGCAAGAATCACACTCTGAAGCTGAAACGAACGGTGCAGGTTGGCCGGTGCAAGAACTGCAGCGAATCCTACAAGATCATTGTCCTCTACGTCAAGACCGGACGAAAAGCTAAACCTCCGGCCGCAAACATACCTCAGAACGAGACGAAGCCTCAGCCAACCGCTGAGCCAACTCTGCCATCTTGGCAGCTACCCTCGGACACTTCTCTCTTTAGCACGCTGACTGAGAACTCTTCGGTAGTATCCGACATAGGTTTCGATTATAGCCATTCCGAGAAGACGGGCGAGTCTGAGTCTTCAACCAGTCAGTAGACTGTTCCTAGAAGGGAAACGCGTGCGCCCCGATTCTAGGGAGCGAGAGACCAGCTGCTCTAGTCTACTTTGCGTCCTTCTTCTTGAAATCTAGAGACAGCGAGTTTACACAGTATCGGAGTCCAGTAGGCTGAGGACCATCGTCGAAGACGTGGCCGAGATGACTGCCGCAGTTCTTGCATAGAATCTCGACCCGTTCCATTCCGAGCATTCGGTCTGGAACTTCCACGATGTTGTCTTTGGCCAGCGCGGTCCAGAAGCTGGGCCAGCCGGACCCAGAATCGTATTTTGTATCTGACGAGAATAGTTCGGCTCCGCAAGCTGCGCAGACGTAGACTCCCTTCTCTTTGTTGTGAAGATACTTTCCGGTGAAGGCCGGCTCAGTCGCTTTCTTCCGCAAGACTCTGTACTGTTGAGGGTCCAGCTGCTTCTTCCACTCCTCATCCGTCTTGTTCATGACCATAAGATCATGATCGCTCTACCGGTATTTGAACGCCTCACGCTGACACGATGGGTCGAGACCGCCTAAGGCGCCGGCTGATGACTGGCAAGAACAGCTGTCTCGCGTCACAAGAAAATATTGTCTCCTCCCTTTTTCGGAGGGTGGTCCCGCCGGTTGAAAACTGATCTAGGCGAGTCTTCCGATTCACGGCTTAGAATAGGCTGGTCAACTGTTTTTCCAGAGTGGAGATCAAGCGTATGGTTCTTCATGAAAAACTCGCGATCTAGAATCGCTTATCCCGATTTCTGATCCGGGCTTGTTATGCGCCTGTCGGGTTTGATGAAGAACATTCTGCGATTTTTTTGGTTTCGAAGATCGGGTGAGGAATGGATTACTGTTTGTTAATTCCCTCGCAGAGTCGGGTTTTGTGTCGCGGGGAGCAACTGCTTTTGACATTTTCTGACGAGGGGTCCAGCCAGTTGAAGCTGTTCTCGGCGAGTCTCACACTTCAGGGCCCAGAATGCACAGATCCGACGTTTTCGAGATCGCGGATTAAGCGTAGAGGTCAACGCGAAAAAGTCGCAAGCTCAAATCGCATGCCCCGATTCCGGATCCGGGGGCTGATTCTGAACGATTTCCCGCTCCAGATATTTTTTTGGGCTATTTTGCCTTCCACGTAAACACTTTGACTAGTTGGAACTCTGCCAGTGCGTCTGTGACCCAGCCGTATTTCTTCTTTTCAGCCTCCAAGACCCGCGTGGCGGTTCCGGAATTCATGTCGAGAAATTTGGCGTTTCCTTCGAGTATGGATTGGCGCTTTCGGTCATCGGCCAACATTACGGTTACTGCAGGATTCTGTTTGAGGTTACGATAGCGGGCTGTCGCTTCGTCTACTCCGAGATAGAAGACTCCGTCAACAGCCACAAAGTCCGTAGGGGAGAGGTGAGGTCGGCCGTCCGGTCTCACGGTAGCTGCAAGAGTTAGGACCCGACTGTTCGCCATCTCGATCACCTCGCTCGCTGTAAGGGGATTCTGACTGTACACTCCTCTGGTGTGCGTGCTGGCTTTGCTTAGAGAGTTCTTGATAATCGAGTCTAGGCTGGACAATGATGCTTCGGTTTCGAGAAACACCGTCGGGACAGATAAGGTGATTACCCAGTATGCAACCTTGCAGCCTTTCCTACAAACGGATTCGCCAGCTTCTCATCACCAATCGTAGTCTCAGGTCCGTGGCCCGGATAGACAGTAGTGGCGTCGTCCAGCTTGAAGAGCCTCTCTCTGATCGAATGCATGAGGGTCTTGAGGTCTCCTCCTGGAAGATCGGTTCTGCCGATGGACTGGTTGAACAGGGCATCACCAGTAAAGACGTAACCGTCGCCGGTGAGGCTGATGCTGCCGGGGGAATGGCCTGGAGTGTGGAGAACGTGAATCGTCTCGTCTCCCATTCCTAGAGAGTCTCCGTCCTTGAGGTACGCATCAACCTTGGGCGGTGGTGGAACCTCGAATCCCATGAACTGGCGGACGCGACTCTGCATGGACTCAAGCATAGCCAGATCGTCACGGTGGATGAGAAACGGAATGCTCAGCTTGGTGCGTAACGAATCGACGCCGAGTACGTGGTCGAAGTGAGTGTGGGTGGCTATGATGTGGCTGGGCTTGACCTTCATGTCGTTGAGGAAGCGGACGATTCTCTCGGGTTCATCGCCCGGGTCGATGATTATCGCGGTGGCATGGGACTGTAGAATGTAGCAGTTGGTTTGTAAACGACCAACCACCATCGTGTGTATCTTCGCCAATTCGGGATCGTCGTCGCATCGTTACTAATGAACATGCAGATGGAATCAGGTTTCTATTTGGACTTGTTTGACCGGGTTAACGGCTGATGATTCTAGCATTGGTCTTGCTTTCTGTATCATTTGGACCAGCTGGCAACCGTAGTTTGCTGTGGCGAGGATCAATAGATTGGCCTCCGGAATCTCATGGTGATTTCAGGGGTTCATTCGCCTAGTCAAAAAAATAGGAGCTTCAGATCATGGGCTTTCATGCGGAGAAAGAAAAAGGAGAGGAGGATAGGGGATTTCTAGATGGGTATTGCGTGGCCGTTTCCGTGCGGGTCGACGGTGACCCAGTATGGAAGGTTCAGGGGGACCGTTCCGCCTGTCAGCTGTATATCACCGAAGTAGTCACCGCCGGGCAGGTTTGGTGAAAGACTGAGCGATATGGTGACGGAGCCCGTCGCGCCAGCACCTATTGTCAAAGAAGTGATTGATGGTGTGATGCTCGGACCAGCCGATGCGGGCACCACTGAGATAGAGTAGGTGACAGTTGATGTCGAGACTGATGTGACAGTGAGGGTGAAGCTTCGAGTCATGCCTGATGAGACCAGTTCGCCGAAGCTGAAGCTGGCCTGACCATCGCCGTTACCTGCTTCAAGCGTGGCAGTGACTTGGGAGGCAGCCGCCAGATCGATTCTACCACCGCCTCTGACCATGGGATTCTTGAGTGCAGCACCGCTGCTGAAGCTCTTTACCGGCCTGTGAGCTGAGTTGACTAGAGCGGATTTGATTTGTTCGGGGGACCAACCTGGGTGTAGCTGTATTAGCAGTGCGGCTGAACCCGCGACGTGTGGTGTGGCCATGCTGGTTCCTTGGAAGAATGCGAAGCAGGGCGGGCTGGCACAGCCGAAACTTGGAATTGAGGAGTAGACGTTTACACCTGGAGCAACGACGTCTGGTTTGATCTTGTCCTGGGGCTGTCCAAGGCCTACACCTGGTCTCTGTAGTATGGGTGGTCCTATTGACGAGAACGCGGCGAGAATATCAGCGCTCGGGCCGTCCGTGAAGAATTCTTGCGGAGCGGTTCCGTCAACGGTGACCATGGAAGGTGCGATTGCTGCCATGGCTAGACCGTTCGGTCGTGACACCATGACTGCCGGAATGGTGGGCTGATTAGGGGTCCCGTCTTGGGCCATTGCGACAGGGTCGCCTTGTTGACTGTTATAGACGATGACGCCGAGGGCTCCTGCTGTCTGCGCATTTCGTATTTTCGTGCTGAAGCTGCATGTTCCTCTAGCAATGAGGGCGATCTCACCAGCCAGACTTCCGCTTATCGCGGTGCATCCGTTGGTGGGACTGGTCGTTACGTAAGTGGCTGTCAGAGCCGGAACGAAGTTGGCGAATTGGCCGATTGCAGCTCCGAAGGTGCCGATGCTGGTTACCGTCACTGGAATCCCAATGAAGTGTGGATTGGTCGAGGCGCCCACTGTTATGACCTTGTCAGCTATTCCGGGAGATTCAACCGTTCCCGGTCCCGGGCCTGCATTGCCCGCAGCGATAGCCACCACGACTCCTGCGTCAACAGCGGAGTTCACCGTGTTGACTAGGACATCATTGGGTTTCGCTGTTCCACCGAGGCTTAGATTGAGCACGTCCATTCCGTCAGCGACGGCAGCTTCTACTGCTTTGGCGATGTCATGGCTGGAAGCGTCGAGAACGTTGCCAGGGAAGACATTGTAGTTACCGAGATAGGCTTTGGGCGCAATTCCGCTGAGGTTGCAGGCGGGTACGAACGGAGCGCAAGTATTAGCGACGCCCGCGGCTATTCCGGATACGTGGGTGCCGTGTTCTTGGGCTGCGTGGCCGTCGAAGTTAGTTCGGGTCTCGAAGACCTTTGCAACTATGACCTTGTTGCTAACAAAGTTGCACTGAGTATCTGCCATGCCCACTGCAGAATCGATAGCGTCACATTTTGGAAATCCTGCGAGAGCAGGCAGTGAGTTGTCTGTCAGGAACGGGTGTGTCTGGTCGATTCCAGTGTCAATAATTCCTATCTTGACCCCGGCTCCAGCATTACTCTGGCCTCCAACCGCGTTCCAGAGGACAGGTGCACCGATCAGTGTCGGGGATCTGTTCATGTCCAAATGGAAGAGGTAGTCTGGGACGACCCAGTTGGCTCCGGGAGCGTTGAGCAGATGATTCATGTTATGACCGTAGAGCTGTACTGCGATAGCGTTTAGGACCACCGAGTATTCGTCGAGGACCTGCACCTCGGGAGCGTTGTTCTTTAGCCAACCCTTCGCGAGTCCGCGGCCGTTTGCGAGGTATGCGGAGTAAGACTGAGAGGCTTGCGAGTTCAAATCTAGCTTGTGGCCAGGCGTCGGCATCGTTCTAGCGTAGCCTTGAATGTGGCCATCGTAGCTGGCCAATGGTTGGTCTTTGAGTACGATTATGGCGTTGCCCGTAAGAACCCCATCGGGCGATGGAGCTGCATCCGAGCCAGTGTAAACAGCTCCAGTGAAGATCGGGGCAAGAGAAAGCACTGAAACGAGAATGACCGAAAGAACAATCTGTGTCTTCATGATATTTTCCGAATCGTCTATCGGAGTAGGGGTTTTAACCCTTGTGGTAACGTCTACGCTCGGACATCAAGAGCAACACCATGATACCATGAGATTTACCTGGATATTCTAGAATTGGTCGGCGCGGCTGAGTCGATTCGGGATCTTGAATCACATTTGTAGAAATGAATATGATCCAATAGGAAATTTCCAAGAACGTATATAATTGGGAGTCCGCACCAGTCTCTGGTCTAACGTATCCCTGATGGGAGGAGCTGGTCGTTGTCAGAAGTTGACATCTGTCCCATCTGCGGAGAGCCCATCAAGCGAAAGAACCTCAAACGTCACTTCGGGAAGGTTCATCCGAAGCGCGCCTCGAGCTTTCTTCAGCCAAAGCCTGAGACCGGATCACCTAAGAAAGGGAGAATTCGCAGGCCAAGAAGAATTTTGTTCTACGCTCTGATCGGTATCTCTATCATACTTGTTTCAGTTGCGGCCACTGAAGTCGTGAGCGTGAACACGATTCGAATGCATGTCCACCCACAGCTCTCAATATTGATACGCGGCGCATCAGAAACCGTTCCGGCCAACATAGGAATCGATCGTGATCTATGGAGAGATCACTCTCTTGCTCGGTTCGGCGTGAATGGATTGTCTCCTCTTCTTACAAGGGACAGTTCAGGCACTATTCATGTAGAATCCAATACCGTTCGAGACTTCACCCTGTACGAGTTTCTAGCTGTCTGGGGAGAATCAATGGACTACAGCCAGGTAGTCGGCAACCCAGTTCAACCTGGCGAATCGGCCTGCATTTTTGTCGATGAACAATCGATTTCGCTATCCAGCGAGGTAGTTTTTGTAGATCAACAAAAGATTATCCTCGAAATTCCTTCCAATTCCCAGCCTTGCTCAGCGATAAGTTAAGCGCGCTTGACATACAATTCTCGTAGAATGCCTATTTTCCCGCTTTGAGGAAACGCGGCAGGACCAGTTTGTAGTAGGAGGAGGGGAGACAGACAGGGTCTCGGCAAGGAAATTGGGAAGCTGTCCTGGACTGCTCTGGCAGAGTCGGTGATTTCACGAATCCTTAAACTCGATCCCGGAATCTGTTTGAGAGCGCGTAGAGAAAAAATGAGTACCGTGCATCGCGTCGTTTTCGGAAACTGTATGACGATGAAGGAGATCCATGACGAATCAATCCAACTGATGGTGACGAGCCCGCCCTACTACAATGCGCCCTTCGACTATCCGAACTTGTTCAAGAACTATGATGAGTTTCTTAGCTTGATTAGTTATCTCGCCCACGACCTCTACCGAGTCTTAGCCCCTGGCCGAGTGGCCTGTTTTGTCACTGATGATATGCTCGTGAAGGGAGAGAAGTATCCCGTCGTCGCTGACATCACGAGGCTCATGCTCGATGCCGGATTTCGATATCGTGATCGCATAGTATGGGTCAAACCAAAAGGCTACGTACGAATAAGTCGAAGAAGCGGCGTCGTAATTCAGCATCCTTACCCGATGTACTACTATCCCGACAATATTCACGAAAGCATACTGATCTTTCAGAAAGGAAGATTCGACTACTCACATCTACGAGAACTCGACCCGAAGAGCATAAGCAAGTCCAAGATTTCTATCTACGACTACCATAACCAAGAATGGTATCTGACAGTCTGGAACATCACCAATGTTCTGCCTCTAAGAGAAAGGCTTGAGAAAGGCATCGCAGCCTTTCCAGAAGAAATTCCGAAACGCCTAATCAAGCTCTTCAGCTTTCATGGCGAGACAGTCCTGGACCCTTTCTTAGGATCTGGGACGACGATGAGAGTTGCCCAAGAGCTAGGCCGAAATAGCTGGGGCTATGAAATTGACCGTGGACTAAAGAAGATCATTGCACAAAAGTTGGAGTATAAGCATGGGTTGGACTCAAGAGTCGAATTCCTGTTTAGACGGGCACCGAAAGAATCTCGCGCGTCCGCTCCTCGAAGACAACGCCCATCGCTCAGTCATCGTGACGCAGTAACTCCTAGGCTGCGATGCCTTCAGTTGTTCCAGTAGGGTCTTGTCGTTATGAACTGCAGCTTTGCCTCTAGGAGATCTTTGTAAAATTCATCGTCGCTCTCATGCATCTTTGACAAAACCCGGCTGGCCGTCTGGGGACCAATCCCATAAACGGACTGAGCAACGACAGCCCTCCTCCCATAGGCGATAACGAGGTCGGCAGAACGGCGCGCCTTCGTCAAAGCCTTCCGCTCATTATCGTCGAGTGATTGTTTTGCCTGCTTCTTCCGGAGAATACTTGTCACGTAGCCGCTGGACCAGAAGACTGGAGCGAGGAGCATAGAGCCGCAATTCTGACATGAAGGATGTTCAGGAAGACCGCCGATAGCGACTTCAGTTTCGAGATTGGCGCAGTCGAAGCACAATAGGTCGATGGATCGGCCTTCGATCGAAATGCGCAGTCGTGCCATATTATCAGCAGCAACATTCTCCGGAGCAATGAGCTCAGGAATGTCGACGTGACGGTAGAGAATGTGGTAGGCCAATGGCGTTGGCTTGTCTGTGGATCGAAAGAACCTAACTTCGAGATTCTGCTCCTTGATCTGCCTGAAGATTTTCTTGACTCCGTCGAAGTCGGCGCGCTCGACTTGAGCCTCGCGAATGGTCTCATCATAGATTGGAGTTAGTCGGAATCTGACCTGTAACTCCTTCATTGCGCCGCCGTACATGAGCCGGCCACGCTTCAACGCTCCAAATCTCTCAGCGATCTGTTTCATCTGCAGCTCCCAAGGAAAGTGTCGGTGCAAGACACCGTGACAGGCGCCCCCCAAGACGGGCTCGTCTACTCCGAAAACTTGTTTCAGGAATAACTCTTCCAAGTCCAAGTCAGCCGTGTCGGCGGTCATCTCGTAGAGTATCCTGTAGGAGTCCCACCACCACATTCTAACAAGTCCCTGGCGTCGGAAGAGCTCCTCGATCACCTCCCCCAATGTGAAGTTGAGGACATCTCCGAAGTGGGTGTGAATTATGATGTAGCGATCAAATCCTTCAATCAGAATTCGATCATTGGCCGGGACGGGTGCGCCAGTGGCCCTGTGAGTATCGATCTCTTCGACGACCTTTCGTACTCCGTATGGGTCCGCAGGCCAAGTCCGCGAGAACTTCTCGGCAACAGGGGCGCGAGTCTTGTGCTCGTCCAGCAGCCTATCGATCTGTTTCCGGAATTCTCCGACTCTTACGGCCAATTCACCTGGAACTGGGAGTATCTGTCCGTCCCATCCCGGAATAGCTGCAGTAGGGTCGTTGATCGGGAGAACGTACACCTTTCCATCATCGGTGATCTGTTTCATCTGCCAGACCCGTCCTTTGACGATAAAGTTCAGGCCGACATGGGCCATCGTGAGCATGAACTCTTCGCCGAGTATTCCAACTGACTGTTGGTTAGTTAGATCAACTACTTGATAGCGTCGCTCGTCCGGGATCATGCTAAGATTCTCGTAGTAGTAGATCCGGGTCCGTGAGGTCCGGTAGAGTGTCTGATCATCTCTCTTGAGGTACCCCATCTTCCGCATGAAGTCGACAACCTTCTCCAATTCAACGTCCTCAAGCTGAGTGTAGGGAAACGCTCGCCTCAGAACTTGCGTGATGCGCGCGAGGGGAACGCTACCTTCCGAATCCAGCAATAGGCCGGCGATCTGATGAGCCAGGACATCGAGGGCTCTATGGTGAATGACTGTTGGTTCGAGACGGCCTTCCTTGGCCAACTCGATGACTCCGATCGACTCCAAGAGGTCCTCCGTTGAAACAGCTACTAGAACTCCCTGCGAGGTTCTGGTGAGACTGTGTCCGGATCTTCCTACCCGCTGGACCAGACTATTGACCTGTCGTGGGGACATGTACTGGACGACAAGATCCACGGAACCTATGTCAATCCCCAGCTCCAGGGTGCTCGTGCAGACGAGTCCTTTGATCTGGCGGGCCTTGAATGCTTCTTCGGCTCGGACCCGCTCTTCTTTTGGAAGCGAGCCGTGATGGACCATTATCTTCTGGTCCATCATGTTGAATTTTGAACCCAGCATCTCTGCATTGACACGACTGTTGACAAAGATCAGAGTAGAGTCATGAGCTTCAACAAGATCTGAGACAAGAGCTAGCCGGGCTGCGGCTTCGGGGGCTGTATAGAGGCGTCGTGCTAGTTCTTGGTCTTCTTCACCTGGGGGCGGATACTCGATCTTGTACCGAGTGTCCTTGCTTAGCGGAACCTGAACGATCCTAACAGGATCGCTGCCTCCCAGAAACTGTGCTATCTCACTTGGATTCCCAACAGTGGCAGACAACCCTACCCTCTGAAAACCCGCGGGACAAACCTCTCCCAGTCGTTCTAAGCCGACAGTAAGTTGGACCCCGCGCCGATCACCTGCAAGTTCATGGATCTCATCGACCACGACTGCTTTGACATGACTGAGATGCTCTCTCATCCTCTTCCCGGGGAGGATCGCCTGTAATGTTTCAGGAGTAGTAATGAGAAAGTCTGGAGGCCTACCTGCCATACGCCTGCGATCAGCCGCTGGGGTGTCGCCGTGTCTAACTTCAACCGAGAAACCTAGCTTAGCAGACCAGACTTGCAATCGTTTGAGCAGGTCTCGGTTCAAGGCCCTGAGAGGAGTGATGTATAGTAGCGAGATTCCTTGCCTAGCCTCATCTTGGACCATCCTATCGATGAGGGGTAGGAGAGCTGCCTCTGTTTTTCCAGAGCCGGTTGGCGCGATTATCAGGACGTTCTCACCGTGAGCCACTATGGGGATGGCTTCCTCTTGGGGTGGTGTTGGCTTGGAAATCCCGGTCTCTTGGAGAAGGCTCTTCAACGGGGGTGAGAGAAGGGTGAAGGCTTCTGGCATGGGCACGACTCCTAAGGCAGAGGAGTCATTCTTCCCTTCTCTTGAAGATAAACTTCCTAGGTCTCGAAAAGTAAGCTTTTCGCGCTCAGCGGACTGAGAGGAGGCTTATGGAGTCCAGGTGATTTGGCGCTCCGATGTACCAAGAAAAGGCTAGGTTATTTCTTTTCGGTAATCTTCTTCACAAAATCTCGGTAGGCTTCCGGGGTCATCAATGAGGGAAGGTCCTTCTTCAGATCGTCCGGTCTGATTATTGTAATCCATCCCTTTTCATAGGGACTCTTGTTGACAAGCTCAGGGGCATCAGAAAGTTCGCTGTTAACCTTAAGGACGACGCCGGAAATCGGGGAGTATACGTCGGCGACTGCTTTCACAGACTCCACAGTGCCGAGACTCTGCATCTGAGCCACCTTGGCTCCGACCTTTGGAAGATCAACATACACGATTTCGTGTAGCGAATTTTGCGCGTAGTCGGTAACGCCTATTCGACAATCAGCGCCCTCTACGTGGACCCATTCATGCTCTTTCGTGTAGTGGAACTCGGCAGGAATCTGGAATTCGCCTTTCAACGTATGGACACGGAATTTGTAGACAGTAAGGCGTCCCATATAATAGGACTGTGCGAGGTCTCTGGTTTTGAGAAGCAATAGTTACACTAACCTGTCCTCTGAAAATACTCGATACCAAATCTCAGGTGCTCAAAGCTTGCTCGCTACGAAGTCGGTGAAACAGGCCCACCGGCCTAACCAAGAGACTCTAGAGCTACTCGATACTTTCCGTCGTATGGTCAATGATTGCATTGATATCGGATTGGCTTCGAATGTAACTACGCTCAAGCGACTGGCAATGCTCTCCTGGCCGCGACGGCGTCAATACGGCTGTCCAGACTGCTACAAAGCGTGCGCTGTTTCCCGGGCGGCAGGAATTCTGGCAGCTAGGAAGAAATCATTGAGACGAGGCATCCCCACGAAGAACCCCTACTCTCTCAAACCACAGATCACTGCCTATCGAGGGTTCAAGATCAAAAATGCAACCCTTCGAATCCCAGTAGGAAAACGAAACTTTCTGTTTGTTCCACTGATTAGTCACATTGTTTCCGCTCTATCAGACCCGGCTCTGACAGTTCGGTCCTTCACTCTCACTCCTACCAGTCTCAGCCTCTGTATCTCCAAGGAAGTGCCTGAAATCGAATGCGCCGATGCGATTGGAGTTGACAGGAACCTGCGCAATCTAGCCGTCGGCAACGAGGCCGGTGTCACCCATTATGACCTCTCGCGTACCGTGAGGATTGCCGAGACGACCGTGAAGGTCGTCGGGTCGTTCAAGCGTAACGATTCTCGGATTCGAAAGAAGATTGTTTCAAAGTACGGGCGGCGAAGACGAAACAGAACACAGCACCTCCTTCACAACGCGACGAAACGGATAGTCACCGAGGCGCACGAGCGCAGGCAGGCCATTGTTCTCGAGAATATCAAAGGTATCAGAAGACTCTACTGTAAGGGTAACGGTCAGGGACCCAAGTACAGGGGAAGGATGAATGCGTGGAGCTTCGGTGAAGCCCAGCGCCAGCTTGAGTATAAGGCACGTTGGGTTGGCCTGCCAGTCATCCGTCTCAGCAGAAAGGAGACCCGAGGTACGAGCGTCACATGCCCTCAATGCGGGGAGAGACTCCAAGAGGACAGGAGAATCAGAAGGAAGCTTTGGTGCGGGAAATGCCGCGTGGTGATGGACCGGGATGTGGTTGCCGCTATCAACCTGTCCCGGCGTGGACGGTTGAGGTTCGACCGTTCACGAGCCAAGAGAGGGCTACAAGGCAGAGCAGTTGAAACGTTGAAGAGGAACCCGACGACTACGGTAATCCTCAGAGCCGATGCTCTGAAGCCAAGCAAGCAGCCGAAGACTTGGCAGAATCTATAATAGTCTGGTCTTGTGAAAAGCCTTTCAGTCTAACTCTTACTTGCCTGAATCCGTTTCAAGAGGACGGGGACTTGTTGCCAGCTCTTCGCCTTCAGAACCTTGGGCATGCTTTCCACGCTTCGATTCCATGGCCTCTCGTAAAGTACGCCCCACGCGGTTGGATTTCTCGAGATTAGAGGCATGAGATCAGGTGCATCATCAATGTAGACATCATAATCCAACAGAATCTTGTCTCTCCAGCCCAGGACCCTTACAAAACGGCGATATCGAATTTTCTGACTATCGACCCAACTCCTAGCAGCGTCCACAGTTCTCTTGCTCCGACCAGTTACAATGTCCAGATCGCCAAACTTCTCGATGCGAGCAACCTTCTCAGCGATCTCTGGCTCGGTTGGTGGAATTTCCCTCCACTCGTCCCATGATTCGTCCAGTATCCGGTAGAAGTCATCTTTCGATATTGCAAACCTCTTCCACGAAGACCAGCTGTCAAGATCCTCCATTTTCAAATGTGTGCCGAACTCTTTGTTGGCTCGTTCACACCAGACGAGCATCGACTCCGCCAAGACTCCATCCAAGTCCACCGCAATCTTCAGCTTCGAAGGAGAAACTTTGGGCAACTGCTTTCCAACTCTGGCTCAGAAATGAGGCTTTAACCTTGAGAGGAAAAACAGCCGAACCCCTTGGCTGAGAAGCGAAGAAACTCTAAAGACATACGCTTTCGAATCGAGCCAGCAACGTGCGGAAAAGGGCAAGGATCGAAACCGAATGACTGATACAGTCATCATAATCGGATCGTTCCTCCTCGCTTTCAAGGCCATACTGATTGAAGGAAGCGAAGTTGCCATTCTTTCACTTGCAACGATAAAACAACTGGGGAGGAATAACATCCTCTTCGGAGTCATTGCTGGGGGACTAGGCTCAATCCTCACTTTCCTGGTCGTATGGCGGATCTTCCTCCTACTTCCCGCCATCATCATCGACTTTGCAACGGCGACAGTTCTGTTCTACTTCTCAAGCCGCTTTCTGCGTGGATTCATCAAGTATGCTTTCAGGCACAAGTCCTTCAGAGAAAAGATGGCTCGAATGGGAAAAGAGGTGATTGAGAAAGATCTGAAGCGGGAAGGTGCAATCGACTCAACTCAACCAATCCGCTTCTCCGTCCCGAACTCCCTCCCCGTCCTAACAATTACTCTCACCGAAGGGTTTGAAGCGAGCCTCGTTTTGGCGGCGGCTGGGGCGTTCAATATCCAGTGGACCTTGATTGGCGCGGCCGTGAGCCTCATCGTCCTAATTGCCGTCTCGGCAGTCTCCTACGACTATCTGATGAGAGTACCGAGGTGGTTGTTGGATCTGATAGCCGGAGTCGTTCTTCTCTCCTTCGGACTCATCTTCTTCGCAAGCGGAGTTTTTTCTGCCCTGACCGGCACGACCTGATAGCTTCACCCTATTTAGCGATCGCGTTTGCGTACTATCGCTGACGCAGACACACAGAGAGAGAACATGATAGAGAGTGTTGTAGTTTGAACCCAGCTGTTCAATGCAGATTTGGTTTGGAGATACGAAGGGCCAAGTAGCATCTCAGGAATTTCGGAACATGGATACTAAAGAGAGGGTGACTGTCTGGGCGGCGATACTTACTCTCGCTTTCTTGCAATTGCAAGGCCGTGTGGACATAGAACTGAATCTCTACAACTCAGGCTGGCTAGGAGCAGTCACAGCGATAGTCGAATACATCATCGGTTTTTCGATAGTGTATGTGGTCATCAGATGGATTCTGGAACGATATTTCAGAGGCAAATCTCGCCCACCTCTGCCACCACCACAACGATACGTGGACCCGAGCGCCGTGAATCCAACCGAACGCAGGAGATAACAATAGTGTCTCACGGCTTCTTTCCGTAGACTGCACAGACAATTCCGGCGGTCAAGGGGACAGACACTGCGTCAACGAGACCTTCCTCCCTCAGTAGATTCGCAATCTGTTCTCCGGTTCTCGCTCTCAAGATAGATCGGCCCAAGTAGGACAATGTCCTGCCCCAAGCTTCTGAAACCATTCGGCCGAAGAATGGGAAGAGACCGAGGAGATAGTCGTAGTAGAAGATCTGGAAGAGGCGGCTGTGTGGACGAGCGAAGTCCAATGATATGACGACTCCGCCCGGGACCGTGGCGCGTGACATTTCTCGAAAAGTCATCTGGGCACTGGAGACGTTTCTGAGGGCGAGGCTGATGGAGGCAGATCCGAAACAATCATCACGGAACGGAAGATTCTCAGCCCGGGCCAAGACCCAGTCAACCCTCTCTCCAACGTTCCTTGCTTGCAACCTCCACCTGGCGGTCTTCAGCATGGAGAGTGTAAGGTCCACGCCAACGACAAACCCGTCGCGAGAAACGATCCTAGCGAACTCAGCGGCCAAAAGCCCAGTCCCGGTAGCCACGTCAAGTATCCGTTCATTGAGCTTCTGTCTGGTGTGGTCTACGACATAGGCTCGCCATCGCCTATCTTGCGCGAAGGAAAGCAGGCTCAAGAGAATATCGTATTCTAACGGGACCTTTGAGAAGAGGCTCCGGACATACCGCGCCTTAGGGTCAAACACGGGCTAGGACGTGGAGGTCTTCGGCGTGCCGGGACTTGACTTTCTGAAACTGTAGCCGACACCAGCTATTCCCACGACGATCAAGATCACCGCGAACACGACAGGCAACAGTATAGCGGCAAAGTACGAGACAAGCAAGAGAACTCCGAAACCGGTCATCAGAGCACCCCAGCCTACCACCATTATCCTGGGCGGAGCATACGAGTTCGCTGGAGGAAAAACAAATGCTTCAACGATCATCCACGCTCCGAAGAACGTAAAGACCAAGGGAAAGACTGCGAAAATGTTTAGCCCGGTGAGGAGTGATGCCAGGATGAGCCCCCCGAGAATTATTAGGAAAACGCTGCCGTTGAGAGGCGCCCAGGGAACACGATTCATTGCAGATTCAACAAACCTCAGACTATCCCTTGTTTATAGTACTATTGTAGTTGGACTGGTAAGCGGAGGCGAAACTCTGGTCAGACATGATTGTAGATGTTTGACTCTTGAAAAGTTCCTGTGTTCATTTCTTCTTCAATCTCTCGTAACATGAGAATCCGCTTGTAGGTGGGCGGGTGGGTCATGAAGAGTTGAGCCGCCTTCCGCCAGTTCGACTTGGCTTCAGCCTCCATAGCCATCTCCAACTCGCGCTCACTCAGGACACCGTCATGGTCCAAATCGTACTTTGACTTCTGATCCATTATCTGTGCCACATCCTGTTTTGCTTGCGCCGGGTCTTCAATGAAGAAGGCTCTAGCACCATGCGGCTCGCCTGGAGCCAAGGACAATCCGTAAGCTATCTTGGTCAGAGCGCTCTCTAATTCTCTGGGCTGTTTTGTCAGGTATGCGGAGTAGGCGTCGGCGTAGCTCTCGCGCAGACGCGTCAGCCTCAAAGCCAGCAATGTTGTCAGGATATAGACGACGTAAGCAACGACGGCGATGATTATCAGCGCCCCGGCACTATTGTTCCGATTAGACCCCCGACCGCCATACCCGCTGACGTAGCCTCCCCAGAGGACAGACCGTGCGATAAGATACGCGACCAACGGTATGGCTGAGATCATTGTAACAACGATAAAGTCACGATGCTTGACATGACCAAGCTCGTGAGCAATAACACCCTCGATCTCGTCCTCATCCAAGCGCTGGAGCAATCCCTGATGGACCGCCAGCGTAGCGCTCTTCTGGGTCCGGCCAAACACGAACGCATTCGGCGTAGGGTCTGGCGAAATGGCTAATCGTGGCATTGGAATGCCAGACGTTGACGCCATCTGGGAAACCTTCGTCTCCAGCCATCGGTTCTCACCAGGAGCGAGATAGTGGAGCCGGCTAGTAGCTTTGACTATGACAGGACCGATCAGATATTGCAGCAGAATTATGAAGAAGGCGCCAGTCAGACTCAGAACCAGTGTTGTGACGGGGTCTGAGATGAAGAAGACGGAGATCAGAGTGATAAGACCCAGAAATATGGCGAATACTAGGATGATCGTGAAGCTCATCGTACGCTTCAAGGCCCCAAGTCCCGCCATGATCCATCTCCGATCCTAGAGAACTTAATCCGGCCCTTCTTTAATTCTAGCCCAGAAGAAGAGGAAAATCCTGGCCATGTCTCAGATTGTTTCAGAGATCAAATGTCCGAATTGCGGAGCCCAGCTCAATCTATCTCCGGGCGAGCTAGTGGCTACTTGTAGATATTGCGGCTATACGTCTGTTGTGGGTGCGAACGCTCCATTTCAGCTCCAGCACAGCCTCATAGTCAACAACCTCAACAACGCACGAATTACTCAGGATCTACAGGACTGGATGAGGTCCGGATTCATGAAACCAGGAGACCTTGCTAAGAGAAGCAAGGTCACTATGCTAGAACTCAGATACCTTCCCTTCTGGCTAGTACACCTCACCGCCACCAGCACATACGAAGGAATGCTCGAAAGAATCTCACCACCCACACCACGAAAAGGGACAATCCAGAACCAGTACGACTGGCTGGTCTTAGGAAGAAAGGCCGCGGACTTCCCAACCCGGGACTACAGAGTGCCGGCTGAAGGCAAGATACCCTTCGACTTCACCAAGATAGAGCCTCAGGCAAAATTTCTGAATAGCGAACTAGACAGCGATGAAGCTGTCATTCGAGCGAAAAATGAAGTTGAGGAGAACCAAAGATTCCTCCTGAAACAGGAAGTGGACCAAGTAACACGGTTCGACACAAGTTTCAGCATTGAGAAGCCCACCTATCTTCACGCACCACTCTGGTTCCTACAATACGAGTACAAGGGAAAAAGCTACAACGCCATCATTGACGGCAGCAGCGGAAGCATGATCCGAGCGGATATTCCACAAACAGACTTCAAACTGATCTAAGCCCTCTTGAGGAAAGAGACGATTGCATCATAGCAGTCGTTGGATCAGGTATGAAAGGCACACCCGGGGTCGCGGCAAGAGTATTCGGAGCCGTGGCAGGGAAAAAAGGTCAATGTGCGCATGGTGGCTCAAGGCTCGTCAGAATACGACATATCGTTCGTAACACGCGAAAAGGATGGACCTGAAGCCGTTAGATCAATTCATGACGAATTCAGCCTCGGAAAAAGAGACCAGAAATCCTAGAGATATATGCGATTATCAGTGTCGAAATCGTCCCATAGACACGATTGTGAAACGAGACGATTGACGGTCGACATCTTCCCAGATCGGTTTCATACCAGCAAATCTTAGGAAATCCAGGTTTCATGAATCGGACCTTAAACAACCGTGACCCCACGTATTCCATGCCGCCCCAGACTCTCCGCGAACACTCTGAAGAAGAACGAGCCTTGGCCAGCCGCATCGTTGCCTGTGAATTCTGGACCAGTCCAAACCATCAGAGAAGCTGTGCTACTATAGTTTCGCGGATAGCTCATGGCTGACTGCGTTGTCCCGGTCAGAGTGTAGCTCAGCTTGACCGATAGCAGAATGCTCTCAGCAGTCAATAGTGGATGCCCCATGACGGTCGCGTTAAAGCTCTGTATTTCTACCTGGACTAACATTGGATTTCCTGTTGAAACAGTGATTGTTGAGGGCTGTGTGATCTCCGGATTCGTCGCGAGATCCGTCGTATTAGCGTAGTAGACGTGTATCGCTCCCTTGGCTGGCAACCAAGCAGGATTGACCGCCCAGTCAAGGGGAAGCGTCACATTCAACTTGAGCGATTTCAGCGGTGACCCGGAAGTGTTTGTCACGTTGACCCAAGCTAAGACGTGGCCGGGGGTCATGCTCCTTAGAATACCGCCAGTGATGATCGCATTGACCATCGGATTTCCATCCGAATCGGATGGTAGGGGATGCATGTCGGGATCCGTATAGAATATTGAAACTGAGACCCCAATTTGATGAACATCTATGGTCAGCACATAATAGATTCTAGCTCCGTAATTGTCTTGCACACTGAGAGTCACCACCCACGGACCAGGATCCGGAAATGTGATTGTGATATTCGTCGATGGTGTCAAACTCCCTTGAGCAGGGCTATTGTAATAGCGCTGCTCTAGGCCCATCGTCCATGTCCAATTGTACTGTGAAATCCTGCCGTTAAGATTCTGCGATACTGCGTAGGCGTTGAAAAACTCGGGTTGATTTGCAATCGGGCTCGGTGGAGGATTGAAGGATACGGTCGGTGGTTTGCATGGAGTTCCACTTGCGGCTGGACAATCAATGTTCGTGAAGTATCCGTCGTATGGAACTGCAGGTATGAATATCAATCCTAGTGGAGCGCTGGCACTCAAGGCTACAAGCACATTGTATACAATGTGTATCGAGGAGAAGCCCATGTTTACGACAGTGAAGGTGACGCTGAACAGCTTCCCACTTGACGCTGTTGTGTTGAGACCGGAGTCAGTAAAAAGATCAACGCTTACAACTCCGATGCCATCAAACCTTGAGTCAGGAAAACAATAGGGACCTGTGCCGTTCACGCACTCCGAAGAAAAGACTGCATCGTTGCCTAAGACCCCTCCCGAGATGTCCAATCCTTGGAACTGCAGTACGCTGTGATTGTAGAGTAGTGCGATTTGGAAGCCGCTGAATGGCTGTGAATCGATGACGCTCACTTGAAAAGTCAAGGTGGTGCCTTGAACAAGTGCCAAGCTCGATATGCTGGAAGGGTTGACCGCCACTTTCGCAACGCCTTGGGCGTGGGCAACTGGCAGGAATGGAATCCAGCCCGTTGACCAGGCGGTTGCTGCGATCAAAGCCACTAGAGTTACTACGAGGAGGGTCTTGATGCTGGATCGTGATGCCTTTTCAGGGCCTTTGGATGGTTGGTTTTTCACAAGTCTGACTAGCAATTGGGTTTCGCCTTCTCCGTCTCAAAAGTCTACCGGTTAATGGAGATGGAAGAATCCCCCGCTGTTCATCTCATAATGGTTACTATGTCCTGATCGTTTGGGATATGGTCCAGTCCCACCCTTTGCCCTCCATATTTCACGCTGGACCCTGAGACGAGAGCATACTTTGCACCCTCCACGAATCGGGGATGAACCTTCTTGCAGACATCCCGCAGAGTTGATCCGGAGGGAAGTATGAGAGGCTTCTCGAAATCAGGCTCTCCGTCTGGACGCTTCAGGTAGATCCTTTTGAAATCCAGCGTCTCCCATATTCGTTCGGTAAGCAGGTCAATGTTTAGACCCTTCTCGGCAGATATGGGCACGAAATCAGTTCCAACTTGTCTCTTCACGACAGCAAGGTACTGCTCGTTGACGAGGTCCACTTTGTTAAGGACGACGAGTGCTGAAGCGTATCTTCTGTTCCCAGTTAAGACGTCGATGAGCTGGTCGTCCGTGATGTCTTCACGGATCAGAATGCTGCCATTGGTCAGCCCGTACGCCTCTGCTATCCCTTTGACTGTGGCCTGAGAGAGCTTGGTCAGTTTGACGCTGGTTGTCAGGGCTAGCCCTCCTTTGCCGGACTTTGTTATCACCACATCGGGTGGCTTCTGGTTGATTCGAATACCCATCTCGTGAAGCTCACGCTTCAACAGTTCTACTTGACCTGGCTGAAAAACGTCCAGGACCAACAGGACAAGGTCAGCGTTACGTGCCACAGAGAGGACTCTGCGCCCTCTCCCTCTCCCAGAGGAGGCACCGCTGATAATTCCCGGGAGGTCGAGAATCTGAATGTCAGCGCCGTTGTATCGCAATATTCCCGGGACTACAGTTAGCGTCGTGAACGCGTAGGCAGCAATCTTCGACTTCGCATTCGTCAGACGATTGAGGATAGTGGACTTGCCAACGCTGGGGAGACCGATCAGGACAACAGTGGCATCCCCGCCTTTGCGAATCTCAAAAGCTGGACCCCCACCCTTCGAAGTGGAAGCCTCAAGTTCCGCCCGTATTCTGGCAAGCTTCGCCTTCAATAGTCCGATATGATGCTCGGTGTGCTTATTGATCTGGGTCTTCTTCATCTCCTCCTCTATCTGCTTGATCTTTTCAGGAAGACCCATACTATCCTACCTTCATTCTTGCACAAGTGTTGCGCAATCGGACATAGTCAAGTTTACTCCCTGGCTCAAAGTAAGGGATCACTAGCCAATAGGCAAATTTCAAGACTGAGGAAACCTAGCGGAATAGAGCGTGTTAGCATTCCGAGGGTGCTCGCCGATGAAATGGTCGAGATATGTGGATAATATCGTAACGAGTGTGTCGCTTCTCCTGATGACTTCAGGAGCGATTCTGTACTTTTATCAAGTTGGTTACCGTCCCATTAGTGTGATCATCTTCCTAATCGGCCTCGTTCTGTTGATACTGGAGGCATTAGGAGGAGTTGGAGAAGAGAAGCAAGCCAGAATTATTGTTCCTGAAGGACAATTTCACTATCCCTAACATTAGTAGTCGCGATTGAAGACCCTGCCTCGGGGCCACCGGTGTCTCGGCAAAGGTGGATGCTAGCGAATGATCGCCTAGCGGGATAGTACGTGTCGAACAATCGATTCTTGTAGGAGTCGCGAGTCCCTAACGTCTGGCAAGTAGCTTTGGAACTAGGAATACGGATAGTGGGCCGAACACAAGTATGATGAAGAAAATCGCGAAGAGGGATAGTTCGGAGAGAAGATTGACTGTCCTCTGTTGCAAGATACTGCTCGCTACAACAAACCCGAATTGTCCACGGTATACGGGGTCAGCGTTAGAGGCTAGATTGACGGATTCCTGTACAGTGTTTCCATGAGCGAGAGCCGACACGAGCGTCGAGGTCTCCGAGTCCGTGAACTGGGCGCTCACTGAATTGTCGAATCCTATTAGGTAGCCGGCTCCTTTGTCCGCGAAGGCTGCGCCAAAAGTCTCTCGGTCACCCGGATCGCCGCAGCCCATCAATACGATGATCGAATTCTGGAACCGTCCATGAGATTCGCTGCTAATGAACTGCGCCTCGACTGCGAAATATTCTACTGGGGTCCCTATCGTGGCGGGAGATACGTGGCCGGCGAGCTGTGCGAAGACGTACTTGGAGCTTGTGTAGGGCTCGGAGGTAATGATAGCTGAGTGTGCTGTATGGGCTCGTATGATCACAAGACCGTACCCTTGAGAGGGAAGATTTGCAAGAGTATCCACTGTGAACTTGTCTGGACCGATGTAGTCAACCGTATACCCGACTGAAGAGAGTGTCCTCGTCACATTGTCGGTAAATGACGGATCAGGGTTGTTCACTGAGAGCCCGTCGATCAGCACGGCCCTCAGACCGTTGGGACTAGACGTGGGGAACCAGATGCCGTTCTGCCAGGCCCAGACAGATGCTCCCAGCCCAATTACCAAGAGAATGGTCAGTGAGAGAGTGAGACGGACATGACGCCGCGGCCAAATCCTGCTAGCGGCTTTGCCAGCGTATCTTGCTGTAGGCCTACCATGCGCCTGCTTGTCAAGTGATTGATTGAGAAGCGTATCAAAGCTGTTCTCTCTCTTGATCTTTTGGCCCATTCAGGACTCCTACCGGATTGCCTTCGAGCTATGTCAGCTCACCGGCAGATCGTTTATTCCGTGAGACCTGGTCTTGCTGGAGCTGAGATATAGGAGTATTGCCCACAGCCTCGACGATTGCCGAAGTGCTTCTGCTGGTGAGCGAGTTTCTGGGTCGGTCAGAACTAGAGTTGCAACAAACTTCTGCACTAGCAGTCGTACCCGCCGTTTGGATAGTCTGATGTGCATCCGATGGCGCTGGCAGGTGACAGCGTCGAGGTGCTAGTGCTTAGGACGTTGCTGCCGACCTCGTAGAGTGTACTAGCGTATCCTCCTATGCCGGGCAGGACATTAGTCGTCCATCCCGCGTTCGTTACAGTACACGGGGTGATTGTCGTCCCAGGAAGAGTGTATCCCGCTACGCAGGAAAGGATCAGCTGTGTGCCGGCGGTCTTCTCTGTAGAGAAGCTTATCCAGCTTATTCCCTTGAGCGAGTTGACCTTCAAACGCTGGCTTAGACCGACAGGATTGTTAGTGCTCGTAAGACTCGGGTTACCGATGCCCTGTGCCCAGTGTGGACAGTTGGCTGATGGAGTCGAGGAGTGACAGCTGTTCACTGTCAACACCTTCGAAAAGTCAGCACTACCAGAACCAATATCCCCAGACCAGATGTACGATGCGAGAGCTCCGCTGCTACGGAAGTAATCGCTGCTCGCACCAGCAACACCACAAGCAGTTCCAGTCGAGGAGAGAGTACAGCCAGCCCTAGTCAGGGTAAAGTCACCCAGACCAAAGGCTGGAGCCTGTGTATTATCGATGCTACAGCCTCCACCAAGAGTACCGACAGCAGGATGACCTGTGCCGCCGATACTCTGGCAAGTGTATGGGCCAGATCCAATCAGGAAGTTGTTCGTCATGGGATCGAAGATTGGACTGTCAGCACGCACACCACCGACTGAAGCAATGTTTGATGCACCGAAGTGTCCTACGCAATTGTCCTCCGAAGCGTTCACTATGTTTGTGCCCGCAATGTTCTTGTCTGTCACGCCAGTGTTCCATGTGCTTGCTCCGCAGGCAGACCAGACATGGCCTGGAATTATGGTGACGCCTCCGACGAGGAGCTCAGTGAATGGACCCCTAGCCTTGAGATTGAGGTCCAGAGTATATTCGTCAAGCACGTTGATGTGGGAGACGTTGGCTAGAGCTGTTGCTTGGTATGCTCCTGTAGCGTTGAGGTTGATGAAGGTGTACTTCACGTCCCATGCTGTGACAGGTCCACCATCATGCCAGTGGTTACTACGGTTGAGTGTGAGTCGGAGATCAGCGGATGTGTTTGCGAAGTATGTCGAGTTACCATAGCCCAGTGTTGTAGAAGTGCACGGGGGACCGCCTGGGTAGCATAGGAAGCTGTGACTAGTAGTCATCCAGTCGATGTTCTGCAATATCGAAGAACACTGGGTCACACCCGAGCCCGCGGGAGGAGTCTGGCTACAGAGAGGGTTCTGCACGAAGAGACTGTCATAGATGTTGCTGAGCAAGTACGCGTCCCAGAGGGTGGTGAACTGGAATGGGTTGAGACTGTCAACCGTTGCCAAGAAGCTCTGGCGGAATGTTCCAGCCATAGCTGGGCTGCCACTGTATGCATTGAGCCATTCGAAGAAGTTCGCTGAGGGCGAATAGCCGCCACCGAAGGCTGTGATCCAGCCTGGTGTCGTTGAGGTGCCCAGAGGCCAGTTGCTGAGACGACCCTGAACGTCGTTGCCGTCCCAGACTGGGATCGTGAAGACATGGCTGCCATAGTAGTCCTCAGCCTGGTAACCAGCACTGATCGATGAACAGGCTGGAGATGCGCCGATGCATGATGTAGACCCTGTACCAGAACCCACTGTTCCGCCTGAACAGTTTACGAAAGTCGGCGTGGCAAAGTTGGGTGTTGGATCCCCGTTTGCGCCGAGACATGGCGAAAACTCCATCGCTGAACTCAGACTGTCATAAGTGGGGCTGCAGACATACATGTAGTCGAACGCGCCGCCGGTGAAAGTGGTACTGGCGCATGGCGAACCCGGAACATTAGTGGAACAGTCCGCGTTGGTGCAGGTAACTGTAGTCTTAGTGGCGAAGAGACTGTTGTATTCGAAGTATGATGTGCTATCAAATGGGAAGACTTGTCCAAAGCCGAATGTTCCCAGTCCCCAGCAATTGATCGGGACACCGTTAGTGCTTGTGTTGAATCCGCAAAACTGGCTGCTTACTCCTTCCGATAATTGCAGGAACGGACATGACCCACCGCCACAAGCAGCATTGCCTGAGCCGGTATTCGAATTGTCACAGCCGATGGGCTTACCTGCAAGTGTGGTCCATGCGCCCCATGCAGGCGAGAAGAGTGCGCAAATATCCTGAATGATGCCTTCACCCAAGCTCTTACGGGGTTCGGTCGTTCGGACGAAAGCGCAAGTGTTCGCCGTGGCAATAGGAGCTCCACCAGCACAGCCTAGCGTGTTGATGGCTGTAACGACGGATGGCCAGCCTCCAGAGGGCGCGACGAGTTCGCAGTTCGCGTTTGTCGTCACGCCGCTAATGCTAGCATCTGCGAATGCTGTGATAAAGTGCTGCGCGGCGGCACAAAAGTCAGGGCTGCCGATCTGAGCTTGCCACGGGAAGGTGGTAGTGCCAGTGACAGTTCCGGTGGGACATGTGGTACTGAAGTTACAGTTGTAGGAGGTACCACCCGGAGCGCCCACGACGCAGTTCGTCGAGCTGGACTCGGTGTACTTCGTATCCCATCCACACGGGTTGGCTGCGTAGAGCCCACCGTTTGTACAGCCGACTGATATTGTGCAGACAGGTATCGGTTGATCATTAGGGACGCATGCTATGCCCAAGCACGCGGCATTGTTCGCTGTGAAGCTTTGTTTGTTGATAAGATGAGCTATCCCCTGGCGAAGCTCGACCCCTGCCGCGCTGTTACCGTACTGCATGGGGACACCCCAAAGCACGTTAGCGAGGTTGAACTCGATCTCAAAGTATCCATGGTCAGGAACGGGCGCACTGCAGATTATCGTGGTGCTACCTCCACAGTTTACTGTGCTTGCTCCTTGCTGGGTTGCGGTTAGTGGCCAGTCTTCGCTGTCGACCTGGTTTGTCAACAGCCAGTTGACTTGGGTAATGCTAGCACCGTCACCCTGGCTGATAGACAGGGTCTGCTCTTGGGCACCTGCAGGATACCATGCTCCAGATGTCGTCTCTTGTTGAGCTCTCACCAGAGAAATACTTGGAAAATACAAGTTGTTCGACAGGACACTGGGAAGACTGACCAGTGAGAAAACGATGGCAAAGGTGAGTAGAAGCCTGACAGTAGGCATACTACCCGCCTTAGCCTCTCACATTCGCATGTTAAGTTTATCGGTTGGAGTCCTCTCGACGAAGCTATCCATCGCGATCACTATCTGATGGGTCGAAAAGCCCCAAGACACTAGATTGAGTATTGGGGATGGTCAGTGACTTCGAAATTTATTTAGCTAATTCCCAAGAGCGAGTTGCCCCCGTCATCGGTCGGCCTCTCGTCCCGGTTGCTGACTGATTATCCTACTCATACCGGATCCGAGGATCAACGATCCCGTAGACAATATCTGAGATGAAGTTAGCAGCGACAACAGTGAGCGATATCAGATAGAACATCGCCTGCATGACAGGATAGTCCTTCACCTCTACCGCTTGAAAGAGCCAGAAGCCGAGTCCGGGCCAGGCGAAGACAGTCTCAGTTATGATCGCACCTGAAAGAATGCCGCCGAATGCGAGCGCGCTAGCAGTTATCACTGGGAGTGAAGCGTTCTTGAAAGCATGCCGGAAGAGTATCACTCTTTGAGACAGCCCCTTGGCTCTCGCTGTTAGAATGTAGTCTTCGGTTAGTGCCTCCATCATCGTGGCTCTCGTCAAGAGCACAAAGCCGCCGTAGGAGATCAGCGTCAACGTGACCGAGGGTAGGAAGAAGAACTGTATACGGACGAGGATCTGGGTGAGAATGCTCGGAAGATTGCCTGGGATAGTCCAAGACGCTGGCTGAAGGCCGCCTGAGGGAAACCAGCCCAGACCCAAGGCGAAGACGAGAATGAATAACAGACCAATCCAGAACGTCGGAAGGGCAGAGGTCGTGATCGAAGCGGATACGTTAAGCTTGTCTAGAATGGAGCTTCGTCTGCTGGCTGAGACAATTCCAAGGACTGCGCCGATGATGATACCGAGGATGGTAGACACTCCGAGCAGCAACAGAGTATTCTGAAGTCTTCCTTGTGCTATGACCTGTGTAGAGATGGGCTGGCCGTTTTGGTAAGAGTTTCCAAACTGGAACGTGAGCATATTGTGAATGTAGGAGACAAACTGGTCAGTGCGTGAGGCGTGACATTGCCACAGCGCGCAGAGATTCGCGACTGCCTGCGGGTTTTGAGCTATCCGGGGACTGCCTGTAAGAAACGCCTGTGCACCGTTCTGTCCTGGAATCCCCTCGAAAATAATCCAGTTTACGATCATGATTGCGAAAATCAGAAACACAGTGTATGCGAGTCTTTTCAGCAGGAAAGAGCGAAGGGTCGTTTTTCACACCGAGAAGATCGAAGTTCATCGTTTATTTGGTGCTTGCCCCCGTTCACTCTCCCAAGAACGTGGTCAATCCTATTACGTAGAATCCCAAGAAACAGAGGATTTCCTGCCTTTCTTCGGTAGTCCCCTAGCAGTCGTATCCGCCGTTGGGATAGGCTGAGCCTGATCCTATCGGCGCTGCGCAGTTCGCGTAAGGTCCACCTGCAGGGCTAGCCGGCGCTAGTGTCGATGTGCTTGTGCTCAGGACTGTGCTGCCCACCTCGTAGAGTGTTGAAGCGTATCCTCCGATGCCCGGTAGGACGGTGCCCGTCCATCCTGCATTGGTTGCCGTGCATGGTGTGATTGTTGTTCCTGGAATCGTGTACCCTGCTTTGCAAGCTAGGATCAGTTGTGTGCCGGTTGTCTTCTCTGTTGAGAAGCCAATCCAGCTTACTCCCTTGTACGAGTTGACCTTCAAACGTTGGCTGAGACCAACAGGGTTGGTGCCTGTGCCGCCCGGGTTACCGATGCCCTGTGCCCAGTGCGGACAGTTAGCTGAGGGGCTTGTAGAGTGACAACTGTTAACGGTCAACACTTTCGAAAAGTCAGTGCTGCCAGAACCAATATCGCCAGACCAGACGTATGATGCTAGTGCTCCGCTACTCCGGAAGTAGTCGGTATTTGAGCCTGCAACACCACACGTAGTCCCGGTCGATGTCAGGGTACAACCTGTCCTAGTCAGTGTGAAGTCGTTGAGCCCGAAGGCCGGAGACTGAGTATTGTCCACACTGCAGCCTCCTCCGATCGTGCCGACTGTCGGGTGACCCGTGCCGCCGATGCTCTGGCATGTGAATGCGCTAGATCCGATGAGGAAGTTGTTCGTGACAGGGTCGAAGGTTGGACTGTCAGCACGCGTACCACCGACAGTGACAATGTTGGGCGCGCCGAATGCTCCGATGCAAGTGTCCTCAGGAGCAGTGACGATGTTAGTTCCAGAAATGTCCTTGCCAGTTACGCCGCTGTTCCAAGTGCTCGCACCACAAGCAGACCAGATGTGGCCTGGAATTATGGTGATACCGCCAAGGAAGAGCTCAGTGAACGGACCCTTAGCCTTGAGGTTAAGGTCCACAGTGAACTCGTCCAAGACGTTAATGTGAGCAACATTAGAGAGCGATGTAGCCTGGAAGGCGCCAGTGGCGTTGAGATTGGTGTAGCTGTACTTTACGTCCCAAGCAGTGACGGGACCGCCGTCCTGCCAATGATTGCTTCGATTCATGGTTAGACGAACGACTGCAGCAGTGTTCGCAAAATAGGTAGAATTCCCGTAGCCAATGTTTGTTGAGGAGCAACCAGGTCCTCCGGGGTAGCATAGGAAGCTGTGGCTGGTCGTCATCCAGTCAATGTACTGGAAATTCGAAGCGCACTGATCGATAGCAGCTCCAACAAAGTTATGTGGAGCGACGCACATCGGGTTTTGAACGAAGAGCCCGTCGTAAATCGTGCTTAGAAGATAGGATTCCCAGATGGTGTTGAAGTCGAACGGGTTGAGGTTACCGACTGTCGTCAGGAAGCTCTGACGTAACGTACCTGCAACCGCTGGATTGGGACTATAAGCGTCGAGCCATTCCCAGATGTTTGCTTGCGGCGAGTAGCCGCCGCCGAATGCTGTGATAAAGCCCGGTGATGTCGCGTTGCCTAGCGGCCAGTTACTGGAGCGAGCTTCAATGTCAACGCCAGTCCAGACAGGTATCGTGAAAGCGCGGCTACCGAAGTAATCCTCTGCCTGATAACCCGCGCTGATGGAGCCGCAGCTTGGACTAGCCCCGATGCATGTCGTCGCACCCGTGCCCCCCGAGACCGCTGCACCCGAACAGTTGGCGAACGTGGGTGAGGCGTTGCCCAAAGTAGGATCTGGGGCGGTTGTACTCGGCGAGGCGAGGCATGTTGCAAACTCCATCGCCGAACTCAAACTATCGTAGATGGGACTGCAGACAGACATGTAGTTGGCCGCTGAGTAGGAGGACACCGTGGTGCTGATGCACGGCGAGCCTAAAATGTAAGAAGCGAAGTTGCTGTTATATTCGAAATATAATGTGCTGTCGAATGGGAAGACTTGTCCAAAGCCGAATGTTCCGAATCCCCAACACTTGTTAGGGACACCTTGGGGAGGTGGGTTGAATCCGCAGAATTGGCCGATCGATCCCTCCACCTCCTGGAGGAATGGGCATGAGCCACCGCCACACGCAGCGTTGCCAGTTCCCGTGTTTGAATTGTCGCACGAGAATGGTTGGCCGGCAAGGGTGGTCCACGCGCCCCAAGCGGGCGAGAAGAGCGCGCAAATATTCTGGGCAAGGCCTTCACCCAGACTCTTCCGGGGTTCAGTGGTGCGGACGAAAGCGCAAGTGTTCGCAGTGGCGAGTCCAGCGGATACACAGTTTCCTGATGTGTTGATAGCGGTGACGGGTGAAGGCCAGCCACCCGGAGGAGCGGCGAGTTCACAGTTCGCGTTGGTCGTGACACCTGTAATGTTAGCGTCAGCGAAAGCGGTGATGAAGTGCTGTGCAGCGGCGCAAAAGTCTGGACTGCCTATCTGAGCCTGCCAAGCGAAAGTTGTCGTCCCAGTCGGGACGCCGGTGGGACAAGCTGCGCTGAAGCTACAGTTGTAGGCAGAACCACCAGGAGCACCAACAACGCAGTTAGTCGTGCTTGACTCTGCGTACTTGGTGTCCCAGCCGCACGGGTTGGCCGCCGGTAGTCCACCGTTACCGCAACCAGCAGTGATAGTACAGACTGGGATAGGAGAATCGTTGGGATTGCATACTGTGCTAAGGCATGCAGGGTTGTTCGCCGCGAAGCTCGCTTTGTTGAAAAGATGGGCTATTCCTTGACGTAGCTCAATACCTGCCGCACTGTTACCGTACTGCATCGGTATGCTCCAGAGAACGTTTGCAAGGTTGAACTCGATCTCGAAGTATCCATGGTCAGGCACCGGGAGGCTGCAGAGAACATTCGCGTTACCTGAGCAGTTTACCGTGCTTGCTCCCTGTTGGGTTGCGGTTAGTGGCCAGTCTTCGCTGTCGACCTGGTTTGTCAGCAACCAGCTAACTTGGGTACTGACAGCACCGTCACCTTGGCTGATAGACAGGGTCTGCTCCTGAGCGCCCGCAGGATACCATAACCCAGCACTCGTCTCCTGTTGCGCCCTCACAACCGGGATCTTCGGAAGAAAGACGTTGCTGGACAGGACGCTGGGAAGACTTACGAGTGAGAAGACGATGGCGAACGTGAGTAGAAGCCTGACGGCGAGCATACTACTCGAATTATCACTAATCTCTCGACTTGAAGGATAAGGTTATCGGCCTTGACCTAACACCTCTAGCCTGCCGTGGAAGACTGTGCCTCCACGGACCATGACCGGCTAGTCTTGCAGATTTTTCAAGGAGAGTGCACATATTAGTTCATGGCTGAAGACTGGGTAGAGGCGAGAGACAAAGCAGTACTAAACACGGTCTACTACTGCGAGACGTGCAACGTCATCGTTGAACTTGGAGATGCTGACATCTCTATCCACAAGAAAGATCTTCCGCATCACAAGATGCGGCGTGTCATGATTCTACGATGCAGCCGTTGCGGAAACGTTGTCACCGACTCCTATGCAGAATACAGTCCCGAGAAAAACCAGTTCTGGTGCAAGAACTGCATCTCAGAAGCTGGCGTTGAAGCTTTCCACTCCAACTAGCACTCCCTTTATACTTCGAACGGAAAACTTGGAACGTCACCAGGCGCTGTCCCCCTTGAATATTGACCTTGTCAGAAAGGAAATTCCCGTAACTTCTCGACGAGCATACTTCGATAACGCCGGGACGGGCCCGCCCTCAATCAATGTTCTCAACGCGATCCACGAATACCTAACGGACTGGCGCGACTATGGCGAAAACTGGGAAGAATGGCTACCCATGATCATCGAATCCCGCCGACTCTACGGAAAGATGATCGGAGCAAGCATAGAGGAGGTCGCGAGTGTCCCGAACGTCAGCTCAGCTCTCACCGCGCTGGCGAGTAGTGTCAAGTACAAACCTAACGGTAACATTGTTATCAGCGAACTGAACTTTCCCACGAACATCTACCTCTGGCATCTCCAGAAGAAGCACGGCCGCACCAACGAGGTTCGGCTACTGAGAAAGGACCAGAATGGCACCGTTCCTCTAGAAGAATGGGAGAAGGCGATCGATGACAACACCTCTATCGTCTCGGTCGACTATGTGTCCTGGACGAATGGCTGCAGAGAAAAGATCAGGGAGATCGCAAAGATCGCTCATGAGCACAACGCGTTTGTGATAGCAGACTCCTTCCACGGACTAGGAGTCTTCCCGATCAATGCCAAACAAGACGGGGTCGATGCGCTAGCTTGCGGAATGTACAAGTGGATGCAAGGGCCCCACGGCGCCGCCTACCTATACACACGCAGTGATAGGCTCAGTGAGCTGGACCCTAACTACATCGGATGGCATGGAGTGGAAGATTCTGTCGTCAGGAGAATGTCCAAGCAGGAAGACTTGTTCGGCAAGCCCTTCAACATCGACATTGCAGAGCCCGCGTTGGACGCGACTCGTTTCGAGGGAGGAAGCTGGGGAGTAGTCTCGATCGTGGGAGCGAAGGCCGCTCTTGAATACGCGCTCAAGCAAGACCAACAGGAAAGATACCATCGAATTCTCAAGGTCACAGATCATCTCATCGATGGTTTGAAGAAGAAAGGACGGAAAATACTGACCCCTCTACAGTCTGAACGTCGAAGCGGAATAGTAGTCTTCGAAGACGAGGACCCTCAGGCGACGTTCAACAAGCTAAAGTCACTGAACATTACTGTGGCGAGTAGAGTCAAGGCTATACGCGCCTCTCCCCACTACTACAATACCGAGGAGGAAATCGACAAGCTCCTCGCAGCCCTGTGACCTAATAGATTGAAGATCCTGGTAATCAACAACTACAAGGAACCGGAAAAAACGAAACAGGCGTTGAACAACATCGCACTCTGCACAGGCCAACAGCCAGAGATGATCCATTACAAGATCGCTGGGATGCACGATCTGGTCTTGCAGAAGAATCCTGACATCACAATTCTCACAGGCTCAAACTTCATGCTGTCCAAGCCTGACACGAGAATGGTGTTCCAGCCTGAGATGGACCTAGTCCGAAAGCTAGACCGACCGTTTCTCGGAATCTGCTTTGGACACCAGCTCATCGGCACAGCCTACGGGTCAGAAGTCGTGGACCTCGGCCATGCAATTCGAGAGTTCAAAGAAATCAAACTATTAGGAAACGATCCCATATTCGACGGACTGCCCGATTCGATAAGAGTATCCGAGTCACATCGTCAAGCCCTAGGACGCGTCCCTGAAGGATTCCGCCATCTAGCTGAGTCGGCAACATCACAGGTTGAGGCCATAGGCCATCAGACACGCCCAATCTACGGTCTCCAGTTCCATCCGGAAAGGTCTGATGAGAAGCATCCCCATGGACGCACCATCATTCAGAACTTTTTGAAACTCTCCGCGAAATTCTGACCTGTCTATATTGGGAGATAGTGTGGAAGAAGCTTCACGTCCAGAACCATCGCAAGAAACACGATCGCCAGATAAGGGCTGGAGAACTTGAAGGCTGTCCAAGCCTGAGCTTTGGTCGGATTGGCGACGAGTTTGAGATCGACAAGAATCATGCCGAGACCCAGTAACGTGGCGGTAACTAGGTAGATGATTCCAAATCCCCCCAAGGCAGGAAGCACAAAAGCTAGAGATAGCGGAACTAACAGGAACGTATTCAGCGCAATGTATTGCGCCGTTTTCTTCTCGCCCACCACAACGGGCAGCATGGGGATTCCTGCCTTCGTATAGTCGCCTACAGCCCTCATAGCCAGTGCCCAGAAATGGCTGGGGGTCCAGACGAAGACCAGGAGAGCCATCAGCCACGGAGCTGCAGCCGTCAACTCACCCGTCGCCGCTGCCCATCCCGCGAGGGGAGCGCAGCTCCCGGCGAACCCTCCTAAGACAATGTTCAGTGTGGTTCTAGGCTTCAGATACTTGGTGTAGAATAAGACGTAGATGGCTGCGCCTAGGATGATGAACAAGCCAGCAAGCCATGGAAGGAACAACGCGGAGATGACTCCGCTAATGCCGATGAGAGATAGGCCGAAGAGGAGAGCACGGGCAGGGGATATCTCTCCTCGAGGAATAGGTCTCCAACTTGTCCGCCCCATTAAGCGGTCGAAGTCCCGGTCGACATAGCTGTTCAGTGCTCCCGCTCCCCCAGAGGCCAGCGTTCCCGCAACAACGACTGCAACGAGTCGGAGGAAGTTGATACCGGGAACGGCAACTAGAAACGCAATGAGCGCTGTAAAATCTAGCAGATAGACGATCTTCGGCTTCATCAACTCGTAATAAGCACGGACGCTGCCGGATCGTCTGACCCGCAATTCGAAGACAACCGAAACTAGAATTCGTCCGTAAAAGGGTTTTAGGGGTTAAAGTAAATGAAAAACGCTTCATCTGAGCGCAGAAGAAGCGGGTCTATCCCAAGAAGGTCAACCCGGTTACTTTTCTTAGAAGTGACGGAAGGAACGTTCTCCTGTCATGACCATAGCGATTCCATGCTGATCGCACGCTCTGACCAGCTCTTGATCTTCGACTGAACCTCCGGGCTGAACAATTGCCGAGACGCCTTCTTTTGCAACTGCTTCTACATTATCGATGTTGGGCAAGAATCCGTCGGAGGCCATTACGCTGCCTTTGAGATCGTGGCCGAACTTGTGGGCTTTCTCGATACAGGATTCGATTGCGCCGATTCTGTCTTGTTGTCCCGTCCCGATCGCCAGAGACGTGTCGTTCTTCCAGAACACGACAGCGTTAGATCGAATCTCGCATGCTGCCCACCAGGAATGCAGCAGAGCATGGTACTCGGTTTCTGATGGTGAGCGCTTCGTAGCTACTGGCAACTTTTTCAGTTGTTCCAACGATTGTAATCCAGTTCGGTAGGAATCCTCGAGTATTAGCGACCCATCATCCAGCACCACAATGTCGGGCGAGATCGAACCATGATCGGGGACAGGGACCCTTCCAATCCGAATGTCCTTCTTCGCATGGAAGACTGAAATCGCCGACTCCTCATAGTCAGGCGCATAGACCACTTCGACAAAGGTCTTCGTCAATTCTTCGGCCGTCAACTTGTCGACCCTTCGGTTGAGAACAACAACGCTGCCAAACGAGGCCCTCGGATCCGCATCTCGGGCCCGCGCATAAACAGAGGACAACACCTCGCCCTTATGCCCAACAGAAACTCCTGATGGATTGAGATGCTTCATCACCGCTGCCGCCGGCTCGCCAAAATATCCGACGATTCGCAGCCCATGACTTCCATCCTCGATATTCGTCGCTGACGGTCCGTCCTTTCCCCATTTGATCCATTCCACATTCCCAATCCCTCCCTGGGAATGTTCAGCCCTGTACAATGCGGCTTTTTGGTGTGGATTCGTCCCATAGCGCAGCCCACGATCCTGCCCACCAATCGTCCAGTGAACCTTGGAATACTCGAACACCTTTCCCCCGAGTTCCAGTCTGAGAACCTGTGGAAAATCCTCCTTCAGAGCGGTCCGATAGATTTTGCGAATCTCCTGCTTGCTCATCGAGCCTGACCCATCAAGTAGTCCCGTATTGCCTTGTCATAGTCTGCTGTTAGAACAAATGCTTCTCGGGCCAGGCGCTGTCGCAGATCGTTTCCTACATACCCTTTTCTCTCCAGCTCCGCGACCACGCCCTCATACTGAAGCGGCGAAGTCACTGGCACAACTCGTTGGTTCAACAATGCACCTTTCCCCGCGGCCCGTATTAGCGCAACGCCTCCAATGTCAATATTGTCAACGGCCTTCCGAAGATCCTTGGGATCAACCTTCACAACCTCTTGGAAGGGATACAGATTTACCACCACAAAATCTAGGGGCTCAATTCGGTTCGCTTCCAGATACTTCCGCTGCTCGGCGTCATTCCAGTCTCCGAGTATTCCGCCATGAATCCTTGGATGTAACGTCTTCACGAGTCCCCCAGGCATCTCCGAGACTTGAGTATACTCTGAAACCTCGACGACATGGAAGCCAAGTTTCCGGACAGCCTCGGCAGTCCCTCCAGAGCCAAGCATCTTGATCTGAAGCTTCGAGAATATCCAGGCTAGCCGGTCCAGCCCTGTTTTGTCGTAGACTGAGAGTAGGGCGTTACCGGGCAAACCCGTTCCCCATGAACATGGTTGCCGTGATATTTAGTCTCGGGCAGTAATCATACTTGCTCCAATGCGCGCGTAATCTTTAATCGAGACGCCCGTACCGCAGGATACAGACTGCCAATCAATACTGCGACAAGAGCAAGAATCAACGACTGAACTATAGCACCATAAGGTACGATGAACGGAATAAAGAAACCAGCCAGTGTAGTGCTGTTGGTAGCTCCCTTCAACAACAGCAGACCACCAGGTACGGCCAGCAAGAATCCGAAGAGGCCCAGAAGAGTTCCTTCACCAAGAAACAACCCAGTAATCTGCAGCCTGCTCATACCTTGAGACCGTAAGAGTCCTATCTCCCTCCTCCTGTCCGATACGTTCATGATCATGGTTGCGCCTATGCCAAGACTTGCTATCAGCAAAGCGAAATAAAGAATCAACAATATCAGCGCAAAAATCCTGTTGATAGTATCATTCACAAGTGACAGGAGTTCGCCGAGGGTTAGAGAGTTCTGGCTGAAATCATAATGTGGAAACCTGTCCGCAATATCATGAGCAATGCTGGTCGCCTGCGATTTGTACTGAGGCTGCAGGTCGACAAGGAAGAGCGGTGCCTTCTCCTCTCCACCAAAGTATTCGTGTTGAGAAGCAAACGAGACTATGATCGAGTCGCTGGCAAAATGCTCCCCGAACTGAATATACTGCAACACGGGACCGGTAAAGACTCCAGCCAGAGTGAAGCTGATCGTTTTGTTTAGATCTGTTAGGATCGGAAGGCTATCCCCCCCGACCACTCCAAGCTTGGACGCGAGCGAATCTGGAATCAGAAGCGACTGGTTATTGGAGGCAAGCTGAGAGTATGGTCCCGAGGCATTATACGAGTTTACGAACGTGTACGAAATGATACTTGGAAAAACTGATGGGTCCACGGCGAGAACCCCGATGCTGCTGTTCCCTTTCTTTCCGAGGGCTTTCGCAGGATGATCGCTTGGAGAGAGAGGTGTTGCACTGGCCACATGTTGCAGACTCGTCAGGTTGCTTGTGAAGCTGATCGGAATCGACTGGTTCGCAACTAGAATTATGTCAGCCCCAAGTGCCTCTTGGATTCCCTGTTGGAGCGCCTCTTGGACGCCGCTCTGGATACCGCCTATCATTATGGCAAAGCTGAGTGTTATCGCAATCATCCCAAATGACACCGTGCTACGCAATAGTCTTCTTCTGCCGCCCCTCGACGCAACATACCGGACAGTTCTAGATGCGGGGAACACTAGCAGCATGATTGCTCGGCCGACTCTTCCGAAAACGACCGCTCCGAGGAGGATGAGGCCTATTGGAACGAGTATCACGTCTAGGTAGGCGATGTGAAAAGGTGGGAGTCGGAGCGACTCACTTGCTCCCAGCCCAAGCATAACAATCCCCGTTAAGCTGACTCCTGAGAGGGGTAGCTGTCTCCTCGCGTCCCTCGCTGAGGGTCGAATCGCTTGGATGATGTTTATTCTGCTCGCGGAGATTGCGGGATACAGAGCTCCCCCGAAGACGGCTGAGAATCCAGCGACTAGACCCGTTAGAGCGATGCTAGGAGTCAGCTGGGCGACAGGCAGGCTAGGAATGTTGAAAGTAGTCTCGAATACTGACGTGAAGAGTCGAGCTAGTCCTAAGCCGCCTAGTATTCCTGCGATTGTGCCTAGGGCTCCAATTAGAAGACCCTCGGCGAGGAAGATTCTGAAAATCTGGCTTCGAGAACTTCCGACCGCTCGCATTATTCCAATCTCATAGGTTCTCTCGATAACCGTCATGAATAGAGTGTTGAAGACGATGAAGGAGCAGACGACGAGGGAGATGGCTGTCATGACGTTCAATCCTATTTGGAAACCAGCAGTCTGGGCAGTAATGCGCTGGACGGCCTCCGCCTTTGGAGCACTCACATCATAAAGCGGGAGCAATTTCTGAAGATCATTCTCCACCAGCAATGCCTTAGTGGAGTCGTAGAGGCTTGCGTAGATGTGAGTGACCTGTCCGCCTAAGACAAGGTCCGATTGCAGGTCGGGAAGGTACATGTAGATTGATGAGCCGAGGTTTCGAAGAGGATAGTTGATGCCTGCAACTCGCAGAGGTATCGGTCGGATGTTACCCTGTGATGTCAGAGTGAATATTTCGAAAGTCGAGTCGACGCTTAGTCCATACTTCTGAGCTAGTATGTTATCGACCACAGCCTCACCGAAAGAGACTCTTGACGATCCAGTGATGTTGAAGGTGGCATAGTCGAAATCAGTCTTCGAGTCAACTCCTACGATGAGGAATGTGGTGTTGGACGCGGAATTGCCGATCGCTCCGAGCCAGTTGAGCCTTTGAGTGGTCTGCCAGACTAAAGGATCGCTCAACACTTTGCTGAGAGTTAGATTCGGGTAGAACGGAGCCTCAGTCCCGTAAGTCACTACGATGTCCGTTGCCCCCCAGAACTTGTTGATGTAATTGTTGAACTCGCCAAGCGCACTGGCCGTGGCCATGTTGATTCCTACCAGCAGAGCGACACCAAGGAATACGGCGGTAATGGTTAGAATCGTTCGGGCCCGGCGTTTTGGAAGGCTTCGGGAAGCGATTTTCGCCGAGAGCAATGGTATCCACTCGACAGTCCTAATTTGGCTGGGATAACGAGCGTCCGGGTTCAGGCGGCAGAGGTTCTACTGCCCTGATAGTATGCTTCTCCCCCGCAAGTCGCTCGCGGACCTTCTCAGTAATTCTCCCGTCCCTCATCTCGACGAGACGATCCGCTCTTTCGGCCACTACGGGATCGTGAGTTACCACCACGACCGAGGAACCCTCCTGTTTTGCCATGCTATGCATTAGCTGAACTACTTCGAAGCCCGTCTGAGTATCGAGATCTCCGGTCGGCTCGTCGGCAAGAACAATCCGTGGATGATTAGCGAGTGCTCTCGCGATAGCGACCCGCTGCTGTTCACCCCCGCTCAACTCGTCCGGAAGATGATCAGTCCGGTCCTGAAGCCCCACCCGGCGCAACAGTTCCATCGCCCTATCCCTGGATACTCTTCGTTTGATTCCCGACGTTATGAGTGGAAGCTCAACGTTCTCTAGTGCGGTTAGAACTGGAATGAGATTATGGAACTGGAATACGAAGCCTATCTTGTGCCGTCGCAGCTTCGTCAATTGCCCATCATTCATTATAGTGATGTCTTCACCATCAATGAGGGCACGACCAGAAGTAGGCTTGTCCAATGTTCCGATTATGTTGAGAAGAGTCGTCTTACCAGACCCAGACGGGCCCATTATCACCATGAACTCAGCCTGCCCGAGTTTCAGCGTTACGCCACGGAGTGCGTTTACGGTAACCTTTCCCAACCGGTAGCTCTTCTCTAGATTTTCTAGTTCTACAACGGCTGGAATATTCAACGCGGTCTCTCCGGAGACTACACTAGCTGGCGATTCTGAGCTATGAAACCTCGTTCGACGAACTTGGACGAAGCGCTTTAGACCAGGCCCGAATCGTCGAATCACATGGCCCCGAGAATCGTTATTCTTGACATCGAGACTTCTTCCCTAGAAGCCGACGCCGGCATAGTAGTTGGCGCAGGACTATTGCCAGAGGCTGGGAAGAGCGAATATTTGGATGCCAAGAGAACTGACCAGGAGAAAGGCCTGCTAGTCAAGCTTCTCAACCGGCTGGAGGCGTACGATGTGATCGTGACTTGGAGTGGTCGAGGCTTTGATACTCCCTTTCTCACAACTCGTCTCTTGAAGCACGGTCTCGACCCCCTTCCACTATTGAGTAAGACGCATTTGGACCTGAACGAGGTCGTAAGATCCCGCCTTCGTCTAACATTCACCTACCTAGACCATGTCTGCGACTTTTTCGGGATAAAGCGAGAGAAAGGGCCTATGGGACTAGAGGTCCCTCAGTTGTTTGTCAAAGCATTGGAGGGAGATGAGACGGCGTTGAAGTCTATCAGGGATCATTGTCTCGACGATCTTAAGGTGACCCGAGAAGTCTTTCTGAAGCTGAAACCGCTATTGGAGAATCAGCTTGGTTAGACAACGCCGAGGGGCGTCTGAATTCCCGTCAACGCGCCTAGCAAGGCTAGTATTACTAGGTAGATGCCGAACAGCCCGAGGCTGATTACAAGGTTCTTCTTCCAGTGAAGACTCCAGGCAATACCGAATGGTATTCCTACTGTGAATCCTATGACATGAGCGATGTATGCTACATTGGGATTGTAGCCGGGTATCATGGATGGAGCATAGACGAGCGCTACGTTCAGAACAAAGTAGATGATTGCTACGAGTCCTTGTGGCGCGAGGAAGAGCCAACTAAACTTGAGTGGGGACATGAGCATGACGATCGCTGCGAGTGTGAAGATTGCTGCACTCGCTCCTAGCATGCCCGTGTCGGCGCTGTAGATTCCGATGATGGGTGGTAGTAGGAAGCTTGTGAATCCGCCCAGAAAGAAGACCAGAAGATGATTGTTTCGGCCGATCATCTTTTCCAAAGTATTCCCAAATACGAAGAGAAACGGAAGGTTGCCGAGGAGGTGCTCCCAGCCGGCGTGAACGAACAGGGCTGTTACTAGGGTCCAGACGCGTCCAGCGTAAAGATTGTTGAGGCTGAAGACTAGATTCTGGTCAGCCCAGTTTGGATCTTGTTGCCATGCATAGAGGCTTGCTAGGACGCAGGCTAGCATCAGGAACCAGTTTACACGCATAGACTACAGAACTCGGACAGTGAAGGGATGGATTAGAGGTATTTCAGAAGTGTCTAACTTGAGAAGTGGAAAGACCGTTCTTAGCAATTGCGTGGAAAGAGATCGCAAGACGGGTCCGGAGTATCCAAGGAGCGTCCGGTGTAGTTCCAAAGAAAAATGGGGGTTTGAACGGACCATCGTCGACAAACTCTACGCTGATGTTAGAGTGCAGTTGTGTGCGGCCGTAGAAGTGCTCGCGGACGTAGTCGTTGTGCTCTGCTGATTTGCACCAGTACTAGGCGTGCCTGTGATAGCGGCGAAAGCATTGCCCAGAACGTAAGCGGTCGCGCCCGCGCCGACTCCAACTAAAAGCACCAAGAGCAACATTGATCGTAACGAGAATCCGCGAGATTTTACCGGTTGAATTTCTTGAAGCGACATTTTTCATCTCTCACCTCCACGAACGTAATGCGTTAGGGGAAGACGATGACCATTCTCCTAGGAATTCACTTAAATCAAGTCAACTAGGAGTCGATTCGATTTCTCAGAATCTGAGCTTCAGCCAAGTTTCTAGCTTGCAGATTCGAAAGCAAAAAGCGGAACGTAGCGTTGAAAAACGTTCGTGGCAACCGTTATTCCCCATATTTCGTCGTTAAACAATTAGGACAGACTTTTCCCTATCATTTGGACCAAAACAGGTTTTCAAGTTATGGAGTGGCATGCCCTGTGTCCACACTCGACCGATTAGTAACCATCGCTAGTTACGCGACCCGTAAGCCTTCTGACAGCCCAGTTGGCCTTAGGATTAGGGGATTGCAACACAATGCTATTCAGCAATCTAGTCTATCTGAAGGGGCTCCTAATGGTTCTAACGGCCGTGGTAGGAACAGTTGCGGGCGGCACAATGCTCAGCTCGTACGTGAATGGTGGTAAAGTGGGCCCTTCATTCCTTCTAACAGTGAATCCTTCGACTTTGTCCATTGAGCAGGGCTCATCCCTTACCTCAAGCGTAAGCATCATCAGCGTGAACAGCTTCTCCGGAACAGTATCATTGTCCCTATTCTTTACGGGTTCAAAACTCCCCGCAACGGTAAGCCCTACCAGCGTGAGTGTCCCAGCAAACGGCACGGCAAAGTCCACGTTGACGGTTACCGCGACTAGTAATATTGGAAATTACAACATCGTTGTAATCGGAATCGCAAGCAGTCACGGAAAGACGACATATGCGTCGGCCGATTTATCAGTTCAAGTCGTCTCCAATCAAGACTTCACGATAACCTCCTCCCCGTCGAACATCGTCAACGTCTTCGGGTCTAGCAACACCACAACCGTCACCGTTACAAGCGTGAACGGTTACACGGGAACCGTTAGTCTAACGGTCACAGCACCCTTCGGCTACATCACGGTGACGGGCAGCCAGAACCCGTTGACACTATCGAGTGACGGGACAGCCTCGAGCACCTTGGACATAACCACCAGCCTCAGCACGACCCTCGGAAACTACAATATCACCCTAACAGGAACCGATGGTTCACGGACCCATTCAACGGTCATCAGCCTAACGGTTGTCGACCCTATCATACCTCCACCCGTAATCGAATCCTTGAAGCTAAACAGATACCAATTCATCAATGGCACAAGCTTATCGCTTGTCCTTCTGAATGCCGGAAATACATCAGTGACAGTTCAATCCTATACGGTGCAGGACTCATCGGGAAACACGTGGACCCTTTCCAACTTAGCGGGACCTACGATAATTCCAAATGATGTCGCCACAATGAGCATTCTGATCGGCGCCAACTGCCCCGGTTGCGTCTACGGTGGAATTCCTGGGTTATTCTTCCAGTTCAACGTGGGACAATCATACACAGTGATCTTGACAACTACTAGAAGCAACCAATTCTCGTTCACCGTAACCCGATAAGAGCTGGACGAAACTCCACTCCCATTTTCTTACCCTCGCAAGGGAATCACGTGGCGCTCGTCTGGACATATCCAGACAGATTCTCCTGTGAAGGTAGTGCCACGATAGCATTGCCGACCGTGTACCGTACAGAACATGCGACCCCTGAAAATCTCTGGTAAGGCCCCCTCTTCCATCACACTGGCCTCTCTCGAAGGATCCGCTGAGGGGTTCGCTGCTTGATCTGACAGCGGGTTATCGAGGGGCTTGCTCATCCGATGCGTCCGCGGTCACTCTAGCTTTCTCCGGGCCCATTAAGCGTAGCCCCTCCTTCTCAATCCAGCTATAGCAACTCGTCGACCAGAGATCTCCACAGATTCCTGGAGAAATAATGCCGGGCAAACAACCGCAACAGCTTAGGTTACGTTTTGCATGAAACCTATACTCTGGCTAGCTACGATTCTTCTTGAGAACACTTGGGACTCGCTTTTGGCCGTACACCGCCCCCTTTTTTTAGAGCTTGAGCGGGCTAAATTGAGCCCATTTCCTATCAATCGACCGAACTTCTTTTATGGGCGAGATTTACGCGACCCAGTATCGAGGATTATCATATGGCTAAGAAATCCAAACAAGCCAAGAAATCTAAACCCAAAAAAGCTAGGATTGATCCGATTCCGAAAGGCTTCCGAACGGTAACTCCTTACCTGTCGATTAATGGAGCCGCTGCGGCTATCGACTGGTACAAGAAAGCCTTTGGAGCGAAGGAGATCGTCCGTGAACCTACCCCCGACGGGAAGCTCATGCATGCTCAGATTCGGATCGGAGATTCGATCGTGATGATGTCGGACGTATTTCCAGGGGCTAGCTCGCAGTCGCCGGATGTTCTAGGTAACAGCTCAGTCACTCTGCAGGTCTATGTGAAGAATGTTGACAAGCTGTGGCAGCAAGCCGTCGACGCCGGTGCCAAGGTAACTATGCCGATGGACAACATGTTCTGGGGCGAACGCTACGGTCAACTTACTGACCCGTTTGGTCACCACTGGTCACTGTCAGAGCAGATCAAAATGAGCAAGGCAGAGAGAGATGAGAAGCAGAAGCAGGCTATGGCAATGTTCTCGCAGGGACAGCATGCCGAGGCTTCAATGCAGACTACACCAGCTCAATAACTCGAATCGAGTCTCTTCCAAAGAAACTGGGCCCTAGGTTCAAAACCCAGTTTTCCGTACAGCTTCATCGCCGCTATCTCCACGGCTGGAACGGAAAGGGTCACCAGATCTATCTTTTTCTGTTTGAACGCTTCGAATAGTGCTGACAGTAGTGACGTGGCGATTCCCTGTCGCCTGTAATCCTCGTCTACCGCGAGCGTCTCGATTGACGCCACCTTTCTGGATTTCCATTTGTTGAGCGTTTCCGCGGGAGGATTCGATTCTCTTCCACATACGAACCCGAGAATTTTGTTTTCTGCCTCGGCTACAAAGAAGAATTCTGGGCTTGCGGAATGAAATCCCTCTACGTCCACCTCTGTCGATGTTAGGTCCCATGAGGCGTATCTTTCCGCTATTGCTACAACCTGGTCAACATCATTGATCTTGAATTTCCTGACTCTTGTTTTGACGGCTTTTCCTCTTTGGACCATGGTCATATTCCCACAACGACCATGCTCCGGTCGTCTCGATACTGTCGGGGTCGTCTTCCGATCTCTCGGAGAGAATACTCAACGATTTTCTTGGGTTCTTTTTGCCTAGTCACTATATCCGCTATCTCATCATCGTTCAGTACTGCGGTCACGCCATCCGTTGCTAGAATTAGATAGTCGCCTGACTTCATTTCTTTGTTGTAGAGAGTTGCTCCTTCGAAGTATTCTCCGATGGTGTTGGTTAGAAATCCTTCCCGATTCTGAGATGCCGTTTTCAGGATCATTGCGTTCTCTCGGATGAGGAAGGCGGAGCTGTCTCCCGCGTGTGCGATCCTGACACTTCCATCAGTCACTTGTGCCGCGGTGAGTGTGCTGGACCCGATTCCAGGGCTCTTCTTCTTTTCTTCCAAAACTGTCCTGTTGACTTGCGGGATAGTCTCTGCCAAGTCGCCTTTGAACAAAGACCTGAGGCTGCTAATGGCAAGTCGGCTTGCGGGTCCGCCACCATATGGCATCGTTACTCCGTCAGCGACAGCATATAGTCCTAACTTGTCCTCAACCAGTATGGTGTCTTCGTTTTCCTTGTGTTCTTCGCCTTTGATAGAGGCTCCGTAGGAGACGATTCTTGGAGCTAGCAATGATCGGATGCTACGCTGTTCCCAACGAGATAAAACAAGGGTGTTGGAAGTTTGACTTGAGGGCGTGTTACTTTTTGGCGTATATCTTGCCGCTGCTTTCGCCGGTGGCCATGTTGCCTTGGCCTTCGACCCAGCCGGTCGAATTGTTGAGCCAGGCTAGTTTGGGTGATTGGGTCATGAAGTGTAGTTCTCCTTCCCAAGTGCCGGTTTGCGGACCGGCCATGCGGCCTTTGCCGCCTCCCCAGACTACGACCATGTCTCCGTCCTTGGTGTTGTGAATGGACTTTAGCTGCCAGTCATTGGTTCCGTCGGTCTTGAGGCTGACGCTGACTGTGTCGATGTGTCCAGCGTGGTATTTGCCGCTAACTTCTCCGTGATCATTCATCTCTAACTGTACACCGTTGGGTCCGATGTCTTTGATGGTGGTGCTGTTGTTCTTGGCCCTGAACTCGAATAGAAGTTCGCCCTTCATCTTTTGTGCTTGAGCTTGCATAATTGTTCTTCTAACCCGCGACCCTTGTCGAGGCTATAAGAACGTTCTCGACCAGGATTACTTTCAGTCTCCTAGTAGGTATCTCTAGCTACCTACAACACTGCCAGCACGGAATGCTAAGTCGGGCTCAGGTGCCGTTCCACGTTCTTTTTCATGAACTCGTTCTGAAACACGCCAGATTCCCGAATCCAAGCAAGCGATCCTGATACACGGCTTTTCACGAACAAGACACAGGCGTAGCCAAACTTTCAAGATCCGGTTCCAAGCCCATTCTGCGCGATAGACGGGAACCCTCCTGAGAATAAAGTTCCTCTGGCTAGGACCCTAGGAAAAAACCGGGGCGTAGTGAGGCTCTGCGACGCGAGAGTGAGAGATACGGAAAATCTGGAAAATGGCCTGGTTAGTTTCGCTCCGTCAAGAACACAACGAACCTGAAAATCCGCGACACTGGGCTCGGAACATCATTTCTTCCAGACCTCTCCTCCAGTGTAAGGGTCCAGAAAATTCAGCTCTGTGTCCAAGACCTGCTGGTAGACCCTGCCAGCTTCGGTCCTCCCGTAATGGGTGACCCTGCCGTCCATCGTTGCAGTGACTAGGGATGTTCGTGTCAGGATCCCCGCGGGTCCGAGCAATCGGTCGAAGGCTCTATCGTCTCCACCGAATGGTCCGTTGAGCAGTGTGCTCTTCGCGCATTTGTCCGCGAAGACCTCTATCATTTTCAATACGGTAAGTCTCTTCTCCGCTTCCTTCTTGGTGTCGGGAGACAGCGGCAACGGCTATCGGCCGAGCTTTTCAGCCAGAGCTTGAAGTCGGGCGTATCTCTCGCGTAGTCTAAGTAAGTTGTAGATGGAAACTACCGAGAGGGCAAAGAGGACGAGGGTTAGAGCCGACTCGAAGAGACCGGGAGCCGGCCCAGGGCCAAATCTGGGAGGGTAGAAGATTATCCTCACGAGCGAAACAACAGCAAGGAACAGGGCGAAGATGGCGATGAGAGCATTTGTCGTTATGATACTGAGAAGATCCGCTGCCATTCGTTGAGTGTCCTCCTTTAGCGCGTCGAGTAGTTCCTTCAGGATCGGATCGTCGATAGAAGACATGTTTCTTGACTCGATCTCCTACGAAAGAAACCAATAGAGAACTGCGGGTCTATGAGGATTTAAGCGGATTCCTAGGAGAACAGCCATCTTCATCCCACAACGTCCATAGGTCGAGGAAAATGTCACAAGCAACAACGCAACTACCAACAAGAAAGAGCTTCTCCACACGCTCCCTAATACTGGTCATACTACTCGTCGGGCTCGGCGCCGGCACAGCAGCATACGTTCTAGCCAGCGCCTCAGCGGCTCCTACCACCGCATCGAACCAGAACGGTCTCAACACTTACAATGGACAGTGGCTCGGCTTGAGGGGGGCCGGGCCACTCAGCTGGGAGGCACGCAATAACGGAACGTTCACTTCGTTCAGAGCTGCAAGCACCATCGCCAATGTAACAGTCACAGGCTTCACCATCGTTGACAGCACCCACATCACATTGACGCTATCCTACCAAGGAACAGGAACCACTCCGGCAGCAACAATAGTCGTCGCGGCTCCAGGGCTCAGCGGCAGCAACACGATCTCAGCAGGATGGAGCAGCCCAACAACCGTCAGCGTCCATGTGATAGGCTCAGGCAGCCTCTCGTCAACAACAACCTGTCTCCGAGTGTTGGTCGTACCCTTCACAGGAGCCTAGAGGAATGAGCCCGACCCAATCAAACCCCCCTATTTTTTGGAAATCCTCAGATCAACAGTTGCTTGAGTTCCGCGGAACCGCGGTCCGTCCCCGACTCAGCTGCTTAACTGGCCGAGTGGTGCACTGTCTTGACTCGTCCCAAACCAGGTCCTTCAGACTTGAGACCCAGTATTCCAAAGCTCCAGGAAATCTTTGGCGTAACTCGAAGATATTTGCCGGGACCGAATCTACCTTGATGATCTAAGACCTCTGCTGTGCCGTATACTTTGATGACCCTAGGCTTCCAGGGATCGATAGATTCCAAGTCATCAATTGTAAGCGCAACAAGCTTGTTGCCGTTCTTCACGTTATGGTATTTCAGCGTCCGGTGGAAAATCTCTTGGGTGTGGCTTCCGACCCAGAAGTATTTCCCATCGAATTCAAACCCTACGGGGACAACGTCAGGCTGACCCTTGGTGGATACTGTAGCTATCCTAGCCAGGCGTTGAGACTTCAAGTATTGAGTTTCCGCTTCAGAAAACATACGCTGCACTTCCATATCGCCTACCCCGTCGAGGTCTCTGGATATATTGACTAGTCTCGACCCAATCTTGCGCTGACCAAGGGCCCTGTTCTATGCCAGGGCATCGTTGTATAATGCGTCCAACGTGGAAAATGTCTCCTCAGGAGTAGAAGGGCTCACAGGGAGAATTTCCTCCGCAATAGATCTCTCAAGTATCTGTCTGATACAATAGCGCAGTTTCGTCGGAGTCATGCCGGCTTCAACGTACCACATCGGATGATCCATGTTCACAAAGACGGTCCGGACACCACTCTTGTCAGTTTCAACATAGGCCTGCCCTCGGTCTCCACCATGAGCAACATCGAAGGCTAGGATCTGGTCCTTGAGATGGATAATACTCCGGGTGGCTTCTCTACTATGTCTCTTTCCCCTCCTGCGCTTCCTCTCTCCAAGAACGATCTCCTTCCTCGTCTTGCCCGGCACTATGTTGATCTTCGGAGCCACTCTTGGATTCAGCATTGCCTTGGAGAGGATCTCAACGTTTCTTCGAAGACTTCGACGAAGCCTCTCGGCAATCTCTCGATTGAGATATTGGATGCTTCTTAGTTCCCTTTTGCTGGCTGTCTGTTTCAGGAACTTGTAGACCCTGTTTTTCACGAAGCTTCGCATTGCCTTCTCAAAAATACGCCACTGGGCACTGTCATGTTCGAAGTCATTTCCTCCGGGGAGGCGGCGAAGGAAGTCAGCGTTGACCCACCCCTGGATCCGGGACAGTCCGTGGGTCCGGTATTGGTCTAGACCGAAGAACTGGTGCTGAAGACAGGTGATGTGTTTCTGTTGGACGCTTATTCCCGCCTCGGATATTCCGGCTCTGACCTTTGATATGGGCATTATCATGATCTCCCCTGTTATCCTTCCATATTCCGTTGCGATGTTGACTGGGAGCATTGTCGAGCCTCTCAACTCCTCGGGTTTCACGTGTTCTCCGTTCACGGAGACTTCGAATGGTCCGTATCCTCGGAGGGCCAGAACATTGGCCCTGGCGAGTAGAGCTCTCCGGACGGCTACTGGATCCGGTTTCTTGGTGAGTGAGCGTATCTGAATTCTCAAACCATCGTGATCTAGAGGCGCTTGAATGAGTCGTAGGGGTCTCCACGTCGATTGGTCTGTAGCGTCCCAGTGTTTGTCGATGAGGTTCTCGGTGAGAGTAATCGTGCGGTCGAACCGGCCCTTGTGGACTTGAAGCTCCAGATCCTTACCCACCGTAAGCCAAGCGAGACTCCCCATACCATACGATTCTCGTATCGGACGCTTGTACTTGGGCGAGAAACCCTCGTCAGTCAACTTCCCCTTCGTGAGGAATTCTCGTAACCCGGTGAGGTCCATGCCGTTCCCCCATTCCTCATACTCGATGGCAGACCCACTCTCGGGAATCCTGATCTCGACTTTGGTCGCTTCGCCCCACATCCAAGAATTTACCACGAGCTCTACGAAAAACTGGGCAGCGTCAGTGTACTGGCGTCCCAGGGTCTTGATGATGCTCTTGTGAGTGGAGACTCGTAACTCATCATCCACCATAGAATGGACCGTTCTAGCTGGATGAGCGCGTCTCCTAGTGGCCAACGCTGGAATCTCTTGTCGCATGGAATCTCGGCCGGATAATGGAGTGATGTAACCCCTCTCAACAAAGCATGGGAATCAATAGAACCTGAGTGGCTTAGTGTCTAGACTCTGTCGTGATGCTCTCCGAGTCGTGGCTCGGCTCAAACCCACAAATCATCGCATTCTATTTTGACACCAGCCTGAGTGACAAGCTCACTCATCTCTTTGTACAGTCTCTCAGAGGAAGCGACAACTTCTTCCCGAGTAGTCGGGACGAACCCTGACATCTTCTCGACAAGCTCCTTGAAATCCTTAGGTTTAGTTCGTAAATCGAAGACGATCTTCCAGAGCCAGCTGGTCGTCGTTACATACCTTCGATTCAAGAGAAGGACTATTCTCGCAGCATCCTCCGCAAGCACGCGTCCTCTCGACAATATTTCGACCCTGTCGTTTGTCAGCATCGCATTCTTCATAACAGCCATAGACTCAGTCATCATCATGAACGACTTTCGAATCGCTTCAACAGAACCCGCTTTGTCATTCTTACCGACCGCCTCATCGAGCCTTCTAAACCACCCATCCCGCTCGTAAAGAGCAATTCTGTTCCTGTACTGGTCAGCCTCCCAAGGCCAGTTGTCTGTAAGCTGCTCTGCGGCAGCTAGCATGCTCGAAGATTTGAGATATTCAATCTGTATGATGAGTCCTTGGTGAAGATAGTATTTCATCGGAATCTCCGATTGATCACGAACCACAACGATCAGTTCCAAGTCGGAAAAGGGACGGTCAAGTTTCTTTGATGTTGAGCCACAGACATAAACTGCTAAAATATCGCTCCCATATTTTTCAACAATGCGGTCCGAAATTTGGTGCGCGATCCCCAACCGACCTTCGTGAGTAAACTCTCGTAGTTTAGGGACCAACACGGGTCAACTCTTCCTGCCAGATGTGTGTTTAGCGTGCTTTCATAAAGTACGGTTCTTCCTTACCCTGACCTATTCTATGCAAGGGAACTAATGATGGAGACTGAAACTGTTCATCGCCAAGCCTCAGCAAAGGTGACTCGCAGCAACAAGCTGAACGACCTTTCTGGAAGGGACTGGATCAAGTTCACAAAGTCGTGGTTCGTCCATAGGCCTGACCCTAGGGAAGACCGGAAGATTCGACATCCTGCTTCTTTTCCGGAATCCCTAGTGAGGGAATTTGTTTCTTTCTTCACAAAGAAGGGCGAGATAGTCGTCGACCCTTTTGTTGGAACTGGGAGCACCTTGGTGGCAGCACTGGAAACGGGGCGCTCAGGAATAGGATTTGAGATTGTCAAGAAATATGCCGGCATTTCGAAGGAGCGAGTCCGAGATGTGCTAGCTCAGAGAAGGGCAAGTAAGGAAGCGACAAAAAGTAAATCGTCCTGGGCCAAGATCATTACTGCTGATTCGGCAAAACTATCGAAGATTTGGAAGGAGAACGCTTTCCCTCCGGCCGATTATTGCATCACCTCGCCTCCTTACTGGAACCAACTGAGAAGGAGTCATATGCGCCAAAAGGGTCGCGCGGAAAAAGGACTAGATACGACTTATAGTGATAATCCTGATGAGATCGGTAACATCGGGGATTATCAGGATTTCCAGCATGCGCTGAAACGCGCCTTCGATGAAGTCTACAAGGTGATGAAACCGAAAGGCTACCTGACGATCATAACGAACAATGTCTTCACTGAGGGAAAAATGTACCCCCTGGCATTTGACACAGTCTCAACGCTCTCTAAGGAACCCTTTGCTTGGACTCCGAAAGATGAGAAGGTGTGGTGTCAGGATGACAAGACTCTCCTCCCGCTGGGAGTTTTCAACGCATGGGTGGGGAATAGACATCACCAGTATTGCCTGATCTTCAGGAAAGAAGGACAGCCGACGGCGGTCCCTAGCATGAACGTGCTAAAGAAGGGGTAAATAGCCGCGGAAATTAATACAAACTTGTAATGACTCCCGGCAGCTATGTGGTCGAAGTCATCGTCGAGAATAAGCCGCTAGCCCGAGACCCTGAAGGGGAGACGATACATCAGAATCTCATCTTGAAAGGCGGCTACAAACAAGTAACCGGCGTCCGCGCAGGCAAACTCCTACGCATGAACGTCGAAGCCAACAGTCCCGAAGACGCTCGCGCGATAGTCCGCAAGCTTTCCGATGACCTGCGAATCTACAACCCTGCAGCTCACACAATCCAAGTCAGAATAGTAGGATAACCAAGTAATGGGAAAGGTCGCAGTAATCCAATACCCGGGAAGCAACTGCGACCTAGACGCCCTAGAAATCCTCCGGGACGTAGTCAAGGCAAAGACAGATCTTGTCTGGCACAAGGATCTGGCGCATGAAGATTATGATGCGTACGTCCTTCCCGGCGGGTTCAGCTACGGCGACTATCTCCGAGCAGGCGCGATCGCAGCCACCAGTCCCAGCCTCAGAATAGTCAAGGAGGCGGCTGAAGGTGGCAAGCCAGTTCTGGGAATATGTAATGGATTCCAAATATTGGTAGAGGCTGGACTCCTACCAGGAGCGGTGTTGCGTAATAGCTCACTCCGCTTCGTTTGCACATGGACTAGATTGAGAGTCGAAACCACACGCACGCCCTTCACGAAAAGGGCCAATGCAGGACAGGTATTGGAAATTCCAATCGCGCACAATGAGGGACGTTATTATCTCGATAAAGAACAAATTCCAGAACTGGAGAGAAACCAGCAGATCGTATTCAGATACGTGAATGAAAAGAAAGAAGCTACAGAAGCGGGTAATCCTAACGGATCAATCGACAACATCGCCGGCGTATGTAATCAGAAGGGCAATGTAATGGGCCTGATGCCGCATCCCGAAAGAGCCTCAATACCAGTATTGTCACTTGACAATCAGACTGATGGCAGAGTCATCTTCGACTCTATGATGAGAACGTTGCACGGGCCTGAAGCTTAGGATGAACTTTCACAGTTCACAGCTCAACGTTTCGTCAGCGGAAAACACAGCCCCCTCAACTGGATCATATGCCGGTGCTCCTCCCCCATCCGTGTTTGGGATCATCGTTGTAGGACTGCTTGCTGGATTAGTCGTTGGTCTTCTGGCTGGTCCAAACTTCACTCTGCAGGGTTTCTTTCTCGGTTTCGCCGGAGGAGCGTTGATAACCGCAGGTCTGTACTTTTACACATCTCAGAGGAGCCGTCCTCCAAGATGAGCGAATCTGCCCGTTCCAAGCGTAGAATCGCGCTCGGCGTCTTCGCAATAATAATGGGATGTGTATCTTTGGTGGGATTATCAAGCACCAGCTACTACTTTGGCCTAGGAATCTTCGGCGGAGCGTATGGCGCCGTCATGATAGCACTTGGCGTAGCTCTAATCGCAAAGAAGGAGGCCGTTACCTGAGTAGCTCGACAGGTGATAATCGAAGGCCAAGTCCTACTCCGCGCGCGATCCTCGCTGGTCTGATTGCTGGACTTGCTGCGGGGCTCGTCAGCTACTATGCCATAAACAGCGTCTTGGGGCTGATAATCGGGTTCATCGCAGGAGCGATAGTAGGCTCACGAACCGTTCTCCTTATGCACAAGGCAAGAGAACAGGACCAATGACAACGGTACAAGTTCAGAAACCGAATCTGACAGATGAAGAGATCCGGTACGCAATCAAGAAACTCGGCCGCGAGCCCAACGAGGTCGAATGGGCGATGCTCGAGGCGCAGTGGAGTGAGCATTGCAGCTACAAGTCGAGCAAGCCGCTGCTTAGGCTTCTGCCTAGCAAGGGTCCTCGAGTAATAGTTGGACCAGGGTCTGACGCTGGGGTCATTGATGTTGGAAATGGCTGGGTCGTTACGCTTCACATTGAGTCCCACAATCATCCGAGCGCCATCGATCCCTGCGGTGGCGCGGCCACAGGTGTCGGAGGCGTCGTCCGGGACATCCTCTCACTAGGGACTCGTCCGATTGCGCTTCTCGACCCCCTCCGATTTGGAGCTCTGGGCAGCAGCCATAGTCGCTGGCTCTTCGATAACGTGATCCGCGGAATAGGCTCGTACGGGAACTGCATAGGAGTACCGACGGTAGGAGGCGAAGTAGAGTTTGACACCTCCTTCGAACGAAACTGTCTCGTGGATGTTGTATGTCTCGGCCTCGGCCTAAGGGACAAGCTCGTTCCTGGCGGATCCATCCGTCCAGGGTACCTAGTGTATGTCATAGGAGGAAGCACCGGAGGCGACGGGATTCAAGGTGCCAGTTTCGCAAGCAGAACTCTAACAGAAAGATCGGATAGCGAGAGATCGGCTGTCCAAGTCCCGGACCCGTTCACCAAGAAACTAATCATCGAAGCGGTCCTAGAAGCCGTCGATGCGGGTATTGTTCAGGGAATGAAAGACCTGGGCGGTGGAGGCTTGGCTTGTGGACTCTCGGAGATGGCCTCGAAGGCTGGGATGGGCATGGAGATCAACCTTGACAATGTTCGGATCCGGGAGCCGGGCATGCGCCCTGCCGAGATCATGATCAGTGAGTCCCAGGAACGCATGATAGTTATTGTCAAGTCGAAGAATGAAGAGAAGCTCACTCGGATCCTGGACAAATGGGAACTAGGCTACTCACGCATAGGCCATCTCACCAATGACGGAATACTCCGCATCATGCATCAAAACCACTTGGCCGCTGAGGCTCCTGCCAAGTTTGTCGCAGAAGCACCTTTGTCTCCGCGGTCCGGCAGAAAGCCCCCGTACATTGACGAATTATCCGACGCTCCTGAACCTCAGATTCCGGAGGACCTCAACGCGACTCTGTTGGCGCTCCTTGGCAGCCCGAACATTTGCAGTCGAGCATGGATATACCGCCAGTACGATTTCGAAGTAGGACTACGAACAATCATCAGACCGGGACAAGCAGATAGCGCCGTCATTAGACTTCCTAACAGCCGAACACTGGCAATTACCACCGATGGCAACAGCAAACAGGTGTACCTGGACCCATACTGGGGAACGGTTGGAATTCTCAGCGAGGCTTTCTCCAACCTCGTCGCTACAGGGGCCGAGCCAATCGCCGTTGTCGACCACCTTCAATACGGAAACCCCGGCAACCCCGAGGTCTTCTGGACCTTCAAAGAAGCAATACGGGCTATCCGAGACTATCTCAAGGCAACAAGGGTCCCGTGTGTTGGAGGAAAAGTCAGTTTCTACAACGAAGACACTCAGACAAGAACTGCCATCAAGCCTTCACCTGTAATTGCTGCCGTCGGACTCCGGAATGCCAGAGCACCGAAGATTGGCTCGGCTCTCGCCAAGGAAGAAGATGACCTGCTAATCGTTGGAACAACCTTGCCAGAACTCGGCGGAAGCGAATACTATGAGAGCGTTCAGGGACTAGTAGGTGGACGGGTCCCGAAGGTCAATCTGAGAACAGAGAGACAACTCCTCCGAACCGTCACGAAGGTTATCGAAAGCGGAGTGGTCGAAGCCGCTCACGACATATCCAAAGGGGGACTGGCTGTAAGTCTGGCTGAAATGGCCATCCAAGGCCAGAAAGGGTTCACGGTAAATCTAGACAAGGTCCCAACCAAGACGACTAACATCGCTCAGTTACTGTTTTCAGAATCGAAGCCCAGATTCGTCTTGGAGTCACGGCCGAAAAACACGCCCCGCATAATGCGCAGACTCAGAGCTGCGAGGATTAGGACCGCGAAGATAGGTAGAGTTCAAGGCGGCAAGATCCAACTAGAGTCCCATGAAGACCCTATCATCACAATCCCATTGTCAGTTGCGGTCGACGCCTGGTCCAAGACTCTGTCCAAGACGATGGACGCTGCAGTATCATCGACTTAGACGATCGTGTCAAGAAAGACCTATACACGGCCCGAAATTGATACAGGATTGTAATTGAACCTGAGGGGCTTCAATACCGATCCCATTGTCCGAGCGAAAGATCGTGTCCTCGCTCGCCCGGAGCGAATCCAGACTCCACAAATCCACGTTGAAGGTGGAAGCCGCTCAGTAGGGGAACATTGCGGAGTCATTGGAATCTATTCGTTAAAGAATGAACCCGTCTCCGAGCGTATCGTCAAAGGACTAGCTGCGCTTCAGCACAGAGGCCAGGAATCCTGGGGCCTAGCCATGCCCAACGAGCCTATCATCAAAGGCTTGGGGCTAATCGGTGTGGGAGCCGCAGCCAACGCCCGAAAAATCCTCCGTTTGGAGAGTAACCGAGGTATCGGACATATTCGTTATTCTACTAGGGGACGAACGAATCTAGAGAATGCTCACCCATTGGATATTCATGGAGAGTTTGCCATTGCCCAGAACGGGACCATTGCCAACACGGAAGACCTGGAGCCTCTGGTCAAAGGCGAATTCCCGATTATAGACTCAAACTCGGACACGAAACTGGCAGGGTACCGACTACTCCAGCACTATCGTCGAGAACATGATTGGACACGAGCCTTCACCCGACTCGCGAAGGAAATCAGCGGGTCCTACAGCTTCGTCATTGTCACACACGAGGGCGAGGTGCTCGCCGCCAGGGACGAATCAGGCTTTCGACCACTATGCCTAGGTTGGGACGAAGAAACCAAGACTAACATTGTAGCCTCCGAGAGCTGTGCGCTAACTGCTCTGCACGCCGAGCTTGTCCGAGACGTTCAGCCGGGAGAACTGGTCCGTCTCAACAAAGACAGTGTAACCGTCACAAAGTTTGCAGAAGCTCCACACCATCACTGCGCGTTTGAATACACTTACTTCGCGCATCCGAGTAGCAAGATCGAGGACCAATACGTCTACGAGGCACGACGACAACTAGGGAGGGTCCTTGCTCGGAAGTATCCGTTCAAAGCAGACGTGGTGATACCGGTCCCTGATTCCGCTCGACCTGCAGCTCTTGGATATTCTGAAGAGAGTGGGATTCCTATGGAAGAGGGTTTGATGAAAGACCGTTATCGGAGGAAGGGAAGTCTCAGGAGCTTCATCGAGCCTACCGATGAGAGTCGGGAAGAGATCGTCAGGGAGATCATAACCATCAAACCCGTAGTCGATGGGAAGAACGTCATCGTGGTCGATGACAGCATAGTACGGGGGACAAGCAGCAAGAACATCGTACGGGCGCTGCGCGACGCGGGTGCCAAGAAGGTCTACATGGTCGTGACTTATCCACCTATCCGCCACCCATGTTACATGGGCATCGACTTTCCAACGCACGGGGAACTGCTGGCGACCAAGGTTGATGGCGACGTATTGTCGATTCCAGAATTGAACACGAAGGTAGGTAATGAGATCGGCGTCGATGGTCTCGGCTACAATGATATCGAAGGACTGAGCAAGGGAATTGGGCTCAAGCAGGGCGAAATGTGCTTCGCCTGTGTGACAGGTGAGTATCTTGGATTGAAGAAGAATCCCGTGCTTCGGACCCGAGAAGAAATGAAGGCCTGACACTCGATCCGACTTGTAGCCGAATGAAGATTCTCATCGTCGGAGGCGGCGGCCGGGAGCACGCTCTTACTTGGGCACTCTCGAAGGATCGGAACGTCGAGGAGGTTTACGCGGCCCCAGGCAATCCAGGCATTGCCGAAATCGGGACCTGCATTCCTATTGCCTCGAACAATTCTAACGAGCTCGCATCATTTGCATCGAAAAACGGAATCGACCTGACTGTGGTCGGACCCGAGGCTCCACTGAGCGAAGGAATAGTCGACACGTTCAAAAAACAGAATCTCCCTATTTTCGGACCCGACAAGCAATCAGCTCGTATTGAAACCTCAAAGAGCTTCGCGAAAGACCTCTGCACTAGATACGCTCTACCGACTCCGCGCTGGGAGACTTTTACTGACAGGACTAAAGCGAACAGAGCTCTCGACGAGCTCGGCCCTCCATGGGTGATCAAAGCAGATGGGCTCGCGGCGGGCAAAGGAACGACCGTCACGAGAGACAGGCGCGAGGCTGAAGCTGCGATTCAACGGGAACTATTACGAGAGCCTAGGCGAATCGTGATGGAGGAATTCATCGATGGATGGGAGGCAAGCTTCACCGCAACCGTTTCGGCAGATCGGGTCCAATGGCTAGCGCCCGTCTTTCAAGACTACAAGCCAGCCTACGACGGCGACTCTGGACCAAACACAGGAGGAATGGGCGTCTATACTCCAGTTCCCTCAGTGACCCAATCGCTCTTCGAGAAGGTCAGAAAGAAGATCCTGGACCCCGCAGCAACAGCCCTGGCGAAAGAAGGTGCTCCGTTCCGGGGAGTTCTATACCTGAATGTCATCGTAAAGCACGGGACTGAAGACCCCTACGTGTTAGAGTTCAACGCGCGCTTCGGAGATCCTGAAGCTCAGGGAATAATGCCACTAGTAAAGGGCGGACTATTCGCACACCTTAGCGCAGTTGCAGCCAACTCGGACAGAGCGCCGATACCAGAATCTTCCAAGTCCGCGTCCGTAGTAGTTGTCCTCGCATCCAGGGGATATCCAGAAAATCCCTCAACGGGAGACCCAGTTACGCTTCGACCTTCAGGCAGTAGTAACATTGTGGTATTTCACGCAGGAACCGCCAGAAACTCAAACGGGGAACTCGTAACCGCGGGCGGACGGGTCCTTAGCGTGACGGCGACAGGACCCAGCGTCGAATCAGCTCGAAACGACGTCTATTCGGTCATCGGCAAATCGGTCGACTTTCCAGGAATGCACTACCGAACTGATATCGGAAGCGATCAGATACGTCGTAGACAATTAGAACCCATCAAAACGTGAGACAGAGTGAAAGACTGTATATTCTGTAAGATCGTACGAAAAGAACTGCCCTCTTACTTGATCTTTGAGGACGAGAATTTTATCGCTTTTCTCGACATTCGACCGCTAAACCCAGGGCACACCTTGGTCTCCCCGAAGAAGCATCATCGTTGGGTCTGGGATGTCCCGGAAGTTGGAAGATATTTCGAGACCGTTCGGATGATCGCGAAGACTCTCCAAAAGTCGATGAACACGGAGTGGGTGGTCGCTGATATTGGAGGAATGGGCGTGCTACACGCGCACGTCCATGTGGTCCCGAGGTTTTCAGGAGATGGTCATGGAGAATTCGTGAACGCGCAGAACGTCAAAGACATACCAGCAGAGGAGATGAAGAGAATTGCAGAAAAAATCAGAAAAGGATTCCACCGGGCAAACGTCGAGTAAAATGGAATGGAGTGCTGACTCTCGACTTCCCGACTCAACAGTCTCCCACCAGACATCAAGCACCTCGTCGAGAGTTATCGAGAGGGGCTACTGACGAATCTTGGCAACAACCTCGCGGGAGCATACCTGCACGGTTCCATAGCTTTTCCAGAATTCGAGCCCAGAGCTGGAGACATAGACTTCTACGTTGTAATTCGACGAACTCTCAATGCGAAAGAGATCAAGAGCTTAGATCGGCTACATCGAGCTTTGGCCGCCAGGTTCGAGTTCGGAAGTAAACTGGACGGATTCTACATTCCCAATGCTTCGGCTCGAAGGCGGGAGAGCCCGAAAAGTCTTGTCTACGGAGCTCACGGCAGGATTCATCGTGGAGGCTCCGACAATGCATGGGCTATCCACGGAGAACATTTCGCTCGTTCGGCATACATTCGACTCTACGGCCCAAGAGCTAGCAGAATCTTCTCACCAGCAAAATGGCCGGAAATCAGAAGCGAACTCTATCGACAACTAGCTTATGCGAGAAAGATCATTGACAGTGATCCCTGGTGGTCGGTCCTCAATCTCTGCAGGCTCATCTACGATTTCAAGAACGGAGGTATCGTCGTGTCGAAGTTGGGAGCGGCGAGGTGGGCTTTGAAGAGACTCCCATCGCGCTGGAAACCAGTTATCAAGTCAGCCATCAGGACTTACAAGGGAATTGGAGTTAGGAAGGACCACGTGATACTCAAGAGAGATGCGAGGAGGTTTCTTGGATTCGCGTCTATTCGAATCATCGCTTTCGACATCACATTAGATACTCGTCGCCAAATGACCGCATATCTTAGAAAGAGCCGGACGGGATCCGGGAGATAGTCTTGGTTCCTATCGGCGTCCTAGTCTCGGGGCGCGGCTCGAATCTAGAATCGATCTTGGATGCCGTTGATAGAAAGTACATCACGAAGGGCCGGGTGAGTGTTGTCGTCAGCAACAAGCCAAGCGTCGGAGCGCTTGAGATAGCCCGGAAACATAACGTGCCGACGGCAATCCTCGACGATAAGGGACTGCCAAAGATGGACACTGAGTATGATCGGAAGACTATCGCCACTTTGGAAGCTCATGGTGTTACTCCCAAAGACGGTCTCATCGCTCTTGCAGGCTACTTTCGCATCCTCAGCCCACAATTCGTCGATCATTATCATAACAGAATCATGAACGTGCATCCGGCGCTGCTTCCCGGGTTCCCCGGCCTCGAAGCGCAGAAACGCGCGTTGGAGCTTGGGGTGAAGGTCTCGGGGGCCACTGTCCATTTCGTCGCAAAGGAGGTGGATGCAGGGCCAATAATCCTCCAAGCCCATGTCCCAGTCAGAGACGATGATACGGTTGAGACTCTATCAGAAAGAATCCTGCGCCAAGAGCATCGGCTCTACCCAGAAGCGATCCGGCTCTTCACTGAGGATCAGTTGAAGATCGAAGGGCGGAGAGTCGTGCTCAAAACTTGACTGCGGTAATTTTAGATGGTAGGCTGATTGCCTCTGAGATCAAGAAACAGGTCGCACTCCAAGTTGGACAGCTAGCGAAACGAGGTATCAAGCCGTTCCTCGCGACCATTCAGGTCGGCGACGACCCTGCCAGCTCTAGCTATCTCAGGGGAAAACACAAGGCCGCCGAAGAAGTTGGGATCCAGTCCGAGAACCATCATCTGCCAGCCAACACGCCTCAAGACAAGGTTGAGGCTCTGCTCGGCCAGCTGAACACGAATCCTAGAGTCCACGGGATCCTTGTCCAGCTTCCCCTCCCACGCGGCTTTGATGAGGATAGAATCATTGAGAGAATAATTCCCTACAAGGACGTGGACGGACTCCACCCGATCAACCAGGGAAAGCTGGCAGCTGGCAAGGAAGAACTCGTACCATGCACTCCTAAAGGAATCATCAAACTATTGTCCCATTACAAAGTCCCTATTGCCGGGCAGCGGGCAGTCATCATCAATCGAACCACACTGGTCGGCAGGCCGCTCGCAAACCTATTTCTCAACAGGGACGCGACCATAACGATATCCCATTCAAAGACGCCTAATCTCGCCCAGATAACAAAGACTGCTGACATCCTTGTCAGCGCTGTGGGACGAGAGAACTTCCAGATCAAACCAGAACACGTCAAGCCCAAAGCGGCTGTTGTTGACGTGGGTCTGACGCGAGTCGAGGGGAAACTCCGGGGCGACGTGGATTTCGAAGCTGTTAGCAAACTAGCGGGGTTCATTACCCCCGTCCCTGGTGGGGTAGGGCCCATGACCGTTGCGTGCTTGGTTGAGAACACGGTCCAAGCGGCCAGCATCCAAACGAGAGGATGATAGAGGGAAGAAGAGTCTGCCTCAATCAATTGTGAGGAATGCAGAGCCAGAAGAGCTTGGAACGTTACCGAAGAACCTGCAAGAATGGACTTCGGGCTTTATCGAGCTTCCCGGCACGAAGAATGTACTATCGTCCAGCGCTTTTGACCCAACTGGTTGTTTCGTCGCTGAAGACAAAGGATCCATTGTCGGCTGCGTGGCAGTCACAAATCTTCCCCGGAAGAACTGGCTGGTCATAAGATACCTCGCGGCCAAGCGCCCCCAATCCCGGGTCTATGCTGTGGAAAAACTGCTCAGCAGAGCCCTACAGTATGTCGAGACAAAGAAGCCCGAGTTCCTCAGAGCCACAACACCCTCGATGCAGCCCTACGTCGATGTTTACAAGAGCTTCGCATTCAAACCCATTCGAAGAGATTTCAGGATAACATGGGACCTAACAAAGACCCCTGAATCGCCTACCAAGCAAGTTGAGGTCAGGGAAGTCACTGAGAAGACAGCTCCAGAAATCGCCAAGGTTCTTGTCGAATCTATCCGTCCATACTGGGACTGGCGAACCGAGGAACAGGGAGGCGAAGACGCTGTCGGCCAGAAATTCCAGGAAGGAATCAAAAAGGGCGAACGATGGCTCTCCGGATCCGTAGGAAAAGAGGTCGTTGGACTAACCGGACTAATCCCCGACTATTACAAAACTGGAGACGCCCGGTTTCGGGGAACATTTGTCGTTCCCAAACATCGAGGCCGAGGATACGGCCTAACCATGATGAGCCAAGCCTCAAGTTGGGCGAAGAAGTTAGGCCAGGACAAGATGACGGTGTACACCTTCTCGTATCTTGAATCTCTAGCCCCGGGAGCCTTACTGTACATCAAGTCAGGCGGCAAGATTGAGAGCGAGTATCTTCAGATGCAACGGGCATGATCATACGCGGAACCATTCCCCCATTTTGTTGTCTCATGATTGAAGGAGCCAGTGTGATGGCTTGACCGAAGCTCAGATTGCCGTCGAGAAGGAGAATCTCAGACGGTACATGCTTCGCTTGAGAGATCGCCAGTCAGTTGGAGAGATCGAGCAGAAGAGCCAAGACATTATCGATCAAGTACTGCATCTACACGAATATGTTCGAGCGAGAGGAATAGCGTGCTACGTTAACAAAGACAGCGAGGTCAACACTAGACCCCTGATCCGAGCGGCTCTTGACCAAGAAAAACGCGTCCTCATTCCAGTCGTGAAGAAGGGAGACATCGAACTGTTCTTCAGCGAGATCAAAGACTTGGGAAGCGAACTGGCTCCCGGCACGTTCGGCATTCTTGAGCCTAAACCTGAGAACGTTCATCCGGTCAGCCTTGATACTGTGGACGTGATCTTTGTTCCAGGCATCGTCTGGGACCGTGAAGGCTACCGATTGGGCTGGGGACGGGGATACTTTGACCGAGTCATCAAGAACCTGCCCCAACACGTCCGCTCGGCCGGTCTGGCTTTCAACATACAACTCATCGGCAAGGTGCCTAGGGATCAATTTGATGTACCAGTAGACATGGTCGTCACGGAGTCCCGCGTGATACGGTGTCGCCATTGACAAAAAGCGTCAGCATTCTAATGGGATCCGAGAGCGACCGAGAGATCGCAAAGAAAGCCGAGACCATCCTGGGTAAACTCGGAGTACCCTATGAGACGAAGGTCCTGTCTAGTCATCGGAATCACAAGGAACTTGACAAGTATGTTGAGACGTCGAAGGCGGATGTGTTCATCACGATCGCAGGTCTCTCAGCGGCCCTCCCGGGCTTCGTCGCATCACTATCGTTGAAACCTGTTATTGGGGTCCCGGTTTCGGGAAGGCTGAACCTCGACTCAATCCTTGCGATCGTCCAGTTACCCTCAGGGGTCCCCGTTGGGACGGTTGGCCTCGACAACGGCACAAACGCTGGACTGCTAGCTGCAGAGATCCTGGCCCTGTCGGATGTGGGAGTCTCCAAGAAGCTCACACAGTATCGTAGCGGACAGCTGTAAGATGTTAGAGTCCATGGAGAATCTATCAACTCCGTTCAAACGGGGAAAAGTCAAAGACGTCTACGAGATAGGACATGACCAACTGCTCTTCATCTTCACCGACAGAGTCTCAGCCTATGACGTGGTCCTGCCATCAACTATTCCAAGAAAGGGCGAAGTTCTAGCTAAGCTAGCAGCGTTCTGGTTCAACAATCTCAACACGCCACACCACATGGTCCGGCTCGAAGATACGAATCGGATGGTTGTTAGAAAGCTGAAGATGATTCCTGTGGAGGCTGTGGTCCGTGGTTATCTTTACGGAAGCCTCTACGAGAGATTGACGAAAAGCGAAATCTCGATTCCTGTAGAACCAATCTTGGCAGCGAAACTTCCTGAACCATATTTTGACCCTACGACAAAGTCTGATGTGAAAGACGAGCCTGTGACGATGGAGCAGATTGAGGAAGAGGGCTGGTTGGACCCGGCACAGTTGGATGCAGTTAGGAAGAAGACGGTCGAGATTTACAACAAGATGTCTCTGAGAGCTGAGAATGCTGGATTCATACTTGCTGATCTCAAACTCGAATTCGGCTTCGACAAGCAAGAGAACATTGTGCTGGCAGATTCGATTGGACCTGACGAGTTCAGATTATGGCCAAGGGCGGACTACTCGCCTGGGAAGACGCAGGAGAGTTATGACAAGCAGCCGATCCGGGACTGGCTTGGAAAGGTCGGCTACAAGAAGACCCTTGACGAGGCGAGAAGAGAGGGAAGACACACGCCTCGTCCACCGGACCTTCCGGCAGATCTTATCCAAGAGACGAGTCGGCGGTACATTATCGCGTATGAGCGTTTGACTGGACTGAAGCTGTAGATTGCCTCAGCCTCGCATGACCTATGCTAAGGCAGGGGTCGACGCGAGGCACATCCACGAAACTCACAAGCTGTTGGCTCGTAGACTAGAGTCGACTTTTGCGACGCGAAAAGGCAAGGTTGGATGGCCGATCTTTCCGATTGGACATTACGCGGGTCTTGTCGACCTTGGTCAAGGGAAGGTGTTGAGCCTCCACACTGATAGTGTCGGGACGAAGGTCCTCATTGCTCAGATGATGAAAAAGTATGACACAATCGGGATTGATTGTGTCGCGATGTGCGCAAACGATCTGATCTGCACGGGCACGGAGCCCATCAGCTTCCTCGACTACATGGCCATGAACAAACCTGACCGCGCGATCGTGAATGAGGTCGCGATCGGCCTCGTGAAAGGTGCAAAGGAGGCGGGGATGGCGATTGTCGGGGGAGAGACAGCCATCGTTCCAGAACTGCTAGCAGAGAACGGAGGGTTCGATCTGGTCGGATTCGCGGCGGGAATTTGCAAGAAGAAAAGCCTGATTCTCGGCGATAGGGTCCGAGAAGACGACATCATAATCGGAGCTGCCAGTTCGGGAATCCATTCAAACGGATTTAGCCTAGCAAGGAAAATACTCTTAGAGAAATACAGGCTCAACGAGACGCCGCCGGGGATCGGTAGAAGCCTGGGCAAGGAACTTCTAGAGCCTACAAGAATCTACGTAAAGGCCGTGAAGGAACTAATGGAAAAAGCGGAGGTTCATGGCCTCGCTCACATCACGGGTGGAGGAGCCTTCTTGAAGTTGGAAAGGGTGATCGGACAGGCAGGACGGGGGGCAGAACTTGACGAATTACCGAAGCCACCGGAAATATTCCACCTCATAAAACGAGCCGGACGTATACAGGACCCGGAAATGTACCGGACATTCAATATGGGCGTAGGCTTGATAGTAATCTGCCCGGAGACTCAATCGGAACGGGTAATTCATGCATTCCGCAAGCACCGACAAGGCGCGACACGAATCGGACGCGTTGAAAAGAGACCGGGAATCAGAATAAAGGGAAAACCCCTGAACTGAACAGCTTGATTGACGGGACGGAACGGTTTATGTTTGAGCAAATGATGCACCGATCGATTTCCGTTGGGTCTTAGGGAACTCCTAATTCCTCAAGAGAGGATATTCTTTCAACTACTAGAGCAAGAGTCCAAGAACGTTCTCGCGGGCGCTCTTGCTTTCAACGACCTCGTGCAGAATTTCGACCAACTGGCCGATAAACGAGACAAGATCAAGGATATCGAACATCAGGGCGATAACATCGTCCACTCAATCTACGACCGTCTCATTAAGACCTTCATCACGCCCATCGATCGGGAAGACATCAGCAAACTAGCATCCCTTTACGATGATGTCTTAGACTACATCTACGCAGCCGTAAACCGCCTCTATCTTTACGAGATCAGCTCTCCCACTGAGCCTATGAGGAGATTCACCGAACTCGTGGTTAAGTCTGTTCAAGAGATCGATTTTGCGTTTGCAAGTATTCACAAAATCAAGGCACCCGAAATCGAGAGTCGGATCATCGAGGTTGACCGGTTGGAAAACGAAGCTGATGTTGTTCTCAACGAAGCTGTCGCAGACCTATTCAAGACGAATGATGCAATTTCAATAATCAAACTCAAGGAAATTTACGAGTTGATGGAGACCATTACGGACAAGTGTGAGGATGTCGTCCAAGTGATTCGAGACATCATTCTCGAATACTCTTAGGTCAGGAGCTCCATGGCAACGGTCATCGTCCCAGTCGGGATAGTCATCCTTGTAATTCTCGTCGCGTTATTCTTTGACTTCTTGAATGGCTTCCATGACGCGGCCAACTCAGTAGCCACTATTGTGTCTACTCGGGTCCTGTCGCCGCGGATAGCGGTTCTATGGGCTGCCTTCTTCAACTTTGTAGCAGCCTTTGTATTCGGCGTAAACGTCGCGTCCACTATCGGAAAGGGAACGATAGACCCGGCGATCGTGACCGCTTGGCTTCTCCTCTCGACTCTAATCGGGGCGATCACGTGGGATATCATAACTTGGTGGTTCGGTCTGCCCACCAGCTCATCACATGCTTTGGTAGGTGGACTGATCGGGGCGGGCGTGGTCAAAGGCGGATGGGGAGTTGTCCAAGTCGCAGGTGTAAGTAAGATAATTCTCTTTATCGCGCTCTCACCATTGATAGGATTACTACTCGCTATTGGTCTCATCCTGTTGACGAGCAGAATCGGCGCCAAGTTCTCGCGTTCAACAGCCGACCACGCTTTCCGTCGACTACAACTAGTATCAGCAGCACTCTACAGTCTTGGCCACGGGACTAACGATGCTCAGAAGACGATGGGAATAATCACCGCTCTTCTGTTCGCACAAGGGTTGCTCGGAGCGGTCTTCTTCGTCCCGTTCTACGTTATCCTGATGGCTGGAACAGCCATGGGCCTCGGAACATACTTTGGAGGCTGGAGAATAGTTCGAACCATGGGCATGAAAATAACAAAACTACAACCCTTCGGGGGATTCAGCGCAGAGACCGCTGCTGCCACGACCCTTTTCGCAACCGCATCACTCGGAATACCGGTAAGCACGACGCACACTATCGCTGGCGCGATAATGGGAGTGGGTTCCACACGCCGTTTGTCCGCGGTAAGATGGGGCGTTGCTAGACGAATCGTCTATGCATGGGTCCTGACGATACCCGCTGCCGCTTTGATAGCCGGAGTGATGTACTATTTGCTCTCGTCCGCAGGACTAAGATAGCGCCCATGAGTTTCCACATCAAGTTTCGAAATGAGCTAGAAAATGGGCGGTAGTTCGCTCAAACAGTTTGAAAAAGAAGGGTCCGGTCCGACGCGTGGAACGTTTCTTACATTCGGCGGGCGCTCTGCCAGAGACCTACGATGTTACCTTCGGTGTCCTTGAAGTAGGCCGTGAAGCCCATGTCGGCAACCGGCTCTTTCTTCCGGACGGTCTTGCCGCCTAGTTTCTCTATGTTCTTCAATGCAGCCTCGATGTCCGGGACGTCGACTGTGATGACAGTGTTCTTGACTTCGTTGTTGCGCTTTGTTAGTCCGCCGTTGATGGCTCCTGGTTTCGTGGGCATCTGGGTCTTCTGGTCCATCTCTGTGGTCCCAACCATGTGGTACTCCATTCCGGGGTACTTGCTGATGTCCCATCCGAAGGCTTTCTGGTAGAAGCTCTTTGCGCGTTCCTCGTTGTCGGCCGGTATCTCAAAGTGTACGACCCTAGTGTGATGCATATTCTGCACGTGCGGGGCGGGCGAGAAATCTGTCTAATAAATACTCGCTATACTTTTCTTCCCCTCATTGAATGAGAATCAAGCGTCACTAAGGGCCGATCGGAACCAGGATTACTTCTTTACTGAATCGTTGGTGACGGATTTCTTAATGCTCCCGCTCGAATGCGGGTTATTCGGTTCCTAATGCGCGAAACGATGTTCGACGAATCATACAACATACGAGAAGTTCTTGACGACGTAATAGAGAGAGTAACTCTCCGCGAGAAACTCATTCAGACAGCGAAAGGGTTTGCAGAGAAAAAGAAGGAAGAAAGATACACACTCGCGATAAGACAGTTTGAGAATCTCATGACCGATTTCCTGAGACTCTACCAGCCCATACTCGACAGACTACGCAGCTATCGAGAAGCCCTCCAGAAAGAACTCTCCACCTTGAAGTCATCTCTCGCAACCGTCAACGGAATGCTGGAAGTCTCGAAAGGAATCGAAGGCTTGGCCGCTAGACTGCAACGGTTGGAGAGTGATGGCCAGGAGCTTGATGAGACGATCAAGGAGAAGAGCAAGATAGGCGATAAGATAGACGACCTCTTCAACAGAATCAGAACTCACAATCCAGGGATTCCGGGACCTGGAAGAGACTCGTTCGCCGATGTAATGTCAGGTATGCCCAAGGATTTCTTCCCCGAAGAGCCGACAAGAGAGGCTCCGGGGACCAAGAAGACATCAAGCCGAAGCTAGAGGGCCGCTCACAAAGCTCTGCCCCGTCTCAAATTTGCTCGGTGAAGTTCATCTTCTGAGGGGACCTCATTTCCTCGTGCGAGATCGAGGCTAGAGACGATGTTGTAAGAATAATCCTAACAATATGACGATCCAGATTGTGATTAGGATCGTAGCTACTAGCGTTACCTTCTGGCGGTTGGTAAGCGGTTTTCCGCCTGGCGACGGACGAGGCGGAGCATAGGTAGGAGGAATGGCTTTCAATTCAAAGTCTAACTCGCCAAGGTCGCGAAACTCCGGGCTTTTGAATCAGTTGGCCTTGAGAAGATATTTCACTACAGTAATCTCCACGAGACCTTCTTGGTTTCATCTAGACTCGAGATCCCCCGGATTCTTCCTTGCGTTCTTGTAGGCAAGATGTATGACCTTCTTTGCGTTCGCAATATCTTGCGAGATCTCGATTCGGAAGCTAACCCATCCGGCTTGGGCGTGCACCTGTGCCTGATGAGGAAGAGCCTGTCCGGTCTTGAGTACTGATGCCTGGTCCTCTTTCGAGAGCCGAATGTCGAGCCATGAGGGTCCGTGGGAGTGCATGAATCCGACGCCATCGACCTGGAATTCGACCCCTCCGATTCTATGAGGTGCCTCTCTTACTCTAGGCATTTGTAATATCCAAGCTCTCAGACTTTCGTAAATAGAAGTCTGGTCATCCAACGCGGCCTCAGTCTCAGGCGTTTAGTCTTGTTAGCTCTTCGCTTACCTTCCATAGTCTCTCAGCGGAGGTCTCGTCGTAGGATTCTCTAGATGATCTCTTTTCTTTCCCTCTTGAGAAGAATTTTCCAGTAGCGCCTTCCAATTCTGGCGACGTTGCGAGATAAATTGCAGCTCGAGCAGCCCTGTCTGGACTAATCATGAAAGGACGGCCCACTGTGACAAGAATCGACATGAGGCCGCCCTGATCTCTTCCAAAGCCCGTTCTGACAACCCCAGGGTGAAGACTGTTGACCGTGACCCCTGTGCCCTCCAGCTGTTTTGCCAGTTGATACGTGAAGAGAACGTTGGCTAGTTTTGACTGGCTGTAGGCGTGGTATCCGCTATACTTCTTCTCGCCCTGAAGATCCTCGAAATCCATCTCAGTCCCATAGTGTGCAGAGGACGTTAGGTTGATGATCCGCGACGGCGCGCTGGCCTTCAACACGTCCAAGAGTAGATTGGTGAGAAGAAAGTGTCCAAGGTGGTTTGTAGCAAAGGTTGCCTCGAGTCCATCGACCGTCTGGACCCGCTTCGGCAAGAAGATCCCGGCATTGTTGATGAGAACGTGGAGCTTCTTGTATCGGCCCTTGAAATCGTGAGCCAGTTCGCGGACTGAATCTTGGGACGACAGATCGGCAGTCATCGCGTCGACGTTTCTATTTCCACTCTTTGCTCTCATTTCAATGAGTGTAGCTTCGCCTTTGTCCTTGTCTCGGGAAACTATGACAACTGAAGCGTTTAGCTTTGCCAGACCCATTGCTGTGGCTTTGCCTATTCCCGAATTCCCTCCCGTGATCAGGCATACTTTGCCAGTCATGTCGACGTTGCGAACATCCAATAGCGGGTTCATCGGTGGAGTATGGTCGAACGGCCGGGAATAATGTTTGGGCCCAAGTTGCTCGACTCTCAGATCAGAAGAGTTGCCAGCCGACTGGCATTGGTTGCCTTACTGGTTGGGTTCTGTTTGTCTTAGTCTCGGTGCGGTTGGTGTTGGGGTTGGTTGAGTGTTCATGAGGTGTGGAGCGTGTGGGAAGTAGTGTTTTCCTGCCAAGGTCAGGATCAAGTGTTTGGCAGCTCGATAAGTGTGACCTGCTGAGAGAGAAATCAGACTTGTAAATATCCAGAAGAACGGAACTCCCTGAATGACGTATGTCTGTACCGGATACCCGACGATGCCGGGGGCCCCTACAGTCGTTGTCGATACGACGATGGTCGGTGGAGTGTTGAGGAAGATCCAGACAAGATAAGCCGTGCTTGCGAAACCAACGAGGGTGGCGAAGCTCATCAGAACATCGAAGAACTTCTCGACCTTGTGTATTTTCCCCATGATGCTCATCGGACTTGAGTTGTTCTCATATGGTTCATGTTGTCACAATCAGATTGAGACGGCTGGGACTGTTCGCTTGACCTGACCGACCATAGGCAAAAGCTGAAATCCGGATTTGTTATCGCTTTCCAGCGAGGGTAGTCGGGTCCGCAGATATCGGTGGATTAGATGGAAGGATCTATAATTGAATGTAATAGAAGCCGTGTCTCTATCAAAGATCTACCACCGTTCTAGGACACAAGCCCTCTCAGACATCACCTTAACAATTGGTCGCGGCGAGATTTTCACCCTCCTCGGCCGCAACGGCGCGGGCAAGACCACGTTTCTCAGAATCGCTGCAACGCAGCTGATGCCGAGCAAGGGCAGAATTTCAGTTCTGGGACATGATGTCAGAGATGAGCCATTACAGATCAGGAGTAAGATCGCGGTCGTACCTCAAGAGGGCAGCACGATAGGACCCTTGACGCCGTGGGACCACGTCTATTTGACGCTCCTAGCCCGGGGCATGTCGCGGAACCAGGCACACGAGAGATCAGAGAAAACGATAGAGCGGTTGGAGCTGACAGAATACCGCAACCAGCCTGCTGACTCGCTGTCCGGTGGACTGAAACAACGGGTCCGCGTAGCGATGGCCGTGGCGACAGACGCAGAGCTCATCTTTCTTGACGAGCCTACACTGGGACTTGACGCGGTCACCCGCCGTAGAATATGGGGTGTTCTCAACGAGATCCAGAAGGAGGGACGAAGCATACTGCTGACGACTCATTACATCGACGAGGCCGAGATACTTTCCAACAACGTTGCGATAATTGACCATGGAAAAATGGTCTTGTCAGGGAGTCCAGCAGAGCTTCTCCGGAACGTGAAAGAACATGTCCGCGTCGACATTGTCGGTTCGACCTTTTCCGAGGAAGAACTGAACAATTATGGTCGAGTTGTGAAACTGGCTGAGAGATTCAGAGTCCTAACAGACGATCGACTGGGAAGAGAGCTGGCCGATGAAGCATTGAAGCGCGGTTCTGATGTAGGCCTTGCAAGAGTGTCATTGGAGGATCTGTTCGTGGATCTCGTCGGGAGGGCCGAGGAATGAGCGGTTCAAAACAGTTCCGAGCCGCGGTCGTAATAGGCTACATGCTCTCAATAACTTGGCTCCGAAGAAACCTACTGAGCCTTGTCTGGCTATTCGCAACTCCGTTCAGCCTACTCTTCATTATCACCGTCACAACGGGCGGACGATCCTTCGCGCTAGGAGTAATCGGCTCATTGTTGCTGGTCCTTTCAACTGTCGGGACGGGACTCGCAGGCGACGCAACGTGGTATAGATTAGAGACGAAGCTGCAGGACTTTTTCGTCGCGAGTCCAGTCAACCAGCTAGGCTACCTGCTAGGTATCGCATTCGCGGGACTCTTCTTCGCTTCCCCCGCACTGGTAGTGCTATTACCGCTGCTGGTGTACATCGGACTTCCTCTAATCGCTCTTCCCATTGTACTATTGTCGCTCGCAGGAGTCTGGCTCTTCTCATCCGCAATCGGCTACCTTGTCTCGACCTTCACTTCGAATCTGCGAAACGGATGGCAGTCGGGACTACTTCTAAGCGTCCTAGTTGGAATCCTACCGCCCGTCTTCTACCCGGCCGAGATTCTTCCACACAACATTCTGCTAGTCACCTATGCAATTCCGACAACGAATGCCGCCCTTCTCATACGGGACGCTATGGGCAGCACCCCGACCCTACCCTACTGGTCCCCCCTGACAGGCTGGCTCCTGATCGCAGTCTCACTCGCAATCGCCCTAGCAGTAACTTCGCGAGTAGCTAGATGGCGACAGCCTTAGCGATTCTCCCAGGTGAAGGAATCTTGACCGCGCTGGAAAGCTTGACGCGAATTGAGTTGAAGCGGCTTTTTGACGAAACAGCAAAACGTGCTGCATCCTTTGTGAGGCGAGAATATCCGAGTGTGATCGGCGTTCTCGTGCATGGAAGCGTCGCGAGGGGTGAGCCGGGACCCTTCAGCGACATTGACATGTTAGCCGTGATAAGGAGTGGAAAGAAGCCGTCAGACTTCTCATATTTCGACGGAGACATCCATGTTGGAATAGGATTTCTCAAGATTGCGGAGTTGGAAAAGGAGTTCACTGATCCAAAAGCTTTCTTTTGGGCTCGAGGCAGCGCGCTAGCAACCAAGGTCCTCTACGACCCGAAAGGCATCATTCGGAGGGTTCTGCTACGCTGGAAAGGAGCGAAGCCTCCGCACAAGGTCGTGGAAAAATCTCTCTGGGACACTTACTACTACATGATCGAGTATTCAGGCAAGATGAGGAACGGCTGGCGGAAAAGAGACGATTACATGACGAGACATTCGGCTCGGATCATTGCGCAGTGTGCAGAAAGGGCGCTTATCGTGTTGAATGACATTTGGATTATCAGCGAGAACTACGTTTGGCATCAAGTACTGAAGGCCGTTAATAGACCCCGACACCTAAGAGATGACTATCCCATAGCTCTCGGAATACAAGGAACATCCGATACCTCGAAGGTTTATCGATCAGCATCAAGACTCTGCAAAGAAACCCTCCGTCTCATAAGGGACGAATTTGGAGGGAGAGCGAAACATAGACGATTCCAGGAACTCCTTGCAGAACCCCTCGAGAAACATGGACTGTGAATCCTGAGACTCGAAGAAACCAAGACTTCAGTCACAATTTAGGCTCGACAGCAGGCGATTATTCGTTTGGAGTCGGGTTTGAACGGTGTGAGGTCGAATTCGCCATAGCTCTTAACGTATCGCCACCCCGCGCTTGCAAGCAAAGCTCTCAGCTCAGAGGTTCAGAACCACATCGAACGTCTGCTCAGTCTGAGGACACTTGCGACCTTTCTCACGTCTGCAACGCGAAACTTTGCGTGGGAATTGACCTTCCGTGCTTTCGCCGTCGCTCTCGCGTTGGCTATGAAGAGAGGTGAGAGGTCTAGCCCGAGAACATCGTATCCTCTCTGTGCTAGCGGGATCGAGTGGCGACCGATTCCACAAGAAACGTCAAGGATTCTCGAATGCGTCGAGACCTTGAACTCTTCAAAGATTCGGACTAGTCCGTCGACTTCGAGCTTCGCCGATTCTGCCCTATTCTGCAACAGTCTCAAGAATAGGTTTGCGTGTTTGATGAACAGCTTCTGAGGCCAATCGACTTCTTCCTTGTTCAAGACACTCTCCACCGCAGGGAACAGTATGTTGAATTCTCAGATAGCCTCAGACAGGTAATCCCTGCTGTGAGGTCCAAGCCTTTGGCATCGCCCTTCCCAACTAGCCCGAGCCCGAAGTCAGTCAGTATGCTCTCTAAATTAGTCCGGTTTCTCAAGTCTCATCCAATACTATTCCTGCTTCTCCTAACCCCCGGCATTCCAGAGTACCTTTCCGCGTCAAGCCAGATCACCCTGCTAGTCGTTTTCCCTCCTCTCTTCTTCCTGTTCCTCGCTGCTAACGTCGGATTATACGGTTCAGGAGTCATATTGATACGCGAAGCGATGATTCGATGGAAGAAAGGCTGGGCCTCAGTCTTCCTCCTCGGAGTCGCATATGGGATTGTCGAGGAAGGATTGGACCTTTGGACCCTCTTCTATTCGAACGCAGGCCCCGTCGGTAACCTCGGCTTCTACGGTCACTGGCTAGGAGTAAACTGGGTCTGGACCGTTGGACTGTTGATATTCCACTCTGTCTACAGCATCGGACTACCGATCTTCCTCTTCGGACTCGTCTTTCCAGAACTAAAAACAAAGAGCCTCGTGTCCGGTACGCGACTAGCGGCGACAGCCCTCTGTCTTATTGCCGACTCGATTTTCCTCTTTATCTTCGTCTCGGCTATTTACTCAGGCTATAATCCGGGCGGGACCCTGCTTCTCTTCTCTGGGCTCGTCGCCGCAACTTTTGTGGTCTTAGCGAGAAAACTTCCCGACAATTTCCTTAGAACCAACCCGGGCCAACCAAGGTGGAGCCCACGCAAGTTCGCCTTCGCGGGCGCGCTATTGTTTCCAGCAACTCTCCTCGCCGGAGGAATCGCAGCGGGAGCAAATCTTCCCCCAGAAATCCCCTTCGTGTTAGACATCATACTTGCTGCGTTCATCTTGACGAGAGCTTACAAGTCGATGGGAACAGTGAACAATCAAGAAGAGAAGGTAGCGCTTAGCATAGGACTGGTCTTTCCAATCGCTGTTTTCGGTCTGATAGCAAGCATCGGCCTTGCCAACCCGCTGATAATCGTCGCCGACCTATTCTTCATCCTCTTCTCGCGTCGACTCTGGAGAAAATGGCACCAATGGACTCTCTTGCATCGTTCAGCACTACAGACTAGTCTCCCAGGCTTTGGAGAGTCACCTGCTCCCCTATTCCCCTGACTGAGACACTGCTAAAACTTCCACGGAATCTTTAGAGACGTTCGTACAGCAGGGAGGCCTATCTCAAATCAGCCTGGTGGGCGACTTCAGCCTAACGAGAACCAATTATAGGGTAATGCAATGAGCGGCAGTCAGGCTGTGAGAATGTTGAGTGGCAAGAACGTCAAGGCGAAACCGAAAGGGACCAGCATCGACGGCAAGGATGCGACGGAGATCATAGCAGGAGTACAGGCGATGTACGAAAAGATTCCAGCATTCATACGACCGATGCTACCCGCCTTACCTGACATCCTTCGCAGGATACCATCCTCCGCTGGCAAGTACACTCTCAATGAGATAATCCAGCTATTGGACGAAGCTTACGAGACTGGGCGGTTGAAGAGGTAGCAGGACGGCCTATGCCTTGAGTCATCCCTCTAAAGACATCATCTCCTCCAAAGGGCGGGAACTGGCTGGAAAGAAAATCGCTCTCCTCGTGACAAGTAGTGTAGCCTCGTTCAAGGCACCCGAGATAGCTCGCGAACTCATGCGCCACGGAGCAGACGTTCACGCCGTCACCTCTCCATCCACAGAGAAGATGATTGGGGCGGATCTTCTCGAATGGGCCACGGGAAACCCCGTAGTCACACATCTGACGGGCAAACTCGAACACATTGCGCTCGGGGGAAAAAGCGAAGGCCACGCAGACATAGTTCTCATCGCACCTGCAACCGCTAATACGATTGGAAAGTTAGCGTCTGGAATCGATGACACTCCTGTTACGACAGTTGCCGCGACCGCCATAGGCTCACGAATACTGGTAATGATTGCGCCTGCGATGCACGAGCCCTTGTACGATCATCCCATTGTCCAAGAGAACATCTCACGGCTCAAGAAGATTGGAGTAGAATTTATCGAGCCGGAGGTCTCGGAGGGCAAGGCAAAGATTGCGTCAACCGAGAATATAGTTCGTTCGATTATCGCGCGATTCTCGACCAGTCAAAGTCGGGACCTAGAGGGTCGGCGAGTTCTAGTGACCGCAGGTCCAACAATCGAACACATCGATCCTGTCCGCGTCGTAACCAATCGGAGCTCTGGGAAGATGGGCGTAGCCATCGCGGAGGAGGTTGCTTCGCGCGGTGCTGACACGACATTGATTCTGGGTCCCGGGACAGTAAATCCGCCTTCAGCCATTAAGACAATCAGGGTCGAGAGTACAAGCGAGCTGCTGGAAGCGGTTCTCGGAGAACTCAAGAAGACCGCCCCGGATCTAGTCTTCGCTGCAGGCGCTCCAACCGATTACAGGCCCGTAACGGTCGCTCCGAAGAAGATCAAGACCCGCGAGAAACCACAGATCAACCTGGAACTTCGCGCAACTCCCAAGATATTGGAGGAGATCCGGAAAGCGAGCCCGAAGACCTACCTCGTAGCATTCAAGACGGAACACAAAGTGTCCAATGAAGAGCTCATCGATGAAGCCTTCAAGATAATACACGAGAAGAATGCTGATCTTGTTGCTGCGAACGATGTTGGTCTTGAAGGCGTAGGATTCCAAGCGGATACGAACGAACTCTATGTCGTAGATGGCCGAAAGAAGGTAGTGCATATTCCTCTGGCTGAGAAGCGGGAGGTTGCGCGGCAGCTAGTTGACCTGGCGGTCAAGAGAATGAGAGACTAACTTGGGACTGTCTCTTTAGTGGCGAAGAAGATCATCCGAGCCGCAGCAGTACAGGTCAAACCGATCGAAGCGTCGGTAGAGGATACTATCTTTCATGCCGTGAAGCTCGCGAAGAAAGCCGCAGAAAAAGAGGTGGACATCATCTGTCTGCCGGAACATTGGTTGCCGGAAAAGACGATCCCGACGCCTATGAGTCCTCTGCCGGGCCTGCAGTCGCTGGCTGAGGAGTACGGAGTTGCTGTGGTGGGAGGGGCGTTCTATGAAAAGGTCAAGGGACACGTGCGACTCAGCAGTCCAGTGATTGGAGAAGACGGGGAGATTATTGGGCGACAGTTCAAGGTCCACTTGTTCCGTTTCGAGAGGAAGTACGCTAAGCCCGGGAGTTCCTACTCTGTCTTCCAGTTGAAGGGCTACAAGATCGGCATACTGGTCTGCTACGACGTTGATTTTCCTGAACCCTCACGCATCTACGCACTGAACGGGGTCGAATTGATACTCTGCCCTTCGAGAATAGTGAAGCCTGGAATCACTCCATGGCAACAGTACGTTACTGTTCGCTGCTTGGAGAATCGTATGCCGATAATCGCGCCGAATGTGTACGCGCCGCCGTGGTTTGATGGCCACAGCATGATCATTAGCTTGAGAGAGGACCGTAGAACAAGGATCTCTCATCCAAAGACCGCGTCAGTTTCCAGAATGGGAGAGGGATTTGCGGTCCAGGAGATCGACCTCTCATTCCATAACCGTCTCCGTAGAGAACGGTTCGCCGACCGAAGACCAGAGACCTACAACTAGAAGGCAGTAGCTATCCCGGCGCGAGAGATCGAAGCGGTCGTCTTCGACCTAGACAACACCCTGCTCAGATCGCCGATCGGGGCCAGACTGGCACTTCTTACTGTCGCGAAGCTTGTTTCCAAGCAGCTGAAGAAAAACGGCTACTCTGTCGGCTATGTCCCATTATTCGAACATCTGCGACGTATCGACCGTGAGATGTTGGGGCGAAAATTCCGGTACAACAGAGACGTATGGTGGAAGACACTGTTCAAGGAACTGGGGCTTAAGCGGATGGATCCAAAATGGATCCGTGATCTAACGCTTCAGTACTGGAGAGTCTATGCGGCGAACAGTCCCCCTTTCAAGGACGCAGAGCCGACCGTCCGCAAGCTGAAACGCGCCGGTTACAAGCTAGGTATCGTCTCGGATAGTGATGGGACACCGGGGATGAAGAGGAAGAGGATACGACAGGTCCCTTTCCACATCCTCTTCGAAGCTATCGTGGTGGCAGGCGAAGACACGCCTAGAGTCAAGCCCGGCCATGAGTCATTTAGTCTAATAGCAAGAAAACTCAGAGTTCAGCCGAAATCTAGCATCTACATCGGCGATAATCCCAGAACCGACATCGAGGGAGCAAAAGCTGTCGGTATGATCTCCGTCATCGTTCATCGCAGAGGAAACCAGGGAGGCAACCCCGATTATCAGGTTCCTAATCTACGCGCACTACCGGGACTGGTCAGATTTATTCAACTAGCTCGTTGATGGAAATTCATGAGCATTAAACTTCAGGCGCCAGGCGCACAGTAGACCTTCACACGGTATTCCGAAGGCGTATCGTTGAGGACTGTGAAAGCGCAGCCGTCGAGTGTGCAGCCCGGCATTGAGGGAGTGCAGCCGAAGTAGTTGTAGACCGCGGTCCTATTGTCGAATTTCAGCCAGAGGACTTGTTCCGTGCTTACTCCTCCATCACTGTACGAGGCTTGAGCTTGGGTATGGTTTCCGTTTTTCGTCAGTACGTATTCTGTCCAGTGCGCAGTCGGACTAATTGGGCCTCCATTCGGTCGGGGAAGACTTTCGTACCATGCGAAAACAGCAACAACGACTAGGGCGATCACGAATCCTGCAATGTGCTTGTTTCTCACGGTTTCTTCCGACTCCCAGACCTGAGTCTAATTCAGATTTCTCAGAGCACCGTATGCACTAATGCTGCGTTAGCTATCCGGAGTAATTGGAGCTTTGTCACCGTTCAAGTATACTAGGCATGTCAGCGTCAATTTTAGAGAACTCTTTCTTCGAAAGTAAACTTATGTTACCCTGAGGGTTGCAATCAGAACGTTCTAAGCATTCGATAACCTATTTGAGTACGGGTCTCGTTTTGAGGAAGATCTTCATTATCGACATTGATGGGTGCATCTGCGAGCATGTGGACAATGAGCATCCTGAGCTGATGTCAAACGCTCAGCCATATCCTGACTCGATCACAAAGATCAATCAATGGTACGACCAGGGGCATTTCATCTGCTTCTTCACCGCCAGAACAGAAGAGCATCGAGAAACCACTCTAACGTGGTTACAAAAACACGGGGTGAAGTATCACCAGCTAATCCTCGGCAAGCCCAGGCGCAGAGAAGGAGACGAGTACCACTACATTGACGACACTCCCATTCGAGCGACCCGTTACAAGGGAGTCTTCGGCGACATGGTGAAGAAGACAAAGGACGTGATGGTCTTCGAGGACGAGTAGCCCGGTTACCTCATCCCAAATCGGCTTCTCCTGTAGAACCTTTGGGGCGCCTTGCGGCTGTGAAGGTTGGAGAGGCTAGGTCTTCTCTCTGACCTTCTTGTGCCCACGAGCCTTCGATGGGATCCAGCCGCCGTCCTTCATCCTTCGATATCCTTCGTCGTAGTGTTTCCGGAAATCTTCCGAAGACATGAGGGCTTCGTTGGGGAAGAGGCCTCCCCAGCCCGGTCCTCTCATTATGATCTCGTTGAAGTCAGGATTGAGTATCAGGTCCTTTGAGCTATATGGTCGGTCGTGCCATATCTCCATGTCCAAGATACGGAGAGGTTCTCCGCGATCGGCGATCAGTTGAGAGGTTGCGTCTGGTCCCGTCGGCTTGGCTATGAGATCTCCACGCTTGACCACTACGTCCTTATCGTTGTACCTTAGAGTCCCTGAGCCCTCAAGAATGAGATAGTATTCATCAACCTCAGAGTGGCTGTGATAGCGGGCGGCTGATTCTCCATTCGATATCAATTCGATCCTGAAGAAGGCTCGACCAGGCCCGAGCAGCGGCATGAAGAAGCGCTGGTAGCCCTGATCATCTTTGCGGACCAATGATCTCTCGGACCCATCGAGAGTCTTATCGTCAAACACGTTGACAGCAGGCTTCCTCCACAGGTTCTCTGAAAGCGCCCCTCCTTTCTTCACATGGACCTCGTCCGCCCAGAAAGACGCCACTCGCAATAGGAAGTCGAGCGCTTCTTCGCTTAAGGCAGGAATCGCGAGTGTTAGTTCCTTTCCCGAGTTCCTGTTAAGGTAGCCCGCTTTCTTGCCGAGTTCGTCCCAGAGCCAATTTGTGAACGGAATGAGTCTAGCTCCATGTCCTTGGGGAATGGTTGACTTCGATTCGAGGAAGAGTTCCCATGCCAGGTCGACCCTTATCGCACCTTCGCGGGCTCCCTCATCCAGGGTTATCTTCATGGTCGTCAAATACTGAGTTGGCGAATAAAGCGTTTCTTCGTCCGGATCTATCTGGCGAGTTCTTTGATCGCGCTACGCTGTTCAAGAAACTCGACCTGTCTATGGCTTGATCTGACCTTGCTTTTGATAATCTCGGCGAGTTGTGGGAATTTTTCGTAGCCGAAGAACTTGCGATCTAGCTCCATCGCTACTTTGAGAGTTGTCCCCGACCCTAGGAACGGGTCCAGGATCACGTCTCCTAGAATCGAGAACATTCTGATCAATCTTCTAGGAATCTCTTCTGGAAAGGCTGCTACTCGCCTCTCAAGACCATCAATAACCTGTCTGGCACCTGGGACCTTCCAGACCTGCGAGAACCACTCGTCACGTTCTTTCTTGGTGAACTTGCTATCGTAGCGTCGGGGGTCTTTAGCTGGGAAGATGCGTGGCGGGCCTTTGCGGAAGATTAGGATGTACTCCATGTCGAGAGTTACGTAGGCGTTAGGTGGAAGGAATCCGGAGCCTAGGAAGGCCCCTTTGCCTTTGTAGTGGGGCCGGTTGGTGGGCTTCTTCCAGAGCACGTAAGGCAGGGTTACGAAGCCGAGCCTCTCAAAGTTCTCGATAATTCTGGAGTGATTCGGGTAAAGGTGGAAGACGCCGTTCGAGGTTCGAGTCGCATCTCCGATATTGATACACGCAATGCCGCCGGGAACGAGCACTCTTCTGATTTCTCGCCAAGTCTCATTGAGATACTGGTGCATATCATCGTAGGATGATGCTGAGTTTTCTGCGAAGAATTCGTCCCAGATCGACACCATAGGATAGGGCGGCGAGGTCACGGTGAGGTGGACTGATTCGTCGGTGACCTCGCTCATTCGACGGCTATCGCCGATTACTACTCGGTAATTGTACTCTGGATTAGAGTCCACAAACTCTCTCTCGACATGTACCGCAGTCAAATGCTTCAAGCCTTCTGGATCCCTGACTCGACCGACTTAAGGAGTAGGCCCCGTTTCATTGAACCCGAGCCATTCTTCCAGCCATCTTCATTGATACGACTTGAGCTCACGAAGCTGCGGTCCAAGTCTCCCGGCTAGCCCAGAAACGTCCTGAGAGTTTTGCAGGAGCACCTCGATGCTTCTGCCGAGTGCCTGTATCAGCTCAGTTTTTTCCAGCGAACCCACGAGAGCTCCAGTGACAGGCTGCAAGATCTCTCGAGGTAAATCATCGAAACCTCTACCGTAGCTCGTCTTTAGACTACGATGAAGACACGCGAGCATAAGCGCCTGGTCTCTGGCTGCACTAATGCAGTACTCAGCCTCCCACATCCTCCCCCGAGCAATGCAGGCGTGAGCGTGCAGCAAATAAACCACCGCAAGTCCGAAGGTCTGCTCGGCGGACGCAGGCTTCGCCGGATCCCTTTCGAGGGCGTTCCCGAAGAGCAAGTCGTACTTGAGACCCTTTGCAAGAAACTTGTTCCCCGGAGTGAAGGACAAGTCCACCTGAAGGTTGTTGGGCAAGAGGAAGACTCTGTAGATCGTTGACAGATGCGGAAGGTCAAATATGTGGACGGCTTGGAACTCGTTCGCAAGACGAACTGTCCAATCGGCAAGAACATCATCTACTGCCGCGCCGTCAGCCAGCCCAAAAGTGAGGTCTAGGTCCGACCATCTGTCGCCCTGACCTCCCGCTGTAGAGCCAACCAGTGCACCAGCGACCAACCGCGGGTCCGCATGGCTCATTTGCACGAGGCGATTGCGAACTCGATCACGCTCCTCAACTGTGAACATGACGATATCTCACTCCCTCCCTACAGTTTCGTATAATCCTGCGTGGCTTGGACTGGCCAGACACGGACCGAGCAGGTCCAAAAAACCTGGAAAGATGCGTGGACAATCTTCTAGGCTAGCTTCTTCATTTCTTGTTCGCAACATTTTCCTGGCTTGCTAGAATGGTCTCAACAAACTTCGCATTTGTACTCCGCCATATTCGAACTCCACCTCCCTGGCAGGCGTCATTCCTCGTTCAGGTGTGAGGCTGCGACATAACCTGTTAGCCGTCAAGTGTCCGCTGTTGTATAACCGGTTCAGTTTTCTAACTCCTCAAGTCTCGCCGGGTTTGAGGCGGAGGTAGGGCCCGATGGCTTGGAGTACTTTGTTTTCTCCTTTCCGGAGATGGTCTACAAAGCTTGTGCGTGGAACTCGAAGCCTCTGGGCAATTTCTCCAGCAGTGGCAGTTCTAGGTATGTTGTAGTAGCCGTTGTCAAGGGCCACCACTAACGCTTGTAGCTGTCTGCTCGTCAGTTTCCCTAGCAGGGTTGCTGTGGAGACAGGGAAAGTTTCTCGGACTGATTCGTCGTAGATTGCTCTCTTAGATGTGATTTCTACAGCGCAGTGCTTGTCGAGGTCTTTGAAGAGGTTCCTTAGATCTCTCTCCGAAAAAGCTACTACGCGGTACCATTCCCAGCCTCCAGTGTAGAGCGTGGGCTGGATTTCGAGGCAATTGCGCCGTTCGATCACTGGAAGGGTAGGGGGCGGAAGCTTGTCGCAAGCACAGTGCTGCAATACTACTTGCAAGTTTGTCATCGCTTGAGATCTCCGGATGACCTTTGTCCCAAGCTGTTTAATCAGGTCTCGAATGCTCCTGACAATCGTCTGATCTTCTAGATCCTTGTGAGCTATTTCGAGCACGTCTCTGCTCCAGTTACACCAGTGCGAGATTATGACACTGGGATATTTTGTCGAGAAGGCGTTGTAGGGACATTCGTGCTGGAGCTTGAAGGCAACCTCGTAGTGGGTCATTGCATAAGAATGGGACTCGCGGAGGATATATCCCGCTAGCCGTCAAATGGCGGCATAATCCGCGTGCCGTCAAATAACCGTCGTGCAAGTCAATGAGTTCGAACAGTAAACTGGTACAAGTGTCCCGAAATAGCCGTTGTTTGACAGCGAATCGCTTATCTGAAAACGCCCGAGTCTAGAAGCTCATGATGAACGAGTTAGCTGGTTCAAAACAACAAAGTCAGGTTTGGACAATCAAAGGATTGGGAGCGGAAGGTCCATTCCCGGAACTCAAGGAAAAGTTGATGCTCTTCGGCCAGTTCGTGGGCGACTGGGAAATGGACGCTCGCTATCCACAGCCCGACGGAACAGAGATCAAAGCCAAGGGCGAGATCCACTTCGGCTGGATTCTAAACGGAAGGGGCGTGCAGGACGTCTGGATGGGTAAGGATCAGCGGACAGGAAGAGCGATCCCATCTGGGACGACGATCCGATACTATGAACCGAAGATAGACGCCTGGCACAGTATCTGGATATCGCCCAAGCAAGGAATCGTGCAAAGCTTCGTAGCGAGGAAAGAGGGGGAGGAAATTGTCCTGAGAGGCGAGACTAAGGAAGGCTATTCTGAACACTGGATATTTTCAGAAATTACTCCAGCATCCTTCCGATGGCGAGCCGTCGAATCTCGGGACAAAGAGAGGACTTGGACGGTCACAGAGGAAATGCACGCTTGCCGCAGCAAACCATAGCAACAGTCGAAAATTTGCCAGTAAGTATCCCTTCGAGAGATAGAGAGATTATGCAAACGGCGAGGGAGCCGATCGAATCAACCGAGAGACCGATGATGAGGAGTCTCGAGGCGGACGGCCCTTATTCTGAACTGAAGGACAAACTGATGCTTTTTGGCCAGTTTGCAGGCAACTGGCAGTACGAGTCACAGTATTTCCTACGTGGGATGGAACTACTGCTAAGGCGAAAGGAGAAATCCACTTTGGATGGATTCTCGGCGGCACAGCCATACAGGATGCCATGACGGGCGTCGTTCTGGACCCCCCGCCCGGGTTTCCACGAACCGGGTTTGGGACGATGGTGCGATTCTACGATCCGAACATTGACGCTTGGCATTGTGTATGGATCGCGCCCTTGAGTCGTGTGGTGCAGACTTTTACAGCACGAAGGGCGGGCGATGAGATTATTCTCGAGGGCAAAAACGCAGACGGTTTTCTAGAGCGCTGGATCTTTTCAGAGATCACACCTAACTCGTTCAATTGGAGGGCCGTCGAGTCCCGCGACCAAGGACAGACATGGCACCTCGACCAGAGAATATGGGCTGTAAGAATTAGCCCCGAAAAATAGGCACTGGGAGCGGTGTCGGACTTCGAGAGGGAGCTCGTTATGTTTGGAAACCGACCAGCACGGTAACTAGAATACAGCGGACTACCGTAGTTTGCTGTCGAGGAACTCTAGCGTCCTCTTCCATGCTAGGTTTGATGCTTCCCGATTGTATTCTACCGGCCGATTCTCTTCAACGAACCAGTGTTTCGTTCCAGGATAGAAGTGAAACGCGACTTCCCTTCCGGCCCCGCGAATCTTCTCCTCTGTAGCCCGCACATCCGCCAGCGGCTCCCACTCATCACCGGGCGCGTAATGTCCTAGATAGGATGCTTGAGACTTAGAGAAGTCTATGGGGTAGCTCCCGTAGAAGACAACAACTGCTCCAACAGTTTCAGGCTTCAGCGTGCTCAGTAGGAAGGACCATGCTGCTCCCATGGAGAATCCCACGACGCCGATTTTGTGTCCGGATATTGATGGGTCTGCTCGTAGGTAGTCGGTCGCTCCTAGGACTATCTGCTTTATTCTCTCGTCAGCGATTTTTGACCGGAGTTCCTTCGCCCCCTCTACGGACGTTGCTACAGCACCGTCATGAAGGTCTGGCGCTAGTGCGAGAAATCCCTGAGAGGCTAGCCTGTTTGCGAAGCCTTTGAAGAAATCGTTGAGTCCCCACCAAGCATGCAGAACGAGGACTCCCCCGCGGGGCTTTTCGGGCGATGACAGGTATCCGTTTCCCGGTCTGCCTTCTGCTTTGAATTCGACCATTCGACTCTTCAATGCCATCATCGAAAGTGAACTCCAAGGGCCTCTCGTGACGAACAGTCATTTATCTTTGGCTAGGCGAAACCGATTCACAGCCAATTGGTAAGGTATAGGTGGGAAAAATGCCATATTTCGTCGTGATCGAGGAACAAGGACCGGCGTGGGAAGCGGTCGATGCGAGATCAGAAACGGTGGACTGAACATGCCGTGTTCATCGATGCTCTCGCCGACGAACACTTTGTGATTCTGGGTGGTCCGTTGAAATACTCGAAACATAAGGGCCATGCTCGTCCTTGATGCACCTAATGAGGTGGTCCTGCGAAAGAGACTCGCTGAAGACCCTTGGATGCGCACCGGAGTGCTTCGCACGCTCGAAATTTATCCTTGGGAAGTTCTCCTTGGAAAGCTAACCTGACCAGCCGAAAATCGCCGAATAGCGTTCACACAACGGCGCGAGAGAGAACGCACCGTTCTCTCGGGTCTCGAAATAGAAAACTCTGCCCACTGTCAATTCGAGTCAATCGTCGAAACAAATAGGTCTGCTCTGCATTCAGATAGACGGTGTACATGATGAGCTCTGAGACAGATCGAGCAGCGCAAGAGGCGATTCTAGAACTGGAAAGAAGATTCGGAGAAGCGATGATCCGGAATGATGCGGATGCCATCGGACGCTTACTCTCTGACGATTGGATAATTATCGATCCTGATGGAGGTGTTATTGACAGGTCGCGTTTCCTCGCCGTGATAAAGTCGGGCGCGTTGAAGCATGAAGCCATGGACTCCGAGGATATTCGAGTACGCACCTACCCAAACACTGCTACTGTCACCGCAGTTACTCATACTAGGACAATATATTTGGGGAAAGAGTTCACGACACACGAGAGAGCCACGGACGTCTTCGTCAAAGAGGATGGGCGGTGGCACTGTGTGCTCACTCACCTCACTACTCTTACCAAGAAAACCAGAAACGAATAGTTGGGTTAATCGATTGCATCCATTAGGAGTCTTGGTTTAGGTCAAGGTCGCCAGTCTGGGTCAAGACCCTGTAAGCGTTCAGAGTGATCCACTTGCTGGGTTTTCCGATCTCTTCAACCGCTACGGGTGCCTTTCGGCCTTTGCCGCTGGGATAGAAGAAGTCGCCTTCTCGATACCAGTCGCCTTCGAGGTTCCAAGCGCCATCGGGTCTGCGTTTTGACAATAGTAGCTGAACGGCGCTCCTAGTCCTCTCATCGTCTTCATAGCCAAGCTTCGTCAACACACGCAGCGCGTGGAGGATGTCGTAGAAGTAGTACATTGGAAAGTGGAGCTTTGTGAAGAATGGATAGGTCTCCTGCCAGTGGTGGTTGTCTGACTTGTAGATGTGGTGCATTAGGAGAAATTCTGCTCCCTCACTGATTGACTGTTTCATTTTGCGGGTCCATTTCTGTCTTGGAATCTCAGAGTAGGCCCATAACGGCTCGATAGTGGACATGAAGCTACTATGCTTCACTTTCTTCTCAGGATGGTCGCAGTTCCAGCCGCCATCTTCCAGCTGATCCTTCGGCAGCCAGTCGATGGCTCTTCGAACCCGCGGGTCATTAGAGTAGCCGAACTTGATCAAGGTCCGAATCATATTTCCTGTGAGACACGGCTCGTCCCATCTCTTGCTCTCCTCGACCTTGCTCGGGCAGGCGAAGGCGCCTGTCTCTGTCTGGTGAAGGTCGAGAAATCTCTCGCATTCCGAACTGATCCTATGATCGGGCGGAGCGTCCATCTCTCCGAGAAGTGCTAGAGGCCAGACGGCTGACGTCCATTTTGGACGATAACAGGACTCCGTGGGAGACCAGATACCCTTGCTTGTCTGGGTGGCGATGATCTTCTTGACCGGCCGGTAGTTTGGAATCTTCTCACGTGTTGCCAAGACATCTTTCGCATCCTTTGGACTGTGGAGCAGATCGATGAGAACCTGATGCCTAACCGATGGGTCCTTGGAATCAAGAAGCCAGCTAAGAGTAGGATCTTTCATACAGGGTCACTACTCGTGAGCGTTGATTGTTATCTAACTATGTTCGAACGAGGTCCACGCGTACCGTCGTTCGTGATCCAGAAGCCATTTTTTCCGCCATATTCCTCCGCCGTACCCGACGAGCGATCCATCCGAACCAATCACTCTATGACATGGCACAACGAGCGATATTTTGTTAGCACCGTTTGCCTGTCCAACCTCGCGGGATTTCGCGGGCTGTCCAATCACTTCAGCGATGTCACCATAGCTACGCGTCTGTCCAAGAGGAATCTGTCTCAAGGCCCTCCAGACGGATTCTTCGAACACTGTGCCATGCTGGGTCGTAGGGATTTGGAAATCTGCAGACTCGCCGGCGAAATAATCGTCGAGCTGAGAGATGAGCATTTCTAGAACAGTGTTGCCTCCTGACCCGATCAGTCCAAAGTTTCGCTCTAGACGACGAAGCTCGCCTGTCAATGCCACACGATTCTCAAATTCGAGTAGGAATAATGCTGCGTCATCCGCAACGGCGATCATCGACCCGAGAGGAGTGCTAATCTTGGTACGAACAAGCTTCCCGTCAATCACAGATCCTAGCCGATTTGCGACTACTGCCGCTTGAGTTGAAAGCATGGCCCGATCACGGGAGAGTAATCAAAAATAAAGGTTTGACTCCAAATCTTGCGGTCAAAATAGGTAGACTAACGCTAGGAATAGACTCTATCCGACGTACTTTGCCTTGCCCGGCTGGGCCGCCGAAGATTCCTTGTCATTGCCCTTCTTGAGAGCATCATCAATCTCCTTCGCCTGCTCTTCCAACTCTTTCATCTCAATCTGTAACCCGAGCTTACGTATCAGGACCCGGAGAATTATCATAGCCGCTCTCGGATCAACCATGAAACCGGAGGTTTCCCCGGAAAGGAATAGCCCCTTGAGGTTTCGGACTTTGGCGAGGCCGGGGATTAGGCCGTTCATCCAGGTTACTGCGCCGCTGTCTATGATCTGAACATCTAGAGCTTTGAGTTCCTTGACGAGATCGGACTCGCTGGCTGCCCCGTAGACCTTGGGGTTATCAGAAATTCTACCAGTAATGAATGCCCCGACAGTGATCAATGTGCCAACGCCCAGTCGTTCCGCTAGGTCGACCACAGCCTCAGAGAGTCGGAAGGCTCCTTCTGGAAGTATGGGTTGAGCGTCTCCGGTGTATAGAACTAGATCGTTGCCAGCTTCATCGCTGTTGACCCAGTAGTAGAATTCATGCTTCATCAATTCCGGGGTCCCGTCAGGTTTCAAGAGGACGCGAGGCGGAAGATAGTCGGAGTGAAGGTAGCCGAGCGGGGCGGCTTTGAGGGTCTTGACAAGATGGTCGAGGACGATCTTCGCGACGCGTCCACTGTCCGGTAGCCCAGCGATGAGGATTGGACTGCGGAGCTTCGGAGCTTCATTGAGGTGAAGTTCTATTGGATCTCTCATGGCAGACGCGGTCGAACGGGACGCTCTATCCTCGGAACGGAGAAGCGGTCACGGACTGATAGGTATTCCTTCCAATGTTTTTACTCTCTTGAGAGGAAATCATCCGTACTTTTTTTCGGAATCTTTATATGAACTGCTGCCATCGAACAACTCCCTTCCAATTAGGTGACTCTTTGGCAAAATTCATGCTCTCCCTCCGCGACGAGAACTTCAAACTCCTAACAAACGAAGCCGAGGACCGCGGCATAACGGTCCAAGAACTAATCAGAGCCGTAATCATACCAGACTGGGTCAAGATCAACCCCCCAGCCAAACAGAACAGTAATGGAAACACAGAGAAGATCCGGCCATACCAGCAAGTCAGCAGCCGGGAGCACATTCTCCAAGCAGTAGGCAGACTACGAGACTAACAAGTTACGCGGAATTAGGCTCCCTCAACCCTTCTTTTTTCAAGAACGCACCAGGGCACGGTGCATCGTAAAGGTATGACTTGCGTCAGTCGGGTTGTAGAAGCGAATTACTAGGGTGTCACCCTTGTTTACGTTGATTATGCTGGAAGAGAAGGTTTAGCACGAGCTATCTTTATCGCGCCGGTCCGGGTGCTCAGACACGGGATTTCTATCTTTTCGGGGTTGACCAATCGTTCAACTCTAGCCTCGCCTCGGGACTCGGAGGTGACTACGCCCAGTGACGCCTCCAACCAGCGCCGACAATAATACTGCAGCCGATCTTATCCACGAGGCAGTTCTCGCAGTCAAGTACAGACTGACGATAGACGACATCATCGACACGGTACACGTCTTCCCGACAATGACGGAATCCATCAAGCTGGTCGCGACCTCTTTCCGGAAGGACATAGACGAGCTCAGCTGCTGCGCGGAGTAGATGACGAGGTCTGAAAGATATGGCGTTTTATGGTCCCATCAGACTGGTCGGATTCTCCGACATCCCAACATTATACCGAATGATTCTGCCGGAAAGAGGAGATGTCTATGTCATGTGTGGAGCGGACATCCTCATCAACGGGCTAAAGACAGACCTCAGGGCCGAAGCTCGATGCCCCATATGCGGGACCGTCACCCGTTTCCACGTCGACAATAGACGAATCGAAGATCTTGCCCCGAAGGACCCAGCGCTTCACGTCGTCGAACTCGAGCAAGCGCCGGGACGTATGAGCATCAAGTGTGATTCGACCCATATTTTTGACAAGAAAGATTGCCTCACAAAGTGGCTATCAAACTATACCGGAAAACCGGGACTAGTGATCTCGCTGCCGGAATACATGGATTCTCTGAATAAACGGCCTCCAAGAAAAGTATCACCAGCATGAACCTTCCTAGATTACCGACACAGTAAGGATTTAGGAAACTTGAAACGAAAAGTTTCGCAGGCAGAATGCTGATATCAAAGAGCACACTATCAAGCACGTCCCATGCGAGAGCTGGTCGTCAAGGAACTGACGCCGTCTCTGAAGGACGACTTTCTACACTTCTTCGACACTGTTGCTTTCGCTGACAATCCTGACTGGTCTGACTGCTACTGCTCAGCCTATCATTTCGCAAACAACAAGGGAAAGGCTGAGAGTCGTCGCGAGGCCTCAAGCCTCATCGAGGAGGATAGGATGCACGGATTCCTCGCCTATGATAACGGAAGACCGGTTGGCTGGTGTAACGCGGCTCCTCGCAGCAGCTACCCTGGAGTCCAGTGGCTGATGAGCCCGGGTCCCGATAAGTACGAGCGAGTCGGTTCAATCGTCTGCTTCGTAATAGCCTCTACGCATCGCAACCAGGGAGTCGCCTCCCAGCTACTGAACGATGCATGCAAGAAATTCTCCGAACAAGGATTAGAGTGTGCTGAAGCTTATCCGGTCAAGAAGCCAGAGTCGGCCGCTTACAATTTTCCGGGACCGTTGTCAATGTATCTCAAGAATGGTTTCAGTACACACCGCGACGCCGACTGGTACCTAGTTGTGCGAAAGCGGCTCAAAACACCAGACTGAGCTAGGTGTGCCGAAAAAAATGCCGTGAGGATTCCGCTTTAATCTTGGTTCAGCTGATTCCGAACCCGAGTTCGCTTTCCGAATAATCGTCAAACTGCTGACTAGAATCTTTCTATCCAGATATCCTTTCGGATCCCGCAAAAAGGGGGGGAAGGTCGACGGAGCTATATTGGATTTTTACGCTTTGAAGAATGGTGCGTAAGCGAGAAGTGTCTCGCTCTTGAAGATGCCTGGGAGAGTTGTAACTCTCTCAACAGTATTCTTCACGATTTCTTCAGAGGTCTTTGCTTGCCAGAGTGCTACGATGTCGAACTGTCCGGGTACTGTGGTTGCTTCGATGAAGCCTGGGATGTTGCTGAGCTGCTTTATGACGTTCTCGCTGGTGTTGTGCTCACATGTCAGTACGGAGACGCCGAGGGCCATCTGGCTCTCGAGCTTCTTGTTCGGCTGCATGCCGTCGAAGCCGGTGTGAGTGTCGGTCGTACGAACGTCACTGATCTCGCGGATCTCTTTGACTGTCTGGTAGATGTTGTGTGGAGTGTTCGGCTTGAGGCGTAGGACTAGGTCGTATCTGCCTGTGACCGGTGCGATGATGTCGATCTGGCTGTTTCGCTTTAGCTCCTCGACCACTTTCGTAGCGCGGCCCGAATTAACGGTCGCGAATACGTAGGTCGGGAAATTCATATTGGTCTGCATTGTTGTTTTTTTCTACTGCATTTTATTGCAGTATAGTAACACTTGTTACTTGCATATAAGACTTTTATTTCAGAACC
>Ga0209472_1000006_pt1 | contig 129733 bp, 129 predicted proteins | sample GraSoiAngelo_130_FD_185887 | JGI IMG/M metagenome (GOLD analysis project Ga0209472, IMG submission 185887) | Grasslands soil microbial communities from the Angelo Coastal Reserve, California, USA - 14_0929_02_20cm (SPAdes) (version 2) | ecosystem: Environmental > Terrestrial > Soil >... | reverse complement strand
GAGCGCGCGGAACCCATGGTCGGTGCGCTTGGTGACGCCCTGGAGCACGACGCTGCGCGCCGGCATGTGGATGCCGAGCGACATCGTCTCGGTCGCGAAGACGACCTTGCAGAGCCCACGCTCGAAGAGGAGCTCGATGAGCCGCTTGAGGCTCGGCAGGATCCCCGCGTGGTGGAGGCCGACCCCGAGCCTGAGCGTCTGGAACACGGTCTGGTTCAGCGCGGACTCGGCGACGGTCGGGCTCTCCTCGACGAGCTCGTTGATCGCGCGATCGACGTCGTCCTGCTGCGTGGCGCTGAGGAGGCCGCGGCCCTCGGCGAGCACGTCGTCCATCGCGCGCTCGCAGCCGGCGCGGCTGAAGATGAAGTAGATCGCGGGGAGCCAGCCCCGCGCCTCGAGGTCGGCGATGAGGACGACGGGATCCACCACCCGGCGCGTGTACCAGCGGCCGCGCGCGTCGGGCCCGCGCGACTCGTCGCCGACCAGCCGGGCGCGCCCGGCCCGCACCTCGGCGATCTCGTGGATCTCACCCGCGAGGTCCGCGACCGCGTACGAGAGGGGCACGGGGCGGTGCGGGTGGAAGATCGGCACGATCGGCCGGTGCACGATCGAGATCCAGTCGGCGATCTCCTTGACGTTCGCCACGGTCGCCGAGAGACCGACGAGCAGGACGTCCTTCGGCGCGTTGACGATGATCTCCTCCCAGACCGTGCCGCGCCCCTCGTCGCCCATGTAGTGACACTCGTCCAGCACGATGTAGCCGAGGTCGTCGAGCCCCGATCCGTAGAGCGCATTTCTGAGGATTTCCGTCGTCATGACGAGCACCCGGCCGTGCGGGTTCACCTTCACGTCGCCCGTCAGGATGCCCACCGTCTCGGCGCCGAGGGTCCGGGTGAAGTCGTTGAACTTCTGGTTCGAGAGCGCCTTGAGCGGCGTCGTGTAGGCGATGCGCTTGCCGGTGGCGAGCGCCATCTGGATGGCGAACTCGGCGACGAGCGTCTTCCCCGCGCCGGTGGGCGCCGACACGATGACGGACTGTCCGGCCTCGATCGCCCGGATCGCTTCGAGCTGGAAGTCGTCGAGCGGGAACGGGTACCGTGCGCGAAACTGCTCGAGCAGCTCCATCATCGGACACAGTACCACGGGTGGTCGGCTCGGCCCGCGATGGCCCGCCGCCGGGCTATACTCGGGGGGACGCGCCATGATCGTCTTCCACGTCGCCCTCACCGCCGCCGAGGACTACCTGACCCGGCGCGAGGCCTTCTGGCGGAGCCACATCGAGCGGGCGCAGGGATTGCGCGCTGGTTCCATCCTGATCGGCGGCGGACCCGCGCCGGACGGGAAGACCGCCGACATCTTCTATCGCCTCCAGCAACCGGCGCAGCTCAAGCACGCGATCGAGGAGGACCCCTACTGGACGGGCGGCGTCTGGACCCGGTACGAGCCGCGGAGCTTCGCCCAGTTCGTCGAGCCGTGGGAGATGGTCCCCGTCGTCCTCGACGGCTCGCGCAAGGTCACCCTCGTGGAGGGTTTCGTGGTCGACCACGACATGGCGCAGTTCGCCCTCATCGAGATGCGCGGGACCGGGCGCGTGGCGTTCGGCGGCTTCTTCGAAGGCGGCCAGACCCTCGCGCTGGCGAAGACTCCCGACCCGGCGGAAGCGCTCGGCTGGTTCGCGGAGAGCGGGTTCTGGAAGCCGGGGGCGCTCGCGGCGCGCCCCCTGCTCCACGTGCTCTAGCGTGCCCGTGAGAACACGCGCGTGAGCGCGCTCCGCCCCGTCGTCGGGCTCATCACCATCGGCCAGTCGCCGCGCGTCGACGTCGTCCCCGACATGGCCGAGCTCATCGGTCCCGGCGTCGAGATTCGCGAGGCCGGGGCGCTCGACGGGCTGGGCCGTCCCCAGATCGACGCCCTCGCGCCCGGCCCGGGTGACGACATCTTCGTGACGCGCCTCGCGGACGGCGCACCCGTGTTCGTCGCCAAGCGCCACATCACGCCGCGCGTCGTGGCGAAGGTCGCCGAGCTCGAGCGCGGAGGCGCCACCCTGACCGCGCTCCTCTGCACGGGAACCTTCGAGCGCCTCGCCGCGTCGCGGACGCTCCTCCAGCCCCAGCAGGTGCTGCTCGGCGTGCTGCGCGGCATGCGGTGGCCTGGACGCCTCGGCGTCCTCACGCCCTCGGTTCCGCACGTGCCCCAGACCCAGGCGCGCTGGCGGGCCGACGGCTTCGACCCGGTCGTCGTCCCGCTCTCGCCCTACGACGAGGAAGACCCGGCCGCGCTCGTCCGCGCCGCCGACCTCCTGCGGGCCGCGGGCGCCGGGCTCGTCGTGCTGGACTGTATCGGATTCAGGCGGAAGACCAAGAGCGAGCTCCAGGGTCTGACGGGCGCGCCCGTGCTCCTCGCGAGCCTCCTGGTCGCGCGCGTCATCGCCGAAATCTGCGGCGCCTGAGCCGCGAGAAGGAGCCACACCATGAGCAGCGACAAGATCGACACGGTCCGGTCGTCGAGCAGCGGCACGCTCGGGCGCGCGGTCAGCCACACGCGCGGCCAGCGCCTCATCCTCGACTCCTCCACGCATCCCCGGCCGGACGCCCTCACCAACAGCGAGGCGTTTCTCGCCGGCGTCGGGTCCTGCGGTGTGACGCTCATCGAGCTCTACGCGCAGGACAAGGGCGTGCCGCTCAAGCGCACGAACGTCACGATCGAGGGCGTCCGGACGGCCGCCGAGCCGAACCGCTTCGCGAGCGTGCACATGCGCTTCGAGCTGGTGGGCGTGACCCAGGCGCAGGCCGAGGACCTCGTCCAGACGTACCGCAACCGCTGACCCCTCTACCGCACGGTCGCGGCCGCGACCGAAGTGAAGATGGACGTGACGGCGGCGCGGGAGTAGGCACCTCCTCAGCCCCGGCTCTTCGGGTCGAGGACGTCTCGGAGGCCGTCACCGAGGAGGTTGAACCCGAGAACGGTCAGGTAGATGCCGAGACCAGGGAACGCCGAATACCACCACCAGGTCGGCAGGTAGTTCCGGCCGATGCTGATCATCGCGCCCCACTCGGGGTACGGCGGCTGGGCACCGAGCCCGATGAAGCCGAGCCCCGCGGCGGCGAGGATCGCCGTCCCCATGTCCATGCTCGCTTTGACGACGAGGGGCGACACGCAGTTCGGCAGGATGTGGACGAAGACGATCCTGAGCCGGCCGGTGCCGACGGCGTGGGCGGCCTCGACGAACGTCTCCTCCTTGAGCGCGAGCGTCTTGCCGTGCACGAGCCGGACGTACCCCGGCCACCAGACGAGCGAGAGCGCGAGCATCGCGTTGACGATCCCCGGCCCGAGCGCGCCCACCACGGCGAGCGCCAGCACGAGGGCCGGCACGGAGAGGAAGACGTCGGTCCCGCGCATGATGACCTCGCCGAGGGCGCCACCTGCGTAGCCCGCGAGGACGCCGAGCGGCACCCCGATCGCCGCTGCGACCACCGTGATGATGAGTCCGATCTGGAGCGAGACGCGCGCCCCGAGGACCACGCGCGTGAAGACGTCGTTGCCGACTTCGTCGGTGCCGAACCAGTGGGCCGCGCTCGGGGCGCCGAGCTTCCGGTCGAGGTGGACAGCGCCGCGCGCGTCCTCAGGGTACGGGACGATCCACGGCCCGATCGCCGCGAGCGCCAGGAAGGCGAGGACGAGCACCAGCCCGGTGATCGACGACGCGCTCCGCCCGAAGATCCGGGCGTAGCGCCAGAGCTGGCGCGTCGCGCCTCGACGCCCTTCGAGCCAGCCCGCGAGCGGGCGGAGGGGGAGCGCGCGCGTCGTCATCGGGGGCCCGGCCGGCGAATCCGGGGATCCAGCCAGCCGTAGGCAAGGTCCACGAGGAGGTTGGCCAGCATGAAGTTGAGGCCGATCAGGAGCGTCACGCCCATGATCGGCTGGAAGTCCGACGAGACGGCGGCGTTCACGGCATACAGCCCGATGCCCGGCCAGTCGAAGACGGTCTCGACGAGGACGGTGCCGCCGAGCATCCAGCCGTAGCGGAGCCCGATCATCGTGAGCGTGGGGATCATCGCGTTCCGGAGCGCATAACGGGTGACGATCCGGAAGCCGGAGAAGCCCTGGGCCCGCGCGCTCTGGATGTAGTCCTGCGTGAGCGTCTCGATCATCTCGGCGCGGTTCACGCGCATGATCGACGCGAGGGCGGGAAAGCAGAGCGTGACCACGGGCAGGAGCGCGTGCCTGAGCGCAGTGACGAACGTCCCCCATTCCCCGCGCAGGAGCGCGTCGACGAACAGGAGGTGCGTGACCGGCGCGGGCGGCGCAGCCGTCAGCGGCAGTCGACCGCCCAGCGGCAGCACGCCGAGATGGAGCGCGATCAGGAGCTGGAGCATCAACCCGAGCCAGAACGCCGGGAGGGCGACGCCGGAGACCGCGACCACCCGCGCCAGGTGGTCCACCCAGGTGTCTTTGCGGACGGCCGAGAGCATTCCGAGGGGGATGCCGAGCAGGACGGCCAGCCCGAGCGAGAGCGTGACCAGCTCGAAGGTGTTGGGAAAGTAGCGCACGAGGTCGTCGAGCACGGCGTGGTGGCTTCGGAGCGATTCACCGAGGTCGCCCGAGAGGACACCCCTGAGGTAGCGGCCGAACTGGACGGGTAACGGCTGGTCGAGCCCGTACTTGGTCCGGAGCGTCCGGACCATCGTCTCGTTCGCGTCGGGCCCCGCCGCGAGCCGCGCCGGGTCCCCTGGAACGATGTGTGAGATCGCGAACGTCAGACAAAGGAGCCCGAACAGCATCAGGCCCAGGAAGGCCAGCCGGCTCGCGATGTACTGCTTCAGGGCGCGCTCGACTCTACTGAGCCGCGACGGCGAGCGGGTAGAGATCGACTTCCCCGGTGAAGCGGACCGGGCTGAAGACGAACCCCTTCACGTAGTCGCGCATGCCCCACCGCCGATTGGCGAGCATCCCGAAGATCTCCGGCGCGTCGGCCGCGATCCTCTTCTGGATCTCGGCGTAAAGCGGCGCGCGCTCTTCCCATCTGGCGACCGTGCGCGCCCGTTCGATCAGCGCCCACACGCCATCGTTCGCGTAGAACGCCGAGCCGTAGTATTTGCCCCAGGAGTTCTTGTGGTACTGGTACGCGACCGCGTCGGGGTCGGTCGAGACCGGCGTGGTGAACACCGCCATCATCTCGGGCGACGTGTCGACCTTCGCGCCGCGCGCGACCATGTTGGGCCACGTGAGCGGGACCAACTTCAGCCTGAGGCGGAGCCTCGCCAGGTTGTCGATGAGGACGAGTCCCATCTTGCGCTCTTCCTCGAGCCCCTGGACGTAAACGTACTCGAGCTCGATCCCGCCCTGCGGATAGGCGGACTTCGCGAGGAACTCCTTCGCCCGGGCGAGGTCCTGGCGGTAGAAGCCCGGCACGCCGATGTGGCCGCGCGTCGCGTTCGGGAACGGGCTCGTCTGGAGCACCGCGTTGCCGTTGTAGATCTTGAGCAGCGCCTCGTAGTCGAACGCGTAGGCGAGCGCCTTCCGGAGGTTCGGGTCCTTCGTCGGCGCCTTCTGCGTGTTCAGCTTGATCCCGAACGTCGTCATGCCGGGATGGTTGGGCACGACGATGCCCGGCATCCTCGCGACTTGGTCGAAGTCGTCGGCCGACAGCCCCTCGACGATGTCGGCTTCGCCCCGCAGCAGCGCCGCGCGCTGCGCCGCCGCCTCGCGGACGATTTTCAAAATCACGCCGCCCACATGGTCCTTCGACGGCCACCCCTTCCAGTAGCCGTCCACCGCCTCGATCTCGTAGAGGACACCCTGCTCCCAGCGTTTGATCCGGAACGGCCCGCTGCCCGCCTCGTGGTCGGTGAGCCACTTCTGGCCGAGGTCGCCGCTCTGCTCCTGGGTCAGGACCTGCTTGGGGTTCATCACGTACCACCACGGGACGAACGAGAGGAACGGCGCGTACGGCTGGGTCAGCGTGAACTGGATCGTGTAGTCGTCGAGGACCTTGATGGCGTCCTCCTTGAGGAAGTCCGACAGCATCCACGCCGGGCCCGCGTTCAGCCTGAGCGTCCGCACGAACGACCAGCGCACGGCCTCCGCCGTCACGGGATCGCCGGTGTGAAACCGCGCGTTCCGCACGAGGTGAAAGGTCCAGGTCCGCGCGTCGGGCGAGCTCTCCCAGCGCTCGGCGAGCCAGGGGACGATCTCCGGCGGGTTGCCGACGTACTTCACCAGGGCGTCGTAGAGCGCCTGCTGCATCATGCGGATCGACCAGTCGTATTTCACGCTCGGGTCGATCGTTGGCACCTCCTGGCGGCCGGCGAACACGAGGATCTTCCGGTCCCCCGCGCGCTCGAAGGCGGCGACGGGTGGGGCGACGGCGAGCGCCGCCAGCACGGCGGTCACGAGCAGGCTCACGCGTACGCGCATGGTCGTCATTCGAGCCTCCGCCTGCGGCGACCTGCGGGTGCGCCGCGGTGGCGGCAGGATAGCATACGCACGCGATGGCCTCGCCTCGTCCCGGAGGTGGAGGACCTTCCGCTCGCCTATCTGCCCGGCGACTCGGGCGCGGGGGGCGCCGAAGCCGACCTTCTCAGGTCCAGCATCTCTGGCAGGGTCTCGGACTGCTCCGTCAGCTCCAACCGCATGATCTGGCTCATCCGGCCGACGATCTCCTCGATCGCCTTCGCGGCGGCCAGCGCCGGGGCGAGGTGGGCGGCGGCGAGACCGCCGTCGACGCGCGGCGTGAGCAACTGGAGGTTGCCCTTCAGCACGTTCAGCGAGTTGTTGATCTCGTGCGCCGCGGCGTTCGCGAGCGCCGCGACCGAGCGGAGCGCCGCGGTCTCTCGCAAGAGATCGTCCGCGCGTCGACGCGCGGTGATGTCGACGATGTAGCCCTCGAGACCGCTCGAGGCGTCCGTACCCGTTCGCGCGACGCTCATCAGCACCCACACGACACTCCGGTTGGGGCGATGCAGCGCGACCTCGAGGTTGGCGACGCTCCGTGCCACGCGGAGCCCCGCGCGCAGCAGGTCCCACCGCTCCGGCTCGACGTAGAACTCCCTCAGGTGCCTCCCGAGCAGCGCGGCGGGCCCCGCGTGGCCGAGGGTGCGGGCGAACGATTCGTTGGCCTCGAGGATCACGCCCTCGCCGGTCGTTCTGAACATGCCGGCGAGGTTCTGGCCGAAGCGCTGGCGCTTGAGGCGGCGGACCTGCCGGGTCGGCTTCATCGGGGACGCGGGCCGCAGAGCTCCAGCGCCACGCGCCCGAGCTCCGACAGGGGGAGCACGTGATCCACGGCGCCGAGCGCGATCGCCTCACGCGGCATGCCGAACACGACGCAGGTCGCCTCGTCCTGGGCGAGCGTCCGGGCGCCGGCGCGCTTCATCGCCGACAGCCCGCGCGCACCGTCGGCGCCCATGCCCGTCAGAATCACGCCGACGGCCTTCTCCCCGGCGGCGGCGGCGGTCGAGGTGAACAGGACGTCGATCGACGGCCGGTGGCCGTTGACGGGGAGCCCGTTCTCCAGCGCGACGCGATAGCGCCGACCGTCGCGACGGACGCGCATGTGGAGATTGCCGGGCGCGATGAGGGCGTGGCCCGGGCTGACGAGGTCGCCGTCCTTCGCCTCCCGAACACGGACGGGACAGAGCCCGTTGCAGCGCTCGGCGAAGGCGTGCGTGAACCGCTCGGGCATGTGCTGGACGATGACGAGCCCGGGCGCGTCGGGCCGCATCGCCATGAGGAACTGCTGGATGGCGTCGGTCCCACCGGTGGACGCCCCCACCGCGATCACGGACGCGGCGGACGGCTCGGCGGTCGCCGCGTCCGGCTCCGTCCGCCCCCGGGCGGCGGCCTTCACCGCGCCGAGCATCTCGGAGACCACGTCCGGCATCCGTCGCACCAGCTCCCGCGAGGGCATCCGCACGACCCCCGCCGCGCCCAGATCGAGGGCGAGCAGCGTCATCTCGCGCCCCTTCCGTGTGGGCGGGGACACGAGGACGACGGGCGTCCGCGAGGCGCGCATCAGCCGCTCCAGTGAGGCGAGGCCCCGGCGGGACAGGATCGCCGCGTCGAGCGTGACCACGTCGGGCCGGAGCCGCGCCATCGCCTCGTGCGCGTCCTGGACGCCCGCCACGGCGCCGGCCACCTCGAGCTCGCGGTCCGCCGCGAGGATCGCGCTGAGCACCCGTCGGGTCACCGCCGAACCCTCGACGATGAGGACGCGGACCCTCCGCCTCATGGCTCGAAGAGCAGCACGTCGCCGAACGGGGGCGGCGCCTGCGCGAGCGCGCGCGCGTGCGCCAGCTCCGCGGCCCGGAGCCGTCGGCGGCCACCGTCCCGGAGCCGTCGGACGTAGACCTTGCCCGTATCGGTATGGAAGTAGAGTTGTCGGCCCAGCTCCCCACCGAGGTCGCGGCCGACGACGGGAATGTCCTCGGCTCGCAGGAACTCGTCGATGAACCGGATGTTTCGCTGGGCGACGCTGTCGCCGTTTCGACCGATCTCGAGGACGTTCCCACCACCGAAGACCTTCGCCCGGACACGGCGGCGGTCGCCGCCCGCCTTCTGCAGGGCGCCCATGAGGCAGTCCATCGCGTGCACGCCGAATCGCGTGTAGTCGAGCGGGTCCTCCTGATCGTGGGCTGGCGCCGGGAGCATGAAGTGATTCATCCCTCCCACGCGCGTGGCCGGATCGATGAGACAGACGGCGACGCACGAGCCGAGCAGCGTGCGGATGATCGTGGGCTCGCCCGTCGCGTACACCCCGCCCACGTGAATCGCGACCTCCGCCTTGCCGCCGCCGGACCGTTCGCCGCTCACGCGCGCGCCCCGTGCGGGACCTTCCGGTAGACGGTCTTGCCGACGGGCCGGAGCCCCGTGCCCATGCCGAGGAGCGACTCCGAGTGGCCGAGAAAGAGGCAGCCGCCGGGCTGGAGGTAGTCGACGAGCCGGCCGACGACATCCTGCTGGAGAGCGCGGTCGAAGTAGATCAGCACGTTCCGGCAGAAGATGGCGTCGAACGCGATCCGGATCGGCCACGACTCGTCGCGGAGGTTGATGCGCCGGAAGGTCACGAGGCGCGCCGCCTCAGGCCCCACGCGTACGAGCCCCGCGCTGGCCCCGCGTCCCCGGCGGAAGAACCGCTCCCGGAGCGTGGCCGGGACGCTGGCCGCCCGGTCTGCTGGGTACACGCCGCGCTCCGCGCGCGCCAGCATCTCCGTGTCGATGTCCGACGCCAGGATTCGCACGTCCCAGTCGGCGGCGTCCGGTAGGCCCGCGAGCACCGTGAACGCGATGCTATACGCCTCCTCGCCGCTCGAGCATCCCGCGCTCCAGACACGGAGGCGCCTGGGCCCGTCGCCCGCCGTGCGGCGCGCGACGAGCTCGGTGCGCAGGAGGGTGAAGTGATGCGCTTCGCGGAAGAAGTCGGTCTTGTTGGTCGTGAGGGCATTGACCATCCGGACCAGCTCGTCGCCCTCGGGGTCGCGCTCGGTGAGGTGGTTGTGGTATTGCCGAAGCCGCACGTAGCCGTAGTACCGCAGACGCTTCCGCAGCCGGGCGCAGACGAGCGGCCGCTTGGTCTCGTTCAGGGCGATTCCGGTCTGTCGGTGGACGAACGTCGCGAACTCACGGAACTCGCGGTCCGTGGCGATCACGTCGGCGACGGCGGAGGGCTCAGGGATCGCGATCGGCCCCATCGAGGAGACGCTCGACGTCCAGCAGGATGACCAGCTTCTCGCCGGCCTTCGCCATGCCACTGATCAGCCGAGCCTCGATCGGGGCGCCGAAGTCCGGCGGGGGCTGGACGTCCGTCCTGGCCAGCGTGAGCACGTCGGAGACGGCATCCGCCAGGAGGCCGACGACCTTGCCTGCGATGCTGACGACGATGACCACCGCGAATCGGTTGTACGTGGTCTCCGGCATCCCGAGCGTCAGGCGGAGGTCCACCACCGCGATGATCTGTCCTCGGAGGTTCATGACACCTCGGACGGCGCGGGGCGTGTTCGGAAGCGGCGTGATCGCCGAGTAGCTCCTGATCTCCTGGACCTTCAGGATCTCCAAGCCGTACTCTTCGTCGCCCAGGCGGAACGTCAGGTACTGTGCGCCCGCCGCGGCGCCGATCTGAGCCGAGAGCATCCCGAGGCGCTCCACGCTCAGAACTCCTCGAAGTCGTCGGCGTCTCGCGTCGGGGCGCCGTTGCCGGACGACGTGCGCGTCAGCCGCGCCTCCAGCGTCCGCGTGCGCCCGCCCGCACCCCTCGCCGCCCGCGGGAGCGCCGGCGCCGCCTCGAGCACCGCGTCCGGCCCCGCCTCCGCCGGCGTCCGGTCCAGGCCCGCCTCGGTGAGCTTGAACCGCCACACCAGCGCGCGCAGCTGCTTGGCGTGCACGGCCAGGGCGAGCGCCGTGGAGGAGAGCTCTTCCGTCTGCGCGGCGCTCGACTGAACGAGCCGGTCCATCTGGACGACCGCCTTGTTGACCTGCTCGATGCCCTGCGACTGCTCCTGACTGGCGCCGGCGATCTCGGCGATGATCTCGGTGACGCGCTTCACCGAGGCCACGATCTCGTGGAACGTCTGGCCGGACTGGTTCACGAGCGCGGAGCCGGTCTTCACCTTCTGCACCGAGTCGTGGATCAGCGCCTTGATCTCTTTGGCGGCGGCGGCCGACCGCTGCGCGAGATTCCGGACCTCCGCGGCGACCACGGCGAACCCGCGGCCCTGCTCGCCGGCGCGTGCCGCCTCGACCGCCGCGTTCAGCGCCAGGAGGTTCGTCTGGAACGCGATCTCGTCGATGACCGTGATGATCTCCGCGATCCGCTCCGACGACTGGGTGATGTCCTGCATCGAGGCGACCGCGGAGGTGACCACCTGCCCGCCTCGCTCGGCGGTGTCCCGCGACGCCACCGCGAGCTGATTCGCCTGGCGCGCGTTGTCGGCGTTCTGCTTGACGGTGCCGGTCAGCTCCTCCATGCTCGCCGCCGTCTCCTCCAGCGAGGACGCCTGGTCCTGGGCGGCGGCGGAGATCTGCTCCGCCCCGGTCGAGAGTTGCTGGGCCGCGAGGGCGGCGCGCTCGGCCGACTCCCGCGTCTGCCCGATGATCACGCGCAGCTTGTCGACGAAGATGTTGAACCAGCGCGCGAGCTCGCCGAGCTCGTCACGGCTCCTGACCTCGAGCCGTTGAGTCAGATCGCCTTCGCCCTCGGCGATGTCCCGGAGCAGCGTCACGGTCTGGCCCAGGGGGCGCGCGATAGCGCGGGCCAGGACGACGCTGAGGACCAGCGCCAGCGCCATGGCGCCAAGGACGGCGCTCACGACCCACCACAACATCCTGGCCGCGCGCGTCTCCTCCGTTCGGGCGTGACTCTCGACCTGCGCGATCCGGATCGCCGTCAGCTCGCTCAGGATCTTGCGCGCGTTCTCGAACTTGACGGCCCCCTCGCCCATCGAGAGGTCGATGGCGTCTCGGCGGGCCGAGGGGGTGTCCTCGGACAGGACCCGCACGGCGTCACGCGACGCCTGCTCCCATTCGCGAACCGCCGCGTTGAAGGCGGGCCACAGCCCCCGCTCCGCGTCGCTGGCCGGAATCGCCGTGTACTCGCGCCAGCGCTCGAGCACCTGCGCGAGCTCGCCCGCGTGCACCTTGACGTGTTGCTTCGTCTCGGGCGTCGCCAGGCTCATGAACATCAAGCTGCGCTCGGCGACCAGCGCCTGCTGCATGTCGCGCTCCGCCTGGAGGAGATCGTTCATCGCGGGCAGGCTCTGCGTGGCCACCACCTGAAAGGCGGTGTTGACGCGCGAGATCGCCCAAATGCCGAGGCCTCCGGCGAACCCGGTGGTCAGCGCCAGCCCGACGCACGTCGCGATCACCTTGGCCCGAATCGAGAGCGCCCGCCGGTCGTTCATGGTGCCCTCCCGCGATCTCAGGGCGGTCACTTCTTCGCCTGCTTCTCGAGCTGCGACAGGCTGACCCCGACCACCAGCGCCCCGATCGGCGAACCGTCCGCGAGCACCGGGACCGAGATCTGGATCTGGTAGGTCTGCGCCGACTCATCGAACTCCGGACGCCCCTGCCACGCGCCGCGTGTCGTAAACGGGACGTCGAACTTGGCCGCGCCCTTGTGGATGTACGAGGTCGTCTTTTCCGCGAACGCCACCTTTTCGCCCTGCGCGGCGCTCAGAAACGCCTCGGTGATCAGCCCCCCGCTGCCCTCCATCTTGGTTCGCAGAAACTGCCCGGCCGCGTTCGACTGGAACGCTCGGACGAGCGGATCGCTGCGCCGGAGGACCTTCCACTTGACGTTGTCCATGCCGACCACCGGTCCTTTGGTGTTCTGTTCGACGACGGCCTTGACGATCACGGCGTCGGCCGCCCAGCCGGCGACGACTCGCTTCTGCCGGTCGAGCTCGGCCTGGATGCTCGGCGTGATCTCGAACTCCGCCTGGGCGACCGCCGTCATCACCAGGATCGCGGCGGCGGCAAGGTAACAGGTGCGCAGGTCGACTCTCATCATCATCGTCGTCCTCCTCCGTCAGGCTGTGAATGGTCCGCCGAGTGCGCCACGGACACCACGGGTTGGGACGTGACGATCCGCGGCGCCCCGCCCGGCCGGGCGCGGCTCAACGCGACCAACCCCGGGACGTCCAGGATCAGCGCCACGCCCCCGTCGCTCAGAATCGTGGCGCCCGCCACACCGGTGACCTTCTGAAAGTTGGCCTCGAGGCTCTTGATCACGACCTGCTGCTGGCCGCCGAGCTCGTCGACGAGGAGCGCCACGTTGCGCCCCCCGTGCTCCACGATGACCGCGATCCCCTGCGAGGGATCCTCCGTCGCCGGCGCGACGTCGAACACGCGGTGCAGCCGGATCATGGGCACCGCCTCGCCGCGGATCACCACCACCTCCGCGTCGGTGAAGACGCGACGAACCTGCCCGGGCCCCGGCCGTAGCGACTCGACGATCGAGGCGAGGGGAAGAATATAGATGTGTGATCCCACCCGGAGCGACTGGCCGTCGAGGATGACCAGCGTGAGGGGCAGTCGGACATCGAACGTGGTGCCGCGCCCGCGCTCCGTGTGGACCGTGATGGAGCCGCCGAGCGTCTCGACGTTGCGGCGGACGACGTCCAGCCCGACCCCGCGGCCCGAGACCTGACTCACCGTGTCGGCGGTCGAGAACCCGGGGTGGAAGATCAAACCGAAGACCTCGTCGTCGCTCGGGCGAGCGTCCGCCGTCAGGAGCCCGAGCTCTTCGGCCTTCCGCGCGATCCGGTCGCGATCGAGCCCGCGACCGTCGTCGGCGACCTCGAGATGGATGTTGCCGCTCTCCTGGTAGGCCCGCAGGCGCAGCTGGCCGACGGTGGGCTTGCCCGCGGCGCGGCGTGTTTCCGGCGGCTCGATGCCGTGATCGACCGCGTTGCGGAGCAGGTGCGTCAGCGGATCGGTGATCTGCTCGATGACGCTCTTGTCCATCTCCGTGTCTTCTCCCGAAGCTTCGAGGACCACCTGCTTGCCCTGGGCGTGCGCCAGATCGCGGACGAGGCGCGGGAACCGGCCGAACACCGTGCGGATCGGCAGCATGCGCACGGCCATCACCCGCTCCTGCAACTCCCGGGCATGCCGATCCATCTGTGCGACGGCCTCCTCAAGCTCTCTGGCGCGGTCCGGCTCGAGGTGCGCGACGAGCCGAGCGATCATGGACTGGGTGATGACGAGCTCGCCGACCAGATTGACCAGGCTGTCGACCTTCTCGATCGGCACGCGAACTGTCGTCGCCTCGACCGCGTGGTCGGGATCGAAGAGCCCTGCGCCGCCGCCCGCCGAGATCGTGCCGGGCGTGTTCCCGCTCGCGCGGGCTCCGGGATCGGCGGTGAGCGCCCGTAACGTGGCCAGCAGGGATTCCAGGTGTTCGGGCTCCGCGCCGTTCCCCTCCCGTGCCCGCTCGAGGAGCCGGCGCAGGACGTCGACGGACGCGAGCAGCGTATCGACGAGGCCGGGCGTGATTGCCTGCGCGCCCTTCCGCATCCGCGTCAGGACGTCCTCGAGGGAGTGGGCGAACCCGGCCACGCGGTCGAGCCCCAGCATGGCGCTCGTGCCCTTCAGCGTGTGCACGTTTCGGAAGATGCGGTTGACCAGGCCCGAGTCCGGCTCGCCCGGCGTCGCCTCGAGGCGCAGGAGCGCCGCCTCCGAGTCGGCCACGAGATCGGCAGCCTCCTCGAAGAACATGCGGAGGGTCGCGTCTTGGCTCATCCCGGCCGTCCCCTCCCGAGCACGCGCGCGACGATGTGGAGCAGCTGGTCCGGATGAAAGGGCTTGCCGATCCAACCCGTTGCGCCGGCGGCCTGCGCGGTCGCCTTCACCTCGTCGCCGGACTCGGTCGTCAGGATCAGCACCGGCGTGCGGTGGAGTGCGGGGAGCTTTCGGATCTCGCGCAGCAGGGTGATCCCGTCCATCTCGGGCATGTTGATGTCGGTGATCACCAGGTCCGGCGAGAGCGAGTGGAGGAGGTCGAGCGCCTCACGGCCGTCGGCGCTCTCGCGGACCTCGTAGCCGTCACCCTCGAGCACGTTTCGAACGAGGGTTCGCATCGTCCGTGAGTCCTCGACGACGAAGACGGTCGACTTCACAGGTTCTTGGAGGGGTCGGGCCGACCCTGGCGCTCCTGGACGAGTTGGTCGGCGAGTTTCTGGCGCCAGGGGGCGAGCACCGACGGGGCGCCCACCTTCGCGGCGGTCCTGAGGGGAGCCGCGTCGGCGTCGGCCGGCAGACCAATGAATCGCAGCAGCCGCTCCAGTTGGGCGCGCGCCCCCTGGACCGCGTGGATCGTGGCGGTGAGGTGCTGCGCCGTCAGGTCCTGAAACTCCATCGCCGAGACGATCGCGTCGACGTGCGCGGACAGGGCCTCGCACGACTCGCTCGCCTCAGCCCAGGCCCGCTCGGCCGGACCGGCGCGGTGCGTGACCGATTCGAGCTGCGAGAGGGCCTGCCGGAGTTTGTCCCGTGTCACGTGGAGCGCGTCCGTCTCGTCGAGCACCCTCTGAGCCGCGGTTTCTGTCGCCTGCACGAGGGCCGTCAGCGTCGTGGCGACCGACGGCAGCGCGTGGTTGGCCGCCGGCTGGACGGAGGCGACGGTGGCCCGCACGACGACCTTCAAGACCTCGAGCAACTCCCCGAGGGGCGCCGCGAAGGGGGTGCCGCTCGGGCCGGCCGCTACGACGAGTCGTTCGGCGGCCTGGATCGCGTCCTGCACACGCTTGACGGCGGTGGCGCCCGGCGGGGTGGTCACGGCTTCGTCGCCACGTCCCCCGCGAGCTCTTGGATCTTCTCCCTGAGCGTCTGGGGCGTGAACGGCTTGACGATGTACCCGTTGACCCCTGCCTCGATCGCTTGGACGATGTCTTCCTTTTGGGCGATGCCCGTGACCATGAGCACGGGCAGCTTGCCGTGGGTCGGGCTCGATCGGATGGCCCGCACGAGGTCGGGCCCGCTCATGGTGGGCATCGCCCAGTCCGTAATGACGAGATCAATGGCTTCGCCGGCGAGCTTGGCAAGTGCCTGCTCGCCGTCGTGCGCCTCGACGATGGCGTGGAATCCCATCGTCGTCAGATGGCTCTTGATGATTCGCCGCATCGTGGCCGAGTCGTCGATTACAAGGATTCTCATAGGGTGGCCTCGCTCGCGAGGAAGGTGCAAGAGTCGAACCAGAGGCCCAAACCTGACCAACAGTGCGCAAACCGCGTGAATCGTTAAGCTTTCGAAGGTGCGAGGGCGCTGTCAGTCAGGCCGGTTGATCAGCTTCTGGCCGGTGTCGGTGCCACGTGGATGTCGGCGAATGCCAGCCGGACTATTCGACATCGGGGGGAGCGGCGCCGCTCCCCCCGATCCCCCCACCGGTCGCCCGCGGCGGCCGTGCGGCAGAGCGGGTTGCGCCGGCGTGGGAGTGCGACGCCGCAGGGCGTCCGACGCCCGAGGCGAGCCTGAGAGAGCCGGCGCTCGAATAGCGTTGAGTCGGACGCGCTCCTATTCCACGCCGGCGACGGCGAGCACCCGGCGCATGCGGCGGGCGGCGCGGTCGGGGTCCCGCAGGAGACCCGCCCGGTCCATCAGGACGAACTGCTCGGCGAGGTGGACGACCGAGCGGGCGCTCTCCATCCCGCCCACCATCTTGAAGTGCGACTGGTGGCCGTTGAGGTACGCGGCGAACACGACGCCGGTCTTGTAGAAGCGCGTGGGCGCGCCGAAAACATGGCGCGAGAGCGGAAGGGTCGGCGCCAGGATCACGCCGTAGCGGGCGAGGTCGCCTCCGTCCAGGGCGTGAAGCGCAGCGGACGCGGCCGGGGCGATCACGTCGAAGATCCCGAGGAGCGCGTCACTCCACCGCTCGCCGTCACCGCGGATCGTCGTCGGGTAGTCGAAGTCGTCGCCGGTGTACATCCGGACGGACCGCGGGAAGCGGCGCCGCATCGCGATCTCGCGCGCCTGGTCCAGGAGCGAGATCTTGACGCCGTCGATCTTCGGCGCGTACTCGCCGACGATGGCGAGCAGCGTCTCGGTCGCCCGGTCCAGGTCGTGCGAACCCCAGTATCCGGCCAGCGCCGGATCGAACATGTCGCCGAGCCAGTGGATGATCGCGGGCTCCCTCACCTGGGCCAGGATGCGCCCGTAGACCTTCACGTAGTCGTCTCCCCCCTTGGCGCACGCCGCGAGCGCGCGGCTCGCCATGAGGATGATCCGGCCGCCGACTGACTCGATGAAGGCGCACTGCTCCTCATACGCCGCCTCGACGTCCGCGAGCGTCACACGCTGCCCGGGCTCGAGGTGGTCCGTCCCGGCTCCGCTCGCGATCACGGCGCCGGGTATCGTCCGCGCCTCTGCCACCGCGCGCCGGATCAGCTCCTTGGCCGTGGCCCAGTCGAACCCCATCCCGCGCTGCGAGGTGTCCATGGCCTCGGCGACGGCGAGGCCGAGCGACCAGATGTAGCGCCGGTAGGCGAGCGTCGCGTCCCAGTCGAGGGCGGCTTCGAGCGTGGGGTTGATCGCGGCCAGCGGGTCGGCGACGACGTGCACCGCCGCGTAGGCGATGCGGCTCCGGATCGGTCCCCCGGGAGGCGTGACCGGAGTCGCTCCGGCCAAGCGGTACGACGTCAGCGTTCCGTCGGCGCGCGGCAGGCGCAGCGTGTCGGCCATGGCATCTCCTCCTGCAAGCAGAGTCTAGCAGACCCTTGTATTGACAGGCCGGTCCCCCTTGCGTATCGTTAGCGCACTTTTCACGGGGTCCCGCCGCTCGAGATCCGCAAGGAGGCCGCGCATGGCGACCAAGGCCGGCGACAACACCAAGTTCCTCCTCGACGAGAAGGACATCCCGACGAAGTGGTACAACATCCAGGCCGACTTCAAGACGCCGCTGCCCCCGCCGCTCCATCCCGGCACAGGCCAGCCGATCGGGCCCCAGGACCTGGCGCCGCTCTTTCCGATGGAGCTCATCAAGCAGGAGGTGAGCCAGGAGCGGTGGATCGAGATCCCCGACGCGATCCGGGATGTCTATCGGCTGTGGCGGCCGACGCCGCTCTACCGCGCCCGACGCCTCGAGAAGGCGCTCGATACGCCCGCACGCATCTACTACAAGTACGAGGGCGTGAGCCCGGCGGGCAGCCACAAGCCGAACACGGCCGTCGCCCAGGCGTACTACAACAAGAAGGAGAAGGTCGCGCGGCTCACGACGGAGACGGGCGCCGGCCAGTGGGGCTCGGCCCTCGCGATCGCGTGCAGCTTCTTCGGCCTGCAGTGCAAGGTGTACATGGTCAAGGTCTCCTACCAGCAGAAGCCGTACCGGCGCGTGCTGATGGAGACGTACGGCGCGCAGGTCGTCGCGAGCCCGAGCGCCGACACACAGTCGGGCAAGAAAGTCCTCGAGGCGGACCCGAACTCGCCCGGCAGCCTCGGGATCGCGATCAGTGAGGCGGTCGAGGACGCGGCGACGCGCGAGGACACGAAGTACTCGCTCGGCAGCGTGCTCAACCACGTCCTCATGCACCAGACCGTCGTCGGCCTCGAGGTGCGAAAGCAGCTCGAGAAGGCGGACGCGGAGGCCGACATCCTCGTCGGCTGCATCGGCGGCGGCTCGAACTTCGCGGGCTTCTCGTTCCCGTTCCTCGCCGACAAGCTCGCCGGCAAGGCCAAGAAGCTCCGCGTCGTCGCGGTCGAGCCGAGCGCCTGCCCGAGCCTCACGAAGGGCAAGTACGTCTACGATTTCGGCGACACGGTCGGCCTCACGCCGCTGGTCAAGATGTACACGCTCGGCCACACCTTCATCCCGCCGTCGCTCCACGCGGGCGGTCTTCGCTACCACGGCATGGCGCCCTTGATCTGCAAGCTCTACGACGAGAAGGTCATCGAGGCGATCGCCGTGCCGCAAGTCGCCACCTTCCACGCCGCCGTGCAGTTCGCGCGGGCGGAGGGCATCCTGCCCGCGCCCGAGGCGGCCCACGCCGTGCGCGGGGTCATCGACGAGGCGCTCCGGTGCAAGAACGAAGGCAAGCGAAAGACGATCGTCTTCAACCTGTGCGGCCACGGTCATCTCGACCTCTCGGCCTACGAGGCGTTCCTCGCGGGCAAGCTTCAGGACTACGAGTACCCGGCCGAGAAGGTCCAAGAGGCGCTCAAGCACCTCCCGAAGGTGAAGGCGTAGAGCGCGCCACGCATGGCTGTCAGCCGCCGCGCGTTTCTGCGGGCCGGCGCCGCCGCAGCGGCCGCGCTCGGTCCGGCGCCGCTCTCTGCGCAGGGCAAGGGCCGGGTCCGCCTCGCCTATCTCCAGCTCGGCTGGGCGGCGACCGAGATCATCCACAAGGAGGACCTCCTCGGCAAGCGCGGCTGGCAGGCCGAGTACTCGATCGTCCCGGGCGCGCCCGGGCCGTTGCTCAATCAGCTCGCCTCGAAGAACGTGGACGCGATCGACATGTCCTTCGCGCTCGCCGCCAAGGCATTCGAGGACGGCGTGCCGCTCAGGGTGACGGGCGTCGCGACGGCGGTGCTCGGCGCCATCGTCGCGCGCAAGGATGCCGGCCTCGCCCGGGTCGAGGACCTCAAGGGGCGGAAGATCGCGGCCATCGTCGGAACCTCCACGTTCTTCGATATCAAGGCGCTGACGCTGAAGGGCTACGGACTCGACTTGCAAAAGGACACACAGATCGTCACCGCCACCGCGCCGCCCGACATGGTGACGCTACTGGCCAAGAAGGACGTCGACGCGATCATCGCGTGGCAGCCCATCACCGACGCGGTCGTCTTCCGTGGCGAGGGCGTGTACCTCGCCAAGCAGATCGACCTCTGGCGCAAGGCCACTGGCCGCCCGACGGGGTTCCCGGTCCACGTGTGCTACCTCGTCCACGGCGAGTTCCTCCAGAAACACCCGGCGATCGCGCGCGACCTCAACGAGGCGCAGAGGGACGCGGTGGACGTCTGGTACAACAAGCCCGCGCGCGCGATGGAGATCGTCCAGGAGGTTACGAAGCTGCCAGCGGACGTGGTCCAGGTCGCCCACCGGGAGACCGTCCGGATGCTCTCCGGCCTGCCCGACGAGCAGGTGGACACGCTCATCGTCCAGCTCAAGCTCAACAAAGAGTTCGGCTTCCTCAAGTCGGAGATCTGGGACACCCCGGACCGTATCCGCCGCGAGTTCTTCTACCAGGTGTAGCCCCGGAGGGGCCTCCGTCCCGTCCGGCTCCCCCGTGTGGGGAGGCGCGGGCGACGCCGGCGCCCGAACAGAGCCATGAGCCAGCGTGAGTGGAGCGCGAGACTGCACGTGCCCACCGTCGGCGTGATGGCGCTGATCGTCGCGGTCTGGTCGCTCCTCTCCTGGCGCTACGGCGCCTACGTCCTCCCGTCACCCCTCGCGGTGGCCCGGGGCCTCGCGGAGATCGTCGGCTCGGGCGAGGTCTGGCTCCACACCGGCGCCTCACTCGCGCGCATCCTGGTCGGGTTCGGCGGCGCCGTGGCGGCGGCGATCGTGCTGGGGCTCGCGGCGTTCGTCTCGCAGCTCGCCCGCGGAGTGGTCGGGGACGCCCTCGCCATCCTGAACGCCACGTCGGTCTTCGTCTGGATCGTGATCTCGATCATCTGGTTCGGCCTCTCGAACTGGGGGCCGATCTTCACGACCTTCATGATCACGCTCCCCGTCGTCGCCTCCAACCTCGTCGAGGGCGTGGCGAACGTGGACCGGCGGCTCCTCGAGATGGGCGACGTCTATCGCCTCTCGGGCGGGGAGAAGTTCCGGGCGATCGTAATCCCCTCGACGCTCCCGTTCCTCGTCGCGGGGATGAAGGTCGGCTTCGGGTTGGCGCTCAAGGTGTCGGTCGTCGCGGAGATCTTCGGCGTGACCTCGGGGATCGGCTACATCATGAACTACAGCCGCGAGATCCTCGCGACGCAGATGGTCTTCGTGTGGGCGCTCGTGATGATCCTCGTGATGATGGCGACCGACACGCTCGTCTTCGGCGCGATCTCGCGGCGGCTCGCCCGCTGGAAGTGACGCCGTGAAGCTGGATGTCGCGGGGGTCGGCAAGGACTATCTGATCCCGGTCCTCGACACCGTCTCCTTCCGCGTCGCGACCGGGGAATTCGTGTGCCTCCTCGGCCCGAACGGCTGCGGCAAGACGACCCTGCTCAGGATCATCGGCGGCCTCGAGCCCGCGACGCGCGGTGTGGTGCTCCTGGACGGCACGCCGGTCGTCGCCGGTGACGCGCACGACCGGAAGGTCGGCGTCGTGTTCCAGGAGGACCGGTTGCTCCCCTGGTTGTCGCTCGAGGCGAACGTCGCCCTCGTCCTGAGGCCCCTCGGCCTCGCGTCCGCCGCGCGGCGCGCGGTGGCGCGCCGCTACCTGGCCCTCGCCGGCCTCGCCGGCTTCGAAGACTACTACCCGGGTCGTGTGTCGGGCGGCATGCGCCAGCGCGCCGCGATCGCGCGCGCGCTCGCGATCGAGGCGGACGTCCTGCTGATGGACGAGCCGTTCGGCGCCCTCGACGCTCAGAACCGCCGCATCATGCAGACCGAGGTGCGACGGATCTGGAAGGAGACGGGACGGACGATCCTCTTCGTGACCCACGCGATCGAGGAGGCCGTCGCGCTCGGCACGATGCTCGTCCTGATGTCGGCGCGTCCATCGCGCGTCCGCGAGCTGATCCGAAACGACGCGCGCGTGGAGCGCGCCAAGCTCATCGACGATCTCAACACGATGATCATGGAGGAGGTCCTACGCCAGCAGGGCGGGGCGCCGCTCGGCTGATGGCCACCATTCACATCCGTCGCCTGGACAAGGAGCGCGCATGATCAAGCCCTACACCGCCGTCGGTCTGATCCCCACCGTCCGGGGGATCCGCAAGCGCAGGGACATCAAGATCAATCTCGACCACCTCTCGCACCTCGTGAAGGCCGCGTCGTGGCTGTCGAGTCTCGACCTGCCCGTGCGTCTCATCGCGTATCCCGAGGGCGCGCTCCAGGCGTTCAACGACGAGGTGCTCGACCTCGACCACGCCGCCTTCGCGCGCGAGTGTGCGATCGACATCCCGGGCGACGAGACCGAGGCGCTCGGCAAGATCGCCAAGGAGTACGACGCGTTCATCATGGCGCAAGCGAAGGCCAAGCACCCTGACCTGAAGGACCGCTTCTTCAACGTCGGCTTCGTCATCAATCCGCGCGGCCGGGTCATCCTCAAGCACTACAAGGTCTCGCCGCTCTTCCCCGTCGAACACTCCGTGTGTCCCCACGACGTCTACGACTGGTGGGTCGAGAAGTACGGTCGGACGCTCGACGCGTTTTGGCCGGTCGTCGACACCGAGATCGGGCGCCTCGGAATCATGATGGCGAACGAGGGCTCCTACCCCGAGAACGCGCGCGCGCTCGCGCTGAACGGCGCGGAGGTCGTCTATCGCGCCTCCTACCCGCACCCCGCGACGGGCAACGAGATGTTCGAGATCCAGAGCCGGGCACGCGCCCTCGACAACAACCTGTACATCGTCGCGCCCAACATGGGCACCTACTACCTCTTCCCCGAGGAGACGACGCCCATCGACACCTTCGGCGGTCGCTCGTACGTCATCGACTACAAGGGGCGCATCGTCGGCCGGCAGGACTACGGCGCGGGCTCGACGTATGTCGCGGGCGTCATCGACATCGAGGCGCTGCGCGACCACCGCGCGCGTGCCCAGTGGGACAACTGGCTCAAGGACGTCCGGACCGAGCTCTACCAGCTGCTCTACGAGCAGCCCATCTACCCGAAGAACCTCTACCTCAAGCGCGCGCCGATGAAGCACGCCGAGTATCGCGAGAAGGTCATCAAGCGGCAGATCAAGCTCATGCACGACCGGGGCATCTGGACGAAGCCCGACCGCTGACCGTCGGCGTCAGCGGCGGCGACCGGGCAGTTTTCCGGAAAGGATCGGGCGAACTTCCCTGCCGCCGAGCAAGGGCCGTCGGGAAGTGCTCGATTTTCGGAAATTCCGCTCCTGGCACGGCTCCTGCCTGACAAGGTTCACCAGACGTCAAGGACCGACAGGGGCCTCGGGGCGCCCCGGAGGTGATGACATGACGATGGACCTCTGGTACGAGCTGGCCATCCGAGAACAGCCCGATCGGGACGTGAACATGTTGGACCCGTGCGAGCCCGAAGACCGGAAGGAGCCCGCGGCCGACGCAGCCGAGGCGCCTCAGCCTCTCGCCGTCGACTTCTTCTAAGCGCCTTCACCCCGACGGCGTTCCGTCGCACCGCTCGCCGACGAGCCCGCGCGTGGTCCGGACGACGCGGTCGAGGTCGCCGGGCTCGGGCGACGCGGTTGACACGACCACCGACTGCACGTGCGACGCCCACGACTGCCACGCGAGCGCATCCCGGATGAAGAGGACCACGGCGGGCGTGCCGACCGCCGCCGCCAGATGGCTCACGCCCGAGTCGTTGCCGAGGTAGGCGGTCGCGCACACGAGAACCCCCGCGAGGCTTGGCAGTGACGGCTCGTCGAGGACCATCGCCGGCCCCCTGAACCGTGCGCGGAGCGCCCGGACCGCGGCGGCATCGGCAGGCCCCTGGTGAATCGCGGCCACGAGCGCTCGCTCCGAGACGAGCCGCTCGAGGACGGCGGCGAATCCCTCGGCGGGCCAGCGCTTCGCGGCGCCCCCGGCGCCCGGGTGGACCACCAGGAGCCGCGCCCGGCCGTCCCACCCGGCGGCCCGGAGCGCGCGCCGGCCGTCGTCGGCCAGCGACGCCGCGGGCACGATGGGCCCGCGCCAGCGCGCCGCGTCGTCGATCGGCGCTCGCACGCTCGCGAGCAGATGCTCCCACACCGGATGCTCCCCGCCGACCGACGGGACCACGATCGTGTCGGGGACGAGGGCCGTGAGACGACGGACGAAGTCGGCATCGCGCGCGCCGAACCACGACACCACGCGCGTCGCCTCGCGAAGCACCGGCGTGGGGTCGCGCGGCTCGGGCCCGAACAGGCGGTCGAGGCCGAGCGCGTCGAACGCGATCGCCCGGTCGACGACGCCGAGCGCCGCGAGAAGCTCGCCGATCCGGGGCTGGGCGGCGAGGAGCAGGGGCTCGGTGGGATACTCGTGCTTGACGAACCGGAGCGCCGGGACCGCGAGCAGAACGTCGCCGAGCGCGCCCGGATGGACGACGAGCGTCAGGGGGAGAGGAGCGCGAGGGCGGCGTCGTGCAACCGCCCGTTCGTCGCGAGCGCGGTACCCGAGTAGATCGTGGTCCGCCCCCGGAAGTCGGTGAACCGTCCGCCCGCCTCCTCGACGACGATCTTCGGAGCGGCGAGGTCCCAGGGCTTGAGGTCGAGCTCCGCGTAGATCTCGGCCTTGCCTGCCGCGACGAGCCCGTAGCCCAGGTAGTCGCCGAAGCCCCGCTGGCGCTCCGTCGCGTCGATGAGCCGGGCGAAGCCGTCCCAGTGGCCGCGGTTCCTGACGACGCCCAGCCCCGCGTGCACGAAGAAGCTCCGGCTGAGCTCGCCCACGTCCGAGACCCGGAGGCGCTCGCCGTTCCGGTGCGCCCCCGCACCCCGACGGGCGGTATAGATCTCGGCCGTCACCGGGTTGTGGATGACGCCCACCGTGATCTCGCCACGCTCCTCCAGTGCGATCAGCGTCGCCCAGAACCCGATGCCGCGGACGAAGTTCTGCGTGCCGTCGATCGGGTCGATGATCCAGCGCACCTCGTCCGTTCCGTGCCCGCCGAACTCCTCGCCGAGGGTGCCGTACGCCGGGAAGGCGCGTCCGAGGATCTCGACGATCGCTTGCTCGGCTTCGCGGTCGGCCCGGGTGACCGGTGTGGCGTCGGGCTTGAGCGTGACTTCGACGCCCTCGTGGAAGTACTTGAGCGCGATCTGCCCCGCGGCACGCGCCGCGTCCACGGCCGCGTCGAGCGCGCGGTCACTCACTTCGGCTCCTCGGCGGGAAAGGGCTCGCCGCGCTCCGCCAGCACCCTGGCGTAGACCTCCAGCGCGTCCACGACGACGGGCATCCCCCCGTAGGTGACCATCTGGAAGATCACCTCCGCCACTTCCTGTCGCGTCGCGCCCACGTTGAGCGCGGCGTGGAGGTGGGCGCGCACCTCGTTGGGCCGGTGGAGCGCGGTGAGCGCGGCGACGGCGCACAGCTCGCGCTGCTTCTGCGACAGGACCTCGCGGCTGTAGAGGACGCCCGTGAAGAACATCGAGAGCTCGCGCGCCAGGTCTTTGTCGAACTTCTTCCACAGCTCGAAGCCGGTGCCGCTCTTGAGCGTGTGGAAGAGCATCTGCGCCGTCCGCTTCGTCCGTTCCTTCAGGGTTCGCTCGTCCATGTATGATACCCTCCGACTGCGCCGGCGGCCCGCGCGCCGTCACAATAACGTAGCGAAGAGGGTCGCACAATGCTCAACCCGCACGTGTTCCGCGCCTACGACGTGCGCGGGCTCGTCGGTCAGGACATCAACCCCGACGTGTTCCGCCAGGTCGGCCGCGCGTACGCCACGCTGATCCGGCGACAGGGCGGGCGCCGCGTCGCCGTCGGGCAGGACAACCGCGTGTCGTCGAGCGCCCTGAAGGCGGGGTTCGTGGAGGGCGTGCGTGCCGCCGGCGTCGACGTGGTGGACGTCGGCCTCGTGACGACGCCGATCCTCTACTTCGCCACCGCGCACTGGAAGCTCGACGGCGGAGCCAACATCACGGGGAGCCACAACCCGATCGCGTACAACGGCGTGAAGATGGTCCACCGGGGCGCGGCGCCACTCACGGAGGAGGAGATCCAGCTCCTCCGCACGCTCGCCGAGCGCGGCGACCTCGAGCAGGGCCACGGGACCCTCGACGCGCAGAGCCCCCGCGACGACTACCTCACCACGCTGGGCGGGATGATCAGCCTCGCGCGACGCCTCACGGTCGTGGTCGACGCGGGCAACGGTGTCGCCGGGCTCTACGCGCCGGAGCTCCTGCGCCGCATCGGCTGCGAGGTCGTCGAGCTCCACTGTGAATCGGACGGCCGGTTCCCCCATCACCTCCCCGACCCGGAGGATCCGGCGAACGTCGTGGACCTCCAGGCCAGGGTCGTCGAGGTCGGCGCCGATCTCGGCATCGCCTACGACGGCGACGCCGACCGCGTGGGTGTCGTGGACGAGCGCGGCCGCCGGCACGAGGCCGACCTCATCCTGATCCTGCTCGCCCGCGACTTCCTGAAGCGCCACCCGGGCGCCAAGATCGTTTTCGACGTGAAGTCCTCACAGTCGCTGATCGAGGACATTCGGGCGCACGGCGGCGTGCCCGTGATGTGGAAGACGGGGCACTCGCACCTCAAGCGCAAGATGCGCGAGGAGGGCATCCTCCTCGGCGGCGAGGTCAGCGGCCACATGTTCTTCGCCGAGAACTACTACGGCGTGGACGACGGCATCCTCGCCTCCTGCAAGGTCATCGAGACCGCGGCCGCCTCGCCCGAGCCCATCGGGCACCTCTTCGACTCGGTGCCACACCTCCGGGCCACGCCCGAGCTCAAGGCGCCGTGCCCGGACGGCGAGAAATTCCGGGTGATCGAGGAGCTGACGCGCGAGCTCAAGGCGCGGTACGAGACGATCGACACCGACGGGGCGCGCGTCCTCTTCCCTGGCGGGGGCTGGGGCCTCGTGCGCGCGTCGAACACGAACCCATACCTCACGCTGCGCTTCGAGGCACGGACCGACGGGGAGATCGAGGCGATGAAGCGCGTGATCTACGACGCGCTCCGCAAGTATCCGTTCGTCACGCTCCCCGACTAGCGGTTCGCCGGCCTGGCCACGGGCGAGGCCAGGGTGGGGCTCCTCGACCACGCTAGCTGCTACCCGCGAGCGTTATCGTTCAGAAGCGCAGCTTCGGGTCAATCCCCAGAAGCTACGGGTCTCGGAACCCCACCCTGGCCCCACCCGTCGCCCCGCCGCCTCTGATCCGTCGTCAGCGCGAGTCGAGGATCAGGCGAACGGCGGCGAGCACGTCCGGTGCTTTCGAGCAGTCCCTCTCACCCCACAACCCGGCGGGGTCCAGCAGGACGGCGTCGAGGCCGGCGGCGCGCGCGCCGTGCACGTCGACCGAGTACAGGTCGCCGACATAGGCCGCCTCGCGCGCCGCGACGCGCGCCTCGGCGAGGGCAAGGTCGAAGATCCGCGGGTCGGGCTTCTCCACGCCGACCTCGGCGGAGTCGAGGACGAAGTCGAGATACGGCAGCAAGCCGAGCGTCCGGAGGATCGCACGGATCGTCCCGTTGGAGTTCGAGATCACGCCGACGCCGAGCCCTCGGCCCCTCGCGAGCCTGAGCGCGGGTTCGGCCAGCGGATCGGCGACGTTGAAGAGCCCGGCGGGCGCGTTGTACGACCGCCGCCACTCGGTCAGGGCGTCGATGACCGCCTCGTCGATGACGCCGAGCGCCTCGAGGATCAGACGAACGTAGCGCGCGGCGCTGGACCGGCTCTCGGTGGACACGGCGCCGGGCGCCCGAGCGAAGACCTCCTCGTCCAGGCGAACGCGTGCGCGCCACTCCGCGCGCTGGACCTCGTCGGGCGTCGCCCGGACGCCGTGCGTCGCGAGCTCCGCCGCGATCGCCGCGTAGTTCATCCGGACCAGCGTGTTGCCGGCGTCGAAGAAGACGGCGCGGATCACGGCGCCAGCCGGAACGCGAAGTCCCCCGCGGTGACGTGCGTGTCGACGGACACGACGCGCCAGATCACCTGGTACCGGCCGGGCGAGAGGGGGACGAGCGTGGTGCGCAGGAGCGCGGGACTGGACGGGTCCACCGCGCCGTCGGCGCGGTCGACGCGCTGTCCGGCCTCGTTCACGACCTGGACGCTGCTGAACGCCGGCTCGAGCCGCTCCGTGAACCAGAGCTTCACCTCCGCCGGAGCCGTTCGGACCGTGGAGCCCACGCGCGGCTCGGCGCGATCGAGGAACGCGTGCGCCCGCGCCCCGGCCGCCGCCGCGAAGAGGGCGGCCGGGAGGAGGAGCAGCGCGAGGGCTCGGAGCATCAGTTGCCGACCTGTGGGCGGGGTCTCAGGACGCTTCGACCAGCGGGATCATGCGAGTGATCGGCACTCTACCCGAACAACGCCCGCCGCTCAACGCCGGTTCCGCCTTCCTGTACACTAGCGCGGTGCTGGCACTCGGCCTCGCCGTCCGCTGGACGCACCTGGCCTGCTCGCTCCTCCTCGTCGGCGCCACGACGCTCATCGTGCTGGCCGGCCGCTCGGATCGCGCGACGGCAATTCACTGGGAAGAGCGCCTGCTCGCCCGGGCGCGCGCCCTCGCGCTCGCGGCGCTCGCCTCCGGGCTTGCCCAGGTCGCTCTCCAGACGGCGCTCCTCGAAGGGCGCACGGCGGCCGCGCTCGAGCCATCCGCGATCGCGCGGGTGCTCCTCGAGACCCAGGCCGGCCACGTCTGGCTCGTCCGCTACGGTGTCCTCGTGCTGCTCGCGACGTTTCTCGCCCTGCGCCTCAACGTGGAGCGGCGCGCGGACTGGCGAGCGGCGCGAGGCGAGGCGGCGCTGCTCGGCGCTGCCGCCCTCGTGCCCATCGCGGCCTCGGGCCACGCCGCCGCCGTGGAGCCGTCCGCCGCGCTCGCGACCGCCGCGGACGGCGTCCACCTGCTCGCCGCGGGGGTGTGGGCGGGCGGACTCCTGCCGCTCGCCCTTCTACTCCGCGCGGCCGGGCGCGAGGAGGGCGCCGACGCGCGTCCCTACGCCGTCGTCGCGGCGCGCCGCTTCTCCCGCTGCGCGCTCGTTCTCGTGATCACGCTCGCCCTCTCGGGCACGGGGATGGCGGTGACCAACGTCGGCACCGTCGCCGGGCTCGTCGGGACCTCATACGGCCGCCTCCTCCTGGCGAAGGTCGTCCTGCTCGTCCCGATCCTGGCTCTGGCGGCCGTCAATCGTTCCGTTCATCTTCCGCGCCTCTCCGGCGACGGCGCCACCGTCGGCCGTCCGGCGATGCGGCGGCTCGCGCGCTTCGTGCTCGTGGAGGGCGCCCTCGCGCTCGCGATCCTCGCCGTCGTCGGCGCCATGACCGTCACGCCGCCCGCGCGCCACGAGCCCCCCGTGTGGCCGTTCGCCTTCCGCCTCTCGCCCGTGACGCTCGAGGGCGCGCCGAGCGCGGCCCTGCGGGCCCTCGCCGGGAGCCAGGTCGCGGTGCTCGGCCTGGTCGGGATGGCCACCGCGTTCCTCGTCCGCGCGTGGCGGCGCCGGCTCCTCGTCGGGGGGATCGTCCTCCTCGCCGCGGGCGCCGGGCTTGCGCTGCCGCCGCTCGCCATCGACGCCTACCCGACGACCTACCTCCGCCCGGCCGTGCCGTACCAGGCGGCGTCGATCGCGACGGGCGCGGCTCTGTACCGGACGAACTGCGTCGTCTGCCACGGGACGACGGGGGCCGGCGACGGCCCGGGCGGCGCCCGTCTCCCCCGGCGTCCGGCCGACCTCCGCGCGTCCCACACGGCGCAGCACACGGCGGGCGACCTCTTCTGGTGGATCAGCCACGGCATCCCGCGCGCCGAGATGCCCGCGTTCGGCGACCGCCTGAGCGAGGAGGAGCGGTGGGACCTCGTGAACTTCCTCCGCGCGCTGTCCTCTGCGTACGCGGCACGCACCCTGGGGCCGAGCGTCGAGCCCGAGCGCTCGTGGCTCATCGCGCCCGACTTCACGTTCGCCGTCGGCCCGACGCCGGCGCGCGCGCTCAAGGAGTATCGCGGACGACGGATCGTGCTGCTCGTCCTCTACTCGCTGCCCGGTTCGCGCCCGCGGCTCGCCCAGCTCGCGGAGCGCTACGACATTCTCGTCACGCTGGGGGCCGAGGTCATCGTGGTACCGAACGACGCGGCGCCCGACGCCATCAAGCGGCTCGGCGCCCAGCCGCGCGTCTTCTTCCCCGTCGTCACGGACGGCGCCGCCGAGATCGTCGCCGCGTACCGCCTCTTCGCCCGCCCGCCCCACGCCGAGCTCTTGATCGACCGCCAGGGCTACGTCCGCGCGATCAGCCACGGGAGCGGCGCGGCCACCGAGCTGAACACGCTGCTCGCCGAGATCCAGCAGCTCAACGAGGAGAAGGTGCAGGCGCCGGCGCCGGAGGAGCACGTGCACTGATGCGCGCGTGGAAGGCCGTCGTCCTGATCGACCTGGCGCTCGTCGTCGGCGTCGGCTGGGGGTATGTGTACTGGGGGCTCAGGGCGAACCACCTCGAGCGCGAGCTCGCCACCACGCGTGCGGCCGCGGCCAGCATCGAGCGGGAGTGGAGCGTCGAGGGCGTGGTCCGCGCGGTCCTGCCCGAGATCGACGTACTGGTCCTCACCCACGGCGAGATCCCGGGCTACATGCCCGCGATGACCATGGGCTTCCGCGCCGCCTCCCCCAAAATTACCGACTCGATTCGAGTGGGAGACGCGGTACGATTCACCTTACGGGGTGTGCCGCCGAACGTGGTGATCACCGCGATCCAGAAAGCGAAGTGAGAGGGACGGGCGTGCCGCGACCGGTCGCCGCGCTGTTGCTGGCCGCCCTGGCGGGCGCCACCACGCCCGCCACGGCGGCAACGCTCTTCATCACGAACACCAAGTCCGACTCGGTCTCCGTCATCGACACCAAGACGCTCGACGTCGTCGGCTCGATTCCCCTCGGCCGCGGCAAGCCGAACCGGATCGTCTTCCAGCCGGACGGCCGGGTCGCGTGGGTCGTCTACGACAAGAGCCACGACCTCGGCCTGATCGACGCCGACGCGCGGAAGCTCGTCCGGCGCGTCAAGATCGGTGGCAACCCGTACAACCTCGCCTTCACGCCCGACGGGAGCCACCTGCTCGTCCTCGACTGGTCGAGCGACACGAGCAACGACGAGGTGATCTTCTACGACCTGAAGGCGGAGAAGATCGACGGGCGCGTCGAGGTCTCGACCTGGCCGGCCCACACCGCGTTCTCGCGCGACGGCAAGCTCGTCTACGTCTCCGGGGAGACCGCGGGCGACGTGACCGTGATCGACGTCGCCACCCGGGCGGTCGTCGCGCGCATCGTCCACGGTGGCGGCGACGCGATGGGGTTGGCGCTCACCGCCGACGGCAAGACGCTCTACGCGGCCGCGGGCGAGAACAAGGCGATCCTCAAGATCGACACCGCCACTCGCAAGATCAGGGGCGAGATCCCGCTGCCCGGCGTCGTCCACGAGGCGACGCTCACGCTCGACGGCCGCTATCTCTACACGACGCTTCGGAAGATCAACAAGATCGTCGTCGTGAGGACGGCCGACGACCGGATCGTCGCGACGATTGCGCAGCGGGGCTACCCCGACCTCGTGACCATGGAGCCCACGGGCCGGTACGCGCTCGTGACCAATCGTTGGGCCGATCTCGTCAGCGTGATCGACCTCGCGTCGCACGCCCAGGTGCGGGCGATCCCGGTCGGCAAGGCTCCCCACGGGATGGCGCTCCGCCCGCGGTAGCGCGGGGTGGAGGGCCAGATGGCTTTGCGTCCGCCACGAAGTGCGGTATCGTTTTCAGTCGTGACGAAGCTCAAGGCGCTCCTCCTGGTGCTGGGCATCGCCGTCCTCGTCGTGTCGGGCGCCTGTCTCCCGCACCTCCACGCCTCCGGCGAGTTCGGTCTCTGGAACGAGGAGCACGACCTGAGTCTCATGGCGGCGCTCGGGACCGCCGCGTCCCAGCTCGACGCGATGCCCGTCGTCGGGCTCGTGCTCGCGCTCTGCCTCACCCTCGCGTTGGCCGGCCCTCGTGCCGTCAGCGCGCCGCTCTGCCTTCCCGACCCCCGCGCGCCACCGCTCCGCTAGCCTCCTCCATCCGTTCGCGTCGCTCCGGATAGCTCGCCGGTCGAGTCGGTCGGCGCGGCCGTCACACTCTCAGACGGAGGATCGCTATGCGTGCTCTGGCTTTCGTCGTCGCCCTGGCGTGCTTCGTGGGGTTCCTCGCCCCGCCGGCCATCGCTCAGGATGCCGAAGCACTCAAGAAGGAGATCGAGCAGCTCAGGAAGCAGCTCGAGTCCGTCACCGAACGCCTCCGGCGGCTCGAGGCTCAGCCAGCCCCCGTGACCCCTCCACCCGCACCCTCCCCCGCGGGCCCGCCCGCCATGGCACCGCCGCCCCCGGGGATGTCTCTCGCCGAGCTGGCGCGTCCGCGCCAGCCGTTCTCGCTCTACGCGCAACGCGGCGCCGGCCAGCTCCTCTTCGACATCGGGGTCACGGGCGATTTCGTGGGCAACCTCACGCAGTCGAACGTCGAGAAAGCCCAGGGCGGGACGTTCGCCGGCCAGGAGAACCGCTTCTTCCCGCGCGAGGTCGAGCTCTCGCTCTTCGGCCAGGTGGACCCGTATGCGTATGCAGAGGTTCGTATCGAGACCGGCGAGGAGGCGCGGGGCCAAGAACTTGGTGTGAAGCTCGCCGAGGCCAGCGTCACGCTCCTCACGCTGCCGCTCGGAACCCAGGCCAAGTTCGGCCAGATGCGGAACCGCTTCGGGTACTCGAACATGATCCACGAGCACGATCTCCCATGGATCGATCGGCCCAACGTGCTGCGGAACTTCCTCGGCGGCGAGGGGCTTCAAGAAAAGGGCGTCGAGGTGACGATCGTGCCCGACCTCCCCTTCTATCTCGAGGGGCTGGCCGGCGTCTTCAACGGCGACAACGAGACCGCTTTCGGCCGCGGCACGCTCCGGATCCCGCTCTTCACCGGCCGGCTGCGGACGTTTCTGGAGCTCGGCGACGAGAACGCGGTGCAGCTCGGCATGTCGGTCGCGAGCGGCGAGTCGACGGAGAAGCAGCGCGACACCCTCCTCGGCTGGGAAGGGCGATACAAGTACCGGCCCGAGGGCTGGCTCCATCCGCTCCTGACGGTGACCGGCGAGGCGATCTATTCGCTGCGTCGGGTGCTCGTGGAGGTGGACACCGACGCAGACGGCCTCACCGATCTCATCAAGAAACGCGAGCGCGACCGCCTCGGCTGGTACACGGGCGCCGAGGTGCAGCCATTCCGCCGCTGGGCGGCCGGTGTCCGTTACGACTGGTCGGAGTTCCCGTCGAACCCCGGGAAGGAGCGATCGGTCGAGCCCTACCTCACGTTCTGGCCGTCGGAGTTCCTCCGCTTCCGTCTCGCGTACAAGAACACCGATCGCACCCACCGCGAGACCCCCGGCGCGAACGATGGGAGCGCGAGGCGGGTGGACGAGGTGCTCTTCCAAGGCACGTTCATCCTCGGGGCGCACCCCGCTCACCCGTTCTAAGACACACACGGAGGCTAGACCATGCGACGTCCGAGTCTTGTCGTCGGCGCGATCGTGACAACGCTGGCCCTGCTCGCTCCCGGGGTCCAGGCGGCGAAAAAGCTCCGCGTGGTGGTGACCATTCCCGACCTCAAGTCGCTCACCGAGGCGGTGGGCGGCGACCTGGTCGAGGTCGATGCGCTCACGCGCGGCACGCAGAACTTCCACGAGGCCGAGGTGCGGCCGAGCATGATGCTGAAGCTCCGACGGGCCGACGCGCTGGTCGAGAACGGCGCCGAGCTCGATTTGTGGGCCGACGTGGCCGTCCTCGGCGCGAACAACCCGAACATCGTCCGGGGCGCGGCGGGCCGGATCGAGATCTCGCGTGGCATCCCGCTGCTCGAAGTCCCTTCGACCCGCGTCGATCGCTCGATGGGTGACGTGCACCCGCTCGGCAATCCCCACTTCTCGCTCGACCCCGGCCTGGCGCCGATCATCACGCAGAACATCGTGGACGGGCTCTCCCGCCTCTCGCCCGACGACCGCCCGACGTTCGAGAGGAACCGGCGAGCCTTCCTCGAGAGGCTCGGTGAGGAGATGGGGCGCTGGACCAAGCTCATGGAGCCCGTCCGCGGCGCCAAGGTCGTCGCCTACCACCCTGACGTCATCTACTTCCTGACCCGGTTCGGCCTGGTCCAGGTCGGCACGCTCGAGGACCGCCCCGGCATTCCGCCGTCGCCGCAACACCTCGTCCAGATCATTCGCCAGATGAAGGCCGAAGGGATTAAGGTGATCCTCGTGGAGCCCTGGAACGACTTCAAGCTCGCCCAGCGGGTCGCAGAGGAAGCGGGGGCGAAGGCCTATGTCTTCGCGTCTGCCGTCGGCGGCGTCAAGGGCACCGACAACTACATCGCGACCATCGAGTTCAACGTGACGCTGCTCGCCCAGGCCCTCAAGTAGCGTGGTCGGCGATCTCTTCGCGATCCTGTGGGCGCCGTTCTTGATGTGCCTGGTGCTCACGGGCATCCACGCGTACCTGGGCGTCCACGTCCTCTCGCGCGAGGTCGTCTTCGTGGACATCGCCCTCGCTCAGATCGCGGCGCTCGGGGCCACCGCGGCGTTTCTCCTGGGCTGGGAGGCCGACACGTGGGAGTCGTACGCGTTCGGCCTCTCCGCCACGCTCCTCGGGGCGCTCGTGCTCGCGCTGACGCGCAGTCGACGGCGTCACGTGTCCCAGGAGGCGGTGATCGGCGTCGTGTATGCCGTCTCGTCCGCGGCTGCCGTGCTCCTCTCGGACCGCGCGGCGCACGGCGCCGAGCAGGTGCGCGCGATGCTCGTCGGTAACCTCCTCGCCGTCCGGCCACCCGAGGTCGCGCAGGTCGGGGCACTCTACGCGGCCATCGGCGTCTTTCACTGGCTCTGCCGGCGCCCGTTCTTCCTGATCTCGACCGACCCGGACACCGCCTTCCGCGAGGGCTGGCGGGTCCGGCTGTGGGACTTCCTCTTCTACGCGTCGTTCGGCGTCGTCGTCACCAGCTCGGTGCGGATCGCCGGCGTGCTCCTCGTGTTCTCGTACCTCATCGTGCCCGCGCTCGCCGGTATCATGTTCGGGCGTACGATCCCGAGCAAGCTTCTGATCGGCTGGAGTTTCGGCACGCTCGTCAGCGTGCTCGGCATGGTCGCCTCGGCGGCGTTCGACCTCCCGACGGGCGCGACGGTCGTCTGCGCCTTCGGGCTCACGCTGGTCGCGCTCTCGGTCGTCTTCTACACGGTCCAGCCGGCGTCGGGACGCCTCACGCCGTCCGCGTGACCGGCAGGCGCGTTTTGAGGTTCGTCCGCGACGGCGGTGGCGGTGGAGCCCGGCGTACCCCCGCGCCGTAGCCTCCGCAGGGTCCTGATCGCGAGCGCTGGCTGCTTTCTGGTGCTGGCGCTCGCGGTCGGCTTCATGCCCTCCCTGCCGGGCGACACGGCTGTTCGCGAGGCGCTCCTCGCCCTCGCGTCACCGCCGGTCCTCGCGGCGATGCGCGTGATCAACCGGGCCGGGAGCTGGCGGCTCCTCCTGCCCGCCTCGCTCCTCTTGTTCGTCGCCTTCGCGCACGCGCGCGAGCGGTGGTACGTGTGGGTCGGGCTCATGCTCGCCGCGCCGGCCACGGAGGGCGTCTTGAAGATCGTCGTCGGGCGGCCCCGACCGGAGGCGGCGTCGATGGGGTTTCCGAGCGGCCACGCCACCGCGGCGGCGGCGTTCTTCGGCGCCGTCTTTTATCTCGCGGAGACGCTCCGACCGCCCGTGAGACGCCTCGTGCGGGCGGCCGCCCGTGTGATTATCGTACTCGTGGCGGCGGCACGCGTGATGCTCCGCGCCCACTGGCCGACCGATGCGCTCGGCGGGATCGCGCTGGGTCTCACGCTGGCCTCCGCCGCCGCGCTGCTCGCCCTGCCGCGCGGGCGCCCGACCGACCCCCGTGCGTGAACGGGATCAGGGTTCCGCCCTCACGAGCACGCGACGCGACCCGGAAGGTTTCAGGTCTCGTGCAAGAGATCTGGCGTGACCCGACCAGCCAGCCTTCCGCACGTGGTGATCGTGGGCGGCGGCTTCGGTGGGCTCTACGCCGCACGGGCGCTCGCCCACCGGCCGGTGCGGGTCACGCTTCTCGACCGGCGCAACCATCATCTCTTCCAGCCGCTGCTCTACCAGGTCGCCACGGCGGTGCTGAACGCCTCCGATATCGCGGTCCCGCTGAGGTCCGTCCTGCGCCGGGCCACCAACATCACGGTCCTCCTCGCGGAGGTCGAAAAGGTGGAGCTGGCGAATCGCCGCCTCGTGCTCGATCGAGGCGAGATGGGATACGATGCGCTCGTCCTCGCGGCGGGCGCCAGCCACTCGTACTTCGGTCACGACGAGTGGGAAATGCTGGCGCCGGGGCTCAAGACCCTGGAAGATGCGCTCGAGATCCGTCGCCGCGTGCTGCTGGCGTACGAGGCCGCCGAGCGCGAGCAGGACGGCGCCGAGCGACAGGCGCTCCTCACGTTCGTGGTGGTCGGCGGCGGTCCCACCGGCGTCGAGCTGGCGGGCGCCCTCGGCGAGATCTCGCGCCAGACCATCGCCCGCGACTTTCGCCTGATCGACCCGACCAAGTCGCGCATCGTCCTTCTCGAGGGCGGGTCGCTCATCCTTCCGACATTCCCTGAGTCGCTGTCCCGCAGCGCGGCGGACGCGCTCCGCCGCATCGGCGTCGAGGTACGCGTCCGCGCGATCGTCACGCGCGTGACCCCGGACGCCGTGTGGCTCGGCGGCGAGCAGATCCGCACCCGCACGGTGCTCTGGGCGGCCGGCGTGGCCGCCACGCCGCTGGCGCGAACGCTCGGCGTACCACTCGACCGCTCCGGCCGCGTGCTCGTCGAGCCCGACCTGTCGATTCCGGTCCACCCGGAGGCGTTCGTCGTCGGCGATATGTGCGCGTTCCTGCATCAGACGGGCGCGCCGCTCCCCGGGGTGGCGCCCGTGGCCATCCAGCAGGGACGCGCGGTCGCGGACAACGTGCTGCGGCGACTCCGCGATGCGCCGACCCGCCCGTTTCGCTACCGGGACAGAGGCAGCATGGCGACCATCGGGCGCGCGGCGGCGGTCGCGGTGGTCGGGCGCTTGAAGCTCTCCGGGCTCGTCGCGTGGCTCGCCTGGCTGTTCGTCCACATCATGTTCTTGATCGGCTTTCGCAACCGCTTCCTGGTGCTGTTCGAGTGGGCCTGGGCGTACGTCACGTGGCACCGTGGCGCCCGGCTGATCACCGGACCGTGGAGGGGCCGCGGTGCAGCGAGAGGTCAGTAGCTCTTGGGCAACCCCAGGACGTGCTCGGAGAGATAGTTGAGCACCATCTGCTGCGAGACGGGCGCGATCTTGTAGAGGCGGATCTCGCGCCAGAGCCGCTCGACGTAGAACTCCTTGGCGTAGCCGTAGCCGCCGTGCGTCTGGAGCGCCGCGTCGCACGCCTCGAACCCCGCGTCCGCGGCGAGGAGCTTCGCCGTGTTTGCCTCGGCGCCGCACGGCCGGCCGTGGTCGAAGAGCCACGCGGCCTTCAGGCACACGAGCTCGGCCGACTCGAGCTTGGCCCACGCGAGCGCCAGCGGATGCGCGACCGCCTGGTTCTGGCCGATCGGCCGGTCGAAGACGACACGGTCCTTGGCGTACTGAACGGCGCGCTCGAGCGCGGCCCGCCCGATCCCGACGGCCTCGATGCCGGTGAAGATGCGCTCGGGGTTGAGCGAGTCCAGGAGATGGTAGAACCCGCGCCCCTCGTCGCCGACGACGTCCTCGGCCGGCACCGAGAGCGCGTCGATGAAGATCTCGTTCGAGTCCACCGCCGCACGCCCGAGCTTCTCGATCTCGCGCACGGTGATCTTCGACCGGTCGAACTCGGTGAAGAAGAGCGTCATCCCCCCGAACGGCTTCGCCGCGTCGCGGGGCGACGTGCGGGCGAGGAGCAGGATGTGGGTCGCCTCACGCGCGTTCGTGTTCCAGACTTTCCGACCGTTGACGAGATACCGGTCGCCCTTCTTCTCGGCGCGCGTCTGGATGCGCGAGGTGTCGGTCCCGGCGTTCGGCTCGGTGACGCCGAACGACATGACGATCTCGCCCGTCGCGATCCGCGGCAGGTACTTCTCCTTGAGCGGCTCGGCGCCGTGCTTGATCACCGGCATCGGCGGGAACAGATAGAAATGGATCGGCGAGGCGCCCGAGGTGCCGGCTCCCGAGGCGCAGACCTCGTGGAGCATGATCGTCGCCTCCGTGACGCCGAGGCCGGAGCCCCCGTACGCCTCGGGGATGATCATCCCGAGCCAGCCCGCCTTCCCGAAGGCCTTCACCCAATCCCACGGGTACTCGGCCTTCTTGTCCCTCTCGAGCCAGTAGTCGAGGGAGAAAGAGCGCGCGAGCGTCGCGACCTCTTTGCGGATTAGCTCTTGCTGCTCGGTCAACTGAAAGTCCATGCGGGGCATTCTAGCATTGGCCCGCATGATCGAGGAGGGCACCCGCGGTCCCTGCGGCCCGACGCGTGATGCTAGAATGTCGCGGCATGGCGGTCCAGACGCTCCACGCGCTGCAGAACGGCTTCATGGGCTTCGAGCGCTCGGGGCTCTTCTACGGCGAGTTCTCGGGCGCGCGGGTGCAGATCCCCATCGCCTGCTGGCTCGTTCGCGCCTCCGACGCGATCATCCTCTTCGACACCGGCCTGTCGCCCCGGGCCGTCCCCGGTCTCATGCGCAACGACCCGATGGCGCGCTTCACCGAGGCGGACCTGCTGGTCAAGCGTCTCGACGCGCTCGGGCTCGAGCCCGACAACGTGGACCTCGTCGTCATCTCGCACCTGCACTACGACCACGCGGGAGGCGCGCAGCTCTTCCCGAAGTCCGAGCTCGTCGTCCAGCGGGACGAGTACGCCTACGCGCACTACCCGGCCTCGTTCTTCGAGAGCTTCTACTACCGCAAGAACTTCGACCTCCCGGGTTACCGCTGGCGGCTCCTGGACGGCGACACCGAGCTGATGGACGGCGTGAGCGTGCTGCGCACCGACGGCCACACGCCGGGCCACCAGTCGCTGCTCGTCGAGCTGCCCGAGACCGGGCCGGTCATCCTCGCCGCCGACTCCTGCTACTGGCAAGAGCACATCGACAAGGAACGGGTGCCCGGCGTCGTCTGGAACCCGACGCAGGCGCTCCACTCGATCAAGAAGCTCAAGACGATCGCCCGGCTGACGGGCGCCAGGATCTTCCCGGGTCACGACCCGAACTTCTGGGAGACGGTCAGGCAGTCTCCGGACGCGTACCGCTAACGGTGCTCGTGGTTTCCAGGTTCTCCGGCCTCGTCGAGTAGGGCGTGGCATGAGCGTCGCCACGGACATCAGGGCCCGGCTCGCGGCGCTCGACTGGGCGGCGCTCGAGGGGGCGCTCTGGGAGTGGGGCTACGCCAAGACGCCGCCCGTGCTCGCCCCCGCCGAGTGCGCCGAGCTGATCGCGCTGTACGCCGACGACGGGCGCTTCCGGAGCCGCGTGGACATGGCCCGGTACAGGTTCGGCGTGGGCGACTACAAGTATTTCGCGGCGCCGCTGCCGCCGCTCGTCGAGGCGCTCCGTGTGCACGCCTACCCGCCGCTGGCGGCGATCGCGAACCGCTGGGAGACCGCGCTCGGGGCGGCGACGCGCTATCCGCCCGATCTCCCCGCGCTCCTCACCCTCTGCCGCCGCCGCGGCCAGACCAAGCCGACCCCGCTCCTCCTCCACTACGAGACGGGCGGCTACAACTGCCTCCACCAGGATCTCTACGGCGACGTCGTCTTCCCCCTGCAGCTCACCGGCTTTCTCTCCCGCCCGGGCGTCGACTACACCGGCGGCGAGTTCCTGCTGCTCGAGCAGCGGCCGCGCGCGCAGTCACGCGGCGAGGTCGTGGCGACCGAGCAGGGCGAGATCGTCATCTTCACGACGCGCCACCGGCCCGCGCGCGGCGCGCGCGGGCATCACCGCGTGGTGATGCGCCACGGGGTGAGTCGCGTACGCTCCGGCTCGCGTTACACGCTCGGCGTCATCTTCCACGACGCACGCTGAGCCGTCGCAGCGTCCCCGCGCCGCGATCGCCTCCACCGCCGGTTCACGATCCGCCACGGCAGGTGAACATCGTCGCGGAGACAACCCGCTCGTCCGCTGGATGCCGAGCGATCACGATCGCGCCGTGGACATCCACGCGGCGTCCGAACGCCCGCATCGCGCGCGCCTTCGACTCGATGGCGTCCTCCAGAAACCGCACGCACTCTTCCCGACTCGACGCGGTGACTTCCTCTCGCCATGACACTTCACCGAAGCTCCCCGAGCCGTTTGTCACAAGCACCCAGGTCTCAACGGGGCGGCTCCGCATGCGAGACGGAAGACGTCAGGAGCAGGGAGGACACGAGGAGGGCCGCGCCGCGCATCACGGTGCGGGTATTTTGCACTAATTCGGTCGGGTCCACCAGCCGAGTTTCCGGATATTATCCGCATCGCGCGAGGACCTCCGACGCTCAGACGACGAGCTCCCGGCCGTCCTCGGCCGCCTCGACACCGAGCTCCTCGAGGCGTCCGAGCACGTCGTCGCTCATGTGGGTCAGGACGAGCCGGCGGCAGCCGAGCCGCGCGCGGTTCGCCAGCAGCGTCGCGACGTCGAGGTGGAACTTGACGCGCTTGTCGACGAAGAGCGCCTCCGCGATGAAGAGGTCGGCCGCGCGCGCCGCATCGACCAGCGTCTCGGTCCACTCCGTATCCCCCGAGTAGGCGATCACCTTGCCCTCGCACATGAGGCGCAGGGCGAAGGGCGGCGCCCCGCTCGCGTGCACCACAGGGAACGGTGTCACGGTGAACGGCCCGAGGGCGTGGTCGACCCGATCGGCGAGCTCGACGAAGCGCGTGACGAATCGACGCTCGACGGCGGTCGAGCCGGGAAAGAGCACCTCCATCGCCGCGCGGACGCGTGCCTCCACTCCCGGCGGGCCCGCCACGGTGAGCGGCCGCGTGCGCCGCCTGAACTGACCGTCGAGGACGAGGAAGGGGACGCCGCCGAAGTGATCGCCGTGCAGGTGCGAGAGGACGACGGTGTCGATCGCCTGGGGGTCCACGCCGAACCGACGCATCGCGACGAGCGAAGAGGCGCCGCAGTCCAGGAGCGCCTGCGCGCCAGCCGCCTCCACGTGGATGCAGGTCTGGAACCGCCCGCCGCTGCCGAAGGCGTCGCCCGACCCGAGGAACCGGACCCTCACCCCCGCCTCCACCCCGGCACTCATGATATCGTGCCCCCGTGAGCCTCACGGCCCGGGTCGCAGAGTTCGCCGTCAAGACCTCGCTCGAGGACTGCCCGCCCGAGGCGCTGGCCCGCGTGCGCCTCGCCGCGCTCGACACGCTCGGCGTGATGCTCGCGGGCGCGGGCGAGCCCGCCGCGCGAGCCGTCCGTGCGGTCGCGCGTGCCGAGGGCGGTACGCCCCTCGCGACGGTCGTCGGCACCCGGCTCGTGACCTCGCCCGGATGGGCCGCGCTCGCCAACGGCACGGCCGGACACGCCCACGACTTCGACGACACGAACTTCGCGCTGATGGGACACCCGAGCGTGCCGCTCCTGGCGGTCGCACTTGCGGCGGGGGAGGCCGAGACCGCCGACGGACGGGCCGTCACGCTCGCCTACATCGTCGGCTTCGAGGTCAGCGCGACCCTCGGCGCCGCGCTCAACCCCGAGCACTACACGCGTGGCTGGCACGCGACGTCCACGCTCGGCACCCTCGGCTGCGCCGCGGCGGCGGCGCGTCTGCTGCGGCTCGACGTCACCCAGACGCGCCACGCCCTCGCGATCGCGGCGACGCACGCGTCGGGGCTCAAGGAGAACTTCGGCTCGATGACCAAGCCCTACCACGCGGGCCACGCGGCGCTGAGCGGGATACGCAGCGCTCAGTTAGCGCGCGAAGGCCTGACGGGCTCGGATACCGCGCTCGAGGGCAAGCAGGGATACGTCGCCGCGTTCGGCGGTGGACCGCGGCTCGAGCAGTCGCTCGACGGGCTCGGGCGCGTCTGGCAGCTCCTCGCCTCGGGCATCGCGGTCAAGCCCTACCCGTCGTGCGCCCTCACCCACTCGGCGATCGACGCGCTCCTCGAGCTGCGCGCCGCTCACGGGCTGGCGCCGCGAGACGTGGTCGCCGTCGAGGTCGCCGTGAACCGCGTCGTCCCCGACGTCCTCACCCACACGCGGCCGACGACCGCGCTCGAGCGGAAATTCTCGATGCAGTTCTGCGCCGCGGCGGCGCTCGCCGAGGGACGCGTGGACCTCCGCTCGTTCGAGGACGGCGAGGTTCGGAACCCCGTGCTGCGTGCGCTCATGGAGCGCGTCACGCTGGTCGTGGATCCGTCGCTCCCGGACGGGCTCGAGCAGCACGCGTGGAGTCGCGTCGCCCTGCGCCTGGCCGACGGGCGCACGCTGACGACGGGGCCGCGCGGGGCGCACGGGCATCCCGACACCCCGCTCGCGCCCGAGGCGCTCCACGCCAAGTTCCTCGCGTGCGCGACGCGCGTCCTGCCGGAGGACGAAGCGGAGGGGGTGGCCGAGCAGCTCGCGCACCTCGAGGACGTCCCCGACATTCGCGCGCTCACCTCGCGGCTCGCGGGCGAGCTGGACTGAGCAACATCGGGGGGAGCGACGTCGCTCCCCCCGAAACCCCCCATCGGTCGCCCGCGGCGGCCGCGGCGGGGAATCGGTTGCGCCGGCCAAGCCGGCGCTCGAACCGCGGGAGCGCAACGCGCTCCCGGCGGAGGAGACATGCATGGGCGCGCTCGACGGGATCAAGATTCTCGAGCTGGCGCGGGTACCGCCGGCGGAGCTCCCCGGGATGCTGCTGGCCGACATGGGGGCGGACGTCCTGAAGATCGAGACCCCCGAGCCCGGGCGGTACATGGACGAGAGCTGGGTCCGGCGGACGATCCACTCGTTCACGAACCGCAACAAGCGCTCGATGACGCTGAACATGAAGGCGGGCGACGGGCAGGCGATCTTCAGGAAGCTCGCGGCGGGCGCCGACGTGATCGTCGAGGGCTTCCGGCCGGGCGTCATGTCGCGGCTCGGCGCCGACTACGCGACGCTCAGCCGCCTGAACCCGCGCCTCGTCTATTGCTCGCTCTCGGGCTTCGGCCAGGACGGCCCGTACCGCGACCATCCCGCCCACGACATGAACTACCTCTCGCTCGCCGGCGTCCTCGGCCTGATCGGTGAGCCCGGCCGCAAGCCCGTCATTCCGCTGAACCTCGTCGCCGACTACGCGGGCGCGTCCATGCACGGGGCGCTCGGCATCGTGCTCGCGCTCTACGCGCGCGAGCGGACCGGGCGCGGCCAGCACGTGGACGTCGCCTACCTCGACACGTCGGTCTCGCTCCTCGCGGCAACGCCGAACATGCGCTTCTTCTTCAGCGACGGCCTGGCCCCGCGGCGGGGCGAGGGGTTCCTCGGCGGATCCTATCCCTACTACGCGATCTACGAGACCCGGGACGGCAAGCTCCTCACGGTCGGCTGCACCGAGCCCTGGCTCTGGGAGAACTTCTGCAGGGCGATCGCCCGGCCGGAGCTCGCGCGGTTCGCGCGCAAGCCCGACCAGTTCGTGCGCGCCGCCGACGCCGAGGAGGAGGCCGCGCGAGGGGAGATCGAGGCGATCATCAAGACTCGCGACCGCGACGAGTGGTTCGCCCTCCTCACGAAGGCCGACGTGTGCGTCGGCAAGGTGTACGAGGTCGAGGAGATGGTGCGGGACCCTCAGATCAACCACCGGCAGATGATCGTGGACGTCGAGCACCCCAAGCACGGGCGCGTCCGTCAGGTCGGCATCGCGATCAAGCTCTCCGACACGCCCGGGACGCTCCGGAGCGCCGCGCCCCTGCCGTCCGAGCACACCGAGGACGTTCTAAAAGATCTCGGGCTCTCCGCCGCCGACATCGGACGGCTCCGCGACACGGGCGTCATCGAGTAGCGCCCGGGGGACGGTTGGTCGTCCTCTGGTCAGCGCGCTCCCCGCCCTCGCCCTCCGAGAGGCGAGCGGGACTTAGACCGCGAGCGCCTGGAGCTGCAGGCGCTTGAGCAGCGGCGCGCCGTGCTCGTCGAGCCACTCCCGCGTGGACTCGTAGCCGAACCGGAGGGCCGCGCGGCTCGCCTCGAAGCCCATCGAGGGCCCGAAGAGCGGCGCCTTGGCCTGCGAAGGCTGGATGAGGAAGAACTCGGTCCGCGGGTACTTCATTCGAAGCGTCGTGAGGCCCAGCTGGAGGAGGTTCTGGCTGTAGATCCGGCCGGCCTGCTCCATGATCGAGTAGAGGCCGCGGCTGCGCAGCGGGGCGGCGGTCTTCCCGTTGTTCGGCACGAGCGGGTTCACGACGATCACGACCCGCGCGCCCCCCTCGGCGGCAAGGTCCGCGTGGCCGCTGAAGCCCACGCCGCCGTCGACGTAGTCATGGCCGGCGACGGTGTAGGGCTCGAAGAAGCCGGGGATCGCCGAGGAGGCCGCGATCGCGACGCTGATCGGGACGTCACGGAGCTCGTCGCGGCCGAACACGACGCGCTGCGCGCTGTCGAGGTCGATCGCCGGGATCAGGAGCGTGCGCTCGAGCTCCGGGAAGGAGTTCCGGAGCCCGCGCTTGTCGAACGCCTCCCGCATGAAACGCTCGAGCGTCTCGAGGCCGAAGAACCCCGCGGGGAGATCGTGCTCGGCGTGGGCGAGCATGTCGGGCACCGAGCCGCGCATCCCCCTGATCGCGTTCTTGCCGATGGCCCAGACGAGGCGGCCGAAGCGTCCGGCGGCGTGACGGAACGAGTCCGAGGCGAAGACGGCGCTGCGCCGGAAGTTCAGCGGGTCGTCGAGGTCATGGTCGATGATGCGGAAGAGCTCGGAGGCGGGCACCCCGGCGGCGAGGATCGACGCCACGACCGCGCCCGCACTGCAGCCGATATAGATGTCGAAGCGGCCATGGCTGTTCATCCGCTCCTCGAGGGCGGTGATCGCGCCGACTTCGTACATCCCCCCGATGACGCCGCCACCCGCGAGCGCCAGCGCGCAGCGGGGTCGCTGTCGGGGTCGCCAGAGCTCCTTCGCGCGCTCCAACCAGTCCATGCCGAAGTTCATTCTAGCAAGCCCCCTGCCAGCCCAAGCCCCAATCCGGAAAACCATTGAATTTTCCGTCGGCTATCCCTGAGCCCTGCCCTTTTGACGTCGCGCGAACCCGAATGACGCAGGGCGAATCCGATAAGTTCTTGGACGGACCGGCCAGGATGGCGCCACCCAGCGGACACCCCGGGGCCGACCTCCATCTGGGCACGATCCCTGCGGAGACGGCTACTTCGCGAAGTGATCCCGGGCGAGCGGCGGCCTCACGTCGGCGCCGGCGAAGGAGAGGGTCACCACGATCTCGACCGAGGCCCCGCCCCCGAGCCCCTGGCAGCCGATCGCGGCGCGCGTCGGCTTGCCCCGATCGCCATACAGCTCGACGAGGAGATCGGCCGCGCCGTTGACGACGCGGGGCTGGTCGTTGAAGCCCGGTGCCGAGTTCACGAACCCGGTCATGTGGACGACCTGCTGCACCCGGTCGAGGTCGCCGAGGGCGTACCTGACGGCGGCCAGGGTCGTGAGGGCCGCGTAGCGCGCGGCCTCGTAGCCCTCTTCGACCGTCAGGTCCCGACCAAGCACGCCCGGGAGGTAAGGCTTCCCGTCCCGGATCGGTACGGTCCCCGAGAGGTAGAGCAGGCCCTGCACGGGGAAGTGCGAGACGTAGTGCGCGCCCGCCGGGTTACTCCGGTAGAGGTCCTCGAGATTCGGTACCGCCAGCCCGAGCGCCTTGAGCTTCGCCTCGATCTGCATCTGAGCCTCCCGCGGAATTTCACGTCGGAGTCGCCTGATCGCGATCCCACCCTACGAGAGGAGCGTCGACGATGTCAAAAGTCGCCGGGAGTTCAGAATCCCGATCGGCCGGCCGCCACTCTAAAGGGTCGACATGGTTATCATCAGGCGCTCGGAGGAGCGGGGCCGCGCCGACTACGGCTGGCTCGACACGCGCCACACCTTCGCGTTCGCGGACTACGACGACCCGAAGTACAGGGGCTTCCGGAATCTGCGCGTGATCAACGAGGACCGCGTGCAGCCCGGTCAGGGGTTCCCGACGCACGGCCACCGCGACATGGAGATCGTGTCCTATGTGCTCACCGGCGCCCTGGAGCACAAGGACAGTCTCGGAACAGGCTCGGTCATCTGGCCTGGTGACGTCCAGCGAATGAGCGCGGGCACGGGCGTCCGGCACAGCGAATACAACCCCTCGAAGGACGAGCCTGTGCACTTCCTTCAGGTGTGGGTGCTGCCGGAGCGGCAGGGGCTCGAGCCGGGCTACGAGCAAAAGCACTTCCCTGACGACGACAAGCGTGGCCGGCTGCGCCTCATCGCCTCGCGCGACGGCGCGGACGGCTCGGTGACGATCCATGCCGACGTGAAGATTTACGCGGCGGTGCTCGAGCCCGGCGAGCGGGTGCGCCACGCGCTCGGCGAAGACCGGCACGCCTGGCTCCAGGTCGCGCGGGGCGCCGTCACGCTGAACGGTCGGCCGCTGGTCCACGGCGACGGCGCGGCGGTGAGCGGCGAGCCGGCACTGGCGATTGCGGGCGCGCAGCGGGCCGAGGTCCTGCTGTTCGACCTGGGCTGAGGCGGGTCGGACCTACTCGTCCACGCGCCGTTGCTGTCGCAGGCGTTCGAGCTCGGGCTCGACGAACTTCGTCCGGCACTCCGGGCAGATGCCGTGGGTGAACTGGGCCTCCGAGTGTTCCTCGATGTAGCTCTCGACCTGCTGCCAGTAGTTCCGGTCGTCGCGCACCTTCTTGCAGTAGGAGCAGATCGGCAGGAGCCCGTGGAGCAGCTTCACGCGGGCGAGCGCGTCCTCGAGCTCTCGGACCCGGTCGGCGAGGATCGTCTGGAGCTCGAGCAGCCGCTCGCCGACGCGAACCCGGGCGCGTAGCTCTTCCCGCTGGAAGGGCTTCACGATGTAGTCGTCGGCGCCCGCCGTGAGGCCCGTCACGATGTCCTGGGTGCGCGCCCGCGCCGTCACGAAGATCAGGTAGGGCTTGAGGGGCTTCGGCAGCGCGCGAACCCTCCGGCACAGCTCCAGGCCATCCATCCCCGGCATCGTCCAGTCGAGGATCGCCAGGGCCGGCGCGTCCTCGCGCTCGAGGATCGCGAGGGCCTCCTCGCCCGTGGCCGCCGCGAAGACCTCGTAGCCCCAACCCCGGAGCGACGTCTGGATCAGGCGGCGGATGCCCGGCTCGTCGTCGACGACGAGTACCCGGAGCCTATCCGATGGTGTCGGGCTGGCCGGCATCACACCTCCATCAGGTCTTCGCCGACGGCGACGGGCCCGGCGTAGTGCTTCCGGGCGGCGGCCCGGAGCGCCTCCGGGTCGGACCCGGGCATCAGGTGGGTCATCACGAGCGCCTTCGCGTGCGCCTCCTTTGCCACCAGGCCGATCTGGTCGGGCTGGGTGTGGTAGGCGGCGAGGTCTCTAATCTTGTCCTCGATCGTCGCCCAGCCACAGCCGGGGGCCCACGACGTCTTCGCCATCTCGCAGCACTCGTGGACGAGACAGTCGACGCCGTGCGCCCAGCGCACGAGGTTCTCGCACGGCCGCGTGTCGCCGGAGACGACGACGCTGCGGCCGCCACCCTCGAAGCGGAAACCGTACGCCGGCTTCACGGGGTCGTGCTCGACGAGGAACGCGCTCACCCTGACGCCGCCAGCCTCCGTCACGCTGCCCTCCTCGATCTCCGTCACGCGCACCTCGGGCCGCGTCCGATCGTGCATGTGGGCGCGGCGCACTTCGATGTCCCACGCGAGGTAATCGAGCAGCCGGGCGACCTGCGCGCGCGTCCCGGCCGGCCCCCAGATCTCGAGCGGCGCGTTCTGGCCGCCGATCCAGCGCGTGATCAGCAGGTGGCCCAGGTCGATCGTGTGATCCGAGTGGTGGTGCGTGATGAAGACGCGCGGCCAGTCGTACGGCCTCATGCCCACCTGCACGAGCTGGACGCCGACGCCCGACCCGGCGTCGACGAGGAAGCACTCGCCCTCGAGCGAGAGCAGTGTCGCCGGGCCGCGCCGTCGCGGGTTGGGCGGCGGGGAACCGGTGCCGAGAAGGATCGCGCGTAGCATGGGGCTCCGTCGAAGGGAGCTACGACGGATACTAGCACGACGCCGCGGCTCGCCCCTAGCGCCGCTTCTTCCTCGCGCGGAGGTCGATCACGCCCGGGCGGCGGCGTGGGTCCTCGCCGCGCGGGAAGATCTGGGTCTTTTGCACTTTCTGGGTTCCGGTGGTCGGGAGGCTCGCGACGAAGAGGATCCAGCCGGGCGCCTTGAAGTAGGCGAGCTTGTCGAGGCACCAGTCGACGAGCCGCTCGGCGAGCGCGTGGTCGGCGCTGGTCCCCGCCATCGGCACGACGCAAGCCATCACCTCTTCCTCGCGGATCTCGTCCGGCACCGCGAGGACCGCGACCTGGGCCACGGCCTCGTGGGCCTGGAGGGCCGCCTCCACCTCGGCGGCGGCGATGTTCTCGCCTGAGCGCCGGATGATGTTCTTCTTGCGGTCGACGAAGTGGAACATGCCGTCCTCGGCCTGCCGCACGACGTCGCCCGTGTGGAACCAGCCGCCACGCCACGCCTCCTCGGTCGCCTCCGGGTTCTTGAGGTAGCCCGAGAAGAAGCCCCGGCGAGGATCCGGCCCGGTGCAGCGGACGACCAGCTCGCCCTCCGTTCCGCGCGGGACCTCACGGTCACGCTCGTCCACCACCCGCGCCTCGAACTCGCCGAAGGGTCGGCCGAAGGCGCGTGTCGACGTCTGTCGCGGATCGTGGCAGTCGCCGAAGATGCGCCCGGTCTCGGTCATGCCCCACACCTCGATCAGCGGGAACCCGAACCGCTTCTCGAAGACCTGGTGGAGCTCGGGCTCGACCCCCGCCCCCACGCCGAACCGCACGCGGTGTCGGGTCTCCTCGGGTGTGGGCGGCTGGTTGAGGAGCAGTGGCGGCATCACCCCGAGGTAGTGGATGACGGTCGCGCGGGTCGCGACCACGTCCCTCCACCAGCGCGTGGGGCTGAAACGCTCGGGGAGGATCAGGCAGTTCGCGGTGAGGATGACGCACGTCGCGGTCACCGCCTGGCAATTCATGTGGAAGAGCGGCAGGGGATTCAGGATGCGGTCGCGGCCTCGCTCGAAGCCGACGCGTCCGCCGAGATCCCGATACCAGGCGCCCGCGTTCAGGTAGTAGAAGTTGGTCAGGACGCAGCCCTTCGGTCGCCCCGTCGTCCCCGAGGTGTAGAGGAGGCTACACTCGGTCTCGAGTCCTGGGGTGGAGGCCCGGGGGACCGGGCCGGGCTTCGGGAGCCTCGCGGGCATGGCCCCGGCGTTCACGACGGGCAGGGGCTTCGGACGCTCGCGGCCGACCGCCTCGAGGTCGGCGACCCGACTCGCGATCGAGACCGCCAGGTCGGCCTCGGAGTGGTCCATCTGGTAGAGCATCTCGTCGTGCCGGTAGTCGGGGTTGATCGGGACGATCCCGCATCCGAGGCTGTTGAGCGCCAGGTAGTGGAAGAAGAACTCCGGCCGGTTCTCGAGCAAGAGCGCGACGCGGTGGCCGTGACCGTAGCCAGCCGCGGCATAGAGCTCCCGCATCCTCGCGACCTCGGCTCTCGTCCGGGCGTACGTGAGCTCGACGCCGTCGGGATGGTACGCGCGCCCCGTGGCAGGCGGCACCGCGAGGAAGGCGTGGTCGGGCGCCGTCTCGGCGGTCGCGACGAAGGTCTCGTAGACCGTCGTGGCCATGGTCAGAAGAGGCCCACGATGTTGCCGTCGGGGTCGACGTCGATGGACTCGGCGCCCGGCACCTTCGGCAGGCCGGGCATCGTGAGGATGTCACCGGCGTACGCGATGACGAACCCGGCCCCCGCGGCGAGCTTCGCGTCGCGGATGGTCACGCTGAAGCCCCGCGGCCGGCCGGGCTTCTTCGCGTCATCCGAGAGCGAGTTCTGCGTCTTCGCGATGCACACCGCGAGCCCGCCGTAGCCCGCCGCCTGCCAGCGCGCGAGCTTCGTCGCCGCCGCGGGCATGAGCCGCACGCCGTCGGCGCCGTAGATCTCGGTGGCGATCGCCTCGATCTTCTTCGTGAGCGGCACGTCGTCCGCGTACAGGTAGCGGAACGTCCTGGCGTCCGCGGAGTGGATCGCGTCCAGCACCGCTTGCGCGAGGTCGGTCGCGCCCGCACCACCGAGCTCCCACGCGCGCGAGTCCTTGGCGCGGACGCCCATCGCGCGGCACGCCTCGAGGATCTCGACCGCCTCCGCCTCGGCGTCGCTCGCGAAGCGGTTCACCGCCACGACCGGTACCAGGCCGAAGCGGCGCACGTTCTCGACGTGCTTCGCGAGGTTCTCGAGCCCGTGGAGCTTCACCGCCCGGACAGTCGCCACGATCACCGCGCAGGCGGGCGTGAGCCCGCCCGTACGGCACGTGATGTCCACGAACTTCTCTCCACCGAGGTCGGTCGCGAAGCCCGCCTCGGTGACCACGACGTCGCCCAGCTTGAGGCCGAGGCGCGTGGCGATGAGACTCGAGCAGCCGTGGGCGATGTTGCCGAAGGGCCCGCCGTGGACGAGGGCCGGTGTCCCCTCGAGGGTCTGGACCAGGTTGGGCTTGAGCGCGTCCTTGACGAGGACCGCCATCGCCCCGGCAGCCCGAAGCTGGCCCACGGTCACGAGCCCGCCGTCAGCCGTCTCGCCAACGATCACGCGCTCGGCGCGGTGTCTAAAGTCGCGCAGGTCCGTCGCCAGGCAGAAGATCGCCATGACCTCGGAGGCTTCGGTGATCTCGAAGCCGCTCTCGCGCGGCACGCCGTGGGCGGGACCGCCGAGGCCGACGACGATGTTGCGGAGCGCGCGGTCGTTCATGTCCACGACGCGCTTCCAGAGGATCCGGCGTGGATCGAGGGCGAGCGCGTTGCCCTGGGCCAGGTGATTGTCGACCATCGCGGCGACCAGATTGTGGGCGGCCCCGACCGCGTGCATGTCGCCGGTGAAGTGCAGGTTGATCTCCTCCATCGGCGCGACTTGCGCGCGACCGCCACCGGTGGCGCCGCCCTTGGCGCCGAAGAGGGGCCCGAGGGCGGGCTGGCGCAGCGCGGCGATCGAGCGCGTGCCGAGCTTGCGGAGGCCGTCGGCAAGGCCGATCGTCGTCGTCGACTTCCCCTCGCCTGCGGGCGTCGGCGTCATCGCGGTCACGAGCACGAGCGCGCCGTCCGGCCGCGCCCGGGATCGCTCGATCGCCCCCCAGCGGACCTTGGCCTTGTAGCTGCCGTACGGCTCGAGATCGGCCGCGGCGAGCCCCAGCGTCTCGGCCACGTCCTCGATCGGCCGGAGCTTGACCGTTCGGGCGGTCTCGAGATCCCTCGTCCCCATCTACTGTAGCGGGGGCCGCGAGGTCATTGGAGCGGGGGCCGCGAGGCCGCGGTAGACCGTAGGTGGCCTGATAGAGGTCCGGCGTGGCGCCGCAACTCCAATACCGATTCTTCCATTGTTGTGGCTTCCCCCGTCGTGAGTGGTCGCAGACTGAAGCGGACCCGCTCGTAGGCAGCCGTGAGCCGTGCGAGCGGCTCGGCGCACGCGGGGACCGCGGCCTCGACCCGCTGCGCAAACTCGCGCGCCGTCTCCCCGTCGTGCGGCCGGAGCCCGCGACGCGCGAGCGTCCGGAGCGCCCGCGCGTAAAATTTCGGCAGCGCGGCCCGCGCGGCGGCGTGCCCCCCGCAGCGCGAGACGAGCAGCACGGCCAGCAGCGCGACGAGGACCGCCAGGATCACGAGCTCACGGGGAAGCGCGCGCCACGCGCGAAGGTCGGGCGCCGATGGACGCCAGGCGAGCGCCGCCTGGTGGAGCCTGACGGTCGCCAGCACCTGATCTTGAAGGCTCCAGCCGACGACGTAGCGATACCAGCGCACCCGCAGCGCGTCCAGGTACAGCGCCACCGGAGCGGGCGGTTCCCCGGGCCCGACGTCGCCACGCGGCGAGGGATCGAAGGTCATCCACCCGCCGCTCACGTACGCCTCGACCCAGGAGTGCGCGTCGCGGAGCCGGACGATGAAGTACCGGCCGTAGGGGTTCCACTCGCCACGCTGGAACCCGTTCACCACGCGCGCCGGAATGCCGAGCGAGCGGAGCATGACCGCGAGCGCCGCGGCGAAGTACTCGCAGTTGCCCGACCGCTGGACGAAGAGGAACTCCTCCACCGGGTCGAGCGTCGTCGTCCGCCGGAGCGTCAGCGTGTAGCGATACCGGCCGGCGAGGTGCGCGGTGAGGGCCGCCGCCGCTTCCCGCGCCCCGCCCGCGTCCGCCGTGACCTCGCGCGCCAGCGCCCGGACGTGCGCGGACAGCGGCGGGAGCTGCAGGAACCGGGCACGCGTCTCCGCGTCGAGCGGCTCGCCGGACCCGGCCCGACCCGACTCGAGCTCGGAGTGCGCGAAATAGCGGAAGCGCGCGGCGGCGCTCGGGACGGAGACGCCGCCCGTGTCGTCGACCACGATCGCATTGGCTCGCACCGAGAGGTGCAGCAGACGCGGGGCCGCGAAGAGCACGTCGGTGCCGAAGGGCTCGAGGTAGACCTCCTGGCTGAGGACCGGCCCCGTCCCCCGGAAGCGTCCGAGCTCGAACTCCCCCGTCGGTGAGCGCCAGAGCCCCGACCGCTCGCGTCGCGCGACGGACCATGCGTGCCCGTCGTAGGTATCGAGGGCGACGCCTCGCCACCGGAGGCCCGGGCGCCGCTCGAGCTCGCCCGCCGCTTGCTCGGGGATATGCACGCGCATGGCGATCGCGTCGTCGGTCTCGATCTGGCCGAACGAGCCGAGCTCCACCCGATCGGAGAACCCGGTGACCATCCGGGACGTGTGGGTCCGGAGCGTGAGAGCCGCCTGGCCGATGCGCGGGATCACGAAGAAGAGCGCGGCGGTGATGGCGAGCGTCGCGACCGATGCTCCGAGGGAGAGCCCGAGGAGATCCCGGCCGAGGCCCGCCGCCGGCGCGTCGGGGCGCGACGTCAACCGCTCGGACTCGACGGCGATGTGGTAGAGCATCAGCATCCACGTGCCCGCCACGAGAAAGACGAGGAAGACGAACAGGTAGCCGACCCCGAACGTGAACGGCGCGGCGGCGACGAGCATGAAGAATGCGAGGAAAGCGACGTCGCGCAGATCGCGCACGCCGTTGCACATCGCGAGGCGGTAGAGGAGCAGGAAGAGCAGCAGGCGCGACAGGCCGTCGAGCGTCGAGCTCGCGAGGTAGCCGAGGTCGACCGCCGACGCGAGCGCGGCGACGAGCACGAGCCCGCGCGCGAGCCCCGGCACCGCGTTGACCCGGTCGCGGAACGGCGCGTTCCGCCACGTCGCGAGCACGGCCAGTAGAGCGGCCGCCACGCCGCCATCGCCGATCAGCCCCGCAAGGTGCAGGGCCACGAGGCCGTCGCACGCGAGGATGAGCGTCGCGAGGCGGAGCGCCGGAGAGGGCGACACCTCAGCCGAGTGTCACGCGGAGCTCGCGGAGCCGCGCGTCGGACGGGAGGTGAACGGCCCGCGTCGGGCCAGCGGGCGCGCCGGGATCGAACAGGGCGAGCGCGGTGAGGATGCGCGTGCGCTGCGCCGGTCCGCTGCCGAGCGGGACGTGGACGCCGGGCCCGACCAGCTCGACCGCCGCGCCCTTCTCGAGGAGGTGGACGGCGAGCGACGCCGCGTCGGCGAGGCCGCGCTCGAGCCGCTCGGGATCCCCGCGCCCGGTCCCCTCGAGCACGAGCCGGGCGTCGAGCGCCGCGTCGGCCTCGAGCTCACGCACCATCAGCGTGGCGGACTTCGCGCTCGACCGCCAGTGGATGAGCCGGGGGTCGTCGCCGAACCGATACTCGCGCAGATCGTGGAGGCCGTGCCCGCGGCCCCGCCGAGGGGCCGGCGCGACTCCCGTGCCGGCGAGCTCCCGGCGCCGGTCGGGAGAGAGGGGGCGAACCGCCGGGTAGACGAGGGCCTCGGCGCTCGGCGGGAGCTGCGCCGCCTTGACGAACAGGCCGAACGGAAACCGCGTGGCGACCTTGAAGCCCGCCAGCCGCCAGGGTCCCCGCGCCCGTGGAGTCTCCGACCACGTGACGAGCCGCTCACCGCCCGCTTCCAGCCTGGCGAGATACGCGCTGTGATCCCCGCCCAAGACTTCGACGGTGATCGAGTAGGAGGTGCGCCAGCGCTTGCGGTTGACCACACGGGCCACGAGGAGCGCGGCCTGTCCGGCGAAGAGCTCGTGGGGCAGGATGGCCTCGACGCGCACCCGACGGATCGACTGCTCGGAGAGCACGCCTGACACGATGATCAAGCCGAGCAGCATCGAGACGAGGAGGTAGAAGAGATTGTTCCCGGTGTTGATCGCGGCGAACCCGAGGCCGAGCGCGGCGCCGAGGCACCACCAGCCGTCGCGCGTGGGCCAGAGCGTGCGTCGCGGCCAGGAGCGCCACCACCCGAACCTGCGCTCGGACGCCACGCGAGGGTCCCCCGCATTCACCGCGGCACCGGGACCTCGTGCGCGATGGCACGGATCACGGACTCGGCGTCACCGCCACCGTCGCTCGGCCGGCCGGTGGCGCCTCGCACGAGCACCCGGTGGGCGAGCGCCGGGATGGCGAGCGCCTTGACGTCGTCGGGCACGAGGAAATCGCGCCCGTCGGCGAGCGCCCACGCGCGTGCCGCGCGGAGGAGCGCGAGCGCGCCCCGCGGGCTCACGCCCAGCGGGAGAAGCGGCGAGGCGCGCGTCGCCGCGACGAGCGCCATCACGTAATCGAGGATCGGCTCCTCGGCGTGCACGCGCTCGGCCTCCCCCTGGAGGTGGAGCACGTCCTCGACGGCCAGCACCGGGTCGAGCGCATCCGCCGACGGCACGCCGGTGCCACGCAGGATCGTCTTCTCGTCGCCGACGCTGGGATAGCCGATCCGGATGCGCAAGAGGAAGCGGTCGAGCTGGGACTCGGGCAACGGGTGCGTGCCCTCGTACTCGAGTGGGTTCTGAGTCGCGAGGACCATGAAGGGCCGTGGCAACGGATAGGTCGAGTGATCGAGCGACACCTGGGCTTCGTTCATCGCTTCCAGCAGGCTCGATTGGGTCTTCGGGGTCGTTCGATTGATCTCATCGGCCAGCACGATGTTGGTGAAGAGGGGTCCCGGCTTGAAGACGAACGCGCTCTGCTCGGGCTGCCAGATCGAGACGCCGAGGATGTCGGATGGGAGCATGTCGGAGGTGAACTGGATGCGCTGGAAGCCGGCGCCGATGGATCGCGCGAGCGCGGCGGCGAGCGTGGTCTTGCCGACGCCGGGCACGTCTTCGATCAGGAGGTGACCGCGCGCCACCAGGCCGATCACGGCGAGGCGGACCACCTCCGGCTTGCCGACGAGGGCGCGGCCGACGTTCGTCTCCAGCCGTCGGATCAGCTCGAGCGCACGGCCCATGCTCCACTCATATCACCGGACGGAGCGCGCGCAAAGCGACGTCAGGGCGGGCGCTCGCGGCCCACGGCGGCGCGCACGAGCGACTCGGCGCGGATCGGGAGTCGCGTGACGCGCACCCCGAGTCCGCGCACGGCGTCGGCGACGGCGTTGGCGATCGCGGCGGGGGCCCCGATCGTGCCCCCCTCGCCCATGCCCTTGACGCCGCCGGGCATCACGGGCGAAGGCGTTTCCAGATGGACGATCTCGAACGGCGGCACGTCATCCGCCTTCGGCAAGGCGTAGTCCATCAGCGTCGCCGTGAGGAGCTGGCCGTCGTCGCCGTAGACGACGGCTTCGAGCAGTGCCTCGCCGATCCCCTGGGCCACGGCGCCGTGGATCTGGCCCTCGACGATCAGCGGGTTGATGACGGGGCCGCAGTCCTCGACGAGCGCGTACCGTCCGAGACGGACGCGCCCCGTCTCGCGATCGATCTCGACGACGGCGACGTGCACGGCTCCGGAGAACGTCGGCCCCGGCGGGTCGAAGTACACGGTGGCCTCGAGGCCCGCGGAGAGGCCGGGGGGCAGGCCGCCCGGCGGCGGCGTATACGCGAGGCGCGCGACCTCGCCGAGCGTGACTGCGCGATGCGGAGCGCCGCGCACCCACGCCCGCCCGTCTTCGAGGGCGACGTCCGCTGGGCCCGCTTCGAGGCAGTGGGCGGCGAGCGCCTGGAGCTTTTCCCTCACCCGGTCCGCCGCCGCGGCGGCGCTGCCGACCATCGAGACGGCGCCGCGGCTCCCGAAGGTCCCGCTGCCGCGCGGAGCGCAGAGCGTATCGACCGGGAGCACGCGGACCGCGTCCATGGCGACGCCGAGGCGATCGGCCACGAGCTGCGCGACCGTCGTCGCGTGACCCTGACCCTGCGACGGGAAGCTCGTCAGGCAGCTCACGGTCCCGTCCGGGCCCATCGTCACCGTCGCGGCCTCGATGCCGGGAACGTCAGCCATCCCGCGTCGGCGAAACACCGCGGAGCCCATGCCGGTGTACTCCGTGTAGCACGCGATCCCAACGCCGACGAGGCGGCCGGCGGCGCGCGCCGCCGCCTGGTCGCGGCGGAGCCGGTCGTAGTCCACCGCGGCGAGGACCTGCTCGAGCGCCTTGGGGAAATCGCCGCTGTCGTACGTCATCCCGCTCGCCGAGGTGAACGGATACGCCTCGCGCGGGATCAGGTTGCGACGGCGTACCTCAGCGGGGTCGAGGCCGAGGCGCTCGGCCACGAGGTCCAGGAGGCGCTCCATGACAAACGCGCCCATGGCCATGCCGACGCCGCGATAGGCGCCGAGCGGCGGCTTGTGGGTCTGGACGGTGACCGCCTCGTACTCGTAGGCGGGCGTGCGGTACGGGCCCGGCAGGATCGTCGCACTCCCGAGCGGCTCGAGGGCGCCGGTGAGCGGGTAGACGTGGTACGCCCCGCCGTCGGACACCGCGCGCGCGCGGAGGCCTCGGAGCACGCCGTCGGCCTCAGCGGCGACCTCGACGTCCATCCGTTGCGCGCGCGCCTGCGACCCCGCGGCGAGGCTCTCGCGGCGCTCCTCGACCCATTTCACCGGACGCCCGAGCACCCGCGCGCTCGCGGCGACCGCCACGTCCTCGGGGAAGACGTGCGTCTTGAGCCCGAACCCCCCACCGACGTCGGGAGCGATGACGCGGACCCGCGTCTCGGGCAGACCGAGCGAGAACGCCAGCGCCGTCAGCATGATGGACGGCGTCTGGGTGGACGCCCACACCGTGAGCGTCTCGCCGTCCCAATCGGCGAGGACGCCGCGCGGCTCGAGGGGCGACGGGGCACACCGCGCGTGGTCGAAGGTCTCGCGCAGTACCAGCGGCGCGCCCGCGAACGCGCCCTCGACGTCGCCCTGGCGATGGCGGCGTCGAAAGAGGACCCGGTCGGCCGCCGGGGCGGGGTCGATCGACACGCTCGCCGGGAGCGGCTCGTACTCCACCCGGACCAGCTCGCGCGCGTCGGCGGCGACCCATGCGCTGGTCGCGACGACCGCGGCGACGGCCTCGCCGCAGAAACACGTGCGGCCATCGGCGAGGACGGGCCACGCGGTCGGCGTGAACCCGTCGCCGTCGAGGCGAGGCGCCAGGGGCCGGGCAACGGAACGCAGGTCCCCGGCCGTGAGCACCGCCAGGACACCCTCGAGGCGCCGCGCAGCGCTCGCGTCCACCCAGCGAATCACCGCATGGGCGTGCGGGCTCCGCACGAACGCGAGTGACACCATGCGCGGGAGGACGACGTCGTCGAGGTAGCGGCCGCGGCCTCGCAAGAGGCGCGGGTCCTCGACGCGCTTGACGCGAGCGCCCGTCAGGCGGGGCCGGATCACGGGCTACCGACCGCCTTGGACCCGCGGCAGCACCTCGCCGGCGATCAGCTCGAGCTGGTCCATCCCCCAGGTGAGCGGGTTCAGCACGATCGTGTCCACGCCGCCGTCGAGCGCCTCGATTCGGGCGCTGATCCGCTCCGCCAGCTCCTTGGCCTCGCCGAGCAGGTAGTGCGTCGACCAGTACTCGAGGTCCATGCCCGAGTAGACCGAGAAGTGCGGGATCGCGGACTCCGGCCGCTCGCCGGGTCTGAGCACCCAGATGAAGTTCGAGTACACGCGCCCGATCTTCGCGGGGTCACGTCCGAGCTCGCGCGCGAAGCGCTGCACCCGCCCCCAGTCTGCCTTCACCATCGCGGGCGTCGCCGAGGAATGCGGCACCCACGTGTCGGCGTACTTCGCGATGCGCCGGAGCACGGGGTCGATGTTCGTCACGGTCTGGCCGTAGACCTTCTCGAACGGCTGCGAGCCTCCGCCGATCCAGATCGGCGGGTGCGGCCGCTGCACGGGCTTCGGATCGATCGTGAGGTCCCGGACGCGGTAGTACGCGCCCTCGTAGGTCACGTGGTCGCCCGCCCAGAGCGCCCGGACGAGCTCGATCGCCTCGTTCATCCGCGCGCCGCGCTCGCGGTGGGGCACGCCCATGAGGCGGAACTCCTCCTCGTGCCAGCCGACGCCGATGCCGAGGATCGACCGCCCGCCGGAGAGGAGATCGAGCGTCGCCCACTCCTTGGCGAAGTAGACCGGGTTGCGGAGCGGCAGGACGAGCACCATCGTTCCGAGCCGGAGCGTCCGCGTGACACCCGCTAGGGCCGAGAGGAGCGTGATCGGCTCGAGCCAGGTGCACGCGTAGGCGGGCGGCGTCAGCAGGAGGTGGTCGATCGACACGGCGCAGTCGAAGCCGAGGTCCTCGGCCCGACGGAGGTACCGCCCCATCTCCTCGAGCGTCGCCGTGCGGGGCCCGAGGGCAAACGAGGGGATGCGGAGCCCGTGTCTCATCTGAGACCGTCCTCCTTCTTGGCTTCCTCCTTCGTGAGCCCGCCCACCCGCGGGTGCGGCCGGCCGCCGTCGGTCACGGCGATCGCGAGCACGATCTCGTCGGCGCGCGGCGCGTCGTGGAGCCGCACCTCCATCGCGTCGTAGTGGGTGCGCACGAACGCCGCGTCTTTGAAGTGGAGCGGGACGTCGATGGTCGTGCCGGGGCCGCCGAGCTTCTTGGCCGAGGGAATGATGGCTTTGCCACCGCCGACCGCCGCGCGCAGGGGCGCGCCGAGCTTCGGATGAAGCAGCGCGGCGGCGTGCTCGTATTCGCCGGCTTCGCCGACGACCGCGGCCTTGCCGTAGGACTCGGCGGGGCCACCGAGGGCCTCCGTCGCCTTCTTCGCGAGCAGCGCCCCGAGCTCCTCCCCCGCGTCGACGAGCAGCGTGAGCTCCTCGACGAACTTCCCGGCGAACGGGTTCTCGATGACGGCGACCGCCGCGACCTTGCGTACGGGACGCCTCGCGGCGCGGCCCCCGTCGGTCAGGATCTCCTCCACCACGGTGACGAGCTTTCGGATCTTCACCATCGAGCTCAGCCCTCCCCGACGTAGGCGTCGGCCTCGATCTCGACGAGCATCTCGGGAACCACGAGCCGCGTGACCGCGACCAGCGTCGCGGCCGGACGGATCGCGCCGAAGACCTCGCCGTGGGCCCGCCCCACCGGCTCCCAGTCCGCGATCGCCGTCACGTAGATCCGCGTCCTGACGACATCCTCGAGACGCGCCCCGGCCGCGGCCAGCGCCCGCTCGATGTTGCGGAGCGTCTGGCGCGCCTGGGCGTACGCGTCCCCCGCGCCCACGATCGCGCCGCGCTCGTCCGTGGCGGTCGTCCCCGACACGTGGACGTACGCGCCGACCCGCACGGCGCGCGAGTAGCCCACCACCGACTCCCACGGCGCGTCGCTCGAGATGTTCCGACGCGCTGTAGCGGGGGCCGCGAGGCCGATGCGACTCGGCAGGTGGCGTGCCGCAGGCGCGACCCGGCTCCGTTTCGCTTTCGCCATCCGTCAGTCCAGCCGGTGGAACACGAGGCCATCCAGGAGCTTCGGATAGAAGTGGGTGGACTTCTGCGGGAGCAGCTCGCCGCCCCGGACGACCGTCTGGAGCTCCTCCGGCGTGGTCGGCGCGATCAGGAAGGCGGCCTGGTACGCTCCTGCACGCGCGAGACGGACCGCCTCCCCCTGATCCGGGGTGTAGTCCACGTGGGTCCTCGCGTCGAGCTTCGCGTCGGTGATCCCGAGGAGCGGTTTGAGGAGCCCCTCGTGGAGGATCGACACCGCGAGCTCGCGCCAGGCGCGCGACGTGCCGGCTGGCCACGCGATGCGGTCCAACCGGTCGGGGCGCAGGGTGACGACGGCGGCGTCGGCCCCGGCGACGACACCGATCGTCCGGTTGGCCGGATGAAAGGCGATCGGGTCCGGCAGGGGCGCCACCTCGAACCATTGGCGCGCGGCGCTCAGGAGACCGTCGAGGTCGAAGCGCTCGACGTTGCGGACGAGCCGATGGTTCGGGAAGATCGTGAGGCCAGGCGCCTCGAGCGTGAAGAACGCCATCAGCTTGGCCGTCGCCTCGGGGTGGCGCCGCGCGTATTCGACGGCCGTCTCGTAGCGGTGGTGCCCGTCGGCGATGATGACCGGCCGCGGCTCCATCAGCTCCTGGAGGTGCGCGACGCGCGCCTCGTCGGTGATCCGCCAGAGGCGGTGGAGCTCGCCCTGAAGGTCGCGCGCCTCGCTGATCGGCTCACCCTCGGGCGCCGTGGCGCGCAGGAGCTCGCCCTCGGGGTCGCTCACCAGCATGAAGAGGAGCCCGAGGTCGGCGCGCGTCGCGGTGAGGAGGTCCAGGCGGTCCTTCTTCGGCCCCGCGTGGGTCCGCTCGTGCGGGAGCACGCGGCCGTGCTTGTACTCGCTCACCTCGCCCAGCGTGACGAAGCCTCGCCGTGTCACCGAGCGGCCGCCGACGCGGTACGTCTGGGTGTAGGGGTAGATCGCGGGGCGCTCCTCGCGCCGCCAGATCCCGCGCGTCAGCCAGGCGTCGAGGACTTCGCGCGCGCGGGCGTACTTGTCGACGCCCCGCTCGTCCCGCGCGAACGTCACGCGCACGATGTTCTCCGGGCTCATCGCGTAGAGGCGCTCCTGGGTCGCCGGGCTGATCTGATCGTACGGCGGGGCGACGGCCGACGACACGTCGCGGCTCGTGCCGACGGCGTACCGGTAGCCGCGGAAGGGCTCGATGTGCACGCTCAGTGGCCTCCCGTGGCGGGTCCGGGCCCCTTGACGACCTCCGCGGCGCGCGCCGCGGGCGCCGTGTTGCGGCTCCGGCCGATCATGATCTTGCCGTCGATCAAGACCATCGAGATCCCGGGGAGATCGCCCGCCGTGAGCGCCGACAGCGCGTCCCTGCCGACCCCGCCTATCGGCGCGTCGCAGATGACGAGGTCGGCCTCCCGGCCCTCCGCGAGCGTGCCCCTGCCAAGCCGGTAGACGCGCGCCGTGTTGCCCGTCGCGCACGCGACCGCCTCGGCCGGCGGCAGGCCGCCCACGGCCGCGAGCAGTGAGAGCGTCCGCAGCACGCCGAGCGGGATGACGCCCGTGCCCGAGGGCGCGTCGTTGCCGACGATGATCCTGTGCGTGGCGCGTGCCGCGGTGGCGACGCGGAGCGTGTGGAGCGCGGCCTTCACGTTGCCGCACTGGACGATCTCGACGGCCATGTCGGTGGCGACGAGCCGCTCGATCTCGGCGGGCGTGAGCGAGGTGGTGCCGCCGTTGATGTGGCCGACGACGTCCGGGCTCGCCTCGAGCACGACGTCGGCGCCGATGGGGCTCGACCCGGCGATCGAGGGACCGCCCGTGTGGATCGTCACCGTCATCCCGTGCGCCTTGGCCCACCGGACCATCGGAGCCGCGTCTTTGCCCGTCTTGACCGAGCCGAGCCCGATCTCGCCGACGAGCCTCACGCCGGCGGCGGCCATCTCGGCGAAGTCCGACTCGACCAGGCCGAGCTCGAGGATGGGCGCGCCCGCGTGGACCTTCACCCCGCCGGGCCGGAAGTTTGCGTAGGCCTTGGCCGCGACGATCGCGAGCGCCTTGAGCCCGACGATGTCTTTCGGGCGTCCGGGCAGGTGCACCTCCCCCGCCGAGATCGCGGTGGTGACGCCGCCGTGCATCATCGAGTCGATGAAGTCCACCGTGCGCTGACGCGGCGTGAAGTCGCCGAACACCGGGTGGACGTGGGAGTCGATGAGGCCCGGAAGCACCGTCGTCCCCTTCGCGTCGATCACGGTGTCCGCGTCGTCGTCGAGCCCGCGGCCGAGTCCGACGATCGTGCCGTCGCGGATCACCAGCGAGTCGCCGTCGAGGAGCGGACGCCGGATGTCCCCGCTCACGAGCTGACCGATGTTTCGAATGAGCGTCTTCATACGCTGAGGTACGCCCTCCGGAGGGATGGATCCGCGTCCAGACGCGCGAACGGCCCCTCGAACTTGATCTGCCCCTTCTCGATGATGTACGCGCGGTCTGCGAGCCGCCGCGCGAACCTCACGTTCTGCTCGGACAGGAGAATCGTCAGCCCCCCGCCCTTGAGGGCCGCGATGTTCTCCGCGAGCGCGCGCACGACCACCGGCGCGAGCCCCTCCGACGGCTCGTCGAGCAGGAGGAGTCTCGGGCTGGTCATCAGGGTCCGCGCGATCGTCAGCATCTGCTGCTCGCCGCCCGAGAGGCTCCCGCCGCGCCGACCGGCGAGCTCCCGCAGCCTCGGGAAGAGCCTCGAGACGCGCTCGCGCGTCCAGGTGCCGCCCGGCCGCTCGCCGACCTCCAGGTTCTCGGCCACCGTGAGGTCGCTGAAGATCCGTCGGTCCTCGGGCACGAAGCCGATCCCGGCACGGGAGATCTCATGGGTTCGGAGCCCGGCGAGCGACCGCCCCTGGTACAGGATCTCCCCTCCCGTCACGTCCACCAGCCCGACGACGGCCTTGAGCGTCGTCGTCTTGCCCGCGCCGTTCCGGCCGAGCAGGCAGACGACCTCCCCCTCCCGCGCCGCGAGGTCCACGCCGTACAGCACGTGACTCCGACCATAGTAGGCGTGGACCCTGCGCAGCTCCAGCATCACGTCGCCTCCGCCGGCTCCCCCAGGTACACCGCCTGCACTTCCGGGTTGGTGCGCACCGTGTCCGGTGCGCCCTCGGCGATGACGCGCCCCTGGTGCAGCACCATGACGCGCTCCGCGACCGCGAAGACGACGTCCATGTCGTGCTCGGTGAAGAGCACAGTCAGCTCCCGCTCGCGCGCGATCGACCCGGTGAGCGCCATGAGCGCGCCGCGCTCTGCCGGGGCCATGCCGGCCGTCGGCTCGTCGAGGAGCAGGAGCGCGGGGTCGTTCGCGAGCGCGATCGCGAGCTCGAGCTTCTTGAGGTCGCCGTAGGCGAGGACGCCCGCTGGCCGCCGGGCCTGCTCGGCCAGGCCCACCTGCGCGAGGAGCGCGAGCGACCGCTCGACCTCGAGGCGGTCCACCAGCCGCAGGAGGCCTCGGCTTCGCCCCGTGGCGGAGAGGCGCGCGACCTGCACGTTCTCGAGCGCACTGAGCGTCGCGAACGTCGCGGTGATCTGGAACGTGCGGCTCACGCCCCGTCGCCAGATCGCGTGCGGCGCGAGCCCCAGGATCTCCTCCCCACGGTAGGAGACCGCGCCTCCGTCGGCGCGGAGCTGGCCGGCCAGGATGTTGAAGAACGTCGACTTGCCGGCGCCGTTCGGGCCGATGAGCGCGCGGATCTCGCCGCGCGCCAGCTCGAAGCTCACGCCGTCCACGGCGCGGACGCCGCCGAACGCCTTGCAGACGCCGACGACCCGCAGCAGCGGCTCAGGCACGACGGTCTCCGAGCACGCCGAGGACCCCGCGCGGGAAGACCAGCACGAGCAGGATCAGGACGGCGCCGAGCACGAGCTGCCAGTACTCCGTGTACTTCGTCGCGACCGTGTCGAGGAGCTTGTAGATCGCCGCGCCCACGGCCGCGCCCGCCGGCGCCTGCACGCCGCCGAGCAGCACCATCACGAGGGGCTCCACCGACATCGGCACCGCCAGGAGGTTCGGGAACACGCTGCCCTTGAGGAACACGAACGCGCCGCCGGCGAGACCGCCGAAGAACCCCGCGACGACGAACGCCAGCCACTGGTGGAGCCGGATGTTGATCCCGACCGTCTCGGCGCGCCGGGCGTGATCGCGGGCGGCCCGGAGCGTGAGACCGAACGGCGCGCGCCCGATGCGCGCGAGGAGGGCGACGCCGCCGCCGCACGCGGCGAGCGCGAGGTAGTAGTAGGCGAGCGGCCCCGCCAGCCACGCGGCGGGCCAGATGCCGAGCAGGCCGTTGTCGCCGCCCGTGACGTCGTACCACTGGTGGACGATCGCGAAGGCGATCTGGGCAAAGGCGAGCGTGAGCATCGCGAAGTAGATGGACGACAGGCGCACGCAGAAATAGCCGTAGAGAGCGGCGCCCGCGGCGGCGGCCAGGGGCGCGGCGGCGAATGCGAGGAGCATCGGCGCCTTCGTCCACGTCACGAGCAGCGCGGCGCCGTAGGCGCCGAGGCCGAAGGTGGCCGCGTGGCCGAACGACACCATCCCCCCCGTGCCCATGAGGAGTTGGAGGCTCGCCGCGAACAGCGCGAAGGCGAGGATCTCGACGAGCACCCAGACGTGGAACGTCGGCAGGAGGGGCGGCGCGGCGATGAGCACGGCGAGGACGGCGGCCACCCACCGCCGGGGGAGACGCACGGCGCCCGCCGTGACGACGGCGGCGGCCGCGGTCCGCTGCGGGGCGGGGGGCCCTCCGAGCAACCCCCACGGCCGCACGATCAGGACGACCGCCATCACGACGAACGTCATCACGAGCGACGCCCGCGGGAGCACGAGGACGCCGAACGCGTCGATGACGCCGATGAGGACCGCGGCGAGCAGCGCGCCGGGCAGCGAACCCATGCCGCCGACGACGACGACCACGAACGCCTCGGTGATGATCGAGGCGTCCATCACGTTCGTCAGCGCCTGCCGCGGCACCTGGAGCGCGCCGCCGAGCCCCGCGAGAAACGAGCCCAGAGCGAAGACCGAGGTGAAGAGCCGCGCCTGATCGACGCCGAGCACGGCGACCATCTCGCGGTCCTGCGTCGCCGCGCGGATCACGACACCCCACCGGGTCCGGTAGAACAGCCACCAGAGGCCGGCGGCGACGAGCGGTCCGAGCGCGATCAGCGCGAGGTCGTACGTCGGAAAGAGCTGGCCGGCGATCGCCACCGAGCCGGCGAGCCCCGGCGCGGCCGGCCCCGTCAAGTTCTCGCTGCCCCAGCAGAGCTTCACGAGGTCGGCGACGACCAGCACCAGCGCGAACGTGAGGAGGAGCTGATAGAGCTCGGGCGCCCGGTACACGCGGCGCAGCAGGGTCACCTCGACGCCGAGGCCGGTCAGACCGACCGACGCCGCGGCCAGCAGCACGGCGACGTAGAACGCGGCGGCGCCGAGCGGCAGGGTCGCGGCGAGCGTATAGGTCAGGTACGCAGCGAGCATATAGAAGGAGCCGTGGGCGAAGTTGACGATGCGGGTGACACCGAAGATCAGCGAGAGCCCGGACGCGATGAGGAAGAGGACCATGGCGTGCGCCAGGCCCGACAAGAGCTGGATCAGGACGAGCGACGGTGACACTAGTTCCCGATGCGCATCTTCTTCACCTCGTCATCGGACGGGAGCACGCGATCGCCCGGGACGTACTCGTAATTGATCAGGACGCCGACGCCCCGCTTGGCGTCGAGCTTGGTGGTGCCGACCCACGCGCCCATCGTCGACTGCCCGTCCGACGCGCGGAAGGTGATCGACCCGATCGGCGTCTCGACCTTGAGGCCTCGGAACGCGGCGACGAGCTTGTCGGTGTCGGTCGAGCCCGCCTTCCGGATCGCCTCGGCGATGGAGAGATACGTGATGTAGCCGACCAGCGAGCCGAGCACCGGGTTCTTGTCGGTGCGCTTCATGAACTTGGCGACGAACTCCTTGTGCGCGGGAAGCTGGAGGTCGTACCAGGGGTAGCCCGTGACGAGCATGCCCTCGGGCGCCTCGAGCTTGAGCGGATCGATGTACTCGGGCTCGCCGAGCAGGATGCCGACGACGAACATCTTCTTGAAGAGTCCGCGCTTGTCCGCCTCCCGGACGAACGCGATCCAATCGCTCCCGAACAGCGAGACGTAGAGCGCGTCGGGGCTCTGCGCCAGGATCGCGGTCACGAACTGGCTCGGCTCGATCTTGCCGAGCGTCGGCCAGTGCTCGCCGACGATCTGCGTCTCGGGCCGGAGCTCCTTCAGCCGGTCGCGGAACGTCTCCCACGCCCGTTTGCCGTACTCGTAGTTCGGCCCGATCGTCGCCCACTTCGCCGACGTCAGCTTCGCCGCCTTCTCGGCCAGCATGCGCCCCTGCTCGTAGGTGTTGGGACGCACCCGGAAGACGTGATCGTGGCCCTTCGCCCACGTGAGCGCCTCGGTGAGCGGCTCCGCGGCGACGAAGAGGACCCGGTTCTGCTTCGCCCAGTCCGAGACCGCGAGGCCGACGTTCGACAGGAACGTCCCCGAGATCAGCGCGACCTTCTCCGACGCCACCAGCTCCTGCGCGTGCTTCTGCGCCTCGGCGGGCTGGCCCTTGTCGTCGCGGAAAACGACCTCGAGCTTACGGCCAAGCACGCCGCCCTTCGCGTTGACCTCCTCGACCGCCATCTCGACCGCCTGCCGGTACGGTCCGGTGAACGGGGCGCCGATGCCGCTGAAGGAGTTGATCTCCCCGATCTTGATGGGGGCCTGTGCGGCGACCGGCGCGACGGGGGCCGCGAGGAGCAGGACGGTCGCGAGCGTGCCGAGGACGCGGTGTGATTTCATGACGAGCCCCCCGTGGTGCGGGTAACTGTCAGACCAAAGCGCGGCGAAGTCAAGCGCTGGACGCTCGGGGCGCGGCGCCCTCCACGAGACCGACGGTTCCGACGACCGCGCCGCGGGCGTCGCGCACGAGCGCCACGGAGGTGTCGATCTCGGCCCAGCCGCCCGACTTCTTCCGGAACGTCGTCCGGTAGCCGGCGACGCGCGTCTCGACACGGAGCCGGCGCATGAGCGCCCGCGCCTCGTCCATCCCGCCCTTGTAGAAGTCGCTGACGTGGTGCCCGAGGAGCTCCTTGGCCTCCCAGCCGCAGACCTTCTCGGCCAACGGGCTCCAGTAGGTGATCCGCCCGTGGACGTCGGTCGTCAGCACGGCGTCGGTTCGGTTCTCCACGACGGACCTCAGGAAGCCGTGTGCCTGACTCACCTCCTCGTGGAGCCGGGCGCCCGCGAGCGCGACCGCGGCCTGGTCGGCGAAGGCCTCGGCGAGACGGATCTCCGGCGCGTCGAAGACGCGGCCCGCCCGGGCGCCGACGGCCAGCGCGCCGATGACCGTGCCGCGCGCGATCAGCGGGACCGCGAGCCCGGCGCGGACCGTTCCGAGCTCGATCCGGGCGCGCACCTCGGACGTGTAGCCGACACGGGGGTCGACGAGGACATCGGGCGAGAAGACGGCGCGCCGCTCCCGCATGGCGAGCTCGACCATGCCGGACTCGGGCGGCAGGTTCCAGTCGAACTCGTCCTCCTCGTTCGATCGGGCGAGCGCGATCATCGCGCCGGAGCCCGGCTCGAGCTGGTAGAGCAGCGCGACGGTCGCGTCGAAGAGCTGCCGCACGCTGTCGGCGATCCGGTGCGCGAGCGCGTCGCGGTCGAGCGACTGGGCGAGCAAGCGGCTGGTCTCGGCGAGCGTCCGGGTCGCCTCGGCGGCGCGCTTGGCCTCGGTGATATCCACCATGACGCCGTGCAGCCGGCGGACGACGCCGTCATCGTCCGTGACCACGTGAACGAAGTCACTGAACCAGACGACGCGGCCGTCGGCCGCGATCATCCGGTATTCGAGCTCGTGATCCTCCCGCGAGTCGGGCTCGAGCCGCATCGTGAGGAAGCGAACGCGGTCGTCGGGATGGAGGTGGCTGAGCCAGAAGTCGCCCTCGGTGTACCAGCGTTCCACGGGATAGCCCAGGATCTTCTCGGCCGCGTGGCTCACGTAGATGGTGCGCCAGGTTGCCGCGTCGACCTCCCAGACGATGGCGGTGAGGTCCTGTGCGAGGTTCCGCAAGCGCCGTTCGGAGTGGGCGGCGGCCGCCTGGGCACGCGCCTTGCCCTGCTCGGTCTCGTGGAAGCGCCGGGCGTTCTCGAGTGCGAGCGCCGCCGTGGCGGCGAACCCGGACAGGAGCCCCAGCTCCGGCTCCGAGAACTCCCGCTCCGCGCTCGACGCGAGCGACAGGGCGCCGAGCACTTCGCCGCGCGAGACCAGGGGCACGGCGACAATCGACTTGTGGCCTTCGACGCCCGCTCGCTCGCGCAGCCACGCCGGCAGGTTGACGCGCGGGTCGGTCGTGACGTCGCGCGCCGCGACCGGCCCGCGCTGCTGAACCGCGAGCCCCGCGACGCTCGACCGGGGCGGGATCACCCGCCCCGTCCACTGGGCGGCGCCGAGCTCTCCGGCCGTCGCCACGCAGACGAGGTCGCCCGAGGCTCGGTCGAGCTCGAAGAAGCAGGCGCGGTCGACGCGGAAGTGGTCGAGCACGGCCGAGACGACCCGCGCGGCCGCCTCGCCGAAGTCGAGCGTGCCGACCAGCTCGTGGCCCACGCGGGCGAGGGCCGTCGCGGCCTCCTCCGCATGCTTTCGCTCCGTGATGTCGCGCACGATCATGAGGAGCTGCCGCCGGGCGCCCCGCTCCTCGGCGAGAGGCACGAGCCGCGCCTCGTAGCGCTTCGCGCCCAGCGCAAACTCGGACGACACGGGGGACGGCGCGTCGAGGGACTGACAGAGCGCGGCTCCGAGCCTGAGCCCCGGCTCCGGCGGAAACACGTCCACGATCTTCTTTCCCCGAGCCAGCTCGAGCGAGGCGACGAAGCTCCCGCCCGATCCGCCCTCGTAGGCGAGCACCTTTCCCTCGGCGTCGAGCCACACGTAGAGGTCGGGGAAGGCGCGGAAGATGGCCTGGAGCTCGGCCTCGAGCCTCACCAGCCTGCTCGTGACGTCCCTCAGGCGCGCGAAGTCGATGATCTGGGCGCCCCGCCGCGGCCCCGGCGTCGCGTCGACCGCGTCGGGGGCGTCGCGGCGAGTGGCGGGTCCCGGCCCGAACATGACCCACTCGGGGGCAACGTCGAGGTCGTGGGCCAGCCGGGTGAGGTTGTCGTAGGCCGGGATCCGGTCGCCGAGCCAGGCGTAGACGTACTGGGGCCGGTAGTCCTTCTCACTGCAGAAGCGGGCGACGTCGGGTCGGCCGTTCCTCCAGTACCCGAGCGCCCTCAGGCGCTGCCCGACCCGCTGGCCGACTCCCGGGAAGCGGCTCATCCCAGGCACCTTCTACCATAGAACGTCTCACGTGACGCATGAAAGCGATTTGGACGGCGGGGACGCGACTTAGCCCCATCCCCTCACCTATGGGTCAGGGACAACCCGAGGGCGGACGGCGCCGGTATGGGGCCTCGCGGGAATCGCGACGACGAAGTACACTTGGGCCGCTCACGAGGAGGCGCCCATGGAGGACGAGGTCCGAGTCGCCGCCACGACCACGGGGGTCGCGCAGGTCTTCGACCTCCACGCGCTCAAGGCCTTCGCCCCTGACAAGCGCGTCCGGAAGATGCTCTTCAAGACCGACCAGCTCTGGTCGGAGATCGCCTGCTACGAAGCGGGACAATCCACCGTCATGCACACGCACCCCCGGGAGGAGGAGGCGATCTTCGTGCTCGAGGGCACCGCCAACATGAGCATCGCGGGCGAGGAGGTCGTGGTGCCTGCCGGGGCCATCGTGAAGTTCCCGAGCAACGTCCCCCACGACGTGCGCAACCTCCAGAACACGCGCTGCGTGATCATGTTCATCAAGGCGAACCCGAAGCTCCTGAAGGGGTTGTCCGATGGGTAACGTGGAGCGCTGCGACACGACGCTGCCGACCAACGAGATGATGTTCTACGTCCGGCGCGACCCGGCGCTTCGGGCGCGCTGGCGCACCGACCTCGCCGGGATCGCGAAGGAGTTCGGCCTGAGCGGCGCAGAGTACGAGGCGATCCGCGATCGGGACCCGAAGCGGCTCATGGACCTCGGCGTCCACCAGTACTACGTCCCCCAGATCCTGCGCCTGTTCTTCGGCGCCGCCCAGAACGAGAACGCGAGCGCCGCGCTCCAGTGCTACCGGCGCGCCTTCCCGGAGGAGACGGCGAAGGCGATGGAGCTCCAGGCCCGACTGGAGGGCACGTAGACCATGGCGCAGATCGTCGCGGCGATGGCGATGACCCACTCCCCCGGGCTCACCGGCTGGTTCACGCGCGCGCCCGAGGCGTACCAGCGGCTCGCCCTCGGCGCCACCGCGGAAATGCGGCGCCGCCTCGAGGCCGCGCGCCCGGACGTGCTGGTGATGTTCACCAACGACCATCTCCTCAACTGGCCGATCAACAACATCCCCGAGTACACGGTCGGGATCGGCGAGGAGCACGTGGGCCCGGCCGACTGGTTCGACGAGTGGCTCGGCATGGAGAAGTACCGCGTCCCCGGCCATCCCGGACTGGCCCGGTGGATCGTCAACGAGGGGGCGCGCCGGCGTCTGCCGTTCGCCTGGCTGCGCCGGATGCAGTTCGACGACGGGATCTCTGTGCCCACCCACTACCTGAACCCCGACGCGAGGTTCAGGCTCGTCCCGGTCGGGATGAACTGCACGGTGCCGCCGATCCCGACGCCAGAGCGCGCCCACCAGGTCGGCACCGTGCTCCACGACGTGCTCCGGGCGTATCCCGGCGACGATCGGATCGCCGTGATCGCAACGGGCGGGCTCTCTCACGAGCCGGGGGGGCCTCGCTACTTCTGGGTGGACGAGGAGTTCGACCGGTGGTTCCTCGACCTGCTCGCAAAGGGCGATCGTGAGGCGCTGCTCTCCGAGTGCACGCTCGAGCGGATGGAGAAGGCGGGCTCCGGCGGCACCGCCGAGCTCATCTCTTGGTTCCTCGTTCTCGCGATGACCCGCGGCCCCGCCGACGTGCTCGCCTACATGCCCGCGGTCGCGTGGCGCTCGGGCACGGGGATGGTCGCGTGGAGCGCGCTCGCCGGGGACTGACGCTCCCCGCCTCTCGACCGATGCCCACCACGCATGCCCTGGACGACCGGACGGTCCACTACGAGTGGAACAACGCGCTCGCGCCGCGGCTCGAGATCGAGCCGGGCGACACCGTCGTCTTCGACACGCGCGACGCGGCGGACGGCCACTACCGGGCCACCTCGTCGCACGCCGACGTGCTTGCCCGCGGTCCGTTCCGCGGCCACCCCCTGACGGGGCCCGTCAGGGTCAAGGGGGCGCGGCCCGGCGACGCGCTGGTGGTCGAGATCGTGCGGGTCGAGCCGCGGGCCTCCTTCGGCTGGACCGCCATCCGACCGGGGCGCGGCCTCCTGCCCGAGGGCGAGTTCCCCAAGCCGTTCCTGCAGCTCTGGGATCTCGCCGACACCGCCCACGCGCGCATGGGCCACGGGATCGCCGTGCCGATCGAGCCGTTCCCCGGTGTGATGGGCACCGCGCTGGACGTCCCCGGTGGTCACAGCACCATGCCGCCGCGGAAGAACGGCGGCAACATGGACATCAAGCAGCTCGTCGCCGGCACGACCCTCTACCTGCCGGTCTGGGTGGATGGCGCCCTGTTCAGTATCGGGGACGGGCACGCGGCGCAGGGCGACGGCGAGGTCTGCGTGACCGCCGTCGAGATGATGGCGCGGGTCACGCTCCGGTTCGGCCTCGAGCCGGGACGCCACCTGAAGGAGCCGCAGCTCAGGACGCGCGGGCCCCTCGCGGCCGGCACGAATCGCGGACCGTACTTCGCGACGACGGCGCACGGCCCCGATCTCTTTGCCGCCGCGCAGCAGGCCGTCCGCTACATGATCGACCACCTGGTGGCCGAGCGCGGGCTCGCGCGCGAGGAGGCGTACATCGTCTCGAGCGTCGCCGTCGACCTCAAGATCAGCGAGATCGTGGACACGCCCAACTGGATCGTCTCCGCGTTTCTCCCCGAGTGCATCTTCGCGCCGTCGATCCGATGATGCTCGATCGCCTGGATCACCTGGTCCTGACCGTCCGCGACCCCGCAGCGACGTGCAACTTCTACCGCGGGGTCCTCGGCATGGAGATAGTGACCTACGGCCAGGGGCGCGTCGCGCTGCGCTTCGGATCGCAGAAAATCAACCTGCACCCGGCCGGGCGGGAGTTCGAGCCGAAGGCCGAGCGGCCGACCCCCGGATCGGGCGACCTGTGCTTTCTGACGGATGAGCCTCTGGAGGCGTGGAGCACCCGTCTCGCCGAGCACGGCGTCCCGCTGCTCGAGGGCCCCGTCAAGCGGACGGGCGCGCTGGGCCCGATCGAGTCGATCTATCTGCGCGACCCCGACGGCAATCTGCTCGAGATCGCCCGCCGACTCGAGGCCGCCGGCGACGCGCTCGCGCCGTTGCGCGAGTGGCTCCGCGCGCTCCAGGCATGCGTCCGGGCCCGCGACTTCGACGGGGGACGGCGCCTGTGCGCGCCCGACGTGATCGCCTTCGGCACGGTCGCCGACTTCGTCGAGGGCGTGGACCGGGTCATGGAGCGCCAGTGGCGGCGCGTCTGGCCGACCATTCGCGACTTCACGATCCGGATCGACGAGGCGCGCGGCGCGGTCCGGGAGGACCACGCCTGGGTTGCGGCGCCGTGGGACTCACAGGGCGTCCGCCCCGACGGCACGACGTTCGCTCGGCCGGGGCGGCTCACGATCGCCCTCGTGAGAGACGCGGACCGGTGGCTCGCCGTGCACACCCACTTCTCGCTCACACCGTCACCGACGTGAACCCCTGAGCTCGAACCCGGAGGAGGGCACGATGCACATCGGCGTCTGCATGTTCAACACCGACTACGCGATCCGGATCGAGGAGCTGGCCCGCGCGGCCGAGGAGCGCCGCTTCGAATCACTCTTCGTTCCCGAGCACACCCACATCCCCGCGAGCCGCCGCACCCCGTTCCCCAGCGGGGGCGAGCTGCCGCGCGAATACTCCCACACCCTCGACCCGTTCGTCGCGCTGGCCCATGCCGCAGCGGTCACGACCCGGATCCGGCTCGGCACGGGCATCTGCCTCGTCATCGAGCGGGACACGATCACGACCGCCAAGGAGGTGGCGAGCGTCGACTTCGTCTCCAACGGGCGCTTCCTCTTCGGGATCGGCGGCGGCTGGAACGTCGAGGAGATGGAAAACCACTCCACCGACCCCAAGACACGCTTCAAGCGGCTCGCCGAGCAGGTGCTCGCGATGAAGCAGATCTGGACGAAGGACACCGCCGAGTTCCACGGGAAGTTCGTGAGCTTCGACCCGATCTGGATGTGGCCCAAGCCCGTGCAGAAGCCCCACCCGCCGATCCTCCTCGGCGGCGAGAGCGGTCACACGCTGCAGCGGGTCGTGGACTTCTGCGACGGCTGGTTCCCCCGCGGGCGCGCGGGCGACGTGATCTTCACGGGGCTCGCGGACCTCAGGGCGCGCGCGGCCCGCGCGGGGCGCGATATGAAAACGATCTCCGTCTCCGTCTTCGGCGCCAAGCCAGAGGCGGCCGCGCTCGACCGGCTCGGGGAGGCGGGCGTGACGCGTGCAATTCTCAGGTTGCCGTCGGAGCCACGCGACCGGGTGCTGCCGCTCCTGGACCAGTACGCCAAGCTCGTCCGGTGAGCCTGGACCTCCCGGCGTGGGCCGCCGAGCTCCTGTACCAGAGCCGCGTCGCGCGGCTCGGCACGGCGGACCGCGCCGGGCGGCCGCTCGTCGTCCCGGTCTGCTATGCCTTCGACGCGCGCGTCTGCTTTTCGGCGATCGATGCGAAGCCCAAGCGCGTCGCCGCCCGTGACCTCCGGCGCGTACGCAATATCGAGGAGAACCCCCAGGTCTCGCTCGTCGTGGACCGCTACGATGAGGACTGGTCGCGGCTCGCCTGGGTGATCGTCGAGGGTCGCGCCGACCTCGTGACCGACGGGCCGGTACGCACGAGGGCCGTGGACCTCTTGCTGGCCAAGTACGCGCAGTACCGCGCCATGGGGCTGGACCGGGAGCAGGCGACGGTCATTCGAATAACGCCCGAGCGGGCACTCGCCTGGAGGTACGCCCGCTAGCCGCGTCGCTTAACCCTTCTGGACCTCGAGTCCGTCCGGCGTCACGACCACGGCCGCCTGGCCCGCCTGCCGCATTGCATGAGGCAGCCGCAGCTGGTCGAGGACCCCCCGGATCTCCGAGTCATGATGCGCGTCGAAGAACTCGAACGCGACCAGCGCCGAATGGCAGACCTTACCCTGGGCGTCCTGCACCTGGAGGACCTGCGCGTTCTGCTGGTAGTCGAAGAAGTCGTAGATCGTGCACATCGGGAACTCGTGATGCAGGTAGTCGCGCACCGCGGCGATCTTCGCGTCTTGGTCGTTGAGGCGGGGCTTCTCGGGGAACCTCCCGATCTGCGCCTCGTCGAGTGCGGGCTTGTCGAGAAACTTCCCGATCCGCGCCTCCTCGAGTGCGGGCTTATCGAGAAACTTCCCGATCCGCGCGTCATCAAGCGCGGGCTTGTCGAGAAACTTCCCGATCCGCGCCTCCTCGAGTGCGGGCTTCTCGAGGACCTTCCCGATCCGCGCGTCATCAAGCGCGGGCTTGTCGAGAAACTTCCCGATCCGCGCGTCCTCGAGTGCGGGCTTCTCGAGGACCTTCGCGATCTGCGCCTGGTCGAGTGCGGGCTTCTCGAGGACCTTCCCGATCTGCGCCTCGTCGAGCGGGGTCTTCTCAAAGAACTTCCGCCACTGGGGCACCAACTCGCCGTTCGGTGGGAGCTTGACGACGTCGAGCAAGGCGCGCTGCATGGCGTCGTCGTATCGCCCCGCCCCTCCGTTGCGAGAGGGCCTGGCGTGCGCGCTCGCGGGCTCCTTCTCGGATCCGGCCGTCAGGCTCGCCGGCTTCGCGGGCGCGGGGACCTCCTCGACCAGACGAGTGTCGAACGTGCCGGCCAGCTTCTCGAGGAGCTTCCGCCACGCGGGGGTCAGCTCGTGATCGTCGCCCAGGTCGCCGTCGTGTGCCGCCGTCGGTTGGGACACGACCTCTCGGGGAGGGTGCGTCACCGTCGGGTCCTCGGCGATCGGCATGATCGACGCCGCGATGGACTCCTGGGACTCGGCCCGCCCTGGCGCGCGCTCGGGTGGAGGCGTCGCCCCCGGCGACGTCAGGAGGCCGAACCACCGGGACTGCGGCGTGTGCTCGGCGGGCGCGTGCTCCACGCGCCGGGCCGCGGTCTCTGCGTGCTCGACCGCCCTGTGCTCCGCGTGCTCGGCGGCCGGATCCGGCGCCGAGGGCGGGACATGGCGGCGGAAGACATCGAGATGCCCGGGTGCGACGGGGGGAGGCGCCGACGGCACGGCTCGAGCAGGCTCGCTCGCCGTCCAGTCGACGGGGTCGAGATAGAACCCGGTGGCGTTATTGACCTCGACGCACCGATATTCGAAGCAGTTCACGGCCGGGAAGGCGAGCAGCCGGATCTTTCTGAGGAACGATTCGGGCAGCCGCTCGGCGATGAACACGACGCGCGGCGGCCAGCCGTGAGCGCCATCCCCCGCCGGCATCAGACGCCGGACGGACTCCGGATACTCGAGTGTCCACGCGTAGGCCTCGACCATCCTGAAGAGCGTCGCGTCGTCGCCTGTGAAGCTGAGCGCGATGAGGGCCGGCGTGTTGTGGCGATCCAGGCCGACGAGCTCGACCGTCGAGCGGCCGAAGTTGGCGGTGGTGGAGAGGACGCGGAATCCAGCCTCCACTGCCTCAGCGTTCTCAGCAACGAGCTCCTGCAGCTGGGACAGGTCCTTGACTTCGTGCTTTCTGAATGTCAGCTTCATCCGGACACTAGCCGAGCAACCGGTGTGCCAGTGGTAAAGGTCTACTCCGGCCTGCTGAATCAGTGGGTTAAGGCTAGGCGAACGGTTCGGGAGCCGTCATGGGATGGTCAGAGTGGCACTCGTGAGCTGGACGGCTGTCACCGGGCCAGACGTCAGGTAGCGGCTAGAAATTGGCCGGTGTCGCGGGCGATCAAGATCTAGGCACGTCGGCTGGTGCCTTAGCGGAGAACAGTGGCGTAAGCTATTGACTTGAGAACGAAAGAGAGATGACTTCCGACTCGAGGACGGTGGCACCCGGATTGCTCCAGATTCAGGACGGCAGCGTCCGAGCTCCAGGGTCGGCGCTGCGAACAATGGCCACTGAGACCATGTCGCTTGCGATTAATCTCACCGAGGCGTTCCGCGACCTCGTGCAGATCGGCATTGCCCTCACGAGCGAGCGGGACCTCTCGACGCTGCTGCACCGGATCCTGACCGAGGCGCGTCGCTTCACGCGCGCGGAGGCGGGCACGCTCTTCCTGCGCGAGAACGACGAGCTCCATTTCGCCGTCGTCCAGAACGAGCGGCTCGCTCGCCGACTCGGCGAGGCGGAGATGCAGCGCCTGTTGCAGTCCGAGCCTCTCAAGCTCTCCGAGTTGAGCTTGGCCGGCCACGTGGCCCTGATGGGCGAGATCGTCAACATTCCCGACACCTACACGATCCCGTCGGACCGGCCCTACAGCTTCGATCCCCTCTTCGACGCCCGGTACGACTACAAGACCCGGTCGGCCCTCGTGGTGCCGCTGCAGGACCCCGCCGGGAACATCTTCGGCGTCCTCGAGCTCATCAACGCCCTCGACGAGAGCGAACGCGTCGTGCCGTTCGACCCCGAGTACGAGGGCCTCGTGCGCTCGCTCGCCTCACAAGCCGCCGTCGCGATCCGGAACGCCCGGCTCGAGGACCTCTCGTTCAAGGACGCGCTCACGGACGTCTACAACCGGCGCTACTTCATCGTGCGCATGGAAGAGGAGTCCCGCAGGCACCTGCGGTTCGCCGAGCCGGTGTCGCTCGTCCTGCTGGACCTCGACCGCTTCAAGGACGTGAACGACCGGTTCGGGCACCGCGCGGGCGACGAGGCATTGCGCGAGGTCGCCCAGATCCTGCTCAAGCACTCACGGAACTTCACGGTCGTCACCCGGTACGGGGGGGACGAGTTCGCCGTGCTCCTCGTCAACACCCCCAAGCGGGGCGCCGTCGCGTACGCGGAGCGGATCCGCGAGGTCATCGCGCAGCACGTCTTCACCTACGGCACGGTCACGGTCAGTCTCGGCGTCGCGAGCCTCCCGGAGGACGCGGCGAGCGGCGACGACCTCGTCGTCGCGGCGGACAAGGCGATGTACGAGGCGAAGCGCTTGGGCCGGAATCGCGTCGTCGTGGTGTAGGCGCCCTGGAACGTCGGGAGGGCACGCTGGCGGAACCCCCAGCCATCAATCTCACTCAGGCCTTCAAGGAGCTGGTGCAGATCGGGATCACGCTGACCAGCGAGCGCGACCTGAGCGTCCTGCTGGAGCGGATCCTGACCGAGGCACGACGCTTCACGCGCGCCGAGGCCGGCACGCTGTTCCTCCGCGAGGGTGACCAGCTCCGCTTCGCCGTGGTCCAGAACGACCGGCTGGCGGGAAAGCTCGGCACCGAGGAGATGAAGCGCCAGTTCGAGGAGCAACCCCTCAACCTCCGCGAGATGAGCCTCGCCGGGCACGTCGCCGTCACGGGCGACATCCTGAACCTCTACGACCCTTACGCGATCCCGTCCGACCGGCCGTACAGCTTTGACGGACGGGTGGACGCGCGCATGAACTATCGGACCGAGTCCATTCTGGTCGCGCCGCTCCAGGGCCCCTCGGGTAACGTCCTCGGCGTGCTCGAGCTGATCAACGCGATGGACGACGGTCGAGTCCTCCCCTTTGACCCCCAGTACGAGCCGCTCGTGCGCGCCCTCGCCGCGCAGGCTGCGGTCGCGATCCGGAACGCCCGGCTCGAGGACCTGTCGCTCAAGGACGCGCTGACGGACGTGTACAACCGTCGGTACTTCATGATTCGCCTGGAGGAGGAGTTCAAGCGCCACGCGCGGTTCGGTGAGCCGCTGTCGCTGGTCATGCTCGACGTCGACCACTTCAAGGAGGTCAACGACCGCTTCGGCCACCGGGCGGGCGACGAGGTGCTCCGCGGGATCGCGGGGCTCCTCCTGAAGCACTCGCGGAGCTTCAGCGTGGTCACCCGGTACGGAGGCGACGAGTTCGCCATGGTCCTCGTCAACACCCCCAAGGACGGTGCCTTGACCTACGCCGAGCGGATCCGGTCCGTCGTGGCGGAGTACGAGTTCCGCCACGGCACCGTCACCGTGAGCCTGGGCGCGGCCTCCCTGCCGGAGGACGGCGCCTGCGGCGACGACCTCGTCGTGGCCGCCGACAAGGCGCTCTACGATGCAAAGCGGCTGGGGCGGAACCGAGTCGCGCCACTCTGAGCGGGGTCATGGCTGACCAGACACGGCTCCTTGACGAGCTCCTCGAGATCGGGATCGCCCTCACGAGCGAGCGGGATCTCGGGGCGCTCCTCGAACGCATCCTCTCGCAGGCCCGACGCTTCACGCGCGCCGAGGCCGGCACGGTGTTCCTGCGCGAGGGCGACCACCTCCGCTTCGCGGTGGTCCAGAACGACTTCCTCGAGGCGCGGCTGGGCAAGCGCGAGATGGAACGGCGGTTCCAAGCCGAGCCGATGCCACTCGCCGAGCCGAGCCTGGCGGGACACGTCGCCCAGACCGGAGAGACCGTCAACGTGAGCGACGCGTACGCGATCGTCGGGCAGCGGACCGTGGCGTTCAACAAAGCCGTCGACGAGACGACCGCCTACGCGACCCGCTCCGTCTTCGTCGTGCCGCTCCAGGACATCAACGGCAACATCGTGGGCGTGCTCGAGCTCCTCAACGCGCTCGGCGATGACGGCTCGATCGTCGCGTTCGACCCGGGGTGCGAGAAGCTGATCCGCGCCCTCGCCTCCCAGGCCGCCCTCGCGATCCGCAGCGCGCGGCTCGAGGACCTGTCGTTCAAGGACCCGCTGACCGACCTCTTCAACCGGCGCTACTTCACGCTCCGACTCGACGAGGAGGCGAAGCGCGCCACGCGCTTTGGCCATCCCCTCTCGCTCGTCTACATCGACCTCGACGACTTCAAGAAGCTGAACGAGGACAAGGGGCGGGCGGCGGGCGACGAGGTGCTCAGGGAGGTGGCGCGGCTCCTGGTGAAGCACTCGCGCAGCTTCACGATCGTGGCGCGCCGGGAAGGCGACGACTTCGGGGTGATCCTCGCGAACACGCCGAAGGCCGGCGCGATGAGCTATGCCGAGCGCATCCGTGGCGTCCTCGAGCAGCACCCGTTCCCGCAAGGCCCGGTCACGGCGAGCCTCGGCGTGGCGGCCTTCCCCGCCGACGCGGCTACCGCCGATGACTTGATGGTGCGGGTCGAGCAGGTGCTCGGCGAGGCGAAGGCGCGGGGCAAGAACCGCGTCGCGCAGCGCTGAGCCGCGTCCAAAGGAGCCAGCCATGACCGCGCCGAGTCCGTTCCGGAAGGAGCTCGAGGCCGCCGTCAACGCCCGGCACAGCCGGCTGAACCCGTTCACCGAGAAGTGGGTGAAGGGCGAGCTGTCGCGTGCCCAGCTGGGCGCGTGGGCGGCGCAGCACTACCAGTACGTGTCGCAGTTCCCGCGATGGTGCGCGACCGTGTACGGCGAGTGCCCGGACCCGGACGCGCGCGACTTCCTGCTCGAGAACATCATCGAGGAGGAGTCGGGGACCAAGCACGTGGACCTCCTCATCCGCTTCGCCGAAGCGTGCGGCGTGAGCCGCGCGGAGGTCGAGACGGCGCGGCAGCTGCCGACCACCCGCGGGCTCACCGCCTGGTGCTACGAGATGTCCCACCGGCCGTTCCACATCGCCGCGGCGGGGCTCCTGGTCGGCCTCGAGTCGCAGGTGCCGGGCATCTATAAGCGCAACCTGCCGCCGCTCAAGACGCACTACGGCTTCACCGACCACGAGGTCGAGTTCTTCGCGATCCACATCGAGGCCGACGAGGTGCACGGCGAGCGCGGCTACGCGATCGTCGAGCATCACTCGACGACCCCCGAGAAGAAGGTCGAGGCGATCGAGGCCGTGCGTCAGGCGACCGAGATGCGCTGGCAGTACATGACCGGGCTCCACCGCGCCTTCGTCCTGAAGGAGGAGCTGTAGTGCATGTGGTCGTGCGAGCCGCAGGCCGTCCGACGGCCGAGGCGAGTCTGTGAGCCTGATTCGCGTGGCCGGCCTGGCGGACCTCCCGGCGGGCCAGCTCAAGCTCGTGGAGGCGGGCGGCACGCGCGTCGTCCTGGTCCGCGTCGACGACGCGGTCTACGCGTGCGACGACGTCTGCGCCCACCAGGGCGGCCCGCTGAGCCAGGGCAAGCTCTCTGGCGCACGTCTCGCCTGCCCGTGGCACGGATGGATGTACGACGTGCGCACGGGCGAGTGCGTGCTGCCCCGGCGCGGCCACCGCGTGGCGAGCTATCCGGTCCGGATCGACGCGGGCGAGGTCTGGGTGGAGGTCCCCTGAGGATGGCGCTCACGCAGAAGCAAGCCCACGAGTGCATCCAGCGCGGATTCGCCGAGGCGCAGGCCCTCGGCTTCAGGGTCGCCATCGCCGTCGTGGACGACGCCGGTCACCTCGTCGCCTGCGAGCGCATGGACGGCGCCCTCTGGGTCACGCCCGAGATCGCGCGGGCGAAGGCCAACGCCGCCGCCGCCTTCCGCGCGACGACGCTCGAGCTCGAGGAACGCTTCGCCAAGGGGCGCCAGCTGTTCGCGTCGAACGTCGCCACGCTCGGCGATTACCAGTTCGTCTTCGGCCGCGGCGCCGTGCCGCTCGTCGAGGGCGGGCAGATCGTCGGCGCCGTCGGCGTGAGCGGCGCGGTCCCCGCCGACAACGACCACACGATCGCGGACGCCGCCGCGGGGCACCCCGAGCTTCCCCGGAGCCAGTAGGAACGACCGGCGAGCACCGGTCTCCGCGAGCGGAGTCCCGGGCTCCTCCAGCAGGCCACCTTCGGTTGTTCCGGCCTCGCAGTACCCGCTACAATACCCCCCCGTGAAGTTCGAGGTGGAGGTCTATCAGAACGAGGCGCGAGAGTGGGTGGCGACGGCCGTCGCCTACGGCGTTACGGCGACCGGTCGCACCGAGAAGGAAGCCCTCGCCCGTGTCTTGGAGGCCCTCGCGCAGCATCTCAAGACGGCGGCCCGCCCGTGAGCGGCGCGCTCACGGGCCTTCGCGTCATCGACTGCTCGCGCCTGATCGCCGGCGGCGTGCTCGCGACGATCCTCGCCGACCACGGCGCGGACGTCCTCAAGGTCGAGCATCCGCGTGGCGGCGATCCCCTACGCACCTGGCTCAGGGAGCGCGGTGAGCTCTGGTGGAAGGTCTACGCGCGAGGCAAACGCTCGATCACGCTCAACCTCGCCCACCCGCGCGGCCAGACGCTGCTCAAGCGTCTGGTCAGGGACGCCGACGTCCTCGTCGAGAACTTCGTCCCGGGCACGCTCGAGAAGTGGGGGCTCGGCTGGGACGCGCTCTCGGCCGAGAACCCGCGTCTGGTCTTCGCGCGCGTGTCGGGCTGGGGGCAGGACGGCCCCTACCGCGACCGTCCGGGCTTCGGCACGATGGTGGAGGCGATGAGCGGCTTCGCAGCCGCGACGGGCCCGGCGGACGGGCCGCCCACGCTGCCCTCGTTCCCGATGGCCGACATGGTCGCCGCGCTCGCCGGGGCCGTGGCGGTGCTCACGGCGCTGCGCCATCGCGATCACGTCTCCGGCCGTGGCCAGGTCGTCGACATCTCCCTCTACGAGTCATTGCTGTCCCTCCTCGGGCCCAGCGCCGCCGAGTACGCGCTCGACGGCACGATCCGGACACGCCACGGTAACCAGTCCGACAACGCGAGCCCCCGCGGCACCTACCGGACGGGCGACGGCAAGTGGGTCGCGCTCTCGGCCTCGACACCCGCCTCGGCCAGGGCCCTCTTCGACGGGCTCGGCCTCGTCGACCTGCTCAACGACCCCAGGTTCGCGACCAACGACGCGCGCGTCGCGCACAACGACCTAGTCGACGCGGCGCTCGCGCGGACGATCGGCGGGCGAACGCTCGACGAGATGCTCCACCTCTTCAAGACGTTGGACCTCACGGCGGCGCCCGTCTACGACATCGCGGACATCACCAAGGATGCGCACGTGGTCGCTCGCTCCATCCTCGTGGATGTCGCCGACCCAGACCTCGGCACCGTCCGCATGACCGCGCCGACGCCCCGCCTCGCCGACACGCCCGCCGCGGTTCGCGGGGTGGGACCGCTGCTCGGCGCCCACAACCGCGAGGTCTACACGTCGCTCGGGCTCGGTGACGCCGAGATCGACGAGCTCCAGCGTGACGGGATCATCTAGCACGCCAGGCGGCCCCCTCGTCAGCCCACGCGCGCTCGTGATCGCCGTCGCGTCGCTCCTCGCCCTCTCGTTCGTCTGGGGAGCATCGGTTGCGGGGGCCGAGTACACGGGGCCGCTGATCGACGCGCACGCCCACCTGCCGAACGCCAAAGCGATCGACGCCTACGTGCAAGCGATGAAGCGGAACAACGTCGGCAAGGTGCTGCTGCTCGGCGTCGGCGGCGTGCAGAAAGACGACCCGGCGTGGATCGCCGCCGCCGCGCGCAAGTACCCGGACCGCGTCCTCGCCGCGCTCCCGCTCCCCGACCCCACCGACGGCTCCACGGCCGCGCGGCTCGACGGCGAGCTCGCGAAATCGTCTGCACGCGCGCTCGGCGAGGTTCACCTGCGCCAGATGGGACGCCGGAACATCGACCGCAACCCGGGCGATCCGGCGTTCGGCAGAATCCTCGAGGTCGCCGCGGCGCGCGGCGTTCCCGTCGTCGTCCACTACGAGCTGACCGACGCGGCCGCCGCCGCGCTCGATCACGCGCTCGCCGCGCACCGGAAGGCGACGCTCGTCCTCGCCCACGCCGGCGAGGGCCCGCCCGCGCGCGTGGAGGGGCTGCTCGCTCGGAACCCGAACCTGATGGTCGATCTCTCCGGGATGCACTTCCAGCGCACGCCCGCGCTCGCGACCGAGACCGGCCCGCTCGACCCGGCGTGGAAGGCCCTGATCGTGAAGATGCCCGACCGCTTCCTGATGGGGATCGACGTGTGGGCGCCCCGCCTCTTCGAGCCTGCCATGCTCGATCGACTCTTCGTGTGGACGCGCCGGATCCTCGGCGAGCTCCCGCCGGACGTCGCCGAGCGGGTCGCCCACAGGAACGCGGCCACGCTCTTCCACGCCGAGTGACCACCGTGTCGCCGAACCCCTTCGCCCACGCCACGGCGGCCGCCATGCTCGACGCTCTCGCCACGCGCCACGGCGCGCGCGAGGCGATCCTGTGCGGCGCGCGGCGCGTCACCTTCGCCGCGTTCCGCGCGAGCGTGGACCGGCTCGCGCGCGGCCTCGCGGCGCTCGGGATCGGCCGCGGCGACACGGTGGCGATCTGGCTTCCGAACCGGCCCGAGTGGTTCTTCGCCCAGTACGCGTGCGCGCGGCTCGGCGCGGTCGTCGTCGCGCTCAACCCGCGCTACAGGTCCCACGAGCTGACGTACATCCTGGGTCAGGCGGACGTGACGGTGCTCCTCATGACGGACCACCTCGGCGGGGTCGACTACTTCGAGACGCTCCACGAGGTGGTGCCGGAGCTGCCCCGATCCGTTCCCGGAGAGCTCGACCTGCCCACGCTCCCGCGGCTCAGGCACGTGGTCGTGGACGCCGACGACCCCTATCCCGGCTGCCATCGCCTCGGGGACGTGCTCGACCTCGACGCCGACCTCCGCGCCTCGCCCCCGCCCGGACCCGACGACGTCTTCACGCTGCTCTACACATCGGGCACGACGTCGTTTCCCAAGGGCGCCATGATCACGCATCGCAACTGTGTGCCTCACGGCTGGAACGTCGGCGAGGTGTTGCGCCTGACGGCGGACGACCGCGTGCTCCACGCCCTCCCCGCGGCGGGGACGTGGGGCGGCGTCAACGTCCCGCTCACGACGTGGAGCCACGGCGCCTGCCTCGTCCTCATGGACACCTACGATCCGCTCCGCGCGCTCCAGTTGATCGAGCGCGAGCGCTGCACCGTCTGGAACGCGGTGGATACGATGGTCACGGCAATGCTCGAGCACCCGGATCTCGACCGGTACGATCGATCCTCGCTTCGCACCGGCGGCCTCGGATCGACGGGCGGTGGCGCCCACGGCCTCTTCGAGGCGTTCGTCGAGCGGATCGGTGTGCGGTACGGCTACGAGCCCTACGGCATGACGGAGCTCAACGCGATGGCGCTGTTCCATCACCTCGACGAGCCGCCTGAGCTCCGGAAGCTCCCGGGCGTCAACCCGGCGCCCGGCCTCGAGGTCCGCGTCGTCCATCCCGAGACGGGTGCGCTCTCTCAGCCCGGCGAGGAGGGGGAATTGCAGTTCCGTGGCGAGTGCGTCACGCGCGGCTACTACAAGAACCCGGAGGCGACTGCCGCGGCCTTCACGCCCGACGGCTGGTTCCGCTCGGGCGATCTCGGCGTCCAGGACGGCCGGGGCCACACGATCTTCAAGGGCCGGCTGCGTGAGACGCTCCGGATCAGTCACTTCATGGTCGCGCCCGGCGAGATCGAGGTGTTCCTGATGTCGCACCCTGACGTGGCGCAGGCGTTCGTCGTCGGCGTCCCCGACCCCAAGCTCAACGAGGCGCCGGTCGCGTACGTGATCCTGAAGGAAGGCGCGTTCCTCACCGAGGCGGCGCTGCGCGCCTTCGCTCGTGGCAAGATCGCCTCGTACAAGATTCCCGTCGGGATCCGCTTCGTCAAGGACGTGCCGCGTACGCCCGGCCCGCACGGCGACAAGGTCCAGCGCGGCAAGCTCCGAGAGCAGGCCATCCGCGAGCTGGCGCGGGGAAGGGCGGAGTGAGCATGTTCCGGACGGCGCTCTGCGAGCTGCTCGCGATCGAGTACCCGATCGTCCAGTCGGGTATGGGGGGTGTCGCCGGGCCCGAGCTCGTGGCGGAGGTGTGCCGCGCCGGCGGCCTCGGCATCCTCGCCGGGCTCAACGTCCCGCCGGACGACCTCCGGAAGATGATCCGCGGCGTGCGCGGGCTGACCGACCGCCCGTTCGGGGTGAACCTCTGGCTGCACAAGGCGCTCCGACCCCCGATCGATCCCGCCACCGTGACCGAGGAGACGCTGCGCGGCGTCCAGGCGATGCTCGATCGCTTCCGTGAGCGGCTCGGCATCCCGAAGACGGCGACCCGCCCCGGTCGCGCGCCGGACCTCGTGGACGCGGGTGTCGCCGTCATCCTCGAGGAGCGACCGCCGGTGTTCTCGACGGCCCTCGGCGCGCTCGAGCCCCGGCTGGCCGAGGAGTGCCGCCGGCGAGGGATCAAGGTCATGGCCATGGTCTCGACCGTGGAGGACGCGCGGACCGCCGCGGCGGACGGCGCCGACGTGATCGTCGCCCAGGGAGGCGAGGCCGGCGGGCACCGCTCGGTCGATGGCAAGCCCGCGTCGCCGGAGGCGGCGACCGTGGGCCTCATGGCCCTGCTGCCCCAGGTCGTGGACGCGGTGCGTGTGCCCGTCGTGGCCGCGGGCGGCATCGCCGACGGGCGCGGTCTGGTCGCCGCCCTGGCTCTCGGCGCGAGTGGGGTCCTGCTGGGCACGCGCTTCGTGGCGACGCGCGAGTCGATGGCGTCGGAGGTCTACAAGAAGCGCGTCCTCGAGAGCGAGAGCGGTGCCACCACGGTGACGGACGTCCTCACCGGCCTCTGGGCACGGGCGCTCGCCAACACCTTCACCCGGGAGTACACCGAGTCCGGCGCCCCGGTCCTGCCGCCGCTCGTCCAGCGGGGCGCCGCCACCGACGTCTACCTCGCCGCGCTCAAGCAGGGCGACCCGGAGTACTCTCCCATGATGGCCGGCCAGTCGGTCGGGCTCATCCGCGACCTGCCGGGCGCGGGCGAGGTCGTCGAGAGCGTCATCCGCGAGGCGCGCGCCGTGCTGGAGGCGCTCCCGCGGCGCGTCCGTCTGGCCTAGCGTCGCGCCGCGCGGTCACCGTCGCCCGGGGGCGCCGACGCGCGATGCGCACCGTGCGCCCGCGCCGACCCGCGTCGCGCAACGCCGGCAGAAGTACTTCTCACCGAGTGCGACATCGTCGACGCGGAGCAGCGGCTCGTGGCCCGTGCGAGCTCGACCGTCATGACGCTGCGAGGCGAGGCGGCGGCCGACCGCTAGACGCGTCGCCAACCGTCGAGTATTCTCGGGAGCATCCCGGAGGAGGAGACGCCCGTGAAGCTCGACGTCGGCATGCTGACCCACGATCTGCAATCCATCCCGAGCTACGCCCGCAAGGTCGAGGCGCTCGGGTACGACTGCCTGTGGTCCTCGGAGACGCAGCACGATCCGTTCCTGCCGCTCGCCGTGGCGGCCACGGTCACGTCCGAGATCAAGCTCGGCACGGCGATCGCGGTGGCGTTCCCTCGGAGCCCCATGGTGCTCGCCCACATCGCCTGGGATCTCCAGAGAGCGTCCGCGGGCCGTTTCGTCCTCGGCCTCGGCACGCAGGTGAAGGGTCACAACGAGCGGCGCTTCTCGGTGAAGTTCGAGTCGCCCGGCCCCAAGATGCACGAGATCGTGCTCGCCCTGCGCGCCATCTGGGACTGCTGGCAGAACGGGACCAAGCTCGACGTCAAGGGCCGCTTCTACCGCTTCGACCTGATGACGCCGTTCTTCAACCCCGGCCCCATCGCCCATCCGAGGATCCCCGTGTACATCGCGGGCGTGAACCGGTACATGTGCCGGATCGCGGGCGAGGTCTGCGACGGCCTGCACGTCCACCCGTTCAACAGCCCAACGTACCTGCGCGAGTACGTCCAGCCCGCCGTCAACGAAGGGCTCCGCGCCTCGGGCCGGAAGCGGGAGGACTTCACCTACGTCACGTCGACATTCGTCGTGGTCGGGGACACCGAACAGGAGCTCGCCCAGCACCGGCAGTCGGTGAGGCAACAGATCGCCTTCTACGCCTCGACGCGCACCTACGAGCCCGTGCTCGCCGCCCACGGCTGGCAGGACCTCACGCCCGCGCTCCACCGGAAGTCGGTCGAAGGGGACTGGAAGGGCATGGCCGACCTGATCACCGACGAGATGGTGGAGACGTTCGCCGTCACCGGCACGTACGCGACGATCGGGCGGACGCTCAGGGAGCGCTACGCGGGGCTCCTCGATCGCACGTCGCTCTACCAGCCGTACCAGCCCGGGCTCGACGACCCGCGCCTGCCCCGGCTCGTCAAAGAGTTTAACGGGTGAGCTTCACCGACCGTCGGGCGCCGGGGCCGCGAAGGCGCCCCGACGGCGAACATGGCAGACCCCGGAGGCGACATGGCTGACCTGTACGATCTCGGCGAGCGACCGCCCCTCGGCGAAGTGCCGAAGCGCATGCACGCGTACGTCGTGCGCCAGAACCGCTTCGGTCCGCCGCGCGAGGCGTGGCGGCGCGAGATCATCCCAACGCCGACCCTCGGCGCCGACGAGGCGTTGATCTACGTGATGGCGTCGGGGATCAACTACAACAACGTCTGGGCGGCGCTGGGCGCGCCACTCGACGTGATCGGCGAGCGCCAGAAGGCGGGGGAGCCCGAGGACTTCCACGCCGGCGGCAGCGACTGCTCCGGCATCGTCTGGGCCGCCGGCCGCGACGTAAAGCACGTGCGGGTCGGCGACGAGGTCGTCGTCCACAGCGGCTGGTGGCGGCCCGACGACTCGTGGGTGCGCTCGGGCCGTGACCCGATGCTCGCCGAGTCGACGCGCATCTGGGGGTACCAGACCAACTACGGCAGCTACTGCCAGTTCGCCCGCGCTCAGGCTCATCAATGCGTGCCGAAGCCGAAACGGCTGACCTGGGAGGAAGCGGGCTGCTTCCTCCTCTGCGCGTCCACGGCCTACCGGATGCTCACGGGCTGGCCGCCCCATATCGTCGAGCGCGGCGACGTCGTCCTCGTCTGGGGAGCGGCGGGCGGGCTCGGGAGTCTGGCGCTCGAGATCACACGCGCCGCCGGCGGCCGGGCGGTCGCGATCGTCTCCGACGAGGCGAAGCGGAAGTTCTGCGTCGATCACGGCGCCGCGGGCGTCGTCAACCGCGGCCAATTTTCCCACTGGGGACCGTTGCCCGACACCAAGGACGCCAAGGCGTACGGCGAGTGGGCGAAAGGCGCCCGTGCGTTCGGCAAGGCGATCTGGGATGCGCTGGGCGAGCGCGTGAGTCCACGCATCGTCTTCGAGCACCCGGGCGAGGCGACGCTGCCGACCTCCGTCTTCGTCTGCGCGACCGGCGGCATGGTCGTCATCTGCGCCGGCACGACCGGCTACAACGCCACGCTGGACCTGCGCTACCACTGGATGCGCCAGAAGCGGTTCCAGGGGAGCCACCTGTCCAACGATGAGCAGGCCGCCGCCGTCACACGGCTCGTCGCCGACGGCAAGGTGGACCCGTGCCTGTCGAAGACCTACGCCTTCGACGACATCCCGGAGTGCCACCAGCTGATGCTCGAGAACAACCACCCATACGGAAACATGGCCGTCCTGGTGAACGCCCGGACGCCCGGGCAGGGCGTCTCGACGTGACGGGCCGTGCGCGTCGCGCCGTGCCCGGCGCGACGACGATCCTGGTCCTCGGCGCGCTGGCCCTCGCGCACGCCGACGCGGCTGACGAGGCGCCGTGGGCGCTCCTGCGCGCCGGCGGTCAGGTCATCGTCATGCGACACGCGGCGACCGACCGCTCGCTCGGTGACCCGCCGGGCTTCCGTCTGGACGATTGCTCCACCCAACGTAACCTCTCCGACGAGGGCCGCGCCCAGGCGCGCCGCGTCGGCGCCGCCTTCGCCACGAGAGGGATCCCGATCGGGCGCGTGCTCTCGAGCCAGTGGTGCCGCTGCCTCGAGACCGCGCGTCTGGCGTTCGGCGGGGCCGAGCCCTGGCCCGCGCTCAACTCATTCTTCCACGACCGCTCGCTCGAAGCCGAGCGGACCCGCGAGGTCCGCGCCCTCGTCTCCGAGCGCCCGGCGACGGCCAATCTGGTGCTCGTGACCCATCAGCTCAACATCGACGCCCTCGCCGGCGTCCACCCCCGAGAGGGCGAGCTGGTTGTCCTCACGCCGCTCGGCCAAGGTCAGGTCCGCGTCGCGGGTACAATGAGGCCATGAAGACACTCGCCATCCTCGTCGGCGGGGGCCCGGCCCCCGGGATCAACGCGGTCATCGCGGCCGCGACGATCGAGGCACGGAACCGCGGCGCGCGCGTGCTCGGCTGCTACGACGGCTTCAAGTGGCTCGTCGAGGGCGACCTCGAGCACGTGACCGAGCTCACGATCAACGAGCTGTCGCACATCCACTTCGACGGCGGCTCGATCATCCGCACCTCCCGCACCAACCCCGCGCGTACGCCCGATGGCCCCGGCCGCGTCGCCGAGACGCTCAAGCGCCTCGGCGTCGACTACCTCATCACGATCGGCGGGGACGACACGGCCTTCGCGGTCTCCCGCGTCGCCCGCGCCCTGCCGGGGCTCGCCGTCGCGCACGTGCCGAAGACGATCGACAACGACCTGCCGCTCCCGAGCGACATCGTCACCTTTGGGTTCACCACGGCGTGCGGCCTCGGCAAGGACCTCGTCCGCAATCTGATGCAGGACGCCGCGACGACGGAACGCTGGTTCTTCGTGACCGTCATGGGCCGACGCGCGGGCCACCTCGCCCTCGGTATCGGCGGCGCCGCAGGCGCGACGCTCACCGTCGTCGCCGAAGAGTTCCCGGAGTCCAAGATCGCGCTGGACCGTCTCGCCGACGTCCTCGAGGGTGCGATCATCAAGCGCCGCCTGCACGGGCGCAACCACGGGGTCGCGATCCTCTCGGAGGGCCTCGCCGAGAAGCTCGACCTCGAGTCGCTCGGTCCCGTGGAGCGCGACCAGTACGGCAACGTCCGGCTGGCCGAGCTCGACCTGGGCCGGATGCTCAAGGACCGGGTCGCCGGGCGGTTGCGCGAGCGCAACGTGGACGTGACGATCGTCGCGAAAGATCTCGGGTACGAGCTGCGATGCGCGCCGCCCGGCGCGCACGACATCCAGTACAGCCGGAGCCTCGGCTACTGGGCGACGCGCTTTCTCCTCGAGGGAGGCTCGAGCGCGATGGTGACGATCCAGGCCGGGCGCCTCGTGCCCATCCCCTTCGGGCTCCTGCTCGACCCGAAGACTGGCAAGATCCGCGTGCGCTACGTCGAGGTCGACTCGGAGATGTACCAGACGCTCTACGCGTACATGATCCGCCTCAAGCCGGAAGACTTCGACGACCCGGCGAGCGTGGCGGCGCTCGCCAAGGCCGGCAACCTCAGCGAGAGCGAGTTCGTGAAGCGCTTCGCTCCCGTCGTCGGCCGCGCGTAGAAACCTCCCCCCAGGAATCGTTGCGCCGGCGCTCGAAGCACGGTCAGTAGTACCCCGGATCGCCAGGCATCAACACGCGCCGCTTGCCGGAGTCGTCGAGCACGCGCGGTCGAATCGTCTCGACCGGGCGTCCCGCGAGGCGCGCGAGCGCCACGGCGACCGACGGCGCGCCCTCGAAGAGCATGAGGTTGCGGACGGTCGGGTTGCGCAGCGAGATCTCACCCCGCGCCGCGGCGTCGATCGCCTCACGCGGCCCAAGCCAACGAACCGCGATGACCTCCTTGCCATCGAGGGTCGCCTCCTGCCCTGCGGGCGCCTCGGCGGCGAAGAAGCGCGTGTCGAAGCGGACGGGCGACTCTTCGGGCGTGATCCAGTGCGCGAAGTAGACGAGCCGGTCGGTGGCGAGCGTCAGCCCCTCGGTCCTGAGCATCGTCCAGAACGCCTGCTTGTCCGAGTGGCACCCGCGGCGGTACGCCGCGATCCGCGCGGGATCGGGCCAGCGTGCGCCGTGCGCGAGCAGGATCCCGACCTCCTCGAAGGTCTCCCGGATCGCGCCGATCCAGGAGGCGAGCGCGGTCTCGGGCGCGTGAGCCAGGCCGAGCAAACGGCTCGCGTCCGTCGGGTCCAGACCGGCGCACCACGCCGCGGCGTCGGCGGGCGCGTCGTCCGCTTCGATTTTCCCGCCCGGGAAGACGAAGTCGCCCGCGGCGAACTTGCTGGCCCGGTGACGTTGCATCAGGAGGACGTCGAATCCCCCGGAGGGGCGGTCCTTCAACAGGACGAGCGTCGCGGCGTGGGCCGGCGTGGCGGGTGTCGGTTTGACGGGCACGTCGTAGTGTGCCACGATGAGCCGCCGCTGTCATTCATACCGAGGAGGACCCAGCCGAATGGGCGCAGAAGCGCGTCTCAAGGAAAGGACCATCACGCTCCCGCAGCTCGCCACGCCACTCGCGAACTACGTCGGAGCGGTGCGCGTCGGGAGCCTGCTCTTCGTCTCGGGTCATGGGCCGCTCCGGACCGACGGCAAGCCCTCCGCGCGCGGCAAGGTCGGCCGCGAGCTCACGGTCGAGCAGGGCTACCAGGTCGCGCGCGAGGTCGGGCTCTCTCTGCTCGCGACGATTCGCGCGAGCGTCGGGAGCCTCGACCGGGTCAAGCGCGTCGTCAAGGTGCTGGGCATGGTGAACTCGGCCGATGGCTTCGGCGACCAGCCCCGCGTGATCAACGGGTTCTCCGACCTCATGGTGGAGGTCTTCGGCGAGGCGATCGGCCGGCACGCGCGCTCCGCCGTCGGCATGGCCGAGCTCCCGATGGGCATCCCCGTGGAGATCGAGATGGTCGTCGAGGTCGAGTAGCCATCGGTCCGCATCACCTCGTCGAGGTCGCGGGTGTCCTGGTCTTCGGCGCGCTCTTCTACTCGTGCACCTATCGGTGGTTCGAGGCGGGGACCCCGGGGAACGTACGCCGACGCGCGCTGCTCATCGGCGCGGCCTTCGGCGGGCTCGCCGTGGTGCTCATCACCGCGCGCGTCGAGACCCCCGAGGGGATCGACGTCGACGCGCAGACCGTTCCCGTGGCGCTCATCACGCTCTTCGAGGGATGGCCGACGGCGCTCCTCGCCACGACGCTGCCCGCCGCCTACCGCGTCTGGCTCGGCGGCAGCGACGCGTGGGCGAGCGTGCTCTCGGTCGGGGCGGCCGCGGCGGCCGGCAGCCTCGCCCACGTCTGGGCGCGCCGCGACGGGGGCGTCGGCCCCCGCCACGCGCTCGCGCTCAGCGTGGTCGTCTTCCTCACGACGTTCGCGAGCTTCGCCCTGCTCGACCCCGGGGGCCTGGTGCTGTTCGGGCGGGCCTGGCTCCCGCTCCTCGCCATCTCCGTCGTCGGCATCGGCCTCGTGGGGCGACTCTTCCACGACGTCGTGAAGCACGCCGAGGCGGTCGACGCCCACGCGCGCTTCCGCACCATCATCGACGAGGCGTCCGACGCGATCCGCATCGTCGACCCCAATACGCTCACGATCCTCGACGTGAACCGCCGGGACTGCGAGATCTCGGGCTACGCGCGGGAGGCGCTGATCGGACGCGACGTGCGCACCTTCTGGCCCGACGAGCCCGACTTCCGCGCGCGCCGGGAGGCGACGATCGCCGAGGCCCGGGACCACGGGTTCGCCCGCGCCTTCTCCACCCCCTACCGCCGCGCAAGCGGCGAGCTGATCCGGGTGGACTCGACCCGTCGGATCGTCAACCACCACGGGCGCCGGTACGAGATCGTGATCTACCGCGAGTCGGCGGAGCGCGAGGCGGCCGAGACGGCGCAGCGGGAGGCCGCCGACCTGCGCGCCGTCGCGCTCCTGGCGAGCGCCGCGGCGCACGAGATCAACAACCCCCTCACCGTCGTCGTCGGCTCGCTGGAGCTCTTGTCGCGCCACGTCGGCGCCGACAACCAGGAGCGCCGCTGGCTCGACCGGGCGAACGCCGCGGCCCGACGCATCCGTGACATCGTCGCCCGCATGACGCGGATCACCCGCATCGAGCGGAGCGAAGCCCGTCCCGGGCTGCCGCCGATGCTTGACATCCACAAATCGAGCGACATCGAATCGTCGGAGGCCCCATGACCTCGCTGCTCGACCTGCTCTCTACGCTCATCTCGCTCGTCTTCCTCTCGATCCTCGGCCTGATCGCCGGGGTCGCGATCCCGGGGCTCTTCCTCGCCGCGGCGGCGCCGTGGCTCGACACGTTCCTGCCGACGGGCCCGAAGCGCTGACGCGTCAGCCGACGAGGAGTGGGGGAATCGTGCGGAGCGCTTCCGCGATGCGCGGCCCGTGCCACGAAAAGGGCTTTCCGTCCACGAGGTGGACGCGCCCGTCGCGGACGGCGGGCATGTCGGCGTACCGCTCGAAGTCCTTCACGTGGGCGCGGCGGAACCGGAACGGCTCGTCGGGCAGGAGGATCACGGCCGGCCGCCGCGCCGCGACCTCGTCGAGGGTGACCGTCGGGTAGCGCTCGGGGCGGTCCCAGAAGACGTTCCGCCCGCCGCAGACCGTCAGCATATCGTGGACGTAGGTGTCGGCGCCGACCGTCATGTACGGGTCGCGCCAGATCGGGTAGAAGACCGCCACGGGTGCGTGAGCCGCGGACGCGACGCGCACCCGCTCGTAGAGCGGCTCGAGCTCACGCAGGATCGCCGCGGCGCGCTCCCGCGTCCCGGTGACCTCTCCGAGCTCCCGGATCAGGCGCAGACCGTCGGCCACGGTGCGCGGGTAGGTCACCCACACCGGGATCGCCCACGCGCGCAGCTGCTCGATGTGCTCACGCACGTTCTCCTCGACGTTGGCGACGACGAGGTCGGGCCCGAGGGCGCGGATCGCGTCGAGGTCCGGGGTCTTCTCGCCGCCGATCTTCCGCTTCGTCCGCGTGACCTCGGCGGGCTCGCGGCAGTACACCGTGACGCCCACGAGCGCGTCGGCGAGCCCGAGCGCGCAGAGGGTCTCGGTCGTCGAGGGGATCAGCGAGACGATCCGGCGCGGCGCACGGTCGAGGGCGAGTCCCTTGCCGGAGGCGTCGACGAGCGCCTCCATCACGCGATGCGCCGGCTCCGGAGACGGTCGACGAGCGCCAGGGTCTCGCGCGTGCGCTCCGCGACCTCCGCGTCCCACTTCATGATTTCGTCGAGTGGCGCCTTGCGGTCGATGGCGTCTTCGAGATTCGTCACGGCCACCCCGAACAGCTTCAGGACCCGTCGGGTCTCCTCGCTCGGCATCTCTCCGCTCCTCAATCAACGTCGGGGGGAGCGGCGCCGCTCCCCCCGACACCCCCCACCGGTCACTCGCGGCGGCCGCGCCCAGAACCCGGTTGCGCGGGCAAAGCCCGCGCTCGAAGCGCCGCTCCTTCGACGCTCGCTCACGCGGCGCCGCTCCCCCCGACACCCCCCACCGGTCACTCGCGGCGGCCGCGCCCAGAACCCGGTTGCGCGGGCAAAGCCCGCGCTCGAAGCGCCGCTCCTTCGACGCTCGCTCAGTCGAGGACGAGTTCCGGCGCCTCCTGCCAGTGCGGCTCCCCCTCGGGCCTGAAGTTCTTGGTGGACACGAAGTGCATCCCGTGGTGGAGATTCAGCTTGAACTTCCCGCCGCCGTACCGCGCGGCGATCCAGCCCGCCGGGTCCTCGAGGAACGGCGTCATCTCGGTCGCGGAGAGGCGCACGAGCCACTTGAAGCGGATCGTGCCGGCGAACGGCTCCTGGACGCCGAGCGTCGCGGTGAAGCCGGGCCAGACGCGCGCGAACTCCTCCAGGATCTGCCTCCGTGACGGTCGCTCGACGCCACGGTTGATCAGGTTGCGCTTGAGGTACGGCTCGATCAGCTCCCAGCACCACGGGGCAATCACGACGGCCGGAGTGTATCATGAGCCCGTGAAAAACCTCGAGCTCGCGCGTCTCTTCGACGAGATGGCGAGCCTCCTCGAGGTGGCGAACGAATCCGTCTTTCGCGTGCGCGCGTACACGCGCGCGGCGCAGACGCTCGAGACGCTCGGTGAGAGCGTCGAAGCCGTCGCCGCGCGTGGCGAGCTCGAGAACCTGCCGGGGATCGGGCGCGAGCTCGCGGCGAAGGTCGATGAATACCTGGCCTCGGGCCGCATCGCGCAGCTCGACGAGCTGCGCCGCGGCCTCCCGCCGACCTTCCTCACCCTCCTCGAGATCCGCGGCCTCGGCCCCAAGACCGCCCGGCTGCTCTACGACCGGCTCGGTGTGGACGGGGTCGAGCGGCTCGAGGCGCTCGCCCGATCGGGCGAGATCCTCCGCGTGCCGGGCATCCGCGCGAAGACACGCGAGAATATTCTCAAGGCGATCGCCGTCTGGAAGGCCGGCCGCACCCGCACGCCCCTCGCCCGGGCGCGCCAGATCGCGGCAGGCGTGGCCGAGGCGCTCGCGGCCCACGGCGGCGCCGACCGGATCGAGGTCGCCGGGTCGCTTCGCCGGATGCGCGAGACCGTGAAGGACATCGACATCCTCGTGACCTCGACGGAGCCCGCGCGCGTGATCGAGACGTTCGTCTCGCTCCCGTCGGTCCTGGAGGTCACCGCCCGGGGCGACACGAAGGCGTCGGTGCGTCACGCCGAGGGGCTCGCGATCGACCTGCGCGTCGTCGAGCCGGACGCGTTCGGCGCCGCGCTCCAGTACTTTACCGGTTCCAAGGACCACAACGTGAGGCTCCGCGAGCTGGCGCGGCGCCAGGGGCTCTCCGTGAGCGAGTACGGCGTCTTCGACGAGCAGACGGGCGCCCGCGTCGCCGGGACGACCGAGGAGGAGGTGTACGGGGTCCTCGGGCTCCCCTCGATCCCGCCCGAGCTCCGCGAGAACGCCGGAGAGCTCGAGGCCGCACGCGACGGGCGGCTGCCCGCGCTCGTGACGCGGGCGGCGATCCGCGGCGACCTCCACGCGCACACGGACGCCTCCGACGGTCACCATCCCCTCGAGCAGCTGATCGAGGCGGCCCAGGCGCGCGGCCACGAGTACATTATCGTCTCCGACCACTCGAAGTCAGCGACGGTCGCCCACGGTCTCGGCGTCGACGAGCTCCGGGCACAGCTGGCGCAGATCCGCGCGCTCCAGCCCCGCTACCGGATCCGCATCCTGACGGGCAGCGAGTGCGACGTCCTCGCTGACGGCACGCTCGACTTCCCCGACGAAATCTTGAAGGCGCTCGACCTGGTCCTCGCCGCCGTCCACTCTCGCTTCAGGCAGCCGCGGCACGAGATGACGGCGCGCATCGTCCGGGCGCTCGCGAACCCGTACGTCAGCATCCTGGCCCATCCGACCGGGCGCCGGCTCGGCGCGCGCGAGCCGTACGACGTGGACCTCGACGCCGTGTTCGCGGCCGCCCGGGCGCACGGCAAGGCGGTCGAGATCAACGCGTCGCCCGAGCGGCTCGACCTCAACGACGTCCACGCACGGCGGGCGACGGAGCTCGGCGTCTCGGTTGCGATCTCGACCGACACCCATTGGCTCGAGAACCTCGACAACCTCGAGCTGGGCCTCGGCATCGCCCGGCGCGCGTGGATCGGACCCGCCCAGGTCGTCAACGCGCTGCCGCTCGCCGACCTCCTCGCCTGGGCGCACCGGGGGAGGCCGGGGGCACGCGAGTGAGTGACAAGCCGGAGATCCGCGAGCGCGTGTGGGCGCTCCTGACCGCGCGCCGCGTCGCGCGGTTCCCGCTGCCGCTCGACGAGCGGATCCCCAACTTCACGGGCGCCGAGCGCGCGGCCGAGCGGCTCGCCGAGACCCCCGAGTGGAAGGCCGCGACACGCCTCAAATGCAATCCCGACGCTCCCCAGCGCCCGGTGAGGCTCCGGGCGCTCTCCGAGGGCAAGCTCGTCTTCATGGCGGTGCCGCGGCTTCGCGACGAGCGCTGCTTCCTCCGCCTCGACCCGGCGAAGCTCGGCCGGCGGGTCGCCGAGGCCGCCACGATCGCGGGCGCCGCCCGGCTCGGCGAGCCCGTGGAGCCGGAATCGCTCGGGGCGATCGATCTCGTGGTCACGGGCAGCGTGGCGGTGAGCCCGGAAGGCGCGCGCGTCGGCAAGGGCGGCGGGTACAGCGACCTCGAGTTCGCCCTGGCCCGCGAGCTCGGCGCCCTCGGCGAAGACACCCCCGTGGCGACGACGGTCCACGAGCTCCAGATACTCGGCGAGCCGCTTCCGATGACGGACCACGACGTCCCGCTCGACCTGATCGCGACTCCCGAGCGGCTGATCTGGACGCGGCGCGCGCTCCCGAAGCCGAAGGGGATCCTCTGGGAGCAGCTCTCCGCGACACGGCTCGCCGCGATGCCCGTTCTCCTACGGATCCGGCGCCGACGGCGCTAGGTTGAGGGCCGAGTCGATACGTGGCGGCGCGCCTTGACAAGATTCTGAGGCTGGCGTAGGGTTGCTGCGCTTCGGAAGCTGTGTGGTCGTGGTGGTCGTGAGGGACAGTCAGGAACAAGGAGTGATGAGCGGCCGACACCACACGTACTCTCTCCAACGCGGGACGGAGGACACCCATGAAACACTGGATCGACCACGACCTTTTCAAGCTGGTGCTGGTGGTTGCGCTGCTCGTCGTAGCCGTCGTGCTGCCCGCCCCGGTCGCCCGGGCGGGTTCCTCAGCGGACGACATCAAGAACTGCCCCGACCAGAACTGGTGCGCCTACCATCGCACGGTGGACACGGCCTGGCGGCACAGCCCGCTGACCCAGGTCAATGCCGGGAATGTGAAGCGGCTGCGCCCGGCCTGGATCTTCCAGCCCGGTGACCCGCGGATGGGCCTCCACAGCACGCCGCTGGTGGTCGACGGGTACATGTATGTGTCGACGAATCCGTCGACGGTCTGGAAGCTCAACGCCACCACCGGGGAACGCATCTGGGCCTATGTCCCCAAGATGGACGAGGCCATCGTGTCCCGCTCGTTCTTCGCCCACACTCGCGGCCTCTCGATCGGAGACGGGCGCGTGTACATGGGCCTGGTCGACGGCCGCATCGTCGCTCTCGACGAGGCGACCGGCCACGTCCTGTGGGAGCGGCAGATCGTGAACTCCAAGAAGGACACCGCGGGCTTCAGCGGCGCCGCGACCTTCGTGAACTCCAGTCTGCTCGTGATCGGGCAGAACGGCGGCGAGTACCCGGTGGAGGGAAAGATCTTCGGGCTCAACCCGAGGAACGGCGACATCAAATGGATCTTCTATACGACAGGGCGGGATGATGCGAAGGCCCTGGCGACCTGGAAGGGGGACTCCTGGAAGTACGGCGGCGGCGGATCCTGGCAGCCCGGGTCGGTCGACTACGGGAACAACCAGATCTTCATCGGGGTCGGGAACCCCAACCCGGACTACGATTACTGTGGCGACAAGTGCCTGGACCCGAACGCCGACGGCTGGCGTCCCGGCGGGAATCTCTACACGTCGTCGACGATCGCCCTCGACCTCAACACCGGCAAGCTGAACTGGTACTTCCAGGAAGCGCCGGCCGATCCGTATGACTACGACGCCGCGCCGGGCGAGTACGTCCTGTTCGAGGATTCGCAGGGCCGGAAGCTGGTACTGCATCCGGGGAAGAACGGGTTTAACCACGTGCACGACCGGAAGACGGGCAAGACCATCAACGTCTATCCGGACATGAAGTCGTTCAACTGGACGTCCGGGTTCAACCTGGAAACGAACAAGTGGGAGAAGATGCTCTGGCCGAAGGCCGGGGAGAAGACTCTGGTCTGCCCCGCGATCGACGGTGGGCATAGCTGGAACGCCGGCGCCTACAACCCCCAGACGAAGCTCTTCTACCGCATCGCCAACGAGTGGTGCATGGAGCTGACCAACGCTCCGAAGGGCGGGGGAACGACGATCACCGCGGGCGCCGAGACCCGTGTCCTCGAGCCGTTCGCGCAGCCGTTCATGAACGCCGAGTGGATCGGGGCGAACCCGCCGGGCGACAAAGCGCACGGCCGGCTCACGGCCCGCGATCCCGTGAGCGGGAAGCTCGCGTGGGAAAAGCGGTACGAGCTGATCCCGCACTCCGCACTCCTGTCCACCGCGGGCGGGCTCATCTTCGTGGGAACGACGGACGGCTTCGTCGAGGCCCTCGACGCGAAGTCGGGCGACCTGCTGTGGCGGTTCAACAATGGCTCCGCCCACAACGGAGGGATCGTCTCGTACGCGGTCGGCGGCAAGCAGTACATCGCGGTGGCGACGGGCCATGGCTCCTACGTTGGCCGGGCACTCGCCGACCACTACCACAAGGATAAGATCATCAACATGAAGGAGAGCGCGGCCATCGTGGTCTTCTCGCTCGACTGACATGCACGCTCGAGGTGGGACAAGAGTGCGCACTCTTGTCCCACCTTACCTTCCTCGCCTTTCCCTCGCGGTCGTCCTCACGATTCTGTGCGGGGCCGTCTCTGCCGGACCCTTTGGCGTCGTGGCCGCGGACGCGCAGATGACGAGCCCGCCGTCGGACGAGAAGCAGCCCCCCAAGCCTCGCAGCTCGGCGGCCAACCCGGTCTCAGGCAACCCGGAGGCGATCGAGGCCGGGCGTAAGCTCTACTCGATGTGGTGCATGCAGTGCCATGGCTCCAAGGCGGATGGGGTGTCGCGATTCGGTAAATACGCGGCGGACCTGCGCGAGTTCTGGCGAGGGTACCGCGAATTCGTGACCATCGTGAAGAACGGACGGCCCGAGAAGCAAATGCCGCCGTGGAGAGAAGTCCTGGACGACGGCAAGATCGCGCAGGTCGGCGCGTTCTTGGAGACGCTCGCCATCGAAGGGGCGAACTGGAAATAGCATGAAGACCGCGGTCGTGATCCTGGCGCTCGGCGTCGTCGTGCTCGGCATCGCCGTGGGGTTGGCGCACGCCACCGACTACCTCCAAACGCTGAAGGAGGGCTCCTGGATCTGCACCACACCGGAGGCCTACGACCTCGCGATTGCGGAGCAGCGAAAGCCGAACAGTAACCTGTCGGACATGAAAGAGCGCTTCCTCGCGCAGAAGCTGTGCGTCTACGCCGACGCCGAGTTCATCGAGAAGATGATGGTCCCCTACGCCAAGATCGTCGAGCGTCGAGGCAACAAGGTGAAGGTGACGTTCATCGTGCAGTACCGTAAGAGCCTCGAGTTCCTGCATCGACAAATTTCACGGCTCACGTTCGTCGGGTGGACGGACGCGAGCAACCTCGAGGACAAGGAGATCCTGTAGCGCGACCGGGTCAGGTCTGGCTCGGGTCGAGCCAGGCGCGCGGGATCGCCGGGGCGCGCCACGCAGCGAACCGGTCGAGCAGCTCGGGTGCGCTCGTCCCGAAGAGCAGCAACGCCGCGTACTCCCGTCGCACGAAGCCCTCACGGACGGCGTGGGCGAGCATCCCCTCGAGCCCGTCCCAGTAGCCCGCGACGTTGAGCACGCCGACGGGCTTCCGGTGGATCCCGAGCTGCGCCCACGTCAGGACCTCGAGCGTCTCCTCGAAGGTGCCGAGGCCGCCCGGCAGCGCGACGAACCCGTCGGAGAGCCGTGCCATCGTCGCCTTGCGCTCGTGCATCGAGCCCACCACGCGCAGCTCCGTGAGCCCGGCATGGGCGAGCTCCCGTGAGGCCAGCGGTCCCGGGATCACGCCGATCACCTCGCCACCCTCGGCGAGGACCGTGTCCGCGAGCACGCCCATGAGGCCCACCGACCCGCCGCCGTAGACGAGCCCGAGCCCACGCTTGGCGAGCTCCCGACCGAGCGCCCGCGCCGCGTCCGCGTAGGCCGGGCGCGTGCCCTCTGCCGAGCCGCAGAAGACGCAGAGCCGCCTCATCTCCGGATCATCCCTCGAGTGACGCCACGAACTCAGGGGAGAGCGTCCCGCGATAGACCTCCTCCACCGGCCCCTCGAGGCGGAGCGACCAGTCCGGTCGCACCTCGATGACGAGCTCGCCGCCCGGCATGCGCACTCGCACGCGTCCGTGGTCGCACAGACCGTTCTTCACCGCGGCGGATGCGGCGCCGCAGGATGACGAGCCGGACGCGAGCGTGAAGCCAGCGCCCCGCTCCCAGATGAGGACGTCGAGCGTGTCGCGCGCGCGGGGGCGCGCGAACTGGACGTTCGTCCGGTTGGGGAAGGCCGGGTGGGTCTCGATGAGCGGGCCGAGCCGGCGGCACTCGCCGTCGTCCAGCCGATCGACGAACGTCACGCAGTGCGGGTTCCCGACGGAGACCGCGGTCACGCGGAGCGTGGTGCCGTCCCCGAGCTGGAGCGGCACGCCCACGACCTCGCGGTCGGGCCCGTGCATCGGGATCTCCGGCGCGCGGAAGGTGGCGCGGCCCATCTCCACGGTCACGAAGCGCACGCGCCCGTCGCTCACGTGGCACTGGCACTCGACGACGCCGCCCTTGGTCTCCACCGTGAAGGTCGGCGCCTTCGCGCGCCCCCGGTCCCAGAGGTACTTCGCGAAGATCCGGAGCCCGTTGCCGGACTTCTCCGCCTCGCTCCCGTCCGGGTTGAAGATGCGGAGGCCGAAGTCGGCGCGCAGGCTGGGCACGCCGAGGAGGATCCCGTCGGAGCCGACCCCCCGGTGCCGGTCACAGATCGTCCGGATCGCGCGGGTGGACAACGGCTCGCGCAGATCGGCCTGGTCGATGACGATGTAGTCGTTGCCGAGGCCGTGGCCCTTCGCAAACGGGATCATGCGCGGTCGAGCTCCACCCGACGCCCGGTCGCCGCCGACACGTACCCGGCGTAGATCACCTCGACGACCTCCCGCGCCAGCAGCGCCCCCGACAGGGGCTCGCGCCGCTCGCGGATCGCATCGACGAAGTCCGCGAGCTCCTGCGGGTAGCCGCGCATCCAGTCCTCCTCGGGGCTCGGGAACTGCCAGCCCGCCTTGGTCTCGACCTTCTCGGTGATGTACTCGTCACCCCAGACGGCGCCGTCGGGGGCGTACGCCGCCACGGCGGTGTTGGGATTCACGTTGGCGTGGACCACGCCGTTGGTCAGGTACGCGGTGACGACGTTCCGGACGCCGCCCAGCGTGATGTCGTTCGCGTGGACGGTCGCCTTCGTGCCGTCCTCGAAGGTGATCACCGCAACCGACCAGTCCTCGACGTCCTCCGCCTTCGTCGACAGGTAGCGCTTCTGGCCCGTCACGGCGGGAAGCCGGGTGAGCTGGGCGACGTCGGCCACGACCGTCCGCGCCCGGATCGGGCGCCCGTGGCGCCGGAGGCCCTCGTCGTGCTTGAGGTGGAGGACCACGCCGACGGGATGCGAGCCCATCCGGAGCAGCGAGCCCCCGCCCGAGGTCCGCCAGCGGGCCGCGTAGGCGGCGTGGGAGCCGGAGTGACTCTCCTCCGCGCGGAGCTCCAGAATCGCGCCGCCCGACGCGTCGAGCAGCCGGCGCAGCTTGGCGATGGGCGGCGCGTAGACGAAGTCCTCCGCGTAGCAGAGGGTCACCCCGGCCCGGGTCACGGCCTCGAGCACGGCGTCGGAGTTGCGGAGTGCCGCGGCGCGCATCGCCTCGCGCGGCTCCGTCGCCTCGTAGAAGGCGCCCGTCAGCGGCTTCTCGACGATCACGTGCTTGCCCGCGCGCGCCGCCGCGATCGCGATCTCGTGGTGGGTGTCGGTCGTCGAGCAGATGTCGACGACGTCCACGTCCGGCGACGCGCAGAGCTCGCGATAGTCGGTGAACACCCGCCCCACGGCGTGATGCTTGGCGAAGGCCTCGGCCTGGGAGCGCGTGCGGGCGCACACGGCGGCGAGCTCGACCTTCCCGCCCACGAGCGGACGGTAATTGACGGCGTGAAGCTCCGCGGCGAAGCGCGCTCCGACGATCCCGATTCTGAGCGGCGTCATCGTGCGACTCATTCCATGGGTGCGAGCTTCGCCCGCAGCCAGTCGCCCACCCGCTGGCGCGCAGAGCGCACGTCGCATGGCAGACGGTGACGCCACTTCTGCGCGACCCGCGCGAGCGCCGCGTCGCGCATGGCGAGGTCCGCGCGCGCTCGCGCCGGATCATGGGCGAAGTCGCGCGTACGGGTCCGGCCGCCATGGTGGCGGAGCGGCGCGTGGACCACGAGGCAGCGCCGGCCGAGCTCCAGGACCGCGAGCGAGAGGTCACGGTCGTGGCCGTGGTAGAAGCCGTAGCCCTCGTCGAAGCCCCCCAGGGTCTCCATGAGGTCCCGGCGCAGGCACATGCAGACCGAGTCGACGAAGGCCACGTCCTCCCACGGCGCGCGGACCGTCGGCGCGGGCAGGAGGCTCGAGACGATCGTCCGGCCCACCGCGCGGCCGTCCGCGCGCAGCCGCTTGGCGCCGTACACGCCGGCGAGCCCGGCGCCGGGCTCGGCGAGCGCTCCGAGGAGCCGGGCGAGCCACACGGGTTCGCAGAGCTCCGTGTCGTTGTGGAGGAAGCAGAGGACCTCGGTGTCGGCGAGCCGCCAGGCGCGATTGAGCGCGGCAATCACGCCGTCGTTGGCGGGATTCCGCGCGAACGTCAACGGGTACGGGTACGGGAAGTGCCCGAAGAGCTCCGGCGTCCCGTCGGTGGAGCCGTTGTCGATGACCACCAGGCGGAACGGCTCGGTCGTGGCGCGGAGGCTCTCGAGACACGCGCGCGTGTCCTCGAGCCCGTTGAAGACGCACATCACGAGGCTCACGCGCGGCGCGGCGCGCACGGCCTCCCTAGCGGCGGTCGATCGGGACGTATGTGGCGTGGGTGGGGCCGGTGTATTCCGCGCGCGGACGGATCAACCGGTTGTTGGTGTGCTGCTCCATCACGTGCGCGGCCCACCCGGCCACCCGGCTGATCGCGAAGATCGGCGTGAACTGGTCCGTCGGGATCCCCATCGACTTGTACGCCGCGCCCGAGTAGAGATCGACGTTCGGGTAGATGTGCTTGTCCTCGGTGACGACGCGGGCCACCGTGTTGAGGATCTCGACGTAGCTCGTGTCGCCCGCCTGCCGGCCGAGCTCGCTCGCCAGCCGGCGCAGGTGCTTGGCGCGCGGGTCCTCGACACGGTAGACGCGGTGACCGAACCCCATGACGCGCGCTCGGTCGGCGAGCGCCTTCCGGATCCACGCTTCGGCCCGCTCCGGGGACTTGATCTGCTCGACCATCCGCATGACCTGCTCGTTGGCGCCGCCGTGGAGGGGCCCCTTGAGGGCGCCGATCGCCGAGGTGACCGCCGAGTGCAGGTCGGACATGGTCGCCGCCGTCACGCGCGCGGCGAAGGTCGAGGCGTTGAACTCGTGATCCGCGTGAAGGATGAGGGCGACGTCGAACGTCTTCACCTCGAGGGGCGTCGGCGTGGACCCGCGCAGCATCGCGAGGAAGTTGGCGGCGAGCGACAGCCTCGGGCTCGGCGCGACGAGCGGCTTGCCGCGGCGGATCCGCTCCCACGCGGCGACGAGCGTCGGCATCTGCGCCGTGAGCCGTACCGCCTTGCGCGCCGTCGCCTCGCGCGAGTTGTCCGTCGCGTCCGGGTCGAACGCCGAGAGGGCCGACACGCCGGTGCGCAGCACCTCCATCGGGGTGGTCTTCTTCGGGAGCGCGCGCAGCAGGGCGATCAGCCCGGGCGGGAGCTTCCGCGTCGCGGTGGCGGAGAGCGCCTTCACGTGCACGTCGAGCTCCTTGCGCGTCGGTAGCGAGCCGTGCCACAGGAGGTAGACCACCTCCTCGAAGGAGGAGTGCTCGACGAGGTCGTTGACGTCGTAGCCGCGGTAGACCAGCCGGCCCTCGCGCCCGTCGATGAAGCAGATGTCCGACGTCGAGACGACGACGTCCTCGAGGCCGCCTTTGGCTTCGCTGCTCATGGGCTCCCCTCGCCGCGTGGTGAGAACGGTTTGCTTTTATCATACGTGGCGAGGCGCTTCAAGCGACGCGCATGCGTGTCGACGACTTCTACGACCGCCATCCGATCAGCGAGCCCCAGGTGCTCGCTGCCGTCGCACGGCGGCGCGGCGGTGACCTCTCGAGGCTCGGTCCCGACGATCTCTTCGAATTCGACCAGGACCACTACGGCGGTCTCAAGGCGGTGGATGAGCTGGCGAGGCGCGCCGGGATCACGGCGGCGAGCCGCGTCCTCGACGTCTGCGCGGGCCTCGCCGGTCCGGCGCGCTTCCTGGCGAGCCGGCGCGGCTGCCGGGTCCTGGCGCTCGAGCTCCACGCCGGCCGGGCCGCCGGTGGCGTGCGGCTCAACCGCCTCGTCGGGCTCGACGGCCGGGTTCGCGTCGTGCGGGGTGACGCGACGGCCCTTCCATTCCGCTCGGCAAGCTTCGACGCGTGCGTGAGCCAGGAGGCGCTCTTGCACATCGACGACAAGCTCGCGGTGCTGGCGGGCTGCCGTCGTGTCCTCGTCCCGGGCGGGCGCCTCGCCTTCACCGACTGGATCGCCCACGCGAGCCTCGGCGAGCGAGAGCGCGCGCGCCTCGTCGAGTGGATGGCCGCGACGACTCTCCAGTCGCTCGACTCCTACCGCGCGCTCCTCGGACGGGCGGGCTTCGTCCGAGTCGAGGCGGAGGATCTCTCCGACGAGTGGCGGCCCCTCGTCAAGGCGCGGCTCGCAACCTTCCGGGCACTGCGCGGGGACCTGGCCGCGCGCCTCCCCGAGACGCGCGCGCGCGACTACGAGCAGCTTTACGCGTTCTTCGTCGGGCTGCTCGAGGACGGCAAGCTCGGCGGCGGCCGGCTCAGCGGAAGCGCTTGAGAAGCTCTCGCAGCCCGCGTTCGAGGGTCTTCGTGGACGGCGCGACCCTGATGGAGGGCGACGCCGGTGTGCCCGTGACCTTCGCCCTCACCTCGCCACGCCCGTGGTTGACGACCATGTCGAGGTTCATGCGCCCGCTGTCGAGCCGGTACTCGCCCACCACCGCGACCTTCATGATCCGGCTCACGTACAGCAGGTCGCGGGTGCTCACGACGCCGTTCGCGATCTGGTAGGTGCCGGTGATCGAGTCGAACTCGACCGGCGAGGTGAAGAGAGACGCCGGCACGTCCGCGCTCAGCATGGACGAGACCGCGCCTCCGATGCGCACCACGCCGCCGATGAGAGCGAGCGCCTGCCGACCCACGACGCGTCCCCGGCCGATGCGGAGCTGACCCGCGCCCGACAGGGTCTTCGCGAGACGGACGGAGTCGAACGCGAGCGTGCCCGCGAGGTCGAGGGGCCCGGAGACCGCGTAGCCGAGGCACAGAAAGTCCACCAGCACCGTTTCGAGCGGCAGCGCCTTGACGGCGAGGTTGTCGAGCGCGACGCGCGCGCCGTGGTCGAGCGTCACCGTCAGGCCCGTCGCGATCGTCCCACCCCCGACGCTCGTCGTCACCGCGCGACTTCCGAGGCGCCCGGCGTCCCAGGAGAGGTCGGCGAGCCGGAGCGTGCCGAAGGCGAGCGTCCGTCCCTTGGGCTCGGGGCATGCGGGCACGGTCTGCGTGATCCTGGGACTCGCCAGCTCCGCGGTGCCCGCGGCCGTGGGCGCCCCGAGGGTTCCACCGACCGTGAGCCTCGCGTCGACGGCGCCGCTCACCGAGGTGGCGGCGCCCGCGCCGAGCGCGACCAGCGCGCCGACGTCCTTGCCTTCCACCGACACGAGCGCGCTCAGGGGCGCCTCGGCGAGGCTCCGCGCGCCGTTTGTCGCGAGACGCCCCTCGGCGATCCTCACCGTGAGGTCGCCCGGTTGCAGCCGCGCGCCGCCGTCGAAGCGGAGCGCGGCTCCGGCCGTCAGCGTCAGGTCGACGTCCTCGGCGCGGTAGCGGGTGAGCGCGCCCGCGCCGCCCCGGGCCACGTACGTGACCGTCCCCTTCTCGATCCTGACGCTCTGCGCCAGGGCCGCCGCCCCCGTCCCGCCGGTGCCCGCACCGGCGGCGCCGCCGCGCCCGGCGCGCGCGCCCGCGCGCAGGTCGCCGGCGCCGAGGCTCGCGATGTTCAGCTGACCGTCAGGGTTCCGGATGATGGTGATGCCCGGGCGCGTGAGCGTGAGGGCGCCGAACTCGACGCGCCCCGCGAGCAGAGGCCGCACGCGGAGCGCGAGTCGGCCCGTGTCGAGCTTGAGGAACGGCGCGGTCCCGAACTGCGGGTCCTCGCCGATCTCGAGCGCGTACAGCTCGACGGCCGGCCACGGGAAGACCGCGACCGAGATCGAGGCGAACCTGACGGGACGGCCGAGCGCCTGCGAGGCGCCGGAGGCGATCAGGGTCTGCATGCGCGGGGTGTCCACCAGGAACGGGATCGCGACAAGCGCGGCGAGCGCCAGGACGGCGACGGCCACGAGAACGCCCACGGTCCACCGGAGGGCGCGCTTCACCGCTTGCGGAGCTCTTTCTTGAGGATCTTCCCCGTCGGGTTCTTGGGGAGCGCGCCGAGGAACTCGATCGTCTCGGGCACCTTGTAAGACGCCACCGCGTCGCGGCAGACCTGCTGGAGCTCCTCCGGCGTGACGCGCCGGCCTTCCTGCAGCACGACGAACGCCTTCACGGCCTCGCCGCGCACCGGGTCCGGCACGCCGACGACCGCCGCCTCTCGGACCGCGTTGTGGCGGAAGAGCACCTCCTCGACCTCGCGCGGGAAGACCTTGAAGCCCGCGACGTTGATCATGTCCTTCACGCGGTCGACGAGGAAGTAGTAGCCGTCCGGGTCCCGATAGCCGATGTCGCCCGAGTGGAGCCAGCCGTTCCGGATCGCGTCGGCCGTCGCCCGGGGGTTGCCGAAGTAGCCCTTCATGACGTTCGGCCCCTTGATGAGGAGTTCCCCGAGCTCCCCGTCGGCCACCTCGCGGCCCTCACCGTCCACCACTTTCATCTCGACGTTCTCGATGGGCGTGCCGACCGAGCCCGCGCGGATCCGGACGTCGTGGTTCCACGCCGCGAAGGGCGAGCACTCGGTGAGCCCGTACCCCTGCGTGATCGGCCGCCCGTAGCGCTCGTGCCAGCGCCGCTCGACGTCCAGGGGCAGCGTCGCCGCCGCCGAGAAGAAGAGCCGGATCGACGCGAAGTCGAGCGCCCGCTCCATCGCGAGGAACACGATGTACATCGCCGGGACGCCGTAGAAGAGCGTGATCCGGTGACGGACGACCGCGTCGTGGAACGCGTCGGGGACGAACCGCGGCTGGATCACGAGCTGCGCCCCCGCGGTGACCAGGGCGTTCATGATGAAGTTCTGGCCGAAGCAGTGGAACATCGGCACGGCGCAGAGACCGCGGTCCTCCGACGTCAGCGCGAGGTGACGGACCGTGGCCCAGGCGTTCGACACGATGTTCGCGTGCGTGAGCATCACGCCCTTCGGTCGGCCGGTCGTCGCCGAGGTGTACAGGATCGCGGCCGTCTCGTCGCGGTCACGGTCGAGGGCGCGCGCGGGCTCGGCGCCCTCGCGGACGGTCAGGTCCTCGGTGTGGAGCACGTGACGAACCGACGGCATGCGGTCACGCGGCGGCAGGCTCGCCGCGACCGCCGCCGCCGTGACGACCGCCTTCGGCGCCGCGTCGCCGACGATATAGGCGATCTCGTCGGCGGCATAGGTCACGTTCAGCGAGAGCGGCACCACACCGACCTTCTGGGCGGCGTAGTAGGCCAGGACGAACTCGGCAGAGTTGGGCAGGTGCAGGCCGATCCGGTCGCCCGGGTGGAGGCCCAGACGGGCCAGGCGGCCGGCGAGGACCGAGCACGCAGCGTCGAGGTCGCGGTAGGTCCACGTCCGGTCGCCGACGACGAGCGCCGTCCGATCCGCGTGGTCGCGCGCCGCGGTCTCGAGCAGCTGCGCGACGCTCACGGGATCAGGAGCACCTTGCCCGTCGTCTTCCGCCCTTCCAGCGCCCGGTGGGCCTCGGCGGCGTCCTTGAGCGCGAACTCGAACTCCGTCCGGAGGCGCAGCTTGCCGTCGCGGATCCAGCCGAGCACGTCGCCCGCGCGGAGGAGCAGCTCGTCGCGCGTCGCGACGTGGTGGACGAGACTCGGGCGCGTCAGGAACAGCGAGCCCTTCGCGTTCAGCACCTGGGGATCGAACGGGCCGATCGGACCGCTCGACTGGCCGTAGAGCACCATCAGCCCGCGGAGCGCGAGACAGTTGAACCCCTTGTCGAACGTCGTCTTGCCGACCGAGTCGTAGACGACCTGCACGCCCTTGCCGGTCAGCCGCTTCACCTCGGCCTCGAAGTCCTGCTTCGTGTAGAGGATGACCTCGTCCGCCCCCGCCTCACGCGCGAGCTTGGCCTTGTCCTCGGTCGAGACCGTGCCGATGACGCGCGCGCCGCGCATCTTCGCGATCTGGCACAGGAGCAGCCCGACGCCCCCGGCTGCCGCGTGGATCAGGCACGTGTCGCCCTTCTTCAGCGGATAGGTCGAGCACGCCAGGTAATGCGCGGTCATCCCCTGGAGCATCGCCGCCGCGCCCTGCTTGGTGCTGACGCCGGCCGGGAGGACCACCAGGCGCTGCGCAGGCACGGCGGCGTACTGCGCGTACGCGCCCGCGACGCCGGTGTACGCCACCTTGTCGCCCACCTTCACCTCGGTCACGTTCGGCCCGACGGCCGTCACGGTGCCGCCGGCCTCGAGCCCGAGCGTCATGGGGAGCTCGGCCTTGTACAGACCGGAGCGGTAATACACGTCGATGTAGTTGAGCCCGGCGGCGTCGACCTTGACGATCGCTTCGCCCGCCTTCGGTTGGGGCTCGGGCACGTCCTCGTACGTGAGCACTTCGGGACCGCCGGGAGCGTGCATGCGAACGGCTTTCATGGGATGGTCCTCCGTCACTAGGATGGCTCGGCGGAGCGAATTATATCAGGGGCGTGGCGGCCGAAGGGGGGTGCTGGAGGACCCTCGCGCCTTTATCCGGCCACCCACGTTCGGAGCCGTGCTGGAGGACCCCGCTACCAAAGTGGTACATCGCGAAGCACTCGAGGGCGAACGGCAAGAAGCCGAGGTACCCGAGCACGGGCATCTCGAAGAGCTTCACGGCGGGTGGATACGGCACCGTGTAGGTCCACTTCGTCAGCGCCCAGTAGTTCCAGAACTCCCAGAGGAATCCGCACACGAGACCGCTCCCGAGGAGCGAGAGCACGCGCGAGGCGTCGCCGCCCGCGAGATCCGCGAGCCACGACGGCCGGCCGCGCCAGTAGTTCAGGGGTTCGAGGAGCAGCGCCCAGCCGATCCACACGAGCGGCACGAACCAGGCCGACACGACGGCGAGCGGGAGGACGACGCCCACCGCGCCGGCGGCGACGGCGGCGCGGAGCAGAGCCGTCGACGGCCGCCACGGCCGCACGCGCGCGCGCCTGAGCACCGTCGCGCGGAGCGCCGCCGCCGTCAGGAACAGCGCGGGGAAGATCGTCGCGAACGCCCAGTCGTAGCCGAGCCGGCGCAGCAGGAGGTTCGGCTCCATGTTGCGATACTGCCACCAGAGCCCGGCGAGGTCGGCGCCGCCCCGCCAGAAGCGGGGGGCGTTGTAGAGCTCGAAGAGCCACCACCCGGCGACCGAGGCGAGACCGACCAGCACGCCCTCGGCGCGGTCGGTCGTGAGGTACGAGCGGCCCGTCAGAGAGCTGACCACGGCGTCCATGAGCAGCACGTAGCCGGTCCAGACGATCGGTGTGAACCAGCGCCCGACCAGCGCGGACCCGGAGACGAGCAGGAGCTCGGCGCCGACGATGACCGCCGCGCCGAGGTACCCGTGCAGAGGGAACCGTCGCCGATCCCGCAACGCTCAGGCGTGCCTCACGGACTGGTCATCGCATCGCGGAGAGATCGATCGTGAACCGGCTGACGTCGCGCCCGTCCCCATCCCGCACGACCAGCGCGACCCGCGACGTCCCCGTGAGGTACCGCGTGGGGAAGCTGTAGACGCAGCGGGCGAGGTACCGCCCGTCGTCCTGGCGCATCGCCGTCCGCTCGTTCTGGACGAAGGCAGGCTCGATCTCGCGGTCGCCGACGCGCAGGCGCGGCGAGTAGAAGCGCGCGAAGTCCTCGCGCGGGCCGCGGAGCGACGCCCAGAGCAACAGACGATCCTGCTGCTCGCGCAGGAGCTTGTCCGACGTGTCGGGCCTGAGCGGCTGGTTCCGGAATGCCGCGTGGCGCGCGGCCAGGACGAGCCGGTGGAACGGGGTGAGCACGGTGACGCTGTCACCCGCGGCGTTCGTCACACGCCACTCCGTGTCGAACGTCTCGACGGTCACGGCGCGCGCGCCGACGCGGAGCGCGTCCTCACGCTCGCCGGGCGTGAGCGCAAACGACGCCGCGCGCGCGGACGGTCCCAGGAGCACCGCGCCGAGAAGCGTGGCGACGGCGAGCCCGCTTCGGCTCACGGGATCCGGCCGACCACGACCCAGCTGAACGACTCCGGGGAGAAGAATCGCGCGGCGGCGCGCTGGACGTCCCGGCCGGTCACGCGCGAGACGCCCGCCTTGTAGCGATCGGTGTAGTCCAGTCCGAGCCCGAGCTCCTCGACCGCCGAGACGAAGTCGGCGACCTTCCCGGACGTGTCGAGACGCAGCGGGAAGCTCCCGACGAGGTACGACTTGGCGAGCGCCAGCTCGGCGTCGGAGGGAGGCTCGCGCGTCATGCGCGCGAGCTCGGCCTTGAGGAGGGTCTGGACCTTCGCGACCTCCGTGGTCCGCGTCTGGGCGCTCACGAAGAACGCCGAGCCGTACTTCGACGGCGAGACGTAGCTGTAGACGCTGTACGCGAGCCCCGCGTCCTCACGGACCCGCGTGTACAGGCGCGAGGCCGAGCCGCCGCCGAGCACGTACGAGGCGACCACCAGCGGGAAGTAATCGGGGTCGGTCTGACGAATCGCCTGCCGGCCGAGCACGATCGTGCTCTGCGTCAAGGAGTCTCTCGTGATCGCCTGCTCGCGCGCCTCGCGCCCGGGGGTGGCGCTCGGCACGGCGATGAGCGGAGCGGCGGGCCGCGGCCATGACCCGAACCGGCTCAGGACCTCGCGCCGCGCCTCGGCCACGGTGACGGCGCCGACGACCGCGACGACGGTCGCGTCCGGACGGAAGTGCTCCCGGTGGAACTTCACCACCTCCTCGCGCGTCAGCCGCGCCACGGACTCGCGGGTGCCCTCGACCGGTAGGCCGTAGGGATGGTTGGGGAAGACGAGCCGGGCCAGTGCCCGCGCGGCGACCGTTCCGGGGTCCTCCTCGGAGCGCTTGATGGCAGCCTGGATCTCGCCGATCTTCCGTGTCACCTCCTCCGGCGGGAACGTCGGCGACTGGATCACCTCGGCGAGGAGATCGAGGCCGAGCCCGAGGTCCTTCCGGAGGACGCGGAGCGACGCGCTGACGCTGTCGCGCCCGGCGCCCGCCTCGAGGCTGCCGCCGACGAACTCGATCGCCGAGTCGAGCGCCGGCCCCGTGCGTTTCGCCGTCCCGCGCGTGAGCAGGGCGCCCGTGAGGTTCGCGAGCCCCGCGCGGTCGGAGGGATCGTACACGGCGCCCGCCTCCACCAGCACCCGCACGGCCACGATCGGCACCGCGGGGCGCTCGGCGACGAGCAGGACGATGCCGTTCGGCAGGACGTCGCGCTGGGCGATCGGCGCCGCCAGCGCCGGCGACGCGAGCCCGAGGAGCAGGACCAGGGCCAGACGCGGCTTCATCCGGCCTAGTCTAACTGCTTGCGGAAGCGGACGATGGACAAGCTGAACACGATCGCGCCGAACGCCACGAGCGGGAGCACGCTGGGCCAGAGGTACTCGAGCCCGATGCCTTTGAGCACGATGCCCCGGACGATACGCAGGTAGTACGTCAGCGGGATGATGCTTGCGATGTACTGCGCGCCCCGCGGCATCCCCTCGATCGGAAACAGGAGTCCCGAGAGGTAGATCGACGGCAGGAACGTCATGAAGGACAGCTGCATCGCCTGGGGCACCGTCCGCGACGCCGCGGACACGAGGATGCCGACGCCGAGGGTGCCCCACATGAACACGGCGGAGAGCCCGTACAGCAGCGCGAGGCTCCCCCGGATCGGCACGTCGAAGACGAAGTGCGCGACGACGAGGGCCATCGTCATCTGGCCGTACGCGACGAGGAGGTTCGGGATGATCTTGCCGAGCAGCAGCTCCCAGCGGCGGATCGGGCTCACGACCAGCGCCTCGAGCGTCCCCCGTTCGCGCTCGCGGACGATCGCGATGGCCATGACGCTGACGGTCGTCTGCATCAGGAGGGCGCCGATCAGCCCCGGCACGATGAAGATGGCCGACACGAGGTCGGGGTTGTACCAGGCGCGCACGCGGAGGTCGAGCGGCGGCGCGTCCTTCCGCAGCACCGCGCCGCCGGCGGTCTCGGTCAGGATCTCGAGCGAGCGGTCCGCTCCGAGCGCCGCCGCCGCGTTCATCGCGGACGTCGCCACCTGCGGGTCCGAGGCGTCCACGATGACCTGGACGCGGGCCTGCTTGCGCGCGAGCTCGCGCGCGTAGTCGGGCGGGATCACGACGCCGACCTTCGCCGAGCCGTCGTCGATCATGCGCGTGAGCTCGCGCGTGTTCGCGGCACGGTGACGGATGTCGAAGTACTGGCTGTTCTCGAAGGCCTCGAGGAGCTTCCGCGCCTCCACGCTCCCGGAGAGGTCGACGACGGCCGTCGGCACGTGCTTGACGTCGGTGTTGATCGCCCAGCCGAAGATGAAGAGCATGGCGACCGGAACGAACAGCATGAGCGTGAGCGCGAGACGGTCGCGCCCGAGCTGGAGGAACTCTTTCGCGATGATGCCGTGGAGCCGGCTGCCCACGTCAGCGCCCGGCGGGCCCGAGCGCCCGGAGCTGCTCGCGCACGCGCGCCTTGCGCTCGCGATCGACGAACGACACGAAGAGGTCCTCCACGTTCGGCTCGACCTCGTTGGCCCACTCCACGCGGACGCCGCGGGCCGCGAGGTAGTCCCGCACGGCCCCGACCTGGAGGTCGCTCCGCGCGGCGATGAGTCGCACGCGGGCGCCCGCGCGGACCACCTCCTCGACGGCGTCCCACTCCGCGAGGGCATCAGCGGCGGCCCGCGCGTCCACCGGCTGGAGCTCGATCACCGGGCGGGCGAACGTCTCGGCCTTGATCTCCGCCGGGCTCCCGTGGGCGATGAGCCGGCCTTGATAGATGAAGCCGAGGGTGTCGCACAGCTCCGCCTCGTCCATGTAGTGGGTCGTCACGAGGATCGTCGTGCCCTCGTCGGCCAGCCGCCGGACGACCGCCCAGAACGTCCGCCGCGAGACCGGGTCGACGCCCGCGGTGGGCTCGTCGAGGAAGACCAGCCGCGGGCCGTGCACGAGGGCGCACGTGAGCGCGAGCCGCTGCCGATAGCCGCCGGAGAGCTGGCCCGCGAGCTGGCGCGGGTACCCGCCGAGGTCGCCGAGGCGCAGCATCTGTTGGATGCGTGCCGCGCGGTCGGCGCGGGGGACCATGTAGACGCGCGCATAGAACATGAGGTTCTCCTCGACCGTCAGGTCGTCGTACAGCGAGAAGCGCTGCGACATGTAGCCGATGGCCGACTTGACACGCTCGGGATCGCGGCGCAGATCGATGCCCAGCACGCGCCCCTCGCCCTCCGTCGGCTCGAGGATCCCACACAGCATGCGGAGCGTCGTCGACTTCCCGGCGCCGTTGGGTCCGAGGAAGCCGTACAGCTCGCCGCGTCGGACGCGGAGGTCGAGACGGTCCACCGCAACGATCCGGCCGAAGCGCTTCGTGAGCCCGTGGGTGACGACCGCGTATTGATCATCCGCATCCGTCAGGGCAGGAGCGGCCGGCCGACCCCCCTCGATCACGCTAGCACTCGCTACGCGAGAACGACCTCACCGGCGACTGGCGAGACGACGCCCAGAAGTTACGGGTCTCGGGAGGTCGCCCGGCCGCTCCCGCCCCGACGGTGACGGGCGGCATTACGGGTGGATCAGTGCGTCGGCCGGCATGCCGGGCTTGAGCACGCCGTCCGGGTTCGACACGCCGATCTTCACGCGATAGACGAGGTTGACGCGCTCCTTCTTCGTCTGCACGTTCTTCGGCGTGAACTCGGCCTCCGACGCGATCTCGCGAACGACGCCGGCGAACATCCGGCCCGGGAACGCGTCCACCGTGAGCGCCGCGGCCTGGCCGAGGCGGATCCGGCCCAGGTCCGTCTCCGACACGTACGCGCGCAACCACAGGTCGTTCGGGTCGATCAGCGTGAGGATAGGGGCGCCGGGCGTCGCGGTCTCGCCCACCTCCATGCTCTTCCGGAGCACGATGCCGGTGAGCGGCGACACCAGGCGCGTGTCGGCCAGGCGCGCCTGGGTGAGCGCCAGCGCCGCCCGCGCCTCGCCGACCTGGGCGCGCGCCGCGGCCACCGCGTCGGGACGCGGGCCCGCCTCGAGCAGCGCCAGCTTCTCGCGGGCGCCCGCCTCGTTGGCCAGGGCGGCGTCGAAGAGGTTGAGCGCGCGGTCCACTTCCTGGAAGGCGACCAGCTCCTTGGCGAAGAGCTGGCGCACGCGCGCCAGCTCCCGCTCCGCCCACTCGCGCGTCACCGTCGCGTTGCGCAGCGCCGCGCGCGCCTGCTCGATCTCCTGGGACCGGGCGCCCGCCTCGAGATCGCTCAACTGGGCCTGGGCCGTGCGGAGCGCCGCCTCGGCGCGGTGGACCTCGGCGGCGGGCTCGTCGTCGGCAAGGCGCGCGAGCAGCTGGCCGCGCTCGACGGGCTGGCTCTCGGCCACGGTGCGCTCGACGACGCGGGCGGTGATCTTGGCGCTCACGTCCACCTGGAGGGCCTCGATCGTGCCCGTGACCGCGACGGTGCGGTCTTCGCCGTCCAGGCGACGAACGGTCCAGGTCGCGGCGAGGACCAGGAGGAGAACGAGCGCACCCGCGCCGCCGAGCTTCAGCGACCGCGTCATCAGTCGGTCGGGAGGAGGATCCCGACGTTCCGCTTGTCTTCGGGGAACCACGCGCGCGCGACGCGCAGGACATCCGCCGCGGTCACGGCACGGATCTTTGCGAGGAACTGGTCCTTCTGCGCGTAGCCGCCGATCACTTCGAAGCGCGCGAGGAGCGACGCGCGGTGGTGGACCGAGTCCTCCTGGAACACGAACGACGCCTCGAGCTGGTTCTTCGCGCGCTGGAGCTCCTCGTCGGTGACCGGCTCCTTCTTGAGCCGCTCCACCTGGGCGAGGAGTTCCTTCTCCAGCGTCTCCGCCCGCTGCCCGGGCATCGCGGTCGCCCAGAACCAGAAGAGGTTGGGGTCCACGGAGAAGTAGGAGTAATCGCCGCCGGCCTCGAGCGCGAGTCGGCGCTCGTAGACGAGGTCCCGGTAGAGCCGCGAGGCCCGCCCGCCGGACAGGACCGTGGAGAGGACCTCGAGCGGCGCGGCGTCGTCCGAGCGGTGGTTCGGGACGTGGTAGGCGACGTAGACGATCGGCAGCTCGGCCTGCTTCCGCACGACCCCGCGCCGCTCCCCGTTCGGCGGCGGCTCGACGGCGAGCACCGGCGGCGGGACCGGTCCCCGCGGGGCCTGGCCGAAGCGGCGCTTGATCCGCTCGAGCGCCTCCCCCGACCGGAAGTCGCCGACGGCGACGATCAGCACGTTGTTCGGGACGTAGTATGTCCGGTAGAAGGCGCGGATCTCCTCGGGCGTGATCCGGGCGATGTCTTCGCGCCAGCCGATGACCGGGAAGCCGTAGGGGTGCGCCCTGAAAGCGAGCGAGGCCACCTCCTCACCGAGGAACCCGCCCGGGTCGTCGTCGGTGCGCGTCCGCCGCTCCTCGAGGACCACCTGGCGCTCCGAGTCGATCTCCTTGGGGTCGAGCAGGAGGTTCTGCATGCGGTCGGCGTCGAGCTCGATCACGAGATCGAGCTTGTCCGCGGCGATGTCGACGAAGTACGAGGTGACGTCATGCGAGGTGAACGCGTTGTCCTGGCCGCCGTTCTGCTCGACGAGCCGGGCGAACTGGCCACGTCCGTGGGTGGGTGTGCCCTTGAACATCATGTGCTCGAGGAAGTGCGCGATCCCGGTCGCGCCACGCGCCTCGTTGCGCGAGCCCACCCGATACCAGACCTGGAAGGACACGATCGGGCTGCGGTGGTCCTCCAGCAGCAGCACCCGCAGCCCGTTGTCGAGCGTCTCCGCGACGACAGTGTCCGCGGCCCAGGCCGAGGCCCAGCCGAGGAGGAGCGGAACGAGCAGGACGGCGGGAATCCTCCACATCTTCGAGTAGTGTATCATCCGTGCTGATGCGTCCCGGCGCGCTCCTCGTCCTCCTGCTGGCGCTCGCTACGGACGCGTCCGCGGAGCCCTGTACCGAGTCGTTCGCCGAGGTCTACGGGAAGGTCTCGCCGACGGTCGTGTCGATTCAGGCGACGAAGATCAACAAGGCGAAGCCCCAGCGCCGCTTCGAGACGGTCGTCGGCTCGGGCGTCGTGATCGAGCGTGACGGCCAGATCCTGACGAACGCCCACGTCGTCGACGGCGCCACGTCCCTCTCGGTCACGCTCGACTCCGGCACGAAGGCGACCGCGAAGGTGGTCGGACTCGACTCCATGCTCGACCTCGCGCTGCTCCGGATCGAGACGACGGACGCGCTCGCCACCGCGCGGCTCGGCGACTCGTCCACGCTCCGCGTCGGCGACGAGGTCGCCGCGATCGGGAACCCGATCGGCCTGGAGCAGACGATGACGCGGGGGATCGTGAGCGGGCTCAACCGCCTCCTGCCGGGCCTCGCGGAGCAGCCCATGATCCAGACCGACGCCCCGATCAACCCGGGCAACTCGGGCGGCCCGCTCGTGGACCGCTGCGGCCACGTCGTCGGCATCAACACGTTCATCTCCGAGGAGGCGCAATCGATCGGCTTCTCGGTGCCGATCAACAGCGCGAAGGCGATTCTGCGCGACCTGCGGGAGACCGGGCGTGTGATCCGCCCGTGGCTCGGCATTCAGGGACGCGAGGTGGATGCGAGCCTCTCCTCGATCGTGCGGCTGCCGCTCGCCACCGGCTATCTCGTCGAGATCGTCTACGACGGGAGTCCGGCGGACCGCGCCGGCATGCGGGGCGGCACCACGTCGGTCGTCGTCCAGGGCGAAGAGTACTTGCTGGGCGGCGACGTGCTCACCGCGATTCAGTCCACGCCGATCCGGACCCACGGGGAGTACGTCGCCAAGGTGCGGACGCTCAAGCCCGGTCAGCGCGTCAAGGTCACGATCGTACGCGACGGCCAGAGCCGCGAGCTCACGCTGGCCGTCACCGAACGCCCCCGACTCCCCGCCGACCTCGTCGAGTGATCAGGACCCGCGCGGGGGTTTCCGACGCGCTCCCCTCCTGGACGTCCCTTCGCCGGTCCGCCCGGGGACGTGAGCGACCTCGAGCTTGAGCCGGTCGGGGTCTTCGAAGAACACCGCGTAGTAGCCCGCCGCGTACGCCGGGTAGTCGCGCGGTGAGCCATAGAGCGTCGGGATCCCGCGCGCCACGAGAAACTCGCGGTGGAAGACGTCCACCGCGTCGCGGCTCGCGACACCGAACGCCAGATGGTTGAGCCCGCTCCGCTTGCGGTGGAGGGCGGGCTGCCGGTGCTGGTCCGGTGTCGCGATGATCCAAAAATCCGCCGTGCCGTTGCTCATGCCCATGAAGTCGTGCGCCGCGGCGAGCACGCGGTACTCGAAGTACTCGAGCAGGGCCTGGTAGAACGGAATCGACCGCTGCGGGTTCGACACGTTCAGCTGTAGATGGTAGAGGGAGGCCTTCACGAGCGTTCCTCCAGGAGTCGGCGCGCCCTGCGGAACACGCCGCGGAGCATCGGCCGCGTGAGCTTGCCGGTGAACGTGTTCTGCTGGCTCGGGTGGTACGAGGCGATCAGCGCGACGCCATCGGCGAAGGTCGCCACGGCGCCGTGCGCGAAGCGCGGGGCGCGCCGTGGCCGGGGCGCGCCGAGCCGGCGGCGGGCACGCAGGTACGCCTGCCAGCCGATCCGCCCGAGCCCCACGACGACGCTCACGCGATCCAACAGCCCGAGCTCCTCGAGAAGGTACGGCTCGCAGCGCGCGAGCTCGGCCGGCGTCGGCTTGTTGCCGGGCGGCGCGCAGCGGAGCGCGGCGGTGATGTACGCGTCTCGGAGGCGGAGACCGTCTCCCCGATGTCGCGAGGTCGGCCGGTTGGCGAAGCCCGCGTGGTGGAGCGCGTCGACGAGCCAGTCGCCGCTCCGGTCGCCCGTGAACATCCGGCCGGTGCGGTTGCCGCCGTGCGCCGCGGGTGCGAGCCCGACGAGGAGGAGGCGCGCCTTCGGGTCGCCGAAGCCCGGCAGCGGCCGCGCCCAGTAGGCGAGGCCCGCATACCGGCGCGGCGGCGACGCCGCGACGGCTTCGCGATGGGCGACGAGCCGGGGGCAGGCGCGACATCGCACGATCACGCGAGAGAGCCGCTCGAGAGCGCTTTGCAATTCGGCCGGATTGTGACACGGTGAGAGCCATGCCGCCACAGCGCGATCGGGTCCCTGCCCCGCGCGTGCCATCCATCATCGTCCACGGCGGCGCCGGTGCGGACCCCGTCGAGGGGCGAGACGAGCTTCGCGCGGGCGTCCGGGTCGCCGTCCTCGAGGGCTGGCGCGTCCTCGCCGGAGGTGGCTCGGCGCTGGGCGCCGTGGAACGCGCCGTGCGTGCCCTCGAGGATCATCCGCGCTTCAACGCCGGGCGCGGCTCGGTGCTCACGTCCGCGGGCACGGTCGAGACGGACGCCTCGATCATGGAAGGCGACCGGCTCCAGTGCGGCGCCGTGGCCGCCGTGAGCCGGATCGCCAACCCGGTCACGCTCGCCCGGCGGGTGATGGAGGCGAGCCGCCACATCCTCCTCGTCGGCGAGGGCGCCCTCGCCTTCGCCCGCGCGCAGGGACTTCCCGAGTGCGACCCCGAGGCGCTCGTCACCGAGCGCCAGCGCGTGCGCCATCGCGAGCTGGTGGCGGCGACGAAGGGAACCGTTGGCGCCGTCGCCCTGGACAGGCACGGCACGATCGCCGCCGCGACCTCCACGGGCGGCCTCGCGGGCAAGCTCCCGGGGCGCGTCGGCGACAGCGCGCTGATCGGCTGCGGGACCTACGCGGAGAGCTCGACCGGCGGCGTCTCCTGCACGGGCGACGGCGAGGCAATCATCCGTGTGGTGCTCGCCCGCCGGGCCCTCGACTACCTCCAGCAGGCCGACGACGCCGACTACGCGGCGCGGGTCGCGGTGGACCTCCTGGTCGAGGAAGGCCGGGGCCACGGCGGGCTGATCCTCCTCGACTGGCGAGGCCGCACGGGCTGGGCGCACTCGACACCGTTGATGCCGGTGGCGCTGATGAGCGCGGCGTTCACCGAGCCGCGCGTGCCCTTTTAGAATGCTCGACCTCGCGGACCTCGACCGCGCCAAGAAGCGTCTCGAGGGCGCCATCTACGAGTCGCCCTGCCCCTACTCGCAGACGCTCTCGGAGCTCTCCGGCGCACAGTGCTTCGTCAAGCTCGAGAACCTCCAGATGACGGGCTCGTTCAAGGAGCGCGGGGCGGTGAACGTCCTGCTCCAGCTCGACCCCGCCGAGCGCGCCCGCGGCGTCGTCGCGGCGAGCGCGGGCAACCACGGACTCGCGGTCGCCTTCCACGCCTCGCGTCTCGGGATCCCGGCCGTCATCGTCATGCCGGAGTGGGCGCCGCTCATCAAGGTGACGTCCTCGCGCCGGTACGGGGCCGAGGTCATCCTGCACGGCGCGAACTACGATGCGGCGTACGGGCGCGCCCGGGAGGTCCAGGCCGAGCGCGGGCTGGCGTTCGTCCACCCGTTCGACGACGAGCGCGTCATCGCCGGCCAGGGCACGCTCGGGCTCGAGCTGCTCGCGCAGCGACCCGACATGGACGCGGTCCTCGTCCCCGTCGGCGGCGGCGGGCTCGTCGGGGGCGTCGCCCTCGCGATCAAGTCCCATCGGCCCAAGGTCCGCGTGATCGGCGTCCAGGCCGAGACGCTGCCCGCCATGAAGCGCGCCCTCGACGCGCACGAGCGGGTGACGCTGCCGCCCGCCTCCACGATCGCCGACGGCATCGCGGTGCGCCAGGTCGGCGAGCTGACGTTCGCCCTGGCGCAACGGCACGTGGACCGGGTGGTGACGGTGAGCGAGGAGGAGCTGGCGAACGCGATCCTGCTCCTGCTCGAGATCGAGAAGACGGTCGTCGAGGGCGCGGGCGCGGCGCCCCTGGCCGCGCTCCTGAACCGGTCGCTCGGGCTCGAGGGCCTCAACGTCGTGCTGGTCCTGTCCGGTGGCAACATCGACATGACGGTGATCGCGCGCATCATCGAGCGGGGTCTCGTCAAGGACGGCCGTCTCGTACGCCTGGGCGTGCTCCTGCGCGACCAGCCCGGCGCGCTCGCCAGCCTCACCGCCCTCATCGCCGCGGAGCGCGCCAATATTCTGCAGATCGAGCACAATCGCGCGTTCTCGAGCGGGGCGATCGGCGAGACCCGCGTCGAGCTGACGCTCGAGACCTCGGGGCGCACGCAGATCAACACGCTCAAGCAGCGCCTCGAAGCCGCCGGCTACCGGGTGGAGGAGCGGACAGCGTAGCCGCGGACCGAGTCTGCCCGGGGCGGCGGGCGGCTCGACCACGCGGCTCGCGTGCGCATGGCCCGTCGCGGGTGGGCTCCATCGCGGCGCTGTAACGTCCGCGTTCGACGCGGCGGGAACGGGTCTCGTCCACCCCCCACCCGGGCAGACTCCGACCGCGGCGAGCGCGTGCGGGCGTCGAGCGCGGGCTTCGCCCGCGCAATCCTGTCCTTTGGGGGAGGTTTCGGAGGGGCCGTCGAGGCCCCCTCCGGCTAAAGCTAGGCGCCGGGCGATTCGGGCGCCGTGCTGTAGGCAGGGTCGAAGTCCAGGCGCTCGAGGTCGGCGTCACTCACGCGCCATCCGTGGAGGACCCGGGCGAGCTCGGCCGCGTCTTGGATCGGGCCGTGCTCGGCGCGGAACTTGACGATGGCCATGGCCCGCTCGGGGCTGATGCCGGAGAGCTCCATGAGCTCCAGGCGATTGGCGAGGTTGATCCGCACCTTGACCGTCATGCCCGCACCTCCTCCGACAGGATCCAATAGTGCCTCGAGCCTGGTCAAGAGCTAATCCGTCGTGGCGTCGGGGAGCGCGCTGGCCACGGCGGCGTAGGCGCGCGCGGCCAGGTCACCCGCGGCCTGCCGCGGCCCGAGGGCGGGATCAGGATGGATCGCTCGGTGGTACGTGATCCGGATCCGCCCGGGACGGGGAAGGAGACGGCCCGGCGGCCAGGCGTCGTGACCGCCGGCGATCGTCACCGGCAGCACCGGAGCGGCCAGCGACGCCGCGAGGCGGAAGGCGCCCGGCTTGAAGCGCTTGACGCGACCGTCCGGACTTCGCTCGCCCTCGGGGAAGATCATCACCACCTGGCCGGCCTGCAGCAGCCTCACGGCCTCGCGCGTCGCGCGGGGATCGGACGACTCGATCTGGACGGGAAACGCGCGGAGCCGGCGGATGAGCCGGCCGAAGAGCGGGATCTCGAAGAGCCGGTTCCACGCCATGTAATAGACGGGCCTTCTGACCGGAATCGAGACGAGCGGCGGGTCGGCGTAGGTCTGGTGGTTCGGCGTGACAATCAAGGGCCCCGTCGTCGGGATGTGCTCGACGCCGACCAGCTCGAGGCCGAAGTAGGCTCGGCAGAGGACGTGGAGCCCGGGCCGGACGAGGTCGAGGACGGGCGTGCGCACCCCTTCAGCCTTATACACGAAAGAAAACGGGGCCGGGAAGCATCCCGGCCCCGTGAATCTCTCGCCCTGACTCGTTTCTCTTCGTCGCGTTAATCTTCGTCGAGCTGCAGCTCCGTCTCCTCAGGCTCGTATTGCCGACCGAGGCGCTCGATCCGGTCCTGGCAACGGACGCAGGTCTGGACCTCGGGCATCGCGTGCAGCCGGGCGGGAGAAATTTCCTCGGCGCACTCCACGCACGTGCCGTACTCACCCTCGCTCAGCCGATCGAGCGCGGCCGACAACCGATTGACGCGTTCTACCAGGAGCTCGCGGGTCGCGAAGCCGATCTCGCGTCGCTCGTTGGCCTGGATCTCGTCCACTTCGTCGGCAAAGGGGGAGTTGTCCCCGATCGCCCCGGGGATTTCCTCGACCGCCACGGCTCCGCTCATCTGTCGGAGTCGGGAGATCGCCACCTCCAGATCCTGCTCGAGCCGCTTTCTGATGTTCTTGTCCATGATGGACCTCCCAGATTTCTCTGGCCCCGGCGGTGCAACTGCCGTGCCGAGGATTGGACGGTCCACCCCAGCGCATAATTCATTGAAAAGAATACCCTGTGGATAGTCATGCTGGCAGGAAGGCGGGGCAAAATGCCAGAATGCTGACACTCCTATTGGCAAACGGCGGGGGCCGGCCCCCGCAAGGACCCGGATAGAGGGAACCCCGGGGGTCCGAGCGCCCCCGGGGCGTCGTCAAGGAAAACGGAATTACGGAATTATCGGCGGTCGCTCACGCGCGACTCCGAGTCGCCTCGATCGCCCCTTCCTCCCAGATGCTGTGCTTGCGCGTCTCCGGCATCACGAAGATGGCGATCAGGAACATGATCGCGGGAAGCGCGATGGGGTAGACCAGGGCCCAGAAGAGCGGGTCGCTGGAGCCCGCCTCCACCGCCTTGGCGTAGGCCGCCGTGGTGATGATGGGCACGAGACCGCCGCCCCAGCCGTTGCCGATATGATAGGGCACTGACACCGAGGTATAGCGGATGCGCGAGGGGAAGAACTCCGCCAGGAATGCCCCGATCGGGCCGTAAGTCATGCCCACGTAGTTGACCAGGATCACAACGATGATGGTCGCCATCGTGAAGTTGAGGCTCTTGGGATCGCCATAGGTACCCAGGGCCGTGTAGAGCGGGTAGTAGGTGAGAGAGGCGAGGGCCATGCCACCGAGGATGATCGGCTTGCGACCAATCTTGTCCGAGAGCCAGCCCCAGAAGATGAGCGTCGGGGTCGCGATCAGGAGAGCGATAGCGATAATCCAGCTCGACGTCAGCACATCGAGCTTCTTGACGGATTGGAGGTAAAACAGCGCCCAGAACTGGCCGCTGTACCAGACGCACCCCTGCCCCAGCACGACCACGCTGGCGATGACCACGTACTTGAAGTTGCGGCTCATGAAGGCCTCGCGCCACGGATTGGTCGCCGTTCGGCCCTTGGCCTTGATCTCCTGGAAGATCGGCGTTTCGCCCAGCGAGAGCCGGATCCAGATGGCAATGCCGACCAGGAGGAGCGAGATGATGAACGGCAGGCGCCAGCCCCAGTCTTGGAACGCGTCGTAGCCCAGATAAGATCGGGTCCCGATGATGATCGCCAGCGACACGACGATGCCGAGCGTCGGCGATGTCTGGAGCCACCCGGTGTAGTATCCGCGATTCTCGTCCTCGATGTGCTCGGCGACGTAGGTGATGGCTCCGCCGTATTCTCCGCCGAGGCAGAGGCCCTGGATCAGGCGGAGGGCGAAGAGGATAAACGCCGCGGTCAGTCCGATCGAGGCGTAGCTGGGAACAAAGCCGATGAGGGCCGTCCCCACGCCCATGCCGGTCAGCGTGACGATGAAGGTGTATTTTCGGCCCACCTTGTCGCCGAGCCAGCCGAAGAGGAACGCCCCCAGCGGGCGTATCAGGAAGCCGACCGAGAAGATCGCCACGGTGCTGAGGAAGGCCGCCACCGGGTGGCCCTTCTCGAAAAACTTGACCGCGAGAATCGAGGCCAGGCTACCGAAGATGTAGAAGTCGTACCACTCGATGATGTTGCCGACGGATGCGGCAATGACGACGCGGCGGAGTTCTTTGGGCGGAACCTTAGCCGGCATTAGCCTCCCCTATTGTTGAATGCGTTCCCCACGCTACGACTCCTCCGACTCGTACTTCTCCTTCAGCATCGCCACCACATTCGGATCGGCCAGCGTCGTCGTGTCGCCGAGCGCCCGCCCCTCGGCGATGTCGCGCAGCAGCCGCCGCATGATCTTCCCACTCCGAGTTTTCGGAAGCTCGGCGGAGAAGATCACGTCGTCCGGCCTCGCGAGTGAGCCGATCTTCTTGGCCACGTGCTGCTTGAGCTCGTCCTGGAGCCCGGGCGTGCTCTCGATCCCCTGCTTGAGCGTGACGAAGGCCGCGATCGCCTGGCCCTTGATGTCGTGTGGCTTGCCGATGACGGCGGCCTCGGCGACTGCCTTGTGGTCGACGAGCGCGGACTCCACCTCCATCGTGGACACGCGGTGGCCGGAGACGTTCATGACGTCGTCCACGCGGCCGAGCAGCCAGAAGTAGCCGTCTTCGTCGCGCTTGGCCCCGTCGCCGGTGAAGTAGATGTTGTCGTACTTCGACCAGTACTGCTTGACGTAGCGGTCGGGGTCACCCCAGATGCCGCGCAGCATCGCCGGCCAGGGCTTCTTGAGGACCAGGTAGCCCGATTTCGCCGGGTTGCCCTTCTCGTCGAGCACGTCCGCCTCGACGCCGGGGAACGGCTTCGTCGCGGAGCCGGGCTTGAGGATGGTGATCCCGGGCAGGGGTGTGATGAGAATCTGTCCCGTCTCCGTCTGCCACCAGGTGTCGACCACCGGGCAGCGTCCACCGCCGATGACCTTCCAGTACCAGACCCACGCCTCGGGGTTGATCGGCTCGCCGACCGTCCCGAGCAGCCTGAGGCTCGACAGGTCGCACCGCCCCGGGTACGCCTCTCCCCATTTCATGAACGTCCGGATCGCCGTGGGCGCCGTATAGATGATGGTGATCCCGTACTTCTCGACGATGCGCCAGAAGCGGTCCTTGTCGGGGTAGTCGGGCGTGCCCTCGTACATGACGGAGGTGGCGCCGTTGGCGAGCGGGGCGTAGACGATGTACGAGTGTCCCGTGACCCAGCCGATGTCGGCGGTGCACCAGTAGACGTCCTCCTCGTGGAGGTCGAAGATCCACTTGTGCGTGGCGGTGATCCCCGTGAGGTAGCCGCCGGTCGTGTGGATGATGCCCTTGGGCTTGCCCGTGGATCCGGAGGTGTAGAGGAGATAGAGAAGGTCCTCGGAGTCCATGGGCTCGGCCGGGCAGCGGGCGGGCACGCCCTTGACGAACTCGTCCCACCAGATGTCGCGGCCGCTCTGCATCTCGACGGGCTGGCCGGTGCGCTTGAGCACGATGACGGTCTTGACTCCGGGCGCGCCGCGGAGCGCCTCGTCCGTGTTCTTCTTGAGCGGGACGGTCGCGCCACGCCGGAAGCCGCCGTCGGCGGTGATGACCAGGCTCGAGTCGGCGTCGTGGATGCGCTCGCGGACGGCCTCGGGGGAGAAGCCGCCGAAGATCACGCTGTGCGCCGCTCCGATCCGGGCGCACGCGAGCATGGCGATCGGCAGCTCGGGCACCATCGGCATATAGATCGTGATCCGGTCGCCCTTCTTCACGCCGTGCCGCTTGAGGGCCGCGGCGAACCGGCTGACCTCACGGTAGAGGTCCCAGTAGGTCAGCACGCGGCTGTCCCCGGGCTCGCCTTCCCAGATCAGCGCGGCCTTGGTGCGACGCGGCCCGGCGATGTGGCGGTCGAGGCAGTTGTCGGCGACGTTCAGCTTGCCCCCGACGAACCACTTCGCGTAGGGCGGCTTCCACTCGAGCGCCTTCCTCCACGGCTTGAACCAGTGGAGGTCACGCGCCCGCCCTTCCCAGAACCGGACGAAGTTCTTCTGCGCCTCGGCGTAGACCGAGGGCTTGTTGATCAGCGCATTCTTCACGAACGCCTTCGGCGGCGGAAACTTCCGGTTCTCGCGAAGCAGCGCCTCGATGGGAGCGCCCGCTTTCGGTGTCCTCTGGGCCATGATTCCCTCGTTCGGTGGTGATGTGACCAGTCCGGGGATTCTACCGCATTCGACACGCCCCGCGGAGACCCCTACCGTGCCGCCGGCGCCGGCGCGGGCCGGCCGCGGCCGCGCCGACGGGCAACCCCGGTGCGGGCCGCGGCGTCCGCGACCGCCTCGGCGACCGCCGGCACCACGCGGCTGTCGAACATCGACGGCGTGATGTACTCCTCGGAGAGCTCTCCCTTGGACACGATGGCCGACAGCGCTTGCGCGGCCGCGAGCTTCATCTCGTCGTTCACGCGCCGCGCCCGCACGTCGAGCATCCCGCGGAAGAAGCCGGGGAAGCAGCACGAGTTGTTGATCTGGTTCGGGTAGTCCGAGCGTCCCGTGGCCATCACGCGGACGTAGGGGCCCGCCTCCTCCGGCTGGATCTCCGGGATCGGGTTGGCCATGGCGAAGACGATCGGGTCCCGGCCCATGGCCTTGATGTCCTTGAGCGCGACGACGCCGGGGCCCGAGAGGCCGATGAAGACGTCGGCGCCCTGGAGCGCGTCGCTGGCGGAGCCGCGGAGCTTCTTCTCGTTGGTGTGCTTGGCGAACCACTCCTTCATCGGGTTCATGTTGTCCACGCGGCCCCGGTAGAGCGCGCCCGCGCGGTCGCAGGCGATGATGTGCTGGGCGCCCGCGCGCATGAGCAGCTTCGCCGTCGCGATGCCGGACGCGCCGGCGCCGGTGAACACGATGCGCACGTCGCCCAGACGCTTCTTGACGATCTTGAGCGCGTTGAGGAGCGCCGCGAGGACCACGACCGCGGTGCCGTGCTGGTCGTCGTGGAACACGGGGATCTCGAGGTCGCGCTGGAGCCGCGCCTCGATGTCGAAGCACCGCGGCGCGGAGATATCCTCCAGGTTGATCCCGCCGAAGACCGGCGCGATGGCCTTCACGATCGAGACGATCTCGTCCGCGTCCTTGGTCGCCAGGCACACCGGGAACGCGTCCACGCCGGCGAACTCCTTGAAGATGAGCGCCTTGCCCTCCATCACCGGCTGAGCGGCGCTCGGGCCGATGTCGCCCAGGCCCAGGACCGCGGTGCCGTCGGTCACGACCGCGACGGCGTTCTGCTTGATCGTCAGCGCATACGCCTTCTCGGGGTCCGCGTGGATCGCCATGCAGACCCGCGCCACGCCCGGCGTGTAGGCCATGGACAGGTCGTCGCGGGTCTTGACGCTCATCTTGCCCCGCACCTCGATCTTCCCGCCCAGGTGCATGAGGAACGTGCGGTCCGACACGTTGACGACCTTCACGCCCTGCACCGCACGGACCCCGTCGACGACCTCCTGGCCGTGCCGTTCGTCGCTCGCCTTGAAGGTGATGTCGCGCGTGATCGTGGACTTGCCGACGACGACCAGGTCGATGGCGCCGATGTCACCGCCGGCCTTGCCGATCGCCGAGGTGACCCGGCCGAGCATCCCGGGCTTGTTCACGATCTCGAGCCGGACCGTGAGGCTGTAGCTGGCGCTTGGAGCCTGCATTCGAGGCCTCCTCCGACCGGGTCCCCGGTCTTGACGCAGCGAGCAAGGCCCGCCGCGAGTGCGCGGTATTTTATACTAGTTGGGTCCGCGAGAGAGTAGGCTCGCTGCCGGACCCGTTCCAAAGGAGAGCCCATGATCGACGTCAAGACGGCCGACCGAGAGCTGCAGTTCTACATCCGGCCCCAGACGTTCCCCGTAGCGATCCGGATGCTCAGGCCCGGCGAGGAGATCCCCGAGAAGGCCAAGCGGCCGGCGCGGGATTTCAAGAAGCTCAGCATGAACTGTCAGGTCATCGACATGGCCCGGCGGTACGGCTGGATGATCGCGCTCACGCGGGAGGATCACATCTGCTCGCTCGGCATCGCGGCGCTCGGCTTCGAGAAGCCGACGCACCTGCACAGTTCCGGAACGCTGTGCGAGGGGATGTACACGGCGACGAAGTCCGCCGGGGCGCGCTCCGAAGCCGCCGTCGACAAGTTCGCACCGGGCGAGTACGCCTGCCTCCTCGTGGCGCCGCTCGACCGGGCGCCGTTCGAGCCGCACCTCGTCTGCATCTACGCCAACCCGGCCCAGGTCATGCGCCTGACCCAGGCGGCGCTCTGGAAGCGCGGCGGGAAACTCACCTCCTCCTTCGGCGGCCGCATCGATTGCTCAGAGATCATCGTGACGACGATGCGCACCGACGCGCCACAGGTCATCCTGCCGTGCTCGGGCGATCGGATCTTCGGCCAGACCCAGGACCACGAGATGGCGTTCACGATCCCGTGGGGTCAGATGGAGGACATCATCGAGGGTCTCAAGGGCACGCACGCGGGCGGCATCCGCTACCCGATCACACAGTTCATGGAGTACGAGGCCAAGCTCCCGGCCCGGTACATGGAAGCCAACCGCATCTGGGACGTGGAGCACGGCCGGAGCCAGTACGCCCCCCGCGACCGGGTCGTCGCGGCCTACAAGCGCTCGTTCGCCGATCGTGTGCCCGTCTACCCGATCGTCGCCTCATTCGCCGGGACCCTCGACGGCCTGTCGATCGAGGAGTACTGCACGAACGTGCCCAAGGCGATCACGGCGATGCTGAACTACTACGAGCGATATCAACCCGACGTGGTGCTGGCCTATAACGACCTGGCCAAAGAAGCGGAAGCCTTCGGATGCCGCGTGAAGTACTCGGATTATGTCGTGCCCTCCATCGATGGCCACGTCCTCCAGGACGACAAGGCCCGGCTCGCGAAGCTGGCGCTGCCGGACCCGTACAAGACGGCGCGCCTCCCCGGCTTCCTCGAGCAGTGCGAGGCGCTCGTGAAGGCGAAGCCTCCGACGGCGATCGGGGCCGTGGCCGTGGGCCCGTGGACGATCGCGATGCTGCTCCGGAACCCCGAGACGATGCTCCTGGACACCTTCGAGGACCCGACCTTCATCCACGACCTGATGCGGATCACGACCGATTTCTGCAAGAACTGGGGAGACGCGATCGTGAAGACGGGCATCGGGCTCAGCTTCTCGGAGCCGACCGCGTCGATCAGCCTGATCTCGCCCGACAATTATCGGGACTTCATCGCGCCCTACCACAAAGACCTGGTCGACTACTTCAAGGCCAAGAAGGTCGGCGTGACGACACACATTTGTGGCACGACCTATCCGATTTACGAGGACCTGATCGCCTGCGGCTTCACGACGATCTCGTTCGACCTCGATCAGCAGGCGGACCCGAAGCTCTACGTGGACCAGCTCAAGCGGTTTACCGAGGTGTCCCGCGGTCGCGTCGTCGCGATCGGCAACGTGGACGCGACGAAGTTCGAGAAGACGACGAAGGACGCGATGGAGGCCGACGTCCGGCGTTGCCTCGACACGGCGGCGCGAGGCTCGGCGTTCATCCTCTCAACCTCGTGCGAGATCCCGCCCCGGTCGGATCCCGACGCCGTGAAGTGGTTCATGGACGCCGCGCACGAGTACGGCCGCTACGACCGCGTCTTCTCATCGGCCGGGGCCTGAGCGCCGGACGCCCGAAGGGGCCAGCTATCGCTGGCCCCTTCGTGACCTCGCTACGACGAACCCCTCAGACTACCGGCTTCTCGGACTCGCCTCGGATGCGCGCTCCGCCGAGCCTCCGCGGCCGCCGCTCGGCTCGTACGCCTAGCTCATTCCAGACTCGCCTCGCGGCGCGCTCCGCCGCTCGGCTCGTACGACTAGGATTCCAGACTCGCCTCGCGGCGCGCTCCGCCGCTCGGCTCGTACGACTAGGATTCCAGACTCGCCTCGCGGCGCGC
>Ga0209472_1000005_pt1 | contig 131718 bp, 103 predicted proteins | sample GraSoiAngelo_130_FD_185887 | JGI IMG/M metagenome (GOLD analysis project Ga0209472, IMG submission 185887) | Grasslands soil microbial communities from the Angelo Coastal Reserve, California, USA - 14_0929_02_20cm (SPAdes) (version 2) | ecosystem: Environmental > Terrestrial > Soil >... | reverse complement strand
CATCATTCATTTCCTCGCCCCGCGGCTCGAGCCCGCGACGCTCGAAGAACCCGCCCGCGTGTGACCTTCCACATCGGCATCCTCGGTGGCGGCAACATCAGCGGCACGCACGCCCGGGCGGTCGGTGAAACGCCGGGCGTCGAGCTCGTGGCCTGCTGGGGACGCAACGCGGAGAAGGCGGCCGAGATGGCCGCGCGCTACGGGGCGAGGGCCTATCGGGATCTCGACCGGTTCCTCGAGCACCGACCGATGGAAGTCGTGCTCGTCGGAACGCCCTCGGGGCTCCACGCCGAGCACGCTCGGGCCGCGGCGCGGCAGGGTCTGCACGTCCTGGTGGAGAAACCGCTCGACGTCACGACGCAGCGCGTCGACACGTTGATCGAAGAGTGCGACCGGGCGGGCGTGAGGCTGGGCGTGATCTTTCAGGATCGCGCCGCACCCGACCTCGTCTGGCTCAAACAGCTCGTGGCGGGAGGGGGCCTCGGCACGGTGTTCCTGACGTCGGCGCGGGTGAAGTGGTATCGCCCGCCGGAGTATTACGCCGGCTCAACGTGGCGCGGGACCTGGGCCTTGGACGGCGGAGGGGCGCTCGCCAATCAAGGGATTCATTCCATCGACCTCCTCCTGTGGCTCCTGGGAGACGTCGAGCGCGTCCACGCCGCGACGCGCACGGCGGTACACGCCATCGAAGTGGAAGACACGGCCGTCGCCGCGCTCGAGTTTGCCGGCGGCGCCGTCGGGACGCTCGAGGCCGCGACTTCGGTCTTCCCGGGCCTGCCGCGACGCGTCGAGATCACGGGCACCGAGGGAACCGTCATCGTCGAGCAGGACCGCGTCGTGTCCGTGCACCTCCGCACGCCGGTGCCCGGCCCGCCGCCGCAGGAAGACCGGCCGGCGAGTGCCAGCGCGACTTCCCCGGTGGTGACGGACATTCGAGGTCACCGGCGAGTGCTGGAAGACTTCCTGTCCGCCGTCCGCACGGGCGTGCCCCCGTTGTGCGACGGTCGGGAGGGCCGTCGCTCGGTCGAGCTCGTCGAAGCGATGTATCGCTCGGCCCGCCTGGGAGGGCCGGTGGCGGTGCGCCCGCTCAGCGTGGTGGAGCCGTGACGGCGCGGTCCCGCCCGCTGGGGCTCGATCGCTCGTTCGGCGGGCTCCTGTCACCGAGCATGGCGCGGGGCGCGATCGCCCGCCTCGGGCCCGCCCTGGCTCTCGTGCTGGTCGTGGCGGCGTTCGCGCTCCTCACCGAGGCGCCCTCTCGCTACCTCTCGGCGACAAACCTTCGCATCGTGCTCTCACAAACGGTGATCGTGGCCCTGGGGGCGATCGGGATGACGATGATCATCGTCAGCGGCGGCATCGATCTGTCGGTCGGCGCCACCATCGCGTTGAGCGGCGTGGTGGCCGCGCTGGGAATCGGCGCGGACTGGCCGGTCCCGGCGGCGGCCGCGGCCGCGGTGCTCGCCGGGGGACTCGTGGGGCTCGCGAACGGCGTGCTCATCACGGGACTGCGAGTCGTGCCGTTCATCGCCACGCTGGGCATGCTCGGCATCGCGCGCGGGGTCGCCAAGTGGCTGGCGCACGAGCAGACGGTCAACGTACCGCCGACGTGGCTCAACGACCTGGTGGTCACGTTTCCGCGGGCCGCCTGGATGGTGCTCTCCCCGGGCGTGTGGATCACGCTGGCGCTGGCAGTGCTCACGGCGACCGTGCTGCGCCGGACCGTCTTCGGACGGCGAGTGTTCGCCGTCGGCTCCAACGAGCTGGCGGCGCGCGCGTGCGGCATCGCCACGGACCGGCTCAAGATCACGATCTACGGCGCCGCGGGGCTCCTGTTCGGCCTGGCCGGGGTAATGCAGCTCTCTCGCCTCCGGCAGGGGGATCCCACGGTCGCGATCGGAACGGAGCTGGACGTCATCGCGGCGGTGGTGATCGGCGGCGGGAGCCTGCAGGGCGGCGAGGGGAGCGTGTTCGGCTCGGTGGTCGGGGCACTGATCATGGCATTCCTGCGGAACGGCTGCCAGCAGATGGGCTGGCCGAACTACATCCAGGAGATCATCATCGGCAGCATCATCGTGTTGGCCGTGGCACTGGATCGGGTGCGCGCGAGGAGGGCTGCGTGAACGCGGTGCAGATAGTCGACTCCCACGTCCATTTCTGGGACCCCCGCGAGCGTGACTATCCATGGCTCAGGAGCGTGCCGGCGCTCGATCGGGCCTTCCTCCCGTCCGACTACGCAGCCGCGACGGACGGGATCGCAATCACTCAGATCGTATTCGTGGAGTCCAACTGTCTGCCCGAGGAGGCTCGGGAAGAGGTGCAGTTCGTCGAGCGCCTGGTGAGCGTGGAGCCCCGCATCGCGGCCATCGTGGCCTTCGCCGATCTCACGCAAGGGCTGCGGGCCGGGGGCTCGGGGCCGGAGCAAACGCTGGATGCGCTGTTGAGCTCGCCCAGGGTCAAAGGCATTCGCCAGAACATCCAGGGGCAGCCGCCCGGGTTCGCCCTGCAGCCGGCGTTCGTCGAGGGCGTCCGAGCGGTCGGTCGGCGGGGCCTCACCTTCGATCTCTGCGTGACGCACGATCAGCTGCGCGAGGTCACGGATCTCGTCCGCCGCTGCGCCGACACCCGCTTCGTCCTGGATCATTGCGCCAAGCCCGCCATCCGGCAGCGGCGTCTCGAGCCGTGGCGCGCGGACATCGCCTGTCTCGCGGCTCAGGAGAACGTGTGCTGCAAGCTCTCGGGACTCTTCACCGAAGCGGCGCCGGAGCGCCGGCGCGAGGAGGATCTCCTCCCCTACGCGGCGTCCGTTGTCGAGTTCTTCGGGACGGAGCGCGTGCTGTACGGAAGCGACTGGCCCGTCCTCACCCTGGGCGGCCGCTACGGCGACTGGCACGGGTTTGCCGACCGCTTCACCGCGGCGTGGACTCCGACGGAGCGGCGTCGCTTCTACGCCGACAACGCGATTCGCGCATACCGACTATGAGAGAGATCGAGCGAAAGATCGCGATCGTGACCGGCGGCAGCTCGGGGATCGGCCGGGCGATCGCCCTGCGCTTCGGGGAGGGGGGCGCCCGCGTCGCCGTCCTGGACATCGCGGCGCCCGCGGCGGAGGACACGGTGCGGCGGATCGAGGCGTGCGGCGCAGCCGCCATCGCCGTCCCGTGCGACGTGAGCCGGCAGGCCGACGTCGAGCGCGCGTTCCAGGCGGTCGAGCAGCGGCTCGGGACCCCGGACATCCTGGTGAACAGCGCCGGGATCGCCCACGTGGGCAACGTGGAGCAGACGTCGGAGGAGGACTTGGATCGGCTCTACGCCGTGAACGTGAAAGGCGTCTTCAACTGTATGAAGGCCGCGGTGCCCGCCATGAAAGGGCGCGGCGGCGTGATCCTCAACATCGCCTCGGTGGCGTCGACGGTCGGCATTCCGGACCGGTTCGCCTACTCCATGACCAAGGGGGCGGTGCTGACCATGACGTACTCGGTCGCCCGCGACTATGTCGCGCAGGGGATCCGCTGCAACGCGATCGCCCCGGGACGGGTCCACACCCCCTTCGTCGACGGCTTCCTGGCGAAGAACTATCCGGGGCGGGAGCGGGAGATGTTCGACGAGCTGTCGCGGACACAGCCGATCGGGCGCATGGGTCAGCCGGAGGAGATCGCCCAGCTCGCGCTGTTTCTCTGCTCCGACGCGGCGGCGTTTATCACGGGCTCGAACTACGCCATCGACGGCGGCTTCGTGACCCTGAAGATGTGAGCCATGAAACTCATCCGATTCGGGGCACCCGGCCGCGAGCGACCCGGCCTAATCCTGCCCGACGGCCGGCGCATCGAGACTTCGAGCGTCGCCGCCGATTACGACGAAGCCTTCTTCGGGTCGGGCGGTCTCGAGCGGCTCGCCCGCTGGCTCGCCGAGGATGGCGCCGCCGCGCCCGTTGTCCCGGATGACGCGCGCTTGGGGCCCCCGATTGGCCGGCCCAGCAAGATCGTGTGCGTCGGGCTCAATTATCGCGACCACGCCCGCGAGTCCGGCATGGCCATCCCCGATGAGCCCGTCCTCTTCTTCAAGGCGACGACCGCCATCACCGGTCCGAACGACGATGTCATCATTCCGAAGAACGCCAGCAAAGTCGACTGGGAGGTGGAGCTGGCGGTCGTCATCGGTCGCCGCGCGGCGTACGTCGAGCGGGCCAAGGCGCTGGAGCACGTGGCCGGCTATGTACTTCACAACGATTACTCTGAACGCGCCTTCCAGCTCGAGCGCGGCGGGCAGTGGGTGAAGGGCAAGAGCTGCGACACGTTCGCGCCACTCGGCCCGTTTATCGCCACCCGCGACGAGATCCGGGACGTGCACGAGCTGCCCCTCTGGCTCAAGGTGAACGGCGTGACCCAGCAGTGCAGCTCGACTCGCGAGCTCATCTTCGACGTGCCGACGCTCGTCAGCTACATCTCGCAGTTCATGACCCTCTTGCCCGGCGACATCATTTCCACCGGCACACCTTCGGGCGTGGGCCTGGGCCAGAGCCCGCCGCGCTACCTCGTCGACGGCGACGAGGTGGAGCTGGGCATCGAGGGTCTGGGCACCGCACGCCAGCGCCTCCGTGCCTCCCGCTAACAGGGCCCTCGAGGGCAAGGCGGCGGTCATCACCGGCGCCGGCAGCGGCATCGGGCGGGCCAGCGCCCTGCGCTTCGCGCAACAAGGCGCGCGTCTGGTCCTGACGGACGTGCACGATGCCGAGGCGGACGCCGTGGTGCGAGCCATCGCGCAGGCGGGCGGCACCGCGTGCTTCGTTCACGCCGACGTGAGCCGTCGCGCCGACAACGAGCGGATGATCGACGTCTGTGTCGAGCGGTACGGCCGGCTCGACATCCTGTTCTGCAATGCCGGTATCACCCTGCCCAAGCTGCTGTCGCACAGCTCCGACGAGGACATCGACCGGCTCCTGGCCGTGAACGTGAAGGGACCGCTCTACGCGGCCCGGCACGCCATTGCGATCATGCTCGGGCAGCCCGACGGCGGCGTGCTGCTCTTCACGGCGAGCAAGACGGGTCTCGTGGCGCAGACCGATTCGCCGGTGTACTGCGCGTCGAAGGGCGCCGTGGTGATGCTGGCCAAAGCGCTGGCGCTCGACTACGCCGCCCGCGGCATCCGCGTGAACGCGCTCTGCCCGGGAATCATCGACACGCCGATGCTGCGCCAGTTCGCGGACGCCATGCCGGATCCGGGCGCCGCCTGGGCCGCCTACCGCGCCGCGCAGCCGCTGGGACGCCTGGGCACACCCGAGGAGTGCGCCGCCGCCGCCCTCTGGCTGGTGTCGCCGGAAGCGTCCTTCGTCACGGGCGTCGCGCTGCCCGTGGACGGCGGCTTCACCGCCATGTGACCATGCCGACCACCATCACCCACATCGACGCCCTCGATATCCGCTTCCCCACGTCACGGGAGCGGGACGGCTCCGACGCCATGAGCCCGGACCCGGACTACTCCGCGGCGTACGCCATCCTCCGCACCGACAGGGCTGACGGCCTGGAAGGCCACGGCCTCACGTTCACCGCCGGGCGGGGCAACGAGCTATGTGTCGCCGCCATCCGCTCGCTCGCGCCGCTGCTGCAAGGTCTCACGCTCGAGGAGATCAAGGCCGACATGGGCCGCTTCTGGCGGCGGCTGACGAGCGATTCGCAGATGCGGTGGGTGGGACCCGAGAAGGGGGTACTCCACCTCGCGACAGCCGCCGTGGTGAACGCGGTCTGGGACCTCTACGCCAAAGTGGAGGGCAAGCCGCTGTGGCAGTTGCTCGCCGGACTGAGTCCCGAGGAGCTGGTGCACTGCATCGACTTCCGCTACATGACGGACGCGCTGACCCCGGTGGAGGCAATCGCGATCCTGAGCAAACAGGAGCCGATGCGGGCGGAGCGAGCCGCCGATATCCAACGCCATGGCTACCCGGCCTACACCACGTCGGCGGGCTGGCTCGGCTATCCCGACGACAAGATCAGCCGCCTCTGCCGCGAGGGGCTGGAGCGCGGCTGGTCGCACTTCAAGATCAAGGTGGGGCGCGACCTGGCCGACGACCTCCGGCGCGCGGCGCTCGTCCGACGGGAGATCGGGCCCGACCGGAAGCTCATGCTCGACGCCAATCAGGTGTGGGACGTAGGCGAGGCGGTCGCCTGGATGCGCGAGCTCGCGCGGTTCGATCCCTGGTGGATCGAGGAGCCGACCAGCCCGGACGACGTGTTGGGTCACGCCGCCATCGCGCGGGCCATCGCGCCGATCGGCGTCGCGACCGGAGAGCAGTGCTCGAACCGCGTCATGTTCAAGCAGCTCATGCAGGCCGGCGCGATCCGGTTCTGCCAGATCGATAGTTGCCGCCTGGGCGGCGTCAACGAGGTCCTGGCCGTGCTGCTCCTCGCCGCGAAGTTCGGCATCCCCGTCTGCCCGCATGCCGGCGGCGTGGGGCTGTGCGAGTACGTGCAACACCTTGCGATCTTCGACTACGTCTGCGTCAGTGGGTCGCTCGAGGATCGCGTCGTCGAGTACGTGGATCACCTGCACGAGAATTTTGTGGACCCCGTCGTGATTCGCCACGGCCATTACATGCCGCCCACCGCGCCGGGCTACAGCATCACGATGAAGCCCGAGAGTCTGGCGCGGCACGCGTTCCCGGACGGCGAGGCGTGGGCATCATGATGCGAAGAGGTTGGAGGCCCGAACCTCCCCCACCTCCTCAACCTCCCCTAACCCCCGGAGGTGTATGTCGCTCTGCCACCTAGTCGTCCTCGCAGCAATCATGCAGGTCCAATCCCCGGAGACGCCCGCCCAGCGCGACTCCCGCATGGCCTGGTGGCGCGAGGCACGGTTCGGAATGTTCATTCATTGGGGCGCGTATGCGGTGCCGGCCGGCACGCACAATGGAGAGCGGATCAGCGGCATCGGCGAGTGGATCATGAGCCGGGCGCACATCCCGATCCCCGAATACGAGGCGTATGTCCACCGCTTCAACCCCGCACGGTTCGACGCCGACGCGTGGGCCCACGTCGCCAAGGACGCGGGGATGAAGTACATCATCATCACGTCCAAGCACCACGACGGCTTCGCGATCTTCGATTCGAAGGTGTCGCGCTACGACATCGTCGACGCCACGCCGTACCACCGGGACGCGCTCAAGGCCCTGGCACAGGCGGCGCACCGCGCCGGGCTCAGGTTCGGCGTCTACTACTCGATCATGGACTGGCATCACCCCGACGCGCAGGGCCCGAACTTCCCCGATTACAACTCGCGGACGTACTCCAATCCCAACTTCGGTCGCTACGTCGAGGCCTACATGAAGCCCCAGCTCAAGGAGCTGCTCACCCAATACCCCGAGATCGACGTGCTCTGGTTCGACGGGGAGTGGATCGCAGATTGGACGGACGAGCGGGGGCGAGATCTCTACAACTACGTGCGCGGGATCCGCCCCACCCTGCTCGTGAACAACCGCGTGGGCCACTCGCGCCAGGGCCTGAGCGGGCTCAATAAGCAGGGCCGGGTCGATCTCGGCGACTTCGGAACACCCGAGCAACAGGTGCCGCCGGAGGGGCTCCCGGGCGTCGACTGGGAAACCTGCATGACGATGAACGACACCTGGGGATTCAAGTCGTATGACGACGACTGGAAAGACACGCGGACGCTCGTCCGCACGCTGATCGACGTCGCCTCCAAAGGCGGCAACTTCCTCCTGAATGTCGGGCCGACCGCCGAGGGGGTGATCCCCCAGCCGATCGCCTGGCGGCTCCACGAGATGGGTGAATGGTTGGCGACCAATGGCGAGGCGATCTCCGGTACGACCGCGAGCCCGTACGGCATGCCGGCGTGGGGCCGCTACACCGTCAAGCAAGGAAGAGTATACGCTCACGTCTTCGATTGGCCGAAGGACGGCCGCCTGGTGCTGACCGGTCTCAAAGAGAAGCCCGTGCGCGCATACGTCCTCGCCGACGGGCAGGCGCTCACCGTCGAGCAGGCGGACTCCGGGCTGGTGGTGCAGCTCCCCCGCGTGCCACCCAGCACGATCGCTGCGGTGATCGTACTGCAGGTTGGGGGAGGTTAACCTCCCATGAAGGCGGCCGTGCTCGTTGACGTCGGTCGCATCGAGCTGCGGGACGTCCCCTGCCCGGCTCCCGCGCCCCGGGAAGTCCTGGTGCGCGTCACGGGAGTCGGGCTCTGCGGCACCGACTTCCACATCTTTGCCGGGCACGCCAATTACAACCGCGACGGCCGGGGGCGGGCGATCCCGCCTCGCAACGAGGCGCAGATCCTCGGCCACGAGATCGCAGGCGTCGTGGAAGAGACGGGCGGCGCCGTGGACGATCTCGGCGTCGGGGACCGGGTGGTGGTCGACCAGGGGAGGAATTGCGTGAGCGAGGCGCGCTCGCCCCGGTGCGAGTACTGCGCGAGCGGAGATTCGCATCAATGTGCGTTCTACCGCGAGCACGGGATCACCGGTCTTCCGGGCGGATTCGCCGAGTACGTGACGATCCCGGCGGTCAACGCGGTCCGCACCGACACGTCCCTGGACGACGCCACCGCGGCCCTCACCGAGCCGCTGGGCTGCGTGGTCCACTCGGCCGACGTGTTGCTCCGGATGCCGGGGCGCTACGCGCTGGAGGGCGGCAGGGGCGGCAAGGGCGGGCAGGTCAGCCATGTTTTGATCTGCGGAGCGGGCCCCGCGGGTTTGCTCTGGGTGCAATATCTGCGGAACGTGCTCGGCTACGACGGGTTGCTCCTGGTGAGCGAGCCCGCCGCCGCCAAGCGCGCGCTCGCGGCGCGCTTCGGAGCGGACACGATCGACCCCGGTGCCTGCGACCCGGCGGAGGTCGTGCACGAGCGGACGCACGGGCGCGGGGCCGAGCTGCTCATCGAGGCCACCGGCTCGGGCCAAGCGTTCGCGGCCATCCCGGGGCTCGTCCGGAAACAGGGCACCGTCCTGCTGTACGGACACGGCCATACGGGTGTGGACCTGAGCGTCCTGAGCCAGCTCCAATTCCGCGAGCCGACGCTGCTCGCGCCGGTCGGCGCCTCGGGCGGGTTCGAGCCCGACGGCCGGCCGGCCACTTATGTCCGCGCCCTGCGACTGATCGAGCGCGGGCAGGTAGACGTCGCGTCGCTGATTACGCATCGCTACCCATCGCTCGACTCCGTGCCGCGCGCCTTCGCGGGCGACCACGGCGCAGCCGATTACGTGAAGGGCGTCGTCACGTGCGCGTCTCGCTGTTCGTGACCTGTCTGGCCGATCAGCTCTGGCCGTCGGCCGCGGTCGGCGCCGTCGACGTGCTGCGGCGACTGGGGTGCGCCGTGGAGTTCGACGAGCGCCAGACGTGCTGCGGGCAACCGGCGTTCAACACGGGCTACCGCCCGGCGGCACGCGCCCTCGCCCGGCGACTGATCGAGATCTTCGAAGCGAGCGCGGCCGACGCGATCGTCAGCCCCTCGGGCTCGTGCACCGCGATGGTGCACCATTACGACCAGCTCTTCGACGATGCGAGGTGGCGGGAGCGGGCGCAGGGCGTGGCGGAGCGGACGCACGAGCTCAGCTCCTTCCTCGTGCATCAGCTGGGGGTGGAGGACGTAGGAGCAAGCTTTTCCGGACGGCTCACCTGGCACGACGCCTGCCACGGCCTGCGGGACCTGGGGATCAGGGACGAGCCGCGACGCCTGCTGCGCCATGTGCAGGGAGCGCAACTGGTCGAGCTGCCCCCCCCGGGCGCCGAGACGTGCTGCGGCTTCGGCGGAACGTTTTCCGTGAAGTACCCCGAGATCTCCGTCGCCATGCTCGACGAGAAGGTGGACGCCATCGAGCGGGCCGGCGTCGACGCCGTGGTGTCCGGCGACGCGAGCTGTCTGATGCAGATCGCCGGCCGGCTGTCGCGCCGGGGATCGACGGTCCGCGCCCTGCACCTCGCGGAAGTGCTGGCGTCCCGACCATGACCTTCGAGCGCGACGCACGCACCGCGCTGGCCGACGGCCAGCTGCGCGGCGCGTTACGCCAAGCGACGACCTTGTTCGGCGAGCGACGGCGTGCGGCCCTCGCCACGGTGCCGGATTGGGAGGGCGCCCGCGACCGCGCCCGGGCGATCAAGGACGAGACGCTCGAGCACCTGGACCGCTACCTCGAGGAATTCGCGGCGAACGCCGAGCGTGCCGGCGCGTGCGTGCATTGGGCGCGCGATGCCGCCGCAGCGTGCGACATCATCGGCGGAATCGCCGAGCGGCGTGGCGCCCGGACGGTGGTCAAGAGCAAGAGCATGGCCTCGGAGGAGATCCACCTGAACGCCGCCCTCGCCCGCCGCGGCATCGAAGCCGTTGAGACCGACCTGGGCGAATACATCGTCCAGCTCGCCGGCGAGACGCCATCGCACATCGTGGTCCCGGCCATCCACAAGACCAAGGCCCAGATCGCCGCGCTGTTCGCGGACAAGCTCGGGATCGCGCCCTCGGACGACGTGGCCACGCTGGCGGCCGCGGCCCGCGACGCGTTGCGCCGCCGGTTCGCCGAGGCGGACCTCGGGATCTCGGGCGTCAACTTCGCCGTCGCCGAAACGGGCACGATCCTCATCCTCGAGAACGAGGGCAACGCCCGAATGACCACGAGTCTCCCGCACACGCACGTGGCACTGATGGGGATCGAGAAGGTGATTCCCCGCTTCGCCGACCTCGATGTGTTTCTCCAGCTGCTCCCCCGATCCGGGACGGGGCAGGTGCTCACGGCCTATCAGTCGTTGATCACGGGGACGAAGCGCCGGGCGGAGGACGAGGGGCCGGAAGAGCTGCACATCGTATTGCTGGACAATGGCCGCTCGCGCATGCTGGCATCCCGAGTTACCCGGCAAGCGCTCGCCTGCATCCGGTGCGGCGCGTGTCTCAACGCCTGTCCGGTGTACCGCCAGATCGGCGGGCATGCCTATGGGTCGGTGTATCCCGGTCCGATCGGCGCGGTGTTGAGCCCCCAGCTGTTCGGACTCGCGCGGTCGGCCGCCCTCCCCTACGCCTCGAGTCTCTGCGGGGCCTGCCGGGACGTCTGCCCCGTCAAGATCGACATCCCGGCGCTGCTCCTGCACCTGCGGGCCCAGGTGGTCGCTGAGGGCGTGGCTGTCGGGAAGGGGCACCTGCGCGAGCGGCTGGCGTTCTGGATCTACGCGACGGTGATGGTACGACCGCGCCTGTTCGCGTGGCTGATGCGCGCCGTCCGTTCCTTGCGCATCATGCCGCCGCTGGGCGCGTGGACCAAGTGGCGCGACCTCCGGCCCCTCGCACCGCGGAGCTTTCGCGAGCAGTGGCGGGCCGGTTTGGGCGATCAGCGAGGCCCTGATGCGTAGCGGCGACGCGCGGCGTGAGATCCTGCACGCGATCCGTACGAACCTGGAGTCCTCACCCCCTGTCCAGAGTTCCCCCTCTCCCGAACGGAGAGGGGGACAGGGGGTGAGGACTCCCGAAGGGAGAGGGGGTCAGGAGGTGAGGATCAAGCACTTCACGGAGCAGCTCGCGGCCGTGGGTGCCCAGTGCACCACCGTGCGGAGCGAAACCGAAGCCGCGGCCGCGCTGGCCCGCATTCTGGCGGATGCAGGGGCCCGCCGCGTGGTCGGCTCGGACGCGCCGCTGGTGCAGCGGATCCTCGCGGCCGTGGGGAATGACATCGTGATCGATCGGCTCGAGCGCCTCTCGCGCGACGAGCTGTTCGCGTGCGACGCCGGCGTCACGACCGCACAGTGGGGGATCGCCGACACCGGTACGCTGGTATTGGAGTCCGCGCGCGAGCGGAGCCGGTTGCTCTCGCTCGTCCCGCCGATCCACGTGGCGGTGCTGTCCGTGCGTTGCATCTGTGAGTCGCTGGGCGACGCGCTCGCCCGCCTGAGCGTCGCCAGCCACGCCATCACGTTCATCACCGGACCGTCGCGGACCTCCGACATCGAGCTGACCCTGGTGGTGGGCGTGCACGGTCCCCAGACGGTCCATGTTCTCCTCATGGAGGGACCATGATGTCGAAGCTGCCGCCGATCCTGGTCGCCGCCCTGTGGATCTCGGGGTGCGGCGGATCCGGCGCCGGGCGGCGCGCCTCCCAGGCCGGCGCCGAGCGGCCGCTCAAGATCGCCGTCATCCCCAAAGGAACGACGCACGAATTCTGGAAGAGTATTCATGCCGGGGCGATCGAGGCGTCGCGCGAGCTCTCCGGCCAGGGCACGCCGATCGACATCATCTGGAAGGGACCACTGCGCGAGGACGATCGCGAGCAGCAGATCCAGGTCGTGGAGGGCTTTCTCAGCCAGGGCGTGCAGGGCATCGTGCTCGCGCCGCTCGACAGCCGCGCCCTGGTGCGACCGGTCGAGGAAGCCCGGCGCGCGGGCGTGCCCACGGTGGTCATCGATTCCAGGCTCGAGTCGGACTCAGTTGTCAGCTTCGTGGCCACGGACAATCACAAGGGCGGGCAGCTGGCCGCGAGCCGGCTGGGCGAGCTGCTCGGGGGCAAGGGCAAGGTGCTGCTGCTGCGCTATGCCGAGGGATCGGCCAGCACAACGGAGCGAGAGCGGGGGTTTCTCGAAGAGCTGCACACCCACTACCCGGCGATCGCGCTCGTCTCGGCCGACCAATACGCCGGGCCCACGAGGGAGACGGCGAAGCGCGCCTCGGAGAATCTGCTCAATCGCTACAGTGGCGACGTGCAAGGCATCTTCACCCCCAACGAGTCCTCGACCATCGGGATGCTGCTCGCATTACAAGATGTCGGCCTGGCCGGCAAGGTCCGCTTCATCGGCTTCGATGCCGCCAGGACCCTGATCGACGCGGTCCGCGCGCGACAGCTCGACGGCGTCGTGGTGCAGAATCCCATGCGCATGGGATACCTCGGCGTCAAGACGCTGGCCGATCGGCTGCGCGGCAAGCCGGTCGAGCGGCTCATCGATACCGGTGTCATGCTGGTCACGGCGGCGAACCTCGATTCCGCCGCCACGCAGGCGTTTGTGAACCCACCGATCGCGCGGTATCTCGACGAGCCATGAGTGCGGGAGCGACGGGACCGGTGCTCGAGCTCCGGGATATCGCGAAGCGATTCGGCGCGACCGAGGCACTGGCCGGGGTGGATTTGACGCTCTCCGCCGGAGAGGTACATGCGCTGATCGGAGAGAACGGTGCGGGCAAGAGCACGTTGATGAGCGTCGTCGCGGGGGCGCTCGAGCCCGATCGCGGCGAGATGCGGGTCGACGGCCGGCCCTACGCCCCGCGCACGCCGCTCGAGGCGCGCCGGCGCGGCATCGCGCTGATCCATCAGGAGCTGTCCCTGTGCCCCCACCTTTCCGCGGCTGAGAACATTCTGCTCGGGGCCGAGCCGGCGCGCTGGGGGTGGCTCGACGCGCCGGCGGCGCGCCGGCGGGCTCAGGCGCTGCTGGACCACTTCGCCCATCCCGACTTGACCCCCGACGCCCGGGTCGGCGACCTGCCGTTGGCCGCGCGGCAGGTCGTCGAGATCTGCCGCGCGCTGGCGGCGGATGCCCGCATCCTCCTGATGGACGAGCCGACGAGCAGCTTCCAGCGCGTCGAGATCGACCGCCTGTTCGCGCTGATCCGGCGACTCGCGGCGCACGGGATCGCCGTGATCTACATCAGTCACTTCCTCGAAGAGGTGCGGGAGATCGCCGGGCGCTACACGATCCTGCGCGACGGCCGCGGCGTCGATACCGGGAGCATCGCGGGCACGAGCACGAGCCGCTTGATCGAGCAGATGGTGGGGCGCCCCGTGGCCGGGCTCTTTCCCGCGCGCGCACCCACGCGCGCGGAAGAGGCCCTCCTCGTCGTCCACGACATCGCCGCTCCGCCGGCCCTGAAGCACGCCAGCTTCGAGCTCTCCCGCGGGGAGATCCTCGGGATCGCCGGGCTCGCCGGGTCGGGGCGGACCGAGCTGGTGCGCGCGTTGTTCGGCCTCGAGCCCGCGGTCGCCGGACGGATCGTGTTGCGTGGCCGCACGCTCGCCGCACCCGGCGCGCGTCCTGCGCGCCGGCTCGGCCAGGGCTTCGGCTACCTGAGCGAGGACCGCACGCAGGAAGGGCTGACACTCGGGCTCTCGGTGGCCGACAACCTGACCGCGACCCGGCTCTCCGCGTGCGCGCGGCGGTGGGGATGGCTCGACCTCGGCGCGCAAGGCGCGGCGGCGAGGACCTGGATCGACGCGCTCCGCGTTCGAGCGGCGTCGCCGTGGCAGCCCATCCGCGCGCTCTCGGGCGGGAATCAGCAGAAGGTGGCGATCGGCAGGCTCCTGTTCCAGGACGCCGACGTGCTCCTTCTGGACGAGCCCACCCGCGGGATCGATATCGGGAGCCGGGCGCAGATCTACGAGACCATCGTGCGATCCGCCGCGCAGGGGAAAGCAGTGCTGCTCGTGAGCTCGTACCTGCCCGAGCTGTTCGGCCTCTGCCACCGGCTGGCGGTCATGAGCCGGGGGCGACTGTCCCCGGCGCGCCCCGTCGAGGACTGGACACCGGAGGCCGTGTTGGCGACGGCGATCGGCGGGGCTCCGAATGAATCGGCGTGAATTCGTCTCGGCCGCGGCCTCGGGGTGCGCTGGCGATGGGGACGATCCCCCGGCCGCTGGTGGCCTACGACGGGACGCTCGAGCGCATCGCCACCCAGAAGTGGATCCACCTCGGGATCGTGCAGCCGTACGAAGCGTGGGCGGAGCTGCGACGCACGGACTACCCCGAGCTCCCGCCGGACCAGCTCGGGGGGCGGTTGCTGGAGCGCACGGTACGGATCGTGTACCCCTCTACGGAGGTCACGAACAACAGCCAGAGCTACGAAGCGGTACGCGCCAAGGATACCCCGACCACGCGGGTGTGGTGGGACGTGAAGTGAGCTACCGAAGCGAAGGCGGGTACAACAGGCGCGCCCGATGAGACAGCACCACGTCTCCCGAGATCTTGCGCAGCAGCTCATCGTAGCGTGCGCTTGGGTACGCGACCCGCGCACGCTCGAGTAGCAACACCGCCCAGTCCGGCTCGGTCGGCGTGATCTGCTGGCCGTGCCACTCGAGCGCTGTGTCGGCGTAGGGCGCGAGGTAGTCGAGCGCTTTGCGGATACTGCCGCCCCCGCCCGGCGCCTCGTAGGACCAGAGGTTCACGCCCACCGCTCGCCCCAGCTCCGCCAACCGGCACAGTCCTTCGAGATTCATCGCGCTGTACGAGAGCGAGCGGGTACGGACGAGCTCGTAGGGCTGCCGGCCGTCGCGCGTGACCTGCGCGCCGATCCTCCTGGCCTTGCTCGCCTCGAGCGTGGCGCGCGCGAGCCCGGTGTCACCGGTGAACAGCGCCAGCGCCGCGACCTGCGCGTCGTACCATGTGCCGTGATTGTTCCGCGCGCCCTGCTCGGCCTTCCCGATGTCACTGGTTTGCAGCCATTGGAGGTAGGCAGACATCCATGTACGCATCGCCTGCGCGTCCGCGTCCCGCCACGAGGGGGAGCGGTCGAGCAAGCCGATCGCGTCGACGAGAGCGACGAAGGACCGCGTTTCGATGACTCCAGCGGCGCGGCCTTGGGTCATACCTGGTATCGCCTGTCCGTACCGCAGATGGGGGTTCATGTGTGTGGCGGGATCGAGGAACCACACGCGCAACAGCCGCGCGGCATGGTCCGCGTACCGCTCGTCGGCCGTGAAATAGTAGCCGAGGGCGAGCGTGCTGACGGCGCCGGTCAAAGCCGCCAGTCGTGGGGCGTCGTAGTCATTCCGGATCTCGGGGTTTCGCTCGCCGTCGCGCCGGAGGTAGGGGAGGCCGTTGGGTTTGGTCGAGTCCGGCCACCAGTACGGCGCCATGCTCACATAGTCGTGCTTGTCGCCGCTCGGCGGCGTGCGCCGCTTGTCCGTCACCGAGAACGGTCCGGCCTTGAGGGCGACGTCGGCCTCTCTCACGAGCCGCTCGTAGGCCGGACGGAGCGCCGTGTCGCCGGTCGCGAGCAGCTGCCTGGCCTGCTCGAGCGCCTCCGCGCGCAGCGAGTACACGCGGAGCCGCGCGACGGTGGGCGTCGCCGCGACCGGGGATTGCGCCGCAACGGCGCCGAGCTGGAAGCCGAGGCACCACAGGGCGAGCGTGGCGATGCACGGCGACACGCGGGTAAACCCGCGGCTCGGCACTGCCCGTAAACGGGCGGGCCCGGGTCGGGCATCACGAGAGATCGATTCCACTAACGGGCCCCCGCTCCCGCGCCGCGCAGGTATTCCGCCGCCACCGTCGCGAACTGCGCGATCGCGACCTCGGGCTCCGCGATCTCCGGATGCCAGCGCTTCTCCCACTCGAAGCTGTAGACGCCGCGGTACCCGATCCTGACCAGCGCTTCGATCTGACGGCGGACCGGCACCTCGCCGGTGCCGGTGAGCACGTAGCGGCGATCCTTCCCACCGGGCCCAGCGGGCACGGAGTCCTTCAGGTGCGTATGGCGGATGTAGCGCCCCAGCTGAAAGACCGTGTCCTCCGGCGCCTCCTTCCCCGAGACGAACGTGTGGTGCGCGTCCCAGAGCAGGGCCACCGCCGGGGAGTCCGCCTGTCGGAGAATGTCGAGCAGCGTGGGCGAGTCGGTGAAATCACCGTGGGATTCGATCAGGACCGTGACGCCTTTGGGCCGCGCGTAATCGCCCAATTCGCGCAGCCCCTGAGCGATGTGCGCGATGGTGACCTCCCGCGGCACGCCGCTCATATAATTGTTTCCGAACACGCGCACGTAGGGGGCGCCCAGCACTTCCGCCAGGTCGATGAACCGGCGCGCCTCGTCGAGCTGGGCGGCGTGCTTCGTGGGGTCCTGCTCGTGCAGCTGGGCCGAGGCGCCGAGGCAGGAGAGCCGCAGCCCGCGCTCGCGAAGCTGCTGCTTCGTCAGGTCGACCCGGCCTCCCTCTCGCGAGAACTCGGGAGCCCGGCTCAAGTCCATCGTTGCCTGGAGGCCCCGCAGCTCGACGGCGACGTAGCCGTGGATGGCGGCGAAGTCCACGATCTGAAGCCACGTCCACGCCGGGCACCCGAGCGTCGAGAAGCCGAGCGGGAGCTGGTCCGCGGGCCTCACGTTCCCCCTCTCCCGAAGGGAGAGGGGGCCAGGGGGTGAGGACAGGAGCGCGGCGGAGGCCTCGAGGAACTCGCGGCGGGTCGTCATGGTCCGGCTCCTTCCCAGAGCCACAAGAGTGGTTGGCGAATCGGGTAGTTGCGGATCACCTCGGCCACGGTGGGATCGGGGTCGAGCGTCTTCCACAAGTCCACGTAACGCGCCTCGCGCAGGGCGAGACCGCCGAACAGGAGGGCGGGATTCCGCACCGGCCACTGGTCGTCATACATCACGTCCGGCGGCTTCGGCCAGGTGCGCTTGTCCTTAATGAAGGGGTACATGTACGCGAGCGCCCTCCGCATCCCGCGTCCGTCGCGAGTCGTGTACGCCCACGAGTCGAGTATCCATGCGAGCGTACCCATGACGTCCAGCTGAAACAGCGAATACCCATATGGCTTGGTGCGCGCGAGCTCCCGGGGAAAGCCGCCGTCGGGGGCCATCTGGCCGGAGACGAGCGTGTCTTCGAAGAAGCGCCGCATGCGGGACAGCCGCTGCTCGTCGCCGACGAGATGCGCGAACTCGGCTACCTGCAGGGCCCAGGCTGCCGCGTGATTGTTGCCGCTGTTGCGCTCGTCGAGCCCGTAGGGATGGGTGGTGATCCAGTCGAGATATTCCCGGAACCAGCGCTTGGTCCCGACAAGCGTCTCCCCCTTGAGATATCCGAGCCGCTCCAGCACCCAGACGGCCCGCGCCACTTCCACCAGATGAATGGTATCGATGAGGCCGGTGCCCCGCCCCGTCGCCCGACCCCTGATCGCCTGCGCGTACAGGAGACTCGGGTTCATTCGCGTGCGCGCGTCCACGAACCAGGCCTCGAGATGCGTCCCGGCGGCCCGCGCGTAGCGCACGTCGTTGGTGATCAGATAGGCCGCCACCAAGGCCGGCACGATCTGGCTGAGCCGACGCATCGCGTCCCGGTGGGCGACAAAGTTGTCCGGGTTCGTCTCCCCGTCACGCCGCACGTACGGGCTGTCGGGGCTGCGCGGATCGGGCCACCAGTAGTCGCCTTCCGAATAGAAATCGTGCGGCCCGCCGGCGCTCCGCTCGGCGCGTACGGCGGTGATCGTCACGGGCGCCTCTCCCAGGTAGCGGTCCGCGGCCGCGAGGACACGCGCGCGCTCGAGCTGCACCAGATCGCGGCGCGTCAGCTGCGCCTGGACCGGGACGGCCACCATCGTGAGCAGCAGAACGAAGCGGCTCAAGGCTGGACCGAAAACGCGTAGATAGTCCGGGAGCGGTACTCCGCCCCGGGACGCAGAATGGTCGACGGGAACGCGGGCTTGTTGGGAGAGTCGGGAAAATGCTGTGTCTCCATCGCGAAGCCGCCGCGGTGCCCGTACACGACCCCCTGCTTCCCGCGCAGCGTGCCGTCCAGGTAGTTGCCAGAGTAGAACTGCAGTCCCGGCTCCGTCGTGGAGATCTCCATCACCCGTCCGCTGGTAGGTTCATAGACCCGCGCGGCGAGCGTCAGACCCGTGCCGCCCTTGCCGCCCTTGTTCAGCACGAAGTTGTGATCATAGCCCCGTCCGTAGCGGAGCTGGAGGTCCTCCGCGTCGATGCGGGCGCCGATAGAGGCGGGCGAGCGGAAATCGAACGGCGTGCCCGCCACGCTCCTGACCTCTCCCGTCGGGATCAGCGTGGAATCGACCGGGGTGAAATGGTCCGCGTTCAGCGTGACGACGTGACCCAGAATGTCCCCCCCCCGGCCGTGACCTGCCAGGTTGAAGTAGCTGTGCTGCGTGAGGTTGACGGGGGTCGCGCGGTCGGTCGTGGCGTGGTAGTCGAAGATCAGCTCGTCGCGGTTCGTCAGGGTGTAGGTGACGGTGGCGTGCAGCATGCCCGGGTAGCCCTCCTCGCCGTCCCGGCTCGTATACCGCAGGATAAGGCCGACCGAGTCGGGGCCGTCGAACGGCGTCACGTCCCAGACTACTTTGTCGAAGCCCCTCGCGCCGCCGTGGAGGTGATTGGGCCCGTTGTTGGTGGCCAAAGTGTAGGTCCGGCCGTCGAGGGTGAACCGGCCGCGGGCGATGCGGTTGCCGTACCGCCCGATAAGGGCGCCGAAGTAAGGGGATGCCCGCTCGTAGCCCGCCAGGGAGTCATAGCCAAGGACGACATCGTCGAACTTGCCGGCCCGGTCCGGCAGCTTGAGCGAGACGATGATGCCGCCGTAGTCGAGCACCCTGAGCTCGATGCCGTGGGCATTCTTGAGCGTGTACACGCTGACGGACTCTCCGCGAGCGGTGGTGCCGAACGGCTGGGGACGCGGTGCACCACGTGCACACGCGCCGCTAGATGCCAGGATCAAGACCCAGCCGCGGGCGGTCAGGATATCTTGAATCATGGCGAGACACCGGCTCTTCACGATCGCACTTGTCGTCGCGTCTCTCCACACCCCTCGGTCCGCTCTCAAGTCCTCACCCCCTGCGCGGATTCCCCTCGCCGAACATCCGCGGCCCGACTTCGAGCGGGATGAGTGGCAGAATCTCAACGGGACGTGGCAATTCCAATTCGATCCCGCGGACCCGGGCGAGAGCCAGGGGTGGCCGCGAAGCGGGCTTCCCGCCCCCCGCCCGATCGTCGTGCCGTTCCCGTGGGGCAGTCCGCTCTCCGGCGTTCCGGACAGCGGTTCCATCGGCTGGTACGCCCGCACCATCGAGATCCCCACCCGCTGGTCGCAAGGCGGTCGCCGCGTCTTCTTGGTCGTCGGCGCTGCCGACTGGCGCACCACGGTCTGGCTCGACGGCCACGCGCTCGGCACGCACGACGGCGGCTACATCCCCTTCGAGTTCGAGTTGACACGGTACGTGAAGTCGGGGCCGAAGCACCTGCTCGTCCTCCGGGTCGATGACGCACCGCGAGCCTTCAAGCTCGAGGGCAAGCAGGGCTACGGCAACGCGCGCGGCATCTGGCAGACGCCGTACGTCGAAGCCCGCGGCGGCACTCCCTTGCGGGTGCTCCACTTCTCGCCGGACATCGATCGAAAACGGGTCGTGGTGTCGGCCCAGCTGCTCGAGAGGGCGCCTCGAGATCTGGCGCTGACGCTCCGCTTCACAAACGTCGAGCTGCCGGTGGTCACCCGGCGCGTGCCGCGCGGGGCCGACCAGCTGACCTTCGAGGTGCCGATCCCGCACGCCCATCTCTGGTCGCTCGACGATCCGTTTCTGTACGAGGTCGAGGCGAGCGTCGGCGACGACCGAATCGAGAGCTATTTCGGCATGCGGAAGATCTCGGTCACCACGCTGCCCGGAACCGATGACCGCTATGTCGCCCTCAACGACGAGCCGATTTACCTCCAGCTTACGCTCGACCAGGCGTTCCACCCTGAGGGGTTCTATACATATCCGAGCGACTCCTTCGTGCATGCCGAGATCCTGCGCGCCAAGCAGATCGGGTTGAACGGATTGCGTGAGCATGTCAAGGTGGAGGCGCCGCGCAAGCTGTACTGGGCCGACCGGCTGGGGCTCTTGATCATGGCGGATGTGCCCAACTCGTGGGGTGAGCCCGATTCCGCCATGCGACACGAGGCGGAGTCTACGCTGCGCGGGATGATCCGACGCGACTACAATCACCCCGCCGTCTTCGCCTGGGTGCTGTTCAACGAGACGTGGGGCTTGCTCACGAAGGCGGGACAACGTGAGGTGTACCGCCCCGAGACCCAGGCGTGGGTCGCATCCATATACCGGGAGGCCAAGAGACTCGACTCCACCCGGCTGGTGGAGGACAACTCGCCCTGCTGCGGCCGCGGCCACACCGAGACCGACATCAACTCGTGGCACTCCTACCTGCCGGGGTGGGCGTGGGAGCGCCACGACGAGATGGTGAGCGACAGTACGCGTACCGGCTCCTCGTGGAACTTCGAGGCGGGGTACCGGCAGGACCGACAGCCCAACATCAACAGCGAGTTCGGCAACGTCTGGGGCTACGAGGGGAGCACGGGCGACGTCGACTGGAGCTGGGACTACCACCGCGCGGTGAACGCGTTCCGCCGCCATCCCCGCATCGCCGGCTGGCTCTATACCGAGCTGCACGACGTGATCAACGAGTGGAACGGCTACTGGCGCTTCGACCGCTCGGAGAAAGAGACCGGCCTGGGCGAGCTGGTCGACGGCATGTCGCTTCGGGACCTCCACGCGCCGTTGTACCTCGCGGTGGGCGAGGAGCTGAGCCAGAGCGTCCCGGCCGGAGCGCGGGTGAGCGTGCCGTTGTACGCGTCGTTCCTGTCCCCCAGCAACGGGCTGGGGGACAGCTTGACGCTGCGCGCCGAGTTGTACGGCTGGAACTCGCTGGGCCAGAAGCGCGCGTATTTCGAGACCGCTCGCCGTGTGCCGTACCGCCCTTGGATGACCGGGCCGCTCGAGCCGCTCCTCGTCCCCATGCCCAACGAGCCTGTCGTCGTGATCCTGGCCGTCCGACTCGAAGATGCCAGCGGGACCGTGCTGCATCGGAACTTCTGTACGTTCGTCGTCGAGGGCGACCTGCCGCAGGAGACGCGACTCGACGACGGGCGTCGCGCCCGGCTGTTGCGCATCGATCCGGCCCGGTTCTCGGACGCGTCCTGGTCCCTCAAACAGTGGAACGTACTGGACGGGCTGAAAGTGAACGGGGCGGGCGCGGGATTCTTCGAGTATCGGCTTTCCTGGCCCGCGGGGTTGCGCCCGGCCGATCTCGATAGTGCCTTCTTCCTTGCGGAGGTGTCTGCGAAGCAGCTGCTCGGCAAGGATCGCGACAGCGCCGGACGGATCGAGGGCGATTTCATGCGAGGTCGCGGCACGTACGACCCGAGCCTGAATCCTAACGCGTACCCCATGACGGACGCCCGGCGCTTCCCGAGCGCCGTGACGGTCCGAGTCAACGACGCCGTCGCCGGACATGTGAGGCTCGAGAACGATCCAGCAGATCATCGCGGCATCCTCTCCTGGCATTCCCAGTTGCGCGACCGGCACCTGCGGGAAGCCGGCTCTTACGGGACGCTGCTGCACGTAACGATCCCGCGGGACGCGCTCGAGCGGGCCGCAGCGCGCGGCGAGCTGGTCATCCGGCTCGAGGTCGATCCCACCCTCCCCGGCGGGCTTGCCATCTACGGCCGCCGCTTCGGCCGCTATCCGGTCGATCCGACGGTGGTGCTCGTGTCGCAGCCGTGACCTCTCGGTCACGCGAACCGCGCGACGAAGCCACCACCCGCGCGGAGGTCCACCTTGAGCGAATCGTCCCGGCGCACGGTCGAGTGGTCGACCCGCACCGCCGCGGGGTCGTCCAGCTGATCGGCGACGAGCAGCGCCTCGCACGCCCCGCCCCCGAGAAAGGAGAGTGGAACCGCGACCGATCGCGCCGTCGGACCGTTCGCGACCACCAGGAACCACACTGCGCGGTGCCGCCGGGCGAACGCGACGACCTCGCCGATCTCGCTGAACGCCAGCACGCGCGTTTCATCCCAGACGGATGGAATGCTCTTGATCAGGTCGGCCGCCGGGTGCTCGAGAATCGCCTTCGGGTGCGCGCCGTACACGAGGAGGGGAGCCGTGAACAGCGCTGCCGTGGCGATCTGGTGCGCCCAGGACGTCTCGCGGCGACGCTCGCCGAAGAGCATCGGCGTGAAGTCAAGATGCCCGGCGAGCATACGGGTAAAGGGAATGGTCGTGTCGTGCTGCGACCATGCCGGCATGCTCCTCCGCTCCATCCCGGACACAGCCTCGCGGTTCAGCTCGTTCGGCCAGGTGCGTGACTCGCCGGTGGGCTTGTTCGCGCCGTGGAAGTCGACCATCAGTCGGTGACGAGCCGCACCCTCGAGCGCGGCCCGGTAGAGGTCCATGACCTCCTTGGCTTCATGATCGAAGAAATCCAGCTTTACGCCGACGGCCCCCACTTCCTGCACGTGCCGGAAGAACGCCTCGCGTGCGTCCGGGTCGCGAATCTCCTTGCTGTGTTGCCACAGCCAGATCCCGACGTTGCGCTGCCGCGAGTAGTCGATGAGCTCCCGCAGCCGGCTCTCGTCCCACTGCCGCCAGAAGCCCTCCACCAGGTTGTATTCGAACCCCAGCTCCCCAGCGAGCCGCGAGAACTCCTTCATGGTCTCGAGCGTGTTCTCGCCGCCGCCGTCCAGGTACTTCCAGACGGCGCGCCCAGGCCTGATCCAATCGGTGTCGAAGCCTTTCGGGAACAGCCGCGGGTCGGGCGGCGGCGCGAGGTCGTGTACGATGTCGCAGTTCACGAGCGTGTTTAGATCGGAGCCGATCATCACCACCCGCCACGGCGTCGTGATCGTTCCGACGATCGCCGCCGGCTGCGCCAGACGGGCGGCCTCGGCATCACCGTAGCGCAGCGTGAACGGATGGCTCGCGGGGTGAGCGTGACCGAGTCGTACCTGGAGCCCACGCTGTCCGTCCGCCTGCAGGGCCATACCGCTGTAGTTGATCACGGCCGCTTCGGTGATCGAGGCGTACCCTGCTCCGTCGGGGAGCTTGAACGTCACCGGCGGGGCGGCCCATTCCCCCGCCTGGACGTCCGCGATCTGCTTCCGGACGTGGGTGCCTTCGTAATGGCCCTGGAGGTCGTGATACCAGACGGTGGTCTGGGCGGGGAGCACGAACGTCGTCGCCTCATCCGGCACTCTGCTGCCCTCTCCGGGAACGATCCAGCGGAAGCCGATCCCGCCGTCGAAGACGCGCACCTCCAACGTGTAGGCGGTGCGGCTCGCCGTGTGCCGGAGGGCGATGCTCGCGCCCTTGAAGCGGTTGACCGCCTGTCCATGCACGCCGCGCCAGGCAAAGCGCTCGTTCCTCTCGTACGATTCCACCTTGCCCACCGTGGCACCCTGCGCGAGGTCGACGCCGTCCACGAGAAGGCTGAGGGGCGAAGGCTCGATCACGGCCGCCCTCCGGAAGGTGACAGCGAAGCGCAGCTGGGACTCGTCGCCCTGGAGCAGAAGCTCAACGGCGCCGTCCGGACTCGAGATCCGAACCCCGTCGTCACCGTCCGCCGCGCACCATGCCCGCTCGACATCGGTCGCGAGCGCGGGAGCGATGGGGGCGATGGGGGCGGCGAGCGCCGCGGCGAGAAACTCCCGGCGCTGCATCAGTAGAGCTCCACGGAGCGCGTCAGTACCCGGAGTTCTGCCCGAGTGCCGGATCCAGATCGATCTCCCGCTGGGGAATCGGCATGAACACCATGAAGTCCTTGATGCCGATCTTCGCCACGGGGTCGTCCTTGAGCGTGCTGTAGAACTGCCCCCAGCGCTTCAGGTCGAACACACGTTTGGACTCGAACGCCAGCTCCCAGCTGCGCTCCTGGTGCACGGAGTCGCGGAACTGGTCCTGACTGAGGCCCGCGGTGAGCGCCGGCAACTTGGCCCGCCCGCGCACGTCATTGATCGCGCCGTAGGCGAATGCGTCTGGCCCCACGGCCTCGTTCTCCGCCTCCGCGTACATCAGCTCCACCTCGGCGTAGCGGTAGATCGGCCAGTTCAGGTCCGTCCGTGAGTTGTTGAGCGCGATCGCTCCGGGGCCGCCAGCGTCGTAGAACTTGCCGTAGTATGGCATCGGCTGCTCGAAGCCCGCGCCGCGCTTCTGGAAGTCGCCGAAGCCGGTGGAGTCGGCCTTGTGATAGGGGTACGTCTTGGTGCCGGCGATCACCTGGGTGAGGAAGGTGACCGGCTTCCGGGCGTCCAGGGCGTTGAAGCTGTTCATGAAGGCCGCGGTCGAGAACCAGTAGTTGCTGCAGGACTCGATGCCGACCCCTGACGGCCGCGACTGGCAGGTGTACAGGTTGCGTTTCGTCCCCTGGAACTGGATTGAATAAATGTGCTCGGGACCGTTCTTGTTCTTGATGAGCCACAGGTCCGCAAAGTTCTGCACCAGGCTGTACGCTTTGCTGTCCATCACCGCCTGGGCCGCGCGGGCCGCATCGGCCCAATGGTTCTCCTGAACGAGCGCCCCCGACATGTTCATGTACACATCGGCGAGCATCGCGTTGGCGGCGCCGCGCGTGGGCCGGCCATCATCCGGGGTGGCCGAGTCGGGCCAGCGAAGCGGGAGCAGCGTGGCCGCGTCCTCGAGGTCTTGCGCGATCGAGTCGTAGATCTCCGCGATCGGCGCGCGCGTGATCACGCTGGCCGTGGCGAACTCGCTCGTCGGCCGCATCATGAGGGGAACACTGCCCCATACCCGCACGGCGTTGAAGTGATTGAACGCGCGGTGAAACTTGAAGGCGCCGAGGTAGCGGTCCTTCACGTCCTGCGGCAGGGTCGTCAACTGCGGGATCCGCTCGATGACGACGTTCGCCTGGTTGATCGCGCCGTAGATCTGCTGCCACACGCGCCACAGCCACTCGTTCGACGGGCCGAGCGTGTAGCTGTCCTGCTCGTAGCGTGAGCCGCTGGTCTGTGTGGTGATGGTTTGGTCGGACGGCACTTCGGTGAGGATCGGCCAGCCGCGGATGAAGTACGGCTGGTTCGAGCCGCCGGTGTACCAGTCGTCGATCCCAGCGAGCGCGATCTTCAGATCCGGCTCGGTCGCGGGGAAGTCGGTGGGCGTGAAGAAGTCCTCGGGCGCCTCGGTGAGCCAGGCGTTGCAGCCCGCGAGCGTGAGCGCGGCCACCAGGGGCAGGAGGGGGTTGCGCCTCATCGTATGCCTCCTAAAAGCCGACGTTCATGCCGAAGGTGACGGTGCGCGTGCCCGGATAGCTCGAGTCGTCCCAGCCGAGGTCGCGATCGCCGGTCCCGCGGGAGCTGACCTCGGGGTCGTACCAGGAGTATCGGGTGGCGGTGAAGAGGTTCTGGCCGCTCACGTAGAGCCGGACTTGGCGCGCCCCGACGCGCCGGGTGAGCTCGGGCGGCACGGCCCAATCGACCGTCACGTTCTGCAGCCGCACGAACGAGCCGTCCTCGATCCAGCGCGACGACATCCGGGCGTTGTCCGGCCCGATGCCAAGGCCGGTCATGGCGTTCGTGTGGTTGGTGGGAGTCCAGTAGTCGAGCACCGAACGGAGCATGTTGGTCGAGCCGCCGGGTGTCTCCATGCCGAGGCGATTCAGATTCACCACCTGGAAATCGAGGGCACCACGCACGATGTAACTGAGGGAGAGACTCTTGTAGCCGATCACGCCGGTCAGGCCGAACAGGTACTTCGGCTGCGCGTTCCCGAGAATAGTTCGGTCGTCGGAGTTGACGACCCCGTCGCCATTCAGGTCCCGGAACTTCTCGCCGCCCGGCCTGGCGCCGGGTTGGCCACTGTGGGCGGCCTCGACCGAGTCCTGGAAGATCCCATCCCAAACGTAGCCGTAGAAGTTTCCCAACGGCTCTCCGACGCGCACGATCGCCCCGTCCCGGATATTCGGCAACGAGCTGTTCGCGCCCGCCAGGAAGAACTCCCGGTCCGCGCCGAGATCGAGCACCTTGCTGCGGTTGAGGGACAGGTTGCCGCCCAGACGCAGCTGGAGCGGGCCGACGGTGTGACGCGTGTCGATGGCCAGCTCCAGCCCACGATTCTGCACCCTCCCGATGTTGGCGAGGTAGCTGTCGAAACCCGTGAAGTACGGCACCTGCTTCGCATACAGCAGGTCGCTGGTCGTCTTGTGGTAGGCGTCCACGGTGACGCTGATCCGGTTTTCGAGCAGGCCGAGATCGAGGCCGGCATCGTACTCGGTGGTGGTCTCCCAGCGCAGGTTGGGGTTCGTGATCCGGTCGAGGGTAGCGCCGTTGTTGAACGGCGTGAGGCCGATCGCGTAGGGCGCGCCGACGCTCCACGCCGCCAGGGACTGATACGCGCGGATGGCCTCGCTCCCGGTGCGGCCCGCGCTCAAGCGCAGCTTCAGCTCGCTCAGCGTCGGCGCCAATCGCCGGAAGAACGGCTCGTCGCTCACCCGCCATGCCACTGCGGCCGAGGGGAATACCGCCCACCTGTTGTTCACGGCGAACTTGGAAGAGCCGTCGGTGCGAATCGTCCCCGTCACGAGGTACTTGCCGGCGAGACCGTAGTTCAGCCGACCGAGGAACGAAGCAAGCCGGGACCGCGACAAGGTCGACGTGCCCGTCACCCGATCCGCCGCGTTGATGCGCGCGTAGCCGAGCTCATCACTTGTGAAGCCGATTCCCTGCTCCCCGTTCGATACGCTGCGCGTCTCCTGGGCCGTGAAGCCACCCAGCAGCGTGATGTCGTGCTTGCCGGCCAGCGTGCGTCGCAGGGTGATCGTGTTCTCGGACAGCCAGGTGCTCCCTTTGGTGTTGTCGAGGTTGGCCTGCCCGAGGTTCAACGACGCTTGGAGCAGGCGAGAGGTGTATTGCTGCTCCAGGGAGCTGCGCGAGGTGTACGCGAGGCTCGAACGCAACGTGAGTCCCGGCACCAGGTCGTATTCGGCGAACGCATTGCCGATGAAGTAGTCCGTGGTGCTCTTGTCTTTCCGGAGATCGACGATCGCGAGCGGATTGTCCATGACCTGGCCGGCGAGGAGCGGGCCGCTGAACTTGCCGCTCGTGTCGTACACGGGGATGGTCGGCGCGAAGCGCAGCGCCATCATGGTCACGGGCCCGCCGGCCGAGCCGTAGCCCGTGTTGACCCGGACTTGGTTGCCCACGGAGCGGCTGTAGCTGACGCGCGTGCCCACGCGCACCCGCTCGCCGAGGCCCTGGTCGAGGTTGACGCGCAGCGATCCGCGGCCGAAGTCGGAGCCGAGCACGACACCGTCCTGATCGAACCAGTTGGCGGAGAGCATCACGCTCATGGCGCCCGCGGTTCCGGAGATGCGCACATCGTGACTCCGGACCGGCGCCATCTGATAGATGACGTCTTGCCAGTCGGTCGTCGCCAGCGACTCGGGATGTGCGAATGTCACGCTCTTGTCGTGGTTCGGATTGAGCATGTAGAGCTGCGCGAACTCAGGGCCGCTCAAGAGCGCGATGTGCTTGCTCACATCCTGCACGCCGGTGTAGCCGGAGTAGTCGAAGGCGATTTGCCCCGGCCTGCCCCGCTTGGTCGTCACCAGGATGACGCCGTTCGCGCCGCGCGTTCCATAGATCGCCGTCGACGATGCATCCTTCAGAACGTCCACGGATTCGATATCGCCGGGATTGATCTCGTTCAAGTCGGCGCCGATGACGCCGTCCACCACTACAAGTGGCTCGTTGCTCGCCTGCAGGGAGTTGCTGCCGCGCACACGGACGCGTATCGAATCCGAGCCCGGTGCCGCGTTGGTCGTCTGGATCTGCACGCCGGACACGAGCCCCGAGATGGCTTGATCGATCCGGGCCACGGGGATCTTCGCGATATCCTGGCTGGACACAGAGCCGACCGAGCCCGTCAGGTCCTTCCTGAGCTCAGAGCCGTAGCCCACCACCACCACCTGGTCCAGCGCGATCGCCGCACTCGGCAACGTGAAGTCGGCGCTCGCCTCTTCTCCCCCGACGACCGTGATCGGCTGCTCCCGCGACGTATACCCGATCCGCGTCGCGCGGAGTTGGTAGGTCCCCGGCGCCACTCGCGTAATCACGTAGCGGCCGTCCGGTCGGGTCACCGCGCCGAAGTGGGTCCCGACCGCCACGAGGCTGACCCCTTCCAGCGGCACTCCCGTTTCTCCCCGCACCGTGCCCTGGATCTGGCCCGTGGGGGCCTGGGCGTACGCCGCCGTCGCGGTCAGCGCCGTAATGCCGACCAGAAGGGCGATCGTCGGTCTCATGGGGGGCTGCTCCGAAGGGGGGCAGGGCGAGGGGGCGCCCGGTGTGGGATGGCGGTCGCGCGGCACGAGCGTCCTGGAGCGACGCCCGTGAGCAACACCTGCTGCGTGTCCTCAACAGCGCAGGAGTCGACTCCCCGACACCCAGGCAGGAAATTCGCCACCGGCAGCTCCTGACGGCTCCCGAGACTCGGCCCCGTATCTTGTTCGTTTATCGAACTAATTCGCCCCAACCCGACGGCGGTGGCGGCGCAAATCGCTCTGGTATGTCGAGCCCGTAATCGTCGTGGGACCCGGCGGCACCGGCGATGCGTGCGCAAGTCGCGCGCCAAGTTGGTCCCGCTTGCCACCGCCACGCGGAGCCGCGCAACCGTGCGAAAGATCGACACCCGGGATTTCCGCCGCGCCACGCGCGCCACCTCCCGCCAGGTCAACCGGCAGATCCTCTTGAACCTCGTGCGCGAGCATCAGCCCATCTCGCGGGCGGACCTCGCCCGCCGCATGACGGTGGGACGAGGCGTGGTGACCACCCTGGTCAAGGAGCTGCTGGAAGAAGGCGCCCTCTACGAAGGCGCGCTGGGCGACCTCCCGCGCGGCCGCAGGCCGATGATGCTGCACGTCCAGACGCGCGATCGCCTGGTCGTCGCGATCGATGTGCGCTTCAGCCGCACCGACGTGCTGCTCTCCGATCTCGGCGGCACGCAGATCGCCCTCGAGCGCTTCGCGACCCGCTTCGGTCCCGAGGAGCTGCTCGACGAGCTGGCGATCCGCGTGCGCCGGCTGCTCCGCGCTCACGCGGCGGAGGGACGTTGCGAGGGGATCGGCATGGTGATCCCCGGGATGGTCGACCGGCGCAGCGGGCGCGTGCTCAACGCGCCGCAGCTCGGCTGGCGCGACGTGCAGGTCCGCGCCGGCCTGGCGACGCGCACGGGGCTGCCGGTGCACGTCGAGAACGCCCCGGCGGCCTGCGCGCTCGCGCATATCTGGCTCGGCCCGGCCGAGCGGGGGAGAGGGACCGGGGAAAGCGGGCTCAGCGGAGGGAGCGGGATCCGGGATTTCGTCTACGTGTCGGTGTCGGACGGCGTGGGCACGGGCGTGGTCGTGAACGGGGAAGTGGTTCGGGGCCACGGTCATACCGCGGGCGAGTTCGGGCACATCCCCATCAGCGCCGACGGCCCGCGCTGCCTGTGCGGATCGCAGGGCTGCCTCGAGGCCCACACGTCGAACCTCGCCACGGTCGCCCGCTACCTCGGACACGAGCTGTCACCGGCGATCGCCCGGGAGCTCCTCCAGCGCAGCGGCGTCACGGTGGACGACGTCGTTCGCCGCGCCGGCGACGGCGACGAGCGGGCCCGCGACGCCCTGAGCGAGACCGGTCGCTATCTGGGGATCGGAATCTCGATGATCGTCCAGGCGCTCAATCCCGGACAGATCTTCGTCGGCGGCGAGATCACCGGCGCCTGGGACTCGATCGAGCCGGCCCTCCGGGCCGAAATCGCACGACGCGCCCTCACCCGCGGAGCCGCCGAGACTCCCCTCGTCCCTGAGCCAGCGGGGAGCCTGCCCCGCCTGCGCGGGGCCATCGCCCTCGTCGCGGCGCCGGTCTACGCGGCTCCGCAGGTGGGCTGAGGAGTCGCGGCCGAGGCCGCGGCTCGGCCCTGCCCCTGAAGGGGCGTTGCGCGCGGTCAGTTCACTGACAGGCGCCGAGCCACGAGTTCACTCGCGCACCTTGAGCGCCGGCCACTGGTTGGCCGCGGCCGGTGAGCGCAGGACCGGAGTCACGTCGGGCAGCGGCGTCGTGGCGTCGGGAGCGAGAACCACAGACGCTCCCTTGCGCAGGTCGATCACAAAGTCGCCCGAGGTTCTCTTCGTCAGCCGTGGCGCCGCACCCGCGTGCGCGCGCACGACGGCCGTATCCCAATCGGCGACGACGAGCCGGCAGGGCTGGCCCGCGAGGCTCTCGATCCGGACCCAGGCGGTGCGGCCGTCGTGACGCACGGCGCTCACGAGGAACGCGCCATCGGCGCGCAGGCGGTCGAACGCAGCCTCGGTCCACGCCGCCGGCATCGCGGGGAACACCCGCAGCGTCCCGCCCCAATCCTGCAGGAACAGGTCCTGGATCGACGTCGCCGCGGAGAGCGGCGTCTCGATCACCGGGCCGGCCTCCGCGTAGAAGGTGTTCGGCTCCATGTAGCGCGGCGCGTCGAGGTACAGGTTGAGGCGAGTCAGCGCGGTATCACCCTGACCGAGCAACGCGTGCATCGACGCGCCACCGGTGAACGAGTAGCCGCGGAACAACGCTCGATCGCGCTCCCAGGTGCGCAACGACGCCTCGATCAGCGCACGCTGCTCGGGGCGGTCGGGTGTGATCAGGTGCAGCGGGTAGATCGCCAGCAGGTGCGAGTAGTGGCGGTGCGACTCCTTCCACGGCCGGCCGCGGCCCACCATCAGCCCGCTGGAATCGGTGGGAAAGGACGTGAGGTTCGCGAGCACGTCGCGCCAACGATCGAGCAGCGGCTCGTCGAGCCGCAAATACTCGGCGCTCGCGATCAGCGTCTCGAGACCCCACGTGAGCAGCGCCAGGTCGTAATTCGCGTCGGGCACCGTGGCGAGCTCCGGCGACTCCGTGGGCGGCAGATGCCAGCGCCCGTCCTCGCCTCGCTCCACGTAGGCGAGGTAGTTCCCGATCGCGCGCTTGAGCAGCGGGTAGACCCGCTCGCGCAGCATGCGGTCGTCCATCTGGTAGCGATAGTCGAGCCAGTAGTAATACAGGGTCCATGGCAGGTCCCCCATCTCGTGAGCCGCGTCGCTCTGCGCCGTGGCGAGATCGACCGGGCGCACGAGATCCGGACCCGAGCTGCGTCCGATCGCCGCCGCGTCCGCCCGCAGCCGCTCGGGCACGTTGTCGATGAGGGCTTGCCGGTGCCTGTCCAAGTTTCGGAGCAGGGACTCGGCCAGGTCGAGCCGGTTCGCCCGGAACAGCGGCGAGTAGGTGAGCTGGATGTTCAGGTTCCACCAGATGCCGGGCCAGGGCGTGGCGTTGAACCAGGGGCCGTTCAAGTCGAGGATCGGTCCGTCGGGACGCATCGCCGAGCCGAGCTTGTAGATCTGGATCCAGTAGTACGCCTCGAGACGGGCGTCGGGGAAGGTGAGGAAGCTCTCGGGATAGTACGCGTGCCACCACCGGCGATGCGCCGCTTCGAGCCGCGCCACACCTTGCCGCACGGCCTCGGCCGTCGCAGTGCGCGCGTCCGCCAGCGCCTCAGGACCAGTGTTCCCCGGAGCGATACTGACGTAGAAGACCCCGGCTGAACGGCGGATCGATTCGGCGTGCGCGCCACCGTTCAAGAATGTCTGGACGCTCGTGATCTCGGACCGCGTGCGAGACACGACTGCCGCTGGATGCAAGTCCTCCGGCGCAAATGGATCCTTGCGATACACCTTGCGCGGGGGGCGCGCCTCGGCCGGCGCCCAGTCGAGCGCGACTCCGCTCTCACCGCCTGTTCCCTCGAGCACGATCACGATCACGGATGGTCGCGACGCCGTGAAGCTGCGCCAGCGCACCTCTCCCCGATCGGTAGTCACCGTGCCGCTCGCTTCGGCGTCCCACAGGACCAGGCGCGCGCTGCCGCCCTGCACCGTTCCGGCCGTCTTCAGGACCACGCGACCGATCGGGTAGCGCGACTGGTCGTGCACGACATCGGTGCGGTTGATGGTCCAGCCGAGCGCGCCGTCGTGCACGTCGATCGTGGCACCGAGGCGACCGTTGCCGATGAATGCGCTCTCGCCCCACCCGGTCGGGAGACGGTCCCAGACGAGGTCCTGGCGCGAGAGAAAGGTGGGCCAATCGACGCGCGTCGCCGGCCGCGACTGCGCGAGCGCGGCGGGGCACGCCAGGGTGAGCGAGAGCACTCTGACCCAGCGTCGCGCGATCATCGCGTCATCATCCGACCATGCGGGCACCGTTACTGCAGTGGATCGAACGTTCCGCCCGCCCAGCCGACGGTCTGCGCCAACTTGCTGTTCAGCTGCAGCTGGGAGGCGGGAATAGCAAAGAAGTAGTAGCTCGCCTGCCAGTTGATAGGGAACTGTGTGTCGAGCACCTTGGACTGTGTCTGGAAGTAGTTCTGATACTCAGACTCGAGATCCACGGTGTTGCGCACCTGATTCCATTGGGCCGCAGGCACCGTCAACGTGATTGTCACCCCGTGACGGCGCGTGCCATTCAAGAGTGCTTCGAACAGCATATTCCGTCTCAAGTCCCAGAACCGCTTGGCTTCATAGGCGAATTCGATTTGTCTCTCCAGCATGATCGCAGCCTGCAGTGCCGCTCCGCTCATGCCGGGGTCCAGACCGTACAGGCCGGTTCCCGGATCGATACCGGCGCGGGCTCTCAAGGCAATGATCTGGTCGTACGCCTCCTGGGTGTGACCGATGGCATTCGCGGCCTCGGCGAGATTCATCAGGACTTCCGCAAAGCGGATTTCGATCCATTGCGTCTGTCCGTTGAACGCGCCGAGTGCGTCCGCCCTCGGATCCACCGCTTTCCGTGTATAGAAGCCGGTCGGCGTGGGATTGTTTGATTCTCCCCCGACGTAGGTCCACTGCCTGCGGCCGGCCTTGCCGGACAGCTCCCAGACGGCGCCATTATAGGCAATCGTGGCTTTGAAACGGGGATCGCGATTCTTCCAGAAGTACATGGAATCGTATGCCGGGTTGTTCGCGATCGGCCGTCCATCATGCATGGGGAATGCGTTGACCATCTCCACGGTGGGCCGATTGGCTCCGGTCGCTCCCTGGGACTCGTCCAAGGGCCGCGTGGCGGCCGCCCAACGATGTACGCTGCCTATCTCCTGGCCGTTCTGGTCGACCCGCGCCCCGGGATACCGATACCTCCGCACGAAGATAGCCTCGGGATTCATCTCCACGAACCATAGCTTCTCGAAATCCGGATACAGCCCGAACCCCTTGCTCGTGAGATAGTCCCTGGCCGCGAGGTTGGCGTCGTAGGCGCTCTGCCAACGGGTGATATCGTCGGTGCGGTTGAACTGGGGGCTCGCGTAGTACAGGAGCACCCGTCCCTTCAAGGCCATGGCCGTTCCCTTATGGACATGGCCGTCATTGCCCGCCCCGACACTGATGGCCGGCAAGAGCGCGATGGCCTGATCGAGATCCGACAGGATTTGCGCCACGCACTGCGAGGTGGGACTTCTCGACACGAGCAAGTCGTCGGTCAATTCTTGGGGCTCAAGCACAAGCGGCACCCCGCCGTATCGCTTCACCAACTCCCAGTAGGCCCAGGCTCGGAAGAAATACCCTTCGCCCTTCAGTCGCTTCGAAAGGATCGCGTCCAGCGTCCCCTTGTCGATCTCGGCCAACAGGATATTGATGCTCCTGATGCGGTCATACGGCGGGTGCTGGCAGTCGGTCGTATTTCGCGTGCACCAGTAGTCGACCGAGCTTTCGGTCAACTGCCCGTACATGTACCCCGTGCCCCCGGGAGACTCATCCGAGGTGCTGGCGTCACCAGTCGACCAGCCGGGCAGATTGTCCGCATACACCTTGTTGACGTACGCTTCCGCCAACGCGGGGTCCTTCCACACCTGCGCTTCATTGACGGATTCCAAGTCCTTGAGGTCGAGGATGCTGTTGCAGCCGCCGAGCCCGAGGCTCAACAGGGCGACCGAGGTTGCTCTGGAGGTCCTCATTGGAGGCTCTTCTTCAGAGAGGCGTTCATTCCCAGCGTGAAGCTCCGCATCAACGGATACGACCTGATGTTGTTCATTTCCGGGTCATATCCCCAGTCGCCGATGTGGTCCATGAGCAAGAGCAGGTTCGTACCCGAGCAATAGAGGCGGGCGCTGCTCAAGCCCATGACGCGGGTAACCCTCTGTGGCAGGTCATAAGAAACGGTCAGGGCCTTCCACCGGAGGAAGGACCCGTCGCGCAGCCAGAACGTCGAAGCAGGGTACGTCGTCTTGTAGGGGGTGCCCCGGTACCCGGGATACGCGCCGTTGGGATTATCCGGCGTCCAGCTGTCCGCCCAGTAGCCGTAGGACGCCTCTTCCGCTCGCGCCTGGATGGCCCTCCCGTCCGTTTGCATCAACAACTTGTTTCCCGCGGCGCCCGAGAACAATGCGTCGATGCGCAGAGCCTTCCAGGATGCGCCAACACTGAGTCCATAACTGATCGGTGGGCTGTTGTAATCGCAGATCCAGGCTTGATCGTCGCCGGTGATCTTTCCATCCGGTGGGGCATTGCTAATCGTGCCATCCGGCGCGACGACAGGTGGACCCCGAAGATCTTTGTAATTCAACATGCCTAGCTGGGCCGGCACTCCGTTGATCGTGTACCCGGGGGGAAGAGCGTCCAGGTCCGCTGGGGTGCGGAGAATGCCGGTGGCGATGTACCCGAAGCATGCACTAGTCGGTGCGGTGGTGCGACCCTTACGGGATTGATAGGGCCGGATGTTCTGGGCTTCGTTCAGCTGAACGATTTCGTTGGTGGCGTAGCCGAGAAAGCCTCGCGCGTAGTACTTGAAAGAGCCCGGCGCTTCTCCGGCGCCGCCGTTGTATCCCAACTCGACCTCGAATCCGTGCGAGTTGATCTGCTCGTAGTTCTCGTCCGGGAGCGTGGCCCCGAAGGTGCCGGGAATCTGCGCTTGTCGCGATCCCAGGATGTCGTAGGTATTGCGATAGAAGAGGTCCAGCGTCAGGCTGATCCTGTTATCCCAGAGCCTGGCGTCCAGACCGGCGTTGTACGACTTCGATTTCTCCCAGGTGATGGCTCTGTTGGCGAGACTTCCCGGAGCGATGCCCTTTGTGGGACTGTCGAACACGGCTCCGGTGTCGATGACGTAGGACTGGAGCCATTGAAAGTCGCCGACGGCATCGTTCCCGACGACGCCGTACGAGGCCCGCAGCTTCAGCTCATTGATGAACGGGACCTTGAAAAACGGCTCCTGCGTGATGCGCCAGCCCGCCGCAACGGAAGGAAAGAAGCCCCAGCGATGCTCCGGCGCGAAGATCACCGACCCGTCATAGCGGAACGAACCCTGCAGATAGTACCGGTCGGCGTAGCTGTAACCCACGGAGCCGACATAGGAGAGTCTGGCGCTCCGTCCCTCGCGGCCGTCCACGCGTGAATCCGCGGGGTCGCTGCCTCCCGCGATGAATTGGTCGATACCCGACGAAATGAAATTGTCGCGCCGGCCCGCGAGCCAGGCGGTATCGCTCGCCGCCTGCTCGTAGACGAACAGGGCATCCACGTCATGATTTCCCAAGCGGCGCTTGTACGTGAGCTGAGCGTTGAGCTGATAGTTGTTGTACGGGGCCTCGTTCGTCCGCAGGAAATCCTCGGCACTCCGCTCCTTGGTGCCGACAACTTGACTTCCCAGCAGGTGGTTGTGCCCGCCCCACGTGTCGAAGAGCGTCATGTCGTACGGCAGGTTGAACTGCTTCTCGTATGACGAGGTGTATCCCTTGAAGTACGTCAGGCTCGCGCTCAAGCCTCGCACCCACGGCGTCTGATAATCCAAGCGGCCCCTGACGTTGAGCTCGGACCATTGCCGCCTGTCGTACCCGGACTGGTTCGATATCACGACACCGGGATGCCATTCGACCCAGTTTCCCACCGGGAATCCGTCAATGTAGGGGGGCACCATCCGGGTCCGCAGTGCGAGTGCCTTATACAGGTCTTCCTGGCCCCAGTCGGCCACACCTGTGGCGGCGTTTATGCCCCAGCTCGGGCCAAGCCGGTTCTGGCGCGCGCCGTTGAAATCCACCGACGCCTTCAAGCGGCTCGTGAGATCGACGTCGAGATTGCCTCGTGCGGTCGTCCTCCCGAAGCTCAGATTGTCGAAGGAGCCTGTCGCGTCGAGGTACGATCCGCCGAGAAAGTACCTGACGCCGTCCGTGCCCCCGGAGATACTCAAGGAGTGATGGACATCGAGCGGATCTCGCCACAATGCGGCAATCCAGTCCCACGAATGCGTCCGGAAGTACGCCAGTTCGTCGTCGGTATAGTAGCGTGCATCGCTCGTGGGAACGTTGTTGTAGCTCAACGCATCGTTGATCGCCTTCGCATGTTGGTACGCATTGAGCGACGGCGGGATTCTCGGCGCGTCCTGCCCCCCCACGGTGACGTTGTAGGAGAACTCCGTCGCTTTCACCGCACCACGCTTGGTCGTGACCAGGATGACGCCGTTCGCCGCCCTGGAGCCGTACAAGGCCGCCGTGGCGCCGTCCTTCAGTACGGAAATGTTGTCGACGTCCTGCGGGCTGAGTCCGTCAAACGCGAACTTGTCGCTCACGACCCCGTCGATCACGTACAACGGATCGATGTCATTGAAGGTGCCGGGGGCCCGAATCCGGATGCTGGACTCACGCCCCGGGGTGCCGGCATTCTGCGTGATCGTCGCACCGGCCAACCGCCCCGCCAGCGCGTTGGAAAGGTTGTCGACGGGCACATCGCTGAACTCCGCAGGATTCACGCTGGAAACGGACCCCGTTACCGTGCGCCGGTCCTGCACGCGGTAACCCGTCACGATCAATGCCTCGAGCTGGGCAGGCAGTGCCGCCAGTCGAACATCAATCTCCGTCCGCCCGTCAATCGGGACGTCCTGGGGTTGATAGCCGATGAGAGAGAAATGCAGCGTATCCTGCAGCGACGGCACGCTCACCGTATAGCGTCCGTCGCCATTTGACGCGGTCTGCTGGTGCGTGCCCTTGATGCTCACACGCACGGACGGCAGGGGCAGACCGCTCACGGAGCTGGTGATCGTCCCGCTTACAACCTGAGCCTGCGGCGGCGGAGCGGCGGGCGGTTCCTGGGCGCGGCCTGCCCGCGCCGATAACAGCCCAACGAGCGCCACGATGGCGCACACAGGTCTCATAGCGAATCCTCTAGGCTTGCAGGGAGCGAACAGCGAGGGGTCGGGGGAGATGCGACCAGGCAACACATGCTGCGTGTATTCAACAGCGGAGGGGGAGGCTGCCTGACAGAGACGGAGGAAATTCGCCACCGATAGCTCCTGGAGACGGCCCCAGACGCGTTCGTGTATCTTGTTCGTTTATCGAACTAAATCGCCCCAACCCAACGGCGGCGGCGACGTCACACGCTCTTGTGGGTCGAGCCCCCTTGTCGCGGGACGAGCGGGGCACCTGCGATGCGTTCGCAAGTCGCGCGCCAACTTGTTCGACTACGGCGTCACAAGCCGGGGGCGTTCAGGATGGTCGCGACCACGGCGGTCGTCCACTCGCCGTGGTTGTTCTTGTACGTGCCGCGCATCCACACCAGCAGCGTCCGCGGATCCCTCCACCGGGGCACGATCGGCCGCAGGTTGTCCGCGGTCGAGTTGGCAGTGATGGGCTCCCATCGCCACGTCGCGCCGAAGTCGCGGGTGGTGCCGCGGAATAGCTCGTGGTGGCGCTGGCCGTCGGCCGGGCTCACGAGCGGCTTGCCCGTGATGGGATCAGCGTCGGTCGAGATGTAGACGACATCGGGGTTGTTGGGATCGAGCGCGGCGAGACCCGTGTAGTCGTCCTCCCCGGCATAGAGGCGGGTGCCGGCGTAGGCGATTTCGTGCACTTGCCACTTCGATCCGTCCCAGCGGCCGTAGTCGAACCGGTGGTCGAAACCTCCCTGCCCGCGCGGCAGGCCGCGACCGTCTTTCTGCACCGAGAAGACGACGTACGGCCGTTGGGCAGCGTCGAGCTCGAGGTCGCACATCCAGGCCACGTTGTCGGGATCGCCCTGAAACACGCGGGTCAAGTCCCACGCGTTGACGTCCGTCTCGGTCGTCTCGCTGAGCTTGGCACGGCGCGTCCCGTCCGAGAGGTAGATGCTGCCGTCGCGGATGAACGCGTGATACAGACTGTTGTCGTAATTCCGCGGGTGGTTTTCCGTCATCACGAAGTGAATCGTCCCCACACCGTCGAAGGCGTACTTCAGATAGGGACTGTACCCGCTGCGAGTGCCGTGGGCCACGCGACCGCCGTAACGCCAGGTGCGGCCGGTGTCGTCGGAATACATGTAGCTCGGCTCGAGCTCGACGCCGCGGAAAAAGTTCACGATGCGCCCTGATGCCAGCCGGAACAAATTCGAGTACGTGACGTTGTTGCCCCGCAGCGGCTGAGCGGGGCTGCCCGGGGTGTCGAACGTGGACGGGGGCCCCCATTTCAGAGGATCGTGCGGCGCCGACAACGCCCAGTAAATGCGGCGCTCCACGCCGTGCTGCGTGTACACCGCGAGATAGCGTCCGTCCGGGAGCGCTAGGAACGCGGGGCTCGCGTGATCGTCCTGCTGCAGATGGCGGTGCAGCACCGTGTGCTGGGTCGCGCCCGACGCGAGGTCATAGACGGAGACCTCCACGCTGCCCCAGTCGGGATCGCGCTCGTTGCGATAGTCGCCCACCGCGCGCACCGAGCCCACGATGAGCTTGCCGTCGTCCACGATGGCCCGCTCGTCCATGAACCACGACCACGCGCCGTTGTCGTTCAGCTGGATCAGCTTGCCGGCCACGTAGTTCGTGGGAAGATCGGCGGCGACGGGTACCAGCGGCGCCAGCAAACCCAGCAGCCAGAACCTGCGCATCGTGTACCTCCGGATGTTGTTCACGGTGCGGCGGTGCCCGAAGAGCTCAGCCGCGACTCGTCGACGCCAGACGTTTATCGCGCCAGGGGGTCGGGTCGCAGCTGGAAGTGCAGGACCTTGCTCGTGGTGCCCCTACCGCCTTCCATGTGGAACGGCGCGCGCGTGCTCACCGTCGCCCATAACCCCCGCCCCTTCCAGCCGGCGTTCGGATCGTCGATCCGGCCATCCATCCATTTCGTGTAGAATCCCAAGGGGTAGGGGACGCGGAGCACGATCCATTTCCCGTCCTGCAACACGAGCAGCCCTTCCGACCCGTTGCCCGTATTGATCGGCACGTTCGCGCCGAGGCCGAGCACCCCGAACTGATCGACCCAGGTGTAATAGCTCGCTTCGGCGCTCCCCGATGTGGTCACGCCCTGGAGCTGCGGCAGGGGCTCCGGATAAAACGTCCAGCCTTCGGGGCAATGCTGACCGGTGGCGGTCGGTCCGTTGAGCGGGCCCTTGCACTTCCTGCGGTCGAAGCTCGCCAGGTGTCCGCTCGCAAGCTCCGTCCAGTAGACGCCGTTGCGGTCCACGTCGCCGCCGCGCGGCGAGAACCCCGCGATCGGCACGCCCGACCGGTCGAGCGGCAGCTCGTACAACTCTGCCAATGCCGTTTCCGGGGGATTGGGCCCCGGGTTCAGGCGCACCACGGCGCCCGGGAAGCCCAGTGACGTCCCCCAGATCGAGCCATCGGGAGCCGGGGCGACGGCGTAGAGGCCGGCCGCGATCCGCTTGTCCTTGGCGGGATCGAGCGGCTGGTCGGGCTCGACGTACGGGTCTCGTTTGCCGTTGCCGTTCGTGTCGAGGATCAGAGCCGTCCAGCCCTGAGATTGCTCTTCGTCGCCTGTCTCGTCGAACAGCTTCGTGTTCAACCAACCCACCACCGGGCCGCCGCCCGAGGTCCAGAGCGTGCGGTTTGCGTCTTCGGCGAACATCAGGTGGTGGGTACTGAAGCACGTGCCGATGTGCCTGAGCTTTCGAGTCGTGGGATCGTAGACCGCGAGGTGACGGCCGGCACGGGCGAGCGGAAACAGCTTGGCCGACGGATGGCTCGACCCCGCCTTGCAGACGTCCGGGTTGTCGGGCGGCCGTACCGTGGAGGTGAGCCACACGCGACCGCGCTCATCGAGCATCGGGTTGTGCACGTTCGCTTTGCTGGTCCAGATGAGCTCGCCGCCCCAGTATGGCGACGGCTGCGGCATGCCCGCGCCGGCGGCGGGCTGCGTGGCGGGATCGCGAACGGTGAGCGGCACCCGGCTCGCCGTGTGACGCAGAGGATCGAGCACGGGCAGATAGTCGGCGCTCAACTCCAGCGACCCGTAGATCCTGCCGTTCGCGTTGATCGCGGGATTCCGCCGGTCGGTCGAGACCTCGTCGTGGAGATAGGCCTTCGGGTCGGCCCAGTCCCACTCGCTGATCACGACGTTGCGCTCGATGCCCCGCGGCCGGGGCGGCGCCGGGGGCACTTCCCCCGCGGCGATCCGGTCGGTCCAGTCGGCGAACATCGCCAGCGCGCGATTTCTGCCGAGCTGGTTCACGGTCGCGAGCATCGCGCCGCCGGCCTGTCCCGACTGGATGCGTCGGTCCCAGGCCGCGACCGACGTCGCGAAGTGGCCCAAGGTCACCGGAAGCTCGCGCGTCCCCTTGGTGCCCAATTGATGACACGCCAAGCAGCCGCCCGACTTGACGATCCGGACCCACTCGGCCTGACTCTTCACGTTCGGCGACATCCCGTTCGCGTCCGCCGCGGTCGCGGTGAACTCCTTTTGCTCCGGGATGCGCATCAGGGAAAGCCAGTACCCGGCCGGGTAGTACTCGGCGGCCGCGCGCGGCGTGGGCGCGGCGACGGCCGTCAGGTTGACGGTCTTCCCCGGCCGCACCGACGCCTTTGGCGAGTCCACCAACCCGTAGCCGCGCACCCACACGCTGTACGTCGCCTTGGGAAGGTCAGCCACCAGGTAGCGCCCCTGGTCATCGGTCACGACGATGCGGACGAACTTCGTCGGCAGGTCGTGCGTCTCGGCGATGACCCACACGCCCGCTTCCGGCCCATTGGGGCCGGTGACCACGCCCCCGATGTCGTCGGCATCGACGTGAACGGCTTGCGCGGCGAGGCGGGACGCCGCCAGGCAGAGGGCGGCGCCGAGTGCCAGAGTCATCACACGCATGAGAGATAGCGCTCCTTCAGGAGCGGCAGCAGGGATTCGAGCGGCGTGTCCCAGACTGCCTGGTTGAAGATCTCGACCTCGATCGGCCCGGCGTATCCGGCCCGCTCGACGGCGGCGCGGATCCGGCACAACTCGATCACACCGTCGCCCATCATCCCTCGATTCATCAACACGTCGTGCACGGGTACGAGCCAGTCGGAGACGTGGAACCCGACGAGCATGCCGGCCGCCCGGGCCAGCTGATCGTACAGCTCCGGGTCCCACCAGATGTGATAGACGTCGGCCACCACGCCGACCGTGGAGAGGTCGAAGCGTTCGGCGAGGCGACGTGCCTCCCGCAGCGTCGTGATGCAGGAGCGCTCCGCGGCGAAGCCCGGGTGCATCGGCTCGACGCCGAGGCGCACGCCGCGCTCGCGGGCATAGGGAACCAGCTCGGCGATGCCGTCGGCGACCATGCGGCGCGCGGCGGCGATGTCCTTGTCGGGCGCCGCCCCGCACACGAGCACCAGCACGCCGGCGCCGAGCGCCGCCGCTTCGTCGACCGCGCGGCGATTGTCCTCGATCCGCGCGGTTCGCTCCTCGCGCGTGCCCGCGGGGAACATCCCGCCCCGACACACGCTCGAGACTCGCACGCCCGCGTCACGCAGCAGCGACGCCGCCGCTTTCACGCCGACTTCGGCGAGCCTGTGACGCCACACCGCGACATACGGCACGCCGTGCCGGGCGCAGGCGTCCACCACCTCCTTGAGCGTGGCCCGCTCGGCGGTGATCTGGTTGACGCTGAGGCGGGAGATCGGCAGGGACCCCGGAGACTCCGTGAACCCCGGGCTTGCGCCCGGGGTCAGTGAACGGCGGCTCACTCGACCCCCGCGAGCGCCAGCACTCGCCGCATCCGGTCCGCCGCGCAGTCCGGATCCGCGAGCAGGCCGGCCGCGTCCGCGAGACGGAACAGCTCGGCCAGGTGGGGCACGGCGCGCCAGCTCTCCGCACCGCCGACCATCCGGAAATGCCCCTGGTGGCCGTTCAGGTAGGCGAGGAACACGATGCCCGTCTTATAGGCGTGAGTCGGGGCCTGGAAGATGTGCCGCGCGAGCGGCACGGTGGGCTCGAGCGCCGCGTGATACGTCGTCACGTCACCCCGGTCGAGTGCCTGGAGCGCGGCCGACGCCGCCGGCGCGATCGCGTCGAAGATGCCGAGCAGCGCGTCGCTGTGACGCCCCCCCGCGTCGTCCAGAATCAGCCGCTTGTAGTTGAAGTCGTCCCCGGTGTACATGCGCACGCCGTCCGGAAGCCGGCGGCGCAGCGCGATCTCGCGCTCCGCGTCGAGGAGTGACACCTTGATCCCGTCGATCTTCGCGCGGTGCTCGCAGATGATCGCGAGACACGCGTTCATGGCCTCGTCGACATCGCGCGTGCCCCAATAACCCGCGAGCTGCGGATCGAACATGTCGCCGAGCCAGTGGAGAATCACCGGCCGAGCCACCTGCCGGAGAATGGCCCCGTAGACCCGGGCGTAGTCGTCGGGTCCGCGCGCCGCGCGCGCCAGCGCCCGGCTCGCCATCAGGATCACCCGGGCCCCCCCTCCCTGTCCTTCCACGAAGCCGACCTGCTCCTCGTAGGCGCGCTGAACGTCGGACAGCGTGACTCCTTCGGCCGGCGCGAGCTGGTCGGTGCCCGCGCCGCAGGCGATCACGCCGCCCCTCGCCTGTGCCTCCGCGACGGACCGGCGGATCAGCTCGCGCGCCGCATTCCAGCCGAGTCCCGTGCCGCGCTGCGCCGTGTCCATCGCGTCGGCGACGGCCAGCCCGAGGGACCACAGGTGGCCCCGGTAGGCGAGCGTGGCTTCCCAGTCGAGGCGCGCATCCGACAAAGGATCACGGTCGGCGAGCGGGTCGCACACGACATGGGCCGCGGCGTAGGCCACGCGGCTGCGGATCGGCCCCGTGGGCGCAGGCCACGACACCGGCTCGTGCATCGTGTACGGCGTGATGCTGCCGTCGGCGCGCGGAAGCCGAATGGTCGGGGGCATGCCTCACCCCCTAACCCCCTCTCCACGTTGTGGAGAGGGGGGACGTCGCTCGTCGTTCCCCCTCTCCGCCGCGCGGAGAGGGGGATAGGGGGTGAGGTCCGGCACGTCGATCCACCGCCGCTCGTGCCACGATTGGAGCGCCAGCTCCGCAAGCTGCACGCCTTTCGCGCCGTCGCAGAAGTCGTGGGGGAATGGCGCGTCCGTCGCGACGTGCAGCAGAAACCGCTCCCACTGCACTTTGAACGCGTTGTCGAAGGGCCCCCCCTCCTCGTCGGGCACGTCCTGCCACGACGCGTAGAAGTCGGCGGCGTTGGGCACGTCGGGGTTCCACACCGCGCGCGGCGTCTGGGCGCGACCCTGGATCTTGCAGCCGCGCAAGGTCGCGACGGCGCTCCCCAAGGTGCCGTCGACCTGGATCTGCAGCAGGTCATCGCGGTAGACGCGAACCGCCCACGACGAATTGAACTGTGCGAGGATCTCACCGGTGGGGCCGTCGAGCGCGAACGTGGCGTAGGCGGCGTCGTCCGCGGTCGCGGCGTAGCGCCGGCCTTGCTCGTCCCTGCGCTCGGGGATGTGCGTCGCGCCGGTACACTGCACGGCGGTGACCGGGCCGACGGTGTGGTCGAGCAGGTAGCGCCAGTGGGGGAACATATCGAGGACGATTCCGCCGCCGTCTTCCTTGCGGTAGTTCCACGAGGGACGCTGCGCCGGCCCCCCCTCGCCGTCACCCTCGAACACCCAGTACCCGAATTCGCCGCGCACACTCAACAGGCGGCCGAAGAAGCCGTCGTCCACCAGCCGCTTGAGCTTGCGGATGCCGGGAAGGAAAAGTTTGTCCTGGACGACCCCGTGCTTCACGCCGCGACGGGTGGCCGACCGCGCGAGCTCGAGCGCTTCCATGGTGCTGGCCGCCACCGGCTTCTCGCAGTAGACGTGCTTCCCCGCCACAATCGCGCGACCCACGTGGCCAACTCGGAGGCTCGTCAGCGTGGCGTCGAAGTAGATCTCGTCCGCAGGGTTCGCAAGACAGGCGTCCAAGTCCGTCGAGACGCGCGTCAGACCGTGGGCGGCCGCGATGTCCCGCAGTTTCGCCTCGTTGCGACCGACCAGGATCGGGTCCGGGACAAGCCGGTCGCCGTCGGGCAGCGGCACCCCGCCCTGCTCCCGGATGGCGAGGATGGACCGCACGAGATGCTGGTTCAGCCCCATGCGGCCGGTGACACCGTTCATGATCACGCCGACGCGTCGAGTCGCCATCAGCCCTCCGGTAGGGGCGCAGCATGCTGCGCCCCTACAAAGGCGGGGACAGGGCGTGAGGTCCGAGGCAGGAATGAGATCGCCACCGCGCCCGCCAGCGCGAACCCGATGACCGCCAGGAAGCCGGTGGCGTAGCTCCCCGTTACGTCTCGCATGCGGCCGACGAGCACCGGGGCGACCGCTTCGGCGACGCCGTCGGCGGTCAGGACGACGCCCATCGCGCGCCCCAGGACGCGCACGCCGAACAGCTCGGCGGCCATGAGCGGAATGACCATGTATTCTCCACCCAGTCCGATGCCGAAGATCACCGCGAAAACGTAGATCGCCCCCGGCGTACCGACGACGAACAGCAGCGGGATCGCCGACGCGACCAGCACATAGATCAGCAGCATCACGTACTTTTTCGCGAACCGGTCCGCCAGCCATCCCATACCCACGCGGCCGACGAGGCTCGAGGTGAGCACCAACGAAGCGATTCGTGCGGCCGCGCCTTGAGTGAAACCGTGATCGAGACTCAGGAAGAGCTTCAAGTGCTGGTTCGTGCCGCCCACGGCTGCGATCGAGCACATGCTGCCAACCAAAAGCAGGTAAAAGGCAGGACGGTGGAGGACGGTGGAGGTTGTGGAGGCCTCGGCAACCGGACCTCTGGCGCCCGCGGAGTCGGGAATTTCCTTGACGAAGAGGGCGAGCGGCAAGGCGACGAGGATGATCAGCGCGCCGAGAATCTGCAGCGCCCCCTGCCACCCCACGGCCCGCGTCAGCCACACCGCCAGGAACGGCACGAGCGCGCCTCCGATACCGATCCCGAGATAGGCGAACCCCATCGCTCGGCCGCGGGCCGCCGTAAACCAGCGGGACAAGAGCACCTGGTTCGGGAGCGGGCCGCCGCACACATTGCCCAGGGCGTTGAAGAGGTAGAAGAAGTAGAAGCCCGCCAGCGTGTGGATCGCGCCGAGTCCCACGAGCGCCATGCCCGCCATCAGGATCCCCGCCACCATCAGGCGGCGCGGGCCGAACCGGTCCACCATCCAGCCGGCGAAGAAGCCGAACAGCGGCCCGACGATCAGCTTGGAGATCGCGTTGCCCGACGTGACCTGGGTGCGCGACCAGCCGAACTCGCGCACCATGTGGTCGTAAAAGAATGGCAAGCCGTACAGCGCGATACCGACGATCGCGAACAGCGCCAGGAACGAGGTGGCCACCACCTGCGCCTGCGCGGCGCGCGCCGACCCGCTCACAGGTTGCGGCGCTTGAGCTCGCTCACCGCGTGGTCCACGGCCCGCGCGGTGAGGGCCATGTAGGTGAGCGACGGATTCACGCACGACGAGCTCGCCATGCAGGCGCCGTCGGTGACGAACAGGTTGGGCACATCGTGGGTCTGGTTGTGGGCGTTGAGCACGGACGTCTTGGGGTCCCGTCCCATGCGCGCCGTCCCCATCTCGTGGACGCTGAACCCCGGCGGGCCGTCGTGGTCGTACGTCTCGACGTCTTTGCACCCGGCGGCGTCGAGCATCTCCGCCGACTGGGTCTTCACGTCTTCCAGGATGGCGCGCTCATTGTCGCTCCAGGCGCAGTGCACGCGCAGCAGTGGGATGCCCCACTCGTCTTTCCGCTCCGAGTCGAGGTCGACATAGTTCTCGTGCCGCGGCAGGCATTCGCCGTATCCCTGCAACGTCAGCTGCCACGGCCCGGGCTCCCGCAGCTGCTGTTTCAGCTCCGCCCCAAGGCCGCGTATCTCCGCTCCACGGCTCCACCCCGCGCGCGCCGCTCCCCCCTGGATCCCATAACCCCGCAGGAAGGCCACCTTCGCCTCGCGGTTCCCTCCCAGATTCCGGAATCGCGGGATGTAGGTGCCCGTCGGCCGGCGGCCGTACACGTACTTGTCTTCGAGGCCCGGCACGGTGCCGCTCGCGCCGGCCTTGGAGATGTGGTCCATCAGGTTGTGGCCGAGCTCGCCGCTCGAGTTGGCGAGGCCGGTCGGGAAACGCGGGGTCTTCGAGTTCAGGAGGATCTGGGCGGTGCCGAGGCTCGAGGCGCACAGAAAGATCAGCCGCCCGGCGTAGTCCAGCGTCTGCTTCGTATTCCGGTCGATCACGTGCACGCCTACCGCGCGGTCCTTCCGCTCGTCGTAGATCACGCTGTGGACTATCGCGTCGGTGACGATGGTCAGGTTGCCGGTTTTCTGCGCCGCCGGCAACGTCGCGCTCAGGCTCGAGAAGTAGCCGCCGTAGCTGCAGCCGCGGGCGCACTGGTTCCGCGCCTGGCAGCGCCCGCGGCCGTTGTGCGGCTCGGTCAGATTCGCGACCCGCGTGATCGTCATGTGGCGCCCGGGGAACGCGCGCTCGATCCCCCGCCGCACGACGTGCTCGGCACAGTTCATCTCCCACGGCGGGAGGAAGTCACCGTCCGGCAGGTGCGCGAGGCCTAACCGCTCACCGCTCACGCCCACGAACCGTTCGACGTGCGCATACCACGGCGCGAGGTCCTTGTAGCGGATCGGCCAGTCGACGCCGTGACCGTCGCGCAGGTTGGCCTCGAAGTCGAGGTCGCTCCAGCGCCAGCACAGCCGGCCCCAGATGAGGCTGCGCCCCCCGAGCTGGTAGCCGCGAATCCAGCGGAACGGCTGATCCTCGGCCGTGATGTAGGGATGCTCCCGATCGTTCACGAAGAAGTGGCGGGTCGCCTCGCCGAACGCGTAGTTCTTGCTCTGGATCGGGTAGTCGCGGTCGTACAACTCCTGCTCGCCGCGGCCGCGGTGCGGGAGCTGCCAGGGCTGCAGCCACTCCGTGACGTAGTCCCTGCCGTGCTCCACGTGGCGGCCGCGCTCGAGCACCAGGGTCTTGAGCCCCTTCTCGCACAGCTCCTTGGCGGCCCAGCCACCGGTGATCCCGGAGCCGACGACGATCGCGTCGTACGGCTCGTCGTGCGGCGTCACACGGCCCACGTCCGGCCGACCTGCGCGAGCGGCACGCACCCGTCATACCGGCCTGGAACCGGGGCGTGGTGCAGCTCGCGCGTGGCGCCGATCTCGGACGTGTAATAGCCGACGAGCGTCAGCTCCTTCATCGTGCGGAAGAAAGGCACCGCAGGCTCGTCGCTCGTCCCCCCTCTCCACGTTGTGGAGAGGGGGACAGGGGGTGAGGCGAACGCCTCGCGATCGAGCACCTCGAGCAGCGCCCGTTGGTCCGCAGGCGCGCACTGGAGGAACCGGTGACCCGAGGTCCGGCCGGCACGGGCGTCGACCTCGGCCAGGCCGGCGAGAAAGCGCTCCCGCTCCGAGGGAGGAAAGGACTCCGCCAGCATGGCGTCGATGAAGCGGTGCACGCCCGCGGCACGGGCGCCCGGCGTGTCGGTTTCGGGGAGAATGTGCTCCGCCATGGCGGCCACGAGCTCCGCCTGGGCTCGGCTGAGTGCGCGGGGCGCCCACGCGCCGTCGGGCACGCGCGCGGCCTGGCAGCCGGCCAGCACGCCGGCCACCGTAGGAGCGGCCAGCGCGCCCCCCAGCAGGAGCGCGGCGCGCCGCAACGCCTCGCGCCGATCGATGGTCTCCTGCGCGCCTCGTGGATTCCGTGTCATCTCGGCCGCCCACCGCCGACCTTGCAAGAGGTGCGCCCGTTCTTCAGGGAGGGTCCCGAGGCGCGTCGGAAATGGGAAGCTCGCCCGGACCAGTTACGCCGCGCAAGCGCGACAGCACACTCTCGCCACTCGGCGGTGCTAGGCGTCCGACTGTCAGAACCGCGGCGTGATCACTACGCGAGCGGCGGGCGCGTCGCGGCCGCGCGACACCCTGTGGAAGGTAAGCGACGAGCCTGGCCTTCGTCGCGACGTCATCCCACAATCACTTACTCGGGCTCTGTCCCCGTGATCGCCGTCACGGGGAAGGGCACGGCGCTTGCGGTCCCTCGCGGAACCGGGATTCCGTCGACCGGGAGGATCGATGTGAAGCGCCCCACCGCCGTCACCCCGAGAGGTCTCTGCCTCTCGCTTTTTGTGCCGTTGTGCGCGCTGCTCCCGCTCGAGGCCGCGCGTGCCCAGCAGACAGACGCGACCGCGCCCTCCCCTGAAGCCGGCACCATCGCGGGGGTGGTGACGGCACAGGAGACGGGAGCGGCCCTGCCCGAGGTCCGCGTGACCGTGTCCGGCACGGCGCTGGCTGCCACGAGCGGCCCGGACGGCCGGTACACGATCGGGCTCGTCCCGCCTGGCACCTACCGGCTCCAAGCCCGCCTCATCGGACACGCCCCCATCGAGACCCCGGGCGTCGTCGTGACCGCCGGCGAGACGACCCCTTTGGACCTGCAGCTACAGCCCCTACCCGTGGCCCTCGAGCAGGTTGTGGTCGTGGGTTACGGCACGCAGGCGCGGCGGGACGTGACAGGATCGGTCGCCTCGGTATCGAGCGCCGACATGCAGCGCGCCGGAACGGTGAACGCCGTCGACGCGCTGAAGGGCCGCGTCGCGGGCGTGGACATCGCCATCAGCGGCAACAAACCGGGAGACGGGTTCCGCGTCCGAGTCCGCGGCGACCGCTCGTTCCAGGCGTCCAACGATCCGCTCTATGTGCTCGACGGGATCCCGATGTCCGGAGGGATCGGCGACCTCAATCCCAACGACATCGAGTCGGTCGAAGTCCTGAAGGACGCGTCGGCCACTGCGATCTACGGCTCGCGCGGCGCCAACGGTGTCGTGCTCATCACCACGCGACAGGGCGCCGTAGGGACTACCAGCGTCACCTACGACACGTACGCGGGCGTGCAGGAGCCGGTGAACCTGGTTGCGGTGATGAACGGGCCGCAATTCGCCGAGTTCAAGCGCGAGGCGAATCGGGCCCGGGGACAGTACAAGTGCAACAACGGCGCCGCGGTGTGCGATTCCGCCGACCAGGTGCTGTTCGGACGCGACGGGACTCTCGGGGCTCTCCAAGCCGGGCGGTGGACCGACTGGCAGAACCTCGTGCTGCGCCAGGCGCCGGAGATGAGCCACCAGGTACGGATCACGGGAGGCGACGAGAAGACACGGTTCGCGCTCAGCGCCGGCCTGCTCGACCAGCAGGGCATCCTCCGGGGCCAGGACTTCCAGCGCCGGTCGATGCGGCTCAACTTCGAGCACCGGCCGAGTCCGCGTCTCATGGTGGGTAGCTCCACCTCCGTGATCCGGACGGAACAGAACCTCGGCAGAGGTGATGGCCTGTACAGCGAGTCGCTTCAGGACAACCCCTTGGGAATGGCGTACGACAGCACGGGGCAGATCCTCTTCAAGCCCACACCCGACGGACAGCGCGTCAACCCGCTCTCAGACATCCAGAACTGGACGGACGAGCGGGTGCGCACCCGGGTATTCGGCATCATGTACGCGGATTACCATCTGACGGACGCGCTCGACTGGCGGGTGAACTTCGGAGCCGACCTGAGCTTTTATCGCCGGGGCCAGTTCCGCGGCGCCGAGACGCAGCAGAACCAAGGAAGCAGCGCCGACGCTGGGCTGTGGCAGAATCGCACCTTCGCGTACACGCTCGATAACATCCTGACCTATCGGAGCGCCCTCGGCACGAACCACCGCCTGGATGCCACGCTGCTGTACAGCATACAACAGGAGCGCTACGAGGGAGACACCACGTCGGTGCTGGGCCTCCCCTACGAGGAGCAGCAGTTCTACGACTTGGGGTCGGCCGTGAACATCACGGGCGTGGCCGACACGCTGGGCGAATGGGCGCTGCAGTCGGTCATGGGCCGGGTCAACTACGCCTTCAAAGATCGCTACCTCCTCACGGTGACGAGCCGCCTGGACGGCTCGTCCCGACTGGCCCAGGGGCAGAAATACGGTGTCTTCCCTTCCGTGGCGCTCGCCTGGCGTCTGAGCGAGGAAGGGTTCATCCAGCGGACCAACCTCGTTTCCGATTTGAAGCTGCGGCTGAGCTATGGGCGGACTGGCAACACCGCGATCGCCCCATATCAGACGCTGGGGTCGCTCGATCGAACGATGTACTCGTTCGGCGACAAGGCGGCCGTCGGGTACCGCGGCGCCACGCTGCCGAATCCCGACCTCAAGTGGGAGAAGACCGGCCAGGTCGACGTGGGGCTCGAATTCACGTCGCGCAGCGGCCGCATCGCGGGCACGGTGGACTACTATCAGTCGCACACCAGCGACCTGTTGATGCTGCGGCAGATCCCGACCACGACCGGCTACGCGTCCATCTTGCAAAACGTCGGGGCGACGCACAACAGCGGCATCGAGGTGGCCCTCTCCGCGTCGCTCCTCAAGGATTGGCACGGGCTCGGGTGGAGCACCCAGCTCACCTGGGCCAAGAGCCGGAATCGGATCGTGAGCCTGTCGAGCGGCCTGCAGGCCGACGCGGGCAACGCATGGTTCGTCGGTTCTCCCATCCAGGTCTACTACGATTACAAGTTCGCGGGCATCTGGCAGCTCCAAGACTCTGTCGAGGCGAAGAAATACAAACAGGCCCCCGGCCAGATTCGGGTCGTGGACGTGAACGGCGACGGCCTGATCAACCAGGACGACAAGGTCATTCTCGGTAGCTACTTCCCTGCCTGGACGGGGAGCTTGACGAATCGCTTCGACTGGGGGCGGTTCGATTTCTCGGTCATGGCGGTCGCGCGCTGGGGCTTCATGGTCAAGGACCAGTTCCGCACGGACTTCAGCACCATGGCCGGCCGCTACAATAACATCGCCGTCAACTATTGGACGCCGACCAACCCGTCGAACACCGATCCGCGCCCCAATGCCGCCCAGGAGAATCCCCCCTACGGGGACGCCCGGGGCTACGAGGACGGATCGTTCGTCCGCGTCCGCAGCATCACGTTGGGGTACACGCTGTCCGGTGCGCGCCTAGGGCCGTTCCGCGGTCGCTCCCTGCGGATCTACGCCACGGCGCTCAATCCCTTCCTGTACACGCGGTTTCGCGGCCTCGACCCCGAGGCGCGCACGACCGAGGGGAGCGTGTCGGCGCGCAACTTCCGAGAGGTCGGGAGCGCCCGTACACCGAGCTATCGGACGGTGATGATGGGCGCCACGGTGGGTCTATGAGGACCGAAACGCGCATGCGCAACCGGCCTGTCGCCCTGATGACGGCCGCGCTGCTGGCAGGTCTCGCCGCCTGCGTGGATTTGAACGAGCATCTCGTCAGCGGGCTGGCCAACCAGCCCTACAACAGCCCCCAGGTATTCGATGCGCTGGTAAACGCCACCTATGAGCCGCTGCGCAGCTTCTGGGCGCAGGAGCGGGGCTTCACCGTGACGGAGTTCGGCACCGATATCTTCACTAAGGGCGCCGACGGGAGCCACAAGTTCATCAACGACTACACCACACAGCTCAACGCCGACGAGTCCTTCTTCCGCGACACCTGGGACGACTTCTACCGGGCGATCAACACCGCCAACGCGGTGGTCGGGCGGGCGCCGGTCGTGGACATGGACTCGAGCCGCAAGGCACAGCGCGTCGCGGAAGCCCGCTTCCTGCGAGCACTCTATTACTTCGTCCTGGTGCAGATGTACGGGCCCGTGACCCTGACGCTGCAAGAAACCGATGTCGTGAGTACACAGACCACGCGTGCACCGGTCGACTCGATCTACGACGCCATCATCGACGACCTGCATTATGCCGAGGCGACGCTCGACTACGTGAGCCCCGACTACGGACGGGTGACCAAAGGGGCCGCGCAGCATCTGCTGGCCAAGGTGTATCTCACGCGCCTGCGCAGCAACGACGCAAGCACCGATGAGACCCTGAAGCAGCAGGCGGGGGACTTCGCGAACGCCGCCGACTACGCGCAGCGGGTCATCAACTCCGGCCATTATCAGCTGCTGTCGCGGTTCGCCGACGTCTTCGATTTCAATAACGAGCGGAACGCGGAGGTCATCTGGTCGGTGCAGTTCACCACCGATCCCCTGACCACCGGCCCCGGCAATAGCGGGCACCTCTACTTCCTGATGGAATACGATGTCATGCCCGGGATGAAGCGTGACATCGCGAACGGGCGTCCGTTCAAGCGCTTCCGCCCAACGTGGTTCCTCCTCGGTCTGTACGACCGCACCAGGGACTCGCGCTACGATGCGCAGTTCACGCGCGTCTGGTATGCCAACAACACCGCGACCATCCCGAAGGACGCGCAGGGCGTACCGACGTTCCAACTGGGGGACACGGCAGTCTACGTCTCGCCCACGGACGCCGATACGGTCCTGGCGCGCACCAGACCGTATCGCGTGTACACACCCCTGGAGCGCCTTCCGGACGGCTCGCCGAGACCCTTACCGTACGCCGACAACATCTTTCCGTCCCTCAACAAGTTCCACGACCCGTTCCGGCTCAGCATCAACGAGACGCGCGGCTCGCGAGACTACCTCCTGTTCCGGTTGGCGGAGACGGAGTTGATCGCCGCCGAGGCCCTGCTGCGCGACGGGCGGGCGGCTGAGGGGCTCGATCACATCAACCGCGTGCGGCGCCGGGCGGCCATCCCCGGCCACGAGGCCGAAATGGAGCTGACGTTGGCCCAGCTCACCCTCGACGAGATCCTGAACGAGCGCGCCCGGGAGTTCGCGGGCGAGACGATGCGCTGGTTCGACCTGGTCCGCACCCACACACTGGTGTCGCGCGTGAGGGCCTACAACCCCGACGGCGCGCCGAACGTTCAGCCCTACCACGCGCTGCGGCCCATCCCTGCGACCCAGCTGCAGCGCACGACCTGCTGCTACACTCAGAACCCGGGATACTGAGGATGTCGGACGGTCGCGTCCCACGCCGGACGTTCCTCGCGGCAGGCGCCGCCGGCCTTGTGGGCGCGGCGCTCGGCACGCCCCAGCCCGCACCACCTCTACAACCTCCCCCACCTCCACAACCTCCCCCGGCCTCCGTGAGGCTCGGCGTCGCCAGCTACTCGCTACGGAAGTTCTCACGCGACAAGGCGATCGAGATGGTAAAGGCGCTCGGGACACCCTACGTCAACTTCAAGTCGGTGCACCTGCCGTACGAGCTGTCCGCGACGGAGCTGGCGGAGGCGCGAAGGGAAATCGAGGCCGCGGGGCTCCAGATCGTCGGCGGCGGAGTGATCTCGTTCGACCAGGACAGCGATCCGGACGTGGAGAAATACTTCGCGTACGCGCGGGCCGCCGGCATGCCGCTCATCACGGCGCACGCCGCCCCGGCGCTGCTGCCCCGCATCGAGCGCTTCGCCAAGCAGTACGACATCAAGGTCGCGTTCCACAACCACGGCCCCGAGGACAAGAACTTCCCGTCCCCGTACGACGCCTTGAAGCACGTCCGGAGCATGGATCGACGGATGGGGCTGTGCATCGATATCGGGCACACCGTCCGCACAGGCACCGACGTCGTGCGGGCGATCGCGGACGCGGGCCCACGGCTCCTCGACATGCACGCCAAGGACTTGCGCGATTTGACGGCGAAGGGGAGTCAGTGCATCGTCGGCGAGGGCGCCATCCCCATCGCCGCGATCTTGGAACAGCTCGAGACGATCGGATACCGTGGCTACGTCAACTTGGAGTACGAGATCGACGTCGACGACCCGTTGCCGGGCATGAAGCAGTCGTTCGCCTATATGCGCGGCGCGCTCGCCGGGCTCGACGCCGCCCGCCATCGCCCACATTCTTGATCCGAGGAGGGGAGATGTCCAAGCACAGGAAGAAGATGCCACGCCGCGAGTTCGTGAAGGTCGCCGCCGCCACCGTCGGCGCGCTGCCGGCGGCGCGGTATGCGAAGATCCTCGGCGCGAACGACCGCGTGCGGGTCGGCATCGTCGGATTCTCCGATCGCTTCCGCCAAGCCCTCCTCCCCGCGTTTGGCAAGGTCGGCAAGGAGCTCAACTTCGAGATCGTCGCCGTCTCGGACATCTGGAACCGGCGGCGCGACGAGGGCGTGGCGGGGATCGAGAAGGTGATGGGGGCGAAGCCGCGGCCGTTCCGCAACAACGAGGAGCTGTACGACGCGAAGGTGACGGACGCGGTGATGATCTCGACCCCCGACTTCCTGCACGCCCACCACGGTGTCGACGCGATACGAGCGGGGCAGGATGCCTACATCGAGAAGCCGCTCGCGCACACGATGGAGAAGGCCGTCGAGATCCGCGACGCGGTGAAGCAGTCGAACCGGATCGTGCAGATCGGCACGCAGCGGCGCAGCGCCAAGAACTACCAGATCGCCAACGACTTCATCCGCTCGGGGAAGTTCGGCGACATCGTCATGGCGGAGATGACGTGGAACGTCAACCAGCCGGGGCGGTGGCGCCGCCCGGAGCTCGTCGCGGCCATCAAGGAGCAGGACACCGATTGGAAGCGGTTTCTCGCGTACCTCCCGTATGAACCATGGAATCCGCGCAAGTACTTGGAGTACCGCCTGTTCTGGCCGTATTCATCGGGCATCCCCGATCAGTGGATGGTGCATCAGATCGATACCGTCCACTGGTTCACGGGCCTGGCGCGGCCGCGCTCGGTGGTCGCGAACGGCGGCGTCTATCTATGGAAGGACGGTCGCCAGAACTGGGATACGGCCACGATCGTGTTCGAATACGGGCCCCTCGACGATGTGTCGAAGGGCTTCCAGGTCGTCTACTCGTCCCGTATGACGAACTCCGCCGGCGGCACGAAGGAGCTGTATTACTCGAACGCCGGAATGCTCAACCTCGACACCAACGAGATCACGCCGACGGGCGGGCTCGACGAGAAGGCGGCGGCCGAGATGGGCATGAAGCCGAATCGCCTGAGCGCCGCGAAGCTGTCGGACCTGGCGGCGACGGAGACCGCGGCGAACACCGGCGGCGATGCGTCCACCACGGCCAACGTGCGCAACTGGATGGAGTGCGTCCGCTCGCGCAAACAGCCCAATGCGAACATCGACGCCGGCTACAACCACTCGGTGGCGCTGTGCATGACGGTCGCCGCGATGCACAGCGGCAGGAAGGTCATGTTCGACGACGCGAAGCGCGACATCGTCATGGGTTGACGCATGCGCACGTCATGGCTGCTGTTGATCGGGGGCTTGGGGCTCGGGGCTCGGGACCCGGAATTTCCGAACCCCGAACCCCGAGCCCCGAACCCCTCGCAAGCGCCGAGGGTGGAGGTGCTACCCAACGACGCACAGCGCCGGGTCGACGTCCTCGTCGACGGTAAGCCCTTCACCGCGTACATCTACCCCACCACGCTCAAGAAGCCGACGCTCTACCCCGTGCGGTCCGCGTCGGGCGTCGTGGTGACGCGTGGCTGGCCCCTCGAGCCCCGCCCGGGTGAGCGTGTGGACCATCCGCATCAGGTCGGTCTATGGTTCGATCACGGCGACGTGAACGGGCTCGACTTCTGGAACAATTCGGACGCGATTCCCCCGGCGCGCGCGGCGAGGATGGGCACGATCCTGCACCGCGCCGTGCGCCGCGCCGAGGGCGGGCCGGGCGAAGGCGTGCTCGAGGTGACGGCGGAGTGGGTGGACTACCAGGCGAAGCCCCTGCTGCGCGAGGACACGCGGTTCGTCTTCAGGGCTGCCGACGGCCTGCGCGCCATCGACCGGATCACCACGCTCACCGCCCTCGAACAGCCGGTGACATTCACCGACAACAAGGAAGGGTTGATCGGCATCCGCGTCGCCCGGGCGCTGGAACAGCCGTCCACGACACCCGAGGTGTTCACCGACGCCACCGGCCACACGACGACGGTACCGCGCCTCGACAACGACGGCGTCACCGGGCGGTATCGCAGCTCCGAGGGGCTGGTCGGCGACTCGGTGTGGGGCACGCGTGGCCGCTGGACGATGTTGTCCGGCACCGTGGCCGGTGAGCCGATGACGCTCGCCATCCTCGACCACCCGAAGAACGTCGGCTTCCCGACGTACTGGCACGCCCGAGGCTACGGCCTGTTCGCCGCCAACCCACTCGGCCGGAAGGCCTTCACCAACGGGAAAGCGGAGCTGAACTTCCGGCTCGGGCCGCGAGAAGCCACAACGTTCCGCCACCGCGTCCTGATCCTCTCCGGCTCCGCGACGCCCGAGCAGATCGAGACCTACTACCGGGACTTCACCCGGTGAGCGAGGCCGACAAATCGCTATTGGGTAAGGAAGGAGTGACGCTGTGAGCCGCGATTCGGTCAGTCGCCGCCAGGCCCTCCAGCAGGTAGCGATGCTCCTGGGCGGCGCCATCTCCGCTCCGACGCTAGCGGGCGCCCTGAGCAGGAGTACGCGCCCGGCGTGGGCGACGTCGGCTCAGTGGGAGCCGCGGACCCTGAGCCCCGCCCAGCTGGAACTCGTCGCGACCGTTGCCGAGCACATCATTCCCGAGACGGACACGCCGGGGGCGCGTGCAGCTGGCGTGCACCGCTTCGTCGACACGTTGCTGACCGACCACTACCCGACGCCCGAGCGCGATCGCTTCCTGGCGGGCTTGGCGGACGTCGACGCGCGGGCACGATCCCGGCAGGGAAAGACGTTCGTCGAGTGTACGGCCGATCAACAGGTCGCCCTGCTCACGGAGATGGACGAGGCGGCGTATCCTGCGGTCCAGATCGATTCGCCCCGGCCTCAGGAGACCTGGTTCTTCCGTCGCATGAAAGAGGTGACGCTGGTCGGCTACTACACGTCGCAAATCGGCGCCACGCAGGAGCTGCACCCCAGCCCGTTCGGCGCGTACCGCGGCGACATCCCCTACAGCTCGGTCGGGAGGGCCTGGTCATGATCACGTACGATGCCATCGTGGTCGGCTCCGGGATCACCGGCGGCTGGGCGGCGAAGGAGCTCACGGAGAAAGGGCTGCGCACCCTGATGATCGAGCGCGGGCGCGAGGTGGTGCACCGCAAGGACTACATCACCGAGCACAAGCCGAGCTGGGAGCTGCCGCTGCGCGACGCGCGGCTCTCGGTGGGGACCAATGGGGCCGAGGAGTACCCGATCCAGGCGCGCACCGGTCAGTTCCGTGAGTCGAACAAGCACTTCTTCATCAAGGACAAGAAGAACCCCTACATCGAGGAACAGCCGTTCACCTGGATCCAGGGCGACCAGGTCGGCGGCAAGTCGCTCATCTGGGGACGCCAGGTGTACCGCTGGAGCGATCTCGACTTCGAGGCCAACCTGCGCGACGGGCACGGCGTCGACTGGCCCATCCGCTACGCCGACATCGCCCCGTGGTACAGCTACGTGGAGCGGTTCATCGGCGTGAGCGGCGAAAAGCTGGGCCTGCCGCAGCTCCCCGACGGCGAGTTCCAGCCTCCGATGGAGATGAACGCGGCGGAGAAATTCGTGAAGGCGGGCGTGGAGCGTGCCTTTCCCGGCCGGCAGGTCACCATCGGGCGGGTGGCGATTCTCACGCAACCCCTGAATGGGCGCCTGCCGTGCCACTACTGCGGCCCGTGCGAGCGGGGCTGCTCGACCGGCTCGTATTTCTCGACCCAGGCGTCCACGCTGCCCGCGGCGCAGGCCACCCGGCGGCTGACGGTGCTGCCGAACAGCGTGGTGCATTCGGTGCTCTACGACGCGGGCAAGCACCGCGTGACGGGCGTCCGCGTCGTGGACGCGATCACGAAGCAGACGCGAGAATATCAGGCGCATGTCGTCTTTCTCTGCGCCTCCACGCTCGCCACCGCGCGGCTGCTCCTCAACTCCACCTCGCCGCGCTTCCCCAACGGGCTTGCCAATTCGAGCGGCGTGCTGGGGCGCTACCTGATGGACCATCACTTCCTCGCCGGTGCGAGCGGGAGCATCGAGGGACTGCTCGACCACTATTACCAGGGCAATCGGCCGAACGGCATCTATATCCCTCGGTTCCGCAACCTGGGGGACGACACGTCGCGCCGCAGCGAGTACGTGCGCGGCTTCGGCTACCAGGGCGGCGCCAGTCGCCAGGGATGGGGGCGCGGCGGCGGCGAGCGCGGGTTCGGCGTGGAGTTGAAGCGCCAGCTGCACGACCCCGGGCAGTGGTCCATGGGCATGACGGGATTCGGCGAGTGCCTGCCGCGCGAGGACAATTACGTGGAGCTCTCCGACCAGCAAGACGAGTTCGGCATCCCGCTCTTGAAGATCCACTGCACCTGGAGCGACAACGAGCTCGCCATGCGCAAGGACATGGCCGCGTCCGCCGCGGAGATGCTCGAGGCGGCGGGCTGCAAGAACGTCCGGATGCACGATGCCTACCGGGGCGGCGGGCAGCTCGGCGCCGAGCCCGGGTTCGCGATCCACGAGATGGGCACGGCCCGGATGGGGCGCGACCCGAAGACGTCGGTGCTCAACGCGCACAACCAGGCGCACGATGTCCCCAACCTGTTCGTCACCGACGGGGCGTGCATGGCCAGCTCGTCGTGCGTGAACCCCTCCATTACCTACATGGCGCTCACCGCGCGCGCCTGCGACTACGCCGTGGGGGAGCTGAAGCGCGGCAACCTGTAGAATCTCTGCGGAGTGCCTATGATCAGCTATCGATGGTGGCTTCTCGTCCTGGCGGCCTGCGGCTCCGGGCTCGGCGCCCAGACACGACCGGTGACCGCGTCCACCGGCGCACCACCGAACGCGCTGACCGCCGCCGAGCGGGCCGCCGGCTGGCGCCTCCTGTTCGACGGCCGCACGCTCGCCGGGTGGCGCGGGCTGGGCTACGATAGCGTGCCCACGGCGCATTGGGTGGTGGTGGACGGCACCATCAAGAAGATCGCCAGTGGCAACGTGCCCAGGGTCCCCGACGGACGACCCCTGAACGGCGGCGACCTCATGACGGTGGACACGTTCGGGGACTTCGAGCTCACCTGGGAGTGGAGGGTGACGCCCGGGGCGAATAGCGGTGTCAAGTACAACGTCTCCGAAGAGCTGTCCATGGCCCAGGGCAGTCAGATGACGCCCGACGCGATTGCCAAGGGCATCATCACACCGAATCATTCGGCCCTGGGGTTCGAGTATCAGATGCTCGATGACGATCGTCACGTGGACGGCAAGATCGCGTCGCACCGCGCGGGCGCGCTGTACGAGCTCGTGACCCCCAATGCCACGAAGCGGCTCCGCCCCGTGGGGGAATGGAATGAGTCGAAGATCGTATTCCGGGGCAACCACGGTGAGCACTGGCTGAACGGCGCGAAGATTCTCGAGTTCCAGCTCGGCACGGCGGCCATGGACTCCGCTCTCGCCAAGAGCAAGTACCGTTCGATCCCCGACTTCGCGGACCGCCGCAAGGGACACATCGTGCTGCAGGACCACGGCGACGAGGTGTACTTCCGCAACATCAAGGTGCGTGACCTATGAAACGCCGCAAATTTCTGAAGACGGCCTCGGCCGCGGGGCTGAGCCTCGTGGCTTCGCCGGGGGTTTCGTCCTGGCTCCGGTCGCCGGGCGAAAAAGTGAGAGTCGCGGTAATGGGCCTGAACGGCCGCGGCATGGTGCTGGCGCGGGGCTTCGCCCGGGCAGCTCACGCCGAAGTGGCCTACGTCTGCGACGTCGATTCGCTGGTGCTCGCCAAGGGCGTCTCCGCCGTCACGGGCGTCCAGGGCAAAGCTCCCAAGGGGCTGGGTGACTTCCGCAAGGCGCTCGAGGACAAGGACGTGGACGCGCTCGTCATCGCGGCGCCCGACCACTGGCATACGCCGGCCGCGCTGCTCGCCATGCAGGCGGGGAAACACGTCTACGTGGAGAAGCCGTGCGGGCACAACCCGCGCGAAGGCGAGCTGCTCGTCGAGGCGCAGCGCAAACACCAGCGTGTGGTGCAGATGGGGACGCAGCAGCGCTCCGCGCCCCGCTCGATCGAGGTCGTGCAGGCGATCAAGGAGGGCGCCATCGGACAGCCCTATCTCGGACGCGTCTGGTATGCCAACACCCGGGCGACGATCGGCCGCGGGAAAACGGTGCCCGTCCCCGCTAACCTGGACTACGAGCTGTGGCAGGGCCCGGCGCCCCACACCCCCTATCGCGACAACATCATTCATTACAATTGGCACTGGTTCCGGCGCTGGGGGACGGGCGAGATCTGCAACAACGGCACGCACGAGATCGACGTCGCCCGCTGGGCCCTGGGCGTGAGCTACCCCACGCGCGTCACGTCCGTCGGCGGCCGCTATCACTTCGCCGACGATTGGGAGTTCCCCGATACTCAGGAAGCCTGCTTCGAGTTCGCGGGCGGGAAGACCATCATCTGGCAGGGCCAGAGCTGCAACGGCCTGAGCACATACGGCCGCGCACGCGGCACGGCTATCCTGGGGACGACGGGCAGCGTGGTGCTCGACCGCGACGGGTACACCATGTACGACCTCAAGGAGAAGGTGGTGAAGTCGTCGCTCGCCATGCGGGCGGGGGACGGCCTCAACACCGGCGCCGACGACGACATGACCGCGCTGCACATCGACAACTTCGTGGACGCGATCCGCACCGGCGCCGCGCTCCATCAACCGATCGAGGAAGGGGCGAAGAGCGTGCTGCTGGGCCACCTCGGCAACATCGCTCAGTCCACCGGCCGCGCGCTGCGAATCGATGCGGCGTCGGGACGGATTACAGGCGACGAGGAGGCGATGAAGTCCTGGCAGCGGGAGTACGCCCCGGGCTGGGCGCCGGTCGTGTAGGCCTGTGTCCGCCGTCCTGGACGCAGACCGCTTTTTCGATCCCGATCCCACGGTCCGTCGCGTCGCGCGCGAGCTGTACGACGAAACGCGCCCGCTGCCGATCGTTTCCCCCCACGGTCACGTGGATCCTCGGATTCTCGCCCGGGACGAGCCCTTCGCGGAGCCCGCGGCGCTGATCGTCCAGCCGGACCACTATATCCTGCGGCTCCTGTACGCGCGCGGCGTTCCGCTCGAGGCGCTGGGGGTGCCGCGCCGGGATGGGGGGGGCGCACCCGTCGAGACCGATCCGTGCAAGGTGTGGCAGCGGTTCGCGGACCACTACTACCTGTTCCGCGGGACGCCCACCGGCGCGTGGCTCGATTACGAGCTGCACGAGGTGTTCGGCGTGCGCGACCGGCTGTCCGGCGAGACGGCGCCGCGGATCTACGACGAGATCAGGGAGAAACTCGCCTCCCTCGAGTTCCGGCCGCGAGCGCTGTTCGAGCGGTTCGGCATCGAGGTCCTCGCCACCACGGACAAGGCCAGCGATCCGCTGGAGCATCACCGCGCGATCCGGGAGTCCGGGTGGAAGGGCCGGGTGATCCCCTGCTTCCGTCCCGATACGGTGTTCCGGATCGCCTCTCCCGAGTGGCCGGCCGAGCTGGAAACGCTGGGCCGGGAGCACGGCGCGCCCCTCGTGGACTACGCCGAGTTCCTCGACGCTCTGAAGGATCGCCGTACGTTCTTCAAGCGCATGGGGGCCACCGCCACCGACCACGCCGTGCTCGAGCCCTACACGGTCTGGCTGCCGCCGAACGAAATGGAGGTCTTGTATCAGCGAGCGAGGCAGGGCGACGTGACGCCCGCGGACGAACGGCGCTTCATGGGTCACCTCCTGATGGAGATGGCCCGGCTGTCGCTGGAGGACGGATTGGTCATGCAGATTCATGCGGGCGCGCTGCGCGATCACAACCGCCCCCTGTTCCAGCAGTTCGGCCACGATCGCGGCGGGGACATTCCGGTCGCGACCGAGTTCACGCATAACCTGCGGGCCTTGCTGAACGCCTACGGCAACGATCCGCGATTCACCCTCGTCGTCTTCACGCTCGACGAGTCCACCTACAGCCGGGAGCTGGCGCCGCTCGCCGGGCATTATCCGGCCATGCGGCTCGGGCCTCCCTGGTGGTTTCACGACTCGTGGGAAGGCATGCAGCGCTTTCGGGCGCGCACCACCGAGACGGCGGGGATCTACAAGACCGCCGGCTTCAACGACGACACGCGTGCGTTCTGCTCGATCCCCGCCCGGCACGATCTGGCGCGTCGCGCCGACGCGAACTTCCTCGCGGGGCTCGTCGCGCGCCATGTGATCGACACGAGCGATGCCCGCCGCATGGCGCGGGCCCTCGCCTACGACCTGGCGAAAGAGACCTACAAGTTGTAACGGATTGGCGCGTCCAGCAGATCCTTCGCGTCGCGCGTGCCGCGCGCTCGCCCCTCCTTCTTCTATTGTTTCCCAGACCGAGCGGGCGTGTCATCCTGAGCGCCGCAGGCGCGAAGGATCCGCTTTCTCTACGCCACGAGTCCGCATACCGGTCCTCCTATCGTTCCCGTTTCGTGGTGATGACGATCACGCCGTTCGCTCCGCGTGAGCCGTACGCGCTCGTTGCCGCCGCATCCTTGAGGACGTCGATCCGGGCGATGTCTCCCGGCGCAATCTCGGACAGCGTGTTACCGAGCGACTCGCTCGAGACCGTGATGCCGTCGATGACCAGCAGCGGATCGTCGTCCGTGGAGGTTCCCCGGATGCTGCGCGCGCCACGGATACGCAGGCGGTAGCCGCCATCCGACGTCCGCGTGACCTCGAGACCCGGCACCCCGCGCAGCATCTCTTCCACCCGCGTGACGCGAGCGTCGGCTGCCGTCGGGATGACCGTGCTGACCGCTCCGGCGCCCGGCGTCGTGCTCCGGGGAGGCGACGACGCGGCGCGCCCGCAGGCGACCGTGAGGGCGACGATGAGCCGGTAGTGGGTCGAGATCACGGCGACGGCCACTTCAAGTTCGAGGCCGTTGGAGTGCTGGTCGCCGGGAGTGGGCTCGGCCCGGTATCTCAACGGGTTAGCCGCGGGACTCGGAGTCGGTCGAGCCCACCCCGCTGCGCGCCGGCCACACGAGGCCCGGGCGTGTGCCGAGCCCCCGCGACAGGGGAGGCGACACGGGTTTGCCGACTTCGGGGGCCGGCGTCGAGATTCAAGCCTCATGGCCTCGACTGATCGGTACGTGGTCCGCGCGCCCGGACGCGTGAACTTGATCGGCGAGCACATCGACTACTGCGGCCTGTCCGTCCTCCCCATGGCCCTCCGCCAGAGCGTCCGCATTGCGTTCCACCCCCGCTCGGACCAAGAGACGCGCCTCGTCAACCGCGATCCCCGGTTCGCGCCCAGCGCCTTCGCGGTGAGCGAGGGCATTCTGCGGGCTCCGGCGGGGGACTGGGGCAACTACGCCAGGGCGGCGGCCCAGGCCCTGGCCCAACGATTCCCGGATCTGCGGGGCATCGACGCGCTGGTGGAGAGCGATCTCCCGATCGCTGCGGGGCTCAGCTCGTCGTCCGCGCTCGTCGTGGCCATGGCCCTCGCGATCATGCACGCGAACCGCGTGACCGTGCCGTCGCTCGAGCTGATGGACCTCTTGGGGCGAGGCGAGCGCTACGTCGGCACCGCGGGCGGCGGGATGGACCAGGCGATTATCCTCGGTGCGCAGGCCGGATGCGCGTCCCGGATCGACTTCCACCCGCTCCGGCTCACCCCCACGACCGTGCCCGCCGACTGGCAGTTCATCGTGGCGTGGAGCCTGGTGCACGCCGAGAAGTCCGGGGCCGCGCGGCAGGCGTACAACGAACGGACGCGGCAGTGCGACGAGGCGCGGCGCCTCGTGGCCACGCGCCTTGGCCAGCGCCAGGACACCACGTACCCCGCCCTCCTCAAGGCGGCCCCGGTCGAGGAGCTGCTCCAGGTCGCGGGGGCGACGCTCTCCGACGTGCTCTCGCGGCGGTTCCGCCACGTGGTCACCGAGGGCACGCGCGTGCCGCAGGCGGAGGCGGCGATGGCCGCTCGGGATTTCACGGCGTTCGGGGAGCTGCTCGACGCCTCGCATCAGAGTCTGCGGGACGACTACGAGGTGAGCCACCCCGAGCTGGACCGGCTCGTGGGGCTGGCCAGGGAGGCGGGTGCGGCTGGGGCGCGACTCACCGGCGCCGGGTTCGGCGGCTCGATCGTGGCACTCTGTCGCGTCGAGCGCGCGCCGGAGGTCGTGGCCGCTCTGCGGGAGCGCTTCTACGCCCCCCGCGGCGCTGCGGACGGCGTCGGGCGGCACATGTTCACGGCCGAACCGTCGGCGGGGGCGGAGGTTCTGACTCCGGGCGCAAGCCCGGGGTGAGCCCCGGAGACTGTCTTCCGGCGATCGTCGTCAGACACTCACTCGAACCCCACCCGCGGCAGAGCGCGGAACAACCCCCAGGCCGCCGCGCCCGCGGCCACCAGGCACACGATCCCGGGCAGCGACTTCCCGTACAACAGGTATCCCGTGCCGAACAGCGCCGCGTAGATGACGGCGCAGCCCAGGAACCAGCACAGGAAGGCAGCGGTCACGCTTTCCCCGGCATTCGCGGGCCGGGTCTTCACCGCGCCGTTCCATCCTGGGCCCATGGGCCGAATGCGGTCATAGAACATCTGGAGGGTGGCGCGATCGGTGGGCGGCGTCGCGAACGTCACGGCCAGCCACCCGACCGTGGTGATCGCGACGCCGATCACGAGCTGGCGCGTCGGGGTGAGCGGCGCGAGCCCGAGCGCCCGGTGCACGAACTGGAAGTACACGGCGACGACGAAGGAGATCATCATGCCGGCGATCTCGCTCCACGCGTTGACCCGCCACCAGAACCAGCGCAGCAGGAAGATCAGACCGGTCCCGGCGCCGATCTGCAGCAGGATCTGGAACGCCTGGTAGGAGTTCTGGAGCCAGAGCGACAGGGCCGACGCGAGGGCGATCAGCCCCACCGTGACGGCGCGCCCCACCCACACGTAGTGGCGTTCGTCCTTGTGGGGCGCCACGAACCGCCGGTAACAGTCCTCGACCGCGTAGGAAGCGCCCCAGTTGAGGTGCGTGCTGATGGTGGACATGTATGCCGCCGCGAGGGAGGCGATCATCAAGCCGAGGAGCCCGTGCGGGAGATACACGAGCATGGCGGAGTAGGCCAGGTCGTTGCGCACGATCGCGCGGTCGATGTGGGGGAAGCGACTGGCGATGGAGGCGAGGTCGGGATAGACGATGAGCGACGCGAGGGCCACGATGATCCAGGGCCACGGGCGCACGACGTAGTGGAGTATGTTGAACAGCAGGGTCGTGCGCATGGCGTCGCGCTCGGTGGGCGCGGCGAGCATGCGCTGCGCCACGTAGCCCCCGCCTCCCGGCTCGGCGCCGGGATACCACGTGCTCCACCACTGCACCGCGAGCGGCACGAGCAGGACGGCGGCCGCCGTGCTCCAGTCCGAGAAGTCGGGCAAGAGCGACAGGTGCCCCGCCACCGCGGGGTGGGCGAACAGCGCCGACAGGCCGCCGACTTGGGGGAGCCCGAGCGCCACGACGGCGGCCGTGACGGACCCGACCATCGCGATCACGAACTGGACGAAATCGGTCAAGACGACTCCCGACAGCCCGGAGCTTGCCGCGTAGAGGACGGTGACGGCGCCGCCGATGAGCACCGCCGTCTCGCGATCCCAGCCGAGCATCACGCCGGCGATCTTGGTGGCGGAAAGATTGACCGAGGCCATGATCATCACGTTGAAGAACACGCCGAGGTAGATCGCGCGGAAACCGCGGAGGAAGGCCGCCGGCCTGCCGGAGTAGCGGACCTCGTAGAACGCGATATCGGTGAGGGCCGCGGAGCGCCGCCACAGTTTGGCGTAGAAGAACACGGTGCACATCCCCGTGACCGCGAAGGCCCACCAGACCCAGTTCTGGCTCACGCCGCCGGTGCGGACGAGATCGGTGACGAGGTTCGGAGTGTCGGTCGAGAACGTCGTGGCCACGAGCGAGACGCCCAGGAGCCACCACGACAGCCGGCGGCCGGATAGGAAGAACTCCTGGCGGCCCTGACCGGCGCGGCGCACCACCGCCAGGCCGATGGCCACGCAGACGACGCCGTAGAGCGCGAGCACGATCCAGTCGAGGGTGTCCAGTCGCATGGCTCCCGTTGATGCAGTCTCGGAGGCGTGGCGTCAAGGTTCTGGGGAGGCACCTCCTTTCCTCTCCTTCTTTACCCGAGCGAGCGGGCCTGTCATCCTGAGCCCCGCAGGGGCGAAGGATCTGCTTTGCCGCGCCGCAGGCGCGAAGGATCTGCTCTTCCGCGACGCAGGGGCGAAGGATCTGCTTGTGAGCGCTGGATCTGCTTATTCGCGCCGCTGGCGCGAAGGATCTTGGGTCCGCGGTGCCCCGAACCAGGTGCCCGCCAAGTCCTCCCATGTGGGGTTTTGCTGTTCGATCAGGCGCACCTTGCGTGCACGCACGCAGCCTTTGAGCTGCTTCTCGCGGGCGATGGCGTCGCGAACATCGCCAAACTCCTCGAAGTGAACCAGCCGCGTGACGTGGTACCTGCTCGTGAAGCCGGGGGTGAGACTGCGCTTGTGCTCATCCACGCGTCTCGCGAGGTCGTTGGTGACGCCCGTGTACAACACTCGCGAGCGACTCGCCATGATGTACACGTAGTAAGTGCGCATCCTCCGCCAAAGTGGCGCCTGGGGAGGTCGCGATCACTATCAATTCTCGGCGGCCCGGCGCCCAATCTTGCTTGAGAGGGTAGTCTCTCCTCATTCCCTCTATTTCGCCAAGCGAGCGAGCCTGTCATCCTGAGCGCCGCAGGCGCGAAGGATCTCGCGCAAGCAGATCCTTCGCGTCGCGCGCGTGCCGCGCGCTCGCTCAGGATGACACCGCAGGGCGGCTACGGTAGAAGAGGGAGAATTAGGAGGGCAACAGTGAAGAGAGTGGGGTTTACTTCCTTTTTTCCTTTCGTAGAGGGAGCGGGCCTGTCATCCTGAGCCCCGCAGGGGCGAAGGATCTCCTTTGCCGCGCCGCAGGCGCGAAGGGTCTGCTTTTCGAGGCGTAGCGTCAGGCCGTGACGACCCCCAACTCCGGCCACGTCTTCCAGCGGCCCCGGGTGAAGTCCGGGAACTCGACGGGCCGGCTGCCGTTCGCCACCGACCACTCGGAGAGCGGCGTGACGACGCTGAGGCTCACCGCATCGTACACGTTCATGTCGGTGGGAAGCCCTTCGCGCAGGCATTTGATGAGCCGGTAGTCCTCGAGGTAGTCCATGCCGCCATGCCCGGCGCCCCGGCTCCTCTCCTCCATCTGCTTCCACAGCGGGTGGTCGAACTCGGCCAGGTACGCGTCCGCCGGGTCCCATTCGTCCGACTTGCTCCGCCCCTCGATGTAGACGCGGTCCGGGTAGCCCTGGAACAGACCGCGGGTGCCCTGGACCACGTGAACCCGGCTGTAGGGCCGCGGCAGGTTCGTGTCGTGGCTCACGCAGATCGTGCGGCCATTTGCCGTGCTGATCAGGCTCGTGTTCACATCGCCCAGGACATACCGCTCCTGCCGCTGGGGTGAGCCTTCGGGAAAGTGCTCGCGGGCGTACAGTTGCAGCCCGCGGGATGGGCTGCTCATCGACACCAGGGATGCAAACCGGTCGCCCCGGTTGATGCCGATGCAATTGGCCACTGGGCCGAGGCCGTGGGTCGGGTAGAGGTTGCCGTTCCGCTGCATCGAATGCGCACGGCGCCAGAGCCCCTCCCCTTCGGGGCTGAATTTCACGGACCGCAGGTCATGCAGGTACCCGCCCTCGCCGTGCAAGATCTCCCCGAACACGCCCTGGCGGACCATGTTGAACACCATCATCTCCATGCGCCCGTAGGTGCAGTTCTCCATCATGATGCAGTGCTTGCCGTACTTCTCCGCGTGCTCGACCAGGTCCCAGCAGTCCTCGACCGTGTAGGTCGCCGGCACCTCAGTGGCGGCGTGCTTGCCGTTGCGCATCGCCGCGAGGCAAATCGGGACGTGCCACTCCCACGGCGTGGCGTTGTAGACCAGATCCAGGTCCTCCTCCTCGCACATGCGCACGAAGTCCCACGGACCCCGGGAGTAGCCCGCCGGGCGGGGATATCCGGCGGCGGCGACCAGGTCCTGCATGCGCGTGACCTTTTCCGGCACAATGTCGCCCACGGCCTTGAGGACGCAGCCCTCGACCCGAATCAGGTTGCGCACATGGGCACTCCCCATCCCGCCGACGCCGACGAAGCCGATCCGGACCGTGTCCATCGGCGGGGCGGCGAAGAACCCCTCGGGCGCGGGTCCAGGCTTGGGCCGCGGCCCGGCCGACGCAGCGCGCACCGAGGAAGCGCAGGCTGCGGTCCCGCCCAGGGCGGCCAGCCCGAGCCCGCCAGCAATGAGCTTCAGCGCGTCCCGCCGGTCCAGGTCATCGCTTTTCCGGGTCATGTGAACCTCCCCCTGGGTCGTGCCCCCCTTGATGCAGTCTCAGAGACGTGCCGTCAAGCCCGTCTCGGAGCGCGCGAGCGTGTCATCCTGAGCGCCGTAGGCGCGAAGGATCTGCTTGTTACGCGCCGTGGCCGCCGAGCGGTAAGTTTGGGTGTCCCAGGAGGGGCGATGAGACAGACGAGTCAACGCGAGCAGGCGGAGACGTTCCGCCGGCTTCATCGGGAAGGCGGCATCCTCGTCCTTCCCAACGCGTGGGACGTGATCACCGCGCGCGTGATCGAGAGCGCGGGATTCGCCGCGATCGCCACGTCCAGCGCCGGGGTCGCGTGGGCGCTCGGCTACGCCGACGGGGAGCGCATCAGTCGCGGGGAGATGCTCGCGGTGGTTCGCCGCATCGCGTCGACCGTGCGCGTGCCCGTGACCGCCGACATGGAAGCGGGGTACGGCATGACCCCGGAGGCCGCGGCCGAGACCGCTCGCGGGGTCATTGCGGCGGGCGCCGTGGGCCTGAACCTCGAGGACGGGACCAACGACGGTCGCTTGGTGGATGTCGCCCTGCACCAGGACCGGATCCGGGCGATGCGCGAGACCGGGGCCGCGGCCGGCGTCCCCCTCGTCATCAATGCGCGGACGGACGCGTTCGAAGTCAAGGAATGGTCGCCCTCGGACCGGTTGACGGCGGCCGTGCGACGCGCCAACGCCTACCGGGCCGCGGGAGCCGACTGCCTGTTCGTTCCCCACGTGAGCGACGCGGCGACGATTGAGCGGCTCGCCCGCGAGATCGAGGGCCCGCTCAACGTCATTGCCGGCCCTCCCGCCCCGACCATTCCGGAGCTCGAGCGTCTCGGCGTCAAACGCGCGAGCCTCGGTCCCCGATTGGTCCAGGCCGCCCTCGGCCTCCTGCGGCGGGCGGCGACGGAGTTGCGCGAGCGTGGCACCTACGACACATTCACGGAGCTCGTGATCCCGTTCACCGAGGTGCAGCGTCTGGTCGCGCCCACCCCTTGACGGGTTCGAACGGGCGGGTATATTTATGCCGTTGATTGAATATTAATGCTTTCGGGTTAATACCTTTGGGTGGTTCCGACATGCCACGCACCTGTTCGCTGAAGCCCGTCGCAATTCTGAATCCGGCGACTCCCACCGATGGGAGCGGACGGCGGGCGTAAGCGCGTAGACGACGCAAAGCAAACCCCCCGGCCCGCTCCCAGCAGAGCGGGCCTTTCTGTTGACCGGGCGTGAAGAGGAGCAACGATGCCCGCAGCTGACCGATCGCGTTGGGCCCAAGCCCGCGCGCGAGGGCTCGACCCCTGGCGGGAGCAGGACGCCTGCGGCGTCGGGTTCGTGGCGCGCGCGTCGGGACACCGCTCCGCCGACATCGCGCGCCTCGCGCTGCAGGCGCTGGCGCGGGTCGCCCACCGCGGTGCTGCGGCCACCGACCGCTCGGGCGACGGTGCCGGCCTGCTCACTCAGATTCCGGCCCCGCTCTTCTACCGTGAGGCCGCGAGCCGCGGGATCGCGCTCGCGCCAGGGCAACCGTTCGCCGTCGGCGCGTTCTTCCTGCCCCGCGAGCACGACGCGCTCGGGTGCGCAACATCCATTATCGAGGAGGTGCTCCAGGGGGAGGGGCTGCCCGTGCTGGCGTGGCGCGACGTGCCCCTGGACGTGAACGAGCTGGGCGCCGGGGCGCGCCGGTCGTGCCCCACCATCCGGCAGGCCATCGTCGCCGCGCCCGTCGAGCGCGGACGCTTCGACGAGACCACGTGGGAACGCTCCCTCTATCTTGCGCGCCGGACCATCGAGCGCCGCATCGCCGACGCGGGGCCCGGCCTCGATCCGTTCTTCGTGTGCTCTCTCTCGTGCCGCACGCTGGTGTACAAGGCGCTGCTCACGGGCACGCAGCTGGCCGGCTTCTTCCCCGACCTCGCGTCCTCGGACTACGAGACGGCGATCGCGATCTTTCACCAGCGTTACTCCACCAACACGACGTCGAGCTGGCCGCTGGCTCAGCCCTTCCGGATGCTCGCGCACAACGGCGAGATCAATACCCTGTGGGGGAACCGTAACGCCATGCGGGCCCGCGAGCCCGCGCTGGCCGGACCGCCCTGGAGCGAGGCGGTGGACAGGCTCAAGCCCGTCATCTGGTCGGAGGGAAGCGACTCGGCCAGCCTGGACAACGCGCTCGAGCTGCTGGTGCGCTCGGGACGCGACCCGGTGCACGCCCTGATGATGCTCGTTCCCGAGGCCCACGAAGGCGCCGTGGAGATGGAGCCCGCGTTGCGGGGCTTCTATGAGTTCCACGAATGCCTGGTGGAGCCCTGGGATGGGCCGGCCGCGCTGGCGTTCTCGGATGGTGTATTCGTGGGCTCGGCACTCGACCGCAATGGCCTTCGGCCGTGCCGCTACAAGATCACGCGTGATGGGCTGGTCGTGGCGGGCTCAGAGACCGGCCTGGTGGACCTGAACCCCGGGGACGTCGTGGAGAGCGGCCGACTCGGTCCGGGAGAGCTGCTCGTGGTGGATACCCGCCGGAAGGCGATCCTGCGCAACGCGGAAGCGAAGCGTGAGGTGGCCCGGCGCCGCCCCTATAGCCGGTGGGCCGCGCGCGGCATCCGCCTGCTGCGGCCGACGGCCGCCGTACCCGATACACCGCCCGCACCCGAGCCCGAGCGCGTCGCCCGGCAGGTGGCGTTCGGCTGGAGCTTCGAGGACCTGCGGTACGTGCTCGAGCCGATGGGCGGCGCGGGGCAGGACGCCGTGTGGAGCATGGGCGACGACACACCGATCCCGCCCCTCGCCCGCATTGCTCCCAGTCTGTACGTGTACCTGCGCCAGCGTTTCGCGCAGGTCACGAACCCGGCGATCGACCCGCTGCGCGAGACGCTGGTGATGTCGTTGCGGATGCACATCGGGCGCCGGGGCTCGCTGCTCGCGGACCGGCCGGCCGGGCTGCGCCTCGTTCGGAACGAGCACCCCGTCCTCCTCGCGGAGGAGATCATGGCGTTGCGAAGCGGCGCGGGTGCGCAGGTCGTGACCCTCGACGCGACGTGGGGCGCCTCCGCCGGGAATGGGGGGGGTGGGGGAAGCGGGGGGGGCCCCGACGCTTTGCGCACGGCGCTCGACGGGCTATGCCGCTCCGCCAGCCACGCGGTGGGGGAGGGAGCGCGGATCGTGATTCTCAGCGACCGGGCCGCCAACCGCGAGCGCACCCCGCTCCCGATGCTCCTGGCCGTCGGGGCCGTGCACCAGCACTTGCTCGAGCACGGCTCGCGGACGCGTCTGGGGCTCATTGCCGAAGCGGGAGACGCGTGGGACGTGCATCACTTCGCCGCGCTGATCGGCTACGGCGCGGAAGCGGTGCACCCCTGGCTCGCGCTCGAGTCCGTGCAGGCGCACGTAGCGGAGGAGGACGCGCGGGGGCGGTTCCGCGCCGCGGCCGAGGCGGGTCTCCTCAAGATCCTCTCAAAGATGGGCATCTCGACGCTTTCGTCTTATTGCGGCGCCCAGATCTTCGAGGCGTTGGGGCTCGGCGCCGAGGTGATCGATCGGTGCTTCACCGGCACCGTCTCGACGATCGGCGGGATCGGCTTCGCCGAGATCGCCGAGGACGTGCTGGCGCGCCAACGTGCCGCGTATCCCGAGACCGAGACGGCGAGCGGACTGCCCGACCACGGCCGCGTGCGCTACCGCCGCGACGGCGAGGACCACGGCTGGTCGCCGCCGCTGGTGCGGGCGATGCAGGCCGCCGTGACCGCGGATACGCCGCAGGCGTACGATGCCTTCCGCGCGCGCGTCGCGGCCCGGCTGCCCGCCAGCCCGCGCGACCTGCTCGCCCTCCGCGCCGTCGCCCCGATTCCGCTCGACGAGGTCGAGCCTGCCGAGGCTATCCGTCGCCGCTTCGTCTCCACGGCGATGTCCCTCGGCGCGCTGTCCCCCGAGGCGCACCGCACGCTCGCCATCGGCATGAACCGGATGGGCGCCCGCTCGAACTCCGGCGAGGGCGGCGAAGACCCCGATACGTACGCCCCGCTCGAGAACGGCGACCGCGTCGATAACCGCATCAAGCAGGTGGCGTCGGGGCGGTTCGGCGTCACCACGTACTATCTGATGCGTGCGGACGAGCTCGAGATCAAGATCGCGCAGGGCTCAAAGCCCGGCGAGGGCGGCCAGCTACCCGCCCACAAGGTTACGGCGCTGATCGCGCGGCTGCGGCACTCGGTGCCCGGAGTGCCCCTGATCTCGCCGCCGCCACACCACGACATCTACTCGATCGAGGATCTGGCGCAGCTCATCCACGATCTGAAGCAGGTCAACCCTCGCGCGCGAGTCGGCGTGAAGCTAGTGGCGGAAGCGGGCGTGGGGCGCGTCGCCGCGGGCGTCGCCAAGGCATACGCCGATTATGTGCTCGTCTCCGGCCACAACGGCGGTACCGGAGCGTCGCCGCTGTCGTCGATCAAACACGCCGGGTCCCCGTGGGAGCTGGGGCTCGCGGAAACCCAGGCGCTCCTTATCGAGAACGGCCTGCGCCACCGCATCGAAGTGCGGGTGGACGGCGGCCTGCGGACGGGCCGTGACGTCGTCATCGCGGCGCTCCTCGGCGCCGAGAGCTTCGGCTTCGGTACGGCCGGGCTGGTCGCGATCGGGTGCGACATGGCTCGGCAGTGCCACCTCAACTCCTGTCCCACCGGCATCGCGACTCAGAAACCCGAGCTGCGCGCCAAGTTCCGCGGCACGCCGGAGCAGGTGGTCGCGTATTTCACGTGGATCGCGGAGGACGTGCGGCGGCTCCTCGCCGGGCTGGGTTGCCGCTCGCTGGACGACGCCATCGGCCGCGTGGAGCTGCTGGAGCGCGTGGATCATCCCGAGGTGCCCCGCGCGCAGATGCTCGACCTGTCGCTGCTCCTCACCGACCCGGTGGCGGGAGGCGAGGAGCCGCGTCGCCGGACGGTGGAGCGCAATGACCGTCCGGGCGTCGAGTCGCTCGACGACGAGATACTCGAGACGCTCGCGCCGCGGCTCGACTCCGGCCGCCCGTTCGCCGGCGTGTACGACGTCGGCAACCACCACCTCACGGTGGGCGCGCGCATCGCCGGGCGGGTCGCCGAGCGGCACGGCAACGTCGGCCTGCCACCGGGATCGATCCGTCTCCGGTTCCGGGGGAGTGCGGGTCAGAGCTTCGGCGCTTTCATCCTCCCGGGGATGCACCTCGAGCTCGAAGGGGAAGCGAACGACTACGTCGGCAAGGGGCTCACGGGCGGCGAGATCGTGATCCGGCCGTTCCGCGAGGCGGCTGCCGCGGGTGGCACGGACCAACACGTTCTCCTGGGCAATACAACGCTGTACGGGGCGACCGCCGGCAAGCTGTTCGCCGCCGGCCGGGCGGGAGACCGGTTCGCCGTACGCAATTCCGGGGCGATCGCCGTGATCGAGGGCGCCGGCGCTCACTGCTGCGAATACATGACCGGCGGCGTCGTGGTCGTGCTCGGCCCGGTGGGACGGAACTTCGCGGCGGGGATGTCCAACGGCGTGGCCTACGTGCTCGACGAGGCCGAAACGTTCTCGGCCCGCTGCAACACCGACATGGTCGCCGTGCGAGCGCTCGAGCCGTCGGACGAGCGGGTCGTGCTCGAGCTGCTGCGCGAGCACTGCGCGAAGACCGGGAGCGCGAAGGCGCGGGTGATTCTCGACTCGTGGGAGCACTCGAGCCCGCTGTTCCGCAAGGTGGTTCCCCACGCCGCTCCGGCTCCCGTCGCTGTCCCCGTGGACGTCACGCCCGCCGCGGTGACTTGACGCTCCCCGGGACGCCGAGCTATCATGGCCACCATGCCGCACCGCGCCAGCTATTTCTTCTTCTTTACGTACGCGTCCCCTAACACGGGCCGTGACTGGAGAGGTGCGCGCGACTAAGTAGCCCCAAGATCTCTCAGTTCACACGAGCGGCCCGTTGAAAGACGGGCCGTTCTTTTTTTGGGGAGGCGACATGATCATCGTAATGCGCGCCGAAGCGACGGCAGCGCAACGGGACGGCGTGCGGGAGCAGGTCGAGGCGAGCGGCGGGCGCAGCTACGCCGCACGCGACGGAAACCGTACCGTCCTCGGCTGTCTCGGCGACACCGACGCCCTCAGCGAGGATAACGTGGAGGCGCTGCCCGGGGTCGAGTCGGTCACGCGCTGGCGCACGCCCTATCGACTGGCCAGCCGGGAGCTCGCGCCGCCCGGCGGCCGCACGGTCGTCCGCATCGGCGACGGGCCGGCGGCGAGCGTCGGGGGCCCGGCGCTGCTGGTGGTTGCCGGCCCGTGCTCGGTCGAGGGACCCGAGATGCTGCTCGCGACGGCCCGGGGCGTCGCGCGGGCCGGGGCGGCGGCGCTGCGCGGTGGGGCGTTCAAGCCGCGCACGTCGCCCTACGCGTTCCAGGGACTCGGGCTCGACGCGCTGCGGTGGCTCGCGGAGGTGCGCCGCGTGACGGGATTGCCCGTGGTCACCGAAGTGCTCGACCCCCGCCAGGTGGAGCTGGTGGCGGCGCACGCCGACGTCCTCCAGGTGGGCGCCCGCAGCATGCAGAACTTCCCGCTGCTCGCGGAAGTGGGTCGCGTTCGGCGGCCGGTGCTGCTCAAGCGCGCCATGTCGGCGACCGTGACGGAGCTCCTGCTCGCGGCCGAGTACGTGCTGGCGCGCGGCAATCCGGACGTGATCTTGTGCGAGCGAGGCATCCGCACGTTCGAGCCCGCCACGCGCAATACGCTCGACATCGCCGCGATCCCGGTGCTGCGCGGCGAGACCCATCTCCCCGTGATCGTCGATCCCAGTCACGCCGGCGGTCGCGCTGACCTCGTGGCCCCGCTGGCCTACGCCGCGATCGCCGCCGGCGCGGATGGGCTCCTCGTGGAAGTGCACCCGCGACCGGAAACCGCCCTGTCAGACGGCGAGCAATCGCTTTCCCTCGACGGATTCACCGAGCTGATGCGCGGGCTCGCGCCGTTCGCCGCCGCGGCGGGGCGGACGCTGGTGCCTCAGCCCAAGGCGCTCCCCGAGGTCCATGCCCTGAAGGGCCGGCTCGGCCCAACGTGCGTCCTCGAGGACGCCCCCGCCGCGGAGGCCGTATGAGTGAGAGCGAGCTCGACCGCCTGCGCGCCGATATCGAACGGATCGACCGCACCCTGATCGGGCTGATCGAGAAGCGCGTGCGCGCCGCGCGCCGCGCGGCGGCGGCGAAACGTGCCGCCGGCCTGCCCACTCTCGACCCAGGCCAGGAAGCGGCCGTGGTCCGGCGGGCGGCGGCGCTGGCGCGCGAAGGGGGCCTGCCGGAGGAAGCGGTGCGTGACCTCTTCTGGCACCTCGTGGGGCTGACGCGCCGGGCCGAGCAAGATGCGTCAGCCACGGCGGCGGAGCAGCGGCAGCTCTAGGCTGTCCCGCAGCGCCTGCCAGCTGGCCTCGATGATGTTCTCCGAGCACCCCATGGTGCTCCACCGGTCGGCACCGCTCGCGGATTCGACTACGACCCGGGGCTTGGCCGCGGTGCCGAGGTGCTCGTCCACGATGCGCACTTTGTAGTCTACGAGATGCACGTCGGCGAGCTCCGGATAGCGCGGCAGGAGCGCCTTGCGGACGGCATTGTCGAGGGCGTTCACGGGACCCGCGCCCTCGGCGGCCGTATGAATCACTTCCCCGTCCACGCGCAGCTGGACCATCGCCTGTGCGCTCGTCTCGCCTCCGCTCCGCCCCTCGACGATCACCGTGAACCCGAGCAGCTCGAATGGTGGCCGGTAATCCGGGGCGGAGCGGCGCACCAGCATCTCGAACGAGCCGTCCGCCGCCTCGAACTGGTGGCCCACGTGCTCCAGCGTTTTCACTTGCTGCAGCACGTCCGCGCCGGCTGCGAGGCCCATGGCGCCAGCGCGCAGCTGAACGTTCTGACGTCCCGACAACTCGCTCACCACCACGCGCATCTCGTTCCCGACGAGCGCCGGATCGATGTGCTGGTAGCTCTCCGGCAGCTTCGCCACCGCTGCGACGTGGATGCCTCCCTTGTGGGCGAACGCGCTCGCGCCGACGTACGGCGCATGGGCATCGGGATTCAGGTTCGCGACCGCCGCCACGAACAGCGCCACCTCCCTGAGGCGTCGCAGCTGCTCGGGCGGCAGTACCGGACAGCCGAGCTTGAGCTGCAGCGTCGCGATGAGGGGTATCAGGTCGAGGTTGCCGCAGCGCTCACCGTAGCCATTGATCGTACCCTGGACATGGACGCACCCCGCGCGCACCGCCGCCAGCGCGTTCGCCACGGCGAGGCCGCTGTCGTTGTGGGGATGGATTCCGAGCGGCGTGCCGAGCTGCGCGCGGACGTCGCGCACGCGCTGCTCCACGACTTCCGGGAGCTCCCCTCCGTTCGTGTCGCACAGGACGATGCAGTCCGCGCCAGCGCCCGCCGCCGCCCGTAACGTCGCGAGCGCGTACTCCGCGTCCAGGCGGTACCCGTCGAAGAAGTGCTCCGCGTCGTAGATCACCTCCCGGCCGCGCCGACGGAAATAGCCCACGCTCTCCGAGATCATGCGGAGGTTCTCGTCGCGGCTCGTCTCGAGCACGCGCTCCACGTGCAGCGTGGAGCTCTTGCCAACGAGCGTCACCACCGGCGTCTCGGCTTCGAGCAGCGCGGTGAGATTGGGATCGTCCTCGCACCGGCCGTTGGCCCGCCGGGTCATCCCGAAGGCGGCGATCTTCGCCTGCCCGGGCCCCTCCTGGCGGATGCGACGGAAGAACTCCGCGTCCTTGGGGTTCGAGCCCGGCCAGCCGCCTTCCAGGTAATGAATGCCCAGCTCGTCCAGCCGCCGTGCGATTTTCAGCTTGTCGTCGACCGAGAGCGACAGGCCCTCGCGCTGCGTGCCGTCCCGCAGTGTCGTGTCGTACAGGAACATGTTCCGCCCCTCGCGTGCCGCCATCAGGGATCACACAAAGCGGCGCGGCCTCTCGAGTTTCTCGAGAGGCCGCGTCGCGCACTATCGGGTCCTACAGTCCGTCAGCCGAGTGCCAGCACGCCGCCTCTCAGGAAGAGTCGGATGGTAATGGTCGTAATCGGCAGACTGCCGCAACGGACGCTCATACCTGGGATACTAACCGCCGGGCGGGATGCGTCAATCCCGTCGCTTCCGCGCTGAGGAGCTCGCGGACCCGCACCACTTCACCGACCACCACCGTAGCGGGAGGTTCGAAACCTTCCTCCGCGACCCGGTCGGCGAGCGTCGCGAGGGTGGCGACCACGGTCCGCTGCGTCGGGAGCGTACCGCTCGCGATCACGGCGGCCGGGGTGTCGGGATCCGCGCCGTGCTCGAGCAGCCGGGCCGTGATCTCGGGCAATGCGGACAGCCCCATCAGCACGACCAGCGTCGGGACCCGCGCGAGCGCCTCCCAGTCGAGGCTCGATACGCCATCACACTCGTGTCCCGTGACCACGGCGAAGGCCGATGCCACCCGCCGGTGCGTGACCGGAATCCCGGCCGCTGCGGGCACGGCGATCGCCGACGTGACGCCGGGGACCACGTGAAAGGGGACCCCCGCCGCTTGCAGGGCTTCGCACTCTTCAGCGCCCCGCCCGAACACGAAGGGATCGCCGCCCTTGAGTCGCACGACCATCAGCCCGCGCCGCGCCCGGTCGACCAGCAACGCGTTGATCTCGTCTTGCGCCCGATCGGCTCCCCCGCCGTGAGGCGCCTTGCCCACGAACACACGCTCTGCTTTCGGCGGTGCTTCGGCGACCAGAGATGGAGCAACGAGGCGATCATACACGACGACGTCGGCCGAGCGCAGGAGCTCGAGGCCCTTCGCGGTGATCAGGCCGGGGTCGCCAGGCCCGGCCCCGACCAGATAGACGGTCGCGGGTAAACCCGCGACTCGGCCCTGCCGCTGAAGCGGCAAATGCTGTGCCCGTTTACGGGTAGAGCCGAGCCGCGGCTTCAGCCGCGACTCGAGCGGCCCGACTTCGCTAACCAGCTCGTCTATCCTGCGGCGAGCCCCTTCTATATCGCCCCGGCGCACGAACTCGATCACGTCCGAGTCGACGATGCGGTACCACAGCGTCGTCCGGGCGGGCGGGTCCGGGACGCGCGCGGCCAGCTCCGGCCGCAGCTCGCCCAGCAGCGCGCACAGGCGCGCCTCCGCAGGCCCGATCAGTCGGGCGACGCGTTGCCGCAGCCGGGCGGCGAGCGCCGGGCTCTTTCCCGATGTCGAAACCGCGACGGTGATGTCTCCCTCCCGGTGGATCGCGGGAGCGATGAAGCTGCAGTGGTCCAGATCGTCCACGGCGTTGAGCAGGACCCCTTCCCGCTCGGCCTCCGCCCACACTCGGGCGTTGACCGCGCGGTCGTCGGTCCCCGCGATAGCGAGCCAGGCACCCGCGAGATCGCCCGATCGATACGGCCGGCGGCGCAGCTCGATCTCTCCTCCCGTCGCGAGATGAGCCAGGCGAAGCGTGGGCTCGGGACTCACCACGGTCACGTGCGCGCCGGCCGAGAGCAGGCCGAGCACCTTCTGCTCGGCGACCGCGCCGCCGCCGATCACCACGGCACGGCGCCCCCGGAGGTCGAGGAACACGGGGTAGAACGTCACGAGCCGACCGGGATGGAAGCGCGCACCGCCTCGAGGCCCACCCGATGGCAGAAATCGCCGAACCGCTCGTCCTCGAGCCGCTCGTCGCGGTAGCGCTCGAACAGCGGCCGGACGGTCGCGACGAGCCGGTCCCGCGGCACGAGATCCGCATACAGCGTACCCAGCCTCGTCCCGAGCATACTGCCGCCCACGAATACGCCGTACTTGTGGAGCGAACGGCCGACGAACGCGAGGTCGGCGGTGTAGGGCCGCGCGCAGCCGTTGGGACACCCGGTCATCCGGACCGTGAGCGCTGCATCCGCCACACCCAGCCGCTCGAGCTCGGCCTCGAGCTCCGCGATCACGTCCGGCAGCACCCGCTCCGCTTCCGCAACCGCGAGGCCGCAGGTGGGGAGTGCCGGGCACGCCATGGCCCAGCGCCGCACCACCGACAACGCGCCGTGCGGAGCGACACCGTGGTCGGCCAGGATCCGGTCCACGAGCCGCCTCTGCCCATCGGGGATATCGGTCAGCAGCAGGTTCTGCTGGGGGGTGAAGCGGACGCCGCTGCCGACGGTCTCGACCACGCTCCGCAGCGCGCTCCGGAGCCGGCGGTCCGTGCCATCCCTGATGCGGCCGTTCTCGACGAACACGCCCAGGAAGGAGCGCCCGTCGCCCTGCTCGTGCCACCCGAGATGGTCCTGGATATCAGAAACCTCGACCGGTGCGGCCGGCGCGAGGGGGCGGCCGAGCTGCCGCTCCACCTGATCGCGGAACCAGTCCAGGCCCTCCTTGTCGATAAGATACTTGAGCCGCGCGTGGCGCCGGTCGCTGCGGTTGCCGTGATCGCGCTGAACCTTAACGATCGCCTCCCCAACCTCCACAACCTCCCCCGACCTGACGAATCCCAACGTGTCCGCGAGCCGCGGGTAGGTGTCCGTCTTGCCGTGCGTACGCCCCATGCCGCCGCCCACCAGCACGTTGAACCCTGCGAGGCGGTCTCCTCGTGTAACGACCAGGAAGCCCAGGTCGTTCGAGTGCACATCGCAGCAGTTGTCGTCCGGGAAGGCTAACGCGATCTTGAACTTGCGCGGCAGATAGCGCGTCCCGTAGATCGGATCGGGCTCAGGGGCTCCGCCCGCCACCGGCTCGCCGTCGAGCCAGATCTCGTGATACGCCCGCGTTTGCGGCAGCAGGTGATCCGACAGCTGGCGCGCCACCCGCAACACCTCGGCTCGCAAGCCCCCGGCGAGCGGGGCGGGGCATGCGATGACGTTGCGCACGACGTCACCGCAGGCGCCCAGCGTCGTGACGAGCACTTCGTTCACGGAGCGAATCGTCGCCTTGAGATCGCCCTTGAGCACGCCGTGGAACTGGTTGCCCTGGCGCGTCGTGACGCGCAACGTGCCGTTGCCGTAGCGGTCCGCCAGCTCGTCGATGGCGAGGTATTGCGCGCCGGTGAGCACGCCGCCCGGCAGCTTGCAGCGAACCATGAACTGGTGCGCCGCCTCGCTGTCGGTGCCGCGCCGCTCGCGGCGCTGGTCTCGATCCTCCTGCTGGTACGTCCCGTGGAACTTGAGGAGCTGAGCGCCCGCATCCGAGAAGTGGTCGGTGCCGGCGGCGAGCTCCTCCGCGAGATGCCCGCGCAGTCCGCGGCTCTCCTCCTTCACCTTCTCGACCGCGCTCAGCGGTTTCTCGATCATGCAACCACCTCCCGCAATCCGTCGGCAAGCACCTGGCCGACTTCCGGCCGGCTGAACTCGGGCGGCGGCAGCTTCCCGCTCCGCAGCAGCTCGCGCACCCTGGTGCCGGACAGCGTCACGTGGGACCCGGCGTCGTGCGGGCACGTCTTGGGTGACGCCATGCCGCCGCAGCGCTGGCAATAGAACGTGTGCTCGAAGCAGATGGGGTGGATGCCGAGCTCGCCAGGCGCGAAGCGCTCGAAGATGCGCTGCGCGTCGTACGTGCCGTAGTAGCTTCCGACCCCCGCGTGATCGCGGCCCACAATGAAGTGGGTGCAGCCGTAGTTCTTGCGCACCAGCGCGTGGAACACCGCCTCCCGCGGACCGGCGTAGCGCATCGCGGCCGGGAAGCCTGCGAGCAGTACGCGATCCCGCGGGTAGTAGCGCTCGAGCAGCACGCGATAGCTCTTGACGCGCACGGCGGCGGGGACGTCGTCGTCCTTGGTGGGCCCGAGGAGTGGATGCAGCAGGAGGCCGTCCACCGTCTCGAGCGCCGCCTTCTGGATGTACTCGTGCGCGCGGTGCACGGGATTGCGCGTCTGGAAACCGACCACGGTGCGCCAGGCGCGCTCGGCAAACGTGCGTCGGGTCTCCGCGGGATCGAGCGCCAGCTCCGGGAACAGCGGCGCGGCGCGGCGGAGCAGCCGGATGTCTCCCCCGACCAGAAAGTCGCCCTGTCCGTACAGATGCGCGACGCCGGGGTGCTTCGGGTCGGTCGTCCCGTAGACAAGCTGCGCCTCCTCCTCCTTGGAGTGGGTGAACACGTCGCGGACCTCGAGGAGGGCGACGGCACGGCCGTCCGGCGTCTCGAGTGCCACGGTGTCCCGGACCCTCCTGGCGTCCGTCACCCGCAACGTGATCGGGAGCGACCACGGGAGACCGTCGGCCAAACGCATCTCGTGGAGGACCCGCTCGTAGTCGGCCAGGCCCATGAAGCCCGTGAGCGGGCTGTAGGCGCCGGTCGCGATGAGCTCGAGATCCGCCACGGTCCGCGAGTCGAGCGTCAGAGACGGCAGCGCGGCCGCCAGCTCGAGGGCCGCCGCGCGCTCCTCGCCCGCGATCACTCGGCTCACCAGCGTTCCGCCGTGTGGCGGGATCGTCGTGATGTCACCGCTCACTGCTCACCTCTCGCTTCTCACGCTTTACGGTGAACGTGTGCAGGCCGCACTCGGTCTTGCCGGTGCCGCTCCACCGCCCCGCGCGCTCGGCTTCGCCGGGGGCGGTAGGGCGGGTGCACGGCCAACACCCGATGCTCGCGTAGCCCTGATCGAGCAACGGGTGGTATGGGACGCCGTTTTCCCGGATGTAGCGCCACACGTCCGCCCGACCCCAGTGCGCCAGCGGAAACACTTTCACGATCGGCCGGCCATCGATTTCGTGATACTCGACGACCTTCGTCAACGAGCGAATGGAGGACTGATCCTGCCGCACCGCGCTGATCCACGCGTCGAAGCCGACCATGGCGCGCGCCAGGGGCTTGACCTTGCGGATGAAGCAGCAGCGGTCCGGGTCCGTCGCGTAGAGCGGGCCAGGGTCGGTCAGAGGCTTGAGCTCGACGAGATTGAGGCCGTAGCGCTGGGCGAACCGCTCCTTGAACGCGTACGTCTCGGGGAAATGGAACCCGGTGTCGAGGAAGATTACCGGCACGGTCCGGTCGATGCGGCTGAGCAGGTGCGCAAGCACCACGCCCCCTCCACCGAAGCTCACCGTCAGGGCCGCCCTTCCCGGGAATGCGTCCACCGCCCAGGTAAGCGTCGTCTCGGGATCGGCCCCCCTCAGGGCTAGAGCCCGCTCGCGAACTTGCGCGGCGCTAAGCATCGCTCGCGCTCCGGAGGTGGCCGAGCTCGACGAGGCGGTCGATCACGCGGGCGGTGCTGTCGGGGACCTCCTCGCGCTCGGTGTCGATCACGAGCTCTGGGCACACCGGCTCCTCGTAGGGATCCGACACGCCGGTGAACTGAGGAATCTCCCCGGCGAGCGCCCGACGATACAACCCTTTGGTGTCGCGGCGGATGCACTCGTCGAGCGAGGCCTTCACGTACACCTCGATGAACGCGCCGATGCTCTCGCGCACCTCGTCCCGGATCGCGCGGTAGGGCGAGATCGCAGCCGTGATCACCGCCACGCCGTTCCGTGTGAGCAGCTTCGCCACGTAGCCGATCCGGCGGATGTTGATGTCGCGGTCCTCGCGCGAGAATCCCAGACCCTTGGAGAGGTTCTGACGTATCTCGTCCCCGTCGAGCACTTCGACCGCCATGCCCAGACCACGCAGCTCCGCGCTCACCGCTGCTGCGAGCGTGGATTTGCCCGCGCCGGATAGACCGGTGAACCACAGCGTAAAGCCGTGCGCCTGCGCGATACGCCTGTCCGTTACCAGGTCAGGTTGAGTCATCGCTCTCTGGTCCCTCCCTTTCGTCCCCCCTCTCCACAACGCGGAGAGGGGGACCGGGGGTGAGGCAAAGGGGTGAGGCAAGAACAAAACGGGCCCGCTTCCCAAGGGAAGCGGGCCCGATCTGCGTCGCGCGTGCCGATTACAACCTAGTCGAGCATCATCCGATGCCGGCAACCACAGCGCCACAACCGCGTCCGCTCCCAAAGGAGCAAGGACACATCATCCGACAGGGCGGACAACAGCGGGTGGTGGTATGGCGCACGATCATGATTCGGTTATTTACCTGGCACGTGCTGCCGTGTCAATCGCACGTTCGGGGGGGCCCTGGGTGGTTGACACGGGTCGAGTCGGCCACTTAGTTACTGGTCATGCGGCGTACCCGTTTGCATCACCGGAACCACCATCACCACCCCGTTGGATGGGGGAGCCGGAGGCGTACGCAAGGTAACCAGTAGCATGTAGACCTTGAGTCCATCGCCGACGCCGGCCCCCCGGGGCCGGCGTCGTGCTTTTTGGGACGCTCGAGCTCCGGGGCCTCGGCTCGGCCAACGCTCGGAGCACGACACGATGTCTCGACCATCCGGTTCTTCGACACCCCTGCGCCTCGGCCTGCCCAAAGGCCGCATGGAGCAAGGCGTGATGACCCTCCTCGGCGATGCCGGCATTCGGATTCGCCCGGGCGCCAGGGGCTATCGCCCCGACGTGTCCCTGCCGGACACCGAAGCCAAGATTCTCAAGCCCCAGAACATCGTGGAGATGCTCGCCCTCGGCAGCCGGGACGTGGGCTTCGCCGGTGCGGACTGGGTAGCGGAGCTCGAGGCGAACGTCGTGGACCTGCTCGACACCGGCCTCGATCCCGTACAAGTCGTCGCGGCGACGCCCAAGACCCTGCTCGTGGACGGGCACCTGCCGGCCCGTCGCCTGGTGGTGGCGTCCGAGTACGAGCGGCTGGCGCGGCGCTGGATCGCCGAGCGCGGGCTCTCCGCCGAGTGCGTGCGCTCGTACGGCGCGACCGAAGTGTTCCCGCCGGAAGACGCGGACGTCATCGTGGACAATACCGCCACCGGCGCGACGCTCGAGGCCAACGGTCTCGTGGTCGTGGACGAGCTGATGCGCTCTTCCACGCGCCTCTATGCCAATCCCGAGGCGCTCGAGGATCGCGCACGGCGCCGGCGAATCGACGACCTGGTGATGCTGCTCGAGTCCGTGCTCGTGGCCCGGCGTCGCGTGATGCTCGAGGTGAACGCCTCGGCGGAGTGCCTCGAAGCGGTGGTCGCGGTCCTCCCGTCGATGCGACAGGCTACTGTCGCACCGCTGTTCGGGAACGGTGGCTACGCGGTGAAGGCCGCGGTGCCGCGCGACGCGTTGCCACAGGTGATCCCCGCCGTGAAAGCGGCGGGGGGCACCGATCTCGTCGTCTCCACCTTCTCGCAGATCGTCCCATGACGGCCACGACCTCCGCTTCTCCGACCGGTCCGGTGTCGCGGATCGACCCGGCCACCGCCTACCGGCGTCCGGCGAGCGGTCCCGGCATGCTTCGCCTCGACTCGAATGAGGGTATCCTGCCATCGCGCGCCCTGCTCGGCGATCTCGCCAACGCAGACCCGGAGCTGTTGCGCCGTTACCCGGACGTCTCCACCCTCGAAACCGCCCTCGCCGCCCGGGTCGGCGTCGCGCCGGACCGCCTGCTGGTGACAGCCGGGGCAGACGAGGGGATCGATCGCGCGTGCCGGGCCTTTCTCGAGCCCGGCCGTACCCTGGTGCTGCCGGACCCCAGCTTCGACATGTTCGATTGCAGTACCGCACTCGCCGGCGGTGAGCTCGTCCGCGTCCCGTGGTGGGACGACGCCTTCCCGAGCGGCGCGTTCGTGGGCCGGCTGGACGCGCGCACTGCCGTCGTCGCGGTCGTGTCGCCGAACAATCCGACGGGGAGCGTCGCGACGCTGGCCGATGTCCGGCGCGTGGCCGCGGCGGCGCCGAACGCGCTCGTCATCCTCGATCACGTGTACGTCGAGTACGCCGACGAGGACCTCACTCCCTCGGTGCTCGATCTTCCCAATGTCCTGGTACTGCGTACGCTGTCCAAGGCCTGGGGCCTCGCCGGCTGCCGGGTGGGGTACGCCGTCGGGAGCCCGTATGTCATAGCCGTGCTGCGCGCGGCGGGCGGCCCGTATACCGTGGCGGCGCCATCGGTTGCGCTCGCCCTCGCCCAGCTCGGGCGCGGCGCCGAGCCGCTGCGCGTCCATGTGGCTCGGGTCCGCGAGGAGCGTCGCCTCCTCAGCGCGCGGCTGGCCGCCGCCGGCCTCGCGCCCCGGCCGTCGCAGGCCAACTTCGTGCTCGTCGAATGCGGACCGCGTGCCGGCTCGATCGGCGCGGGCCTCGCCGCCCGCGGCGTGCTGGTGCGCGACTTCCCCGACCGCCGGGGGCTCGAGACGGCGCTGCGCATCACGCTTCCCGGGGATGCTGCCGACTTCGAGCGGCTGAGCGAGGCCCTGGAGCGTACGCTCGACGCCGAGGGACTCGCGCCATGACCGCGCGCACCGCGACCGTCACTCGCGCCACCCGCGAGACATCGATCACCGTCACGCTCACGCTCGACGGCACGGGACAAGCCGACGTGAAGACGGGCCTCGGCTTCCTCGATCATCTGCTCGACGCGCTCAGCCGCCACGCGCGGTTCGATCTCACGCTTGCCTGCGCGGGTGATCTCCACATCGACGACCACCACACCGCCGAGGACTGCGCGCTGGCGTTGGGCCAGGCGCTGGACCGCGCCCTGGGCGAGCGGCGCGGCGTCAACCGGTTTGGGTGGGCGTACGCCCCGCTCGACGAGGCGCTGGCACGCGCCGTCGTCGATCTGTCGGGGCGGTCGTACGTGGACGCGACGCTCGGATTGCGCCGGGAGGCGATCGGCGAACTCGCGTGCGAGAACATTCCGCACATCCTCCGCTCGCTCGCCGCCGCGGGGCGGTTCACGCTGCACGTCGACGTGCTGAAGGGCGAGAACGACCACCATCGGGCCGAGGCCGCCTTCAAGGCGACGGCCCTCGCGCTCAAACAGGCGGTGGCCTGCTCAGGCTTCGACGACGTGCCGTCCACCAAGGGGACGCTCGATGCCTGACGTCGTCATCGTGAATTCGGGCGTCGCCAATCTCGCGTCGATCACCAGCGCGTTCCGCCGGCTCGGCACGAGCGTGGTCGTGACCGACGACCCGGGCGTCGTGGCAGCGGCACGCCGTGTAGTGCTGCCGGGCGTGGGAGCCTTTGGAGCGGGGCTGGCAGCGCTGCGCGCTCGTGGGCTCGACAGAGCAATCGCAGAGGCGGTGGCGCGAGGCACACCGCTGCTCGGCGTGTGTCTGGGGATGCAGATGCTGTGCGAGGGGAGCGAGGAGACCTCCGCCGTGGCGGGGCTCGGCGTGATCGCGGGCGCGTGCCGCCGGCTGCCCGATCACGTGCGAGTGCCGCACCTCGGCTGGAACGCGGTGACGGCCGTAGCGCAAGCCGGACTCGTCGACTCCGGCGTCGCCGCGTTTGCGAACTCTTATGCCTTGCAGGAGGCACCCCCGGGGTGGACCCCCGCGTGGACGACGCACGGCGTGCGGTTCGTGGCGGCACTGGAGCAGGGCCGCATCCTCGCGTGCCAGTTTCACCCGGAGCTGTCCGGCGCTTGGGGGGCGGCGTTGCTGGAGCGCTGGCTCGCAGGGGCAACGGTCGCCCCGTCCGCTACGGCGGGCGAGGGTCCGGCGCCCGGGCTCCTGCCGCGCGTCGTGCCCTGCCTCGACGTGAGGGACGGTCGGGTCGTAAAGGGGGTCCGGTTCCAGCACCTGCGGGACGCGGGTGATCCGGCCGCACAGGGGGCGCTGTACGAGTCTCAGGGCGCGGACGAGATCGTCGTCCTCGACGTGGCCGCGTCGCCCGAAGGGAGGGCCACCCAGATCGAGACCGTGGAGCGGGTGCGCGCGGCGATCCGCATTCCCCTCACGGTCGGTGGCGGCGTCCGGAGCGTGGATGACGCCCGGCGGCTGCTCGCGGCGGGTGCCGACAAGGTGAGCGTGAATACCGCCGCGGTGCAGCGCCCCGCCCTCCTCGCCGAGCTCGCGACCGAGTTCGGCAGCCAGTGCGTCGTGCTCGCCATCGATGCGCGTCGCACGGGAGGAGATCGGTGGGAAGCGCTCGCGTTCGGCGGCCGCGAGCCCGGGCGACCCGATGCGGTGGCGTGGGCGCGGGAGGCCGCGGGTTTGGGTGCGGGGGAGATCCTGCTCACCAGCTGGGATCGCGACGGCACGCGATCGGGGCCCGATGTGGAGCTGTTGCGCGCGGTGGCGGGAGCCGTACGCGTGCCCGTGGTCGCCTCCGGCGGCATCGGCGAGCGGGCTCACGTCCTCGAGGCGTTTCGCGCGGGCGCGGACGCCGTACTCGCGGCGTCGGTGTTCCACGACGGCGACGACACCGTCGACGGCATCAAAGCGGATCTCTCCTTGCACGGGCTCCGGGTGCGGCGATGATCGTCCCCAGCATCGACCTGATGCAGGGCCGCGCGGTCCAGCTACGACGGGGCCGGGACCTGGTGCTGGACGGCGGCGACCCCTTGGCCCGGCTCGAGCAGTTCGCCGTGGCCGGGGAGGTGGCGGTCGTCGACCTCGACGCCGCGCTCGGCAAGGGCTCGAACGCGGGGCTGATCCGCGAGATGGTGCGCCGGGCACCGTGCCGCGTCGGCGGTGGCATTCGCGACCTCGACACGGCGCGCGCCTGGCTCGATGCCGGCGCGACACGAATCGTGGTCGGCACCGCGGCGAGCCCGGATTTCTGCGGCGCCCTCCCACGCGACCGCGTGATAGCGGCGGTGGACGCGGACCGCGGCCAGGTCGTCGTGGAGGGCTGGCGGACCGCCACCGGCGCGTCCGTTTTGGACCGGATCCGCGCGCTGGCACCGGTGGCCGGCGGGTTCCTCTTCACGCAGGTGGAGAATGAAGGGGCTATGGGCGGATTCGATTTCCAGGCCGTGGCGGCCGCGGTGCGCGCGGCCGGTGACGCGCGGGTGACCGCGGCCGGCGGGATCACCACCGCGACCGAGATCGCCGAGCTGGACCGGATCGGCGCCGACGCGCAGGTCGGCATGGCGCTGTACACCGGGCGACTGTCGCTGGGGGACGCGGTGGCCGCGCCGCTCGCGAAGCCCGTCGATTCCCAGGGAGGGGGCGGCGGGGGCGGCGTCTGGCCCACGGTCGTGTGCGACGAATGGGGGCACACCCTCGGACTCGTCTGGAGCACGCGCGAGTCGCTCGCGCGGGCGATCGCGGAGCGCCGAGGCATCTACTGGTCGCGCTCGCGCCAGGCGCTGTGGGAGAAGGGCGCGACGTCGGGCAACACGCAGGCGCTGGTGCGCGTGGACCTGGACTGTGACCGCGATGCGCTGCGCTTCACGGTACGGCAGTGCGGCGCCGGCTTCTGCCACCTGGAGCGGCGGTCCTGTTGGCCATCGGGGTTTGATCTCGACGACCTCGCTCGCACTATCTCGGAACGCGCTGCCCGGCCGGAGCCGGGATCGGGAACCGCGAAACTGCTCGCGGACCCCGGGTTGCTCGCGGCCAAGCTGCGGGAGGAGGCCGAGGAGTTGGGGCGGGCCCGGGAGCGCGCTGAGGTGGTACACGAGACCGCCGACGTGCTGTACCTCGCTCTGGTCGCCGTGGTGCGCGGCGGCGGCACGCTGGCGGACGTGGTGGCAGAGCTCTCCCGCCGGCGCGGCGCGGTGACCCGCCGGCCGATGGTTGCGAAATCGGAAACGGCCCGATGAGTGACCGCCTGCTGCCCCTGCGCTCGCTCGCCGACCTGACGCGTCGCCGGGGGGACGCCGTGTCTACGCAGGCCCTCGCAGAGGCCGCGCCGATCGTGGACGCCGTGCGCGCCGGGGGCGAGGCGGCGCTGCGCGAGTACGCCGAGCGGTTCGACGACCTCCGGCCGGAAGGGCCCCTGTTTCACGGGCCCGCGGCGCTCGGCCGGGCGCTCGCGCTCCTCCCCAGAGGCGACCGCGAGCGGCTCGAGCGGGTTGCCGAGCGGATTCGCCGGTTCGCGGAGGCCCAATACCGCGCGTTGTGCCCGGTGGCAGTCCCCGTCCCCGGGGGGGTCGCGGAGCAGCGGATTGCGCCCGTCGAGCGCGCCGGCTGCTACGCACCCGGGGGGCGCTATCCCCTGCCCTCCTCGGTACTTATGACCGCGGTGACCGCTCGGGTGGCGGGCGTGCGAGACGTATGGGTTGCAAGCCCTAAGCCGCAAGCCTTGAGCCTCGCCGCCGCCGCAATTGCGGGCGCGGACGGCCTGGTCGCGGCTGGCGGCGCGCATGCGATCGCGGCGCTCGCCTACGGCGCGGGACCGATTGCGCCCCGCGACGTGATCGTCGGCCCCGGGAACCGCTACGTCACGGCGGCGAAGCACCTGGTGAGCGGCGCGGTCGCTATCGACCTGCTGGCCGGCCCGTCCGAGCTGACCGTGTTCGCGGACGACACCGCCGATCCGGGCAGCGTCGCCGCGGACCTGCTCGCCCAGGCCGAGCACGATCCCGACGCCGTGCCGACGCTCGTGACCCTCGATCCCACCCTGCCGGATCGCGTGGAGGCGGAGCTCGCCCACCAGCTCAGCGACCTGCCCACGGCCGAGACGGCGCGGGCGGCACTCGCCAACGGCGGGGTGATCGTGGTGGCGAGCCTGGATGATGGTGTCGCCGCGTGCGACGCCATTGCGCCCGAGCACTTGCAACTCGAGCTCCGGGAGGCGGCCGCCGTGGCGCCCCGCCTGGCCCATTACGGCGCGCTGTTCGTCGGCGCGGGAGCCGCAGAAGTCCTGGGCGACTACGGCGCGGGACCGAATCACGTCCTGCCGACCGGCAGCACGGCGCGCTCCACCGGCGGGCTGTCGGTCTACACGTTCTTGCGCGTCCGGACGTGGCTGTGCATCGAGGACCGCGCGGCGGCGCTGCCGCTCATCGAGGACGCAATCTGGCTCGGTCGTGCCGAAGGGCTCGAGGCGCACGCGCGCGCGGCGGAACGACGGCTATAGTTTCTTTCTTCCATTTCGCGGAGCGAGCGGGTCTGTCATCCTGAGCGCCGCAGGCGCGAAGGATCTCCCCTAGGTATCTTCTCTGTCCGAACAATTTCGGGAGTATGGCCAATGCGGATCATTCTGCTGATCGCGACCCTGACGCTGGCTCAGCCCCAGCCAGGCCGCAGCCAAGCGGCCCCGTTCACCTGCTGGATCCGTGGATCCGCGGACAATCTGGCAGAGCGGCCGAGTCCGCTAGACTCGATCGCCGTCCAAATCGGGGGCGGGACGATGAAACTGTGTTACAGCCGGCCCTCGGCGCGTGGCCGCAAGATCATGGGCGGTCTGGTCCCGTTCGAGCAACCGTGGCGGCTCGGTGCCAACGAAGCCACGAGCATCAACGTACCGTTCCCGGCCGAGATCGCCGGGGTGCGCGTGCCGCCGGGGACGTACACGCTGTACGCGATTCCCGGCGCATCGAAGTGGCAGATCGCCGTCAACCGCGGCGTTCAGCGCTGGGGTGTTCCGATCGACAAGGACGTGCGCGCGGGAGACGTGGGCGCCGGCGCGGTGACCGCGGAGCCGCTGGGCACGCCCGTCGAGACGCTCACGCTCAAGTTCGCCCCGGCCGCGGGGAATGCGACGGAGCTGATCATGGAGTGGGAGCAGACCCGCGTACGGATTCCGATTCGCCGCACATCCGGTTGACACCCGCCGGCACCCGCTCTAGGTTGCACGTTCACATGCGCCCGACGCCGCTGTCTTGTCTCGTCTGTTGTTGTAGCCGCCCCCCCACCCGCAGGGTTGGACGGATACCACGGCGCACCCAGTGACGACATGAGGACTCACTAACCCTCCTCGCCTCCTGAGCCGCTCTTAGGCCCGGCCACCCCAGCGTGAGCCGGGTTTTTTGTTTGCTCCAACATCTCAACAGACATGGACATAACGCCAAGTTCGCTCGTCTTAGTCCTCATCACGCTGCTGGCAGCAACTGTCAACGGTGCGCTCGGCTACGGATTCTCGTCGATCACCGTGCCGGTGGCGTTGCTCTTCTATGCGAATCGCATCCTCAATCCGGCGCTCGTGTGGGTCGAGGTCGTCTTGAACGCCTACGTCCTCTGGGTCAATCGGGCGAGCGTCCCCCACGTGTGGCGTCGGGTCGTGCCGATGATCGTCGGACTGGCCCCGGGGGTCGTACTCGGAACCTCTCTAGTGCACCGAGTGCAGCCAGGGTGGCTCAAGCTCGCGACCTTCATCGTCCTGCTGCCGCTGATCCTGTTGCAGGCAGCCGGGTTTCGCAGGCCCATCAGGGATGAGCGCCGCGTCGGCCTGCTGTTCGGAGGCGGCCTCGGCGTGCTGTACTCCGTCACGACGATCTCCGGGCCGCCCCTGGCCGTGATGTTGAGCAACCAGGGCCTTGCGAAGCAGGACTTCCGAGCCGGGCTCGGACTCGTGCGGCTCGCCGAGTCGACGTTTACGGCCGTGGCCTACTATCTCGCCGGGATGTTTTCCAGCGAGAGCGCCGGCCTGCTGCCCTACATCCTCCCGAGTCTCGTCGTCGGGATACCGCTCGGCGTCCGGATCATACGACACGTGCGACCTGAGACTTTCAGGCGCGTCTGCATGAGCTTCGACGCCTGGGTCGTGGGCTTTGGCATCTCGACACTATTACGACAGCTCCACGTCATCGAGACCAACGCCGCGTTTTCCGTCCTGGCCACGGTCGCGGTGCTCGACATCTGGCTGCTGTACCGGTTCTTCCGGGATCAGGCGCCCACCACTCTCGGGCCGGGAGCGCAGCCAGCCCCCGCGACTCAGTAGAGGTACGCGACCGCCAGGGCAACGGTGATCTGGTCCTTCTTCCCGTCGAACGCCGTTAGCGTGGACCGGTCGTACCGGAGTTCGGGTCGGACCACGGCACTCGGCCACGCCTTGATGTTCAACGTCGCCGTGCCACTGCCGAACTTCTGGCCAGTGTTCGCAGGGAACCCGACCAATCCGTTGAACGAGCTCCGGGCGCCGTTCTCGTCATTCACGTAGTCACCGCGCAGTGCCAGGCCGAGGGTCGGGCTGAAGTCGTACGTGACCCAGCCGCCGAGGGCCCACCATTTGGCGTCCTGCGTCGGATCGGGCAGGGCCGCGTTCGCTTGCTCTGTGCCGTAGTCGCCCTGCACCCACACGGCCGCGTTCCCGAGCTTGCGCCAGAGCAAGCCCTCGACGCCATACCGATTGGCGCTGTTGTTCCCGGTCTCTTCCGCACCCCAATATCCCACGATGCCGAGCGACGTCAGCGCGTTGGGATAGAGCCCGACGCGCCCCATGAACGACTTGTGGCTGTTGTTGTCCGAGACCTGGTCCCATCCGTTGATCACCCGGACCTGCAAATCCACATAGTTGTTGAACTTGGTCTCGGCGCTGAGCCCGGTCCCGGTGAAGTTCTCCACGTAGACGAACTGGTTCCCCTCCGACCAGTTGGGGTTGGCGACGGTCTCGATCACCTCGAGGCCCATAAGCGTCGGAATGCGCCCCACCTTGAACTGCAGGCCGTTTCCGCTTGCCGTGGGAACGTTCAAGGTGACGTAGAGGTGCGGCACGTCGGCGGGAGTGCCGGGGCTGAAGAACCCGTTAGACTGGATGACGGTCGCGTCCTGGCCCACCAGCACTTCGGTGTGAAATCCTGCACTGAACTTCGCGGGGTCGTATGGCTTGTCGAGCACAACCGCCAGCGCATTGAGCATGAAGCGGTTCTGGAGGCGGTCGTACAGCCGCCCGACGATAGTGGTGCCGCCATCGCTGCGACCCGAATATGAGTACGACCCGGCGGCGTAGCCGGTGAGCTTGAACCCGGCCAGGGAGGTCTCCAGGTGGTTGACCGGAGGTGGCGGTGGATCGGCCTTCCTGGTCGCGCTGTCGGCCGGAGGGGGGGAAGACGCTCCGCTCTGGGCACGAAGTGTCCCTGGAGCGATGAGGCAGACGCCCATGAGAGCGGCGAACGGCGCGGCCATGACCTGCGGCAGCCGCTCCGGGCGGACGATGGCAGAGATGAGGTTCACTCGTTGGCTCCTCTGAAGTAGGGGCGCAGCACGCTGCGCCCCTACGGTTAGATCGCTTCGGGTTCGGGCTCCAACTGCCCGACGCCCCGGGACGCCGTCTCGCTCAGGATCACCGCCGAGGCAACTTCCGGCGAGTCGGGATACGCCAGCGCGCCCATCTCCGGCAGGTCGAGCCCGAGCTCTTCGACCTCGGGCGCTACGCGATGGCCGCCCACGACAAACGCGGTGACCTTGTAGGCGACGAACGCCATGACACCCACCCCGACGATGTTGGCGACCCCGCCGATCAGCTGGGCCGCAAACTGACTCGCATCGCCGTAGAACAGCCCCCGCACCGCTCCGTTCACGCCGTTCCACCCGTCCCCGTACGTGCCGTCGGCCAACAGGCCGAGCGACAGGATGCCCCACAACCCGTTGACCCCGTGGACCGAGATCGCGCCGACGGGGTCATCGATGCGCAGCTTGCCGTCGATGAAGAACACCGCGACGCAAACCAATACGCCGGCTATTCCGCCGATCAGCACCGCCGACGGCGCGGTCACGAAGGCGCACGGCGCGGTAATGGCCACCAACCCGGCGAGCGTGCCGTTCGCCATCATCGAGGGATCGGGCTTGCCGTACTTGAGCCACATGTACAGCATCGAGGTGATCCCACCTGCCGCCCCAGCCAGCATCGTATTCGTCGCGATGACCCCGATGCGCAGGTCTGAGCCCGCCAGCGTCGAGCCGGCGTTGAAGCCGAACCATCCGAACGCGAGGATGAAGGTTCCGATCAGCGCCATCGGGATGTTGTGGCCCGGAATGGCGTTGACGCTGCCGTCGGCGTTGTACTTCCCACGCCGCGGACCGAGCAGCGCCGCCGTGACGAACGCCATCACTCCGCCCGTCATGTGCACGACCGAGGACCCCGCGAAATCGACGTGCCCGTGCCCGAGCCCGAGGTTCTTGCCGAGCATCGCGAGCCACCCGCCGCCCCAGGTCCAGTTGGCGTAGATCGGATAGATGACCGCGCCCACGAACACGCTGAACACGGCGAACGCCGAGAACTTCCAACGCTCGGCCAACGCGCCGGTCGGAATCGTGGCCGCGGTGTCCATGAAGACCATCTGGAACAGGAAGTACGCGAACACCGGCGCGGTATACGCGACCCCCGTGAGAAAGAAGCCCGTCCCTCCGAACAGGCCCCACTCCTTGCCCGCGATCGTGAGGGAAACCTCGTGCGCCAGCTTGTCGTATCCGCCCAACGTCCCGAGCGGTCCCACGCCGCCGGCCTGGAGCGCGAAGCCCACCACCCAGTAAGCGAGCATCGCGATGCCGTAAACCATGAAGTTCATCGTGATCGTGTGCGCGGCATTCTTGGCACGCGTGAACCCGGTCTCGACCATCGCGAAGCCGGCCTGCATGAACATCACGAGAAACCCGGCGACCAACGTCCACACGAAGTTGATCGCGACCGTATTCGCCGCGGCGGCGGCGCTCGCGGCCTTGGCGAGCGAGTCAGCCGCCGGCCCTCCTTGCCCAGCCAGAGCCAGCGGGCACGCCAGAGTTATCAGCAGGCCAAGACCGACCGAGCGTCTCATACAACCTCCCAGTGAGGGGTCCACGCGCTGCGCAGCTGCCACAGAATTCGTGCAAAAAGTGCACAGAATATCTTACACTACGCTACTACCCAATCGGGTAGTGTGCTATGTGTCGCAAGAATCGTGCAAAATATGCACAGTTTTATGTACACAGATACGACTGCGTTGACCCCGGTGCCGCGCCGCTTCGCTCCGCTTGACACCGCCCGCGGCCCTCGGGCAGCTTTCGCGCTCGAGCATGGTCGCACCGTGAACCTGCCATTCGGAGTCTCTCGCCCCCGCCCGCACGGCGGCCGGCCTCAGCCGGCCGGCCGAAAGCGGGCGCGGACCTCGCCGCGATAGTCGTTCGTCGAACAGCTGCCCCAACAATCGATTGCGTCAACCGTACAGCGCGGCGCGGCGTTTGCCCGACGCGGAAGAAGGTTCTCCAGAGGTGAGTCTGTGAGTGAGTCGACAACACCATCGGCCGGTCGCGCCGATGCCACGGTCCTCAAGTTCGGCGGCACATCGGTCGCGGACGCCGCGGCATTGCAGCGGGTGGCTGGCGTGGTCCACGACGCGCAGCGCGGCACCCGGCCCGTCGTGGTCGTATCGGCGCTCGCCGGAGGGACCGACGCGCTGCTCGCGGCGGCCGACGCTGCCGCAAGCGGCGATCCGAAGCTGATGCTGCCACAGCTCGATGCCTTGCTCGAGCGGCATGCCGAGATCGCCCGTGGCCTGGCCCGTCCGGAAAGCGCCAAGGGGATCGGGACCGTGCTGGCGCGCGCGCGCGCCGAGATCGCGGACCTGCTCGAGCGGGTCGCCGCAGAGCCGGAACACCAGCCCGCGCTGCGCGATGAGATCGCCTCCTACGGCGAGCGCCTCTCGGCGGCGCTCCTGACCGCCGTGCTGCTCGCCGCCGACGTGCCGGCGCGGTACGTGGACGCGCGCCACTGTCTCATCACCGACGAGACCCATGGCCGGGCGACTCCTCTCCCGAACACCGAACAGCGTACGCGAGCGGAGCTCGCCCCCTTGCTCGACCGCCGCCTAGTCCCCGTTCTGGGCGGCTACATCGGGGCGACCCTCGAGGGCGTGACGACCACGCTAGGTCGCGGTGGATCCGACTACAGCGCGGCCCTGGTGGGCGCGGCCCTCGCCGCCCGAGAAATCCAGATCTGGACCGACGTGAGCGGCGTGCTGAGCGCCGATCCGCGCGTCGTGCCGGGGGCGCGGCCGATTCCCAGTCTCTCCTACGCCGAGGCCGCCGAGCTCGCCTATTTCGGCGCCAAGGTCCTGCACCCCAAGACGATCCAGCCGGCGATGGAACGGGACATCCCGGTGCGGATCTGCAACTCCCACGCGCCCGGCGATCCGGGGACCGTGGTGACGGCCCGAGGGGAAGTGCGCGCCGGGGCCGTGAAGGCCATCGCCCATAAGACCGGGATCACGGTGCTCCAAATCAACTCGACCCGCATGCTCGGTGCCTATGGTTTCCTGCGGGGGCTGTTTGAGGTGTTCGAACGGCACCAAACCGTGGTGGACGTGGTGACGACGTCGGAGGTGAGCGTGTCGCTCACCGTGGACGATGCGGGGTCCCTGCCCGCCATTGTCGCCGAGCTTCAAGCCCTGGGCACCGTGGCGGTCGAGTCGGGCCGCGCGATTGTGTGCGTGGTGGGGGAGGGTCTTCGGATCACGCCCGGGATCGCGGCGCGCGTGTTCGCGACCATCGCGGACATCAATGTGTCGCTCATTTCGCAGGGCGCCTCCCGCGTCAACCTCACCTTCGTCGTCGAGGAAACCCGGGTGCGGGAGGCGGTACTCCGGCTGCACGAGGCGCTGTTCGAGCGTCAGGGCGTGGACCTGGGCGCGGCTGCCGCGGCGGAGGAGCTGGCTTCGTGATCGACCTCGTGGCGCTGGCGTGCGACCTCGTAGACGTCCCGTCGGTCTCGGGCGAAGAGGCTCAAGTCGCGCGGTTTCTCGGCTCCTACCTCACGGACCTGGGCTATCGCGTGGAGTTGTTCGATGCCGCGCCGGGGCGACCCAACGTGCTGGCGACCACGGATCAACCACCGCGCATCGTGCTGTCCAGCCACCTCGACACCGTACCGCCGCACATGCCGGCCCGACTCGCGGACGGCGTCCTGCACGGCCGCGGGGCCTGCGACGCGAAGGGGATCGTGGCGGCGCAGATCGCCGCCGCCGAGCGGCTCCGCGCGGAAGGCGTAGACGGGATTGGGCTGCTGTTCGTCGTGGACGAGGAAATGGGAAGCGTGGGCGCGCGGGCGGCGAATGCGCACCCCCTGGCGGGGGAATGTCGCTGGCTCATCGACGGCGAGCCGACCGACAATCGGCTCGCCGCCGGCTCCAAAGGATCGCTGCGCCTCACGTTGTGCACTGCCGGCGTCCCCGCCCACTCGGCCTATCCCGAGCGCGGGCGCTCGGCGATCGATTCACTGCTCGACGTGCTGGAGGACGTGCGTCGCGCCACCTGGCCGACGCATCCGCTCTTCGGGGAAACGACGGTCAACATCGGGGTCATCGCCGGCGGAACACGGCCCAACGTCGTGGCCGCGGACGCCCGGGCCGACCTGCAAGTGCGGCTGGTGACCGAGGCCCCACCGGTGCAAGCGCTGCTCGAGCACGCGGTCCGGGACCGGGCCAGGATCGACTACCTGACGGCGGTGCCGCCGCTGCGGCTCGCGACGGTCCCCGGGTTCGAGACCTGCGTCGTCCGCTTTACCACCGACATCCCGCACCTCACGAACTGGGGTACCCCCTTGCTGCTCGGGCCGGGCTCGATCCTGGACGCGCACAGCGCACACGAGCGGATCTCCGAGGCCGAGCTCGCCGAGGGCGCCGACGCCTATGTCCGTCTGGTGCACGCGCTCGCGGTGCGGAAGGCCGAGGTGTGAAGATCGCCCTGTTCGGCCACGGGACCATGGGACGGGTGCTCGAGGAGAGCGCCCGCGCCGCGGGGGAGGAGATCGGCGTGGTTTTCACGTCGGCCAACGTCGGCGACGCTCCGCGGCTCCTCCCCAGCCACACGGTGGCCGTCGATTTTTCCACGCCCGGCGCCGTACGGGCCCACGCGGAAGCCGCCGCCGCGGCAGGGGTGCCGTTGGTGGAAGGCACGACGGGCTGGCACCGCGACGAAGCCGGAGTCCGGAAGGTCGTGGAGGAGCGTGGCGGCGCGCTCATCTACGGGGCCAACTTCTCGATCGGGGTGAACCTGTTCTATCGCATCGTCGCGGGTGCCGCGGAGCTGCTCCGCGGCGTGGCCGGATACGATCCGTTCATCGAGGAGGCACACCACGCCCGTAAGCGCGACGCGCCTTCGGGCACGGCGGTGGCGCTACAGGCCATCCTCTCCCGCGGACTCGGGCCGGGGGAGGAGGGGCATCGAGTGTCGATCGCGAGCACGCGCGCCGGTCACATCCCGGGAACGCACCGCGTCGGGTTCGACTCCGCCGCCGATCAGATCCTGTTGGTGCATACCGCGCGGTCCCGCGCGGGCTTCGCCGCTGGCGCGCTGCTCGCCGCGCGCTGGATCGTGGGGCGGCGGGGGGTATATGCCTTCGCCGACGTGCTGGACGACATCCTGGCGCTCGAGCCGGAGCCGGGGAGGGAAAGGAAGGTCCGATGAGCCAACATCTGGAGTGGCTGCGCGGTTGCGGGACGGCCCTCGTCACCCCGTTCAACGCCGCCGGCGACGTGCACGAGGCGCGGTTGCGCGCGCTCGTCGAGCGGCAGATCTCAGCTGGGGTCCGACTGCTCGTCCCGTGCGGAACGACGGGAGAAGCCGCGACCCTCATGGCGCCGGAGCACGAGCGCGTGATCGCACTTACCGTCGAGTCGGCCCGAGGGCGGGCGAAGGTGCTCGCCGGCGTGGGAAGCAACGCCACCGCCGCCACGATCGAGCGGGCCCGCGCGGCGCGCGCCGCCGGAGCCGACGCGCTGCTCGTCGTGGCCCCGTACTACAACAAGCCCACCCAGGCCGGGCTCCAGGCGCACTTCCGCGCCGTCGCCGACGCCATGAGAGACGTGCCGGTGGTGCTCTACAACGTGCCGGGTCGCACGGCATCGAACATCGCCGCCACGACCGTCCTCACTCTGGCGCGGGAGACGGACAACATCGTCGCGGTGAAGGAAGCATCGGGCGACCTGGCCCAGATCATGGCCATCCTGCGCGACCGGCCGCCGGGATTCCGCGTGCTGTCGGGGGACGACGCCGTGACCCTGCCCCTGATTGCGTTGGGCGCCGACGGGGTCGTGTCCGTCGTGTCGAACGAAGCGCCCGATCTCATGGTGAAGCTCACGGAAAGCGCGCTCGCCGGCGCATGGGACTCGGCCCGCGAGCTGCACTACCGCTTGCTCCCCCTCATGGAGGCGAACTTCATCGAGTCGAACCCGGGGCCCGTCAAAGCCGCGCTCGCGCTGATGGGACTCCTGGAAGAGCGGTTCCGGCTGCCGCTCGTCCCCGTGCAGGAGCAGACGCGGGCTCGCCTGCGGGTGGTGCTGGGAACGCTCGGCCTCTTGCCGGGCGCCGCGCATGTCGCTGCGTGAGCGCGTCGAGGCGCTCGCGTCCCAAAAGCGGGAGCACTACGGCCAGCCCGAGCACGCGCTGTTCGCGGAGTTCCGGGCCGCCCTCACGCGCGGTGAGATCCGCGCCGCCCAACGGGCGCGCGACGGCGGGTGGTGCGTCAACGCGTGGGTCAAGCAGGGAATCCTCCTCGGGTTCCGCATGGGCGCCCTCGCCGATATGTCGGCGCACCCGACCCTCAGGTTCTTCGACAAGGACACCTACCCCGTGCGGCCCACCACCCTCGCGGACGGCGTGCGCATCGTCCCCGGGGGATCGAGCATCCGCGACGGGGCGTACGTGGCCCCGGGCGTGGTCTGCATGCCGCCGATGTACGTGAATGTGGGCGCGTACGTGGACGAGGGCACCATGATCGACAGCCACGCCCTCGTCGGCTCGTGCGCCCAGATTGGCAAGCGGGTGCACCTCTCGGCCGCGGCCCAGATCGGGGGAGTGCTCGAGCCCATCGGCGCGCTGCCGGTCATCATCGAAGACGAGACGCTGGTGGGCGGCGGATGTGGAATCTACGAGGGCGCCATCGTGCGCGACCGCGCCGTCCTCGCACCCGGAACGATCCTGACAGGGTCGACGCCGGTCTACGACCTCGTGCGCGATCAGGTGTACCGCCGCAACGGCGACCGGCCGCTCGAGATTCCGGCCGGCGCGGTTGTGGTGCCGGGCACGCGGGGGGCGCCCGGTGCGGCGGCCGCACGGTGGGGCATCTCGCTCTACGCGCCGGTGATCGTGAAGTATCGGGACGAGAAGACCGACGCCGCGACTCTGCTCGAGGAGTACCTGCGATGAAGCAACAGCGTGTGGCGGTACTGGGACTGGGGAAGATCGGGAACATCCTGCTGCAGGGGCTGCTCAAGGCGGGCCTCCCGCCGGCGAACGCCGTCGCCACGGTACGGCACGCAGAGCGGGCGCAAGCGCTCGGAAAAGAGCGCGCCGTGCCCGTCGGAACGGACAATCGCGCGGCGGCGCGCGGAGCGGACGTGGTCATCATCGCCGTCAAGCCGCAGAACGTTCGCGAGCTGCTCGAGGAGATTCGGGCGGACGTGACCCCGGCGCAGCTCGTGATCTCCGTCGCCGCCTCCGTCCCGACGGGCTTCATCGAGAACCTGCTCACGACGCCGACTCCGGTAATCCGGGCCATGCCGAACACCCCGAGCCAGGTGGGCGCGGGCATGACCGGCATTTGCAGGGGAAAACACGCGACGGACGCGCATCTCGACACCGCCCGGCGGCTGTTCGACACGGTGGGCCGGACCGTGGTGGTCGACGAGAAGCACATGGATGCGGTCACCGGTCTCTCGGCGAGCGGTCCGGCCTTCGTCTACATCATCCTCGAGTCGCTCGCGGAGGCGGGCGTGAAGGTCGGGTTGCCGCGCGACATCGCGACCGTCCTTTCCGCGCAGACCCTGCTCGGCGCCGCGAAGGTGCAGCTCGACACCGGCGATCACCCCGCCCTGCTCAAGGATACCGTCACGACGCCGGCGGGGTGCACCATCGACGGCATCCTCGAGCTCGAAGAGGGCAAGCTGCGGGTCACCCTCATCAAGGCCGTCGTGAAGGCCACGCAACGCGCGAAGGAGCTGATGTACGAGAAGTAAGCGAGGCTACGTGTAGTCCTGGAACGGCTCCGTGAGCAGCCGAACGCCGAGCGGCTTGTACTCGAGCACGTGCGTGAGACGGACCTCGTCTCCCACGCGCTCCACGCGCGTCTCGATCAGCGCGAACTCCTTGGCATCGCCGAGCCCCAGCCGGTTCAGCCGCTCGGCTTCTCCCTTGCACACGTCCCCTGGCGTGGGCTTCGGATTCGGGTAGGCGTCCTCGTGATGATGCCGCAGGGCGTCCCAATGCTCGTCGCCGGCGCGCTCCACTGATTCACGGATGTCGTCCCGGGTGAGCGGCATGCGGAAGAAGTTATCGCACTGCCTCCGGCGCGCAAAAAGCAGATCCTTCGCTCCTGCGGCGCTCAGGATGACAGCCCCTTCGACCACCGCCGACCGGCGCTGTCATCCTGAGCGAGCGCGCGGAACGCGCGCGACGCGAAGGATCTGCTGCATCGGGCACCATCCGAGCGGCCCCAGCCGAGGGTTACGCCGGTGTGCATCCAAGGGCGTCCTGTACGTCTCTCAGGGACCTACCCCTTCGGAGAGAACGCCATGCGGACACCCATCATCGCGGCGGCGCTCGCCGCGTTGGCTGCTTGCAACTCGCCGCTCGAGCGTCAGGCCCCGATGGCGGACTCGGGCGCCGTCGCGCAGGCCGAGCGCGCCGGCTTCGCGCAGTCCGCGCGCGTGGACCGGGTTGCTCGTGCCGCCGCGCCGATGGTGGCGCAGCCGCGAGCCGTGGCCGCAGCGGCAGACGTCCCGCTGTTCTCGCGCTCCAGCGTCGCCCCGAGCATGGTGATCCGCACCGGCCAGGCGAGCATCGAAGTCGACTCGCTCGAGCGGGCGGTCGCGCAGGTACGCCTGCTCGCTACACGGGTCGGCGGATACGTCGCCAACACGGTGATGCAGACCGGTCGCGGCGATCTGCGCTCGGCGAGCCTCGAGGTCAAGATCCCGACCGAACGGTTCGACGACGGGCTCAACGGGCTCGCGCCGCTCGGAAAGCTCGAATCCGTGAACGTCCTCGCCGAGGACGTTGGAGAGGAATTCACGGACGTCACCGCCCGCATGGAGAACTCCCGGCGGCTCGAGTCACGGCTGATCGATCTGCTGGCGAGAGGCACCGGCAAGTTGAAGGACGTCCTCGAGGTGGAACAGGAGCTGGCGCGAGTGCGCGAGGACATCGAGCGCACCGAAGGGCGACTGCGCTACCTCCGGGCGCATGCGGCGCTCAGCACCCTCACCATCGCCGTCCACGAACCCCTCCCCATCGTGGGACACGCGGGATCGAGCGTGATCGGCGAGGCGTTCAAGCAGGCGTGGCGCAACTTCGTCGCCCTGGTAGCGGCCTGCATCCGGGGGCTCGGAATCGTGATCCCTCTCGGCGTGCTCGCGACGGCCGCCTGGGTCAGCGTGACGCGTTGGCGGAAGGGGCAGCCGTCACGCCCGGCGGAAGCCCAATCCTGATCACCGCCGGTCGTCGCAGACGTCCAACAAGAAGGCGCGAGTCTTGTTGCGGCGCCGCAACACACAGCGGTGCCCGTCGTCCACGCTCCACGTATCATCGTGGCGCTGCTCCGTGCTTTCCGACCGCCGCGCTCCCGCCTCACCTGTTGTCCGAAACTTGCGGCGCGCGCAGCCATCGCTCTATGGCCCATTCAGTCCTACCGGCAGCACGGCGGCGCGGATGGAGCGGTTGGTCGGCCCTGAGGAGGCTCGCGCTCGTCCTGGGTGCCTCGCTCGGGATCGGTGTAGGCGGGACCTCCTGCGCCGCCGCCGACCCCGCCGCCTCGAGCCTCCCTGCTGTGTTTTCGCCGGATCAAGCCAGACGGGGAGGGCAGATCTATCGCGCCTCCTGTGCCGACTGCCACGGCACCGAGCTTCAAGGCACGGCCGGGCCGCCGCTCACCGGTCCGGCATTCGCTCGCCGATGGGAGTCCTCCGAGCGCTCCGCCGCCGACTTGTTCTACGTTCTGCGCACGTCGATGCCGAAACTCGCGATGGGCTCCCTGACGCCCGACGACTACACAGCGGTGTTCGCCTACCTGCTGGAGCGCAACGGCTGGCCTGCGGGGGCGCGGCGGTTCGACGCCTCGGACAGCGTGCTTCAGCTGATTCGCTTAGACGACCGCTCCGCCCGGGCAGGCCTGGTCCCGCTCGCAGTCCCGGAGTTCATTCGCGGCGACAGTACGCCGCCGCGCGGCGCCGGCCCGAGCCCCGTCGAGCTCACGAATCCCGACTCCGCCGACTGGCTGTACCACACGGGCACCTTCTCCGGCATGCGGTACTCACGACTCAGCCAGCTCGCTCCCGCCAACGTCGGACGCCTCGCCGTCGCCTGCGTCTTTCAGGTCGGCTCGAGCGAGACCTTCCAAACGGGCCCCCTCGTGTACCGCGGCGTGATGTACCTGACGACTGTCCGCCAGACGATCGCGATCGACGCCGCGACCTGCCGTCCCCGCTGGCGCCACACGTGGCAGCCGAGAGACTATGAGCTCTGGCCCATGAACCGCGGCGTAGCGCTCGCGCGCGGGTACGTCGTCCGGGGCACAGCCGACGGCTATCTCCTGGGGCTCGACGCCCGCGACGGCAAGCTGCTGTGGGCACGCCACGTCGCTCGTCCCGACGTGGGCGAGACGATCACCATGCCGCCGCTCGCCTACGACGACCTCGTCCTGATCGGGCCCGCCGGCGGCGAGAACAACATTCGGGGCTGGATTGGCGCCTTCCGGCTCTCCGACGGCGCGCCCGTGTGGCGCTTCAACACCGTGCCGGGCCCGGGCGAGCCGGGGGCGGAGACCTGGGCGAACCCCAAGGGTCTTGCTCAGGGAGGGGGGGCGGTCTGGAGTCCGCTCGCGCTCGATCCGGTCAAGGGAGAGCTGTACGTCGCCGTCACGAATCCCGCCCCCGACCTCGCCGGGCATCTCCGGCCGGGGACGAATCTCTATACCAACGCCCTCGTGGCCCTCGATGTCCGCACGGGCCGGCTGCGGTGGTACGATCAGCTCCTGCCCGGCGACACACACGATTGGGACCTCACGCAGGTCTCCCCCCTCTTTCGCGAGACCGTCGGCGGTCGTGAGCGGAATCTGATCGCCACCGCGGGCAAGGCGGGCGTGCTCACCGTACTCGATCGCGATACGCACGAACGGGTCTACGAAGTCGCGATCACCACCCGGCTGAACGCCGACGCGCCCGTGGGGAGGAGACCCACCAGAGTGTGCCCCGGTATCCACGGCGGCGTCGAGTGGAACGGGCCTGCGTACCATCCCAACACACACTTGCTCTACGTACCGGCCGTGGACTGGTGCGGCACCTACCAAACCGCAAGGACGGCGCGCTACGTCCCCGGCACCCAGTATATGGGTGGTGGGTACGGATCGGATTCCGCCGCCGACGCCAGAGGGTGGCTCACGGCCGTGGACGCGGCGAGTGGGACGGTGCGCTGGCGATATCGCTCCCCGAAGCCCATGGTCGCGGGTGTGACCGCGACCGCCGGGGGGCTGGTCTTCACCGGTGAGCTGACGGGAGACTTCCTCGCGCTCGACGCCGCGACGGGCCGGGAGCTGTACCGCTTCTATACGGGTTCGGGGATCCTGGGAGGGGTCGTGACGTACGCGGTGGACGGCGAGCAGTACGTCGCCGCCGCGTCCGGGGGCGGGTCATACAACTTCGGTCGGGAGGGATCGCCGACCGTCTTCGTCTTCTCGCTCCCCCCTCGCCACTAGCACGCCGAACGGTCGGAGGCGCTCCCTACGGCGTCAGCCCCGGCGCCGTGGTCACCACGAGCTTGCCGAACAGGCCGTGCGCTTCGCCGAATGGACCAGCGGTGAAGAACAGCGCGTTGGTCGGTCCGGCGGCCGCGCCGTTACCGAACGCAATGGCCCACAGGCCGTCGATCGTGATCGGCGGGCCGTCGGCGGCGTGCAGCTGGCCCCGCGGCCGCAGCTCGCCGTCGCCGCGGAAATGCCCGGGGTCGAAGGCGTTGATGTGGCCATCGCCGAAGTTGCCCACGAGCAGGTCTCCGCTGAACGTCCCGAAATCGGCGGGGGCGACCGCTAGTCCCCACGGCGAGTTGAGCCGTCCGGTGGAGGCCACGCGACGGAGCAGGTTGCCCTCCGTGTCGAAAGCGTTCACGAACCCGTGCCCCACGCCGGCGACGTCGTCGTGCTTGTCGGCGTCCTGGAGCGCGTAGGTGACGTAGATCGTGCTACCCAGGTGCCGGATTCCAAAGGGCGCGTAACCCGGCGGAAGGGCAGCGTCGGTGAACCCGCCCAACACCGGATGGAACGCGGCGTCGAACACGTCCACGGTGCCCGCGTGGAAGTTGGTGGCGTAAAGGCGGTCGCCGGCTGCGGTACTGGCGATGGCAAGTCCCTTATAGACGGCGCCCCCGGCAGAGTTGTCGACGGCGACGACTGCTTGTGTAGGCGCCACCGACGGGCTCCACCCCAGGATCGTGCCCTCCTCGGTGGCGAAAATGAAGCGGGCGGCTCCGGAGGTGGAGCCGCTCGTCACGACAAAGCCGGTACCTCCGTTGAAGACCACGCCGGTCGGCGCGCTGGGAACGCTCACCCTCAGGGAGAGCTTGGCGCCCGTACTGCCGTTGTAGAGCGTAGAGGAGTCGGTGCCGTTGTCGGCGACCCACCACGGCGAGGTCGCACTCGCCACCAGTCCCCAGGCGTTGACGAGGGCCGCATCGACGAGATCCGCCGGCACCGCCCCGTCAGACACCAGGTTGTGTTGCTCGTAGAACGACAACGGGCCGGCCCGGAGCGATAACGAAGGCGACGTGAGGGACGGAGCGGTGCTGCGCTCGCCGGCGTCGCACGCGAGTGACAGCGCGCCTAGCATGGCAACGGGCGCCCAGAACAAACGACGAGTGGTCATGGGAATCTCCTTTCTACTTGTTCTTGCGCACATGCGCGTCACCGCACGGCAACCGCCCTCACCGCCACCGGCGCGCCCGCGACGAGCACCGGGGTGCCATGATCCTGCGCCGTCTTATTGAACGCGGCCACGTCGGTGCGAAGCAGCTCGTTGAACCGTGTGAGGTAGGCGTCCAATTGGGCGCGCAGCTCCTTCATCCGTCCTTCGACGACTTCGTTCGGCGGCTGCGCGTAGGCCAGGGCGAGGCCGAAGCCGAGTCCTTGGAGCCGGTCGTGAAAGCGGTTGAGGTAATGGATATCGTCCTGCCCGGCGTCACGCTGCACGTCGGAATTGTACAGGCTGTCCTTGAGCTCCTTGAGCTTTCGGCCGAGGTCGCGCCCCTGGCGTATGACGGGTGCGGCCGCCGCCGTGTCACCCGCGGCGTTGTCCCGCAGCGCCTGCTGCGTGTTCTTGAGCTGTGTCTCGAGGCTCACGATGCGGTTGAGCATCTCGTTCAACGCCGACAGGGCGTTGCGCCATTCGAGCCCGGCGCGAAGCTGCGCCGCGAACCGGGCGGGATCGCCGCCCAGGATCGGGTCGGGCTCCACCGTGACCGTCTTGGTCTCCGCCCGTCCGGCGGCCGTCAGTGCCACGGTGTAAGCGCCGGGAATCGCTCGCGGGCCGCCGACGCTGCGGAACGGGTTCTCTTCCTCTTCGACGCCGGTGGGACGCTCGAAGGTGAGTCGGGTCGGCGCGCCGTGCCGGAGGTTCCAGACGTAACGGTTCACGCCCTGCTTGCCCGGTCCGCTCGAGTCGACGACGACCGTATCGCCGCGGCTGTCCGTCACGGCCACGATCACACGCCCGCGGCGCGAGCGGCCTCGTTCTCCCTCCCCGGGGGAACCAGTGGAGCCCGTGTCGAGGGCGGCCTTGAGGTAGTAGTCGATGACGGCGCCGGCAGGCGCGTTCGGTGTGGTGAAGCGCGTGGGAGCGACGCCCGGCCGGCGCGGGCGCACGCGGATCTGCGCCGGCTGCGTGCCGAAGACGTGGAAGTCGGTCGCGACGACTTCGGGCGTGAGCTCCTCGAGCGCGGTGATGTTGTCGAAGACGAACAGCCCGCGGCCGTGAGTCGCCACGACCAGATCATGCTGCCGCTTGATGAACTGCACGTCGTAGACCGGCACCGTAGGAAACTCGGCCTTGAGCGGCTTCCAGCTCGTCCCGCCGTCCCGACTGTACCACAGCGCGGCGTCGGTTCCGAGGACCAAGAAGCTGCGCAGGTTCGGATTCTCGCGTACCACGCGCGCCGGAACGTCCTGCGGGAGGCTCTTGCCGATGTCGACCCACGTCTTGCCCCAGTCGCCGGTCTTGTAGACGTACGGCCGCCGGTCGTCGAGCTCATGGCGGTCGATCGCGACGTACGCCGCGCCTGCGTCGAACGGCGAGACCCCGATCTGGTACACCCGCCCCTCCACGTCCTTCGCCAGTCCGGGGAAGTGGCCGGAGACGTTGGACCACGTCTTCCCGCCGTCCCGGGTCACGTGCACGAGTCCGTCGTCCGTGCCGACCCAGATCACATTGGAATCCGTCGGGGCGAGGGTGACCGTGAGAATCGTATTGTAGGTCTCGGCGCCGGAGATGTCGTAGTTGATGGGACCACCGCTCGTCACTTGCTTCGACTTGTCGTTCCGGGTGAGGTCGGGGCTGATCGCCGTCCAGTGATCGCCGCCGTCGGTGGTCTTGAACACCACATTGCCGCCCACGTACACCGTATTCGCGTCGCGCGACGACACGGCAATGGGTGACGTCCAGTTGAAGCGGTACTTCAGGTTCGCGGGCTTCATTTCGGTCACGCCGGACAGGTACGGTCGAATGGAGCGGGTCAGGCCCGTCTTGAGATCGACGCGCGTGATGTTGCCGTTCTGCGAATCCACGTAGAGGATCGACGAGTCGCTCGGCGCCGGCACCGCGTACTCGCCGTCGCCACCGGTGACCGTGAACCACTCGGAGCCGTTCAAGCCGCCGGCCCCCCCCCCCCCCCCCCCCCCCCCCCCCCCCCCCGCCACCTCCTGCGCCGCTCGACGGCCCGCACCACGCGTTGTTGTCCTGCAAGCCGCCGCACAGCATGTACGGATTGTTGTTGTCCGCCGCCACCATGTAGAACTGACCGATCGGCAAGTTATTCAAGGATCGCCAGCTCTTGGCGGCGTTCTCGGTGACGTACGCCCCGCCGTCGTTCCCCTGGATCATGCGGTCGGGATTCTGCGGGTCGATCCACAATGCATGATGGTCTACGTGCACGCCGCGGTCGATCGGTGTCGTCGTCTTGCCGCCGTCGTCCGAGCGGAGCAGCAGGTACGACGAGAAGAACAGCTTCCGGTCATCCGCCGGCGAGACGTGCAGCAGGGAGAAGTAGAACGGCCGGGCGGACAGCCCATGGAAGTCGGAGACCCGGGTCCAGTGGTCCCCCAGATCCTTCGAGTCCCACAGCATCCCCTGCGTCGTCTCGATCAGCGCGTACAGGTGGCTCGGGTTGGTAGGGCCGACGGCGAGGGCGATCCTACCGAGAGGGCCCGCGGGCAGGCCTTCCTTGAGCCGCTCCCACGTGAGGCCGCCGTCCTTGGAGCGATAAATCCCGCTCCCCGCTCCGCCCGACACGAGCTCCCACGGATAGCGCACGAATTGCCACACGCCCGCGAACAGGACGCGCGGGTTGCCGGGCACCATCACCAGATCCGCGGCGCCCGTCGTGTCGTTGACGAACAGCACCTTCTGCCAGCTCTTGCCCCCGTCCGCGGTCCGGAACACGCCTCGCTCTGCATTGGGTGCCCACACGTGCCCCAGCGCGCCCACGAATACGACGTCGGGATTGGCCGGATCGATCACGATCCGGGTGATCTGGCCGACGTCGCCCAGACCCATGAACTGCCAGCTCTTGCCCGCGTCGGGAGACATGAAGACGCCGCGGCCGTCCACGACGTCGTTCCGCGGGTTCCCCTCCCCGGTGCCCACCCACACGACATTCGGGTTCGACGGAGCGAGCGCTACGGCACCGATCGACGAGGTCGTCTGGTCCTTGAAGACCGCCTCCCACGAATCGCCGCCATCGATCGTCTTCCATACGCCGCCCGCCGCGGCGCCGACGTAGTACACGTTGCGGTCTCCCGGTACGCCGACGACGGCGGCCACGCGCCCGCCGGCCACCGAGGGGCCGAGATTGCGGAACTTGAGGTTGTTGAGCGAATCCGCGCCGCCCACCGGAGGCACGTCGGTCGGCTGTTTCTGCTTCACTTTGCCGCGACCCTGCCCGGCGACCGGGAGAGCGAGGGCGAAAGACAAGAGTGCACTGTAGGCGATGGCTTGACGGCGAGCCAGGCGGTGCATCGGACGAGCTCCTAGAGGTGGGTCCCAAAGGGATACGAAAAGACGGCCAGGGGCGTTGGCTGATTTACCGGCGCGCCCAACGCGCGTCAAGCGTGTAAGATTTTCTCTATGAAAAGATCCTCGCTGCTCGTCGGAGCGTCGGTTGCCACTGTGGCATTGGCGCCACACCTCGCAGGCCAAGATCTCGCCAAGACCCGCCAGACGGCGATCGTCACGGCCGCGAGCCGGCTCGCTCCGGCGGTGGTGAGTGTCAACGTCCTACGGCGCGAGCGACAACTGCCCCAGGATCCGTTCGACCTGTTTTTCATGCCCCGCGGCTCGGAACAGGTGGTGGAGGGCTATGGGTCTGGCTTCATCATCTCGCCGGACGGTGTCGTGATCACCAACCAGCACGTCACACAAGGGGCCGAGCAGATCGTCGTCACGACGCGCGAAGGCCGGGACTTTGCGGCCAAGATCCTGGGCGAGGACCCGCTCACGGACATCGCCGTGCTCAAAGTGGACGGGAGCGGTCTTCCGACCGCGCCGCTCGGCAAGAGCACCGACCTGTTGATCGGGGAGTGGGTCGTGGCGGTCGGCAATCCGTTCGCCTACCTGCTGGGCAACACGGAGCCTACCGTTACGGCTGGGGTGGTGAGCGCCGTCGGCCGGAACCTGCTGCCCTCCCAAGGCCAGTCGGGCATTTACGTCGGAATGATACAGACCGACGCGCCGATCAACCCCGGCAATTCGGGCGGGCCGCTCGCGAACGCCGTGGGGGAGGTGGTCGGCGTGAACAGCTCGATCTTCACCAGCTCAGGCGGATCGGTGGGGATCGGATTTGCGATCCCGATCGAGCGCGCCCTACGGGTGGCCGACGAGCTACGGCGGTTCGGGAAGGTGCGGCGTGCTTGGGTGGGGCTCGACGTCGCGGGCGCCGAGGATCTACGGGGGTGGAAGCGGGTAGGCGGCTTGCGGGTGACGCAGGTAGCCGCGGGCGGCCCCGCCGGCCGGGCCGGCCTCGCGGCGGGCGACGTGCTCGTGAGCGCGCGCGGCCGGCGGTTGCGCACGTTTCTCGACTGGGAGGCGGTCATGCTCGACACGGGCCCCGGCGACACGCTCACCGTGAGCTTCCGCCACGGAGGCGAAAGCCGCAGCGCCCGGCTGGCGGTCACCGATTTCCCGACCACGCTCGCGGAGAAGGTCGCCGTGCTGGGCGGCATGAAGGTGGTGACGGTGACCCCGGCGGTGCGCGCCGAGCGCAACATTCAAAGCGACCACGGGACGCTGATCTACGATTTGCCCGAGGAAATGGAGGAAGCTACCGGCCTCCGATCGGGCGACGTGATTCTCCAGATCAACCGGGTGCGGGTGTCGAGCGCCGACGATCTGCGCCGGGCGTTCGCGGCGACGGCGGGGGCCGGGGCGGTCACCGTATGGTTCGAGCGCGCGGGGCGCCTCGAGCGGACGGCGTTCTACGTGAGATAGAGTCACGATCTAGCGGTCAGGCGGACCATGGGCCATTGTCAAGCGTCGAGACCCCATCCGGAGACCGCCATGGCCGACACGATCCGCAGGGTGAGCTACTTCTACACGACCATATCCGACAAGCCCGGCGAGGGCGCCCGCCTGCTCGAGACGCTGCGGAGCGCAGGCGTGAACCTCCTGGCCTTCCACGCCTTCCCGAGCGCACGCAAGGCGCAGGTGGATTTCGTGCCGTCGGATGCGGCGCTGTTCACGGCCGCCGCGAAGGGCGCCAAGATCAAGCTGTCGAAGCCGAAGACGGCGTTTCTGATCGACGGCGACGATCGGGTCGGCGCCCTGGCCGGCGTCATGGCGCGGCTGGGCTCGGCGAAGATCAACGTCACGGCCGTCACCGGCGTGTGTGCCGGCATGGGACGGTATGGCGCGCTTCTCTGGGTCAAGCCGGGCGCGGTGAACAAGGCCGCTGCGGCCCTCGGCGCCATGTAGCTAGCGCTGCCGGGCACCCCCGCGCCCGAGTGCGTCGGGGCCGAACTTCTCGCGCACTTCGTCGATCATGCGGGAGATGACCCGGTCACGCTCGGTCTCGAGCGGGTTGCTCGGGGCCTCGAGCAGAGACAACTGGCCCTCCCCGTCCGTTCGCACGAGCTGCGACAGGGCGACGCCGAGCAGGCGAGCCGGGACACGGCGGGCGGCGCGGAGCCGGGTCAACAGCTCGCGCGCCACGGCGTACACGGCGCGGTCCGACTGGACGGCGTCGGCGAGCGTGCGGCTCGCCTGTCGTGTCGTGAAGTCGGCATCGCGCAGCTTCACCGTGACGGTGCGGGCGACGAGGCCGGCCTCTCGGACGTCCGCGCTGGCACGATCGGCCAGGGAGAGCAGCCTGGCGGCGAGCGCGGCGTCGTCGTCCAGATCGGTGGCGAACGTCTCGTCGCGACTCACCGACTTGGCCTCGCGATTGGGCTCGACCGACGCCCGATCGACGCCCTGCGCCCGCTCGTGCAGCCACGTCCCCTCGCGCTCACCCAGCCAACTCACCAGCGTCTCCAGGTCGTGCCGGACCACGTCGCGCACCGTGTGGAGGCCGAAACGCGCCAGGCGCTGCTGGAACTTGGGCCCGACCAGCGGGATGTCCGCCAGCGCGAATTGGAGCATGAAGTCGGCCTCCGCTCCGGAGGCCACCACGAGGACGCCGTCCGCCGCGCCGCCGGGGCGCGGCTTGGCCAGACCGGCGGCGAGCTTCGCCACGAGCTTCGACGTCGCCCCTCCGATCGACAGCGAGAGCGAAGTCTCGGCCATCACGGCGTCGCGCATCCGTCGCGCCGTCGCGGCGAGCGGTTCACCTCCGTACAGCTGCTCGGTGCCCGAGAGATCGAGATAGAACTCGTCGCTCGAGGCCTGTTCCACAACGGGGGTGAAGCGGCGCAGCACCGCGCCGATCTCCCGGCTCTTCCGCGCGCACGCTTCCCACGGCACCGGCACGACGGTCGCCCCGGGACAGAGGCGCACCGCGCGCGCCATCGGCATCGCGGAGTGTACGCCGTAGGCTCGGGCTTCGTACGACGCGGAGGTCACGACGCCGCGGTGCTCGGGAGAGCCGCCGACGATGAGGAGCGGAGCCTTGCCCGCACCCTCCGGATCCGCCAGCCGCGCCACCGCCACGTAGAACGCGTCCGCGTCGGCGAGGAGAATCCGTCGGACGGATGCGTCCCTGGACACTAGGGCGACGCGGGCGGATGGTCCTGGAAGATCTGTGCGACGATCTGACGACGCTCGGCGAGGTCGTACAGCGTGAGCCGGAAGACCTCGTCATCGGCGCCCCCCAGCACGCCACCGTAGCGGTTGGGCTCGGCGGTCTGGCGTCGCTCGGCTTTCCGCACGAGGCGCAGCTCGTCGACCCGACTGATGGGGAAGCGGAACGTCGAGTCGCCCTGCTGCACGACGAGCGTGTCGCCCCGGAACCGGACCAGACGCAGCTCCCAGCGGATCGTTCCGTCGTTGAGCGTGAGCTGCCAGCGGTCACCTTGCTGCGCCCTGCCCGGCCCGGCGTCGAGGAGGAGGATCACGGCGACCCACAGGGCTCTCACTGTCCCTCAACCTTCCCCGTCTTGGCCGCGGCGGCGGCCTGCTTCTTCTTCTTTTTCTTCTTGAGGCGAGTGGTCCCGTACGTCCCGCGGAAAATCTTGCCTCGCCTGGTGCGAATGTCGCCTTTGCCCATGAAGAGTTCTCCGTCGTCGGTTACTTCGCTCCACCCATTTTTCGGAGCCGGTTGTATTGCTCCGCCGAGGCCGGCATGACCGAGAGGCGGCCCATGCGGACGAGTCCGAGGTCGGCGAACGTCCGGTCCTTCTTAATCTCGGCGAGCGGCACCGGCCGCGGCAGTCTCTCCACTGCCCGGAGATCCACCACGGCCAGCTTGGGGTCCTTCTGCTTGGGGTCGGGATAGGCCTCAGACGTCACCTCGGCTACGCCCACCACGGCCTTCTCGTCTCCGGTGTGATAGACCAGCACCCAGTCGCCGGGCTTCATCTGGCGCAGATGCTTCAGGGCCAGATTGTTCTTGACGCCGTCCCAGACGGCGGTCTTCTGTCCGGCGAGGTCATCATAGCTGTACGTAGACGGCTCAGTTTTGACAATCCAGTAGTTGGCCATAAAGCAGGTTGTGGAGGTTGGTGGAGGTTAGGGGAGGTTGGGGAGGTTGGGGAAGCCCAGGAGCAACCTCCCCTAGCCTCCCGAACCTCCCCCAACCTTCTAGATAAGCTGCCTGCTCCAATCCACGATGGCCTGCACGAGTTCTGTCATCACGTCCGCATCGGTCCTGCCCGACCGCTTGAGCACGTGAAACGAATGGTCCCCACCTTCCACCGGGTACAGCGTGGCCCCCGCGCCGAGCCGTTTCACGACCGGCTTCAACAAATTCAGGTCGGCGAACTCGTCCCGGTCTCCTTGAAGAAACAGCATGGGGATCCGTACCTGCGCCAGATGCTCCGCCCGCTTGTCGCCCGGCCGCCCGGGAGGATGCAGCGGAAAGCCGAGGAACACGAGCCCCCGGACGCCAGAGAGCGGGTCCTCCGCCTGTGCCGTGGACGTCATGCGCCCGCCGAACGACTTGCCGCCCGCGACGAGCGGCAGCCCCGGCGCGACGCGGGCTGCCTCCTCTACCGCGGCTCGCACCGTCGCTGCGGCCACCGCGGGCGGATCGGGCCGGCTGGCCCGCCGCTCCATGTAGGGAAACTGATACCGCAGGGTCGCGACACTTCGGTCGGCGAGCCGTTGGGCGAGGGATTCGAGGAACGGATGCCGCATCCCGGCTCCCGCGCCGTGCGCGAGGACGTAGAGCAGCCGGGCGTCGGCCGGCCGGAGCAACAGCCCCGACACGTCACCCACCCGCACGTCAGCCGAGGCGATCATTGAGCTGCTCGAGCGCGTGGACGAGATCGGGCTTGAGCTCGAGCACCGAGCGCAGCGGGTCTGCTTGCAGCTTGGTCATCCTGGTCGGGGCGGTCTTGATCGTGAATTTCCTGATGTCGAGCTTCGGTGTCACCTCGGTCCACTTGAGCGGCATCGACACCGGCGCGCCCGGCAGCGGCCGCACGCTGAACGGCGCGACCAGCAGGCGTCCGTGGCCGTTCTGCACGTAATCGAGGTACACCTTGCCGCCGCGCTTTTGGACCTGGCGGGTGACCGTGGCGATGTCGGGCAGCTCGACGGCGATGACCCGCGCCAGGAGTCCCCCGAGCGTACGGGATTGCTCGTACGTGCACTGGCGGCCCAACGGGATCAGTACGTGTAGGCCGGTCGAGCCACTCGTCTTGATGCCCGTCGGCAGGCCGATGTCGTCGCACAACGCCTGCACGGCCTTCGCGACCGTGACCACGTCCGTAAACGGAGCATCCTTCGGATCGAGGTCCAGGATGCACCAGTCGGGCGCCTCCAAGGTCTCCACCCGGGACGACCAGACGTGGAGCAGGATCGCCGCCATGTTGGCGATGTAGAGGAGCGAGGACTCGTTGTCGCACACGAAATAGTCGAGGTCGCGCTGCGAGTCCTCGCTCCAGATCGTGACCGTTCGCACGAATGCCTGGGCATACTCCGGGGCGTCCTTCTGGAAAAAGGATTTCCCGTTGATGCCGTCGGGGAAGCGCGTCAGGACCAGGGGCCGGTCGGCGAGATAGGGCAGCATCCACTGGGATACGGCGCGGTAGTACTCGATCAGGTCGCCCTTCGTGTAGCCCTCGTCGGGCCAGAAGACCTTCTCCAGATTCGAAAACCGGACCTCCCTCCGCTCTTCGGGAAACGGGACAGGGGAAACGGGAGACGTGGGATCACTCTCGTTTCCCGTTTCCCGCTTCCCGTTTCCCGGTATCACGCATTCTTCCGCCTTCTTGTCGTCCCGAAACCTCAGAAACACGGGTTGCCGCAGCAGGCCGTCCCCGGTCACCTCCTTATAGCGGACCTCGGCCACGAGCTCCGGCTTTACCCAGTGGCTCTCCTTCTCCGCCGGGACCGGACCCTCGAACGGCGGCCGAGGCGTCGCGAGCGCCTGCAGCTGGTCCCCCACGTCCTTCAGCATCTGACCGGTGAATCCGCTGCCCGCGCGACCGGCATAGACGAGTTTCCCGTCGGCGTAGCCCCCGAGGTGGAGCGCCCCGAACCCGCCACGGCTGCCCTTGGGCGCGGTGTAGCCCACGACGACGAAATCGCCGGTCTTGTCGGCGCGGATCTTCTGCCAGAGGTCCGAGCGGCCGCTCTTGTACGGGGCGTCGGCTTTCTTAGCGACGATTCCCTCGAGGCCCATTCCCACCGCCCGGTCGTACAGCGCCTCGCCGTCCTTCTCGAAATGCTCCGAGTACCGCAGGGGTCCCGCCTCCGGCACCACTTTCCTCAGGAGTGCCTTGCGCTTCACGAGCGGCAGGGACCGCAGGTCGAACCCTTCGACCGCCATCAGGTCGAAGAGATAGAGCGTGCCGGGCGTTTCGACGGACGCATGGCGGATCTCCGGGGCGCGTCCGAGGCGCGCCCGGTTCTGGAGGCGTTGGAAGCTCGGCCGCCCCTGCTCGTCCAGGATCACCAGCTCCCCATCCATAATGAGGCTGGAGTACGGCAGTGCGGCGATCGGGCGGATCAGCTCCGGGAAGGCCGCGGAGTAATCGTTGCCGTTGCGTGTGATCAGGCGGGCCGTTCCGTCTTGCTTCACCACCCGCATGCGATAGCCATCGAGCTTCACCTCGAACACCCACCCAGCGCGGGAGAACGGCTCTTCCCGCGTTTCCGCGAGCATGGGAGCGACATCCTCGGCACGGACGGCGCGCACGGGCGCCTTGAGCTTCTTTAACTCGGCCACGAGCTTCGCCGCTTTCTTGTTGCCGTCGCGCAGCTCCTCGACCGTCAGCCCCGACAGCACGGATCCGGGGGGAAACGTGGCCCCGTTCTTCGAGGTATAGGCGTCCCGCTCCTTGATCAGGAGCCAGTCCTTCACCGACTTCTTGATCTTCACGAGCGTCCACACGCCGCGCAGCTTGTAGCCGCGCAGCTCGAAGAGCAGTTTTCCCTTTGCGAATCCTGCCACCGGATCTTCGATTGGCACCCACACGCCGCGGTCCCACACGATCACGGCGCCCGCGCCGTAGTTGCCCTCGGGAATGAGCCCCTCGAAGTCGCCGTACTCGATGGGGTGGTCCTCGACATGGACGGCGAGGCGCTTGTCGGCGGGGTCGCGCGACGGCCCTTTGGGCACGGCCCACGATTTCAATACTCCGTCCATCTCGAGCCGCAGGTCGAAATGGAGGCGGGTGGCGGCATGCTGGTGAACGATGAACCGCCGCCCGGGCGCAGCGGCGACCGAGCCCGAAGGCTCCGGCGTGCGGTCGGCGGAGCGCTTGGCGCGGTAGGTCTTGAGCGCGTCGTGAGACGGAGGCGGGGGCTTTGGGGTCACGGTCGTGGTCCATTGTAGACCGAAAGCGCGCCTGGTCGCAATCCGCGCGGCCGGCGCAGGATGGACCCTCCCCCGCGCCGGTAGTAATATCCTAAGGCAGTCTCGTGCGGTCACCCTTTCACGATCAGCAGGTCCTATGCCCGCGCATTCCATCGGTTCCGCCACGATTTCCTTCGGGCTCGTCTCGGTCCCGATCAAAATGTTTTCGGCTGGCGAGTCGTCGGCCGCGATCTCGTTCAACTGGCTGCACAAGAAGGACGGGGCCCGCCTGAAGCAGCAATACGTCTGCTCGAAGGATGGTGAGAAGGTCGAGAAAGAGGACATGATCAAGGGCTACGAGTTCGCCAAGGGCCGCTACGTTCAGTTCACTCCCGACGAGCTGAAGGCGCTCGAGGAGAAGGGGACGGGGTCGATCAACATCACGGAATTCGTGGATGCCGACACGGTAGACCGGATGTACATGGACAAGGTCTACTTCATGGGACCCGACAAGGGCGGCGACCGGGCGTTCACGCTGTTGGGCGAAGCCCTGAAGAAGACGCGCAAGGTGGCGATCGGGCAATGGGCGGCGCGCGGCAAACAATACCTCGTCATGATCCGGCCACTGGCCCGGGGGCTCGCGATGGAGCAGCTGCGCTACGCCAACGAAGTGCGCTCGATCGACGACGTGCCGATCCCGAAGGTCGACGTCAAGAAGGCGGAGCTGGACATGGCAGTGCAGCTCGTCGAGCAGGCGGCGTCGGAGAAGTTCGAGCCCCAGAAGTACGAGGACACGGTCAAGATGCGCATCCAGGAGCAGATCCAGCGGAAGGTGGACGGGGAGGAGATCACCGAGGAGCCCACCGAAGCCCCCAAGACGCAGATCATCGACCTCATGGAGGCGCTGAAGGCAAGTCTCGCCAAGGGCAAAGGCTCGACCGGTGGCGAGCGCAAACCGGCGAAGCGCGCCGAGCGGGCCGCCGAAGCCAAGCCGGCCAAGAGACGAAGGGCCGCCAGCGCCTAGGCGATGACGGGATACACCACCGAGGAGGTCGCGCGGCTCCTCGGTCTCTCTCCCGCGCAGATCCGGTCCTACACTCGAGCAGGTTTCCTCTCCCCCTCCCCCGCGCGCGCTGCGGGGGGGAGGGGGGAGTTGCGCTTTTCGTTTCAGGACCTGGTGCTGCTGCGCGCGGCGAAGGGGCTGATGGCGGCTCGTATCCCGGCCGCGAAGATCCGCGGCTCGCTGCGCCGGCTGAAGCAGCAGCTGCCGCGGGGACGGGCGCTCTCGGAACTGCGCATCACGGCCGAGGGACATCGGGTGGTAGCGCGAGACGGCGCGCTCGCCTGGAATCCGGATTCGGGGCAGCTGGTGCTCGACTTCGACGTCGCGAGCCTGGCCGCGCGTGCGGCGCCGCTGGCGCGCCGCCAGGCGGCGGCCGCCCGGCGTGTGGAGGACGATCTCGACGCCGAGCAATGGTTCGACTTGGGGCTCGAGCTCGAGGTGAGCGCGCCCGACGACGCGCGCGATGCCTACCGGCGGACGCTCGAGCTGGACCCGCATCATGCCGACGCGCGGGTAAACCTGGGACGGCTGCTGGTCGAATCCGGTCGCGCCGAGGAGGCGGAGACGCATTTCCGGGCGGTGCTGGCCGACTGTCCCGACCACGCGACCGCGTGGTACAACCTCGGCATCGCGCTGGAAGACCGGCGGCGGCCCAACGACGCGGTGAAGGCCTACGAGCAGGCGATCGCCGCCGATCGGCGGCTGGCGGACGCGTACTTCAACCTGGCGCGGCTGTACGAGCAGGCGGGGAAGAAGGCGGCGGCGCTGCGCCACTTGTCGATTTATCGAAGACTGACGGGGGAGGGATAGGATGAACCTCGTGGCCCCACGCGTGGCGGCGTATCTGGACGCACTCGTACCGCCGCGCCCTGCCCGGCTCGCCGAGCTGGAGGCGGAGGCGCGGCGCACCGGCTTCCCCATCATCGGCCCCGCGACGGGACACCTGTGCTACCTGCTGGCACGCCTCAGCAACGCCCGCCACGTCTTCGAGCTCGGCTCGGGGTTCGGCTATTCGACCGCGTGGTTCGCGCGCGCCGTAAAAGAAAACGGCGGCGGGACGGTGCACCATGTCGTCTGGGACGAGCGGTTGTCCCGCGAAGCGCGCGACAACCTCGCGGCCCTCGGCCTGGCCGACGTGGTCGAGTTCCACGTGGGGGAGGCGGTGGCGACCCTGCGACGCGCTTCCGGGCCGTTCGACGTCGTCTTCAACGACATCGACAAACAGGATTACCCGAAGGCACTCGACGTCATCGTGACCAAGCTGCGACCGGGTGGATTGCTCCTGGTCGACAACATGCTGTGGAGCGGGCGCATCTTCGAGCGCCGCGACACGAGCCCCGCGACCCGCGGCGTGCGGGAGCTGACGCGGCGCATTCAGGCCGACCCGCGGTGGATTGCGTCCGTGATCCCGGTGCGAGACGGTCTGCTGGTTGCGCATCGCGTGTAGGGGCCGGGCGGCGACTCACGTTACTCGAGAAACGTCGCGAACTGTTGCGCCAGCTTCGGCCCGATCCCCGACTCCTCGTGCTTGAAGAAGATGAACGCGTCCCGCCATTCTTTCCCTACATCTTTTACCGTCCCGGCCCACTGCTCGAGATCCTTCTTGGTATATCCTTCGTTGCGCAGCCGCATGTAGCCGAAGTCGGCGGTCGTGACCAGCGGCGTGTGACCGTTCTCCGTGTCCGCCACGCATAACGCCGCGTTCCCGACCCGCAACGCCTCGTAGACGTCGTCCCCGAACCACGACTCGTGCCGGAACTCCCAGGCGCACCGCAGGTCCGCGGGGAACTGGGTGAGCAAGTCGTTCAGCCGGTCCAAGTCCTTTTTGAAATTGGGCGGGAGCTGAAACAGGATCGGCCCGAGCTTGGGACCGAGCTTGCGCGCCGTCTCGAGGAAGTAGCGCAGCGACTCGTCCACGTCCCGCAGCCGGGCGATGTGGGTGATGCGCTGCGGCGCCTTGAGCACGAAGGTGAAGGCGGCCGGCGTGGCGGTGTCCCAGCCGGCGATCGTCTTCGCATTGGGCATGCGGTAAAACGTGTAGTTGATCTCCACGGTGCCGAGCCGCTGAGCGTAGTACTCGAGCATCTTGGACTCGGGTGTCTTGGCCGGATAAAACGTCCCCTTCCACTCCGGGAAGTTGTAGCCCGAGGTGCCGACGCGGACGTTCACGCCACCCACACGGTCTTGACGTTCACGAACTCCCGCAGGCCCTCCACGGACAGCTCGCGCCCGTAGCCGGAGCGCTTCACGCCGCCGAACGGCAGTCGAGGATCGGACTTGACGAGGCCGTTCACGAACACGCTTCCGGCCTCGATCTCGCGGGCGACGCGCTCGCCACGCTGCGCGTCGCGGGTCCACACCGCCGCGCCGAGGCCGTAGGAGGACGCGTTGGCGATGCGGATCGCGTTCGCCTCGTCCTTGGCGCGGATCACGGCTGCGACAGGGCCGAACGTCTCCTGGTCGAACGCCGGCATCCCGGGCTCCACCGCAACGAGGACCGTAGGTGGGTAGAAGGCGCCGCGGCCACGCGGGAGCTCGCCACCCAGAATTGCCTGCGCCCCGCGTTGCACCGACTCCTGCACCTGCCGGTGGAGGTTCTCGCGCAGATCGAGCCGCGCCTGTGGCCCGACGTGGGTCGTCGCGTCGAGCGGATCCCCCATCTTCCGGGCCCGCATCTCGGTCGTGAACCGCTCGAGGAATTGGTCGGCCACGCGCTCCACGACGATGAAGCGCTTCGCGGCGATGCAACTTTGACCGCTGTTGATCAGACGCGCCTCGGCAGCGGTCCGGGCTGCTCGCTCCAGATCGGCATCGTCGAGCACGATGAAGGGATCGCTGCCGCCCAGCTCGAGCACGGTCTTCTTGAGGTGCCGTCCCGCCTGCTCGGCCACCTGGCTCCCCGCGCGGTCCGAGCCGGTGAGCGTCACCGCCCGGACGCGCCCGTCGGCGATCGCGCTGCCGGCGCCCTCGTTCGACAGGAACACCGCGCGGAACAGACCATCCGGGAAGCCCGCGTCCCGGAAGACCTCTTCGATCTCGACGGCGCATCGTGGCACGTTGGGCGCGTGCTTCAGGATGCCGGCGTTCCCGGCGACCAGCGCCGGCGCGGCGAAGCGGAACACCTGCCAGAACGGGAAATTCCACGGCATGATCGCGAGCACCGGACCGAGCGCTTCGAAGCGGATGTAGCTCCGCGATGCGTCGCTCGGGCGGGGCTCATCCGCCAGGAGGGCCGGCCCCTGCTCCGCGTAGTAGTCGCACACCCAGGCACATTTCTCGGCTTCTCCCGCGCCTTGCGCCAGCGGCTTTCCCATCTCGAGCGCCATCGTACGAGCGTACGCCTCCTTACGCTCGCGCAACACCCGCCCGGCAGCGCGGAGCCGCTCGGCTCGCTCCGTCACCGGCCGGCGACGCCAATCCCGGGACGCGACATCGGCGCGCTCCAGGATCCCGGTCAGCGCGTCGGGCGCCGTCTCCTCGAACGTCTCAAGCACCTCGCCGGTCGCGGGGTTAACCGACTGGAAGCTCATTCGATGACCTCCGGGCGATCCCGCACTCGATCCACCGTGCAGAGAAAGCCCAACGGCTCGGCGCCCGTCGCCCGGAACTGGTGCGCCACACCGGGCGACACGTACACGCAGTCGAACGGCGCGATCTCGTAGCTCTTGTCCCCCAGCGTCACCCACCCGCGACCGCGAATCACGACCACCGCGTGGGGATGCCGGTGCCGCTCGAGCGTCGAGTAGCCGCCGGGTTGAATCTCGAAATACCGGGTGACAAAGCTGAACGGCTCCTCGCCGGCGCCTTCGCCCAGGAGCGTCTGACGGGTCACGTCCCGGTACGGCACGTCCCCCGTCTTGTACTCGCGCGCGGGAACGCCGTCCCAGCGAAACCCGCTGAACTTGAGGACCTTCGATCGGTCATCCATGGGAGTGTCGTCTCACTGCGGCCACCAGCCGCTCCGCCGCCGTGGTGGGATCGGCTTGCGCGTACAGGCTCCCGCCGATCAGGAAGATCGTGTCCGCGCCATACCGGTCGATCCAGTGCGGCACACGCGCCGCGTCGATTCCCCCCGCCGGCACGGGGAAGGAAGGGGACACGGGTCCAAGCGGCCCGCGCAGCCGCGCGTTGATCGCGGCGCACGTCGCCTCGGAGAACGTAAACCGCCCCCCGGCGTTGGGATAGATCACCCCGTCGCTTCCCGCAACGCGGAACAGATCGCCCAACAACACTTCCGGAGAGATGCCGTGGGCCGGCTGGAAAAAAGCACCTGCGAGCGACGGGTGCGACATGATCGCCAGCCCGGTGGCTGCCGCGATCGCGCTCACGGCGCCGAGTCCCGCAGGGAGCGCGTTGACCACGACGCCGCGGCAGCCGGCGGCCCGCGCGACGCCCGCGCGCTCCAACATCCCGACGGGGCCGCTCGTGACGTTCGGGAAGTACAGCGCGTTCCCCCCGGTCGCGTCGTTGGCCCGTGCAACGGCCTCCTGGCAGCGCTCGACCCGCTCGCGAAACGGCGCGGTGGTCTGATCCGCGAGGCTGTGATCGTCCTTGATGAGATCGATCCCCGCTCGGGCGAATCCATAGGCCAGCTGCGCGAGCTGCGGGGCGGTGAGCCCGAGCGGTTTGAGCGCCGTGCAGAGGAGGGGCCGTCCGCGGGCGCCGGTGAGCTCGCGAAGCCCCGCAATGCCGAGCCGCGGGCCGCGCAGCGCGGCGAGCAGCTCGTCCGGCCAGTCGAGGCCGGCGATCAGGATCCCCGCCTTGAGCGAGATGTTGCCGAACAGGAGGTTCAGGAGTTGGGGCAGGTCCCCGCACACAGCGCCCGGGTCGAACGAGATGACGGCGCGGGAGCGCCCCCGGCCGAGCGACTCGACCGACTCGACTCGCCCCGCGACCCGCTCCGCGACCTCCGGGGACACGGCGTCCTCGGGGAGCTCGAGGGTTTGCTCGAACGCGATGTCGCGCGCCTTTGCGGCGGCGACCCGGCGCGAGCAGGCGAGGTGGTACGTCACGCGCAGACGCATGGTGATCGCGGTCACGCTGGATGTTACTGTCGGAGCGCCGCATCGCGGCCGATTCTGCCACAGCCCGGGCACCGACGGTCCTTGGGCGATCCGCCCCCTATCCTTATAGCACAGGCCGACTTGTCACGCACGTCTTCCGCCAGGCACACGCCTTGCGACTCAGGTGTTTCCGGCCGCACAGGCGCGGCCCCCGAGGAGTGACGTATGACACAGTCTTGGCGACCAGACGATTGGGCGGACGACGACGAGGCGTGGCGCGGGGATCTCCACCGCCCCACCGAGTCGTGGCGCGCGGATCCGAGCGACGATCGCTGGCGCGGCCAAGAGCACCTTGCCGACTGGCCGGAGGCGCAGGCCGGGCCGGAATACTGGATGTACAAGCGCGCGGCCGAAGAGTGACCGCGTAGCCTCGCGAGCTGCCTACCGAGGCCCGGCCCCGTCCTAGCGACGAGCCGGGCCTCCTTGCTTCTCCCGCCTTGCGAACCGACCCACTCCCGCGGTATGGTCAGCGCTCTGCCGCCTCCGACCGCAACGCTGCTCGGGCAATTCGCATGGGGAACGCAGTGACTCTAAGAGCGCTGATGCTTCTCGCACCAGTCGTCGCGAGTGGCGACACGCTTTCGGGCCGGGTCGTCGACCGCGACGGTCACGCCGTCGCGGGCGCGACAGTGGTCGTGGTCGAGCTGCACCGCGTGGCGCTCACCCAGACCGACGGTCGGTTCCGTTTCGCCGACTTGCCGGCGGGGAGCTACACGGTGACCGTCCGCCGCCTCGGGTTCGCGCCCCTCGCGCGACAGGTGGCGGTGAGCGGGCCGACCACGCTGGATCTCATCCTGGAGCGGACGTCGGTGTGGGTCGAGCCGGTCACGGTGACGGCGACCCGCGCTCCGCTCGACGTCCTCTCGTCACCACTCCCGACCGAGGCGCTCTCCGAGGACCGGCTGCGCCGCGCGCAGAGCGTGTCGCTCGCCCACGCGCTCGCCGAGCTTCCAGGAATCAATGCCCTCACCACCGGACAGCAGATCGGCAAGCCCGTCATCCGCGGGCTCGCCGGGCCGCGCGTGCTGGTGCTCGAGGACGGCAGCCGCCTGGAGGACTACTCCTGGAGCGACGAGGACGGTCCCTCGGTGGACGCCCGGCTCGCACAGCGCGTGGAGGTGATCCGCGGGCCGGCGAGCGTACTGTACGGCTCCGACGCCCTGGGCGGCGTAGTGAACGTGATTCCCGAGGAGCTGCCGGACGCGAACGGGGGACCGAGGGCGACCCACACCGGATTCGAGATATCGGGCGCCTCGAACAACGCCGAGCTCGAAGGCGCGGCGCGTGTCGAGGGAGCGAGCGGCGGCTGGGGCTGGCGACTCTTCGGGATCGGCCGATTCGCGAGCAGCCTCCACACGCCCGCGGGCGAACTCGACAACACCGGCTTCAGCGCGCTCTCCGGGGAGGCCGCAGTCGGCACGCGCGGGCCGCGCGGCAGCACGACGCTGCGCTACACACGGTACGGCGGCGAGTTCAAGCTGCTCGAAGCCGAGGGGCCGGCGAGCGGGGAGGCGGGAGGGCCCGAGCGCAAACTGTCCGACGACCGTGTGCAGGTCGCGGGTGACTATCTCCTGGGTGGCGTCCGACTGGAAACGAAGGCCCAATGGCAGCGCCATTCGCTCATCGAGGTCTCGGACACGGGCACGAGCCCGAGCGGCGCGCCGCTCGAGGGGACCGCGTTCGATCTGCTGCTCAACACGCTCACCGTCGACGTCCTGGCTCATCACACAGCGGGCTCGCGCGTGCGCGGCACGCTCGGGGCGTCGGGCTTCTACCAGACCAACGACACGCGGGGCCGGATCCCGCTCGTCCCCGCCGCCCGCGCGGGCGCTGCCGCCGTTTTTGACTTCGAAGAAGTCGGACTGGGCCGTGTGAGCGTGCTGGCGGGCGGACGCGTCGACGTGCGGCGGCTCGCGGCCGACGCAAACGCGGCCCTCGGCCGGTCGGACGAAACGCGCGATTACACGGCGCTCTCAGGCACCCTGGGCGTCGTCTACCGGCCTGCGGCGGCGGTGGCGCTCACGGCGAACCTGGGCCGCGCCTGGCGGGCGCCGACGTTGTTCGAGCTGTTCGCCAACGGACCACACCTGGGCGAGGCGCGCTACGAGATCGGAGACCCCGGCCTCAAGCCGGAGGCGGGAACGAACATGGATGTCGGAGTGCGCTGGCAGGGGGCGCGCGTCCGCGTCGAGCTCGCGGGGTACCGCAACGCGATCGGGCGGTTCATCTACATCACGCCGACGGACTCGTTCGTGACGGTATCGACTTCCCCGCCAGCCTCGCTGCGCGTGTATCGCTACCAGCAGGCTGATGCCCGCCTGCTGGGCGGCGAGGCGGCCGTCGAAGTCGAAGTCGCCCCCCCACTGACGCTGCGCGCGCGCGGGGACGCCGTCCGCGGCACCAATCGGGCGACCAGCGAGCCGCTGCCGCTCGTACCGCCGGCGCGCGCGGCGCTCGGCGCGGAGCTGCACCGCGCCGGCGGGAGCCGGCAGGCCGACCGCGCCTACGCGGGCGTCGAGGTCGAAGCTGCCACGCGGCAGACCCGCCTCAACCCCCTCGACATCCCCACCGGCGGGTACACGCTGCTCAATCTCTCGGCCGGCTTCGTGCAACCCCTGCTCGGTCGAGCCTGCCACGTCGACCTCGCGGTCCACAACGCGACCAATGTGAGCTACCGCAGTTTCCTGAGTCGTTATAAGGAATTCGCACTCAACCCCGGCCGAAACGTGGTGTTGAGAATCTCTCTGGGAGAATAGGGTCGCCGTGAGAATCACCGTCGCCGCCGCTCTGGCGCTGGCCACCGCTGCGCCGGCCCTTCCCGCCCAGGTTTTCCGTCAGAAGGACTTCGACGCCTACGTCGCCCGAGGACTCCAGGTGCTGCGGACTCCGGGCGCGAGCATCGCCGTCGTGAGGAACGGCCGGATGCTGTTCGCCAAGGGCTACGGCGTGCGCACGATAGGCGACACGGCCCGGGTGGACGCGCACACGCTCTTCCAAATCGCGTCGAACACCAAAGCGTTCACCACCGCCGCGCTCGCGATCCTGGTCGACGAGGGGAAGCTCGCCTGGGACGATCCGGTGACGAAATTCCTGCCAGGGTTTCAGCTGTACGACCCATACGTGACGCGTGAGCTCACGGTGCGTGATCTCGTCACGCACAAGAGCGGCCTGGGGCTGGGCGCCGGTGACCTCCTGTGGTTCCACTCGAGCTACAACCGCGCTGAGATCGCCCACCGGATCCGCTTTGCCAGGCCCGCGTCGAGCTTCCGCAGCGCCTACGCGTACGACAACGTCCTCTACATCGTCGCGGGCGAGATCTTCCCAGCCGTCGCCGGTCAGAGCTGGGACGACGTCGTGAAGACCCGCGTCTTCACGCCGCTCGGCATGTCCGAGTCGGGGACGACGACGGCGTTCTTCACGTCGAGCCGAAACGCCGCCACGCCACACGGGATCGAGGACGGCAGGCTGCAGGTCGTCCCGCTCGATTCCGTCGACAACATCTCCCCCGCCGGCGGGATCGCGTCCAACGTGACGGATCTCGCCCGGTGGCTCGTCTGCCGGCTCGACTCGGGCCGCTACTCGGGCGGGGGCGGACGTCTCTTCAGCGAGGCGCAGGCGCGCGAGATGTGGTCGGGCCAGACCATCCTGCCGATTCCGGACCCGCCACCGCCCCTCGCCGCGCTACGGCCGAACTTTGCCGAATACGGGCTCGGCTGGCGACTGCGGGACTACCTGGGGCGGAAGGTCGTATCCCATACCGGGGGACTCGCCGGCATGTCGTCGCAGATCACACTCGTGCCGGCCGAGAAGCTCGGCGTGGTGATCCTCACCAACTCGGAGTCCGATCTGATGGCCGCGCTCACGTACCGGCTGCTCGACGACCTGCTGGGCGCGCCGCGGCCGCGGGCGGATTGGGTCGCGGCATTCGCTCAGGCCGACCAGATTGCCCGGGCGCGGGCCGACTCGACGCTCCAGGCCGGCCGCGCGGGCCGGGATTCGATGTCGCAGCCGTCTCTGCCGCTCGCCAGGTACGCGGGCCCCTACCGCGACGACCTGTACGGCGACGCCAGCGTGGCGCTCGAGGACGGCCGGCTCGTCCTCCGGTTCAGCCGCTCGCCCGCGTTCGTGGGCGACCTCGAGCACTGGCAGTACGACACGTTCATCGCGCGCTGGCGCGCGAAACACCTGGAGGACGCCTACGTGACCTTCGCGCTCACCCCGGACGGGGCCGTCGATCGGTTCCAGATGGCGGCCGTGTCGCCGCTCGCGGACTTCAGCTTCGACTACCAGGATCTGCTGTTCCGACCGGTCGCGGCGCCGCGTTAGGATTCGGGTGGAGCTCAAGGAGGGCGCATGCAAGACCTTCTGCACCAACCCTGGCCGTGGTACGTGACCGGTCCCGTCGTGGGCCTCGTCGCGGTTGGTCTGCTCGCGATCGGGCACAAGCCGTTCGGCGTTTCGAGCAACTTGCGCCATATCTGTGCCGCGTGGTTGCCCGGGAATGTGGCGTACTTCAAGTACGACTGGCGGCGTGACGGATTGTGGAATCTCGTCTTCATTCTGGGCGTGGTTGCGGGCGGGTTCGTTGGTGGCGTGCTGCTCGCGAACCCGCACCCCGTCGCGATCACGCCCGCAGCCGTCACCTCGCTCGCGAAGCTCGGCATCCACGACTTCTCGGGCCTCGTCCCGCGCGAGCTCTTCACTTTGCACATGCTGCTGACACCGCGGGGCTTCGTCATGTTCATCGGCGGGGGGTTCTTGATCGGGTTCGGGACCGCGTACGCCGGCGGCTGCACCTCGGGGCACGGGATCACGGGCCTCGCAGACCTGCAGCTTCCATCGCTCCTGACCGTCATCTCGTTCTTTGCCGCCGGAGCGGCGGCGAGCTTTTTCGTGCTGCCGTTGCTCGTGTCACGATGACCGCGACGCCAGTTCAGCGGCAGCGCCCGCTCGGCGTGTACCTCGCGATGGGAGTGCTGTTCGGGATCGTGCTGACCAAGGGAGAGCTGGTCTCCTGGTTTCGCATCGAGGAGGCCCTCCGCTTCAAAGGTCTCTACCTGTACGAGGTGTTTGCCTCCGCCCTCGCGGTCGCGGCCCCAGGGTTCGCGCTGCTCAAGCGGCGGGGGATCGCGCTTCCACCGAAAGCGTTCGGCCGCGGCGTGCGCTATGTTGCGGGCGGGGCGGTGTTCGGGCTCGGCTGGGGCACCGTGGGTGCCTGCCCGGGACCGCTGTTCGCGCTGATCGGGGCCGGTGTCGGTGTATTGGCGGCGACGGTCGTCGCCGCCCTGGCAGGAACGTGGACGTACGGTTACCTGCGGCCGCGGCTGCCGCATTGACCCGCGAGAGACTCGCGGCGGCGGCGGTCGTGCTGATCGCCGCCGTCCTGCTGCTCGGCTACGAGATCCCTCCCGTCCCCACCTGGTTCTATGTCCTGGCCTGGTACCCCACCCTCGTCATCCTCGACGAGGTGGTGGTGGTGCTGGGCGGTGAGTCGCTGCTCGCCCGGCCCCGCGAGCCGGCGACCATGCTGTGGTGGTCCGCCGTGATCTGGCTCGTGTTCGAGGCGATCAACTTTCGGCTGCGGGACTGGTACTACGTCTTCCTTCCGGCGGGCCGCCTCGAGCGCTGGCTCGGGATCACCGTATCGCTCGCGACGGTGGTCCCCGCCGTGCTGCTCCCCGAGCGTATACTGGACCGCCTGGGGGTGTGGCGCGACCTGCGCTCCCGCTCCTTCGCTCTCGAGCCGCGGCACTGGAGAATCGCCGGCTGGGTCGGCTGGGGGCTGTTGGCTGCGGTGCTGGCGTTCCCCCGCTATCTCTACCCGCTCACCTGGGGCGCGGTCTGGCTCATTGCCGAGCCGCTGTTGTACCGGCGCGACCCCGAGCGCTCGCTGTTCGCGGATATCGCACGCGGTAGCTGGGGGCGAATCGCACGGCTCATGGCCGCGGGGCTCTTCGCCGGCGTGCTGTGGGAATCGTTCAATGCCCTGGCGCGGGGCCGCTGGATCTACACCGTGCCGTTCCTGGAGCACTGGAAGATCTTCGAGATGCCGCTGGTCGGGTTCCTCGGCTTCCCGTTTTTCGCGCTCGAGGTGTGGTCGCTCTATCACCTCCTCGTGCGGCACACCACCCGCCGCACGCTGCTCGCCTCCGCGGCGTTCGTCGTGCTCGTGCTCAGCGGGATCGATCACTGGACGGTGAGCTCCACGTCGCCGGCCCTGCGCGATCTGCCGGGTGTGACGAACGCGGTGATCTCCCGATTGCAAGCGGCCGGATTGGAGAATGTGTTCCGTATCGCGCGGAGCCCCGTAGCGGAGCTCGCCTACCGCGCCAACTTGAGCCCGGACGACGCGCGCGCGGCGCACGAGGCGGCGCGCCTCGTGACCCTCCGCGGCATCGGCACCGCGCACGCCGCCGCTCTGATCGGCGGTGGGGTGGCGAGCATCGAGGAGCTCGCCCGCTCCGATCCCGACTCGGTGTGGCGGAGGGTACGCGGAGACCGCGGCGCGCGCCCGACAATTGCGGAAGTGCGGGTGTGGGTGCACGCCGCGGAGGGAGCGGTGCGGTGAATCACCGCTTGGGTCCGCGGCTGAGAGCCGCGGCCTCGCTCGCCGCCGGCCGTGTCGGGCCGGTTCCCGCACCGGTTCGCGTGATCGCCGCGGCGATCTCGTCGAGGTCCGCCGCCGTGAGGTCGAGCGTCGCCGCGCCGATCCAGCCGTCCACCTGCGCCGCGGTGCGGGCGCCGACGATCGCCCCGGTGACCCCCGGCCACGCGAGCGTCCAGGCGACCGCCACCGCCGACGCCGTCGTGCCGTGACGGCGCGCGATCGGCTTGAGCGCGTCGCGCAGCGCGACGTTCTTGCCGAGGGCCGGCTGCTGGAACTGGGGGCTGCGGCGGCGCCAGTCGTCCGGAGCCAGCGCCGCGACGCGCGCGGCTGTAAAGCTGTCCGTCAAGAGACCCGATTGCATCGGGCTGTAGACGATGACGCCGGTCTCGTGCTCCGCGCACCAGGGAATCTCCCGCTCCGCGGCGTCGCGGCGGATCAGGGAGAAGGGCGGCTGCAGCGAATCCACGTGGTGGATCGCCTCGCAGCGCTCCAGCAGCGGGACAGCGAAGTTCGACACCCCGGCGGCCCGCACTTTGCCTTCTTCGACGAGCCGTACCATCGCCTGCCAGGAATCCTCCACGGGCGTCCCCGTCTCGTCGGGCCAATGAAACTGATAGAGGTCGATCCGTTCGACGCCGAGCCGGCGGAGCGATGCGTCGCACTCTTTGCGGATGGAGTCGGGCCGGAGCACGCGCCGTGCCTCCTTCATGGGATCGCGCGCATCCCACGCCAGGCCGCACTTGGTGAACACGAGCGGCCGCTCGCCGGCGGGCAGCTCCCCCAGCAGCCGTCCAACCACCTCTTCGGAATGCCCGAGTCCGTACACCGCGGCGGTATCGATCCAGTTGATTCCCAGCTCGAGGGCGCGACGCATCGCGGCGAGCGAGTCGGCATCGTCCTGCGGGCCCCACCCAAACGCCCAGCCGCCGCCGCCGATCGCCCACGCGCCGAAGCCGACCGTCGTGATGTCGAGTCCGCTCGAGCCGAGGGGACGGGTTGGCAACGTCATAGGAACAACTCCCGGTGACTAGAGGTCAGGGAATCAGCAGCACTTTCCCCGTGGTCTTCCGTCCTTCGAGCAGCCGGTGCGCCTCCGCCGCCTGCGCGAGCGGGAGCTCGCGCTCGATGCGTAGCTTGAGTTTTCCGCTCTTGATCCAGCCCAACACTTCGTCCGCCCGCGCGAGCAGCTCGGCGCGCGTCGCGATGTAGTGCACCAGCGTGGGCCGCGTGAGGAAGAGCGATCCCTTCTGGCTCAGCACCTGAGGGTCGAACGGTCCTACCGGTCCGCTCGACTGGCCGAACAGCACCATCATCCCGCGCGGCGCGAGGCAGCTCAGGCCCTTCTCGAACGTCGTCTTGCCGACCGAGTCGTAGATCACCCGCAGTCCCGCGCCACCCGTCAGGCGCTTCACTTCCACTTCGAAGTCCTGCTCGGTGTACAGGATCACCTCGTCGGCGCCGGCCGCTCGCGCCAGCGCGGCCTTCTCGCGCGTCGACACCGTTCCCAGCACGCGGGCACCGCGGAGTTTCGCGATCTGACAGAGCAACAGGCCCACTCCCCCGGCGGCGGCGTGCACCAGGCAAGCGTCCCCGACCTTCAAGGGGTACGTGGTGGTCGCGAGATAGTGAGCCGTCAATCCCTGGAGCATCGCTGCGGCGCCCTGCTTGGCGCTCACGCCGTCCGGGAGGGTCACGACGCGGTCGGCCGGGACGACCGCATACTCGGCGTACGCGCCCAGGATCGTGGTGTAGGCCACGCGTTCCCCGACTCCGGGCTCGGCCACGCCCGAGCCAACGGCGGCCACGGTGCCGGCCGCTTCCTGTCCCAGCGTGAACGGCAGCGGCACCTTATAGTGCCCCGTGCGCTGATACACGTCGATGAAGTTCACGCCGGCGGCCTCGACCTTC